>Ga0210387_10000003_pt1 | contig 499564 bp, 421 predicted proteins | sample IncBWC7OmetaG_FD_160108 | JGI IMG/M metagenome (GOLD analysis project Ga0210387, IMG submission 160108) | Forest soil microbial communities from Barre Woods Harvard Forest LTER site, Petersham, Massachusetts, United States - Inc-BW-C-7-O ...
GGTTCAGACTTGCGTCCATTGACCAATATTCCTTACTGCTGCCTCCCGTAGGAGTCGGGCCCGTGTCTCAGTGCCCGTGTGACTGGTCGTGCTCTCACACCAGTTACTGATCGCAGGCTTGGTGGGCCGTTACCCCGCCAACTACCTAATCAGGCGCACGCCCATCCAAAACCGCCGGAGCTATAATAACAAGATGATGCCATCTCGTTATCTTACGATGTATTAATCTTCCTTTCGGAAGGCTATTCATCAGTTTTGGGAAGGTTGCGTACGTGTTCCGCACCCGTTTGCCGGTCGCCAGCGAGTATTGCTACCCCTGCTGCCCCTCGACTTGCATGTATTAAGCCTGCCGCTAGCGTTCATCCTGAGCCAGGATCAAACTCTCCATTGTAAATGAGTTGTTTGAACTGACTAATGTAATTTCATTGGAAATTAAATTTGTCTAATTCTAATTGTAATATTTGTGCAGATTTACCTGTTTGAATCATTACTGATTCGTGCTATTATTTCCAAACTTTCAAAGATCTTTTCGGTCTTATTCCGACCCCCTTTTTTCATTGGGAGTGCAAATGTAAGAGCCTTTATTTTATCACCCAAATTTTATTTCAATTTATTTTAAAAATTACTTTCAAAACAACTGAAATTTTTGAGCTAAAATTTTATTAAGAACTAACCCGTTTTTTTTTGCGGAGTGCGAAGGTATAAGCCTTAACATTACCAACCAAATTTTTCTTTATTTTTTCTTAAAATATTTTTAAGAAGAAGTGAAGTAAACAGTGTTATTTTTCGAAGAACTTTCCGCCTTTTTTCAATTGCGGAGCGCAAAGATATAAGTCTGCAACTTACCAGCCAACTATTTTTGGACTTAATTTAATAATTAATTCACACTGAATTGTTAGTATCGTTTGAAACCGCCTACTACAGTGAATTACGCCGAAAAAAAATTTTTGTGAAATCATTGCGGATACGCAACATTTATTAAGAAAAGTCCTTGAGGGGGAACAGAAAAATCTGCTTTAGAGCAATCTTTCCCTTCTATTATTTTGCAGAAATCATTCAGGGAAATTTTACCTGTGCCTACTTTAAGCATCGTACCTACAAGACCACGGACCATTCCTCTTAAAAAACGATTTCCTTTTACATTAAAAACAAGCAGCTCATTTTCTATCTGCCAAACACTTTTTGACAACTTACACTGGAAGGTTTTTACCTGTGTATTCTTTTTAGAGAAACTTGTAAAATCTTCGTAGTTCAACAATACCGCTGCCGCCTGGTTCAATTTATCTATATCCAATCTGTAAGGAAAGAAAAATGCCCTGTCGGAAAAGAATGGCGTTTTATGTTGGTATATATAGTATTTGTATTCCCTGCTTATTGCATCAAAGCGACAATGTGCATCGTCTTTTACTTTATAGATCTTCTTCATCACAATATCATCAGGCAAAATAGCATTGAGATGATAGATAGCTTTATCAAGCTCATCATCCTGCTTGTTTTCAAATGCTTCGGAATCAAAATGAAAGTAATTACTCAACGCATGCACACCCGCATCTGTTCTTGAAGAACCTGTTAGTGAAAACTCGTGTTTGAAATATACGGTCAGCGCCTTTTCCATCTCCGCCTGAATTGAATTAGCATTCCGTTGGATCTGAAAGCCTGCGTAATTAGTGCCCTTGTAAAATAATTCTATAAAATAGCGTGACATTCAAACGAGTTATGTGATTACAATATGCCAACAGATCAATGCCTTACCATTATTCTAAACCTGCTTATATAATAGTTATCCGTTAGCTGATCTTCCAGAGAACTAAAATTCCCGTCTGATACATACGGATAGGCCGCATCAAAAAAATTATACTTTCCTTCATCTTTTAAAAACAATACACTCAGGTTTTTTATATCTGCTGTAGTGAAACATTTTTGTTTAAAAACTTTTTTGGCCGCAGTTATCATATCTGCATCGCTTTGATAGGATGCCATTTTTTTACGAAGCTTTAAAAAGTCATCATTTGATGCCTCCCCTTTGCAATTAGCATTAGAAATTGTTATTGTTTTGGCCGATCGTACTGTATCTGCTTTTGAAGCGGTAGCTGCAGGCTTTGCTACTGTCTTCGCACTATCTTCCTGAATAATAGGTTTTAGTTTAGCTATCGGCGCTGCCGCATTTTCCACAAGCGGTGCCGCTTCTTTTGGTGAATCTACTGGTTGGGCAACAGGTGCAGCATCTGCCTTTTTTTGATTTTCCTGTTGCTGAATTGTGGGGTCATTGACTGCGGTAGATAACATCGTAGAAAAAGCATCTGTTTTTGGTTTTGGTGCGACAAGAACTGTATCACGCGACGATGCCATTGTTATACCCATGGTTTGCAGATTGAATAATCCCCATCCTTTATCCTGAAAATTCTTTAACAGGTATCCGATATCGTTTTTATCTATCGTGCAAACAAAGTTTTGCTCCCCGCCTCCGCTTTTTATAAAACCGATCTTAATTATATATGAACCCTCATGTAATTTAGAAAGAATGACATAGCCGGATCCGGTAGAACTATATACCTGGTTATTCAATTTTACATAAAAAGGCTGGTTGGATTCTGTCTGTATATATATATAATGGTTTTGCTGCGCGATACTACTCTTACAACAAACAATAAACAACAGGCAATAAAATAATTTGCGCATTCTTACTTTTCTTTGGTTACAAACTTACTTATTAATAGCCTGTTTTACAATTTATCGCAAAATTGGTGCTGCTTTAACTTTTGTACACTTATTTTTACAATACCTAAACTTGATCTATGAAGAAGTTATTTATTTTATTGGTATTTGCTTGTGGCATTATTACTGTAAATGCACAACAAGCCTCCACAACAAAAGACGCTCCCTGGGAAAAGATATATCGCGGCAGCGCTACTAAGATCAACGATCTTGTTCATACGAAATTAGATGTACGGTTTGATTATGATAAATCATGGATGTACGGGAAAGCATGGATAACGTTAGTACCTCATTTCTACCCAACAGACTCTTTGACGTTAGATGCAAAAGGCATGGATATTAAAGAAGTTGAGGTCATGAAGGGTACTGACAAAATTCCCTTGAAATATAAATATGATAGTCTTCAGTTGAAGATCACGCTTGATAAAGAATATAAAGCTGGCCAACAGTATATCATCTACATCAATTATACCGCTAAACCCAATGAACAAAAAGCAGCAGGCAGTGCAGCTATTACAGATGCCAAGGGTTTATACTTTATCAATCCTAAAGGAGAGGATAAAACCAAACCAACTGAAATATGGACGCAGGGTGAAACAGAAGCCAACAGCGTATGGATGCCTACCATTGATAAGCCTGATCAAAAAACAACAGAAGAAATTTACATGACCGTTCCATCAAAATACGTTACGTTAAGTAATGGTCTATTGATCAGTCAAAAAACAAATAGTGACGGCACCCGCACTGATTATTGGAAACTCGATCTGCCACATGCTCCTTATTTATTTTTCATGGGTGTGGGTGAATATGCCATTGTAAAGGATGATTACAAAGGCAAGGAAGTAAGTTACTATGTTGAAAAACAATACGAATCTGTTGCCAGAAGAATATTCGGGAATACACCGGAGATGATCGGTTTTTATGAAAGGATATTAGGTGTGCCTTATCAATGGCCAAAATATTCCCAGATAGTGGGCCGCGATTTTGTGAGTGGCGCTATGGAAAATACAACAGCGACCCTGCACCAGGAAAGTGCGTATCAAAATGCCCGTCAGTTGACCGATGGCAATGCCTGGGAAGAAGTTATTGCGCACGAATTATTTCACCATTGGTTTGGTGACCTGGTAACTACCGAAAGCTGGAGCAACATCACGCTTAATGAAAGCTTTGCAGATTATAGCGAGTATTTATGGGATGAATACAAATACGGCAAAGATTTCGCCGATGACCATAACCGGGATGACATGGAAGGTTATTTAAAATCTCCGGATGCCGTTACAAAAGATCTTGTCAGATTTCATTATGCTGATAAAGAAGATGTGTTTGATGTAGTAAGCTATAATAAAGGCGGACGTATTTTACACATGCTTCGTAATTATGTGGGTGATTCCGCTTTTTATAAATCATTGAATCTTTATTTAACTACCAATGAATTTAAAACAGGTGAAGCGCAACAATTACGATTAGCATTTGAAGAAGTAACAGGTCAAGACCTCAACTGGTTCTGGAACCAATGGTATTATGGTAGCGGGCACCCTGTACTTAGCATTAACTATAGTTATGATGATGTAAGCCATAACGCATATGTGTATGTCAGACAAACACAACCAGGCAAAGATCCATTCATGTTGCCGATTGCGATTGATGTGTATAGCGGCAATACCAAAACCCGCGAAAAGGTGTGGCTAAAAAATTGGGCAGATACTTTTACATTTCATTTAAAAGCCAATCCTGACCTTATTAATGTAGATGCCGATAAAGTATTACTGTGCGAAAAAACAGATAACAAAACCGCGGCTAATTATATCTTTCAATATAATAATGCGCCTACTTATTTAGACAGATTTGAGGCTCTGAACTATTTTGATTCGAAAGGCATGAAAGAATTAGCCTTGGGATTAACGGATAAATATGCAGGATTGCGCACACTAACCATCAATAAATTGGCTGCAACAAAATCTCCTCCTGATATAAAAGTTATTGAAGCCATAGAAAAAATAGCTGATACCGAAAAAGATAAAAAAACAAAGGCGGCGGCTCTCTCCTTTTTAGCACAAACAGGCAATGCTAAATACATTGATCTGTTTACAAAAAATGTAACCGACTCTTCTTATTCAGTTGCCGGTGCGGCTTTGGCTGGGCTAACTATCCTTGAACCGCAAAAAGCTTACGATCTTGCAAAAAAATACAGCACAGACGCGAAGGGCGATTTGGGGGATGCCGTAACTGCGGTAATTGTTAAAAATGGCAGAGACGAAGATTTTGATCTTGTGGTGAATCATTACAACGACCTTCCTGTCGGGCAGGATAAATACGATATGACAGATCCTTTTTGCGATTACCTCGCAAAGGTTAAAGACATCGATAAAATAGAAAAAGCAATTGATGATGTGATAGCATTCAGTCAAACGATCCCTTCAAAATACAGGGTACTGTTTACCGATAAAAAAATAAAAGCATCGTTAGATAAGGTAGGCGCCGCAAAGGGCAAAGTGATCGCCGATTACATTAATAAAAATTTCAAGTTTGCCAAACTTTAATTGACAATAACTTAAACAACTTATCCCGGCTTTGTGCCGGGATTTTTTTTACCTTCATTTTTAAATACCCAATATGAATTTTTCGGCCTTTCGTTCATCGCTATTGTATTGCTGCACGGCATCGGCAATATTTTTTTCTATCACAAAAGTGATGGCTCAACAACAAACGGCTCCTACTGTCAGCAGCATAAAATTATTAGGCCAATATATTGTTCCTTTAAATTTTAATTATAACAATACTACTGTTGGCGGTTTATCGGGCATTGATTATGACCCGGCCACTCATTTGTATTACATGATCAGCGATGACAGAAGCGATAAAAATCCAGCCCGTTTTTATATAGCGAAAATATTCATTACTGCAAAAGGAATAGACAGTCTGCGTTTTGTTGGTGTAAAAAATATGTTACAACCCAATGGTAAAGTATATCCTAACAGCAAACAAGATCCTTATCATACGCCCGATCCGGAAGCGATGCGTTTTGACCCGATCAATAAACAATTGGTGTGGAGCAGCGAAGGTGAAAGGATCGTGAATGCAACAGATACGGTACTGGAAGATCCTTCGGTCACAACTATTTCTACCGATGGGAAATTTGTTGATAGTTTTATTATTCCACAAAACCTTGTAATGCAAGCAATAGAAAAAGGACCAAGACAAAATGCTGTATTTGAAGGATTGACTTTTGCGGACAATTATAAAACGCTCTATGTAAATGTTGAAGAGCCTTTGTATGAAGATGGGCCAAGAGCTGATCTTACAGATAATACTACTTATACAAGGATTTTAAAGTTTGACATGAACAACAAAAAATGTATTGCGCAATATGCTTATAAAATTTCGCCCATTCCCTATCCTGCCAATCCGCCTGGCGCATTTAAAATGAATGGCATACCTGATATCCTTACCATCGGTGATAATAAATTATTATTAATAGAACGGTCTTATTCTACCGGAAGACTTGGTTGTTCGATAAGATTATTTATTGTAGATCTAAACGGAGCAACAGATATCAGCAATATTTCATCCTTATCAAAAACAGACAAACAATTTATTCCTGTAACAAAAAAGCTATTGCTAAATATGGATGACCTGCATACTTACATTGATAATATTGAAGGCGTAACTTTTGGCCCGGTATTGCCTAATGGCCACAAAACTTTATTGTTTATTTCAGATAATAACTTCAGCATTTTTCAAAAAACACAGTTGTTATTGTTTGAAGTGATGGAGTAAGAATTATTATTCAATTTCTTTCAACAGATCTTCCAGATCAAGTGCTGCGTTATACATATCCAAAGATCCATCTTCTTTTAAAGGCCATGCTTCTTTAGGCCTGTCCCAGTATAATTCAACACCGTTATTATCAGGATCGTTAAGGTATATTGCCTCAGATACGCCGTGATCACTTGCTCCTGTAATAGGATAATAGGCCCGGCGTAACCGATCGAAAATAACGGCCAGGGATTTTCTTGTTGGATAAAGAATAGCCGTGTGATACAGACCAACACCATTAATAGACGCAGGCGGCGCATCTTTACTATGCCAGGTATTTAAACCAATATGATGATGATAACCACCTGCAGAAATAAATGCAGCCTGCGACCCATATCTCGCCATTACCTGAAAGCCCAATAAGTCGCGATAAAACTCCAGCGATTTTTCTATATCAGAAACTTTTAAATGTATATGCCCAATCCTTGTCTGTGCCGGAACGATATATTGATCACTCATGTTAAACTATTTATTTATTCAAGTTACCAAATTTGTAGAAATTTCACGCAAAGACGCAAAGTTACAAAGCCGCCAAGTTTTTACTTAGCGGCTTTGTTTTCTTATTTGCTTTGCGTGAAACTACTCTACATCAACTAGTTTATCCTTTGGATATTTAATACTATAGCTGATCCTTATCTTTTTTACTTCTCCGGCTGCCAGCTTAAGGTTCCATGTTAGTTCTCCAGTTTCGGCATTAACAACCGCCTCTTTGCTTTCTAACAATTCAACCTCTATATCTTTATTTTGAGAAATAGGATATTGATCTTTGATAGTAATATCAATAGCATCTTTTTTATTATTTTTTACTGTTATCTCGTAAGTAAATGTTTGCTTTTTGTTCGATCCTAAAAACTTAACACTGCTGTAATCCATTAATTTTTCTCTGGTTACTACTACTCTTTTATCTTTACCCATCGTTAGTTTCATCGTATCATCCGTAGAAGAAGGATCGATGAAAGATTTACCAATGTACGTGCCTTCCAGAATGATATTAGCTTCGCCAGGTAACAGGTTCAATTTTTCCCAACCAGGAATTTGCGCTAATAAAAACACTTCATTTTCCAGTTTAGGAGCTGCATAAAATTTGTAATCGGCAGGTACTGAGTATTTTTTTAATTCAGCTGTTTGTGCCTTACCGTTAGTCGGTATATCATAAGGCAGTTCAATATCAAAAACGACATTCAATTCTTTATCTGCCACCGAAGTATAATCATCCATCCCTTTTTTTGTTGTAATAATAACAACCCCGCCTGCTGCTGCGGCTCCGTAAATACTGGTAGCAGCTTCATCTTTTAGCACTCTAACACTTTTTATATCCTGAGGATTTATATTATTCCCTTGTTGTTGTATACCATCTACGATATATAAAGGAGCTGCAGCGTTTAAAGATGAGACACCTCTTACTACCATTTGAGAAGCATACTCAGACTTTTTGGCTTCCGTCACCTCTACACCTGGAACACGTCCCTGCAATGCGGTGGCAACATCTTCTACTGGAAGATTTTGAATATCGCTGCCATCTACATTCTTTATAACGGGATATATATAATTCAAAAACCAGGTTTCAAAAGATGGAGCGTTGCCTGATTGATTAGGAATAGACGTAGACAAACTAAGCTTAACCTGTTTCCAGTCTATGCCGGTTGTCTGATAAATTTTAGCGCGGTATACTATCTGTAAAGGTGATCGTATGTTATCTGCTTTCAAGTCGTAGAAAGGTGTCCAGTAGGCATTTGGCGTAATATAAGAAATAGTAAAATCGTACTTACCGGCTATTGCGCAATTCAATTGTAATGTCAGCTTGCCCCATTGTTTTGTATTTTTCTTTTCTTCTTCCGTGATTTGATCATCCAGTTTATTTACCAGCTCAGCTAATTTTGTTTGTTTATCGTTCAAACTATCCAACTGGTTTTGCAATGCGATTGATTTAATTTCATAGTAATTCATCAGCTTGGTTAATTCAGCCACACTTAAGCCGGTTTGAGATCCTTTAATTTCCCTGTTAGATTTTAACACACTTAACAGATCGTTTACAATATCTATGTTGGTTTTTATTTTATTGATGCTCTTATTTACTTTCTCTACCGAATCTTGAAGAAATTTTATTTCGGGCGTTTTAATTTCATCCTGCAGATTATCTATACCAAACTCAACACCCATAATGGTTACATTACCATTGCAGTTTACCTGAATGCTATTAATATCTAAACTATTACTCACATTTTCAATAATGAGTTCGCTATTACCTTCTGCCACATCAGCTTTTGCTGTGTGTGTCATTTCTGCGCCAACCTTATAGACCGTTACTGTTGTGAGTGAAGCTTTAACTTTATTACTATTATCGCCGTTTGTTGCATTGGCTGCTGTATAACTACCTATTAGCGTTATCAGCAAGAGGATATATTTTTTCATATTAATTGTTTCTTATCTGATGCAGAAATAAATTGCATTACATAAGTAACAATAAAAAAACCTTCCTTTAACCTCTTAAAAAAAAGTTAAAGGAAGGTATAACTTGAAGTGATCAATAAACCGCAAAGAAAAACGAGTACTTATAATTCTTTACATTCAGAATTATTATTGTGTTACGTAAGCTTCTGTTGGTTCACAGGTACAGATCAGGTGCCTGTCACCATATGTATTGTTAACACGGCTTACACTTGGCCAGAATTTATTTTCTTTTACAAAAAATAACGGGTAGGCCGCTTCTTCTCTTGTATATGGATGTTTCCATTCATTACTGCAGATAATATATTGTGTGTGCGGTGCATTTTTTAACAGGTTGTCTTTTGCATCTGCTACGCCGCTTTCGATGGCTTTTATTTCCAGGTAAATACTGATCATCGCATCGCAAAAACGATCCAGTTCAGCTTTATCTTCACTTTCCGTTGGTTCGATCATTAATGTACCTGCAACAGGGAAAGATAATGTAGGCGCATGAAAACCATAATCCATTAATCTTTTAGCAACATCTTCTGCTTCAATACCGGCGCTTGTTTTAAACGGGCGCAAGTCTACAATAAATTCATGCGCTGCCGTTCCGTTTTTGCCCGTGTATAATATTTTGTAATATTTTTCTAATCGCGATTTCATGTAGTTAGCATTCAGGATAGCATATTCTGTTGCTTTACGAATACCTGTTGCTCCTAATAATTTGATGTACGCATAACTGATCAATAAGATACTTGCGCTACCGTAAGGAGCGGCGCTTACCGCATGAATATTGGTTGTTTGAACATCAAGATTTACATGCCCCGGTAAAAAAGGAACCAATTGTTTTGCCACACAAATAGGACCAACACCCGGACCGCCGCCACCATGTGGAATAGCGAAAGTCTTATGCAAATTCAAATGGCAAACATCTGCACCAATTAAACCCGGACTTGTTAAGCCAACCTGTGCGTTCATGTTAGCGCCATCCATATATACCTGTCCGCCGTATTGATGAATGACATCGCAAATTTCTTTGATGCTTTCTTCAAACACGCCATGAGTGGAAGGATAGGTAACCATTAAAGCTGCGAGATCATCTTTATGTTCCAGCGCATGCGCCTTCAGATCTTCTACATCGATATTGCCTGCATCATCACATTTGGTGACCACTACCTTCATGCCCACCATTACCGCGCTCGCAGGGTTTGTACCATGTGCACTGATCGGTATCAATACAACATTTCTATGTCCTTCGTTTCTTGACTGATGGTATGCCCTGATTGTTAAAAGGCCCGCATATTCGCCCTGCGCGCCACTATTGGGTTGTAACGATGTTGCTGCAAAGCCTGTTATCTTACTTAAATAATTTTCAAGCTCCCTGATGATCTGTAAATAACCTTCGGTTTGATCCGTTGGTGCAAACGGATGCAGTTTGCTAAATTCCGGCCAGCTGACAGGAATTAATTCTGTAGCAGCATTTAATTTCATTGTACAGCTACCTAAACTTATCATAGAGGTATTCAAACTGAGGTCTTTGTTTTCCAAAAATTTAAGGTAACGCATCATCTGGCTTTCGCTGTGATGTGTATTGAATACAGAATGTACCAAATACTTTGAGGTACGGGTCAGGACTCCTGCCACCGACAACTGGCCACCGCTGGCCCCTATTACGACTGATTGTTTCTCGGTTGCTGGTCGCTGGTCGCCGGTCGTTGTTTTCGCAAACACTTTAACAATTTCATACACATCTTTCAAAGAAGTCGTCTCGTCAAGATTTATACTAACGGTGCCGTCTTTGAAATAATTAAAATTCATTTCATGCTGCACTGCAATCGTTTTCAGTTTTACAGCATCAGAAATTTTTAATTTTAAAGTATCAAAGTAAGAAGTATTCAATTGTTCAATACCCAATTCCTTTAATTCTTTTTCTAAGTTTTGTGCCAGTATATGTACTCTTGCAGCAATATTTTTTAATCCGGCTGCACCATGGTATACCGCATACATAGCGGCCATATTTGCTAACAATGCCTGTGCCGTACAAATATTGCTTGTTGCTTTTTCTCTTCTGATATGTTGCTCTCTTGTCTGCAAAGCCATACGTAGACAACGATTGCCTTCAGCATCAATACTTACTCCAATAATACGGCCCGGAATATTTCTTTTGAATTCATCTTTCGTTGTAAAGAAAGCTGCATGTGGGCCACCGAAACCCATCGGTACGCCAAAACGCTGTGAAGAACCTACGGCAACATCAGCACCTAATTCTCCCGGGGGAGTTAATAAGGTTAGCGCTAACAGATCAGTTGCCATGACTACCATTGCATTTACGGCATGTGCTTTTTCAATGAACGAACGGTAATCGATCACTAACCCATCGCTGTTTGGATATTGAACGATCGCGCCAAAGTACAATTCATCTAACGTACTATTTTTAAAATCGCCAAACACCAGTTCAATCCCAACGGGGGTTGCTCTCGTTATTAAAACATCTTTTGTTTGTGCAAATATTTTTTCATCAACAAAAAATTTAGGAGCAGTGATATGATCATGGTTCCTGTTTTTGTGATTGAATAACATTGTCATCGCTTCTGCAGCAGCAGTTCCTTCATCAAGTAAGCTGGCATTTGCAATAGGAAGTCCGGTCAGATCGGATACCATTGTCTGATAATTCAATAAACTTTCTAAACGGCCCTGAGAAATTTCTGCCTGGTATGGCGTGTATTGTGTGTACCATCCAGGGTTTTCAAAAACATTTCTTAAAATAACACTCGGTGTAATGGTGTCGTAATAACCCTGACCTATATAACTTTTAAAAATCTTATTTTTTGCTGCTACTTTTTTTAATGCTGATAAATAATCAAACTCACTCATTGCTGCGGGTACTTCCAGGTCTTTTTTAATTCTTATCGCATCAGGAATTGTTTTGCTGATCAGTTCTTCTAAAGATGTAACACCCACCATTGCCAGCATTTCTTTGGTATCATGCTCATTTGGACCGATATGTCTTTCTGCAAATTCATTCTGTTGTAGCTCAAAAATATCCATAGTTGCTGTTTTAATTGCCAGAATGTGGCGGGGAGTCAATTATTGTGCAAATTTAAGTTAAACGCAAGAAGATTTTGAAGCAATATGTTCGTTACTTTGTAGCTGTGGAAAAGTATAGGATAAATATATTATTATGAGCGACGAGAAACTTTTGAGAGCCTGGGAAAAGAAATCCGGCGACAGGCAGGCACAATACAAAAAATACCTGCACAGGGCAGATAAAAATACCGTACTGAAAGCCTTACCGGAACTGAACGAAGCTGCTTTTTCCAAGATAGATTGTCTTCAGTGTGCCAATTGCTGTAAAAACTATTCACCACGTTTTAAAACGACAGATATTAAACGTATCGCCAAACACCTGAAGATGAAGGATGGTGATCTCATCAATACTTATTTGAAAGTAGATCAAGACGGCGATTATGTAATGCGGTCACAACCCTGTTCTTTTTTAGGTGCTGATAATTACTGCAGCATTTATGATGTAAGGCCATCGGATTGTGTACGTTTTCCTTATACGGATGAGGATGTATTACTTAAAAGACAGCCGCTTACTTTAAAGAATTCATCTTTTTGTCCGATCGTTTATTATGTATTGGAAAAGTTAATCGAACAACAAGGTTAAATTCCGATTATTGAATTTGTATTTTTAATATTCCATTTCTTTCAGCTGCGGCGCTTTGATCCAGGTACCGATAACTACCGCCAGCGTCATACAGCCACCAAATACCACAGACACTACATTGCCCATTAATTTTGCTGTGAGCCCGCTTTCAAACTGGCCAATTTCATTGGAAGAATTGATGAACATAGAGTTAACACTCATTACTCTGCCACGCAAGGCATCAGGTGTTTTCAGCTGAACAATATTGCTGCGTATCACAACGCTTACACCATCCATAACCCCGCTACACAATAAGGCTGTAAAAGACAACAGGTACCATTTTGATAGCCCGAAAATAATGATACACAATCCGAAAGTACCAACTGCTAATAATAATTTCAATCCCTGTTTTTTCTTTAAAGGGAAAAGTGTTAACGATAATACCATGGACATAGAGCCTATATCCATTGCCGCATTTAACCAACCAAAGCCGATAGGGCCAACATGTAAAATATCTTTTGCATACACCGGGATCATGGCAACGGCTCCGCCAAATAAAACAGCAAAAAGATCTAAGGTAATGGCGCCTAATATTTCTTTTGTTGAAAAAACATATTTCAACCCCTCGGCTACTGCTTCGAATGTTTTTTTCTCGGGATGAAGAATAGCCGGTTTTTCTTTTAACCTGGTGAAAGCGATCCAGCCTATAATAATAAAACTAACGATCACTATAAACGTTCCGGTAACATTAAACCATGCAATTAAAAATCCTGCCAATGCATGCCCGATAATATTTGATGTTAGATAAACGGTTGAGTTTACTTGTGATGCCGATGTTAAAACTTCTCTTGGTACTAAAGAAGCGATCATTGCACTTAAACTAGGGCCAGCAAATGCACGCACAATGCCTGTTATAAAGATCGTGGTATAAATAAATATGATGATCAGCTTAGTACCAAACTGGCTATGAAACCAATGTGTAGATGTTCCTAATAAAATAAAAGAACAAACAGCGTATAACATCACCGTTATTAAAAGCAGTTTTCTTTTCTCGCTTTTATCAATAATGAAACCTGCATATAACGACAAGCTGATAGCCGGTATTGCTTCTGCCAGACCAACCATCCCTATATAAAATGCATCCCGTGTTAATTCATACAACCACCAGGCTACAAGGGTCGACATCATCCTCAATCCCATATTAAATACAAAACGGCCGATGATAAAATTTCTAAATTCTGGAATTCTTAAAATGCTAAATGCAGAGGATTTGTTCAACAGCTAATTTATTGATTAGGATTGCAAAGATAAAAAACTATACTGAATGTAGGATGCGTTGCATTATCATGGAAGTGTAATATAATATTGCCCGTCGGCGTATTCTTTATCCAATGCATCAATAATAATTTTTAAATGGCCGTTATCGCCTAAAAAATCAGCGTTACTTACATCCACAAATAAGGTTTTAATATTATGTTGTTTAATGTAATGGGTATATGTTTCCTGAAGCTGAAATAAATATTCGTCACTTATATTTTGTTCATAGCTGCGATTTCTTTTTTTAATATTTGCTTTCAGTTTTTTAATGGGCGCATGCAAATAAATTAAAATATCGGGCTGTACGACTTGCGGGCTAATGATATCAAATAATTTTTGATAAAGGCGAAATTCATCCCCGGGTAAATTCACTTTGGCAAACAATAGGCACTTCGTAAACAGGTAATCAGACAAGGTAATATTTTGAAACATATCCTTTGTTTGCAACAGGTCCTTCAACTGCTTATAGCGCTCTGCCATAAAAAATAGTTCGAGCGGAAAGGCATATAGTTTTTGATTTTCGTAAAATTTTGGCAGAAACGGATTGTCCGCAAACTCTTCCAATATAAGCCTGGCGTTATAATGCCTGCTGAGCAAATGAGTTAAGGTTGTTTTACCGGCGCCTATATTTCCTTCTATTGTAACAAAATTGTACTTCATAAACAGGACTGCAAAATAAGATTAAAGAGCAGTTGTTTACTTAAAACTTCTTAACATTTAATTCATCTGTACATGCTTCTAACAATTCGTGAATGGGCTTGTTAAAAACAGGATGTATAAAATCGGGTGATACTTCATTCAGCGGGATCAATACAAACCTTCGGTTCTGAATTTCGGGATGAGGAACGATCAAATCTTTTTGCAGAATCCTTTCTTCATTAAAAAATAATATATCTATATCAATGATACGAGGTGCATTTTTTTCAGTCCGAACCCTGCCCATTTTTTCTTCTATGGCAAGAATGGTGGCTAATGTTTTTTCTGCAGTCAATGGGGTTGCTACAATAATAACCTGATTCAAAAAATCAGGCTGATCAGTTTTACCCCAGGCTGCCGTTTGGTAAATAGAAGATCTGCCAGCAACTTTACCCGCTTCATTTTCAATATTTGTCACTGCCAGATCCAGCTGTTGCTTGCTATTGCCCATATTACTGCCAAGCAGAAAGTAGATTTTATTCATTTGTCAAATATAGTGGCTTGTCAAATTCAAAAATTTTTTATACTCCGCTTTTCACGATAGCTTTACGAAAAATTACCAACAGGAATGCAACCATACAGTCAGTTAAAAGCATTATGGGCCATATCTAAAGCCAGCTTAATCGCTATTTTCAGAAGTCCGCAATCAGTATTTTTTGGAATATTTTTCCCTATTGTTCTAATCGTAATTTTTGGCGCTTTAGGTGGTGGTGGTGGTTTAAGCGTTGATGTAGGGATAGATAATAAATCAGATACAAGCAATGCAGTCTATGCTTTGATCAAAAATTCTCCGCTGCTAAATATCAATGATGCAAGACAAGATACTTTGGAGGATCTTATGAACAAAGGAAAACTGACGGCATTGATCCAGATAAACGACATTAAAAGCGCTGACGGGTCTGACAAATATGATGTGCATTTAAAATCATCTTCCGCCAGCCAGTTGCAACTGCCCGCTTTACAATCAATATTGAGAGATATCATTTCAACACTCAATAAAAAGATCAACCCCGATCAAAATTCCATAGCAACGATCTCAACAGAAGAAGTACCGGGACGAGAATACAAAGCAATTGATTTTTATTTACCGGGCATGATAGGGTTTTCTTTGATCGGATTAGCCGTATTTGGCGTAGCCTTTTTATTTTTTAATCTCCGGGAAACCCTGGTTCTAAAAAGATTATACTCATCTCCTATCAACAGGATCAATATTATTTTAGGTGAAACATTCTCCAGGGTCATATTTCAAATGATCACCGTTTTTGTGTTGATCTTATTTGGTAGATTTTTTTATCACTTTACTTTGGCCAGAGGTGTGATAACATTTATTGATATGGTCGTTGTTAGTTTATTAGGATTGATCGTATTTATGGGTGTTGGTTTTGTGATTAGTGGCGTAGCAAAAAATCAAAATATCATTCCCATTTATTCCAATCTATTTATGTTTCCGCAATATTTTTTATCTGGAAGCTTTTTTCCGACAAGCATTTTGCCTAAAAGTATTCATTGGCTCATAGAAGCTTTGCCTTTGACAGCTTTAAATGATGCATTACGTAAGATTTCTTTTGAAGGTGCGAGCATTATCGATTGCTGGTCGCAAATTGGCATTTTATTGATTTGGGGAGTAGTAATATATTTTATTGCGGTTAAGACTTTCAAGTGGGAATAATTTTAAACAGTTACATTTTACTACATGCGTTTTATTAAGCCTTTTATCATCGGCATAGCCGGATTATTTATCGTTATTACTTTATTGTCTTTATTGATACCATCCAAAATAAAGGTATCAAGGGCAACTGTTATCAGTGCCCCTGAAAATAAAATATATGCACAGATAACAGACCTCAAAAACTGGAAGAACTGGCACCCGCTTTTTAAAAGCGATTCAGCAGTGATCACCTTCTCTGATCCATCCAATACTTCGACGGCCCACTGCGACATAACCTACAACGGTAAGCTGGTACACTTACAGGTAACAAGTATCGATTCCAACTCAATACAATTTTCACTTACTTCAAAAGGAGAAGATGCTATTGAAAATGAAATCGTCATCACTCCTGTTAAAGAACAGAACCAGGTGCAGGTTGAATGGAAAGCATTGACGATATTACCCTGGTATCCCTGGGAAAAATTTTACGGAATATTTATTGATAGGCTAACCGGCTATAATTATGAAGTGTCTTTGGATAGTTTAAAAAACTACATAGAAAGCAAATAACTATTTTCTCTAATTTGTTAAGAATTATGAACGGTATAACCGTGGAATATATTTATTGATACCTTGGTTTTGATAATATATTTTATAATTAAAAAACAACAAACATGAAAAAGATATTAATTGTTTTCGCTGTTATTGCGATCTCCAGTTCTTCCGCTTTTGCACAAACTTCTACTACTACAACATCAACAACAGTTACGACTACATCAACGGATGACCGGGCTGTAAGTTCAAGCAAAAAATTACAACAGGAATTAAATCTGACCGATGACCAGTACAATAAGGTCCTTGTTGTCAATACAGAATGTATGAAACGCAGGGATGCATTAAAAGCAAGCGGACAAACGGATCACCAGGGTTTTAAAGATATTATGGAGTATCGTAAGCAGCAGTTCGCAACTATTCTTACAGCCGATCAATTGGCAAAGCTGGATGATATAGAAGCAAAAGAACGTGAGGAAAGAAAAGCCGCACACAGTCAATCGAATGGAGGCGGTGAATAATTAAGAGTTTATTTATCATAAAAAAAGGCACCAATGATATGGTGCCTTTTTTTGTATGATCAGTTATAATTATAGAATTTCGAAACTAACTTTTGTTGTACTCTTATCCTGCGATAGCAATTCTAATTCATATACTCCTTTAGCGGTGATGCTGTTTAGGTTGATATGAATAATTTCATCACTTGCAGCATGCGTTATTGTTTCGTTCAAGAAAACATTTCCTGCAGGGCCAATTATTTTTACACCATATTGTCCGGCTGGCATTTTACTACTCATCTGTAAGTTAATAACACCATTCGTTACAGGATTCGGCGCAATATTGATGCTGGCTGTCGGCAGTAAAACAGCGCTCGCTATAGCTGAAGTATCCTGCGTTGCTAAATTATTACCTACTGTGTATACGCGATAATAATAATTAGTTCCATATGCTACATTTGCATCTGTCCAATTATATACATAACTGGAAGTGTCTGTTGGCGTGGCAGCTGTTGTATCTACAACAGTATAATTTATTTTATCGGTTGATCTTTCAACTACATATTCTTTTGTATTTAGCTGATCGCTTACCTGCCATTGTACACCAATATTTTTATTCTGTTGTACAGCAGCTGCTATATTAGTATATGCAACGCTGCCTGCAGGCGCTGTTTTAAATACAATTGAAAAACGATTAGCAGCAGAACTAGCCGCAACCGATGTTACTGTAAAATTCACGGTAACAGAAGTATCACCTAAAAGTATCGGCGTAGTAATATGCGTGAAAGAATCTATGAAAAACGCGTTGATATCTGGACGTGCAAAACTTGCTGTAGCCAATACAAACTGATAGGTTGATCTATTCAAACCAGTTACACTCAAATAAACAGTATCGCCCGCAGCAGGAGGTGCACTTTTTTGAATGGAAAGATTTTGGCCATCTTTTAAGATAGATACTTTTTCCGCAAAATTAAATTGCTTTTGTACGTCCTTACTCCAATCGAGGTTGTTACTATAGCTGCTATTGAATTCATTGAGTGTGCCATCAGCCAGGTATGTTTGTACATGCGATGTATCCGTTGCAAAAAGTGTTGTGCGTAATGAGGCTGTAGCTGTTGTAGGCCTGAACAAATAAAGATGGTTATCAGTACCTGTAACTTTATCTGATTCATCCATTTCAACAGAGCCTGATCCTGATCCACTTACTACAAATGCTCCTCCTGATTGAATATCCCCATTTACATCAAACCCATCAAACAAGTGTGGATCCGGAGACGCATCATAACTGCTACCATTCCAGCTCAAGGATACCCATCCTCCTGTACCACTTGCAACGTTCGCTATTGATCCTATGTTTGGATCCCATAAAGAAAAAGAGTTGCTCGGCACAGCTGTTGCTGTTGCAGCATGACTATATACATTATTAAAATTAATGGTAGCAGCATATGGATTACCTATCACGGTAAAACCGGTGCTAACAGGAACTGTTACCCGGCCCGTGTTTAATGCACCTGTGGTACGCAGGGTAGCTGCTGTAGCAGGAGTTAAACTTGTTCCGGTGAAAATAGGAAAATCTCTTCCCCCTCTTACAAAGATCATCATACCCTGATAAGACGTAACAGGGACAAAAGTAGTAGGCAAAGAGAACCATGCAAGAGCACCGGTGATATGCGCTATCGAAGCACTATTCGTTGCACTCTGATCATACCCACTGCTTGGAACAAATGGCCCAGAGGTGGGACCACTAATATCCGTTCCAAATCCTGGGTTAGGATCCGATGCACTTCCGGCAATACTTTGTCCGCCTTCCTGCCATGATGCACTAATGGTTGGTGCTGTTGCGGCTTGTACGGGTGCTGTTACCAAACGCCATCTTCTATGATTCAAATAATAGCGTTGTACAGTTACGTTACCCGTGATCGTAGCTTTAGCAACACCTGAACCATTTTCTGCTATCTGTCCAACACTTGCTGTGGTGGAAGCATTAGAAACCAATACCAATCCATTATTGGTCACTAAATTTGCAGAGGCAAAGCCAAAACTTAATTGTCCTGTGATACTGATCGGGCTTCCTGAAGTGATGGTTAGACCAGTTCCGTTTGTATTACTATCTACTAAATTATTTATTGTTGAAGAAGCAAACATGCTTCCTGCAATTGTCTGAGCTGCTGATCCTGTCATTTGTATTGTACCTGCAGTTGCATCAAATGTACCGTTATTGGTTATCGTACCGTGTATACTTAATGCTCCGCCTGCAACCGTAACAGAAGCACCTGAACTAATAGTTATATTACCTACGTAGGAAGTGCCTGTTATAATAGGATAGACTGAACCGCTTGGGATCGTAACGTTCGTACTTTCAGTTGGCACTACACCACTGCACCAGTTTGCCGCCGTATTCCAATCTGTAGTAGTTCCGATCCAACCGGTAGCTACTACCAAATTGGCACCATTGTCGGTACCTGTTACAGTTGGCGAAGAACTTACCACCCTTATTCTATATTTTGTACCCGATACTGTCGTTCCGGGAATAGTTACACTGATAGTCTGGCCACCACTTCCATCAGACAGCACACTTTGTAAAGTAACAGGCGTGGTAAATGAACCCGTAGCACTCGATAACTGAGCTGTAAACGTAGAACTCAAAAAAGCTACGGATGGTGAATAAGTAAAATTAACGTTGATGCCGGAAGTACCAGGACAAAATGGGGAACCCGAAACACTGCCTGTAGCAATCATTACGGTAGAACTAGGAACAAGCTCTCCTGTTGCTAATTGCGTAGCACCGTATACATTTCCACCACCATCGATAAATTGTATCAATGCTAATTTAGTCGCACCCAAAGCAGATGACGTATTTCCTACAAATATCTGTGCTTCCGTACCTGATGTTCCGTTATATGCTCCCTTCCAACCGGTGATCGTTAGTACCTGCCCACCCGTCGCAAATGTTCCTGCCGCAGAAAACGTTAAAGTATAAGCAACAGTACTATCTAAACTAATGGTAGAACTATTATTAAGGATCATTGAAGAAAAAACAAGTGAAGCTCCTGCACCACTACCTTTGGTTCCTAATGTTCCGCCGTTAAAATTTGCTGTTCCTAAATTTTGTGTAGAAGCCGCCGGTAACGCGAATCTTAATTCCCCGTTGGTAAATATTGTAGTACCGGTATAGGCATTTACGCCTCCTAATATTTGTGTACCGGTACCAGCCATTGTCACAGCTATTGTACCACTATTGTTTGTAATTACGCCTGAATTAGCTGCAGTGCCATTTCCAAAAGTATACGTACCGCTACCACCTATTGTTAAGGTACGAAGCGCTGCACCTGAAGTTAATACCTTATTGGTTGCAGCTGTTGCATTGGTACCTGCTATTGAATTAAGGCCCGCCACTTGCAGATTCAGATTGCTCAAATCCAGCACACCAAGATTGGCACTTGCTGCCTGGCCGAAATTCACCGTAGTTCCGGTGGGAAGTGCATCGGCCACCCCTGCCATTTTAAGTGTACCGTTCTGAATAAATGTATTGCCGGTATAGGTTGTCGTTGCTGCGGGAGAGATCACCAATGTTCCTGCTCCTGTTGATATAAGATCTGTACCGGAAAGCGTACCATTTAATGTAACAGTATTACCATTATTATCAATCGTTCCGCCGCCAAGTGTAAAACTATTAGCAACATTTGTAGTAACAACACCACTTGCCTGTAAAGTTCCAGCGTTAAGAACAACGCTGGTGGCAGTTGGTAAAGCGCCATTAATGATAGACACAAGGCCAGCGTTTATTGTTATCGTTCCTATGTTGACAGAACTTGCACCAGAAAGATTAAAAATCCCGCCACCTGTTTTTGTAATGCTAAATTGATTGGCCGCTACTCCATTGATCGCAGAGCTGATGGAAAGCGTAGAGCCGGACTGAACATTAAAATTCCCATTATTAGCAAGTGTAACGCCCAATGCTTTTGTACCACTACCAACAAAAGGTTGAATAGTTAAGGATGAATTATTAGTAAGATAAAAGAAATCATTTAGCACACCACTAACCAAATTCGTAGCACCGGCCCCATTACCGATAACAAGCGCCCGTGGATTTACAGTGGAAGTATCCCCAATAGTGTAGGTGCCACCGCTGATCAGATTAACAGAACCGGCATTAACACCCGCGCTGGATATTTGTAATTGGCTACCTGATGTAGTAGTTAACAAGATATCCTTATTGGCATTAGGCAATCCTAAAGAATAATTGCCCGCAACACGCATATCAGTACCAATCTTAAAAGTATCCACCTGTGCCATACCTGCTTTTGGCAGGGCCATGATTACTGTAACACTTAGTAAGGCTAAAAAGAAAAATCTGTTGAGGTAGGTTTTCTTGCTTATAGCATTATACAACAGAGCTGGTGCTGTGTAAATAAATTTCATAAAATGGTAGTGTTGGTAAATAAAGTTGGTACCCAAAAGGTACTCCTTCAAAGATAATAATATATTCTTTCAAATCTCTTTTTTTAACTAAAGGTTAATAAGTTGGTTAGGAAGAACTTATATAAAATAAAGAATATCTCTATATGATCGATTAAAGCCATCGCCATATATAAATAAGATATCATTTTAACCTGTATCTTTATTTTGATGGAAGAAAAAAAAAGGTTTACTACAACACTAAAAAGATTTTTAACAATGCTTGGCCCGGGATTAATAACCGGAGCAAGCGATGATGATCCATCCGGCATAGCAACTTATTCGCAGGCAGGTGCCCAATTTGGATACGCTACTTTATGGACCGCAGTACTTACCTTTCCTTTAATGGCAGCCATACAGGGAATGTGCGCAAGAATAGGCATCGTTACTACTGAAGGATTGACCGTTACTTTAAAAAAACACTATCCAAAAAGTATTTTATATGTGATGCTTCTTTTTAGTTTTCCAGCAATCACACTCAATATTGGCGCCGATATCCAGGCAATGGGCGCCGTAGCACATATGATGGTACCGCAAGTGCCTACTTTTGCGTTCAGTATACTCTTCACTGCTATTTTAATGTTCGTTATTATACAATATCCTTATCAAAAAGTAGCCATGATATTGAAATGGCTTTGCCTTTCTGTATTACTATATATTATTGTTCCATTCATGGTAAAACAGGATTGGGCGACAGTATTAAAAAGCACTTTCATTCCTACCATACACTTTAATAAAGATTTTTTGATAATACTGGTGGCCATATTAGGTACCACCATTTCCCCTTATCTTTTTTTCTGGCAGGCCACAATGGAAGCAGAGGATATGGCACACAGCCAGAAAAAAGTGTTCGTCGATAAACAAATATTAACAAACATGAAAGTGGATGTAAATGTTGGTATGCTATTATCCAATGTGGTCATGTTCTTTATGATCCTTGCTGCAGGATCTGTTTTATATAAAGCTGGTATTCATCAGATAGATACAGTTGATCAGGCTGCCAAAGCATTAGAACCTTTGGCCGGAAAATTAACCTATTTGATTTTTACATTGGGCATAATAGGCACCGGCCTTTTAGCAATACCGGTGCTGGCAGGTTCACAATCGTATATGTTGTCAGAAACATTTGGTTGGGAAGCGGGATTGGACAAAAAATTTCCGCAGGCCAAAGCATTTTATATTACTATTATATTATCATTACTTGTTGGCCTATGCCTGGATATGATCGGTATCAGTCCTATACAAGCGCTCATTTATACCGCCATTTTATATGGCATAACGGCTCCTGTCCTAATCGCTATTGTACTACACATCGGCAACAATAAAAAAGTAATGGGAGATTTTACCAATAGTAAATTATCGAACATCCTGGGTGTCATCACTTTATTATTAATGACCGTTGCCGCTGTTGCCGTGGTCTATTTTCAATTCGCATAACCAATATAAGAATATTCTTTTTTTTATATAATTTCAGCGTTCCAAAACTAAACTATGAGAAAAAAATTATTACTCCTGGCACTTGTTGCAATAAGCCTGAGCAGCAAGGCTCAAAATTATGCGGGCTATAGTTCAGGAAACTATACAGGTGTTAACAGCGTATTTTTTAATCCCGGTAATGTTGTTGACAGTCGCTACAAATGGAGTGTGAATCTTTTTTCAATCAATACAACTGTCTCTAATAACTATGCTACTTTAAAGACGAGTGGCCTCTTCAAATCCTTTAGCAACGATAGTTCCAGCAATTACCTTACACGTAGCAATTTCGGTAATGCTAATTTCTTAATAGATGTAGATGCTTTCGGGCCATCAGTATTGTTCAATCTGAATTCAAAAAATTCCTTTGCATTAACTACAAGAGGAAGAGCGATGGTCAATATAGATAAGATACCCGGCAACTTATTAAACACGTTGGAAAACAATGGTAACAATGTTCTTTTCCCCTCTTCTTTTAATGCGGACAATTTTAGAGTGACCGCTCATGCATGGACTGAAATCGGACTTACCTATGGAAGGGTTTTGATCGATAAAAAGAATTTTTTAAAAGGTGGTATTACCCTGAAATACCTGGGAGGTGCCGGTGCTGCCTATTATACATTAAATGTAAATGCTGATCTTAATAAAGATGCTGGCGATAATATTTATATTCAAAACGGCGTGGGGCAAATGAGTTATGGCGCAACAGGAATAAGTGATCCAAACAATTTACAATTACAATTCAATGGAAGTGGTGTTGGCGCAGACATCGGATTTGTGTATGAATACAGGCCTTCAATGATCACTGCAAAAGATGAAAATAAATATAAGTTTAAAGTAGAAGCTGCTTTACATGATCTGGGAAGTATCCAATACAATCATGGATCGAGTGATGCAGACTATGCGTTAAATACAAATCTTAATCCTCCGTTTGATACGCTGCGATTAGACAGGTTTGACAAAATATCCAGTTTTGCTGATATAGACACCGCGTTAAATAATGCGAGCCCAATGATCACGAAAACGGCTAACAAAAATGGTAAATATAGTATGTCATTGCCAACTTCTTTAAGCGGTTCGGTCGACTACCACGTAGTATCAGGCTTATATATTAACCTTGGCGGTATGATCTCTTTAAATGAGCATAGCTCAAATGTATTTAAAACACATACCGCAGATTATATTATCCTAACACCAAGATTTGAAGGAAAACATTTTGGTGTAAGCGTTCCTATTTCCAACAGTAGTATCTCAGGATTTAATGCCGGCCTGTCTTTAAGAGCAGGGCCAATATTTATAGGTTCAAGTTCCGTTGTAACTGACCTGGTAAGAGGTAATACAGAACAGATAGATTTTCATTTTGGCATTGTTATTAATTCGCTGCAAAAAAAGAAAAGAGAAAGAAGGATCAAGGAAACACCCGCTCCTGCTCCAATTGTATCGACACCCAACTTTACGCCACCGATCATAAAACCAGATACAGTGGTCATTGTAAAAAACATTGATACAGATGGGGATGGAATTGTTGATAGCCTGGACAAATGCCCAACAATAAAAGGATTTGCAAGATACAATGGCTGCCCTATTCCTGATACTGATAGCGATGGCGTAAACGACGAAATAGATAAATGCCCTACGATACCCGGCCTGGCAAAATACAATGGTTGTCCAACACTTGATAGCGATGGTGATGGCGTGAATGACGATGTAGATAAATGTCCAACCGTACCTGGCGTACCTAAATACTTAGGCTGCCCTATTCCTGATAGCGATAGCGATGGCGTGAATGATGAAGTAGATCAATGTCCTACAATAAAAGGTTTGGCAAAATATAATGGCTGTCCAATTCCTGATAGCGATAGCGACGGCGTGAATGATGAACTGGATAAATGCCCTACACTAAAAGGCCCCGCGTCAAATAATGGTTGTCCGGTATTGAAAAAATCTATCATTCAAAAAATAAATATTGCAGCAAAAGGATTAATGTTCCAAACAGGCAAAGCGGTTATATTAAAGCTCTCTTTTCCAAAACTAAATACTGTGGTGCAAATATTAAAAGCAAATCCTTCATTGAATCTTGATATTGCGGGATACACAGATAACTCCGGCGATTCAGTTAAAAACCAAAAATTATCGACAGATAGAGCCAATGCGACCAAAGCTTATTTTGTAAAAAAAGGAATTGCTGAAAGCAGGATCACTACCGAAGGTTACGGCGATCTAAAGCCTATAGCGCCTAATACAACGCCACAGGGACGTGCCAAAAACAGAAGAGTAGAATTTACTTTAAGGAATTATTAATCAAAATATAAAATCATACATTCACAAAAAAACAACCATTATGAAATTATTAAACAGCATTAAACTAAGCCTGCTTCCAATTTTGGCGTTGCCGGTCGTTTTATCGTCTTGCCAAAAATTAGATTCTCTTATAAAAGTGAATATCCCATTGCAGATGGCTGATGTTTCTTTTACCATCCCTGCTACTTCAGGAACCACTGTTAGCACTGGCGCTACGATTGAATTTAATGTAGATAGTGCCATTCAGGCAAACAATGCTTCTTTTACAGCAGCAAATATTAAATCGGTTATAGTTGATTCTGTAATAGTTAATCTGACAAATGCAACAGCGGGAAATAGTTTTTCTAATGTAAGTTCGTTTTCTGCGTCTGTTTCATCTAATACAGATGCAACACAAGTTGTATTTGCACAGGCCAATAATAATACAACAGGAGTGGTATCAACACTTAAGTTAATACCCACCAGTAATGTAGACCTGGTATACTATTTTAACTCAACTTCATTTACGTACGCATTCAACGCTACGCTTGCAACGCCTACAACAATCGATTTGACTGCAGATGCTACTATATATTATCATGCAGTAGTTAGCCCGGATTGATAAACTATCTCAAACTAAAAAAGAAGCTGCAGTAAAATTATTGCAGCTTCTTTTTTTATCCTTAGAATATATAGTTACGGATTATCAGCGCTTACATCCTGCGCTAATGTTGCGTCATCCGGCGTTCCTGCCAGATCTCTGTCAAAAGAATATAAAGCTGAATGTTCATTTCCTGCCACTTTAATTTTATCCAGTAAATTAATAGCCAAAGTTTCTTCTTCTGTTTGTTCTTTAACGAACCATTGCATAAAATTCCATGTTGCCCAGTCTTCTTCCGTCAAACTTAATTTTACTACTTTATAGATGGCATTGGTATTATCAACCTCATGGGTAAATACTTTTTCAAAACAAGTTTGCAAATTGGCAGGATCTGCCGGCGGTTCGGGAATAGCGGTTACTTTAACCTTGCCCCCTCTTTTTAAAATGTACTCTAATATTTTCATCATATGATTACGTTCTTCCTGCGCGTGCCTGAAAAGAAAATTGGCTACACCGCCAAATCCCTGGCTATCTGCCCATGAAGCGTATGATAAATAGATCTGTGAAGCATGTGCTTCCTTGGTCATTTGTGCATTCAATGCTTCCTCAATTGTTTTTGAGAGTCTGTTTGTGTTCATATCTTATTTATTGTTTTGGTTAGGATAATAACTAAATGTAAACTATTTATTTTTATTAGATGGATGGTGATTTTTTTTAAGATTGATACCATACGTATAATTTGTAGCCATGATCACATCGTTACAATCAAAATGTTTTATAATACCGTTTTCTTCCAATGCAACTACCCAGCAGGTATTTTGATGCATTCCATAATCAATTAAAAAAATAGCCTGACCTTTTCCCAAAGGTGTATCCACTAATATCGCAGGATCCAGCTGATGAATCATAAATGTAATTTTGCTATGATTGTAATGGCAAAACTGTGCCACCTTTTATACTCAACTATTTCATTGTCAGTACCCTATTGATTGTTTCTTAAAAAAATAACTGTCCAAAATCATCCTCAATACTGCGCAGTTCGTGGAAAATATTACTGTTATTTTACAGCCACAATGAGTTAATATATTGGCATAGCTATTGACCCAAATTGGTTATTAATGAACAATTAAAACTTAAAAAAAATGCCTACAAAAATGCATAACGATACGGCTCGCCAAAATGACGATGCAAGAGGTCGTACAGAAACTCAGGGAAATCAAAAAGGAAAAACTCATTCTACACAGGCTACAAGTAAAACTCCTACTAGGGCCAGTACAATGAAAAATGAGGATGTGGATAGCAATTCCTCGAGAAGTTCGAAAAAATAAGTTTTTAAAATTTAACGCGAGGAGAATAGAAATATTCTCCTCGTTTTTTTTATACCAGATATAAGAAATACTTTTAGAGAACTATGGAAAAGATCTCATTCAAAGGAATTATAGAAATATTTAAAAATGCCTTTCAGGGTTTCAGCGATAATAAGGTGACGAAACTCAGTGGTTCATTGGCTTATTCTGTTATATTTTCTTTAGGCCCGTTGTTGATCGTGATCATTTCCCTGTGTGGTTTGTTTTTAGGAAGAGACGCGATCGAAGGAAAAGTGTATTCAAGCCTGGCTAATTTTATAGGATCGGACACTGCCAAACAATTGGAACAAATAATCAGGAATGCAAGCCTGAGTGGCAAAAGCGAGGTGGCAATTATAATAGGCGTAATTTCTTTATTAATTGGTGCCACTAGTATTTTTGGAGAGATCCAGGATTCTATCAACACGATCTGGGGATTAAAATCAAAACCAAAAAGAGGATGGTTAAAATTTTTACAAAATCGATTTTTATCTTTTTCAATTATAATAGGATTAGGATTTTTATTATTGGTCTCTTTGGGTGTCAGTTCATTAATTGATGCATTTAGTGATGAGTTAAGAATACATTTTCCCTATATCGCTTTTATTATTATTTATACAGTGAACATTACCATCACTTTTATAGTGACCGCTTGTATATTCGCTGTAATATTTAAAGTATTGCCCGATGCCAATATACACTGGAAAGATGTTGCAGCAGGAGCCATTGCTACTACATTATTTTTTATGTTAGGAAAATTCGGCATCTCATTTTATATAAGTAAAAGCAACGTAGGCAGTACATACGGAGCTGCGGGATCATTGATCATTTTATTATTGTGGGTGTATTATTCCTCCATCATTTTATATTTTGGCGCGGAGCTTACAAAATCTTATGCTGTTAAATACGGATCGGCCATTCACCCTGCGGCGTATGCCGTTACTACAAAACTGGTAGAAGTTGAAAGCGACCTGCCTACCAATAAATAATTATCCGTTGATAAACAATGTGATGTGAGCAAAGAAATATTTGCAAGTCGGTCTTTAAATAAAATATGTAACTTTTAGCATGATAAAAAATTAACGGCATGAAAAAAATAGCTATGGTTTTCACAATAGTTGGATTATTTGCGGCATTGTCGTCATTCCAAAATGATGAATACAATAATAGTAATGGATTGCCGATATCAAATCCTTTTAGCACAGTCAGTACATTGCCTTACCAAGTCCCTGATTTTAGTAAAATAAAAGATGCCGATTATAAACCTGCATTTGAAGAAGGCATCAAAGAGCAAATAGCAAACATTGATAAAATTGCCAACAACCCCGCTCCTCCAACTTTTGAAAACACTTTTGTTGCGATAGAAAAAAGTGGCCAGTTATTATTTCGTGTATTCAATACTTTTGATCTTGTAGTAGAAGCCAATACGGATGATACCCTACAACATTTACAGGAAGAAATAGCTCCAAAGCTTGCAGCCACTCAGGATGCGGTGTATCTTAATACCAATTTGTTTAAACGTATTGCGGCTATATATGAAAATCTTTCTTCATTGCAGCTTGATGCTGAGTCAAAAAGATTGGTTGAACATGATTATCAAAAATTTGTAGCTGCCGGAGCAAAACTTTCAGATACCGATAAAGCAATCTTGAAAAAACTGAATAGTGAAGAGGCTTCCTTAAGTGCAAAATTCGCCAATCAAATGGTCAATGGTTCTAAAGCAAATGCATTGGTAATAAATGATTCTTCCGCACTTGCCGGACTTTCTAAAAATGATATGGATGCATTTGCACAAAATGCTCAAACAAATAATTCGCGCGGAAAATATTTGATATCGATACAAAATACTACACTGCAGGCTCCTCTGCAATCATTGGCTGTTCGTGCAACCAGGCAACAACTTTTTGAAGCGTCCTGGAACCGTGCAGAAAAAAATGATTCTAATGATACACGCGCCGTTATAATACGCCTTGCCGGCATCCGTGAGGAAAAAGCAAAGCTGCTGGGATTTCCAAATTTTGCTTCATGGAAATTGCAGGATCAAATGGCGAAAACGCCTGATGCTGTAGATAAATTTTTACAACAATTAATTCCGGCTGCAACAGCAAAAGCAAAACAGGAAGCGGCTGATATTCAATCCCTGATCGACAAACAAAATGGTGGCTTTGCGCTTCAACCTTACGATTGGGATTATTATGCCGAACAGGTGCGTAAAGCAAAATATGACTATGATGAGAATGAGGTAAAACAATATCTCGAATTGAACAGTGTATTAGAAAACGGTGTGTTTTATGCAGCCAATCAATTGTATGGCCTAACATTTAAAGAACGTCATGACATTCCTGTTTATCAAAAAGATGTACGCGTATTTGAAATATTTGATAAAGATGCTAAACCGATGGCATTATTTTACTGCGATTATTTTAAGCGTGATAATAAATCGGGTGGCGCATGGATGAGCAATCTTGTCAATCAATCAAAATTATTGGGTACGCTACCGGTAATATACAACGTCTGCAATTTTACAAAGCCTGCGCCCGGACAACCAGCATTGATAAGCTTCGACGATGTTACTACAATGTTTCACGAATTCGGGCATGGGTTGCATGGCATCTTTGCCACGCAGGAATATCCAAGCCTTTCAGGAACAAATGTTGCAAGAGATTACGTTGAGTTCCCCTCGCAATTCAATGAGAACTGGGCACTTTATCCTACCATTTTAAAACACTATGCTATTCATTATAAAACAGGAGAACCTATTCCGCAGGATCTTGTTGATAAAATAAAAAAAGCCTCTTCCTTTAACGAAGGATATGAGCTAACAGAATTACTCGCTGCCGCTTCCCTTGATATGCAATGGCATACGATCACGGATACTGGATCCGTAAAAGATGCTGATGCATTTGAAAAAATGGCCTTACATACTACGGGCCTCGATCTGCCGCAGGTTCCTCCGCGCTATCGCTCTACTTATTTTTTACACATTTGGGGCAATGATTATGCCGCAGGCTATTACGCTTATTTGTGGACGAAAATGCTGGCGCAAGATGCCTTTGCATGGTTTGATGAAAATGGCGGATTAACAAGAGCCAATGGGCAACGTTTTCGTGATATGATCTTATCACGCGGCAATACAGAAGATTATAATGTAATGTTCAAAAATTTTCGTGGCCATGCTCCTGATATCAAACCAATGGAAAAAGACCTGGGATTGCCTTTGAATTAATGTAATGAATAAAAATTATTTGCATGGCCAATAAAATTTATTAGCCATACAAATAATTAAATCTAAACTCAACTCACTACATTTTTACAATGCCTATTGCATCGCTTTCCCAATTACTTCCTGCTATTTGAATATAATATTGCCCGTCAGCTAATTGATCGCAGTTTACATTGATATTATTGGGGCCATCAACAATGGTCACTGTCTCTGTTATCAATTTTCGTCCGTAAATATCTATTACCGTAAGTGTAGCTTTTCCGGTTTCAGCTGAATTTGTTACATTATATAAAACGGTCGTAGATCCGCTTTTAAATGGATTCGGATATACTTCCAGTTTATTTTTTGGAGAACAGTTAATGGATGCCTCAGCTATATCACTATAAGTATAATTGCCATCTTTCGTAACCAATTTTAACCTGTAATACGCTATAGGATCTGTCTGTGGCACATTCACAGAATAATTGCCGGCACCAACTGTAGTAAATTTTCTAAACAAACTATATGTTGACGCATCATTGCTTTGTTCTATATCAATATGATCAATATCTCCTTGCGAAGCAAGTTTCCAATCTAAAAACACCATGCAGTCATTTACACTAGCCGTAAAGTCATTCAATATAATTGGAAGAATAATACATGACGGAACAGGATAAGCATAGGCTTTTCCTAAATTATCATTTGTATTGCTAAAACTATTTAATGTGGAGAATGTTCCGCCCAAATTAAAAATACCTGAACTAAAATCCAATGCTTGTCCGGGCGCTCCGATCAATGATCTTACGGGATTACCGCTACCATTTGTATGTTTTGCACCGGCCACACTAAAACCAAGCATGCTCGCTGCATTGACACCGAGGTCTGCCGTTGTTTGATTTTCTAATGTCCATAATGGAGCTGCAGTATAGGTGCCATCCGATTTTCCGGTAAACAGGTACACAGCGCCTCCTACTAAATTTGCATTGATCAATCCAACGCCTGTTGATAAAGGTTCGCCAACAATTATATCATTGATGCCATCACAATTTACATCCATCATATTGTCCATTGATGCACCGAACAAAGCACTGACAGTAAGATCTTGTCCGCTTAAAATAGAAAGTAGACTTGCATTGCGTGGAGATGGTAAAGACTGATCCGGTGTTTGATTGGCACCGGGTGCATTCTTTGCCACAAATACATTAACCGATCCTGCTTTAAGCTGTAACCCTCCTGTTATATTACTCAACAGGCTTCCTGCGGGAGCGCTGACTAAAACATTTCCATTACGTGCACCGGATGCATCCCTTACTCCTTTTACTTTATAGCCGAATAAATTGGCGATACTACCGATAAGGCTTCCTCCTGCTGTCAACTCTGTTCCTAAAGTTGTATTCACGCCGCTGCCATTACCATTATAAATATAAGCGCTACCACCAAGCAAATTTGAAGAGACACTTATACCCGCGGGCGCACCAACAATAATATCGGGTTGTCCGTCTTTATCATAATCACCTGCGCCATCTACGCTAAATCCAAATAACAAACCATCAAGATTTAATATGCTTAAAAGACTTGAGGCAGGTGGCGTTAATTGAACAGGCGTATTGCTAGCAAGGTTGTTAGAATAATATACAAATGCAGCGCCGCTTCTTATTGATACCAGATCTACGGGAGCATAACCGGGCGCGCCCACAATAACTTCACCGTATCCATCTCCATTCATATCATCTGCTACGCCTACTGAAAATCCAAACAATGCATTTACAGCTGTATTATCAGCTATCAGGGTCAATATACCATGACTAAAAAATCCTGCTCCATTTAAAAAGATAGAAAAAACCGGAGTTGGATTTGTACCTGCCGCTGCAAGATCTTCTCCTCTAAATATATATACCTTACCAGCTGTTACCGAAGCAGAACTAGGCAATCCTCCTGTTGCTGTTGAATACGAATTACCCGGGGCTCCCACAATGATATCGTTTTTATTATCTCCTGTTACATTTCCACTTGAAATACTAAAACCGAATAGCGCGCCCGCTACAGAATCAGTTGCACGCAATACTTTATCAGGTGTGGCAGATAAGCCAGTTGCTGAACCAAAATATACGAACACGGCTCCCGCACTTACTACTGTTGATCCACCAACAAGGGTAATAGCTCCCGGGGCGCCTATTGCAACATCATCATACCCATCGCCGTTTACATCCCCTACTCCTTCAACAGAATAACCAAGCATAGAATTGACTTGCAATGCATTGTTAGTAAGTATTGCCGGAAGCACAGCATCCGCGGAAGCTGTCCATTCAGGAGCATGTGAAAGCGGATCGACAGTGATAGGATAAACAGCATTTTTATCATCAACAAGTAGCGTTAAAGTTTTACCTTTTAATTGCATGTAAGCTGTTAACAAAGTTTTATTAGCATCCCAAACTTTTAGGCCATCGTATTCCAAAACAGTTTTTTGTAAACGTGTATCAATAAATTGTAAAGCCTTCCTTTGATAAAGCTTTGGCATAAGATCGCCTGTTATATGTAATGATAACTGCAATTGCTGATCGCCTAAAGGTTTTTTATTAATGATAAAATTTTGTCTTAATCCTTTTTCGTCATTGATATACTCAATTGAAAAATCTTTGTAGGTATAGGTAAGATATTTTTCTTTTGTTTCAATGAAAGGCACTGCAGTCAACAATTTTCCGCCATTTCTATCTTTGCTGACCTGTGTAAGTTCTAATGTAACGTTCCATGATAAAGCACTGGAAGCATTACTAAATTGTATTGGTTTAGCCGTAAGCTTATTTCCTTCTATAAAGAATCCCGTTTTTTGTTTTCGGTTCGCTGTTCCAAATACATTGCCTTGTACTGGTTGAAAATAATATTCACAGCCATTTAAATATTTTTCGGCATCTGCCATCCAATTAGTGCCTGCTTTATCATGTAAAGATCTATGCCCGGAATTGGCGGATAAATTTGTATTGGCTTTTATTTGGGCCTTGCTCCCCTTACCGAAAAAAATAGAGACGAGAATAAGCCCCGAGATGAGTAGAAAATTTTTCATAGTAGTGGTTTAGATTAAAAATGACAGTTTTATAGTACAGTTCTGTATTAAGAACGCATTATTAAAAAGTTTAGTTTTAGAATCTTAACAAATTGTTAGAATCTCAATTTCTGCATTTTATAGGCAAATAATAGCTAATTGACTATCAAACTATTATGCCGATCCTTTTTATATAAGGAAGAAAAAAAGCATTTAAAATAGTGTTTTTCTTATGGGTAAAAAACTCGTAAGAGACCCTGTAAGCTGCTATTTTAAGGGAAAAAATATGTTAATCGTTGATAATTTATCATCACAAACACGATTGAAGATTTCAGTCTCTACCAACCAATAAAAGTCATTATTTAGAAAAGAATAATACCAGCAATGGCATTCATTTTTTACAGTAAGGCAACCTCATGATTGCTTTTAACGATTGTTAATTATAGCATCTTTCTTTATGAGAAAAAAAATAACACCAGTAAATAAATTATACGAATTCGCTGATCTGTCAATAATAAAAGAAGATGCCCCCGGCGCTGAAAACTTTTTTTATCCTTCTTCGTATAAAGAGCTTACAGGTTTTATTAATGTTAAAACTATTACAACACCTTTACTTTACCAGCCTTTAGATGATACCCATAACAAAATACTCAAACGCTGCTTTGACATCATATTATCTATCATTATAATTATTGGTATCCTTTCCTGGTTAATGCCGATCATTGCCCTTGCGATATGGATTGATTCCAGAGGGCCGATCTTCTTTCTACAAAAAAGAAATAAACGTGGCGAAGAATTATTTACCTGTATAAAATTCCGATCTATGGTCGTAAATGCGGATGCAGATATTTTACCCGCCGGCAGAAATGATAAACGAATAACTGCTATCGGCACTTTTTTAAGAAACCACTATATCGATGAATTGCCGCAATTTTTTAACGTGCTGATAGGCGATATGTCTATTATCGGGCCAAGACCGCATATGGTAAGTGACAATATAAAATACGAGAAAGAAATTGATCATTATAATTATCGCCATAAGGGAAAACCCGGTATTACAGGACTGGCACAAGTATTAGGTTATGTAGGCACAGCAACAAATGTGCAGGAAATAAAAGATCGTGTAGGGCTTGATATCTTTTATCTGAGGCATTGGTCATTAAGATTGGATATCATCATTCTGTATAGGACGTTCTGCAAAATAATCAATTTGCCTTTGCGATAATAGTGACTTAATATACATACTATATTATTTTGAAAAAATTATTACAACATACATGGCGCATCCTTGACCGGTCAGAACAAAAAAAACTGTCGCGCATTATTTTATTTAATGTAGTTATTAGTCTGGCAGACATTGCATCGTTAGCGTTACTCCTATTTATTATTCGTTTCTATACGCAACCCAATGCTGGTTTGCCTATTACTTTTCTTCCTACATGGTTTATCGATAGAGATTCTGTTTCACTGATAGCCTTATTCTTATTGTTATTTGCCATTAAAAATTTGTTTGGTTACCTTATTCATCAAATACAATATCGTTTTGTATACCAGGTCGCCTCGCGTTTATCCGATAAAAATCTGGCAAAGTATCTTAACGGTTCCTACCATAATTATGTAACAATAGATTCTTCTATCCATATAAGAAAAATAAGTCAGGAGCCAATCGAATTTGGACAATATGTACTCTCAGGCATTCAACTGATCATCACGCAATCGATCCTGATCATTTTTACTGTTATTGCTATTTTGTTATTCAGCGCCAAATTATTGATTATACTATTTGCTATACTATTAGTTCCCGTATTATTAACCGCTTATCTAATTAAAGAGAGAACAAAAACTGCTAGGGCAAATACCAGATCAAGTGGAGAAAAAACATTGCAATATCTAAACGAAGCAATAGCCGGTTTTGTTGAAAGTAAAATTTACAATAAAGAATTCTTTTTTTCTCAACGTTATAAAAAATATCAGCAACAATTAAATGTTTACCTGGCAGACCTGCAAATAGTTCAGGGAATGCCTAACCGGCTGATCGAAATTTTTGCCGTTGCAGGATTATTTATTCTGATAGTAATAAAAAATCGCCTTGGCAATACCGATGCCAATTATGTTATAACCATTGGTGCCTTTATGGCTGCTGCGTATAAAATAATTCCTGGTTTTGTAAAAATACTGAATGCTGCCGGCCAGGTGAAAACCTATGAGTTTACCGTAAAAGATTTGCTGGCAGAGGATCCACAGCAAATAGAAAAACAAACTGAAGAAAAAACGGCGCCTATTCAATCCCTTTCGTTTGACAATATTTCTTTTAGATACAATTCACTGGATGTATTGAAAGATCTCACTATGCACCTCCGCGCAGGAGATTTTGCAGGGATCTCAGGAGTCTCGGGAAAAGGGAAAACTACTGCTATTAATATATTACTGGGGTTTATTAATCCCGGCAAAGGAAAAATATTTATTAATGAGCAGGAAACAACCAGTACAGAAAGAAAAAAATTCTGGAGCAGAATATCATATGTTAAACAGCAACCTTTTCTACTGCATGATTCCATTCTCAATAATATTTTGTTGACTGAAACAGTATACGATATAAACCGGGTGAATGCGATAGTAAAAATTACAGGCCTGGATGATCTTATTGCACAATATCCCGAAGGAATAAATAAAATAATAACGGAAAACGGAAAGAATATCAGTGGCGGACAACGGCAAAGGATCATAATAGCAAGAGCCTTGTATAAAAATGGAGATCTTATTATACTGGATGAACCATTCAATGAATTGGATAACGAGTCAGAAAAGCAATTGTTACAGTATCTTAGAAGTCTTGCACAAACAGGTAAATTAATTATACTGATCACACACAATAAAGAAGGCCTTTCATTTTGCAATAAAATAATTTCATTGGATGAAAGATACGAAGCCAACACTTATAATAATTAGTCCGGGTTTTGCCAGGAATGAGCAAGATAGCACCTGTCTGCCTGCTCAGCAGGTATTGATCAAGACATTGAATAAAAACTACCCTGAACTACAAATTATCATACTTGCCATTGAATTTCCTTTTCATCATTCAACCTATCAATGGTATGGCAATACCGTTATAGGTTTTAATGCCTGGAAGAAAAGCAAGTTAAAAAAAATCAGGATCTTACTGGATATTTGGCGAACACTTAAAAAATTACAACAGCAACATACCATTATCGGTGTACTTAATTTTTGGTGCAACTATTGTGCTTTAATTGGCAAATATTTTGCTAAAAGTCACCGCCTTATTCATTACAGCTGGATCTTGGGACAAGATGCAAAAAAAGACAACAGGTATATTCGCTGGATAAAGCCTACGCCTGATGAACTGATCGCACTTTCCGATTTTGCCGCGGCTACATTTTATAAAAATCATCAGGTACTACCACGATACGTAATTCCCTTTGGAATTGACCCTTCTTTATTTTCAAATGAAGATCATTCACGGGATATTGATATACTCGGGGCGGGATCGCTTATTCCGCTGAAACAATATGATATATTTATCAGGTTGATTGGCGAATTGACAAAGACTTTCCCAACGATCAAAACGATCATTTGCGGCAAAGGGCCAGATAAAGAAAAACTGCAAGCGCTGATCGTAAAATCAGGAGTCGAAAAAAACGTATCATTACTCGGCGAAAGGCCACACGAAGAAGTTTTACAACTCATGCAGCGCACAAAAATATTTTTACATCCGTCTTTGTATGAAGGATTTGGTGTAGTTTGTACTGAAGCCTTATACGCCGGCGCGCATGTTATCAGCTTTTGCAAACCAATGAATGATGCCATACACAATTGGCATATCGTAAAAAATGAAAAGGACATGCTACAAAAAGCTGTACACCTTTTACAAAACGATCATTTGGAACATGTAGCTGTAATGCCGTATTCTACAGACGATTGCTCAAAAAAATTAATGGCACTGTTTAATTATCATACGAATATTATTGTACAATCAACAACAACCGAATATGTCAGCCAATACTAATCATATTGAGAATGCCATCAAAGAAAAAAATATTTCTTTTTATAATGCCATCGCAGACGGTTATGATACTGTCCTTGAAAAACAACAGTTCAATAAAATTGTAAGGCGAATAGTTGAAGGCAAATTTCTGGAAGTTGTAAAAAATGGCAATGTGCTCGACTTTGGAGGAGGAACAGGACTTGACCTCCATTGGTTAACAGATAATAATTACAAAGTATTTTTCTGCGAGCCTTCCACCGGTATGAGAAAAAATGCCGTTGCTTATAAAGAAACTTCTTTAAAAGATAAAGACATCATTTTCCTGAACAATAACGCTACTGATTATACTACATGGAAGGATGCTCCTCCTGTTGCAGAAAAAATAGATGCTGTACTTTCAAACTTCGCCGTTATTAATTGTATACCCGATATCAATAGCTTATTTGAGAATTTAGCGTTAGTAATGAACCAAGGTGGAAACATGATAGCGCTTGTTCTGGATGGACGCAATAAACTGTACAGATCGGGCTTGCGAAAAAATATCAGATCTTTTATCTTACAACAACCTATTACTATGTTTGTAAAAGATAAAGATAAAGAACAAACCGTTTTTGTCTATTCCTTAAAAAAAATTAAAAAGGCAGCCGATCCATACTTTGAATTTTGTAGTAGTGAACGATTGGCCGAATATGGTTTTTGCCTGATCCATTTAATTAAGAGATGAAAAAATATTTAAAAAAAATATTGGTAGGCGATGCTACGGTCACTGAATATTCTACGATAACGATCGATCATACAATACAGGAAGCCGTATACCTGGAAGCGCACCATCTTTCAATCAACATTTCAGCCAATCATTATGTGTTTTGCCTAATGCCGATGGTATATGGTATATGGATCGATAACAAGCAACAGTTGGAAATTGACAAACACAATGACCTAAGAATATGTTTTTATTCTTCTTCAGAAAAGAGAAAAAAGAATATCGTATCCATTGTTAACGTAAAACTTGTAAACAAAATAGAAGAAGCGGACGGAACACTATTGCTCTTACAACAAGAAACTGATCAAATATATCATGCTGGTTTTTTAAAACCGCTGATCCTTTTTTACAGGTATTTCAATAAGGCGGGATTTTCATTTCAATATTTTAAGTCGCTTATTTCAGCATATAGTTATCCAAGAAGAGTAAGGGTTATCTCATTTAAAGAGGGAGATTATTATAATATATTTCCAATGGATCTACTGGGAGACATTCAATCAGCCAACAAATATGCTTTTGGTTTGAGGCATACCAATATTGCATTGAAGAAAATAATGGAAACAAAGAAAATAGTTGTCTCAGAATTTTTCTTTTCCCAAAAAGAGGTGGTCTACCAGTTATCCAAGCACCATGGCTCAAATCCACCTGTATTAAATTCCCTACCCTTTAAAACCTTACTTAGTAAACAGTTCAATTTTTATGTGCCTGAGTGGGCCGAGAGTTATAAAGAAATTACGATCACTCAAACAATCGATCTCGGAAGCCATATGTTACTTTGGGGTGAAGTGGTCAATGAAGAAAAGTTGATCCCTCTATCTTCGGGCCATTTATACCATATTCATTTTCTGGAGTACTTACATCAAAAAAGAAATGGATTTACTTATCCATTAGTCTAATTGCTTTTTCAATCACCATTTCCGGAGTGAATCTTGTCAGGCAATGATTATCACCATATTTACAAACAGTCTGCATACAATTACCACATTCAAGATCAGAAGAATCAAAGAAAAAAGTATGTTCGCCCAATGGCCTTGACCAATCGCTTCTTGTTGAACCAAACAGCGCGATCGTTGGTATTCCCGAAACCCAGCCCATGTGCATCAGTCCCGAATCTTCCGACAACAATAATCTTGTTTTTTGTAAAATATTAAAAGCTTGCGCGGGCGTTGTTTTATTAACAAGATCGATTAGATGGTTTCCTAATTTACTTTTTAAATACAATGCTTTTTTCCCAATAAAATTTGTACCCATGATCAAAAATTGTGTATTTGGAAATCGTTGTAACCACAATGTTGCAAATGCTATATAATTATCCATTGGCCAATTACGGTTTTCAAAAGCTCCTGCAGGATTAAGTACAACCAGATCATTATCAGACTGCCATCCGTTATTGATTAGAAGACCGGTCTCATCCTTATTAATAATAAAATGGGGATCAATTCCGCAAGGCCCTAATCCTGCTGCTTCAATAGTAATCCTGGTCCTTTCTCCTGCAGCTAGCGGAGAAAAACGATCAAAGGATGACCATGCTTTTGGAAAAAGACCTTTTCGTAATAAATTACTTACCTCATTATTTTGCAGATCGATCACTACATCATATCGATTTATCCATAGTTTAGGAAGTAATGTTACAGCATATAGCAATTGTCTTTTCAAACTTCGTGCGCCGCCGATGGAATATACATTATTGAAAAGAGTAAGACTTTCAGGAATACTATTTACTTCTTTTCTGGTAATAAGATCAAGTACCGGATTTTCCGGCAAATGATTTTTTAAGTATTGTAAATAAGGTAAAGTTATTACCGTATCACCCATCGCCTGTAATCGAATGGCCAATATACGTTTGGGCATCTTTTTGTTGTTCCATGGCTTTGCGGGGATCGTCATTACTATTTACTTAAATATAGTTATTGATATATTACAACGAACTAATTCTATACAGGTATATATTACTTCCTTTTTCTATTGCACCTTCTATTTTATACGTGAGTTGAACGTGATAGGATGAATATAATTTAGTATCCAATTTCGACAGGTCCAAAGGAGATTCTATTGATAGGATATATACATGATCGATTTTTTCTTTTTGAAAAAAAGCGCTCAATTGATCACAATAAATATGGCGCAACTTTGCAAGTTGCTGTGGCGTAATGTCGCTGCCAAAAGAAAGAAATGAGAGCGTCTTTTGTGCGGTAAGACAATAAAATGGTTTATCCGTATATGCCGTGATCGTGTTCAGCGCCCAATAATCCGTTATTAATTTTTCGTTAGGAGGTACCTGGTTCATGGCTTCCTTGACGCGATATGAATTAGAGAAAGGCAGACTTATATCTTTCGATACAATAAATACGCCCGCTATTAACTGAAATACCAATAAAATATTTACGATATTATTTTTATTCTTTTGTAAAGGCCGATCATAACAATACAGCCAATACGCCGTTATAAAACCTATAAAAATAAAACCTGAATATCTTTGAGTTGCCAAAGCATATAGGTTTCCTATAATAAAAGTTACTACGACGTTGGCAAGAAAAAGCGCGACGGATTTTTTATTTTCTTTCAGGATATAACATCCTAATCCCACAAAACCATAAGCCAGTAACGGACTAACAAATTTTAATATGCGATATTTTCCATGCAGGACCAGCAAGAAATGTGTGTTCCAGAAATTATACTGCCACCACGCGGGCATGGGTGCAAATGCACGCAAGGGAGCTTGTATATCCATTGCAAAAATGCTCGGACTCCACCTGCTAACTAAAACACCCATATTCATGTTGCCGTCTGAAGGAGGTGCGATAAAATACATTGCCGGTAAAAAGATAAGTGTGCCTAACAGAATGTGCAAGGCAACAATACTTCTCTTTTTCTTTTGTTCAACGTTCCAAATCAAAAAATATAAATGCAAGCTACCAGCCAACAGCATCGCTAATAAATGTACATTACTCATAAAAAACAATAAGGCATAATATACAATGAGCTTATATTTAAATTCTTTATGAATAACGATGCAGATAAGAAAACCGGCCAATACCCCAATAGCATAATTGCGACTAAGAATGGCGTACTCAAACAAAAAATAATAACCAAAAGGCAGCAATACCTTTGTAGCTGTCGGCAACGGCGAATAAAACAGCATAACAAAAACAACGATAATAGCAATTGTTAAATGAACAACCTGCATGCATTGTAAACTATGCGTAAACTTTGATATGATCCAAAGTATGGTGTACCAAACAGGAGGATGCCCTTCATAGCGGCTATTGTGAATCAAATCGAAAAAACTATTGCTGGCCTTAGCTATGTTCCAGCTATGGAATTCATCTCCCCACAATTCATGGTTGAGCATAGTGTAGCTTGCAATTAAAATATACAATACCAAAATAGCCCAAAGTAATGGCTGGCTCAGATAAGAAGGTCTTGTTCCGTTTATATTTTTCATATTTTATTACTATTCGTTCTTATTCGATTTCGATTGGGAAAAAGCTATCAGGATTGTATTTTTTTATTTCTTTCATTAACAACGGCAGGTTACCCGTAACATATTTACCGGTATTATTGATGGCTATTTTACTATAGTTTTCTATAACAATCGAAGCTAATTGTATGCGCAAAGATTCATCAAACAAAATAATAGCGCCTTTCTTTACTATCAACAAAATATCTTCAGGATTCACTGCAAAAAAAGCATCGACATCGTTCACTAAGTTATTTTTTCTTTTGGCAATTACAATATCTGCAACATAGGTTTCTTTTAATGCGCCGGTATTATTGAGCTGCCATACAGCGGCAGGTAATTCAGTGATCGAATCGATCAGTTCTTTATCAGTTAATAAATTCATTGCTCTTGCCAGGCGCAATTGCCGCCAAGTATTCCAATCGGCCGAAACGGTAGAATCAGTGCCAAAAAGAATAGTAACACTTTCTTTAAGTTTATTTACCGGCGCTGTGGCTCCTAATAAAAAAAAGTTGGAATCAGGGCACCAAACCAATGCATCAAAAGAAGCTGCTTGTTTTTCATTCATCGCTACACCATGAATACCAATCATTTTTCTGCGCAACCAATTCCACCTGATCACTTCATCGATCTCATCATGTGATCCATTGTCTGTACCTTCTCCTATATGCATCGCAAATGGAAACTTGTTTGCGAATGGCCTGTTCAGTTTATATTTCCATCTCTTCTCCAATTTAGCAGAGTGTAATGAGTAGCAATTTTGAAATACAGTGATGATAGGATTAGGAATAACTAATTGTTCTCCGTGATTAACCACGGTAGTAACACCATTCAATACATTTTTATAAACACCCCATTGTATCCGTAACGGCTTCGGAATTTTTAAAACAGCATTGATAGCAACTTTATTCATTTCATGAATATCATTTCCCCACTCAACATAATTATTATAGATATGATTGCCTAACTGTGGAAATAAATTAAAATCAAGATGATCGTGAGAATTAATTAAACCCGGAAAAGCGATCGCATTATCAAATTCAATTTTGATCTCTTGCAAAGATGTTGTTGCAGCAGCATTATCAATAGCCGAGATCAAGCCACTGGTAATATGGATATTCTTTTTTTTTGTGTCACCAACAATATCTACGTTAGCTAATACCATCTGCTTTTTTTAATAAAATTCCATAAATGATCGGCGTATTTTTCCATTTTTCAAAAACGGCAATCGCTTGTTGCTTTTCATAATATGATCTTACAGAATCATCAATATTTTTTTCTATTCGTTTAGCTATTGTCAGGTCAAGAGCGGAAGTGATCTTTATTATATTTTCAACCGGATGCACATAATTGATGATGGCTATTTTTTTATCGTTGTGTTTAAAAGTTCTGTCAGCTCCTTTAGCTAGTGCTGTTGGATGATTATCAGTGATAATAATATGGCCTCCCGGTTTTAAGATCCTGCTCCATTCTGCCAAAGCTTCTGCTACATTTTTTATATGTGCAATAGCTAATGTTGAGATGACAATGTCGCAGGAATTATCTTTAAGGTTATATAATTTATTAGTAACAAGCCTGTAACTTTCTGCCTGAGGGAATTTTTTCGCTAATTGTTCAAGCATTTTTTCCGATACATCAAATCCCGTTATTTTTTTTAATCCGCTGGCATACAATTTTTGCCAATGCCTGCCGGTTCCGCAGCCAATATCGACCAAAACCTTATCTACTAATTCTATTTTACTTAATAATTCCCAAAATACTTCCTTATCCAATGTCAGCATTAAATTATCGGGTTGAGCATCATAACTTGAAGCCCAGATATTATAAGCCAATTCCGGATCGGTCTCTCTCTTAAAAAACTTGTTTTTCAGGTAATTTTTTACTCCTATCATATTATCAATAACGTATTGTTAACCAGCATGGTTGCTCTATCTAAAAATAGTGTTATTTTCAGTATAATAAGGCAACCAATCATTTCCATATTTCGTTTACATCTCCATATGAAGAAAGTCCTGTTATTTAATCCAAAAAGTGCTGAGGCTAAATACCGTATTCCTAATTCCATTATGAATATCGCGGCTTCTGTTGAAGGAATATATGAATGGGTGATTGTTGATGGGAACAGAGAAGAAGATCCTTATGAAAAAATAAGAAGTTATCTTTTAACCGGAGAATATAAATACATAGGATTTTCAATAATGCCCGGTCCGCAGGCCAAACAGGCAGTACCTATCGCAAAAAAAATAAAAGAAGAGTTTCCTGAGACGGTAATGATATGGGGCGGATATTTTCCCAGCAATCATTATAAAGTTGTCATGAATTCAGGTTTTATAGATTTTATTATTAATGGCCCCGGCGACCATGCCTTTCTTAATCTGATCAATTCAATAGAAAAAAATACACCGTACGAGCTGATCAAAAATCTTATTTATAAAAATAGCGACAATGCCATTCTTAAGACTGCCAAAGAGGATTTGATCGAACAAGACAGCCTGCCTGATCTGCCTTACGATAAATTAAATGACATGTACACTATTGAAAAGTACTTGGGGAAAACTTATTTAGGCACTCGTACACTAGCTTATCATTCCAGTATTGGTTGTCCGTTTACCTGTTCGTTTTGCGCCGTTGTTCCGATATATGAAGCAAGGTGGAAAGCAAAGTCTGCCGAGCATGTTTACCGCGATGTTAAATACATAAAAGATAAATGGGGTGCCAATGCGATCGAATTTCATGATAATAATTTTTTCGTTTCAGAAAAACGTGCCGTTGAATTTTCAAAATTAATATTGCCTGAAAAAATGAATTGGTGGGGCATGGCGCGAATTGATACGATGCATAAGTTTAAAGATGAATCACTGGCGCTGATAAGAGCTGCTGGTTGTAAGATGATATTTTTTGGCGCCGAGAGCGGCAATGATAAAGTGTTAAAACAATTAGATAAAGGCGGTACTCAGACCGGGGAACAAATATTAGAATTTGCGGAACGTTTGAAAAAATTCGATATCATTCCTGAATATTCTTTTGTATTGGGCACGCCAGCACCAACACCGGCGGAAGTAATGGAACAAATTGAGTTTGATATCAACTTTGTAAAAAAAGTAAAAGCGATCAATCCAAAAACAGAAATCATTTTATATACTTATAGCCCTGTACCTTCTGAAGGCTCTGAATTATTTGCCGAGGTAACAAAAGCAGGATTTAATTTTCCGCAAACATTAGAAGAATGGATCAATCCGCAATGGGAAAATTTTGACCTCCGAAAAAACCCGCTTACACCATGGCTCACAGCAGAAATGATCGACAAAATAAGAAATTTTGAAACGGTGTTAAACGGCGTGTACCCAACGGCATCGGACATCCGCTTAAGTAATATTAAAAGAAGAGCCTTGCAGGTAATGGCTAGTCTGCGTTATAAAATAAATTTCTACCAATATCCATACGAAATAAAATTATTGCAACGTATGTGGAAATATAGACAACCAGAAACACAGGGATTCTAAAATCTCAATGATAGTATGAGTAAAATACTTTTTTCACATTCTTATTTTTTACGTTTTGATCAGAAACAGTGGTCGATTGGGCAGCCGTATGCGCCTTTGGGAACCTTGTACGCTGCTGCTTTAATGAGAGCAAACAAACATGATGTTGCTGTATTTGATACAATGTTTGCACATACACCGGAAGAAATAATTCCCTTATTTGAAAATGATGCTCCCCGTTTTTTTGTGTTGTATGATGATGGATTTAATTACCTGACAAAAATGTGCCTTACCAACATGCGAGAAGCCGCATTTAAAATGATACAATATGCCAAACAACGAGGCTGCAAAGTAATTGTATCCAGTTCAGACTCTACAGACAGGTTTGAGATGTATTTAAACGAAGGGGCCGATTTTATTTTATTGGGAGAAGCAGAAATGACCTTATTAGAATTAATAAAAAATATTGAACAAGGACAACAGGATCTTTTCTCGATACAGGGTATTGCCTTTCAGCACAATGGCTCCATCGTAAAAACTACCCGCAGAAGTGTACTAAAAGAGCTGGATGAATTACCACTTCCCGCATGGGATCTTATTGATATTGAGCCTTACCGTAAATCATGGTTGAAAAGCAAAGGTTATTTTTCAATGAACATGGGTACAACAAGGGGCTGCCCTTTTAAATGTAACTGGTGCGCCAAACCTATTTATGGCAATCGGTATAACTCAAGATCACCGCAGCATGTAGTGAATGAATTGATGTTATTGAAAGAGAAATACAAATTTGATCATATATGGTTCTGTGATGATATTTTTGGATTGAAACCGGGATGGGTAAAAGAATTTGCTGACCTTATCGAAAAGGAAAACCTGCGTTTCAAATTCAAGATACAAGCAAGAGCTGATCTGTTGCTACAGGAAAATAATATCATTGACCTTGCCAGAGCCGGTTGTGATAATATCTGGATGGGTGCCGAAAGTGGTTCTCAGAAGATACTCGATGCGATGGATAAAGGCACATTGGTAACGCAGATCTACGAGGCAACACGCTTGTTGAAAAAGCACCATATCCATCCATCTTTCTTCATTCAATTTGGTTACCTGGGAGAAACTAAAGAAGATATAGAGAAAACGATTGCCATGATCAATGAATTATTGCCTTACGAAATTGGCATCTCTGTTTCCTATCCATTACCGGGAACCGGTTTTTATGAAAAAGTAAAAAATGAATTACATCATAAATCTAACTGGACAGACTCTGATGAAATGGCGCTGATGTTTCGAAATACCTATCAACCCGCATTTTATAAACAACTGCATAGTTATGTCCACAAGAGCTACCGAAAGCATATTGCGTTTGAAAACCTGCAACAACTTTTTACTCAACATGCAAAGTTGAATTTGGGGATCATTAAGAAAATAGTATCCGGACTATATTATGTGCCAGCTGCATTTATTGAAAAGGTGAAGTTGCATCAACTTGAAAAAGCCTCAGCATGATCCCATCATCCGATAATATAAATGAGCAACAAGCCAGCATTGCATTCAGCAAACAATCCGTCATATTCGATGCCATTTATTCGGGCAATACGATTGTCCATTATAAACGTCAGCGTGTAAGAGATCATTTATCAAAATACCTGACCAATAATAATTTCATTCTCGAATTAAATAGTGGCACTGGCGAAGATGCCATCTGGTTTGCGCAACAAGGACATCGCTTACATGCTACCGATATTTCTGCAGGCATGCAGCAAATATTGCAGGAAAAAGTAAAAGCAGTTTTCCTTGATAAAAAAATATCTACTGAATTATGTTCCTTTACTAAACTGGAAAAGCTTCAGCAAAAAGGCCCTTATGATATGATCTTCTCTAATTTTGCAGGATTGAATTGTACCAATGAGCTGGATAAGGTAGTCAGCTCATTTTCCGTTTTATTAAAACCAAAGGGTATTGTGACGCTGGTAATATTACCAAAATTTTGCCTGTGGGAATTTTTATTGCTATTCAAAGGAAAATTTAAAACTGCTTTTCGAAGATTCTCAGGAAAAAAAGGAACCAAGGCACAGGTTGAAGGAACTTCCTTTACCTGCTGGTACTACAATCCCTCCTATCTTATACAACATTTACAAAAAGATTTTTCTCTTTTAAGCATAGAAGGATTGTGTTCCTTGGTCCCTCCATCTTATATAGAAGGTTTCGCAGAGAAGTATCCGAAAGCCTATTTGTCCTTACAGACAAAAGAAAATAAGTGGAAAGCAAAGTGGCCCTGGAGATCGATCGGTGACTATTATATTATATCATTTCAGAAAAAAGCATAAGTCGGGCCTACGCTATTTTTGTAGTGCTAATTGACCTAATTTATTTTCATATTGCTGCACTACTTTACTTTGAAAATTTCTTGGATCAGGTTTGGAGAAATGTTTATTGGCGTTTAAGGTCATAGTAATTCCTCTTGCATTGATGCGATTTTGTTCTGTCTTCTTTTGCCAACGTTTATCTGTCAGTTTCATTAACCAGTCATCTAGTGCATCTCCGGTTTTGCCATTGAATAGCTTCTCGATTATTTTTTTAAAGAATCCTTCTTTACTTTCTGCATCACTACAAATTGCGGATGTCCTACCTGGAAAATAATTTTTTATCCACTGATTGTTATTATAAAAAACGGGGAATGTTTCGTTTCCATACATTGGAATTAAAGTAACTATCTCCATTGCTGTAAAAATATTTTTTTCAGGTATCTCCATCATTGATTCATCTACATAATAATTCATGCAGAACCAATTTTGTTTTCCGACTACAAAGGTCAGCTTCTTAAATAAATGCATGATCGTTCTTGCTATCCAAAGTCGGTTCGCTGCAGTGATGATAAAGAAATCAACATCAGCTTTCTCATCCGAAAAATTTTTAGATAAGGACCCGGAGATTGCCAACGCACGAACATAAGGAAAACGAGATAATATTGCGGCGGCCTTTGCTGCAGTGGCCATTTGCTTTTCGGCAAACCTATTTCCTTTGCATCTTCTGTCTACCAATACCCTGTCGTTTTGTAAAGAATAAAATTCGTCAAATTTAAAAATAGTTTTTTCTGTTATTAATACTGCGATGTCTTGTTCGAAGGAGGATTGGTCTGTTGGTTCAAGAAGAAAAGACTTTATCTCATCAATTAGGAGCGGATAATTAAATACATCGAAGTAAGCAAGCACTTTCAATATGTTTTGTTGGCCATTATTCAATGTACGTAGTATTAAATTTGTCTGAATCTGTATAAGTATAAAACGATAGTAAGACCTAGCCGGTTGCCTGTATCGAAACAATTTCTCTCTCTTTCTGAAATAATAAAAAGAAAGGAATAAAAAAACCATAGAAAAATATGCCCTTATTCACGTTCAAAATATCTTCTGAGACAGCGGTGACGACAATAATGATCAGAAAGCTCAATAATAGAATGTCTTTATTTCTACTCCCAACGGAAAAAGCATAACAAAGAATAAAAAGAAACAATCCACAGCCGAGTATCCCCAGATTCAATAAAAAACTAAGGTATTGGTTATGGGCATTAAATTCACTTATATAGGAGAAGTATAATTTTTTCTCAAAGTATTTTTCTTTCAGTATGGGAATTTCGGCCCCGGTTCCGTAACCGATAATGGGTGATCTTTTTATTAATTCGGTTACGGCCTGCCATCTTACCAAACGTGGCTCCGTCAATTTATTTGTCGTTGAAGGCTGCGTTAGATCATCCCTTAACTCATTAGTAAATCTATATTTAAAAGATGGAATGTTGCTAATGATGCAATAAAATATTGTAGCTAACAAAACGACGATCAGTAGATACTTAATCCTCCGCTTACTGCGTAACACAACTAAAGGAAATGCAAAAAAGACAATCATAAATATTGCTATAATAACCGATCTGGATGATAATTGTATCAATCCAAAAAGTAGGATCACCAGACAGATGCTGTAGATAAGTATTTTCAAAGCTGATCTTTCCTCAATTAATAAAAATAGAAATGTTGATAAAGAAAGTGCCACATACATAGAAAAATAGGTTGCATGCAGATCTAACGGCTGAGAAAAATTTTGGTTAATAAATTCTTTAGAGAATAAGGACGTTACCGGCAAATGAAAGTAACAGATGATCCTTAGTGCATCTAAGCAAAAGAACAATACTACTCCGATACAAGCAAAACCGAATATTTGCAATAGTTGCAATTTATATTTACTGAAATCTGTTTCATTTAATGTAAATAAAATTGGAAACAATAAAATCGCCAATTGTCTTGTAAGTAAGGCTACCCCTTCTCCTTTATAATTACTGTATATAAGTGCCAATACACTTAATAAATAAAAAGAAGTTATTAGTAGTAATTGCTTATTTAATAATGAACGAAGCCGATCTTTCCGGATATGTATTACGGTATGGATCACAAACCCTATTAATATAATTTCACTGTAAAATGATTCAAATGGTAGCGCGATCAAAAAGCACATCAGTAAGTAATAGCTGATCTTGTTAGCCGGCGTATCATTTATAAAGAAAAGTTTTTTCATTTTATTGCTGATTAAAAACACGCTAGTATAAAACGTTCGTATTGATCTATGATATTTTGCCAGTTGTATTCATTTTTAATTTTGTCGAAATTATTACTGATCATCTTTTCTTCCTGACTGCTTATCTTAACATGGTCAACTAGTTCTTGCACGTCATTTATTGTTGTAAAATAGTATCCGTCAGATCCTATAACCGCTCTATTAAAATCATTTTCATGTGCAGCTATCAGCACTTTGCTTGCCATCGCTTCCAACAAAGAAGGATTTGTTCCGCCTACACTATGTCCGTGAAAATATAGCAGACAAGAGGCTTTCAAAGTATGGGTTATCTGTTCATCATAAATAGCCCCAAAAAACAATATCCTTTGATCGGTACTGAACTTCTTATAGATATACCTGCCAAAATGATTATCCATATTCCCTATCACCAGGAATTTATTATTCGTATGGCTGTTATGAAAACCATTCAATATCAATTCAATATTATTTTCCGGCTCCATACGTGCTATCAGCATGTAATAATTATTAGCTGAAACCTGGTACTGCTCCAATACCTTATCATTTACCTTTTCACAGATGGAAGCACCATAAGCAATATACTGGCTTTCAACTCCATACATTTTTTTGATGTATGATTGTATAGCCGGTGAATCGGCAATAAGAAATTTGCTATACTTAACGGCTAATTTTTCTGCATATTTTAAATACCAACGAACCAAATGAGCATACTTTAATCGCTTCCATTCTAAACCATCCATGTTGGATAGGATGACAGGTCTTTTAGGATAGATGCACCCCCAGATAGAACTACTGGTATATCCAAGAAATAATAGCACATCAAAATTTCTTTTTCGTGCATCCAATATACAATTCAGGTCATAGATAAATTGTCCGGCTGTACCGATATATTTTTCAGGATCGTAACATCGGATTATCTCTACTCCATTAAACGTACTTTCTTTAAAAGAATGATGATGCGAATTATATACCGCAACCTGATGGCCTTTTGCTACCAAGCCAACGGAAAGATATTCTGCCAACTGCTCGAAACCGCCATACTCATTGGGTATGCCACGTGAACCTATGATCGCAATTTTTACCGGCATTATTAAATATTTGATTTTATTAGTTGGTATACTATTCCTGCACTTTTGTGCCATGAATATTTTTCTTCTACCTCTTCAGCTATTTTTTGTAGTTCACTATCGTCCGGAGAAGAAATAAAAAATCCTTTTAACTTGTTTTCAAATTCCAGTTCATTGTTCGGATCAAAAGTATTGGGCTCAAAAAAAATAAACTCACTCATTGCTGTTGCGTTAGAACACAATACCGGCACCTTGTTTACCGCGGCCTCCAGTGGAGGAATACCGAAACCTTCTGCTTTTGATGGATACACAAATAATTTACAGAATTGATAAAAAAGTTGCAATTCATTTTTATCAACTTGTTCGATCTGGTAAAAAAAATGTTTCTGTTCTGGCGTTAAGGATGCTATCTTTTCTTCTAACCTCTTTACTTTTATTGATCTTCTTCCAATAAATACGAGCGATATATTTTGTTTATACAATTCGAGTTCAATAAATTTATTCAGTAGTAACAAATGGTTCTTTCTTGGTTCGATCCGGCTTACCAGTAATATAAAATCCTCTATCCCATATTTTTCCTTTATCTGCTGACGAGCTTTCTCTTTATTATATTGATCATTGGCTGGAGCATTTACACCATTGGGAATTATATGAAGTTGCTCTTTGGGCAACTGATAACAAGATGCTATTCTATTTCGGGAATAGGATGAGACAGTTGTTCTAATAACAGCTTGCTGAATACTTCTTTTAAAAAGAAAATTTCTTTTATAACGATATAGCCATGAAAATTCCTGGGGGAAATCATTGAACAAAACATCATGAATGGTTACAATATATTTACAGCCTGCAACTGGCATGGGTGCCACGTACTGAAAGTGTGCAAAATCAAATGAATGCTTTTTGAGTATCGCCGGAATATCTATCAAAAAACGTACAGATGGGAAGCTCCTTTTTTTATATAAAATGATCCTGGACGGATCTAAAAGTGGAAAAGCTTTTTGAATACGCTCCACATGATATGCCCCTACATAAATATCAAGATCAGGGTAATCTTGCATTAATGCAGTATACAAACCTCCAATAAAAGTTTGTGTTCCCTGAAACGCAGTATCAAAGGCATGTGCATCTACAAATATTTTCAGCTTCTTTGTACTCATCAAAATTGTAATTGACTATTCTTTTTCCAGTTATATATTTTTTGTATAATGATATTGGGCATATAAGATAATAGTAAAAGGCCATAACTATTTAGGCTTGTTGGTTTGATCGCTATTGTCTTTTTTATATTTAACCTGGCCTGTTTAGGCTGATAATTATTCCATAAATATTTTTTTGATAAAAGTGCATAGTAAGAACCTTCTTTGATCTTTTGTTTATCCTGTTCTTTCAATATCCTTATTAACTCCTCTCCTGCTTCTTTAGAGATATTTCCATCCTGGATAGCTTGCTTTTTTATTTCATGAAAACGTTTGCTGCGCCATTTTTCATCAATGGTTACGGAATCAGGGTTCAATCGTACTTTCAATAATTTTTCGGGAAGATTACAGCCTTTGCCTTTTGATAATATTTTTGGCCATAACAGGTGATCTTCAAAAGTATGCGCATGAATATTATACCCCCCGGCATCTATCACTGCTTTTTTTCTATAAAGAACACTGGAATGAATGAATGGACAAATAACAAACTGTTGTTGCTGTATCGCTTCATTAGAATATACCGATGCACTATAGGAGAAAACAAATTGATCATCCATGTCTATGTAATCTACATCAGTACCAACAATAACATAATCGGCATAAGTCATTAAAAAATCATACTGAGTTTGTAATCGTTGTGTTGCGCAAATATCATCAGCATCAAACCGGGCGATATAATCTGCCCTGGCAATTGTCAATCCATTATTTAAGGCGGCGGCAACGCCCATATTATCTTGATTGATAACAATTATTCTTGGATCTGTAAACGACCGTGCAATGTTTTCAGTCTGATCCGTTGATCCATCATTTACGATCAACAATTCAAAGTCTGTAAATGATTGTTTCAATACCGAAGCAATGGCTTGGCCAATATATTTCTCTGCATTAAATACAGGCATTAAAACAGTTATGGCCGGTTTCAATTCCATCATTGCTGTAAAGACTGTTTTATTTGTGCTTCTTTATTATTTAATAAGAGAAGTAACTCAAAAATTATAACTACTGATAATTGTTCAAACCAATAATCGATAAAAAACGCGCCTATCATTATTAATAAGATAGGAATGCCATAGGTCAATTGTTTATAATGCCTTGTAAAGAAGGCAATATAAAAAATAAAAAAGGACAAGAGACCTAGTACTCCATATTCAGCCAAAAGTTGATCGTACACTGCATTAGGTGTATTGATCACTGAATGAAAAAAATCCAATCTTGAAAAATAATATAGATAAAGGTCTAAATGATTGGTTGTAAAATCTCGATTGATATATGCATACTTTACCGGATAGCCACCGCTTATATTCATTGCTGTACTTCGGTAAGCCAGCTTGGAAGAAAAATTACCGGGGCCTGTTCCTGTTAGTATTTTGGCAGGATGTTGCGCTAAGTAATTAACCGTTTGCTGTAATGCCAGCACCTTGCCGGGATATAGCAATTTAACTGGAGTATCTTTCCCAGATAATGGCAATAGAGCTTTGTTCATATCAATAAAATACAATAGCCGCTTTTGTAACTCAGTTGTATCCTGTTTGTGTTGATATAACGACGAATTAATATTCGCAACAGGAATTGCTGGTTTACCCGTTATTTGCGAAACCAGTAGCGGGTTTATACCACCGATCACTTTGTTTGCTTCCTTTAAATTATTGACACTATCCAGGTATGCTCTTGCTATTTGTTGTTTAGTTTCTGTTGACCGGTCAGCAACAATATTTACCAGCTTATTGTCCGCCTGTGGTATTTTATTATTACAATAAATATCATAATACTCAGAAAGATAATTTTTATTTTCTGGAGAAACTTTGGCTAAAAAAACAACCAGTAGCATGGCACAAATAACCAGCACGCTTTTCTGATCTTTAGTACTTTGAAAAATAAATACATATAACAGCACCAAACAAAATAAAATATTGACCAGGTTACTGCCCGTCAATAATAATATGGCCATGCATGATAAACAACAGACAATATTTTTTCTGCTGAGAAAATAAAAAACACCAAAAGCATTAATGATCGCATTTGTTGTGGAATTGTCCAGGGTTATACCTCTAATATAATCGCCGGTACTAATGAAATATTTTTGAAATTCTCCCTGATACCGAAAAGGATTAAGGGTGCCTGCTTGCCAAACAATACCGCTGTACATTAACAATGAGACTGCTACATTCAACATAAAAAAATATACGAGTGTGCGGTGTATAATTGCCGGATCATTTTTTTCTATAGATAACTTTACCTGGTGAATAGCCAAGATTAATATCGCCCAAAAAGAAATGCCGGCCGCAAAAACAAGATCGTAATTCAGTTGTGTAAACAACCTGCTTATCACTAAATTGATAACAGCGATAGCAATTACAATGATATAGAAAAAGGGAAGCCTTGAATTTTTCAACCGGAATCCAAATGAAAAATCCGGTCGTAAAAAATATAGCAGAATGATGGCAATGACTTTAACGAGCAACTTTACATTAAGGAACAGAATCAAAAAGACAAGTAGCTTCCAATCGATACTATTGATCTTATCCCGTAAAAAAACGGAACACCCTTTTATTGTTGATTTGTTGGTTTCTTTCAATTGTAGTAATAAATTACCTGCTATGTATTAATCGCAGAAACAACGATATGGGTTGCCGGTTATAGCCCCGTTACCCGCATAAATATCTTCTTATCGCTAAGCCGGATCTGTTTGGTAACAATCAAAGTTATCATAAAGATCAACAATGATACAATAAGAATGACTGCCGTATTGTAAAATAAAAATGCCGATATCATTCCACTGCCAATGGCTATTATAGGAATGAAGAATAAATTCGCCCATAACCGGCCAGCTTCTTTCATTGCTGTTTTTCTCCAATATAAAACAGACTGAATAAAAAGCGCTATCAAATAGGCGAATGCTGCACCTGCTGCTTTAAAAAAAATGATCAGAAAAATATCACCTGCTATATTGATGATGAAAGTAATGGCTATTATATAAAATATCTGCTTAAATTCTCCCTTTGCAAAAAGTATCGTCCATAGAAAATTATTTATGTACAATAATGGCATACACAATGATAAAATAAGAATGGTATATTGATTAACTGCTCCATATTTTTCATGTGTAATAAAATCAATGACCGGAACCCAACTAATATTTAAGATCAATGCAATCAGGCAGGCTATAATGATCTCTATGCGAAGCAAAACAAACAGGTCCTTTTCCTTATCGGCGTTATTGTCCGAAGATTGAAACAGCTTCGTAAATCGGGGAATCAAAATGGGTGCAATGGCCAATAAAGGCAATGTGGTAACTTCAAAAGCTTTGTATGCAAAGCTATATTCAGCTAAAATAATATTGGAGGCGAGCAATCCCAAAAATATCCAATCAAATCTTGCGATAGCAGAAGTAAAAACCGCCACGCCTGCAAGATGCATTGACTCTTTAATAAGGCTAAAATATATTTCTTTATTCCACTGAATAGCCAATGGCGTTTTGACAAGATATTTTGTAATTAACAAACAGCAAATCAATTCGGCAATATCCCCCACAATGAAAATGATAATAACAATATGCAAATTCAAAGGATATACCAAAGCAATTAGGATCAATGCTATACTTCTGATCACATTTGAACACACCGACATATATAAAAACGCCTTGAATTTCTCCAGCCCGTTTGACAGTTGTTTAAATGGAGTGGAAAAAAATATCATCAGTTTCCCTATGCCTAAAAACAATAGTAAATAATACTGATGAAAAGAGTTATTAAAAAAAAAGTATCCTGTTAGTAATAATCCATAGAACAACCCTCCTGCCAGCAGAACATGTACTATATAAACAGACAGCATTTGTTTGGCATCATTGCCGGATGCTATTTTTTTAATAGAAACCTGATCGATCCCAAATGATAAAATGCTAAATACGGTAAGCAATACAGCCAATGCCCAATTGATGGCACCAAAATTTTCTTTGCTGAAGTGAACAGAGAGGACATAAAAAATAACCAGTCCACAAAATTGATTGATAATTAGCTGGAAAGAATTGACGGAGATATCACGGATGAACCTGTTTTTCATTCAACTTTAAATCGCAAAAAGACGATTACTGGTTGCCAGCTTCAAAAAATATTTTAACTTTATTGAATGGAATTATGCAATAAATTACTTTTAAATAGACTTTGTAAGTAAATACTGATGGTATGGCTCCAAATAGCCTTATATTGATAGTAAATTATCTACTTTGGTATTGTTAATTGATGAAAATAATTTTTAGGTACATTTTTTGTTATTGTATTATATCTCAATTATTAAAGTTAACCACATAAATCTAATCAGATGCGCATTAAAAATTTAGCACTAACCGGCTTGTTACCCATTCTTCTTTTTTCGTGTGTAAGCACAAAAAAATTCAAGGCTTCACAAGCTAAGTATGATGAATTGAATAAACTATATGCCGGCGTGGCAAAAGACTTGAGAAGTTGTGATAGCAATCTCATTGCCAAAGGCAAAATAGATGATTCTACGATCAATGATCTTGACCAACAGATCGCTGCTTTGAAAGGAAATAATAACCAGGCGATACAACAGTTGCAGGATATGTCGGTACTTACCGGCGCACAGGCACAGAGTATTCAAAATTCATTGGATAGCCTTGGCGCAAAAGACAGTTATATACATGATCTGCAATCTGCTCTTGCCCGAAAAGATTCATTGAATGCTACCCTGGTAGAAAATTTAAAAGGCGTGATCGGAAACTTAAATGATAAAGATATTAATGTTAAGATCGATAAAGGTGTTATTTACATTGATATTTCCGATAAGCTTTTATTTAAAAGCGGAAGTTATGATGTAACAGAAAAGGCGAATGCAATATTAGGTAAGGTGGCACTTGTATTAAAAAATCAGCCTAATATTGATTTCATGGTGGAAGGACATACCGATAACAAACCTTTCAAGAAAGGTGTATTACTAGACAACTGGGATCTCAGCGTAAAAAGAGCGACTTCGGTAGTACGGATACTTGAACATAAATACGGACTTCCTGCAGCACGTATCTCGGCAAGTGGCCGTAGTGAGTACCTTCCTGTCGCATCTAATGGTACCGATGAGGGCCGTGCACAAAACAGGCGCACACGTATCATTATCTTACCACAGCTGGATCAGTTTTTTAAATTGTTACAGAAAAAATAAATAGATAACGTTTATAAAAAAAGCGCAGCAATTAATTGCTGCGCTTTTTTTATACTATAGTCAGATCTTACATTAATTATTATGCCAGGCTTTTAACTCCTATCGCATGATCAAGTGTTTTACCCGGTGCTGCATCAAGTGATTGTGCGGCGATCACAAATACATGACTGCTTTTATTAGCCGCATTCGCAATAACTGTTACTTTATCCTGACCGATCGTTACATTGAAACTATCGCCTTTGTAGATCATATTAAACTGCAGACTGTTCCACTTTTTATATAATCTTGGATTGATCACAACATTTTTAGCGGTAGATTGAACGCCACCGAAGCCGAATACCGCTGTCATCCAAGCGCCGCCGTTGGCAGCAGGATGTGAGCCGCCCATAAAAATAGTGCCTACGTATACTTTATATTTTGCTTCGATATCGATCTTCGCAGTTCTCATAAAGTAATCGTATGCAAAATCAAGGTCGCCAAATTCTGTAGCTACCATTGCATAAGCACAAGCGCTTAAGCTTGAACCATGCTCGGTATTTGGTTCGTAATATTTCCAGTTGGCTTTTTTAACTTCTTTAGAATAACGATCCTTGAATAAGTTCAACATCATTACCACATCAGCCTGCTTGATAATTTTTGTTGGAACAGCCAAACCCTGACCAGCACCCAGGTATTCATTAGGATGGATCATCTTAGCTTTCAATTCTTTGATAGTGGTATCCTTTAATTTGTAGTAAGCATCAAATTGTTCGATAACACCTGCTTCATTCGGTTGAGGAACGTACAATAATTTTTCCGCCTCAACAAATAACGGCAATTCATTAGCGATATTGATCTTTTTTACCAATGCATCAAATGCCGCAGCATGGTGCTGCTTCATATAGTTTACCGTTGCATTGGCAATTTCGAATGTAGCTTTTGTAACCATGTTAGTAAACGCGTTATTGTTTACACGCTCATGGTATTCATCAGGCCCAATTACATCCAATACTTCGTACCTGTTCTTATTTTTATTGAAATAAGCATAAGAGAAATAGAAACGGGCACATTCTAAAATAACTTCAGCGCCGCCTTCTACTAATAAAGAATCATCACCGGTTAATTTAAAGTATTCCCACATGGCAATAGCAACATCGCCGCTGATATGTACTTGTTTATCTCTAAAATGTGTACGCAGGTCCCTGCCAGTATTCGGGTCGCCGATATTAAAATAAGTACAAGCATCATCCCCATCATCCTGACTTTCCCAGGCATAGAATGCGCCTTCAAATCCAACGCTTTCTGTTTTTGCTTTTCTGCGGGCGCCGTCTAATGTTTTAATTCTGTAACGCATTAACTCAACTGCCTTTTCAGGATACGTGTATACAAAGAAAGGGAACATAAACATTTCCGTATCCCAGAAAATTGCACCTTTATATACTTGCCCGGATAACGCTCTTGCAGGAATTGAATTGCCGCTTCCTTCAACAGGCGCCACGATCAATAATTGGAATATACTATAACGTAAAGCCTGTTGTGCCTCATCATCACCATCAATTTTCACATCGCAGTGTTCCCATTTTTTTGTCCATTGAGCAGTATGGTCGGATAAGTTCTTTTCGTATCCTACAGATTTTGCATGGTTGACTGTAGTAACAGCTGCTTCATTTAAATTTCCTTTTACCGGATCATTCTCTGTGAATACAGCGAAGTATTTGTAGAAAGTATACGTTTTACCAGCCTCTGCATCAAATTCAATCAGGTGTAAGTTTTTGTTGTCTTTTACTTCGATCGTTTCTTTTCCAAAAGAAGCATCGATCGCTTCCGCAACAGCAACTTTTTTACCTAATTCATTTGTAACAGCATGTACCAATAATGCACCTTCGTTCTTTTCAAGTTTCAGGTTCACTAAATGTTTCCCATTCAGATCCCAGATATTACAATCGATACCCGTGGCAATTTTTACTTTCGCTGCTTTATCAGTGGTAAGACTGTATTTTATTACGCCAAGATTCGGTTTCTCTGCACTTAAAAATCTTGTTGAATGAACAGTAACTGTTTTACCCGCTGCTTCATAAGAAGTTGTACGTTCAAATAGCGCATTTTCTAAATGCAATGTTTGTGTGTGTTTTTTTATCGTAGTTGATAAGGCAGATATTTCAGCGCCATCGATTGATAGTTTGGTATATCCTCCGTTAGGAGCATTTACCGGCTCGCGCCATGAATCACCCACACGATCGAAGATACCCGCGATCGTTATACCTACTAATTCATCAGGACCAAATTCATCAAAGGTTCCACGGTAGCCCATGTAACCATTTGCGATCTGATAAACATTACCCATACGCATGATACTTTCTTTCTCATTAACGAAGGCATCAGTACTTACTTTCCAAAGACTGTTCATAATTATTTAATTTTTTCGTATTTACTTCTTCCTACAAACATTATTATACCTGCAATTACCATAAACATGCCACCTAAAACTATTGTGTAAATAGCTTGTCCTCCAAAAATCTTATTTACTAAAACACCTAAGATAGCTGAAGCAATAATTTGTGGAATCACAATAAATAAATTGAAAACTCCCATATATACACCCATTTTATTTTGTGGTAGCGAACATGTAAGAATCGAATAAGGCAACGTAAGTATACTTGCCCAGGCAATTCCTACGCCTACCATTGATATAATTAATAATTGTGGGTCTTTAAACAGGAACCAGGAAATCAATCCCAGGCCGCCGATAATTAAACTTATGGCATGCGTTAAAAAACTTCCAAACTTTTTTGTTATCGCAGGAATTAAAAAAGCAATAATGGCAGCCACTCCATTATAAACAGACATCAATACACCAACCCAATTTGCACCATCGTTATACACTTTTGACTTTGTATCTGAACTACCAAAATGATATGCTGTAATAGCTTTTGTAGAAAAAATGAACATTGCAAAAAGCCCGAACCATGTAAGCATTTGCACCCAAGACAATTTTTTCATAACAGCAGGCATATTTTTAATATTGTAGACAATCTCTACCATACCGTTAATTTTACCTTGCTTAAATAATGCTCCAACAATTATCTGTATTATCCCATATCCACCAATTACAGAAACCAATATATACAGACCGATCATATCGTCTAAACTTGCTCCTAGCCTTTTAAATATTAAATTTCCAGTTGCGCCAATAATTATACCTACTGCAATAAGAGCAAAACCCTGAGTATTATATTTTTTTACATCGATATCTAATGTTGTATCAACAACTTGAGTAGACTCTTCTATTGGTTCACCAAATGCCTGCATTTCTTCCGGCGAATATTCTTTTGTTTTGAAAATAGTCCATAATACTGCTAAAAGAAAAATTACACCTCCAGCATAAAATGACAATTTTACAGAAGAAGGGATAATGCCATCGGGAGCAGTGTTAGAAACTTTAAACCAATTGGTAAGCATATATGGCAGAGAAGATGCAACAACAGAACTTATCCCTATAAAAAAGGTCTGCACGGCAAAACCTTTTGTTTGCTGTTCCTGAGGTAACATATCGCCAATAAAAGCTCTAAACGGCTGCATCGTCATATTGATCGAGCCGTCCATAATCCACAGCATACCTGCAGCTACCCATAACATAGGTGAATTTGGTACAATCAATAACGCTAATGATGACATTACTGCTCCAACAAGGAAATAAGGTTTACGTCTTCCTAATTTATTCCAGGTTTTGTCACTCATGTGTCCTACAATAGGATGCACTAAAAGACCCGTTATAGGGCCAGCTATCCAAAAAAGTGATATTTGACTTGTACTTGCATGTAAGGTTTCAAATATTCGACTGATATTTGCATTCTGTAATGCGAATCCAAACTGAATACCTAGGTATCCGAAACTCATGTTCCACAATTGCCAGAAACTTAATAAGGGCTTTTTTTTCATATAGCTGTTTTAGTGTTAGATTAAAATTTACAATCGTTATTTTTTGTTTTGTTTTTCAACAAGATATTTATCCATGTCTTCGATGCTGATCTCCGAAAGATCTTCTACTACTACATCAGCTCCGTTGCTTTTTAGTTCGTGCGCATTGTCTTCTCTTGCAACACCGAGTACCAAACCGAAATTGCCCTTTGCTCCTGCCTGAACGCCAGACACAGCATCTTCCACTACTATTGCACGACTATATTTTACACCAAGATTATCAGCAGCTGTTGTAAAAATATCCGGTTCAGGTTTTCCTTTTAATCCTATTGTAGCAGATACAACACCATCCACCTGGGTTTCAAAAAGATCTTTGATTCCTGCCTTTCCTAAAATAACATCGCAATTTTTACTTGATGTTGCAACACCGACTTTAACGCCTCTTGCCAATAATTCTTTTATCATTTTTATAGTAGAATCATACAAGCCTACACCATCTTCTTCCAACACTTTATTAAAGAATTCATTTTTTCTGTTTCCTAATCCGCAGGCAGTTTCTTTTTTAGGTTCGTCGTTTGGATCTCCGAAAGGAATATTGATGCCTCTTGATTTTAAGAAACGTTCTACACCCTGATATCTTGGCCTGCCATCTACATATGGCAGGTAATCATCTGTATGTGTAAATTCTTTGAAAGGTTCGTTGTATGTTTTTTCTCTAAAATGAAGGTATTCATCAAACATATTCTTCCACGCATTGGAGTGCACTACTGCTGTTTTGGTAATTACACCATCCATATCAAAAATTACCGCATCAAAATTCAACATAGTATAATAAGTATTTTAGAGCAACCAGTATATTTCGGAGAATTCATGATTAAGTTAATTAAACAATGGCTTCAGTGTTAATATGGGACCAGTTAGCATTTTTAAAAAATGTTGTCAAAAGTACAATTGTAATCCCAGATTACAATTTTCAGCCTTCAAAAATCTAAAAAGCCGTATCTTCCTTAAAATGAACCGTTTATATGAGTATTTGTTGCACAAAATAGACAGATATCGATATAATTCTAAAACAAGAATTAAATTGCAGGTAGCATTATGATCAAAAATATCTCTTCCTTTATAAAAAACAAACCGGCACTGGCTGTAGGATTTCTTTTTTGCACTACCAGTCTCCTGTTTGGTATATGGGTAGCCGCTATCCCCGGCATAAAATCAAGACTCGGTTTTACTGATGGAAGCCTGGGCCTTTCATTATTATTATCGCCATTAGGAGCAATTACGGGCATGTTGCTTTCTGCAAAAGTATTCAGCAAAGTACCTGTGGGTAAATGGATGTTCGGCGGCTATATTGTTTTGTGTTTTTTGGTGATATTACAGATCAATGCAGGCAACCGCCCTTTGTTCTGGCTTTCCTTATATCTTTTTGGTATCGTTAGTTTTTTGAATGGTGTTGCCGTTAACGCAACGGTAAACATGATGGAAAAAAAATTCAACAAATTATTTATGGCTACCTGTCATGGTATGTATAGTCTGGGCGGTACCGTTAGTGCCGGGCTTGCCGTAGCATTTTTTGCATTGTATATTTCTTCGGGCAGGCAGATAGTTATTGTGGCGGCAGCCATTATTATTGTTATCTTTTTAAATAGAAATTTATTACTTGATAATAAAGATATTATCCATTCAGGTGATCGGTTAAAATTTCCTTCGCTTCCGATACTGGGCCTCTCCTTTATTTGTATGGTAAGTTTTATGGCAGAAGGATGCGTAGCAGATTGGAGCGCTATTTATTTTAAAGAAGTATTACATTCTCCCAAAGCATTTATAAGTTTAGGCTATGCAGGATTTTCTGCTGCGATGACGATCGGCCGGTTAAATGGCGATGCATTGCTTTCAAAGATCGGAAGTAAAAAAATAGTGATCGCCGGAAGCCTGCTTGCCGCTGCCGGATTTTTAACAGTTGTAGTAGCGCCGCTGGTGTTGATTGCCATAGCAGGTTATATAATGATCGGATTCGGCTGCTGTTGCATTGTACCCGTTTTATTCAGGGCTTCAGGAAATATTCCAGGCGTGAGTTCCGTTGAAGGATTTGCGATGGTAACTACCGGAGGATTGATTGGTTTTTTAACAGGCCCATCTATCATTGGTTTTATTTCAGAAAAAGCGGGTCTTTCAAAAGCCTTATCCTTATTGATATTTATGACAGTAATGGCTGCTATCGTTGCATGGCAAAATAAATTCATATCGAATAAAAAGAATGCTTCACTAAGTGAGCAGCCAATCACTGATTACATCGTTTAACTTATTTTATTTTTTATTGACGCTGAGAAATAAAGTAATTCTCATGCGGTAAAGACCGTACGCAAAAAATGTAGTACCCTCCAGATGTTTACATACATTATAAAAATTTGGTTCTTCTCTGTACCGCTAATAAGCAAAATATACCGATAAAATATTTCTACAATTGCAAAGCATCATTTGCAAACATAACAGGTCTCATCTTCTATGTAGGTATTATATACCGCTTTTAAAAAAATTAAAAATTACATATATGAAAAAGTCTGTTATTATTTTTGTTATGCTGTTTGCTATGGTTGTTTCAATTGTTCTTTCTTGCAAAAGGCTCACAGTACCAGTACCTTCGGCTTCCTGTCCGCAGATTGCATTAAGTTCAATTGCCGGTTCAGATTCACAAACAGTGTTTATGAATTCACCGATCAGTCCTATTACTTATGGTATTACGTTTGATGCAGTAGGTGATACTACCAATTTTACTGTTACCGGTTTGCCTTTGGGCATTACGGGATATTATTCCGGTGGTGTATTTTCAATAACAGGTACACCAACTACAACTTTAGGAAGTCCGTTTACATATACAGTAAATCCAATTGGAAGCGCCTGCCAGGGTATATCAGTTGTAACCGGCCGGATCGTAGTAGATACTTGTGCGGCAATAAATTTAAGTTCTGCTGCGGGCACCGATTCTCAAACAGTATCCGTTAATGTGCCACTTACTGCTATAACTTATTCAACAAGCGGAACCAGCAATGTTACTGTTAGTGGTTTACCGGCAGGTGTAATAGGATCTTTTTCTGGAAGTACATTTACAATATCAGGCACTCCGACAACAACTGCAGGAAGTCCATTTCCTTATACTTTAATTACTACAAGCAGCAGTTGCTCGGCACCAACTACGGGAATAATTACGGTAACTCCTTAGTGTTGTATCAAAATATTAAAAAGTCTTTCGGCAATATTTTCCTAAGAGTCTTGCTGAAAGACTTTATGTATTTACTAGTTGAGTAAAATTATAGACAATATGGGGCGACAAGCTAAATGAGAAATTAATTTTTTCATCGCCGTGTTGTTTTATTGTGTTGAAGAGTAGGTATTTTTCATTAAATCTACTACCGCAAATCTGATTGGGTATCATTAATCATTACATCTGAAACACAGTGTTATCAATGACTTACACAAATTATTAACTAGTTTGACTTAATTAAACCACACTTAAGTTAGAAATAAAACTGTCCAATTGGGTGTTACTTTTGAATCAGAAAGAAAAATAATACTATTACAAAACCTATAAAGCTACAAAACATGCAAACCTTACAACCACAAGAAAGAGCGAAAGAAATATTTCACACTTTCTACAAAAAAGAAAACCAAACATTTTTTACTGCTAAAGACAACATCCTGACGCTGATTGATATTTATATCCAGGAGTCTAGGTACGGTAATCATCTGGAAGCTGTTACCTATTGGGAAAAAGTTAAGAAAGAAGCAACAGCATTATAATAAAAAAGGCCGTAAGTGATTACAGCCTTTTTTATTATTTACCAATAGTAATTATTGGTGCGGGTAAGCGTATTCTTCAATATATTTTATTGAAGAATGTCTCGCGATCTATCTTATTGAAATAACAAGGTAAAATTCTTGGATTGATTGTCACTTTCAGGGATGATTGATTTTTTAATAAGCAAACTGCCCTGAGCATCCTTAGAAATAAATAAGGCATGTTTCCCTGTTGTACCAATTCCATAATTTACAATGGTTATGTTTGTCAGGGTTACATTGGATAAAATACCAATTTTATCTTTCTCATTCCTGGCAATGATACTTATTGCATTCGATAAACTATTTTCGATATGCAGATCATTTATTTCAAGTCCTGAGATGTTGCGCTTATCAACACATATTTCTACAGCAGCGCGCCAGTCCCATTCGTGATCAAAACCTCCGCTGGTTTTTATATCGCATTCTTCAACAACCGTTGTGCCGCTAAAATTATTGTTGATGCTTTTGTCTTTATTTTCAGTTGGGAAAGTAGTGCTGATCAAAATAGCTGAGCCCTGAGAAATATCAACAAACGAACAATTCTTTATCGCATTACTTTCACCTCCATAAATTGCTGCGCCATTTGCAAGGAACGGTAATTGAGCAGTACAATGAGTGATACAATTGTGTCCCGGTGGATAATCTTGTTTATCATATATAGTGGGCCAAATGGCAAAACAATCATCTCCTGTATTTCGGGCAGTGCAATTTTCTATGGTCGATTGATTCATCCCAACACAAAAATTTATACCATCGGCAATTGTATTGCGCATGCGGCAACCTGTTATTTTTAAATGCTGGGAATTTTCGATCCACATACCCACTTTGGTATGTTCGATCCAGATGCGTGAAATACTTGAGTTTGTACCGTAAGACCCAACGATACCATCATTCTCTTCCTTATCATTTCTGTAATTCAATTTACCAATAATGGCAAAATCAGCAATGTGAATATTGCTGCCCGTTCCTTTCAATCTTACTCGTCTATTCACATCCGTGTATACTGTATCAACGCCAATTAATTGTGTGTACCACATTCCTGCGCCTTGAACATTTATATTTTCCGGTAGAATAATATCTCCGGTAATTTTAAAAGTGCCAGCTGGTATCCAGACTGTCTTTCCTGTTTTGATCGCTTTGGCGATGCAGTTTCTAAATGCTACAGTATAGTCGCCGGTAAAATCATTTCCTAAAAAGCTTTTGTCTGTAATAGAAAGAGAGTTAGGCGGTGCCGGTAATGGTGCTGCAACATTTTCAAGATCAACCAAATCAATGATACAATAATCAGCGCTGTCTTCTTTTTGGTCATCACGTACTATCCGGATAACATCACCTTTTTCTATTTTTACATCTGCTATTCTCAATTCATCATAAAAATTTCTTGGCACTCCGCCATCGGGGTTATTTGTAAATGGATATTTTCCGTAAAGCCATGAGTAACGTGATGAAATGGTGTGATGCTGTATAAGATTTCCATTTTTATACACGGCCAATGTAGAACTCAGCCCGTTGCCTTCCTTTTTATCAGGAAGACTATATCTTATAATCATACTATTGGCGCTTAGCGAAGAAGTGAATTCTACGAATTGTCCTTTAGAACCAAGTTTTACGCATTGTTGTCCGGATGATTCTGTTTCTACCAGATAAGGATCATATTTTGGGCCCATGATCGTTCCGGTCGTATTCATGTTCTCTGCTTCAAATGTTGTCCAGGGAATAATGGCGCCATTCTTTTCCTGGGCGGAGCAAATTAAGGTACTAAATAGCAGTAGCATTAGTGTACATCTATATTTGATAGTCATGATCCGATAAAATTTTAAATAAATACTCGTTTTGTCTTTATACTGTAACGTTTGAGTAACGAATTTAGGTAATTGTGTGGGCAAGACATAATTAAAAACAGATGGCACTTAGAAAGGCTAGAAAAAGATAACGGCCACATTACTGCAGCCGTTATTATTATATTGATACACGAAAATCTTTAAACAATTGTTTTGACGATCTTCAGCTATTTTCCTTTACTGTCTTTTCTCGCTTCTCCTGATTAAACTCAGGCGTACGTGGCAAAAAGTGCGGGCAACTGTCCCTTGCGGAAAGGTACAATTGATTATAGTTACAGATACCGTCCCGGTCCCGTACCGAAGCAAAGCCCGAACTCATGACCGTAAGTCCGGGATAGGCTTCTTCAACGAGCGTAGGATCGTTTTGGAACCATGCACAATTTTGACAGCTCGGATCGGAATTGCGCCTACTCAGTTGAATTGAATTAAAAATTTTCATGCGTTATTAATGTGTTACGATGGTAGACCAGTAATGACCGAAAACAATTACCGATAAAACGTATCCTAAAATTACATTTACAATAACTCCGGCAGTAAAGGCAATAAAAGGTTTAGCACCGGCATTCGCCAATTCACGAAATCTTGTTGTAAGTCCGATACTTAAGAAACTAAAAGTGAACGCCCAGGTCCGCAACGATGTGATAGGTACAATAAGTGTGGGTTTCACCAGTTTATTGTAATCAGCTAATGTATTTCCATGAACGATCAATGTTGTAAGTATTGAAGCAATAAGGAATCCAAACACGAATTTTGGAAAGCGCCACCATATCTGGCCCACCTGAACTTTTGAATTGGTTTCATTACGTTCCCAAACTGTAACAGCAATCAGTGCCAATACAAATGACCATATACCGATCCAAATATCTCGTCCAATAACTTTGATCAGTGTATAAGATGCAAGTGCCTGGTCTGCTGTTCCTGCAATACCCAAATGTCCACCTGCCAATCCTCCATAAGATTGAGCTGCAGCCAAGCCAGCAGCATCGGCAAATTCTGATGTTCCGATCCATGCACCACCTACACCCGTAGGCAACTGAAGCCAACGGCAAATCAGTGGTAATGCGAAAATGAGAACAATAGCCCATAATACAACCAGGCTTATTGCGATTGGAGGATCTTCTTTTTTGGCCCTTACGGCACCGCCAACTGCAATCGAGGCTGATACGCCGCAAACAGCACCACCAGCTCCCAATACCGCTGCCAGTCTGTGGTCAAGTCCCAATTTTCTTGCAGTGAAAAAGATAACTAAAAAGGTAACCAGAGAAACAATTGAAGCCTGCAAAATAGCCACTGGCCCCGCCCATATAATTAATGTAAAAGGCAAAGTTGCGCCCAGTAATACGATCCCTAGTTTAATATAAAACTCAACCCGGAAACCAGCATCGAGCCAACGGGGCAATCCGAGTACATTTGAAATGATCAGTCCAACTACAAGAGCCACTAGTGGCGGTTCCAAGTTATAATGACTTGCTTGATCCCAACTACCTATTGTGTAGATGATCGTAGAAAGTATAAAGACAAATATAAAAGCGGGAATAAATGCCTTGGGTTTTTGTCCGATGAATGAAATCACCGTCGTGAACACAATCAATAAAGCGGCAAGCAAAGCGAGATACCTAATGCCATTTTTTGAAAATTGAGTAGCAAGGTCCGAGAAGGTTGACCACTTGGTCGGAGACACTGCGATCCAGGAAATACTGGAGCCGGATAGGTAAAAGACATAGGCGAGAATAACAATACCCAGGCCAAGCCAAACGGCCCACCAGTCCTCCTTCAACCAGAATTCCTGCCAGCCGGAGGGTTGTTTTACACTTGTTGTTTCAGTTGTTGTTTCAGTCATAGTTGTCAGTTTTGGTTGTTAGTTTTTTAGCATTAGTTATTAATCATACTAAAGCCCAAGATTAATTAAGCTAGGAAGCAAAAATAAGTTGATGGTATTAATCTACCAAATTAGTAGACTATTAAATTATAAAAATAACAAAGGAAGCAGATCAATGTTATTGATTTTTACTTTTTTTCTATTATTACCTACTACATAGTCATGCATCTTCTGAAGTGCAATGTTAAAAGTTATTTATTAGTCTACCAAATTTATAGACTAATAATATTTAATATAGGAGTATAGCTCATAAAAATCATACCTGAAAAGGATAAACATAGCGATTTTAGCTATAGTATACCCTCCATAAGCATTCCATATTGATATATAACGAACCCTATCCAACTTGAACCTGATAGCCAGATCATTATGAATAATAATCGTACACCTTTTCGTATGTTAATTTATTACATATTGGCTTTTTTTAAAAAACAATACAGTATTTTTAAACCGAGGTAGTAGTGATTCATTTTAATGCCGGGAAATAGGATCAGCGTTTATCCAACAATTAAATCAAAAAATCATGTACGTTAAAATGATGGCAGTTTTCTTTTTCACCTCCCATTGTCTTATTTGTATATCAGCATCACGCCCCATCCCGCCAATAAGAAATATTTCTCAGCACCACCATCATCCACCCGCTAAAGATCCAACAAAAAAATATACGCTTTATTTTACCATTGACGATGGCCCACTTGAAGGTTCGCCATTTATCGATAGTGTATTTAAAAAGGAACAAGAACCTGCGGATCTTTTTATAGTTGGTATGCACGTAAATATGGGTAAGCAGTTTAAAGATTATTTTAATTTGCTCCATGATAATAAATGGCTGGAATTAAATAACCATAGTTATACGCATGCCAACGAAGCGTATGATTACTATTACAATCATTCCAAAATGGTTTTAGAAGATATGCGCAGAAACAATGATTCATTGCATTTCAATACTAACATATGCCGAATGCCTGCGCGTAATATGTGGCGAATTGGAGATAAAAAATTTAATGACGGATTTAGCGGAAACAAAACCGCTGATCTGTTAAAACGTAAAGGGTATAAAGTAATTGGCTGGGATCTTGAGTGGGAGTCTGATTCTTTAAATTGTCCGAAACAATCACCCGATTCTTTATACAAAGAGTTAAAGCTGGCATTCAAAAGTAAATATTTAATTTCTCAGGGAAATGTTGTCTTACTTTGTCATGATTGGATGTTTACGACTGCATCAAATAAAAAAGAATTACAACAATTTATTGAATTGGTAAAATCATCGGGCAATATCCAATTCAAATGGCTATCCGATTATCCGGTTTATAAAAGAAAACAGTAAAATATTTCATTCTACAACCGTAACCGTTACTTTCCAATGCAGCCAATGAAATAAGCTGATTCTATTAAGTTCTATAGAAATTTAGTACCAGATCAATAATAATATTTGAATAACTCATCGCGATTTATATTACTGATGCCCCTTCCTACATCTTTTCCACAAATAACAATGCTAAGGCCTTCTTCTTGCTTGCTGGCGGCTAGACCCACATTATCCTTCAATATATAGTTCGTATACCTCGAATGATATATATCAGCCTTCCTGATAATGATGGTCATTTTTTACTGTTTGATGTAAATGCATCTTTACAATGCAATTACATCAATAAATTAAAACTAAAAAAATGAAAGCATTAGTATATCATGGCCCCGGAAAAAAATCATGGGAAGAAAAACCAAAACCAGCAATAAACGAAACAACAGATGCGATTATCAAGATCCTCAAGACAACTATCTGCGGAACTGATTTGCATATTATGAAAGGAGATCTTCCCGAAGTAATTGATGGCAGAATCATAGGTCATGAAGGAGTGGGTATAGTTGAAGAAGTGGGTAGTTCAGTAAGTAATTTCAAAAAAGGTGATCATGTAATAATTTCCTGTATTACATCTTGTGGTAAATGTGACTATTGTAAAAAAGGTATGTATTCTCATTGCGAAAAAGGCGGATGGATATTAGGTTACCTTATCGATGGCACACAAGCCGAATATGTACGAATTCCTTATGCGGATAATAGCCTCTATCATATTCCTGCAGGGGCAGATGAAGAAGCACTTGTAATGTTAAGTGATATTTTACCTACAGGTTTTGAATGCGGTGTATTAAACGGACAAGTTAAGCCGGGTGATACGATAGCTATTGTGGGTGCCGGACCAATTGGGATTGCAGCCTTATTAACTGCCCAATTTTATACACCTGCAGAAATCATAATGATAGACCTTGATGAAAACAGGCTTGATGTTGCAAAGACTTTTGGGGCAACGCACGTTATTAATAGCGCTACCGAAAATGTTGTTGAAAAGATCATGAGCCTTACAAATGGAAAAGGCGTAGATACGGCTATAGAAGCTGTTGGATTACCGTCAACTTTTGAAATGTGTGAAGCTATTATCGGTATTGGCGGGCATATAGCTAACATAGGCGTACATGGAAAAAGTGTAACCCTGCATATGGAAAAACTATGGTCGCAAAATATTACTATTACTACCCGCCTTGTAGATACAGTTACAACACCTATGCTTTTCAAAACTGTTCTGTCACACAAACTCGATCCCCAAAAATTAATTACACACCGTTTTAAATTAGATCAGATTATCGAGGCTTACGATACTTTCGGAAATGCCGCAAAAGAAAAAGCCTTAAAAGTAATATTAACCAATTAGCAAAATCAAGTAAATAAAATGAAAACCGATAAAGAGCTACCGAATGTTACTACTGCAAAAAAAACAGCCGATCTGCAAATTGTAATTGAACCTATTAAAAAGAAAAGCTGTTGTAAAGACAAAAAGTGCACTAACAAATGTGCTGAAGAAATAGTTAATGTTTTTAAACACATGGACGGATTACTATAGTAAAATAATAGATATAATTACCATTAAATAATACAATTATGAAAAAGATAATCACATCAGGATTAGTTGCCGGTACTTCTTTATTAATACTTAGTATCCTGGGATTATTTGCAACCAGCCTCATATTCCCCAATATTGCTATGCAATATTTTGATCCGGCTTTTGATTCCGAATCAAACAGGATCGTATTTTATTACCTGCATCCGTTTGTAATAGGTTTAGCGCTCGCCTGGTTTTGGAATCGTTTTAAAGGTGTACTAACAGGCTCATTCATTACACGCGGTGTAGAATTCGGGTTAATATATATCGCTGTCGCAACGTTCCCGATGATGTGGCTGATTTATAGTTCGATGAGCGTATCGCTTGCTATTGTTGCCACATGGTTTGTATTGGCTTTTTTTCAGGCAATTATTGCAGGATTAATTTTCGAAAAAATGAATCCCTAAAAATTATCACACAAAAAATAAAAATCATGAAACAATTAAAATATCTATTAATAGCCGTTTTTACAATCGTGCTTACTACCAGCAGCACAATTATAAATAAGTACATGCTTGAAAAAGATTACAGTTTTACTATTCATGGAACATCCAATCTTCATGATTGGGATGAAAAGGTACAAACAGTAACAGGCGATGCCAGTATAAACTGGAACGCAGATAAAAGCTTTGATCTAAATGCCATTCACATTAAAATAGATGTGCACTCAATTAAAAGTAATGAAGGTTCGGGTATGAACAATAATACTTACAAAGCATTGAAAGCGGATGCAAATCCTACCATCACCTTTATTCTTTATCCACCATTGAAAGCAATTAAAGCTAACTCAACTGAAAATAATATTTCGATGATAGGCAGCCTGACTATTGCAGGCGTAACAAAACCTGTTACTATGCGCGTAAAATTAATGATGGATAGTCAAGGTAAACTTACCATTGAAGGATCACAAATAATTAAAATGGCAGATTATAATATTACACCGCCTACTGCCCTTTTTGGGACAATAAAAACCGGCGATAGCATTACATTAAATTTTAAAGGCAGCTTTATAATCAGTAATTAATTCACACTATTTAAAAATATACTTATGAAAATTTCAATAAAATTGTTTCAACCGTTACTAATTGTACTTCTTGTAATGGTCAATCTATCTGCAATGGCGCAAAAGCCTATGCAATTCTTCAGACAAAATGATGAAAGAGGAATCAATGTATTTGAGACAATTAAAGATGATACAACTCAGTTCGCAGGATTAAAAGTAAAAGTTGGTGGAAATTTTGAACAAAGTTTCCAAATGTTGAGGGATCAAAATACGGCTGCGCCTCTAACGCAACCGGGATTCACCGGGAACGTGAATAGCCTTATTCCGCTTACCAATGGATTTGATCTGGCGATGGCTAATTTAAATATTGACGCACAGCTGGCAGATGGTATCCGTGTCAATCTTACTACTTATTTGGCTTCAAGGCACCATGAAGATACCTGGGTAAAAGGCGGCTATATACAATTTGACAAATTACTATTCTTAAATAGTAAACTGATCAATAACATCATGAATAATGTGACCATCAAGGTGGGACAGTTTGATGTTGATTACGGTGATCAACATTATCGCAGAACAGATGGCGGTAATACCATTTACAACCCTTTCGTAGAAAATTATATCATGGATGAATTTGCTACGGAAATAGGTGGTGAAATTTACTATCACAATAGATCGGGTTTGTTTGCAATGGGAGGTGTAACCAATGGCGAGTTAAGTCCCACAGTTGTGGCAGCCACAAAAATTGATTCTTCAACCGGAAAAGTAAACCATTATGCTGCGGCTTTTCATGGCAAATTAGGTTATGATAAACAAGTCACTAATAATTTGCGTATGCGGTTAACTGGTTCAGTTTATATTGATGCCAGTGCAAACAGTAACACTTTATTTGGAGGTGACAGAACAGGATCACATTATTTCTATGTAATGGAAAACCAAAATGTAGCTAATGGCACAACGATTTCGAATGAAGTAGATTATAGTGCTTTCTCTGGAAGATATAATCCCGGCTTTAGCGAAGAAGTAAAGACATTTATGATAAATCCTTTCATAAAATATCAGGGATTAGAATTTTTTGGCACCTATGAAAATGCTCAAGGCAGAACAATTTCAGAAAAAAATATGCGTCAGGCTACGCAATACGCAGCAGACCTGATTTACAGGTTCCCAAAAAATAAAGAAAATTTTTGGATCGGTGTTCGTTATAATTCAGTGACTGCAACTATTTCGGGTAATCCAAAAGATGTAACTATTAATCGCGAAGTAGCATCGGCCGGATGGTTTGTTACCAGGAATATTATGTTGAAAGCTGAATATACAAACCAGGAATATCTAAACTATCCTACGACCAGCATTTTTAATGGCGGAAAATTTAATGGCGAAATGATCGAAGCATCGATCGGATTTTAATAATAAGCATGCGTATGAATAATACTGGTATATACAGATTGAAACAATATCGCCATGAAAATGAAGCATGGGAGCGGTTACTTAATTTTTTAAAACAAGAAAACGCATTTCTTAAAATACGCCTGTCTGAATTATTGGATAATTCGTCAGATAAGAAAACACTTGCTTTTGCAGAGCATTTTCAAAACCTGTTCATCTTAAAAGACGAATTTATTGATAAAGCGCTAACGGATGTAGATGAGCAAGAAAAAAAGATCAGAGGAAATGTAGCTGTATTAAAAGATCAGGAAAAATTACGTAACGAAATACAACACCTCGAAAAATTATTTTCTGACTTAAAAAAAGAGTTTAATGAATATCTATTCTTTAATAAGTAAGCATTATTAAAGAATAGATATTTTTCGATGCAGATAGATAATTAAAACATAAAAGGTTAGTTCAACATCAACAAGAGTTTCTTTTCATTAAGAATTATAATACTCCCTTCCTTTATGTCAATAAGATGCTCATTTCTAAAATCACTCAGTGTTCGAATCAATGATTCTGTGGCTGTACCTGCGATATTAGAAAGGTCTGCTCTTGATATATGTATAGAAAAATTCTTCTGTAATTCAATTCTATATTTTTTCTGAAGTGTTAGCAGTGCTTCGGCAACACGCTTACGTAATGAGTTATATGCAAGACTCAACAACTGTTCTTCTTTTTCCGTTATATTTTTTGCAAGCAGCTGAATAAATTTTTGTGTCACTTCTTTATTGTTATTAATAAGGATTTCAAATTCTTCTTTTGGTACGGTTGCTAACGCCGTATCTTCCATTGCTTCGGCTGTCTCTTTATATGCAGTCCTTTCCAGCAATGCGGTATATCCAAAGAAGTCTCCTTCTGCAAAAAGACTCACCGTAAGCTCTTTTCCATCATCATTTTTTTTGGTAGTTTTTACGCGTCCTTTTTGTATATAAAATAACCTCGCCGGATTGTCGCCTTCTTTATAGATCAACTCCTTTTTATTGTAATTGGTGGTATTCCTGTCTTCGGTAAATTCTAAGAGTGTCTTTTTATTAGACAGATCATTGAGCATCTCATATACGCCTAAAGCGTTTGTCTCGTACTTCTTTTTTAGCAATTCATTTTTCTTCAATCTGGTTTCAATGGAGTTTAACAGTTCGATTTCTGTAAATGGTTTAGTAATATAATCATCTGCGCCCATTTCCATACCCTTTCTAAAATCATCCTTTTCAGATTTTGCAGTTAAGAAAATAAATGGGATCCCTTTTAATACAGGATTTTTATTTATAAGGTGCAGCACTCCATACCCATCTAACACAGGCATCATTATATCGCATATAATAAGATCCGGAACTATCTTAATAGCTAGTTCTACACCAATCTTTCCATTTTCTGCGGCGTCAACCTTATAATCAGCTAATTCTAATATTTCAACAATATTTTCTCTTATTTCGGCATTGTCTTCAATCAATAGCATATGTTTCATTAAATAAATTTAATAGTGAACGTTGTACCTTTCCCCAATTCACTCGTGTAATCAATATGACCATTCATCAATTCTACATATTTTGCTACAATATGCAAACCCAATCCAGTGCCTTCAATATTTGTTGCATTATTGCCGCGAAAGAAAAGTTCAAATAAATGCTTTTGGTCTTCTTTTGAAATACCTATCCCATTATCTTTAACTGTTATTATTATATCGCTGACGGTACTACTTGTAATTATTATCGCGCCATTTAAAGGAGAAAATTTTATAGCATTCGATAAAAGATTAATTATAATATTCCGAAGCAATGAAGCATCAAGATTAACATTTTCATCTCCGATGTGAGTGTATTCAAAATGCTGGCCATTTTTTATATTCCCTTTTAATTCGCTACAGATTTCTATTAAAAGGGTTTTTAAATTAAAATCTGTAAAATGTGTAATGCTTTTGCCATCTTCAATTTTACCAAGTGATAAAAATTCATTCAAAATATCCACTAGATTATTTATCGAAGATTTAATCCGGTTTATATGTTTATCTCTTTTTAGCTGTTCATCCGATTGTGTATATTTTGCTAATAGCGACACAGAAGAAAGAATAGTACTTAAAGGAGTGCGAAACTCGTGAGATGCCATAGAAACAAACCGGCTTTTTAAATCGCCTAAATCCTTTTCTTTACTTAATGCTTTAGTAAGCTCTAGCTTAGATGATTCAAGTTGCTTTAACGTTTCCTGCAGTTGCTGAGTACGCAATTCAACTTTTTCTTCAAGCTCATCATTTAATTTTTCGATTTCGATTTGATTGTGTATAACAGTATCCTCAATTTCTTTACGCTTACTTATATCAATGATAAAAGCAATAAAAAAAGAACCTTCTTCATTTTTATAATTACTAAGACTTATTTCGACTGGAAATTCTGTATTATCTTTTTTTAAACCATATAGTTCCATTCCCGGCCCCATTGGCCTGGCCTGTGGATGAGCACCATATTTTTCTATATGTCCTGTATGTTTTTTTTCAAACCGTTTAGGAATGAGTGTCTCTATCTTTTGCCCTATTAATTCTTCTTCATTGTTATAACTGAACTGTTTTAGTGCAAATTCATTTATCAATACAATTTCACCTTGTTGATTGGTAACTAATATTCCAATAGTAGCATAATTAAAGAGTGCTTCTAACCTACCCCGTTCTTCCGAAAGCGAGTTGCTATATTTTTTATTTTTATTATGAACGATTATACGAATAAGATTATACGCCTTTTCATTGTGTTTAAAAGAATTTATAGTTAATACCCCACGAAATTCTTTATCCCCTTTTGTATGGCATATTACTTCCTCACTAAAAAAATCGGCATTTTCACGCAAATCATTTGTTATCCTTTTGTCTGATAAAGTCGAAACAATATTAATACTGGGGGAATGCTGTTTTATAAATTCTTCTGCGTTTGAATAGCCAAACATTTTTGCCCCTGACTCATTAATACATAAAAAATTAAAAGTCCCTGGTTCTGTAACACCGATAAAACCATCGTTTGACATTGAATAAACCTGCAATAAAGAGGATCTAAAAATGACCTCGTCCGAAAAACTACGAAAATGCATATATAAAATTGAGGGGAATAAAATATGATAAAGAATAAAGTATCCTCCGTGTTTCAGACGGAGGATACTAATTTATTGTTTAATGATTCTATTAAAAATTCGCTTTCACGATAAAATAATTGCTTATTTTTTTAAGGTACGTTAATAGTTGTATTCACCATTGTAACTGACCCATGCAAAGAAATTGCTCTGCCATCCAATACTGTTTGAACTGAATTTCCTGCAGTAGAAAGAGATACCCCGGCGGAAGCCAATATTGTTCCAACCATAACACCGCCCCCTGCTCCGTTAATAGTTGCAGCTGATCCTATGTACCAAAATACATTCGCAGGTGATGCTCCGTTGATCATTGTAATGCTGCGTGCACCTGTTGGTCCTGCAATACCAACTGTTAAGCCTGCAGCTGTTTGAAATATCCAGACTGCATTGGGATCACCCATTGCATCAAGCGTAAGGTTTCCGTTCGTTATTTTAAAAGTCCCACTTGCCGATTTATAAATACCCGGAGCTAAAGTTAGTCCACCTAATTCACCTGCACCCGGATCAATACCTCCAGGTTTCGAAGCAGGGGAAATACTATTATACGCGTTTGTTGCATCGGCCAAACCTTGTTGGGCAATGGCAAGAGAAGTTGCGTTTCCTGGAGCAGGAGGAGCTGCATATATTCTGCCGGTTACATCTCCTTTGTTAAGTGGTGTTTCGGTATAAACATCACCAGTTGTTCCATCATGAAAACCTGTTACTAAAGTAGATGCACCGGTTGTGCTGATGCCACCATTATTTATTATGGTATTCAATCCCTGGTTAGTAATTCCTGCACTACCTCCAAAACTTCCAAAAACAGCAGCACTTCCCAAAACTGGCGCCGATACTGATTTTCCCGTAGTAAAGTTCCATACATAATTATTTACAAGTGCATTTCCTGCAAGATCTTTCACACCTGTTTTAACAGTAACTGTATAAGTAGTATTAGGCAGAAGATTCACTGCAGGAGAAAAAATAGCTGTTGTATCTGTATATGATACGGCACCCAAAACAGTTTTTGCACCCTGGCTAAGTACAAATGCTGTGCTGGTAATAGTTGAAGGATCCATTGGTTTGCTAAATGTTACAGCGATCGTTTTATCCAGTGTTACAGATGTAGCATTATTAATCGGGTCTGTTGACATTACCGTTGGAGGCGCTATATCAAGCGAAATTCCTGTAGTAAAATTCCACGTAAAATTATTTTGTAATGCAACACCTGTAGAATTTTTAGCTCCGGTAGTAATAGTAGCCGTATAGGTTTTATTAGGCAACAGATTACTTGAAGGAGAAAATATAGCAGTAGTACCGCTATACGTAACCACTCCTGTAACTATCGTTGCATCTTGCTTCAAAACAAAAGTTGCAGCAGTAATAGTAAAAGGATTCATTCCTTCATTAAAGGCAGCTGTGATCTTTCTATTAAGATCTGTATTGGTAGAATTATTTACCGGATTGGTTGAAATTATTTTCGGACCAACATTATTATTCCCGATCGCTGCTTGGTCTTTATGGCAAGCGGTAACAAAAATAATTGATAAAAATAACAGGAGCCATTTGTTAACAGCCATTTTGAAAGGACGAATACCAGGCGTGTTCAATAGGATACGCTGGGTATCAATAGATCTTTTTTTCATTATTTTATTTTAAAAAAGCTGAGAAGGACAGTATTTCCGAAATTAGTTCAGAATCTGTTTTTTGTATTTGATTGAGAAGAGGTAATTATTAGTATATAATAATCATTATGACTCCTTATGGTAATTGATAAAACTATGCCAGCTTTATATGCAGTTACCAATAAATATCTCAAGCTAATATTAAAGGATGGGAGGTAACAAAAGACAAATCGTAGAGCGATTTGCCCCATACGGGATATAAGAGGTATTGGATAATTCGTTTCAGGCCTTATCAATATCAATCCGCGGATCAATATTGACAATTACATTTGTTATGCCGATGGTAAAGTAAAAAAGATGCTGGTACCTTTTTCGATCTCACTTTCAACTCTAAGTGTTCCACCATTTTGAGTAACAAAATCATATACAAGATTTAAACCTACCCCTGAGCCTTTTTCATTCTCTGTACCAGGCGCCGTATGTGTATTATGTTTAAGAAATATATTTTTACTGATATGCTCATCCATACCAATACCCCGGTCAATAATACAAACCTCGGTCATAAAATCTTTTATCCGGGCATCTACAATTACTGAGCCACCAGGGTTACTGAACTTAATGGCATTTGTAATGAGGTTTTGCAGTATAGACTGTAACATCAATGTATCTGCTTTTACATGTAATTCGGCAGGCACTTTGTTTTGAAGAATAATACTTTTTTGGGTAGCATTATCCATAAGTAATTGTAAACTTTGGTTTACATCCTCCACTAAATGAAGCCGTTCAAATTTAAGCATTGTTTTATTCTGCCGAATTTTGGACCACTCAATAAGTTCGTTTAATTGAGTAAGCAAATTTTTAGTTGTTCTGTTGATAATTTTTGCGAATGGTTCGATTGGCTTGAACTGCTGATTCGCTATTCCCTCATCTAACATATTTGAAGCTAATAGCAAAGCTGATAGGGGATTGCGCAGATCGTGTGAAATAACAGCAATAAATTTATCTTTTGATAAGCTGATTTCTTTAAGTTCAAGATTTAAGTTTTCTAGTTCAAGGGTTCTTTCTGAAACTCGTTTTTCAAGATGCCGGTTTAAGCGCAAAAGGTCCTCATTTATACTGATCAATTTTTTTTCCTGGGAAATCAAAAGCACTGCATTTTCATTAAGTTCCTTGTTAGCTATAAGTAATTCTTCGGCTTGTATCTTTACTTTTTCTGTAATAATTTCTTTTTCCTCTTTTTCTTTCAGTTCTTTTAAGGCACGGGTAATTTTTTGAGATAAGGTAAATAGCTTTCCCTTCTGTATGTAATCTGTAACGCCTTTTTTTATAAGCTCGACTGCATTCTCTTCACCAATAACACCAGATACAATAATGAAAGGAATATGTGGGAGTAATTTTTGTTTAATGTCGAACGCGCTTTCTGCATCGAAAGCAGGAAGCGAATAATCAGATAAAATTATATCAGGAATAAAAGAAAGCAGCGCATGCTCAAATTTCTCGCGCGTTTCCACAATCTCTGATACAAACTGCAAAGCACTTTTCTGCAATTCGCGCTTAAGCAGATCAGCATCGTTGTCGTTGTCCTCCACTATGAGTATTCTCAGCTTATTCATCCTTATGTTATTATTAATTCGAAAGTTCGCCTAATATCATCCAATACATTCCAATTTCTTTAATCGCCAGAAAAAAATTATCGCTATCTACAGGTTTTACTATATAGCTATTTGCCCCAAGCCTATAGCTTTCTTTTATATCGGGATCTTCTTTGGAAGAAGTAAGAATTATCACCGGTATAGATTTAAGCGCAGGATCAGATTTTATTTTTTCAAGCACTTGCATACCAGTTACTTTAGGCATTTTCAGATCGAGTAAAATTAATTTAGGATGTTTGGACATATCTCTGGACGCATAAGCACCTTTGCCATATAAAAACTCAAGGGCTTCTGCTCCATCTTCAATATGCAGCAATTTATTAGTAAATCCACTTTTGATAAGCGCTCTTATGGTAAGCGTTGCATCATGTATGCTGTCTTCAACAAACAAAATTTCAATATCATTATAGTTCATTTTTATTTTTTTATGTTAGGTAAGCTAAAGTAAAAAGTTGTTCCTTCGTTTAAAACAGATTCTGCCCATACAGTACCATTATGCCGGTTAATTATTTTTTGAACAATGGCAAGTCCAATACCGGTGCCCTCGAATTCCTTCTGAGAATGTAATCTTTGAAAAACTCCAAAAAGCTTGTCATAGTATTGCATATCAAATCCCGCTCCTTCATCTTTTACATAATAAACCATCAGGTTGTCCTTTTTAAAAGCTCCTATTTCTAAATTTGTTGCTGGTTTATTCTTTGAGTATTTAATGGCATTCGAAATTAAATTTATCCATACCTGTTTAATTAACGATTGATCACCTTTAACAAGTGGCAGGGAGTTAATAGTAAAATGGGGAATATTTTCGCCTTCATCAAATATTAGCTCTTCCCTAATTAACTGAACAAGGCCGGCCATATCAATTTCTGATACAGTAATTTCCTTTCTGCCTAACTTAGAAAAAGCAAGCAAATCATCTATCAGCCTACCCATTATTTTTGAATTATGAATAATGGCATTCAGCACATTCTTTCCGTCCACATCAAATTTTTCTTCATAATCATCTACTAAGATCCTTGTATATCCATTGATGGCTCTTATGGGGGCCCTTAAATCATGAGAAACAGAATAAGAAAATGATTCCAATTCTTTGTTAACAGATTCTAATTGTGCAGTACGTTCAATTACTTTATTTTCCAATTCATCATTTAACTTTCTAATATTCTCTTCCGCCTGCTTTAATTCGGCATTAGCAGTAATTAACTCTTTTGCCCTTTTTTCTTTTTCGTTATTTTGAAAAAGAAGTTCTTCATTAGCGATAGCTAATTCCGCTGCTCTGTTTTCTTTTTCTCCATTTTGAAAAACAAGTTCTTCGTTGGCGATAACCAATTCCGCTGCCCGTTTTTCCTTTTCCTTATTTTGAAAAACAAGTTCTTTATTAGCGATAACCAATTCTGCTGCCCGTTTTTCCTTTTCCTTATTTTGGAATACCAGCTCTTTATTGGCAATAACTAATTCTGCCGCCCGCTTTTCTTTTTCTGCATTTTGATAAACAAGTTCTTTATTAGCGATAACCAATTCTGCTGCCCGTTTTTCCTTTTCCTTATTTTGGAATATCAGCTCTTTATTGGCAATTAATAATTCCGTAGCTCGCTTTTCCTTTTCCTTGTGTTGAAAAACAAGTTCTTTGTCCGCAATTACTAATTCTGCTGCTCGTTTTTCTTTTTCTTCATTTTGATAAATAAGCTTTTTATTAGCAATTACTAATTCTGCTGCCAGTTTCTCTTTTTTTTCATCTTTTAAATTATGGCCGTTGTTAACAATCGGTAATTCATCAGATTGCTTTTTTTTTGCCATCTTAAAAGTATTTTTTGTAAATGAGGAGGTGTAATAATTGGCAGAGGACAAGTGAGGACAATTATTTATCTGATACCCTTACAAGGTAGTGTAATGAACTATGTTTTCCCAAAGTAATTATTCTAATTCACACATTACTGTGTTAAATAAATAGAAAGGATCAATATGAGCCGATAATAAGAAGGATAGCGTGTTTTGAACTTCACTTTCTAATACAGAAATGTGGCTACAGGGTAAACTGATCTTCTTTAAATGATACAATAAACTTGCTTCCTTTCCCCAATTCACTTTCAACTGTAATATGTCCACCGACGACATCTACGATCTTTTTTACAAGAAATAAACCAATACCTTGGCCTTCAATCTCTGCATAAAGTCTTCCATATATAGAAAATACTTTGTCGATACCCTCTTTAGAGATTCCTATACCATTATCACTTACTCCTGCGAAACCAAATGAAATATGATTTAATTAATTAAAAATTATTGCTGTATTAATGTTCCTGATAATCCGGTAAATGTTTCGTATTCATTCATAACTATTCCTGAAAATGAAAAATGATACTTGCCGTTTACTATAGTCACTAAAACACTATCTGTACTACTTCCTGCACCCTTGGCGACCAAAGTTGGTATATGTGCAGCAGTAATATAACCAAGAGCTATAACGCATTGCCCACTGTCAGGAGTTGCTGTGCTGACTACCGAAAATTTCTCATTGTTTGCAGGTAAATTGCCAAATTCCATCATTACATAATTAGTAAGGCTATCAGATATTACCTCATTAGCTTCCATAAGGTATGTAGCGTACGCAGTAGCAAAAATTGTAGAACTCCCCGTATGTGTTATTCCGTTAAATGTCCACTGACTTCCTTGTACACTTACAGTTGCTTTTTTACAACTTGATACGCCGAATGCAAGAATTAGTAGCGTAATTAAAATACCCGATCCTTTTTTCATGATTTTGTTTTTGATTAAATAAAATATAAAGAACTATACTATTATAGCGAACGCTCGTTATAATATACATTTATGGATAATAAGTATACCTGATCCTTTCCAGGTTATCTGCCGGATAAGTTATTAAAGAAACCCTACCTTTCGAATCAAGGATTGTGGAAAGTGATGCCGTAACTAAGAATGCAGCATAATGAGAGACTGCATCCACCGTATTTTTAGAATTAAAATCTGTAATAGGTGTATTAATATTACCAAAATCTTCTCCGGTAAAATCCTGCGTTATCGCATATAATAATGGCCCTAGTGTAGTAGAAATAGCAGGATAATATGCAGGATTTGCATAAGATGAAAAACTATATAACTGATCAGTAATTAAAGAGTCGGCAGTACCATCCGAGCTGGACACATACACATGAGTTGAATCCTGCTCTTCATTTGAAAAATATAAACTATCTATACGGCTATCGGTAGTGGTTCCATCAAATAAAATATTTGCAGTAACATTATTATTATGATAGGTGTAATACGCAACATATCCTGAAGGGCTACTGGTATCTTTTATTATTTGATTTTGGGAATTATAAAATAATTGATGAATGCTGTTAACCGATTGATGCGTGAAATGATAAGATGATGGTAAACCATTACCAGTAATAATAAAAGTAACGACTTCGCTATCTGCAACAGGACCTGGAAAATCGATACTATCATACTCGTATTGCAAAAGTCTTGCTAAATGATTAGCCGTATCATATTCAAAAGAGTCTTTTATTGCTAAACCGGTTAAAGCTAACGTTACGGACGACAGATCGGGAGCAACAACTGGTGTATGGGCACCCGTCGGATCTGCCGGGCTCTTTTTTGAACAAGAAAAAATAATGATACTTGTAAGAAATAATATAACTGCTTTTTTCATAAAAGAATAATGGTTAATAAGTCTGCCTATGTTATTTTCTAAAATTGAATTTTCCGTTCGTAACTACTTTTAGCGCTTTAGTCGTATCCCCGTTCAAATAAATATTTCCACCAAATGTCCCTTGTATGGATGTATCTGTAATGGCTGTTACTATAACAGTGAGAGGATTATTTGTTTGAGGAACACTATTTTCATATTGGGAGGAAGAAAGGATTACATCAAATAGCGCAACATGATCAAAACTTGTATCGGCATTATAAGTTCTTGTTGCAAAAGCCGTATCTGACCTTAGTATAATAACCGCCTGATCTGAATTTGGATCTGACGCTCCAAGATATATTACAGAATCGCTGTAAAGCGCTGCAGTTGTATCCTGTATATTTTGATTAAACGTATAAACAGTATCGTCGATAGTTGCTATTATTGTATTAATAGGAATTGCAGGACTGCCGGAGCTCTTTTTTTTACAAGAAAAGATAATGATACTTACAAGAAATAATACAACTGTTTTTTTCATAAATAATAGTGGTTAATAAGTATGCGTATATTATTTTCTAAAATTAAATTTCCCGTCCGTAACTACTTTTAGTGCTTTAGTGGTATCCCCGTTCAAATAAATATTTCCACTAAATGTCCCTTGTATGGATGTATCTGTAATAGCTGTTACTATAACAGTGAGAGGATTATTTAATTGAGGAATAGTACTTTCATAGTTGGAAGAAGAAAATGTTATATCAAATACCGCAGCATAATCAAAACTTGTATCAGCGTTATAAGTTCTTGTTGCAAAAGCTGAATCTGACCTTAGTACAATAACCGCCTGATCTGAATTTGGATCTGACGCTCCAAGATATATTACAGAATCGCTGTAAAGCGCTGCAGTTGTATCCTGTATATTTTGATTAAACGTATAAACAGTATCGTCGATAGTTGCTATTATTGTATTAATAGGAATTGCAGGACTGCCGGAGCTCTTTTTTTTACAAGAAAAGATCGTTACGCCCAATAGTACAAACAGAATTATTTTTTTCATGTGATGATTTTTATTACGTGAAATTATTTAAGGCCCCATTTTTGTACACGGTTATTCTCGCCGTCACTTATGTATAAATTTTTTGCACCGGCATCTAAAAATATAAAAGATGGTGAAGCAAGTTCGTTGTATGCAGCGCCATACTGGCCATTACTGTTACCTGCTACTACTGTACTATTTGCTGCACCTGGCGCCCATTTTAATATCTGGTTATAACCCGTTACATAAATATTCCCCACAGTATCTACACACACATCATCAGGTAATCCTATATTGACGGTACTTGCTACAGTTATCCCGTTTGTTGCACTTGTGGAACCTGCAGGAAATTTCTGTACACGCGTATTAACATTCTCCGCTTCGAAAATATTTCCGCTGCCATCTACAAATAATCCTGTGGGTAGGTCCAATTCATTAGCTGCAGTCCCTCCGCCATTACCACCCGCAACCGTGATACCATTTGTACTAGCTGTAGAATTTGGTGGAAATTTTTGTATACGGTAATTAGCAAGATCACTTACAAATAAATTTCCGCTGGTATCTATATATACACCGCATGGATTTACCAATTGATTGGCTGCCGAACCTACCCCATTGCCTCCCGCTACTGTTATCCCGCTGTCAGCACCAGGCATCCACTCCTGCACACGGCCGTTATCAAAATCAGCTATAAATAAGTTTCCATTTTTATCTATAAATATCCCTTCGGGAAATGCCAGTTGATTGGACGCATCGCCTTTACCATTACCGCCCGCCACTGTTATACCACTATCTGCTCCGGGAGCCCATTTTTGTACGCGATGATTAGAGAAATCCGCTACATACACATTTCCAATACTATCCACAAATAAGCCGGCAGGATAATTCAATTGATTAGCTGCTGAACCTCTACCATTGCCACCCGCTACCGTAATCGTATCAAGATGTAGTGAAATATTTGTTGGTTTTGGTAAGTTTTTCTTACAGCCGGTATTCACAAAAAACAACAGCAATACAACAATAAAAAAAGCAAGCGTTAGTTTTTTCATGATTGTTTTTTAAAAGCTTAAACAAATTCTACAAAAAAATTACCCCGAATAATTTTATTTCAGTTGCCATTTTTGCACACGATCGTTATACGAATCGCCTATGTATAAATTATTTGCCCCAGCATCTAAAAAGATATAAGTAGGAGCGGTCAATCGATCATATGTAAAGCCCGGTATACCTGTGCTACTGCCGGCTACGGTTACCCCATTGGTACCACTGGTAGAATTGGGCGGAAATCTTTGCACACGATCATTACCAAAATCGCTTACATAAATATATCCGGCATCATCTACAGCTACATCCCAGGGCCTATTAAGTTGATTGGCTCCGGTACCCGTAACACCAATGCCATTACCCCCAGCTACTGTTATGCCGTTAGTAGCGCTGGTAGAACCCGGCGGAAATTTTTGCACACGATAATTACTACCGGCATCAGCAACATATACGTTACCGGTAGTATCTACAAATAACCCCATGGGAGCCGGAAGCTGGTTGGCAGCTGTCCCGTAACCATTGCCACCGGCTATTGTTACGCCATTAGTAGTACTGGTAGAACCCGGTGGAAATTTTTGTATGCGATAATTAGCATTGTCTGATACATATAAGTATCCCATTGCATCCACCCATATACCTTCGGGCGTAGAAAGTTGGTTGGCAGCAGCACCCGCAGTAGCACCGCCTGCCACTACTACGCCAAAAGTTGCTCTGGGAGCCCATTTTAATATACGGCTTACCCCATCTGAAACATACAAGTTTCCACTCTTATCTAAACAAATACCATTAGGAGCTCCTCCACCTACAACAGTAGCTATTGTAACTCCGCTATCTGCACCGGGAATCCATTTTTGCACACGGCTGTTTGAATTATCAGCAACATAAATATCACCAACGGCATCCACCCATACACCTTCCACTTCATACAATAAATACGATGAATCACCAGGATCTCTGGCAACACCTGCTACTGTAATTGTATCAAGAATTTTATGAGGTAATGTTGGACTTGCAGATTTTTTACTGCAACCTGTATTTATAAAAAATAATAATAGTGCAACAATAAAAAGAGAAAATGGTATTTTTTTCATACATGAAATTTAAAAAGAAGAATAACAGTTTTGGTCTATGCAAAACTTCATCTTATAATCAAGTAAAACAACCCCGAAAAAGGGGGTAGTTAGCATAAATAATCCTTTTACAAAAGAGGAATATTTTTTGGTATTTTTAATCCTTCTTACCACACAACCATCGTTTGTATGATATCGCTAACTTTTTCATTTCGAAGGCTACTACTGTTCGCATTTGTACTATTTACTATAGCATGCCATGCACAAACGCTCGATAAACATTCGATCGATTCAATGCAGCAACAAATACGGAACACTCAACCGCCGGGTGATAAGGCGTTTTTGATGTCCCAGCTATCAATGAAACTATCAGATATTACACCCGCATTAGGATTGCAAATAGGATTGCAAGGCGCTGCTATTGCTCAAACTATTAAAGATGATGAAGACATGGCTACTTGTTTAAATTCTGCGGGATGGAATTATTACAGGTTAGGAAAAACGGATTCTGCCATAGATTATTTACAAAAGTCAATCAATATTTTTTATCAACAACACAACTACTCCAATGTAGCCAAATCATTAATAAACCTGGCCTCCATATACCAGGATGAGGATAACGATGATAAATCATTGGGCCTCTTATTAACTGCAAATACTCTTTTCGACAGCCTTCACGATAACCTCAGCAAAGCATACACCCAAAGGATGATAGGGATCAGCTATAGGAAACAAGGTATCTATGACAAGGCATTATTGTATAGTGATAATGCCATCACTGCTTTAAGTACACTAAAGGAATATGGTTATTTGGTAGATGCATTTGAAGCAAAGGGTGATATATACCTGGCAATGAAAAAATGGGATTCAGCTTTTGTATATTATAATAAATGTATTCTTACCGCAAAAAAAATTAATCATACGTATGCAATTGCATATGGGTACGAAGATAAGGCGGAGGTTTTTCTGGACGTAAATGAAGCGCATCCTACTGCTGGCTATTTAGATTCTGCTTTATCTTATTATCAACAGGCATATGCCATTTTCATTGATGGTGGTGAGGCTTCAGACGTAGCGACTGAACAATTAAATATTGGAAAGACTTTATTGTTGTTGGGAAAAAATGAACCGGCAAAAAATTACCTCAATAAGGCACTTACCGAATTCATAGCAACCCAGAATTACGATCTTGCATATAAAGCTACCACTCATTTAAGTGAATTATATAAAAATGAAAACGATTACAAGAATGCATTTCATTATTTAGATCAATCACTTGTGTACAGAGATTCCGTAAATGCAGCAGGGCAAAGAAAAACAATAGATAATTTATTGATAAAATATGAGACAGATAAAAAAGATAAGGCCATTCAATTATTGAATACACAAAAGGAGCTGTCCGATAAAGAGCTGTCACGTAACAAGCTTGTACTCGCACGCAACAGGCTTATTTTATTTTTCTCTATCGGCTTAACCATCTTACTCATTGTTATCGGTTTTATATTACGAACTCAAAATCGTATCCGGCAACAATTAAAAGAAGTAAAAATGCGCCACCAGATCGCTAGTGATTTACACGATGATGTTGGTAGTTCACTTGGCAGTATTTTATTACTTAGCAATATTGCTGCCCAACAAACGTCCATCACAACTGATAAAACGATATTGGACAAGATCGGCAGAAATACAAAAGATGTGATCGACAAAATGAGCGATATCGTCTGGACCATGAAGCCGGTCAATGATGAAGGCATTGGCTTGAAAGAAAAGCTTGAAAAACTAGTATTGTTAATACGGGAAATTTCAGGCATAGAAGTGGTGATGAATATCTCCGTTAAATTAGAAGACTTAAAACTGAACATGAATACCCGAAAAAATATTTTTCTTATATGTAAGGAAGCTATGAACAATATACTGAAACATGCGAATGCTTCAAGCATTCATTTTTCTGTAGACGTTATTGATCGGAATATTATAGTAGTGATCAAGGACAATGGAAAAGGATTTGATAAAACACTGGTGAGAAAAAATAATGGCATGGAAACTATGACACAACGTGCTAAAGATTGTAACGGTTCTTGCGATATCAGTTCCATTCCGGGGCAAGGAACAACAATAGCAGTACAGATCCCTACCCCCCGTTCTCGGTATAGGTTTTTATAATTATATTCACCAATTTACATTTCAATGATGGATATCCCTGTAGAAAAAATAAGCGTAATTGTTTTTGAAGACAATATGCACTTCTCCGAATCACTCTCCCTCCTGTTAAACCTTTCGGAGAGATTTACCTGTGCCTTTGTCTCAAGTGATACGATGAATATTATTGAAGACATACATACATACAAACCGCAATTACTTCTGATGGATATTGAAATGCCAGGCATGAATGGTATTGAAGCGACTAAATTGGTAAAACAAACATTTCCTGACTTACTGGTATTGATGCTTACTTCATTTGATGATGACGACAAAATATTCCAATCGCTGTGCGCAGGTGGCTCTGGCTATTTATTGAAAAATGCTACTGCTCAACAAATACTTCAAGCCTTAACGGATGTCTACAATGGAGGTTCCGCTTTTTCACCAATGGTAGCAAGAAGAATGGTGAACTTTTTTCAAAATAAAATGAGTTATTCAGTAGAGTCTGACAAACTAACATTAAAAGAAAAAGCTGTACTGCAAGAATTAGTAAAAGGCAACAGTTATAAAATGATCGCTGCTGAATTAGGCATCTCTTTTGAAACAGTTAAGGGATACATTAAAAACATTTACAAAAAACTGCATGTAAATAATAGTACCGAGGCCGTAGCTAAAGCTATCCGTCAGCGAATTGTGTAATGCGACGTTAATACTACAGTCAATACAAAAACTACAAACTTCATTTTCTTTTAAGGCATAAAGAGTCGTCGACATGAATTCGATTCTCGTCAGGACTACATTTAAACCCATCTCTGGGACAGCATGGGAAAGGTTGCTAGAAAGCTTTTAGATGAAAATCCGAAGGCTTTTTTGTTAGGTGATGAAGTACAACAAAAACAAAAAGGTATTACATTTGGATCATGAAAACAATATTCGATAAAGCAACAAAAGACGAATTGATTATTAGAATCAATTCATTAAACGAAAACAGCATAGCACAATGGGGCAAGATGAATGTATACCAGGTGTTGAAGCATTGTAGACTGTGGGATGAATGGATACAAAATAGTAAAAACAATAGACAAGCATTTATTGGTCGCTTGTTCGGGAAAATAGCTTTGAAAAAAGTACTTAAGGATGAGAGCCCTTTAACCCGAAATACGCCAACACTTCCAGAATTTAAAATAAAAGAAACCACAGGAGATATCAAATCTGAGCAAAATAAATGGATCACTTTAATAAAGGAGTATGATCATTTCTCAAGCCCTATTTTCTTACATACCTTCTTCGGAAAAATAACAAAAGAACAAGTAGGCAAAATGGTTTATAAACATGCCGATCACCATCTTCGACAGTTTGGAGTTTAATTAGATAGTGCAGATAAACGATAAAGGCAAAGAAAGAAGTTACTTTGGGAATAAAATAATACCATTTATATACATCAATTCTGATCGTTACTTATTATTCATCTACTATAATTTTTCATGAAAAAAGTTTTAATAACAGGCGCTACTTCAGGTATTGGCGAAGCTTGCGCTACTCTTTTTGCAAGAGAAAAATATGATGTCATCCTCACAGGCCGAAGGCTTGACCGGCTCGAAAAATTAGCTGCTCAATTAAAAGAGGAATATCATGTAGCCACTACCATTTTAAATTTTGATGTAAGCAATAAAGATGAAGTAGTACATCATTTAGAAAATCTGTCTGCCGAATGGAAACAAATAGATGTTCTGGTCAATAACGCAGGATTGAGCCAAGGATTAGAACCTTTACAAAAGGGGGATTTTAATGATTGGGATAAGATGATCGATACGAATATAAAAGGTTTATTGTATGTAACAAAAATAGTATCTAACTGGATGATCAATAATAAACGCGGGCATATCATAAACCTTGGATCAATTGCAGGCAAAGAGGTGTATCAAAGTGGCAACGTATATTGCGCTACCAAATTCGCTATTGATGCATTAAGTAAAGCTATGCGAATTGACCTGCTGCCAAATGGCATAAAAGTGACAGCTATACATCCCGGCGCAGTAGAAACAGAATTTTCTCAGGTACGTTTTAAAGGTGATACTGCACGCGCAAAAAAAGTATATGAAGGTTTTGAACCACTTGTAGCAAATGATATTGCCGAAACAATTTGGTTTGCGGTATCAAGGCCTTTGCACGTTAATATTAATGAACTCGTTGTGATGCCAACTGCACAGGCAAGTGCTGCAAATATTTTTAGAAAGTAAAAAAGCAGCGAAGGATCTGTAAAATAAAAATTCAAGAATTTCATATAGCAAGTAATCATTAAAGTCCTTTGCTTTGTGGAGGGACTTATTTTTTAAGATGTCGAAATCATAAAGTCTTGAATGCTATAAAAATGCTCACTAATATTTTTTTTAGATTTACCTAATTAGCACAATATTTCCCTTAATAATTTTAGGTTTACCAGTAGTACTACAATCAAAATATGATATCCAGTAAACATAATTACCAGCGTCTGATCTTTGTCCTTGATATGTTCCGTTCCAACCTTGATCTATATTGGCTGTTTCAAAAACCATTTGTCCCCACCTGTTATAAATCTGAAAATCTTGCAGTCTTATATTATCGGAAATAATTTTAAATAAATCATCGCGCCCATCATTATTAGGTGTGAAAGCATTAGGAACCAAAATATAACTGCCAACACATGGATTAGAGTCTGCTCTCACAGAAATAAATATCGAATCAACAGAAGGGCATGCTGAAACATCATACAAATATATCCATGAAGAAGTGTTAACAACGGCAGTAGGATCTTGTATAGCATTATTACTAATAGCTTCTGCCGAAGTCCATAAATAAGGACCCGAAGCTGTGGTATTTAGTTGCACAACACCACCTCTGATTACTACGGTAGGATTAGCATCAATTGTTATCGGTGCTGCAGAATCTATAGTTAGATGCAGCGTTACCAAACTATCACAGCCCGCAACATTAATCAGTGTATTTAAATATGTACCTGTTGTAGTATGTCCAAGAAAATTTTGTCCCGCACAAATAGTAGTGTCAATTGTAACCGATGATGAACAGGATACACTACAACTACCAACAGTAAGGTTTAAAATTACAATACTATCGCAAGTAAGCGTTGATAAAGTATCTCTGTAAATCCCTGTTGCGCTGTATGCTTTTGTTCCAAGTGTATAACTCTGGCCGGTACAAATACTTTGCACAATGGAATCCTTTTTATATGGATTAACGGTAGCGTTTACCGTAATAACAAGACCTGAGCAACCTTCAACTAGAGTGTCTTGATAAATTCCTGATTGCGTATATAATGTAGTACCAAAACCAAGGCTATCGCCCTGGCAAATAACTACTGCGACAGTATCGTCGAGTACAAATATATCAGGCGGGTTTATAGAAAGGTTCAATACGACAATGCTATCGCAACCAAGTGATGAAGTAAGTGTATCAATATATGTACCTGCAACTCTGTATACATTCGATCCTACAACAATACTATCAAGTTTACAAATACTTTTAGTAACAGTATCTCTTAATTGTGTTACCGTAAGATTGGTAAATTTAAGATCGTAACAACCTGCAGCATTTAATACGGAATCTTCATACAAGCCAGAAGTACTATAGGTATTGGTTCCTATAGTTATATTGCTTCCTTTACATATGGTTACATTGCTTGTATCACTTTTTTGAATTTTTATAAGTGAAGTGATAATAATACTATCACAACCAAACGAATTTACATTTCTTAATGTATCAGAATAAATACCCGGCGTATTGTATGTACTTGTACCAACATGAACAACGGTGCCATTGCAATAAGGAATGGTTTGTGTATAAGTGGCTATTAAAGATAAATGATAAGATGTGTAAACCGTATCAGTACAGCCGCTAATATTTACGATCTTTCTAATAAAATAAGTGCCGGTATCTGCCGATGTAATGGGATCGATAGTAAGTGTATCCCCTGTATAAATTGTACCATTAGGTTTTGTCCACTGATAATTATAATAAATAGAAGAGCCATAAAAAAGTTTGGTACTGCTACAATTAGTTGCTATTCTATTGATAGGAGGAAATGCCGTACTATCAATAGTTATTTGAGTAGCGGATCCATTACCGCAAACATCAAAAATTTGTGCAGTATAAGTTCCGGGTTGCGTAATAATAAATACATTCGAGTCTTGTGTAGGAAAAGTTTGTGGCCCTGCTATAATCCCATATTGATAGGGAGGTATGCCTTTACTGCTATCGGGCAATAGTTGCGCATAAATTATGTTATGACAAATGATAGCATTACTTGAAGAAATTTCAGGCGTTTGATAACCTGCTATCGTTATCGTGTCTTTCGTTGTCCAGCAAGACGTATACGTTTGATTGATAGATGTTCCATAAGCCGGCTCCTGAAATTCATATGTTATTTCATATTGTCCTGAAGGAACATTCAAAACAGAATCACTATACACATTATTATAAGAGGCCTGAGATTTTACAATAACTCCCGTAGAAATGTTTTTTACAATTACTGCTCCTGCAGAAACGGGAACATAACCCATACTATTCTCATGAGCCAGTGTATAATAAATTTTATTCTGGCCCAAACAACCTTTTTGATAAGAATCATTCCAGCTAAGGCTTATCATCTCAGAAGGTGTTACTACGATCGAATCAAACACCTGGTGCCCACAATCATCAATGATCTTATACTGATAAGTCCCTACAGCAAGGTTATTAAGAAAAATATATTCTCCGCCGCCAATAGAATCGGGATAACTATACGTATCTGAATAAGCGAAACCCGGCTTGGTGCTTCCAAGCGTAGATGGTCCCGAAAGTAAAATGAGAATAGGATTTCCTCCAAATCCCTCCGTGTGTATCCTGTATACGCCCATTACTGAATCAATGCAGGGACTATAAAGAATATCATTGCCAATAACCGCAGGAGCGGCATCCGTAGGTGTTGTATAATTGTGTATGAATGTTTTTCCGCAACCATCCGTAACCGTTAGTTTATAAGTTTCGCCTGTTGGAAGTGCCGGCGTAATACTCAAACCCGTTATCATTTCATAGTAAATTGCAAGACTCGGGACTGAAGTAACCGTTCCAGAATCTGCCATAACATTCGTAGCTGTATCTACAAGGGTGTAAGTTACAGGTGACTTAAGCCCATAATAAGGTGTTGAAACATCTGCGTAATTAAACGAAACATTTACAGATGTACCGCAACCATTAAAGGTATATTCAGGAGAAAAATTATAAGGGTCGCTTGCACCAACAAGTACTATGCTGTCGCCACAGGCATTATATATAACTGAAGTAACACTATCACCATATGAAACACCTGGCACAAGTTGCCGTAAAAAAACAATTCCTCCTGAAGATAGGTGACTACTATCTATTTGCGTAGATCCTGGAGGTGGAATATACACACCATTTTTTGTAATGAATTTAATAGAAAGCGGCAAACGCACCTCACCTAATTGCATTTGTACAGCAGATGTGATCCAGGATGAATCGCAACCTCCTTTTTCAATATAAGTGACACTGTATTGAGTCATCTGTGTATTGGGTATCGGTACTGTAGCAACAATCGTTCTAAAACTGCCACATGCATCACTGAGCCTCACCGTATAATTTCCTGCAATAAGGTTATTAAATGTATCGCTGCTTTGTTGTGTTGTTGTAATCGGTGATGGTGCAATCAGTTGCCAACTCAAAGGAGGATTCCCCGTACCTGCAATTTGATTACCAACTATTTGACCATTGCTGTTTCCTACACAATAAGGGCTTGTTGTCTGCGGACTAAAATCAAGTGGCGTATAATTTCCTGCTACAGTAGTACTTTGTGTTGCACTATTTGTTGCAGCGTCAGAAACCTGTACTGTATAATTACCTGGAGGGAGAGAATTGAATACATTATTTGTTTGGGTAGGCTCTGTTACCGGGCCAGCAATGATACTATATAATAAAGGAAGGTTATTAGTATGCGCATATACCTCTATACTGCCGTTATTAGCACAAGTACTCGTTGCATTTTTCACTGAATCTATTCCTATCTGACTGAAAGATGCCAATGGAATAAAAATAGCAAAGTACAGTAAAAATAATTCTCCTCTTTTAAAATGTAAATTTATTTTCATAGACTATTCGAAGGCAAATATGAAAGACTCATTTTTTTGAGAGATAACAACACCAAAAAAAACGCAGCTTAATGTAGATTAATTCTCTAAGAATTATTTAACTATAGTTATATATGTAAAAAATATATACTGTTTAAACATTGATTTATAAATCATGATAGCTGCAGAGGATGGCAAAACATATATTTTACTACAGAAATGAAATAGGCTGATTCTATTGAATCGTATCAAAATTAGTAACAGATTAGTAACTAGTATTATCGATAGGTTTCATACAAATCAATATAAGAAGCAAAATCGCAAAGCTCTGTGATTTACATACCATTGCGACTTTGCGCGACCTTTTTACAGTACCTTGAAGAATATACAATTTATTTATTGACAAAAACCTTTCGTGTATAGTTATTGTTATTGCTTATTGTCTGCAACATATATACACCCGTGGCTAATGTGTTGGTATTTATCTTTTCAGTAATAATATTTTCCGCAGAGGTACTACTTATTAATTGCCCATTATCTGCAAATAAATTGAACCACACATTGCCTTTCTGCAATTGACTAAATGTAACCAGTATGACATTTTGCTGCGGTAAATAAACTGCTGTTATGCTTTGGTTTACATTAGTACTGGTGATAATAATTATTTTAGAATACGCAGTCGAATTATCGTCATCAACCTGTATCAGCCGGTAGTAATTATTACCTGAAGCAGGTTGTGTATCAACAAAGCTATAACTGTGCGCAAATGTTGTAGTACCACTTCCATTTACTGTACCGATTGCCGTATAATTAATCCCGTCAATACTTTTTTCGACAATAAAGTAATGATTGTTGAATTCAGCACTCGTTTGCCAGTTCAATGTAACTTCATTATTATATAATTGTCCTGCAAAATTTGTAAGTGTAATAGGAAGAACCGTTGCTGCAGGAACAATACCTGCATCAATATTAGTGATCGTATCGCCGGCATTAACAGTAAAAGTTGCCGTTCTTCCTGTAATGTCCGGTTTACTATTATTGATGGACGCTATACCTCCAACATTCTGAATGGTAAAATTGTAGTCTGAAGGACGGCTGAAAATGATATAATAGCCAGCCCCCGGTTGAATATCTTTAAGTGTGTAATGCCCTGTTGCATCGGTGATTGCCATTGCAACAGCAAAATTCAAAGAGTTATAAGCCGTAACAGTTACCCCACTTACTCCCAATTCATTTATATCCTGTAAGCCATTTTGGTCGTCATCATACCAAACATAATCGCCTATCTCGGCTAAAGAAGAACAGGTATTGACAATAAGCGATGTTGTAGCGGTATTGGTACAGCCACTAACAGGATCGGTTACCGTTAATGTATATTGCTTACTTCCCGTTGATGTGAGGTAAATATTCGGTGTTTCAGCATAAATATTACTCAGGCTTGCATCATCAGGGCTCCAAACGTAATTGTATGCACCTGAGGGTGTAACGGTTGGATCGAAAGCAACACTGTCTGTTCCGCTACAAACGGTTATCGAAGGAATGGTTACCTCTGGAGCGGGAGTCGGACTAACGCTAACGAGTACACTGGCTGTTGCAGTACATCCTGTAGGGCCTGTGGCCAATAAAGAATAGGAAGCATTAGCAGTTCCAACACATGCCACCGGATTAGCTAAAGTAGGGTCAGATAAACCCGCGGAAGGGCTCCAGGCATAATGTGCCCCTGCCACGGACGCTGTACCAATTTCTTTACAACTGTTCTGGCAAATCGTAGCAGCTGAAATAATAGGTAAAGTAAAATTATTTACGGTTACTGTTACGGTAGCTGTGCTTATACAGGAAAGCGTGGCGTCTGTTTTAGTTACGGTATAAGTAAAAGTACCGGTGTCAGTAGCTGTAAATGTTGGAGCAATGCTGGTACTGTTATCCAGGTAAGTGGCCGGGCTCCATTGATAGCTGATGCCTGCTCCCGTTTCATTGGTTGCGCTCCCTAAGCTTACTGTATTGTTCAAGCAAACAGCGCTGCTACTTCCTGCTATTGGCGGCGATTGTTTGGGATTGATCGTAACTGTGCTGCTTGCCTGGCAGCCTTTCGCGTTTACCACCGTAAGCGTATATGTTGCGGACGATGATGGCGGGGGATTCAGCGTAGTAGGATTAGCTGTAAGATAACTGGATACCTCATCCGCAGGCGACCACGCGTACAAAGACATGCCTGTCGGAGCGCCGGTACCCAAAAATACAGCGCCACCCGAAGGGCAATAGTCAATATCAGGTAATGTAAAAGTAGGGTCACTAACGGTTACGATTACCTGATCTGTAGTGGCAGTGGAACAGGTTCCCGGAAATATGGCATTCACCGTATAAGTAGTAGTACTGTTTGGTGTAGCAAGAGGTTGTGCTGTATTCGGGTCGCTAAGTCCCGTGGCAGGCGTCCAGGAATAAGTAACACCGGCCAGGGCTGGTGATCCTATCTGTACACCTTTATTCAAACAAATGGTGGTATCCGGCGCATTGGCTAAAACCGGTGAATTGTTTACTAGTATGTGTGTTATATCTGTTTGTGAACAACCAGAAGGTGTTGTGGCCACACGGGTAAAAAACTGGCTCCCGGCAATCAGCACTTCAGGATCTGCGGAAGAGGAGTCTGTTCCATTTTGCCAAGGCGCATTTGATGGAGACCAGGAATAAGTAATACCCGGTAATGCTGGCGCACCCAGCTGAATAATAGCGTTATTGCAAACTTCAAGACGGGTGGGGAATACATCTACATTTATCTGCTCCACATTTACCGCTACGGTATCATAAATAGTACAACCCGTTGTATCACTTATCTGTACAGGAAATTTGGCAGACGCCGTCAAAGTCGCGGTAGGATTAGCAATACTGGTGCTTGAAAGATCACTCACTGTTCCCGTCCATAAATAAGAATAGCCGGCAACTGGGGCAGCTCCGATAGTAACAGGTTGGTTAGCGCAGGCAGTCACATTTGCAGCTGCAAAAACAGGTAGCATAGACGCAGGATCGTTTACCTGTGCTGATTTTGAACAATACTCAACAGATGTATCGGCAATGCTTACCGCAGTTGCAGTGTAAATGCGTGGAATATTATCAGTTAGTTGTACACTATTACCTATGCTATCTGATAAACCCACTGTCGGGGACCACTTAAAGGTAACATTAGGAACACTGCACGTTGCACTAAGTGTAACATTGCCGCCATTGACACTAAAGCTCGGACATCCGTATTTCGCACTCACATGAATTTTCGTTTGACAGCCGCTACTATCACATTCAGGTACCGAAACCTCATCAGTACACGAATGACCATTATACGATGTAGTAAGTTCATAGATCGTTGAGCCTCCAACAGACGCACTTACCGGAACTTGCGGTTGATCAATGGCGCCTGTAAAATTACCGGGACCTGAAACCTTTGTCCACGTATATGTTTCATTAATGCCCGGTGTTCTGTCGGGTAAGCCTACAATACGCGGGCCGCAATAAATAGTGCCATCACTTGCACGGGCCTCAATTACCGCAACAGTGGTTTGATCTGTAAAAGAGCAACCGTCTTTTGCCGCGGTAACATAAATAATACCGGGGTTAGGTATTGGCATATTGATATTCCCCGCATAAAAAGTTGCGGTTGAATTATTATTGCTTTGAAGATAATTTCCGGGAGCCCAGGTATAGGTATAGCCTGCAACGGCCGGGAGCCCAAGCATAACAGAATCACCCAGGCAAATAACCTGGTCGGAACCGGCAAAATCAGCAGCCGGTGCTGCAACAGGTGTTACAATAACGGTATCTGTTGTGCTACAGGTTCCCCCGCCTGATAAGGGTAAAGTTACCGTTAGAGCGTATGTCTCGGTAACAGTAGCATTTGCCAAAGGTTGTGCTATGCTTGCATCACTAAGACCTCCGGGCCTTACCCAGCTATAAGTAATTCCCGGTAGGCCCGAAATACCTGCCGTACCTATTTGTACCGGTGTGCCCGCACAAGTGCTTTTATCCGGACCAGCATCTGCTTTATAACTATTTACAATGGCCTGACCGAGTTGCTGGCAACCCAATGAATCGGTAACTGTGGCGGTATAAACAGTATTAACAGCAGGAGAAACGGCAGGATTGGTTGCTATGCCTGCTCCCATATCCCAGCTAAATGAATAAGGTGGCGTGCCGCCCGATACAGTAGGCGATCCGCCAATAGTGATGGCAGTACCGGGACAGGTATAAAAATTTCCTCCTGTATTTACAACAGGCGCTATATTATTATTTACCAGTACCGTATCTATAGCGCTTGTATCAATAGCAGGATTGCCACAATTAGGTAATGTATAGGCTAATCTTCTGTAATACAGTGTAGCATTGCCTCCTGTCGGTAAATAATTTTTTGTTGCGCCGGCTGTATTAATATTTGTCCACGGCCCGGAAGGATCGGTAGCCGTTTGCCATTGGTAAGAGGCTTCGGTATTATTTTGCGTTTGTGGTACACCGTTACGGTATAATACAGGCGCTTCATTTTGCTTGATAAGAATTGATTTGCCGGTAATTAATTCTCCTAACCCAAGTTTACAGGTTGTTTGAACAGAAGGCGAAAGTGTATCATTAGAAACAGCATAATCAAACGGACAGAAAACTATTTTGGTAACAAAAATGTCGTTATTGCCTTTATAAGTACTGTTATTAGTTACGGGGTAATCAATAGAGGTTGTTGTGCCAATGAGGTATATATTACTGCTATCTATCAGTAATCCTGCTTGCAGACTTGCTAAACTATAATCTACTCCGTTTGTAAGCAAATCAGCTTCAGTATTACTACCTCCCAGATAGGTAGCGAAGTTGGTAGAGCCGTCGGTATTAAAAACCAGCAGAATATTATCCGTAGTGCCTGAAAAAGAACTGCCGTTGGTGACAGCGTAGCTCGCCGTATTGGTGTTGCCTGCCATATAGATTTTGTTATCTATTATTTGCATAGGGCTTATGCTGCCCATTGCGCCAAGATAACCGGAGAAAACGATGTCGCCATTTGTATTGAGTTTGGAGAAGAAGCCCGTCCCGGCAGAATAGTAAGTACTGCCGTTGGTATTGGGGTAGCCGGGTGAAGTAGTAACACCATTAATATATACTTCATCATTTAATATTTCTATATCATTGTAAAAACCTGTACCAAGATTTACTCCGCCAAGCACCGTAGAATAAATGATATCACCTGTAGCAGCATTTAATTTTAGCACAACATCCATATCATTGTTGGCATTGGATAAATCGTTGTGGGTATCCAGCAAATAAAGATTATTACCTGCAATTTTTATTTGAACAGGATTACTGCGCTCGCTGGTTGAGTTTGGGTTCACTGGTTGTGTGAGCTTGGAAAAAACAATATTTCCGTTTGCATCAAACTTGGTAATAAATGGATTAATACGCACTACTGTATATGGAGGAAAAGTGCTGCCATCCGTAGTTGGAAAGTCGTGGTCTCCGGCGTATCCCGTCAGATATACCTCTCCGTTCACTACCAGCATCTGGTCCGTAAGATCCTGGCCGCTGCTACCTAGATAGGTAACATAACCTATGCTGCCATCAGCATTAAGGCTGGCAACAAAAAGATCTCCGGGACCAGGCTTAAAAGATGAACCGATAGTAACGGGTAAATCAGCTGATGTGGTAGGACCAGTAATATATACCTGCCCGTTTTCCATTTGTATCATATCGGCTTCATCATCCCCAGTACCTCCAATACAGGTAGAATAAGCAGTACTGCCATCAATGGTATTTAATTTAATAACAAAGACATCTGCAGTTCCACCACCATAAGGCCTACCATTTACAACAGGGAAATTTGGAGAGATTGTAGTGCCTGCAATGTATATATAGTTATCAAAAACCTGTATCGCATTATAAGAAGTCAAAAATTCGTCGTTGCTTCCTCCATAATAACTGGCAAAAGTAATACTGCCCGTCGCGTTTAATTTCACAACAATGATGTCGTTTGCTCCACTATAGGTGCTTCCGTTCGTGACAGGAAAATTAGCAGAGCTTGTAGAACCTGCTATAAAAATATTTCCATTCACTATTTGCAGTAAAGAAAAATTATCATTACCCGAACCTCCAACATAAGTAGAGAAAGCAATAGTGCCATCCCGGTTAAACTTGGTAACTACCGCATCATTTGAACCCGAGTAGTGGCTACCATTAGTTACGGGATAGTTAGCGGATGCAGTGGTAGCAAGTACATATACTTCGCCATTTACAATTTGTGTGCATGTGGCGTTATCAGCCGCGCTACCACCTAAGTAAGTAGAGTAATTAATAAAACCCTGAGTTGTTTGTGCCCGTATAGGTAATATAGTAAGGACAAATATTATCAGATGAAATAAATGAAGTAATTTTTTTCTCATGAGTGAACATTATTGCATTTACAATAATAAATAGAATTTGAAATTAATGACCTATAACAGCTTTTTTAACAACAGTCTTCCCATCGTTAGTTATAAGTTTAACCAAATAAACATCACTGTTGGTAAGCACAAATCCGGTGCTAGTTTCACCCTCAACATACTTAGTTTGAAGTCGCTGTCCTATTGAATTATAAACAGAGATTTGTTTTATCGTTGATGGAAAAGTGACAGTAACATATCCGCTTGAAGGATTTGGATAAACAACAATATTTCCCAAACTATCTCTTGCTGTATCCTCCGGAGGAGGAACAGGCAGCGTAAATACTATAATACCGGACATTGTATCACAACCATTTTGATCTGTAACCCGAACTGTATAACTACCATTTGCAGCAGGTATATAAACGTTAGATGTTGCTCCATTAATATTACTGCCATTCGCATACCATTGATAAGAAGTATAACTGGTATCCACTACCAGGCTATCTCCATTTTTTATTATAGAAGGTACTGCAACTATGTTAATATAAGCTGTTGGAGGAGGGAAAATGAAACTGGTAGAAATACAACCAGCAGAGTTTTTAACAGCCAGTAATATAGTTGAACTCTTAGTAACATATAGTTGGTTTAGATTTGAAGTTGTTGTAAAACTTGTATCCGCCTGATATATACTCCAGATGTATTGGTCATAACCTGCGGGCCCAAAAAGTTGAACGCTATCGGGAAAACATTTAGTTAAAGATCCATTATAAGTTACAGTAGGTGTCGGAGGTACTGAAGCAATAGTTAGTTTCACAGTATCTGCATTAATACATGCGCCAATACCGTTAGCCTGGATAATAAAAATAGAATCATTTTGTGTAACAGCAGGAACAATAGACACTGTAGGATTACCGGGGGATACGCGAATGCGTGTTGCAGTAATGCCATCCGACTCATACCAGGTATAAAGATAATCCGCATAATTCTGAACGGTAAGTGTTACAGTTCCTTCACAATCATTACCGCTCACTATTGGTTTAGGAGGTATACTATCGATATAAGTTACAATAGGATAACGATTAGAATAACAGCCGTTCGTTTGTGCTATTACATACAATGTATCTGTTTGTGCAAGATTAGTAAAGTTATATATATTACCCGTTGCTATAGGCGATGTACTCATACTATCAGCATACCATGAATAAGTTGTACCGCCGGTTACGCTTACAGAAGTTGCACCGGCAAGACATCTTGAACCATCTATATAATTCACCAAGGGAACAGGTTTTGTAACAACTATAATAGTATCTGAAGCCTTACTATAGCAATGATGATTTTCTCCCTGTACGGTATATATGCCAGAAATCTTTGCTTCAATAATATTATCAGAATCGTTATTGCTCCATAAATAGCCATCGTAGCCAGTAGAAGAAGCCAATGTAACGCTATCTCCTAAACAAAATGTGACTGCACCAGCTGCGGTAATCATTGGTGCTGAAGGCCTTGAATAAATTGTATTGTTAGCCATGACGAGATTTACTACAGCCGATTTATAGAATGAACAATTATTTACTGTAGACGCCCCCGACCACAAAAAACTCGTAGAGTTTGTACAACTATCAGCGACAAAAGAAAGTTGTGAAATATTTGAGACTGCAATAATAGTATCTACCACTACAAGTACCCCGTTTAATTTGAGTATTCCGTTATCAGGTAAAGAAATTATTTTTATTTTCTGAAGAGTTCCTGAAGGATCTGAATAGTGTGAACTAAAGTCTGTAGATGAAAAAGAACTTGATGCGGGAATAACATTTTTGGTAAAGCTATCTATAGCAACGCCATGAGATTCATATGCACCCATATCCACTATCTGGTCAAGTATGCGTGAATTTCCTGCAAGATCTATAGTTAAATTTGATGGGACAGAATCATTTAGTCCCATATTAATCGCAGGAGAACAAACAGCAAGTGTAAAATTATTTAGCGCAGGATTTACAAATAATGGATCGCTTATAATAATTGGAGAGGAACAAATTGCATTGAACGGGCAACCTCCTTGTACAAGCGAATGGCTTATTTTTATAGGCTTGTTGCCGGTAACTTGTAGTTGGCTACTATCAGTACTTGTAGACTTATTTTTCCAAAATATAGAATTGGTAATATCAAGCGTTGCATTATTACCATAAATAGCACCTCCACTACCGCTAAAAACATTTATGCCAAGAGTACCACCTGTAGCATTGTTATTATAAAAGGTACAATTTATAAATGATAATTCTCCGGTATTTGCTGATACGGCCCCGCCTGAAAAATAGGAACTATTATTTGAAAATGCACAATTGATAAATTTACAACCAATATTGTCAGTAGCAAAAACTGCACCTCCGTAGGAGGCGGCAGTATTATTGTTAAAAAGGCAATTGGTAAATATACTCGGTTCATTCACAATAACAGCCCCGCCATACACTGCTGCATTTCCCTCAAATATACAATCAGACACTTCCAACGGTGTATTGCTACTGTAAGCATCTATGGTTCCATCTGCACTTGAATTATCGATATTAGCAGTAAATTGGCAGTTTGTTATTATTGTAGGGGATGTCATACTGGATAATATCATAGCGCTTCCATTATTACTAAAACTACAATTAGTTAATTGAAGAGAAGATCCACTTATGTTTAAGGGAGCGCCGGGATTGCTATTAAATTCACAGCTATCCATTGTTGTATTTGTATCAGGTATATAGACAGCATAGTTATTATCATTTTCGAATGTGCATTTTTTAAGTAATAGTGTTAAATGGCTAAAAAACGTAAATATTGCAGATCCCAATTGTGCTGCATAGTTATTTTTTAAAATGCAATTGGATAAAGAAATAGTTCCGCTGCTTTCTGAGTACAAAATGCCACCTCCTTGTGATCTTAAGTAAGAAAGATCGCCATTCGCATTTGCTCCACTGATAGTAAAACCATCTAACTGAAAAGATCCTGAACCATTGATAACATGATAAGATACTGATTGTCCGCTAAGGATAGTTTCATACGCTGCGTTTTGTAAATCACGATCAGAAACTTTTGTTTCATTACCTGCAAAATGCCCTATGAATGTTCCCGTACTAATAAAAAAGCTGGTTGATGCTGTTACAGGAACAGGAGTATAAGTACCTGCTGCTACCCAAACTGAATCGGATGCTCCTACATAAGGGATGGCCGACATAAGACTAGTATATGCGTTTGCCCATGAGCTTCCATCATTTGTTCCTGTTGCGTTATACTTTACATAAATAATGTGTGCAGAACATGTAATTGATAAAAAACAACTAAACAAAATGATAATAGGTAGAGATCTCCTCATGTAATAAGAGTTGGATTAGGCTAATATTTATTAACTATGATGTAAAGGTATAGAGTAGTATATCAATAAACTGTTGTTTAAGCTTTAAAATCATCACTACAACTAAAGAATTATATAAGCGGTAAAATAATATTTAAAAAATCAATATATATATACACTACACGTTATTCAAAACTGTTAACTATTATATCATTATGTATCGTTGTGTATCATACTGTATAATTGTTAACCTGTCAAAGTACGTATTTACCAAAGCTTGAAGTCGCATCATTATCAAAAAAATGAGCTATACCTTCATTTTTTTTATTCGGGTTAGAACAAACTTGTAATATAACATCAAAAAGAATACGAAGAATGCAAGGCAGATGATATCATTGAAAAGCCCTTTGTCAATGAAAAAAGGCTCTAAATAAAAATTAAATTAACTTATCTTGTTTTTTCCGAAGGATATCTCTAACTCTTTTCAATAAAACAGCCATTTCAAAAGGCTTAGGAATATATCCATCAGCCGCATAATCATTTGTGATTTCTACTATATTAGAATTAGCAGATATAAATAATATGGGTATATGTTGAGTAGCATTATTTTGCTTTAATCGTTCGCATATTTCTCTTCCATCTATACCAGACATCCATATATCTAATAAGATAAGATCAGGTAAATTTTCTTCCATGTGTGCGAATACATCATTAGCGTTCTTGGTTGTATTAACAGTATATCCCTCCGTTTTTAAAATCATTTCTATAACGTCAAGGATATCGCCATCATCATCAGCAACGAATATTTTCTTTTGAGCATTATTCATTTCCCGGGATTTAATTTGAAATAGGTAATTCAAAATAAAAGGTAGACCCTTTTCCTTCTTCGCTTTCTACTCCTATATTTCCTTGATGACGCTTTATAATTTCAAAAGAAATATATAATCCAAGCCCTAATCCAGAATAAGTATTTTCTTTTGTTCCACTAACCCTATAAAAGCGATCAAAGATCATAGGTTGCTGACTTTTAGGAATACCAATACCAGAATCACTTACAGCTAATTTAACTTTACTCCCTTCCTTAAAAGTTTCGATTATAATATCTGTATTTGAAGGAGAGTATTTACCTGCATTGTCTATAAAATTTGTAATAACCTGGCCGATTTTATTTCTATCGCCATATACCAACGCTGTTTCATCAAGTTGGTATTTAACAGTATGTTTAGTAAGCACCCTACCAGTTTCTTCAATTATTTCTTTTACCAATTCATTATAATCAAAAAGTTCTTCCCGATAATGAAGCTTTCCCGTTTCAATTTTTTTAACATCTAGTAAATCACTTATAAGTGTAGTTAGTTTATTAATTTGGATGTCTACTTTACCTAACAATTGGGCGGCAGCTGCGTTACCCTCTTTTTCAAAATTGAAACGTAGCACTTGTATATAACCTTTAATACTAGTTACTGGAGTTTTCAACTCATGGCTGGCAATAGTTATAAATTCATCCTTTTTCTCCATTGCCCTTTTTTGTTCCTTGATAAGTTCTTCAGTTCTTTCTTTAATTGTTCTTTCTAAACCATCATTTAAACTTTTCGTAATAATTTGTGCATCTTCTAATTCTTTATTTTTTCGAAGCAATTGCTCCTCCGACTCTTTTTGAAAAGATAAATCTGTGATCAAAATACTTAATACCAATCCTTCATCAATTTCTAATGTACTAATCGATAATAACACAGGAATAGAAATATTATTTTCCCCTTGAAGTACTATCTCGGCTTTACATTCTTCTTTATCCCAAGCTTTTTCGAGTAGTTTGGCTACAAGATTTTTATAAACAACAGGTATAAATCGTTCTAATTCACATCCAATAACTTTTGATAATGGGGAATTAATTAAATCAGCAAAACTAGAATTACAATACAGTATTATACCATCTTTATTAATTGTGATCGCACCCTCAGACATTTTTTCTATAAATATTCTAAAAGTTTTATCAGCACTTTTTAAAGTATATATTTCATTTTCGTCTTCATTCTTTATAATAAAGGCATCGACTTCACCTCTGCGAATAGCATTAATTATTTCATTAGCCTCACTTAACTGAGATTTGAGTTCTTCAACCTCGGTGAGTAATTCGTTATATTTTTTATCTATGCTCACTATCTATTTTTCATTACATATTCATCAACAGCCAATGCTCTTAATACTTTTTCCGTATCAGACATGTTGCCGATTAATCTTTTAACAGGGTCAGGTGATAACTTGATTAATAAAGGTATAGCCACCACTTGTGCAGATTTTGCTACAGAAGGTTGTTGATGTACATCAATAATGTCAAGTTCATACTTACCTTTTAAATATTTTTCACAAATATTCTTTGTATTATTTATTGCTCTTACAGAGTTAGGAGAAGCACCAGCTATGTATAATTTTAAAACATATAAAGGCGTTATTGTAGATTTTTTTCTCATTTTATTTTTAATCCCGCCTTACGGTTATTACCCTTTAAGTGGAACAATATTCAAGCCAACTAATACTTTTTCTTCATTAGAAAGATCACCGATTATTTTCCTGATAGGTACAGGCACTTTTCTTACTAATGTAGGAATCGCAAATATCTGATCCCCTTCAGCTAATTGAGGCTTTTTTAAAAGATCGATTACCTCTATGCTATATTTCCCTTTTAAATATTTATTACAATATTCCGTGATGTTCTTTAATGCAAGAACTGATTTTGGCGTTTGTCCTGCTACGTATAGCCTGAGCTCCCATTTTTCTTCTTTAGCCATGTTTATTTATTTTTTGGCAACAATTGAATGCCTTTATCATTAATCATAAAATCACATTCATTGTTACGATGCGACATACCACGAGATTTCACTATTAATAAACTTCTTACTCTCTCAGTATCTCTTTTCTCGTTTTTAAGATTGATCCAAGTGTCAGCTAAAGAGGATATAGCATCTACAGTTGGATCATTATACTCATTTTCCTTAGGATTTGTTAATGAGGTAAATAAAGCATTAATCTGATTTACTTTAAAAATATCCATTAGCCTAACTAACATTGCCCGTACTTCGCTAGTACTGCCAATTGTTATCAGACTACTAATAGGATCAATAATAATTGTCTTAGGTTTAAATTCATTCATTAATCGTAAGAGTACTAATAAATGCATTTCAAGTCCTTGTAAAGTTGGTCTTGACGCGTGAATTAATAGTAAATTGGATTTAATATAAGGTTGTAGTTTAATGCCTATTGATTGCATATTTCTCACAAGCTGATCAGGTGATTCTTCAAATGAAAAATATAATACTCTTTCTTTTCTTTTGCAACCACTTAAAGCAAAATAGGTTGATAGAATTGTTTTTGCTGTTCCCGCAGATCCCGTTACTAATGTACTTCCTCCTCTGTAATAACCGCCTTTTTGAAAGAAGGCGTCAAGGGATGGTAAACCCGTTGAAATTATCTCGTTTGCAGATTTATAATCTAATTTCAAAGAAGTGATCGGCATTACTGAAATGCCATTGGCGTCAATTAAAAACGGATATTCATTAGTTCCATGTGTCGATCCTCTATACTTTACAATTCTTAATCTTCTTGTAGCTATTTGATCTATAACACGGAAATCTAATAATATTACGCAATCAGATATATATTCTTCTAAACCTTGTCTCGTTAAAGTACTTTCTCCTCTTTCACCCGTAATAACCGTTGTAACTCCCTTATCACGTAACCATTGAAAAAGCCTTCGAATTTCGGCTCTCAATAGCCCAATATTATTTATACCCGCAAATAAAGATTCAATCGTGTCAAGCACTACACGTTTTGCACCAATTGAATCAATTGCATGGCCTAATCTTATAAAAAGACCTTCAAGATCATATTCTCCTGTTTCTTCTATTTCAGATCTTTCTACACGTACATGATCTATTCGCAATTTATCTTCGGTTATTAATTTATTTAAATCGAAACCTAAAGAGCTAACATTTTGGGCTAAATCTTTACTGGTTTCTTCAAAACTCATAAATACACCCGCTTCATTAAAATCGGTAATTCCTTTCACTATAAACTGAGTTGCAAATAAAGTTTTACCACAACCAGCACTGCCACAAATGAGTATCGGCCTTCCTTTAGGAAATCCACCATCCGTTATTTCATCAAGGCCACTAATTCCGCTAGGAGTTTTTAAGAAGATATTTTTTTTATGATTCTTCATCTGATCATCTAATTTATTTTATTAAAATAACTAACTGTGGAGTTTTTTTCTCAATATCCATGCCAAATTATTTTTTTAAAACTCATAAGTACTGATGCTAAGATTAGGTTTTAAAATTCTAAAATCAATATTATTAACAGGACAGCCATATTTTTATTTACTTAAACAATTCAACATATTAAGCGTTCTAACTAAATTTTAAGGAGGAGAAATTACGATAGTCTTGATTGCTGTCGGCATCCGGTATTATAGCAACAGATTTTTTCCTTTGATAACATACAAAATACTTACCGATAACAGAAACTTGGCTCTGTTGTTGAGATGGAAGATGCTATACTTACAATGGTATGTAAAACAAATGGGGGGAAATGCACCTGAATGGATATGTATTAGGAATGCTTCTGATCCGGAGATAAAAGATAAATATTATATAACAAAATCTAGTTTAAAGCTGTAATCTATTGTATCATTATATCGTTATTAATCTATCAAAACACCTATTTTACCACAAATAATAATTAGTAACTGGAATAGTAACAATTAAACGGCTACAAAGGCAAACAAAGGCAAGAATCGGCAAATGAAATATAATGAGAATGAATATAAACACCGTGTAATGTGTGATAATTGTTGGCTGGCTATTTTCCGATACAGAAAGTAAAATAGGTTGATTCTATTGAGTTCTATCGAAATTAGTAACAGGTTAGTAACTGATTTAAGATGAACTTTATCTTAAAATAGTACGACTTCCTTAAATAGGGAAGTTTAAATAAAATATTTACTCTATTGATTAGGAGGATTATTTAAATAATCGTTCTCGTCTTCCTTAGCTTTTTTAAATTCTAACTTACCAAATTTATAATTAAAGCTAAGCCCAAAAGATCGATAAGGAACCTGGCGTAAACTATATGAATCATAATTATCGGTAGCTACAGTTGTTACCTGATTGACATATTTATTAAAAATGTTTGTTCCTGTAAATCCAATACTTGCTTTTTTATTCCAAAATTGTTTCCTAAAAGCAAATGTATATGTGGCAAATTGAGGCACTCTACCTTGTACACCATTAGTTGCCGAATTATAGTTGCCAAACAATTCCATTATAAAACTATGAGACAATTGATATGTAGCTGTCAGACTCATACGCATTTTATATCCAATAGTGACATTCCCCTGTTGCAGATTATTAATATTATGCTGTTGTATAAATAAAATATTACTTCTAAGATTTAGCTTATTTTTTATTACTAATGACCCTGATGCAACAATACCCATATTATATTCCATTCCTGTATTTTCGCGAGTAGATACAGATACATTACTGTATGTAGAATCACCGATTTTATAATCGGGATAGAAGAATGTATATGGCTTAATATCGTCAGCATTGATACGTGCTATTAATGCGACATAGATATTCCCATTCTTATTAAAATTTTTATCATACCCCAATTCAATATTATTACCTATCTCGGGTCTTAATAAAGGATTACCGGTCGTAATATTGTAAGGATCACTGAGATTTAGAAAAGGGTTTAAATCATTATAGCCCGGACGCTGTATTCGATGACTATAAGATATTTTAGTAAAATTACCGCTATTGAAATTATGTGATAGCGTAATAGAAGGAACAAATGAACTGTATGATGGGATAGACGTATTAGGGAAATCTATATTTGCATCAGTATATTCATATCGTATTCCTGTTTTTACGTTTAAATATTTCAGTATAGAAAATGATCCTGATATATAGCCCGCATAGATTTGGAGTTTATAATTCAAATTATATGATTGTGTAGAAACTGGTGAATACTTATTCGTTGAAATATTCAAGACACTTACATCATCAATGCTATTAATATTTTGAGAAGTTATTTTTGCTCCGGTTTCTACCACCAGACTTTTATTTGTAGGATAAGAATAGTCAAGAGAAATATCATTTTCGTTATCTGTGCCAGGGTTATTACTTGAAGACCCTGTATATGGTATCATCTGACCTTTATAAGTTTGCGTTTGCATATAGCTACTAAATGGTTTTCCAAAACTGCCACTATATAAGAACTCTAATTCCTCTCCTTGTTTTTTGAATTTCTTTTTATAATCAAGACTACAACCAATCGAACTAATATGTGACCTACTATCAGAATTTCGGAAACTATAAATATCGGATAGAATGGTGTTATTAAAATTCTCCATTACCTCTTCTTCATTTGTATAGCCGATACTATGGCTTGCAAAATGACTATACTCTAATGCAATTGAGACATCGTTCCTTTTAGTAATATTCCAGTCAAATCCAATACCTGATTGATATCCATTCCGGTCAAAATCAGTATAGCCACTTTGTAACAAATGATCACTTGTTTTCCCAATTGAATCTATTGACATACGATTTTGTGAATTGGGAGTATGCGAACTTAATTGAGCATTTCCGCTAAAAAAAAGATTAAACCCAAAGTTATTGTGCCTTACATTTAAATTAATAGAAGTATTTTCCAGTCTGGTCCCTGCCGATAAACTAACACTACTATTAAAGCCTTGAGCCTTATTATCTTTCAAAATAATGTTAATAATTCCACCTGTACCCTGTGCATCATATTTAGAACCGGGACTTGTAATTACTTCAATACTTTTTATTTGGCTTGCAGGAATAGAAGAAAGCGCATCAGTTAAGCTATTGCCAAATATACTTGATGGCTTACCATTGATTAAAAAACGAATATTCGGATCTCCTTGCAATTCCACATTGCCATCAAGGTCTACTGTTACTTGTGGTACTTTTTTTAATACATCAATTGCTACAGCCCCCTGAGAAGTTATATCGTTTGCAACATTATAAACAATTTTATCAATTTTATTTTCGACAATAGGCTTATTAGCTGTTACTACAACAGAAGACAGAGTCTTCTGAACTGATGCTAGAGAAATATTATCTAATTGTATGTTTGGTTTATTATCATTGACGATTACGCCTTCTATTTGTTTTGATTCATACCCAATACATTCCAGCTTAATCATATATATCCCTGGATTTATATCTGTAATTTTAAAAATCCCCTTTTCATCAGAGATAACAACTTTTATTATTTTTTTGGATTCCTGATTAATTATTGAAACTGTTACCAATTGGATAGGCTCACGAGTAGAAGAATCAATTATTTTGCCCATAATTAATTTATTAGCCAAAGGTATTTGCTGAGCAGATAAGCCTTTACTAAGGGCAAATAATAAGACCACTAAGAAAAATCTATTCATAATTAATTAAATAAAAAGGACTGTGAAAACAGCCCTCGGTTGTAAGGGTTTCCACTAACGCTGAAAAGTAATATTAAATGAAGACAAGAAATGCATTTTAGTTTATTGCATTCTATAAACAAGTAATTTGAATGTGCCTGGTACTATCTTCTTTGTTCCTTCTACTCTGTCCGCTACACTCAAATAAATTTTATGGGTTTTTGTATCTAATGCTATTGTTTTAGCCTTAAGCTGTGTATTTATAATTTGAATCACTGAATATTTATCAGCCGATTCTTGTTTTATCACAGTTGTCGTACCATCGCCACAAGAACAGAAAATCAGTTTCGTTATTGGATCATAAGCTACTGCATCTACACCAGCGCCAATAGGCAATGTCATAATCACATTTCCAGTAGTAGCGTCTAAAATAGTTATTCCTTTATTTAAGCGGCATGTAGTAAAAAGTCTATTGTTCGCTACATCAAAAGCCAATCCAGTTGGTTTACCACAAGGAGCCAGTAGAAATGAACTAATGACCATTAATGTTTTAGAGTCTATGATGTTAAGTACACTTTTATCTTCAACATTATTATATATTTTGCCATTGCCTCCGGCAACGGCAAATTCAGGCGCACCACCCAAATCAATAGAGCCGGTTTGACTTAAGGAAATGGGATCAATAACAGACGCTGAATTATTATCACCATTAAATACAAGTATTTTTTTAGAAGAGGGGTCATACAATATTGCATCCGGTCCTTTTCCTGTAATAGGAATGGTTACAACTTTTTTAAATGTATTAAGATCAAATACAATCACTGCATTTGCATCTCCATCAGTAATAAATCCGCGATTAGTTTCATTATCAATAGCAACTCCATGAACTCCTTTCATGTCGGATATTTCTGCAATTTCTTTTTCCGTACTTAAATCAACGACGTTAACGATAGTACCATGAGTTATATATAGGTGATGATTTACTGAGTCTATCGCAAGAAAATCATATCCATCGTCACCAGGAAGAGGGATATTTTTTTCAAGTACATAGGTTACAGATGTTTGACCAAAAACTTTTGTGGATGCAATCAGAAAGAAAACGACACAAAAGAATAAAAAGCATTTTTTCATTTAATAGATTTTAATTTAGGTATGAGAATATAAACTACTATCTACTCTTTGAATATTGATAAATTGTATTCCCATCTTTATCAATATAATTTACAAATAAGGAATCTCCTTTTATTTTTAGATCAACAAAACCAAGAGAGTTTGAGGCAAACTTTGAACCATCCATTGCTCCTGCTTCTCTCCCTTCAGAGCCAGATCCCGATATAAAATAATCAACGTAACTACCGGCCGGCTTGATGTGTTGTAAATCATGGTCATGTCCGCTTATATACGCCTGTACTTTATATTTATCTAACATTGGTTTGAGCCTATTCACCAACTCAACAGTATTGCCATGCGTTGGACTACCAGAGAAAACAGGATGATGACCAATTACGAATTTCCATGGTTCCGTCGCATTTGCCAAAGTACTATCTATCCATTTATACTGTTTAGCAGAATCTTGCATTCTTACTTCCGGCATATTGTCTTTAGTATAGTAGTCATTATACAGTGGGCTTGTATCAATAAATACGAACCTTACTTTTTGATGGTCTTTTGTTTCCATTACCACACTATAATACCGATGGGGTAAATTCCAATGGGAATTTACAGAATGATATGCCATTTGAGCTTCAGGTTTACCTCTATAATCATGATTACCCAAAGTAACAAACCAATCATAATTGGTAGTTAACTCTTTGTATACATTAGTAAATGATTTTTTCCAATGATCATCTTGTATATCGCTTACTCCATCTTCATAAAAATTATCCCCCACAGTCATAATAAAGCTAGGATTGAATTTTTTAGATTGAAGACTCATCTGATCTGCTACAGCTTGCTGATCAGCTGTTCCTTGTCGCCCCCAATCTCCTAATACGAAAAAGTTGAAATCAGATTTACTATTACGTGTAGGCAATTTCATTGCTGCGCTCATAAGGAAACAAGCAACTATAACAATTATTAAATATTTTATGTATTTCATATTGAATATTATAATTAAAAAAAGGATTGAAGATTCAATCCTCTAATAAAAAATTAGAAAAACTATTACTGGAAAAAATAAGAACTGTAGAAACAGTTCTTATGGAATAATTAAATTCCTCCAACATTGAAAGTGCAATAGTACTATTCGATATTGAAGAGATTTTGAAGATAAATTTAATTTTATAGTGAAAAATATTAAATAACAATTAATTAAAGTAAACAAAAAATGAGATACTGACCTGATCAATAAAGCTAATTGAATGCTTACCCGACCAAGTGCAAATACATTTCCTCTCTTTTGAATTTATTGTTCATATTTAATTTTACTACGGGTATTAAAATGGACAATTCACAAATGGAGTTATACCTTCTGTGTCTTTTGTTAAGATGGCTATTCCGTCTAAAAAAGTTACAATCCAGATACTATTATAATCATCATCATTCCAAGTCAATTGTTCATTGGTTATACCTAGAGATCTGACTATAGGTATTATTGCCTTATGTTCCCATACAACTAAAACGATTCCATTCCTATTCTTCAAATCATTTGCAATACCAGATGAGTCTTTTTCATCATAATTGCTATTAATCGAAATATTGTATTTAATAGCCAGAGGAGTAACGGTTTGAAACATTCTGGATCTTTTTGTAGACTGGCCCGTAATTAATGAAGGCGTGTATATAAAATTAGGTATCCCGAATTTAGAAGATATAACATTAGGCAATTGCAATGAACGATTTAATCCCTCACAGGTAAGATTGTCGCCTTTCGCAGGTTTTTCACCATGCCGGATAAAAATAATTTTTAATCCTTTAGCATTATTTAAATCTTGGCTATAAGCATGAGAAGTGAATACAGCGATAAATATAAAATTGATATTTATTATAGCTCTCTTCATTACAAATAATTTAGTTGAGTATTCTTTTAATTAAAAAACATCAGTAGTATAAAAAATTATACTACTGATGTTTTTATAGGATATTATCATTAATTATTAGTGATTATTACCAGACCCTGTAAATGGATAACAACCTAAATCAGCACTTGGGGGAGTCACTGTAATTGCTCCAAATTTTGGATCAAGTGTAACTACCGTTAAAGGCGTAATATTCGTAGTTCCTTTTCCAATAAGAGGGGATCCTGATTGTAAGTGAAAATTATAACCAGGTTGAATACTCGTAACCAATGTAGCTGTCTGATGAGAAGCTACGTTTGGTAGTGGATAGTTAACAAACATTGGATTTAATTGTTGTACTGCAGCCGTATTAGTAAAAGGCACCACATTATCATGGTTAAATGAAATCGGTAAATAAGAAGAAGGAAGTGGTAAATCTGTTGTCTGTGGTATTGTACAAACAGGACCAAAAGTGAAGAATTGATCTGTAATAGTTGTATCATCACCCCACTGATAGTTATTGCCGTAAGAAAGGTTAAGTGTATCAGCCGCAGGATTACTCACTACGCGATATCCAACCACACAATTAATAGAAACGTTATTATGGAAAGATCCTTCAGCACCTTGTTCGTAGTCAATTGTAGAACCTCTTTGACCTGCAACGACTTCAGTTCCATCATTCACAAAAGTGCTGTTGTACATTACAACATTTGCTTCTGGCGCACCAACTGGTTGTCCTTTGTTAGAAACTTTTTGTCCGTTATATGCAGTACCAATAAAGAAGTTATAAGCAACTGTACCAACTGTACCACCTTTCATATTCACGCAATCTCCACCTACTCCACCACATTTTTCAAAAGTATTTCTAAAGACGTGTACTTTACCGTTTGACACTCTTATACAATCATCTGTACCACCATATACCCAAGAATCTTCCATGATAAAACTACCATTAACATTTTCAAATAGTATATTAAAAGAAGTACCTGTAGTTTCATTAACAGCTGCAGCCATAGCTGCATCTTCGCTTGCACCAGCAAAATCAATATGTGTCCATCTTAATAGTAATAGAGGGCAACTAGCACCACATTGAATCCCTCTCCAAAGTCCTGCATGAGCATTATCGCTTCCAATGGCAAGTCCAGGTGTATTGTTTTTTACAGCACCATCTGCAGTAAAAGTTATTGGATTCGCTTGTGTACCATTACTTACTAAAGTTCCTAATACAATAAAGCCCGCTGTATCTTCAACATTAATAGTAACCCCGGGTTGAATCAATAAAGTGTCACCTGCAGGAATAGTCACATCCCCACATATTGTATATGTTTTACCAGCAAGCATTGTACCCTGTATCCCTCCTTTTAAACATCCTGTATCGCTCACAGGATTACCTATTACCAAAGGAGGTGTAGATACAACAGTTTTTGCTTTAGTACAAGCGGATAGTATAATTGCAATGCTAGCAACCATACCGAAAATTTGAATTGTTTTTTTCATTTGTATTAGTTTTATTTTTTTGATTTGTGATTGATTAGAATTTATACTTAAAACCCGCCAAGAAATTTGTATTGGTAATATCTCTTTCAACTATGGTAATGTTCTTGTTATTATGATCTTGATATGGTATCGGTATACCATAATTGCCGGTACTAGTTTGACTAACCGAGAATTTCACAAACTCCTTATGTTGAGAATTAAGAATATTATTCACTTTAGCAAAAAAAGCAAAATGCTTAGCTATCTTTTTTTCCATAGAAAAATCTAATTGAGTATAGGCCTTTTGCCAATAATCCTGATTGTAGTATGGACTTACCTGCAAAATAAAATCACCAGTATATGCGAGTGCTAATTGAACATCTAATCCTATTTTTGGATTTTTATACAATAAGGAGATATTACCAATATTGGCTGCTTGTCCTTGCAAAGGCCTTGTTTGAGTGGTGTCTGTGGTCTGCTCTTGCGGATTAGGACCAGCAGTTAAACTATATACTAATTTTGTTGTAGTAACCTTTGAATTAGTATAAGTGTAATTAGCTGCAATACCGAACTTTCCAAAATACTTTGTAAAGACTGCTTCAAACCCAAAGTTTGTTGCGCCGCCTGGAGGATTTTCCGGTGTGATAATTAGCTTACTTGTGCTATTACCGTCTGATGTTACATAATACTCAATGGGATTCTGTAAACTCTTATAAAAAGCCCCTAGTATAAGCTGTTCGCCACGTCCAGGAAATAGTTCATATCTCAAATCATAGTTATCAGCAGTAGTATGTTGCAAAGTATCATTACCCTTAAAATCGTAATCTCCATCATCAGGAGGATAAAGAGCTGGAACAATATCGCCAAACCCTGGTCTGCTTAATGATTTAAAATATGATGCTCGTATGTTTTGCTTATCATTCAATGCGTACTTAAAATGAATACTAGGCAACACATCTGTATAGGCATAAGTAGCGTTTTGTCCCGGAAGAGCAATAGGCTGATTGGTCAACGTATAATCCTCTTCGGTATTTTCTATTCGTACACCCCCTAAAACCTGCAATTTAGAAGTCAGCATGAATTTAGTCTGTATATATTCGGCAGTTATAGTTTCGTGAGCTGTATAAACATTATTGTGTTGCGTGGTAGCTACTGAACCTTGATTACCTCCATTTGGACTAAACGATGGTGGTAGTGTTTCTATAAAATTAAGTGGCTGTACATTTTGGGGCATCGGAGTTGTAGATACGTCCAAGCTGTACTCTGCATAATAATTTGTTCTTGTTTTATTTCTGTATAATCCCCCTCCCTCGAATTCAACCTCTTTACCAAAAAGATGAGGTTTATAAGTAAGATTAGCATACCCAGCTAAATCTTTATCTGTATTATATTGCCATGTATGCCCAACGCTTGAACCATATGTGCTAAGGGAATCTGAGACGATTTTTCCGTTATTGCCAAATTTTACTTCGTCATTATAATCATAGCTCGACAAATCCGGTATTCTATTTTCTGCAATAGAATAAACACCACTCCAAGCAAATTTCAATTTATTGCTTAAGCAGTGTTCTCCTTGTAAAGTAGCATTATAAAGATCCTGAATCTGCCATTTACTTCTGAATTTAATATCTACATCTTTAGCGGTACCACTTGAGTTAGTGCCATAAGTACTATCCTGGGTAAATCTTGCTTGATAGTCGTTCTGGTGAACATAAAAATTAAAAAGGGAAATTTTATTTCGATCATTAAAAATATAATCAATCTTATTATTAACTGCAATCCTATTTGTTTGGGTAGAAAATTGTCTTGAATCAGCATCTGTGAAATTCGGTAAGCTACCTGTCGTTGTAGCATACCCCTGAGAAGAAAGAACAAAGAAATCAGAATTGGAACCTTTATAAAAATTTTGATATGCAGCAGACACTATCACACCTAATTTTTTATTAAAGAAACGATTTCCAATTGTAAGGCCTATCATACTACTAATAGGGGCAGATAAATTATGATAATACAAATTACCAACAGAAAAATCTGTCGGAGTAGCACTATAAGTACTTCCATGCAGCTGGTCTGGTGAATTTTTATTCATGCCCGAATGATCAAATGCACTAAACGGCCTATCAGAAAAAAGAAAAGAATATCCACCTGAAGCATTAACATTAAATATAAATTTATCAGGAGCGCTTTTCATCACAAGATTCATAACACCACCTATTGCATCTCCTTCCATATTAGGTGTTAAGGCTTTTATTACTTCTATTCTTTCAATTAATTCGGAAGGAAAAAGATCCATCGGCACATAACGGTATTTATCATCCGGGCTCGGAATCTTAATTCCATTTATAAGCGTCGTATTATAACGTTGATCCATACCGCGTATAATGGCATAACGGCCCTCGCCATTATTATCTCTCTGAACATTCACGCCACTAACTCTTTGCAACGCATTAGCAACTGTTACATCAGGAGAAAGCTCAATAGCTCTTTGCGAAAGTATATTCTGTATGTAATCAGATTTTTGTTCCATACTGCGTGCAGCTGCATCTGATTTTTTATCCTTACTTGTCAGGAGTACTTCTATTAGCTTCTTATCCGATTGATATAATTTAAAATCCGGAGCTCTCACTATTGTGTTACCATCCTTAACTTCAATTGAAATATCTTCAGGCTTTGCATAGTCAATTAAATCAATTTCGATTTTATATGTACCAGGCTTCACATTCTTAAAAACATATGAGCCATCAAGATTCACAGTAACAGAATATTTTGTATCTTCTAAATGAACAGTAGCTCCTACTAAAGGCTCTCCTGTTTTGGCATCAAACGCACTGCCTTTTATTGTTTGCGAAAAAGAGCTGGCTGAAATACCAATAATGAAAATGAGTGAGAAAAGAAACAGGCGAATTGGTTGGGAATACATTCTTTTAAAATTTCCAGCGAATGTCAATTAAAAAGTATTCACGTAGAATGTCTAAATATTGAATTAATTATCTATTAATGTTTAGATAACTTACAATTAAAAAAAACTACAATATCTCTTCAGAATTATTAAAATAAAATTAATGAAAACAACATAACTTCTTTACCAGCAGAGCGCTTAACTAACGATTAACCAAACAGACTTATAACCATATATAAACAGGTATATTTTCTATCATTGTTGTTCAACAGGATCAATAGGCCCATTTGTACTTCTATTTGCTTTTACTTGCAGTGTAATGGTAATAGGATATTTATTGGACATTTGAAATAATGCATTCAAAACTCCGATAGGTGCAGAAGTATTTACAACAGGACTACTACTATTAATATCCGCATTTAAACGATTACCATCATTGCCAATTGTTTTATAAGAATTAGACACATAATTAATATAATTAGATCCTTTAACTAACCACGGAGAAATAAAAATATGATCGTACCACGATTTTGCTCCTCCGTCAGTGCCACAGCTATTAGGAATAGTAGCCCATAGCCGGGTAGAAGTAGTAAGATAAGGCTCATATAAAAAACTTTTATTAGTCCAATCAGCCGGATATTTATTGATCGCATCTGGAAAAAATGATGGGTCACACATAACAGTATTGCTATCTGTACTATTTATTATTGCTTGATATCCAGCTTCAGAGCTATTATTTGTATTGAAATCTCCCATATTTATGAGATTAGGGAAATAGGCAAACTTATTTCTAAGCACTTGCATTTCCTCTGTCACTTGCTGATCTCTTGTAGTACTTGAAGAGCCTGATTGAGTATGATTAACTACCAGGTATAGAAATGTAGTGTCGTTTGTAATAGACAAATTGGGGTCATTATAATAAAGCTTATAAAGATCAAAGTCCGAGATAAACGAAACTAACACTTCTGTTTTTACATAAGTTAACTTCTGTTTATTATAAAATAATACATTCATATTACCTCCGCTTTGATTAGTGGGAGTTGCGTAACTATATTTATCAGGAAACATGTTATTTAGAGAATAAACAATACTGGCAGCGAGATTGGCAGGAGTATCAGCTGAAGGCTGAAAGCTGCTCATTTTTTCACAACTCAATAAATCCGGTTGTACATACTGTATAATAGTATCCAAATAATTATTTAAAGTATTAATCGAACCCTGACAACCATCTCCATAATTTAATACATTGTAAGCCATTACTTTTATACTATCTGTTTTATCTACAGTATTGGGAAATGGAGGTTTTATTGTAGTAATGCTTAGAGAAGGAACATCTCTCTTGGAACAAGCAACAAAAAATAACACTAATACAATAGAGCTGACAGAGAGTCTTTTCATTTTAAAATCTTACGATTATTGATATTGAATAAATAGGCACAAATCTTATTATGCAAAAGTCTAACTAAACACTCAACAAGTACAATTAGCTGATGCAAATATCAAATTGATAACAATAAGTTAATAGCGCTGATTCTAAATAATACGATCTTCAGATTTCCTTCAGAAATAATATATTCTTTTAAACTAATTTTACTTTGTGAAAATATTGATAATAGAAGATGAGCCTTCGCTTAATAAAAGCATGGTAGATTATCTTACAGCACAACAATATCTGGTTGAAGCTGTGGGAAATTATGAAGATGCTTTAGAAAAAATCGAATACTATCATTACGATTGTATTGTATTGGATCTTACTTTGCCTGGGGGCAACGGATTGCAACTCTTAGAAGTATTAAAAGAAAATTTTAAAACTGATGGTGTCATTATTATATCCGCTCGTAATGAACTTGATGATAAAATAATAGGCTTACAATTAGGTGCAGATGATTATCTAACCAAGCCTTTTCACCTTTCCGAATTAAGTGTAAGGATTGCTGCAATTATTAGAAGAAAAAATTTGCAAGGTTCAAACACGTTAAATTTTGAAAATATTAAATTAGAAGTAGAAGGCAAAACAGTCTCTGTATTAGGAAAAGAAATTATTCTAACAAAAAAGGAATATGATCTTTTATTATATTTTATTATTAATAAAAATAAAGTTCTAAGCAAGAATGCTATTGCAGAGCATTTATGGGGTGATGATATGGATCTTGCAGATAATTACGATTTCATTTACACACATATAAAAAATATTAGAAAAAAATTGATTCAGGCTGGATCAGGTGATTACATCCATAGCGTTTACGCAATGGGGTATAAATTCAGTAAGTAAATGAAATTATTTACAAAATATAATAGGACAAATATTATTACTACGATTGTAATATTCATTATCGGAAGTATCGCTTTTTTCTTTGTATTACGTTATGTACTAATAGAACAATTGAATGACGACTTGCAATCTGAGCAACAGGAGATTATAGAGTATAAAACAAAGTTTAATCATTTCGCGCCAATAATACCCACCAAAGACCAGATTACAAATATCGATTCTATTGATGTTAGATTACATAATGACACTTATTATTCGTTAGTAAAATGGAATCCTATCAAAAATGGGAATGAATGGTTCCGAGAAATAAATTTTACAACTACTTTAAAAAATAAACTTTATGAAATAACTGTGAGCGATTCTGAAGAAGAAACGTACGACCTCTTAAAATTGATCATTGCAATTACAATTGCGATGATTGCATTAATATTAATAGTAGGGTTTTTTATCAATAGAATAATGCTAAAAAGATTATGGAAACCTTTTTATAACACTATCGAAAAAATCAATGCTTATAACCTTATATCTCAACAAGTATTACAATTAGAAGATACTCCTATTGATGAATTTAATATTTTAAATAAGAATATTACTAGTATGGTCGAAAGAGTACAATACGAATATAGAAACCTTAAAGAATTTACAGGGAACGCTGCTCATGAAATGCAAACTCCGTTAGCAGTTATTAGAGCAAAGCTTGATTTGTTAGTACAAGATGAAGCCAATCTTTTAAATAATGCGAACCCTATTACAGGAATAGAGATTGCCGTTAATAAGCTATCTCGGCTCTTTAATTCATTATTGCTTTTAACTAAAATAGAAAACAGACAGTTTGAATTAAATGAAAAAGTCCAGCTCGATGAAATTATTGAGAATAAATTAACAGAATCAAAACATTTAATAGATTCTAAAGGAATTATTCTAACTAAAAAAATAATGCCTACTAATATTGTATTTCATCAACAATTGGCAGATATATTAATAGGGAATTTATTGAATAATGCCACTCGATACAATTGTGATTTAGGCAGAATATCAATTATTCTCACCAAACATGAATTTACTATCTCTAACACGTCGCCGCTTCCCCCTCTAGATGGGACGATGGTATTTCAAAGATTTTACCGACATACAAGTACAAAGCAAGAAGGAAATGGCTTAGGCTTATCAATAGTAAAACAAATCTGTGATACAGCCGGATATGAACTTTCTTATAAATTTTATAGCGACCAACATATTATTTCAATATTATTTAATAATTATTAGTACAGTCCACAATTTTTTTATGCTTACGCCTATGACTTATTATTATTAATATGGCTATTATAAATGCTGAAACAAGTGAAGCATTTAAAGTTCCTAAGTCCAGGCCGCCTTTCTTTAAGGGCTTTGTTAGAAAATCTCCAAATGTTGCTCCAAACGGTCTTGTAAAGACAAACGCTATCCAAAATAAAATGACTTGATTAATCTTCGTAAAATAATGTAACAATATAACTACAACTATAATTGAGGACGTAACCAAAGCTCCGACTAAATAGCTTAACCCAATATTATCGCTTAGAAAATCTCCAAACGCTGTTCCTAAGCTATTTGAAAAAAGAATTGCGATCCAATAATATATTTCTTTACCTACCCCTTGAATTGGAAATACTTGCAAAGTATTAAATCTCTTTTTCCATAAAAACAATGTGCTAAGTAAACAAACAAATAATAGAAGGCTTCCTATCGTATATCCAAGATGTAAACTTCTATCAATGAAATCAGATATCTCCGTACCTAATGTTGTTGTTGCTATTATAACGAGCCAATAAAAAATGGGTACGTAATTTTTTACGGATAGTTGAACGACAAGCAAAACAATAAAAAAAATAAAAATGAAAATAAGCGTTGTTAAATACCCGATGTTTAATGTCATCGAAAAAAAATCGCCAAGAGTTTCGCCAAGAGTAGTTGCAATAATTTTCATCAACCAAAAAAGCAATGTTATTTCCGCTACTTTATTATGTTCTTTCATTCCCTACACTATTTATATAAATGAGTTTAATTTTATTGTAATCTTATAAAACAAGATTACAATAAAATTTTGAAGGAAAATTGTATTACAGTTATCTCTAAATATTTATAATACCCTTAGAATATTTAAGAAATATCCCTATCTCGTCTGCATTTTTATTTATCTACTATTTCTACAACTTGCCTCGGACTAATTAATATAGGATTATTAATTGAATTTTATACCCATTTTGAACTAACATATTTAACCAACCAATTATTTCTGCAACATTCACACTTAAGAACAATTTCATCTTAATGACAGACACTTAAAATCGTTTTAAACGACTATATCAAATTATTCTTCTCCATATAATTTTTAGGGCTTCTTCATTTTCCAGTTTAGAACATACTGATTTTAATAATTTCGCACGTTAGCTCCCCAATAATCTCCCCGCTGATTATCAACCCACTGTGGATGCATGTTTCAAAAGTATAATAACATCGTGCACCAATACAGAAAATGAAAAGGGTTGATTCTAGATAGTTTTATAGAAATTAGTAACAGATTAGTAACTATTACGCTCGATGTATGCATTTTTATTTTTGATTGCTAGTAGAAGATAAAAGCATACTATAATAGTAACAATAGATGAAATATAAAAAATAGCGGTTGAACCAAATTTAAGCCATATCCATCCCGCTAAAGCACTTGCTATCATGGTACTAACACTTTGAAAAGCAGTAAAAGTACCTATTGCAGTGGCAGTATCATCTTTTGAAGCAATATTGGTAATCCATGCTTTAGATATACCGTCAGTTGCTGCTGCATAAATCCCATATAGAAAGAATAAGAGAAAAAATACATAAATGTTATTATTGATTGCCATGCCTGCATATACAATTGCAAATAGCATCAATCCTACAATAAAGATATTTTTTAATCCAATCCTATCTGCCAATATTCCTAAAGGATATGAAAAAGCAGCATAGATAATATTGTAAAAAATATAAGTTCCGATTAGACTCATATCGCTTAAGCCTGCTTCCTTCATTCTTAATAATAAGAAATAATCACTACTATTAAATAAAGCAAATAATAATAACGCTGTCACCAATTTTCTATAAATGGGAGTAGCTGTCTTCCAGTAATTGATAAAAGAAAAGAAATTGTACGATACTGTTTTTTTTTCTTTTTTTACTTTCTCTTTCTCTCTTAGTAAATAAACAAGTAATACAGAAATCACGCTAGGAATAAAAGCAATATAAAAAAGCGGTTTATATTTATTAGGCGCAAAATATAAATATACCAAAGCTATTACTGGGCCAATCACGGCTCCAAGAGTATCCATGCCACGATGGAAACCAAACACTGTAGCCTTAGTCTGAGGCGTAGACTCATCAGATAACATAGCATCTCTTGCTCCCGTTCTCAATCCTTTACCAACCCTATCAATGGTCCGTATACCAAAAATCCATAAAGGAAATGTAAGTACTGCCATAAGTGGTTTTGAAATGGAGCTAAATAGATATCCAAATTTTATAAATGGCAATCGAACACCTTTGGCATCGGATAGTTTACCAAAATATCCTTTACTAAGGCCTGCTACTCCTTCAGCAATACCTTCAAGTACTCCGATTAATAATATAGAAAATCCAATACTCTTTAAATAAACCGGCATTATAGGATAAAGCATTTCGCTTGCCACATCTGCGAATAAACTTACTAATGACAATATCCATATAGTACGTGTGATAATTTTCATTCAGTTAATTTTTGATTACAGTGTTTTATACAATAGCTTGATATATTAAATTTTAATACTTACTTCAGTCTTAGATTAAGATTTCGGTAATATGCCTAAATTTATCATTAATTACTTCATCATAATCATAAATTTATTTTTAAAACTCTAATTAATGTCTATAAAGAAATCGTTATCAATTTCGTTTTTCATCCTACCTGCAGTATTTATTATCATCCAGTTTTTTCATCCTACAAAAAATACTACGTCTGATATATCTATATACAAGAATGATATCAGTACTATTTATTTTGTACCAGATAATGTACATCAGATATTGAAAGCAAGTTGTTATGATTGTCACAGCAATAATACCCAATACCCATGGTATAATAATATTCAACCAGTAGCATGGTGGTTAGATCATCACGTAAAAGAGGGAAAAAGAGCATTGAATTTTTCGGAATTCGCATCTTATTCTATTAGAAAAAAATATAAAAAATTGGATGGATTAATTAAAGAGATTCAATCTGATAAAATGCCATTACCATCCTATACGCTGATTCACCGTTATGCGATACTTACTCCAGATCAGAAGGATAAATTAATTAATTGGGCTACTGCCATACGAGACAGCATAAAGTCCAGTACTCCAGCTGATAGTTTAATCAAGAAATAGAGATTAAACTGCTAAGACTTCGTCATTTTCTAACTGTATCATTGTTAACTCATCAAAACACGTATTTTACTACTGATAACGATTAGTAACCGAAATAGTAACAACTAAATGGCTACTAAAGGCAAAGAAAGGCAAGAATCGGCAAATGAATTACAGGGAGAATGAATGTAACTATAGTAGAATGCGTAATAATTGTAATAAGGCTATTTTCCGATACAGAACTTACTAAAGATATAATCCAGCGTATCCTCATTGGTAACCTCGCCAGTTATCTCACCAAGATAATGCAGGCAATGACGAATATCGGGCGCTAAAAGATCGCCGGATATCCTATTATCCAATCCGTCTTTAATATCGTTCAGGGAATTTTGCACTTGTTGTAATGCAGCATAATGGCGCGCGTTTGATACTACTACATTTTCTGTCTGGGGACTGGTACTGATCGTTATATCAAATAATTTTTTCTTTAGTTCATTTACACCGGTATTATTTTTTGCAGAGATCAAAAGAATATTATTGATGTCTGCAAATTTTTTAATGATGATCGCCTCTGTAAGTATGTCTGATTTATTGGCTACTAATACATATTTTATTTGCAATTTTTTGAAATTATCAATAGCCAATTGCAGTTCTTCCATTGTGTCAGTTTGTGCATCAAAAATATATAGCACCACATCCGCGCTATTCATTTTTTCAATACTTTTTTCTATCCCTACCAATTCAATGGCATCCGTGCTGTGCTCGCGGATACCCGCCGTATCAATCAACCTGAATAAGATCCCATCGATATTAATTATTTCTTCGATGGTATCTCTTGTGGTACCGGCTATTTCGCTCACGATCGCACGGTTCTCATTTAGCAAGGTATTCAGCAAAGTGCTTTTACCTGCATTGGGTTTACCAATGATCGCAACGCTTACGCCATTTTTTATTACGTTGCCCAATTGAAAAGACTGTAATAATTCTTTTGTAGTTGTTTGTGCAGAAGTAATGAGCGAATAAAATTTTGTCCTGTCTGCAAACTCTACATCCTCTGTTGCAAAATCAAGCTCTAATTCTATCAATGCAGAAAATTGGATGAGCTGTTCCCTTAGTTCTTTTAAAATAATACTAAAGCCGCCTTTAATATTATGCAATGCCGTTTTTTGTGAAGCGGCTGTATTACTAGCGATCAGATCTGCTACTGCCTCTGCCTGGGTGAGGTCTAATTTGCCTTTTAAAAATGCCCGTTGTGTAAACTCTCCATGCCTTGCTAACCTTGCTCCTTTTTTAATACAGGCCTGTACTATTTCTTGTTGAATATAAGGACTACCATGACAACCAATTTCGATCACATCTTCGCCGGTATAACTTTTTGGATCTTTAAATAATGATACAACAACTTCATCAATATCTTTTCCATCTTCTTTGATAAAACCAACATGTATGGTATGAGATAATTGTTTAGACAGATCTTTAGAAGGAAATAATTCATTCACAATAGCAAAAGCGCTTCCGCCGCTCAAACGTATTACACCTATTGCACCAACGCCCGGCGGCGTTGCTATAGCAACGATCGTGTCATCCCAACCTGAAAGTCTGTTTAACATATTGCAAATGTAAACTAATGTTACAATTGTTACTCCCGGACCTGATTTTCTGCCAGCAACGTTTTATCCTGCGCATCTAACTCGGAAATATAATAATGCTTTACGCAACTGATCGTTGTTTCATCTATTATATCTACAAAATTTTGAAAAGAGCTTTGGTCAGTGGCTTTTATGATCAACACAAAATTATTGGCGTCTCCTGTTAATTTTTTTACTGAAGCTTTTTTTGCCATTATTATCTTTCGTATACCACTAGCAGCAAATGAAGTCTCGTGTATATTTTCATTCACTGTTGGAAACCCTTCATAGTACTGAATGGCATTGTTCTTTTTTAATAGTACCGTCAGCACACATGATTCGCGGATATTATTAGGGGATACTGCTTTATCGTACGGTATATTGATGTGCATTGCCGTTGGCATAGACATCGTGGTAGTAAAGACGAAAAATGTTATCAGCAGAAACCCCAGATCTACCATTGGCGTGAGATCTACTTTTGTTGTTTTTTTTAACAGGCGCCTGCCTTTATTATTGTGCTGATTTTTATTATCAATTTCTGCCATAGCAATTGGTTTAGTAATAAGATGTTGAATGGGCTCTTTTCCATAGATCTTATTGATAACGCATGGCAAAAAAAATCTCCCCAAAATATCGGGGAGATCATTCTATCCTTTTTAAACGATTAATTATTCATCGCCCGTAACCACAAAAGTAATTGGCTGCTTTTTGTATGCAATTACAACTCTTCCGTTTTGTTGGGCGGGTGTCCATTTAGGTGCTTTTTTAATTGCCCTTATCGCTTCATCTTCCATACCATAACCTAAATTAGTTTCTGCCTGTACATCATAAGCCGATCCATCTCTACCTACAATAAACCGGACGACCACTCTATACATACCAACAGGTGCTCCGTTATTAACGGGTACATCGGCATCTAAGTTCCTTTTTAGGAAAGCTGCCCAGGCTCCCGGACCACCCGGAAATGCTGCTTCAATTTCTACTTTTTCGAATACCGAATCATCATTAACAGGCGGTGTTACAATACCTGTCCCTTTTGTATCGATTGGCTGCTGCACTACTTGTTGTGTGTTATCACTTTTTATGGTCTGATCGCTGATCGCCGTTTTCTCCGTTATATCCGGTGGCTTTTCATCCTGTGCCACATCCTTATCTTTTTTTACAACCGGAGGTGTAAATGCTACCTGGTTCACAGCCGGCGGTGGCGGTGGTTTTATTGGCGGCGGCGGCGGAACCGGTGGCGTTGGGTCTTTTTGTTTGATCTCCGCTATCTGCGTATCTATTACTTCTACCTTATCTGTCTGCGTCGTTTTATTTAGAAAATGAGCAATAGCAAATGATATCAGCAATACCGCTAAAAACGAAGCGGTGATCAGTAAAGCTTTTGTCAGCCTGCCGTTATAGGTTTTACGAAGCTCGTATGCTCCGTATTCCTTGTTTCTACCTTCGAAAATAATATCGAGGATATCAGCGCTTAATATTTTATTTATATCCATTGTAAATACTTTGTATTAATTAGATTCAAAAATAGTACCTATTCCATACTATTATTTTATACCATTCACTTCTTCTGTCTTCTGAATTAATGTAGCTTCCATTGGGCTCATATCCACTTCTGCATAATGTCCCGGAGGCACCGCGCAGATCGTCATCTCATCCAAGATATCAATCGAATTTTTATACGTTGATTTATTATCCGATTTGATAATGTACATCAGGTCTTTACTGGGTGTTACTTTCTTCTTATCAACGATCAACTGGCGGATATCTTTAAAATCACTGCTTTTAAACTGTGAATTCGGATCAGTCAAAATACCATAATAGTAGTATATCTTATTGTCCTTTCCCAACAATATCGTCATAGCCGCTGATTCTTTAATGTCCAACTCTGTTTTTGGATCAGGCTTAGGCTCATTTAAATTCATAGCTGTAGGCTGACTCATTGTGGTTGTAAACACAAAGAATGTGATGAGAAGAAATCCCAGATCAACCATCGGCGTAAGATCAACTCTTGTCGATTTTTTCGGGCTTTTTTTAACGCCGGGTCCCTTTTTATGACCACCGCCCGACGAAGTATCTAATTCTGCCATTTCAGTACTATTTTTTCTTGTCTACAATTACTAAACAAGCGGTTAATATTATTATTGGTTTGTTGGCGGATGCAATGCTAATTCAGAACCAGAAGGAATACCTTCTGCGTTGGTCACTACCTTAAACTTATATATCTCATTCCTCGTAAAGGCACTTTTGATGTTTTTAAAGAAAGGATACAATGCTTCATTATCACCTTTTACCAATAAATTAAGCTGATCCATGCTTTCTCCCCTGTAAGCATCAGATACGCTGGCCACCCAATCCGCTAATTCGTTATTGGTACTATCGGTAGGTATTCCTTCCATCTGTATCGCAGGCATGGGCGTCGCCAAATCGAGAGAACTTTTTAACTTATTGAATGGCTCACCTATGAAATCCTGCTTTTCTAATTTAGCAAGTTCATCAGCTGTTAAATTCAGATTTTGTGTTCTGTTGATCCCTTCGATAACATCTTTTTTATGTGCATTATCTCCTATTGACAGGTATACTTTACCATCCTTTGTAAGCGTGATTAATACTGCGTCGGACTTTGCTACTTTGGTAGAAACCGATGAAGGGGTATTTATCTGCATTACTTCAGGTGGTTTTTGTTTGGTTGCCAATATAAAAAAAGACAATAACAGGAACGCCACATCACACATAGCCGTCATGTCTACGTTAGTGCTTTTGCGCGGTATTTTGGCTCTAGGCATTTATTAAAAATTTATTTGTTTACACTAAGATGCAATTTCTCCATTCTTCCATACAATTATTTGTATAGAGAAGCGAAACTTTGTGTTAATGTAAAGCCTGATTCATCAATACCGTAAGTGATTGCATCAATTTTGGTAGTGAAAATATTATAGAAAATAATAGCTACGGCAGATGTACCGATACCCAATGCCGTATTGTATAATGCTTCAGAAATACCCTGAGACAAATGGCTCGCAGCACCACTACCGCCATCACCTTCACCCAGTGAAGAGAAGGAACGTATCATACCCATAACCGTTCCTAAAAGTCCCATTAAGGTTGCAACAGAAGCGATGGTAGATAAGAATACAAGGTTCTTTTCAAGCATTGGTAATTCTAAAGAGGTAGCTTCTTCCACTTCTTTTTGAATAGCCAGTACTTTTTGATCGCTGGACAATTCAGTATTGCTGATCATTTCTTTGTACTTGTGTAAGCCGGCTTTCATCACATTACCTACAGAACCTTTTTGTTTATCGCATTCAGCAATAGCAGCATCTACATTTTTGTTAGCCAAATTGTATTGCACTTTGCGGATGAATTCTGCATTGTTGCCAGAACCATTTGCTTTAGTGATCGTTAAAAATCTTTCGATGATAAATGTGATAACGGTTAAAAGCGCACCGATCAATATAGGTACGATGATACCACCCTGGTACATTTTGTATAAATTACTGATTGGCTGATCACGATCAGGCCAAAACCAACCTTCTCCTGCAACTGCAAAATTTGATGCGTTGCCTAAAAAATATCTCCAGATCACATACCCCACGATCACACATACCAATGGTGCAACCCATGAAATAGAATTACTTGATTTATTCGCTTGTACTGACGTTACCGGTCTAACTTCTGCCATGACATTCAATTTTTAATTAGTGAAATTATAATTTTTGTTGGTTAATATATTTGAAAGTACAATTCTACTGAAAAATTGTATTTCAACAATGAAATTCCCCTTATTTCATCAATTTTTAATAGCCTTGCAATTTAATAGAATAATTGGTATAATCAACGACTGACAAGCTTTTTATACCCATTTACCGTTCATCCAGAACTTAAATTGCTAAATAGTTTAACAAAACGATAGGATAAATAGTCTACCAAATAAGTAGACTATACAAAATACGCCTAAAGATCACTCATACCGCAAGGCTACGATCGGGTCCAGTTTAGCGGCTTTATAGGCCGGGTAAAGCCCGGCTAACAAGCCAACCAACGAGCAGACAAATATGCCTATAATTACCCATAACCAGGGAATTATAAAAGCTGTCTGCAGTGCCAGCGCAACTGAATTTCCTAACAATACACCCGCCAGGATCCCCGCAAGGGCGCCAAACAAACTGATCAAAATAGATTCCCATAAAAACTGGGCTTTTATTTCATTTGATTTACCACCCAGCGCTTTGATCAGCCCTATCTCTTTTGTGCGTTCATTTACCGCAACCAGCATGATATTCATTAACCCGATAGCGGCGCCGATCAATGTTATCAAGGCAATGGCAAGTGTTGCATATTTCAGGAAAACGAGGTTGGCCATAAATGCGGATACGATGCTATCGCTTTTATCAATATAAAAATTATCCGCTTCTTTTATATCCAGTTTGCGAATGGGGCGAAAAGTTCCGGTAGCCTCTCCCACAGCTGCATCCATAAGATTAAAATCGGTTACCATTACCGCAATAGTATAAGAATTACCGCCTGAGCCATATACCCGCCTGATACTATTTACAGTGGTCACTACTACTTTATCGGCATTTAAAAATGCACTGGAACCTTTATCTTTTAAGATGCCGATCACCCTATATTTATTATTGTCGACCGTAATGATCTGTCCCATTGCCTTTTCAGCATTATCACCGTATAATTTTTGTGCCACTACATTACCAATGATACAGACATTGGTACCGCTTTCTACATCGCCCTGACTAAAATTTCTGCCGTATTCAATTTCATATCCGCTAATGGAAAGATAATTTTCATCCCCACCCAGGATCCTCACGTCAGGATTAGTCCTTTTAACGCCATTATCAACAATGATACCCGCGGGGCCATTCAGGGAAATGCCCACTTGAGCAGGAAAACTGAACTGGTCTTTAAATGCTTTTGCTTCTTCATAACTGATGATGCGGCCACTGCTGGAGAGTTTTTCCTTTAATGAATTTCGCGTGGTAACTTTTACATCATCACGGTTAGGGCCACCACCAATGTGGATATTACGCTCCTTATAGCGAATGCTGAATGCATTAGCGCCCATGGTAGAAAAACTTTCGGAGAGGCTTTCATTAACAGCTTGTACGGCGGTAATAATAGCTATTAGTGCCATTATACCCAATGCAATAATTACGATAGTAATGGCTGTACGAAGCCGGTTACTTTTAATCGTTTGGTATGATAATGCAATGGAATCGACCGTTTTCATTGTCTAAATGTAAGACAGAAAGAATATAGAATAATTGATGCTGTAATTTATAATTACTGGAAAGGCTTAATAGCTGTAGCTATAAAGTATTTTTCACCTTGTGATGCTGCAGTATGACTTTTAACTGATCTATCTGCTCTTCCCAAATGTCCTGCTTTGATAGTATATTGGCGAAACCTTTATTTTGCCAAATGAATACCCAATTTTTACTTTGAGTTACTTTATAAATTTTGTCCCAGCTTAATTCAGTACTAAAAGACTCACCCTTTATAGATAAATAATCATTACCAAAAGTATAGATAACTAACTCTCCGCTTCTTTTATTGGAAGCAAAACTCCTCTTTACATTGATGTAGATGATTATAGGCCTAACAAATAGTACTCCCACTAAAACAAATAATTGCCAATAAGAAGAAGAGACAGGATTAAAAATTAATCCTGCAATATTTACTAAAAAAATTAATACGAATACCGCAATTGTTATTTTTATATAGCGTTTACTGTACAACAAAACAAAAGTAGCATTGATAAAATCCCGTTCAGATAACTTAGATTCGATTACCATGTTTGTATTTTTTAGTCATTGATAATGACTAGGCAGCATAATATAACCACTGTGTCAATAAGCTTGGGTACAATCCTAATACAATTATTAAAACGGCAGTGATAATTAATAATACTTTAAAGGCAGGTGTAACATCCCACTCGTGTGTTACTGTAACACTGCTTTCTTTAAAAAACATCGCCTGAATTATTTTGAAATAATAGTAGGCGCTGATCGCAGCACAGAACACGGCAAAAATTACCAACCAGATGCTATGGCCATTTTGTACAGCGGCGATCAACATGTAAAATTTACTTTGAAAGCCCGCTGTCAATGGAATACCTGTTAATGATAAAAGAAAAATAGTTGCTGTAACGGCCAGCACAGGCTGTTCTTTAGCCAATCCGTTAAAACCATCTATTGTGTAATCGCTCATTTTTATTAAGATGGCGAAGATGCCGATAGTGGCTAGGCTATAGGCTGCGGTATATAAGATCAAACCTTCTTTTGCCGTCTGATTCAGCGCAAACAGCGCCAGCAACATAAAACCTGCTTGTGCTATACTTGAGTATGCCAGCATTCGTTTTACACTTTGCTGAAATACAGCTGTAAGGTTTCCTATTAATAAAGTAGCTGCGGTGATGATCGTGATCAGCAATTGCCATTGTCCGTGCATTTTACCGAAAGCATTATCGAATAAACGAATGAAGGCTACAAAACTTGCCGCTTTCACTATGGTTGACATGAAAGAAGTGAAAACTGTTGGTGCCCCATCATATACATCGGGTGTCCAAAAATGAAATGGTGCGGCTGATACTTTAAACGACATTGAGATCATTAATAATACCAGGCCGGCCGCTATCAATACAGGTAATTTGCCCAATCCTAAATTGATATTATCGATATAAAAAGAGCCGGTACTGTTGCCGCCATATACGAGTGCAATACCCATTAACATGATACCCGTGGAAAAAGCACCCATTAAAAAATATTTCAATGCCGCCTCATTACTTTTCAAATTGCGTTTATCACTTCCTGTTAGTATGTATAAAGGGATAGACATGATCTCGATGCCAATGAACAATATCAACAGGGTATTAAAAGTGGCAACAAGACAAACGCCACATAAAATAAAAAATATCAATGCAAAATATTCCGAAACACTTGAACCGACTTTTTCAAAATCCCTGCCGCTTAACAAAAAGAATAATAAGGTACAAGACAAGGCCACTCCAATAAAAGTAAGGTTAAAGCTATTGAGGTGAATCATATTTTTCACATCGATCGTAAGAAAAGAATCATCTCCTATCCCTACATAAAATGGTTTGCCATAATACAATTCAAAACTATTGGCAATAAGGATCACGGCCAATCCGGCCATAGCCCAATATTTTGGTGCGGTTTTACTTTTCATAAATACCCCACCAAACATCATTACAATACCCCAAATTGCTGTTAATATAATTGCGTTCATGCCCCTGTGTTGTTACTTAAATGTTGTTACTAATGCTGCTACTGTATCTTTTGTAAGATCAAATAATGGCTGTGGAAAAACACCTGTAGCTATTACCAATATTACTATTACGCTCAATATCAATTTTTCGTTCCATGAAATTTCTTTGATCGTTGCTGTCAAAGAATTGGTTACTCCGTAAAATACTTTCTGAACCATATTTAATGTATACACGGCTGCAAGGATAATGCTCAATCCTGCAACAGCAGCATACCACATGCTAAATTTGAAAAGTCCGCTGAACATCATGAATTCTCCTACAAAAGCATTGGTCAATGGCAATGCGATATTTGCAAAAGCGATCACCACCAATAAGATCGTTAAAACGGGCATCTGGTGTGCCACGCCGCTCAGCTGCGATATTTTTCTTACACCGGTTTGTTTTTCTATCAGGTCAATCACGATCCACAAGGCAATGATATTGATACCATGCGAAAACATTTGTATCATCACACCCTCCATACCTATTTCCGTATGAGAAAAAATAGCGGCACACATTAAACCGATATGGGCAATAGAAGAATAAGCCGCAAAGCGTTTCAGGTCGTCTTGTACGATAGCGATACAACTTGCATAGATCATCCCGGCAACGGAAAGGAATATGATAATAGAACTAAATTTTATACTAGCTGCCGGAAAGATCGGTAATAACCAACGAAGCGCTCCATACAATCCCATCTTCACCATTATACCACTCAGTACCATGGTTGTTGATGTAGGAGATTGCTCATATGCATCGGGCTGCCAGGTATGAAACGGAAATATCGGCATCTTGATAGCGAATGCAATAAAGAATAACCAAAATATACAGTTCTGTTCAACTACGGAAAGTTTTACCCTGTAAAAAGCCTGTATGGCAAATGAATGAGCAGAATAATCTGTTGCACCGGTATGTTGGTACACGCAAATGATACCGATCAACATCAATAATGAACCCAAGAAAGTATAGACAAAGAATTTAAAAGTAGCTTGTATTCTTTTTTCTCCACCCCAGCGGCTACATAAAAAATACACCGGTATCAATGCTAACTCCCAGAAGAAATAAAATACCAATGCGTCCGTTGCAACAAAAACACCCATTAATCCTGCCTGCGTCAACAACATCAATGCATAATAGACATTAGAATTCTTGTATTCATTTTTATACGTAGCGATAAATATGATCGGGAAAGAAACAGCTGTAAGCAGTGTTAGTATCCTCGCCATTCCATCCAATCCTACAGAAAAACTTGCACCAATATATTCGAGCCAATAATAGCTCACATTATTTAATAAAAAATATTTCTGTGAAGAAAAATAAATGCTTGTCAGTGACAGTAATAAAGTAATGACTGTTGATACAAGGGTCCATGCCTTCACACCTTTATTGTTCTTTATAAATAAAGTGATCACTCCCGTTAACAGCGGAAACCAGATCAGTAGTTCAGGAAACGTTATCCAAATATTTGCAGGGTTCATATATTCTTAGAAAAACAATTGAATGATAAATAAAATCAAAATACCTATAACCATCAGCAATACATAATTACCTACTTGCCCGCTTTGTAATAAACGTATCTGCCTGCTTCCGTAATTAACGCTTTTGCCTACTCCGTTTACAAAACCATCGATACCGCTTTTTTCTACTACGTCGTTTAAGAATCTCGATAACTTCTTTACCGGCTTAACAATGATAGCATCGTATAATTCATCAACGTACCATTTATTTTCTAACACTTTGCCTAAGCCGGTTTCTTCAACAGTAACTTTTTCGTATTTGCTGAATTTGTTGATCGCGTATATTAAAGCAGCCAATGCGCCTAATACAGAAATTGCCATCAATGTATAATCCGTTGTTGGGGCTAATTCTCTTTTAGCAATAAGCGCATAACTACCGGCAAATATTGGCGATAAGAATTGTTCTAATTTATCTCCGTTATTCATGAACACTTGCGGTATATTGATCCATCCACCAATAACTGCAAGTACCGCTAACGTGATCAAAGGAAAAGTGATAGCAGCAGGACTTTCATGCAAGTGATGTTCCTGATCATGTGTGCCCCTGAATTTTCCAAGGAAGGTCATGGCATATAAACGGAACATATAAAATGCTGTCATGAATGCGGTCAATACGCCAACGATCCAGTAGATAGGATTTTTTGCAAAGGCTGCACCCAGAATTTCATCTTTAGAAAAGAATCCTGCAAATGGTGGCATACCTGCGATCGCTAAACAACCTAACAAAAAAGTAAGGTGCGTAACGCTCATGTATTTTTTTAATCCGCCCATATTGCGCATATCCTGTTCGCCACCCATTGCATGAATAACGCTACCGGCACCTAAGAACAATAATGCTTTGAAGAAGGCATGCGTCATCACATGGAATACAGCGCCTGTGTAAGCGCCAACGCCCAGACCAACAAACATATACCCTAACTGGCTAACGGTTGAGTAAGCCAATACTTTTTTAATATCATTTTGTTTTAACGCGATCGTTGCTGCAAGAACTGCTGTTGCCAAACCAATGATCGTAATGATCGATTGTGTGAAAGGTGCCATTGTAAATAAAATATTGCTACGCGCGATCATGTAGATACCTGCAGTTACCATTGTTGCAGCATGTATCAATGCACTCACAGGCGTTGGCCCCGCCATCGCATCCGGTAGCCAGGTGTATAATGGTATCTGTGCGCTTTTACCGGTAGCTCCTACAAAAAGCAATAGCGTGATGCCGGTAATATCTGTAGCGGAAAGCTTCGCAATATTTACTGCAGAAAAAACATCCGCATAGTTTACTGTTCCGATCCTTGCCAGTAACCAAAACACGGCTAACAAAAATCCAAGATCACCGATACGGTTCATGATGAATGCTTTTTTAGCAGCATCCGTATAATCATTATTGGTGAACCAAAATCCGATCAATAAATAAGAACACAATCCAACACCTTCCCAACCGATGAACATGATAATGTAATTAGCGCCCATTACCAATAGCAACATCGAGAAAACGAATAGATTTAAATAAGAGAAAAATTTTGCGAAGTTTTTCGGCTCTTCATCATGCATGTATGATGTGGAATATACATGGATCAAAAAACCGATACCAGTAATGATCAATAAAAATAAAGAAGACAACTGATCGATCTGAAAAGCAAAATTGATATGAAGCGCATCCGTATCTATAAATTTAAAGAAGGTAATAATCGCTGTATTGCCACTCTTTACCTGAAAGAAAACAAATACGCTGATCAAAAAAGAAGCTAAAATAACGCCACTACCAATAAGTCCGACAAGGGCTTTTGATAAATGCTTACGTCCTAATCCATTAATTAAAAATCCGACTAATGGCAAAAAAGGGATCAGCCAAACTAGTTGTAAAGTATTGTTCATAATTGGTTAAGAGATGAATTGATCGTTGGAGATCAGCTCATCAGTTCTTTAATCTATTTAAAAAATTAACGTCTACCGAATGCGTATTTCTATACAACATTACGATGATGGCCAATCCAACAGTTACTTCTGCTGCGGCCACTACCATAATAAAGAATACAAATATCTGTGCATCACTTGCCAATGTTGGATTGATTACGGCAAATTCCACATTGTGCATTTTAGAAAATGCTACCAATAACAGGTTCACTGAATTCAGCATCAACTCAACACACATAAAAATAATGATCGCATTGCGACGTGTTAATACGCCTATCACTCCAATACAAAAAAGGATGATTGCTAGTACTATGTAATTATATATTGGCATAAAAAATTAATCTTCTTTTTTTGAAATAACTACGGCTCCGATCATTGCGCTTAAAAACAACACACTGCTTATCTCGAATGGAAAAACGTAATTGGTAAATAATGTTTTGCCTAATTGCTCTATCAAACCAACATCACCCGAACCCATTTGAACCATTTTTGAACTTGCATCGGTTTGTTTCAATGCTGCGACTAATACCAACATTAAGCTGGCGCCCGCAATTGTTCCGATGAACAACATCAGCCTGTTTTTTTGTGGCTCAGATTCTGCGTTTAAATTCATCAGCATCACCACAAATAAAAACAGCACCATAATGGCGCCTGCATATACAATGATATTTACGATCGCAATGAATTGCGCATTCAATAAAATATAATGACCAGAAATAGCAAAGAAGGTAACGATCAGGAATAAGATACTGTGTACCGGATTTTTACTCACAACAACCATCGCCGCAGAACCAACCGCTAACAAACTTAAAAACCAGAATAGAATTTGTGTAATGCTCATTTAAAAAAGTTGATTAGTCTTATTTGTTAGTTAGTATTTATTGCCTGATACCCTTCCACCTTTTGCTTTTGCATAGGCTTCCGGTTCTGTTACAGGATTGGGAATTAAAAGATCCGGTTTACCATAAATAAAACCTTTGCGTTGGAAATTTGCCGGTGCAAATGTTTCACTTAAATAAATAGCATCTTTCGGACAAGCTTCTTCGCACAAACCACAGAAAATGCAACGTAACATATTGATCTCATATCTTGCTGCATATTTTTCTTCGCGGTATAATCCTTCTTCGCCAACTTTTCTTTCAGCCGCTTCCATGGTGATGGCTTCAGCCGGACAGGCAACTGCGCATAATCCGCAGGCTGTGCAATTTTCACGGCCTTCCTCATCTCTGTTCAACACATGCAAGCCACGGAATACCGGACTGAACGGACGTGTTTTTTCAGGATAGCTGATGGTGGGTGTTTTCTTAAAAATATGACTGAACGTAATGAACATGCCCTTGATAACCGCAGGCAGGTACAGGCTTTCCATAAAGGTTAGCTTCTTACGTTCTACTTGTTGAACCCTGTTTGTTAATGCTTGCATATTATTTTTGTATCTGCCACAACCATAAAAGTTGCGCAAATATATTTTTTATGTTAGAAATGCCAGTGATTTTGTTGCAACAGAATGATCGCTCCCGTTACCAACATATTAAATAACGCCAGCGGTATCAATATCTTCCAGCCCAAATTCATTAACTGATCATAACGGAATCTTGGAATTGTCCAACGAACCCACATGAAAAAGAATAAGAAGCATACCACTTTTATCAGCAACACCACTAAATGAATTAACGCCATCCAATTTGTTCCCGTTTTTAAAGCCAATGCCGCATCATTTACAAAAGGAATATCATAGCCGCCAAAAAACAAGCAGATCATAATGGTACTGCTAATGAACATATTGATATACTCTGCAAATAAATAAAAGCCGAGTTTCATTGATGAATACTCCGTATGATAACCACCCACCAATTCACTTTCTGCTTCTGCCAGATCGAATGGTGTTCTGTTACATTCTGCAAAAGCACAGATCAAAAATATCAGGAAACCTAAAGGCTGCTTTACAATATTCCAGCTGTACCAATGTGCCTGTTGCTCTACCACCATTGTCTTTAAACTCATAGAGCCTGTTACCATTAACAATGCGATCAATGAAATACCCATAGCCAATTCGTAACTGATAATTTGTGAGGCAGCGCGTAACCCACCCATCAAAGAAAATTTATTGTTACTTGCCCAGCTACCGATCATGATACCGTAAACACCTAAGCTCACCACACCAAAAACATATAAAATACCGATATTGATATCTGCTATTTGCAAAGAAAAATCTCTTCCTAAAATATGTATCTTATCTCCCCAGGGAATAACAGCTCCCGTCATCATTGCCGTTAACATAGCCAGACTCGGCCCTAATATAAATAAGAACTTGTTCGAAAAATTAGGGATGATCTCTTCTTTAAAAAACAATTTCAATCCATCTGCCAGCGGCTGTAAAATACCGAACGGGCCGGCACGATTAGGGCCAACCCTATCCTGCAATATAGCTGCTACTTTACGTTCAGCATATGTTGAATACATCGCAATGACCAAAGATGCAACAACCACTACAACTACCAATGCAAGCTTTTCAACTATAACCGCCGTATCAATTGATAAAAACATAATTAATTTTATTGTTCTTTTTAATAAAGTCAAAATTCAAAAGTGAAAACCAAAAAATTATTTTCTCTTCAACTTATGGGTTTTGACTTATTACTTATTTATTAAAGTCGTTGCTATGGGCAGGACCATTTATTTTGCTTAGATCGATATTTAATTTATTTACTTCGCTTACATCATGAATATCCATTAATAATAGTGGCTCTCTGCCGCCCATAACTTCCTGAAGCGTTTCTTTTGGTTTAACAACGCCAACATAATGCCCTTGCGCTATTACAGAATGGCGATTAATTAATGTTGGTCCTTCGATCGTCCAGTCTTTGGTTTCTTTTTTATCAAAGCGACAAGTGTTGCAGATCCAACCCGGTTTGCCATCAAAGCTTTGTACTTCACCCCATTGGTCTTTTCTTGCTGTTACGCGAAACACTTCTTCACCACGCAACCACAATGTTACTTTGCCACAACATTTTGGATTTTCGCAATTGCGATGTGCATCAACCGGTTTAGTGAACCAAACACGATTTTTGAAACGGAATGTTTTATCTGTCAAAGCGCCAACCGGACAAACATCAATCATGTTACCGCTGAACTCGTTTTCGATCGCTTTAGAAATGTAAGTAGAAATTTCTGCGTGCTCGCCTCTGTCTAAAATACCATGCACACGTTTATCAGTTAACTGATCCGCCACATAGGTACAACGATAGCAAAGAATGCAACGCGTCATATGCAATTGTATGTAAGGACCGATATCTTCTTTTTCAAATGTTCTTCTTGGAAATTCGTAGCGCGTTCCTTCTTTACCATGTTCGTAGCCAAGATCCTGCAAATGACATTCGCCAGCCTGATCACAAATAGGACAATCTAACGGATGGTTCAACAATAAAAATTCTACCACCCCCGCTCTTGCATCTTTTACTTTATCGCTCGTAATATTTTTTACGATCATACCATCCATTACAGTTGTTCTGCAGCTGGCCACCAATTTAGGCATTGGCCTTGGATCAGCAGTTGAACCTGCAGCAACCTCAACAAGGCATGTACGGCATTTACCGCCGCTACCCTGCAGCTTACTATAGAAGCACATTGCAGGAGGTGCAACATCGCCACCAACTTCTCGAGCAGCCGTCAATATGGTTGTACCTGGAGCAACCTCGATAGTAATATTATCGATGGTTACTTTAAAATTTGCCGGCGCTTGTTTTACTTCGTCTGCCATATTATTAATATGTTCTTTTTTCTTATGCTGTTACTGGTGGTGTTGGCACATGGATGGGATCAGCATAATGCGCCATTCCGTAATTTCTTCTTTGTGCTTCTTCAGGATTGTTGATATGCCATTCGAACTCATCACGGAAATGCCTGATCGCCGCTGCAATTGGCCATGCTGCTGCGTCACCTAACGGACAAATAGTATTTCCTTCGATCTTGCGTTGTATATCCCAAAGCAGATCGATATCGCTCATTTTCCCTTTTCCTGTTTCGATATTTTTTAAAACTCTTTCCATCCAGCCTGTTCCTTCGCGGCATGGAGAACATTGCCCGCAACTTTCATGATGATAGAAACGCGCTAATGTCATTGTATGACGAACAACACATTGGTCTTCATCCAACACAATAAATCCGCCGCTACCCATCATCGAACCTGTTGCAAAACCTCCATCACTTAAGCTTTCATAATTCATCATACGCTTTTCACCTTTGGCTGTTGTCAGCAAAAGATTTTGCGGTAAGATAGGAACTGATGATCCACCAGGAATACATGCTTTTAATTTTTTACCATTTGGGATACCACCACAATATTCATCGCTGAAAATAAATTCTTCCACAGAGATGGTCATATCGATCTCGTAGATACCCGGTTTATTAATATTTCCGCAGGCAGAAATTAATTTAGTCCCGGTACTTTTTCCAACACCAATCTTTGCATATTCTTCACCCCCAATATTCATGATCGGAACAACTGCTGCTAATGTTTCAACGTTGTTAACCACTGTTGGCCTTTCCCATGCACCTTTGATCGCCGGGAACGGAGGTTTAATTCTTGGATTACCTCTTTTACCTTCTAAGCTTTCGATCAAGGCTGTTTCTTCGCCGCAGATATAAGCACCCGCACCACGATGCACATACATTTCACAATCAAAACCCGAACCCTGAATATTTTTTCCTAGCCAACCATTTTGTCTGGCTTCGGCAATTGCGTTTTCTAAAATTTCAGCTACCCATGCATATTCACCACGGATATAAATATAACTCGCATTACTACCTAACGCGAACGAAGAGACGATCATTCCTTCGATCAATAAATGAGGAATGAATTCCATCAGATATCTATCCTTGAAAGTTCCAGGTTCACTTTCATCTGCATTACAAACTAAGTGACGTGGAATACCTTCTGGCTTAGCGATAAAGCTCCATTTCATTCCCGTTGGGAAACCCGCACCACCACGACCACGCAGTCCGCTTTTCTTTACTTCTTCAACGATGTCTGCAGGAGCCATTTTAAGGGCTTTCTCTACACTACGATAACCACCTTCACGACGGTATACTTCGTAGGTACGGATACCTTCAACATGTGCTTTTTCTAGTAATAATTTTCTTCCCATAAATGTTCAAAGTCAAAATTCAAAAGTGAAAACCAATAAGTATAACGGTAACTTTTAGGTTTTGACTTTTTACTTTTTAATTTAATTAGCCTTAGCTCTACATTCTGCTATAATCGCATCTACTTTTTCTTTGGTAAGATGTTCACGATAATTTTTACCCAGCTGCATCATTGGTGCATAACCGCAAGCGCCTAAACATTCAACGGTCTTTAAAGTAAACATACCATCTGCAGTTGTTTCACCAACTTTGATGTTTAGTTTTTGTTTGATGTAATCAATAATATTATCGCTGCCGTTTAACATGCAAGGACCAGTCTGACAAACTTCAAACATGAATTTGCCAACAGGTTTTAAATTGTACATGCTATAAAAGCTAGCTACTTCATACACTTCAATTGGTTCGATGTTTAACAGGCTCGCTACATAATCCATTACCGGCGTATCTAACCAGCCACCAAATTCATCTTGTGCCAAATGTAGTACAGGCAACAAAGCGCTCTTCTGCCTTCCTTGCGGATAATGCGAAATGAGTTCTGCGACCTTAGCTAATTTTTCCTGCGAAAATGTAATCATAACAATATATCAATTAAACAATTCTTCTTTGTATTACGCATCCAATTCTCCGGCGATCAAATTCAAACTACTCATCGTAATGATCGCATCGCTCAGCATACTTCCTTTTGTCATTTCAGGGTATGCCTGGTAATAAATAAAACATGGCCTGCGGAAATGCAGCCTGTACGGCGTTCTGCCGCCATCACTGATCAAATAAAAACCTAACTCACCGTTAGCGCCTTCAACAGAACTATATACCTCACCGGCAGGAATTTCCGTTTCGCCCATTATTATTTTAAAGTGATAGATCAATGCTTCCATTTTAGTGTACACATCTTTCTTCTCCGGTAAATAATAGGCAGGAACATCCGCATGAAATACATCCGCATCTGTACCTTTAAATTCCTGTACTTTTTTATACGCCTGGTTGATGATACTTAAGCTCTGCCACATTTCTTCCCCACGTACTAAGAAACGATCGTAGCAATCACCTGTTGTTCCTACCGGAACAGTGAAATCAAAATCCTGGTAACTGCTGTATGGCGTATGTACACGTACATCATAATCAACACCTGCCGCTCTTAAATTCGGACCGGTAAAACCATAGTTTAATGCGCGTTCTGCACTGATCGGTCCGCAACCAATAACACGTTCCATAAAAATACGGTTACGCAAAAACAGCTTTTCGAATTCTTTTAACTGAACAGGATATTCTTTTAAGAATTTCTCTAATTTTTCAAATGCTGTATTAGTAAAATTTCTTTCGAAGCCACCGATACGGCCGATGTTGGTTGTTAAGCGAGAACCGCAAACTTCTTCATAAATTTCATAGATCAACTCACGGTATTGCATCAAATACAAAAATCCGGAGAACGCACCGCTATCTACACCCACAATAGAATTACAGATCAGGTGATCGCTAATTCTTGCCAACTCCATTATAATGACACGTAAGTAATCAACTCTTTTCGGTGTTTGAACACCGAGTAATTTTTCGCAGGTTAAATGCCATCCCATATTGTTGATCGGAGATGAACAATAATTTAACCTGTCTGTTAAAGGTGTGATCTGATATAAAGGCCTTCTTTCCGCAATCTTTTCAAATGCCCTGTGAATATACCCTACTGTTGAAGTAGCTTTCTGAATGCGCTCGCCGTCCATTTCCAGTATATTCTGAAACACACCATGCGTAGCAGGATGCGTAGGGCCAAGGTTTAGTGTAGTAGTTAGTTTTTCTAAAGAACCCTCTGGTAATACTATGTGGTCAGTTGAATGCATTTCTTATTTTTTTGTTACCAACTTTTGTTCGTTATTCATCATCATTGCTGATCTTATCTTCCAAACATCGCATCATCCTTATCAACTCTTGTCTGCTCTTCCATCGGAAATTCTTTTCTCATCGGAAAATAATCCATCTCATCAACATTCAAAACCCTTATTAAATTTGGATGACCTAAAAAATTCACACCAAAAAAATCATAGGTCTCTCTTTCCATCCAGTTAGCTGATTGATATAAGGCCGTTGCGCTAAATACATCAGGCTTTGTAACATCTGCAAACACTTTAAAGCGGATGCGTACATTGTCAACCAAATTATGCAAATGATATACAACTGCTAATTCTTCTCCTTTTCTTGCAGGATAATGAACAGCCTGCAGATCAGTCAAAAATTGAAACCGTAATTCAGCATCATCAAATAAAAATTGTAACACTTTTAAATTCTGATCTTTCGGTGCGGTAAAAGTTAGCATACCATAAGGCTCAACCCAATCGGTTAATTGATCGCCAAATTTTTCTACCAGCCTTGTTTTAATTAATTCGTTTGTCAGTGCCATATTATAAGTCAAAAATCAAAAGTAAAAACCTAAAAGTTATTGAATTCCGTATTCCGCCAACATATCCTTGTACTTATCTCCTGTTCTTCTTCTCAAACTTTCGTTACCTACCAGTTCCTGAATTTTCATAAAGCCATCTAAAATAGCTTCGGGCCTTGGCGGGCAACCTGGCACATATACATCCACCGGGATGATCTGATCAATTCCCTGTAAAACAGAATACGAATCAAATATACCACCGCTGCAAGCACAGGCACCTACTGATAAAACCCAGCGTGGCTCTGCCATTTGTAAATAAACTTGCTTTAAAACCGGACCCATTTTTTTAGAGATAGTACCCATTACCATTAACAGATCACATTGGCGCGGAGAAAAGCTCATACGCTCAGCACCGAATCTTGCGATATCATAATGACTGGCTGCTGTTGCCATAAATTCAATACCGCAGCAGGATGTAGCGAATGGTAGCGGCCAGATGGAGTTTTTTCTTGCCAGGCCTACTACTTTTTCAAGCGAGGTTGCCATAAAACCATCTCCCATGAAGTTCGCAGGAGCTTCCACCATCTTAACCTTATTATTAAATTGTACCGGACGAGACATAGTATTTTATTTTGAATGCTAAATTTTAAATGCAGAACGATTAGCGACTTAACTAAATATTCAATACCATTTAAAATTCAAAATTTATAATTCAACATTTCTTTTAATCTTCCCAATCCAATGCGCCTTTCTTCACGATATATATAAAGCCTGCTATAAATAATGCTACGAACATTATTACGGCTGAAAACCCGTGCCAGCCTAACGAACGAAAGTTTACCGCATAAGGATAAAAGAAAATAACCTCCACATCAAACAGCACAAATAAAATGGCTACTAAAAAATATTTAATAGCCATCGGCTGACGTGCATTTCCTTTTATTTCAATACCACTTTCAAAGTTTTGTAGCTTTTCGGCTGAATTTCTTTTTGGGCCAAAATAATGTGTTGCGCCCATCATTGAACCAATAAAAATAATGGCAAAGAGCAACTGAATACCAATCGGCAAATAGTTTGCGGAACTATTTATTGCAGAAATCTGTAGGAAAAAAAGACCCATAATTACTATTATTCAGGAATGATTAGCAAAAGTACGACAGGGTAATGAAAAAACAATCTATGTTTTGAAAAAGAAAGTCCCCATTCGCCTAATTGGAATGGGGACCCGCACATATTATCTTTTTCTAGATTATCTGAGGAATTTAGCCCTTTAACTAGCCGGTTTTTTTGCCGGTTGTGGCTTCAAATTCAGCTTACTGATCACTTCTTTATTCGATAAAGCCTGGGAATCTGTCGGGTCTAACGCCAATATTTTATCGCAGTAGTCAAGTGCTGTCTGTTTGTCTCTTTTAACGTTAACATAATACGGAACGAAATACTTGTAACTACCGATCAACTGTTGTTTATATTTTGCGGTATCTGCATTACCCACCTCAATCGCCTTTTGGAAAGATGGATTTGCCAATCCTTTTTGCATGGTTGAATCGATCCCCCAATAAGCCTTACCCGTCATATAGTAACCAAAAGCATCATCTGGAAATTTTTGCGTGTATACATTAAATACAGCTATGGAATTTTTATAAGCACCCGCCCTGAAATAGCTATAACCGGCATTGTAAAGATCTGCTTTTGTCGGAACGGCCTTTATCGCTACTATTTTATTATAATAATCTCCGGCTGCTTTGAAATTAAAAGCTGCTTCATAATCAGCAGCGATCGATTTTAAGTGATTTACTTTATCGGTTTCCGAAACATCTAACGCAAGTCCTTTATTGAGTGATGCGGTTGCCAATGCAGAATCTGCAGTTCCCAATTTCAACAGATCCCTGGTATAAGTTATATAATCTGTAGGGCCTATTTTGGCCGGGGCTTGTTTGGCAAAATATAATTCGAAAGCAGTTTTTGCATCTGCCGAATCACCTAATTTAAAATAAGCATATGCTTTTAATCCATACAAAGAAGGAAACGGTGTTGCACTTGCACCAATGCAATTATCAGATTGTGTGATGGCATCTTTAAATAAACCCTGAGCATATTTCATAGATGCCCTGTAGTAACAAGCATTAGGCTCGTCAATCCCTTTCAGGTTTAAATATTTTTCCAGGTATGCTGCAGACTGGGTAACATCGGTTGTATAATAATAATCATAAAAATTATAATATACCGGTGAATAATTAGGATCTTCTGTAACGGCGTCATTGTAGTACTTCATATAAATATCCCGTTGGCCATAGCCTTGTGTCTGGTATATTTTACCGATCCTGAAAGAAGCCCTTGCGTAATTATGTTGTATTGCCAACGCGCCCTGGTAAGCCAACTGTGCATTACCGCCATCGCCGATTTTTTTATAGGCATCTCCCAAATTACAAAACACATCCGGATCTTTTGAACCACCTTTAAGCGTGGTAGCTAAAGTCAATTTTTCGATCGCGTAATTTGCATCGCCCCCTTTTACATCCACATTTGCAAAACCAATCGCATTTAATACGGCCGCATTTTTATTGTTGCTTAAACTGATGGCTGTTTCAAAACGGTTGTGTGCATCCGGTATATTGCCTTGCAACAATTCTATATGCCCTAACCCTGCGATCAATAAAGGACTGTTTGAATTTGTCATTAATGTTTTTTGATACAATGCTTCAGCAGAAGCGGTATCATCCAATTGAATTTCAGATTGTCCCAACCAATAGGCTGCATCAATATCATTAGGATTGGCTGCTATTAATTTACTGAATACTTCTTTGGCGCTGATGTACTTTTCATAATAGAAGAGTTTCTTTCCTTCATCAATGCTTTGTGCTTTACCGATCGTAGAAATAAATAATACGCTCAATAGCACTACCGATTTGATCTTATTCATCTTATTTTATTGATTTATACTTTACAATGATATTAATTTTTAAGACAGCTTGTACAAAAGCAAACTTAATCGCTGTCTAATTTTTCATTAATCTTAACATTTCTTATTTGAAACCCGATCTTCGAAGGACCCAGGTATGCTCTCCGAAAAATTAATTGTCCTCTTTCATACTGCAGAAAATCTACAAAGCCCGAACCGAGCCCGTTGTAATTTTCTTTGAGTATATAATACAAACCGCGTACCAATGGGTATCTCCTGGTCTCAATACCCAGTTGCGTTGGTTTTACATAAGGAGAATCAGCACATTCATCGCACCTCACGTACGCCATCTTTACTTTTGTCAGCATAGCTACTTGTGCGGTATCTTCCGGATTACCTATCCAGCTTATTCCGACCATACCGATCGCATCGGGATTTGCGGCAACATAATTTAAAACATCCTGACTACTCTTTGCCGCTTTTACCGCACTGGTATCAAATTTTTGTCCTTTTAAAATACTGTCGATGGCAAACCTAACGGTACTGGTTGCACTAAGTCCGTCGAAAACAACAGACCGCTTTTTCCCTGACTGGCCGGTCAATAACTTTCTTAACTGATCAAACGTAAAAACGCTATCAGCGCTTTTATTATTGACAACAATAGCAATAGCATCCGTTGCAACCTTATCCCAGCGGGGCGTATAACCTATTGAATTATTGAAATATTTTTCTTCATCAATACTCAAACCTCTTGTTACAATGGCCAGCCTCGTAGAGGAATCATTAAAAATATCTTTTAAACATTCGGCCTCCGGTTTATAATGCACAATGATATTGGCATTGGGAAAAGAAGCTTCGTATGCCGCTATTTCTTCATCGATCACTGGTTTAAACGATTCGTCAACACTGATATTGATGGTGCCATTTTTGGGTGTATCTGCTACACTATGTGCATGATCACAACTGCTTATTACTGCAATCACAAAAACACAAAAAAGAACCTTAAAAAATTTATTATTCATACTTATTTATGCTTACTCCAGGGTCACACGTTCTTATTATACCCTCTGTAAATTCTAAAAGCACCATATATCCAGCAGATAACTGCAAATAATTTTATCATCACAGGATCATACGATTCAACAACCCTTTCTGTATATTTTATAGGAAACATAAAAAAACATCCGGCAATGATCATTAAACCACCCATAATATAATTGGTTACACTACGCACCTGCCACCTGCTTTTTTCTCTGTTTGATTCCTTGTCATTTTCAAATTCTTCGAGCGCCATTGCTTACATTTAAATGAGTTGCCAAATTACTACAATTATTATGGATTGTCCTCCCGAGATTCAAATTTTACAGGAATAATATGATAAACGGATACGTTTTGACCTTTTGATTTTCCGGGTGTCCAATTGGGCATTTTCTTTAATACTCTTATTACCTCATTATTAAAATCTTCACCGCCATCTTTTACCACCTGGAAACTTTTTAATTTCCCGTCATACCCAACAACAAATGATATTTGCACGCTTACAATTTCCCCATCTGCCATATCAATAGGGGTACGAAGATTCTTTTCTAAAAATTTGCGCAAGGCTTCATCACCACCCGGAAAACTCGGGTATACATCAGGGTTATCGATTGGTATCGTTGGGTTGACTGCAGGTGTATAACCAATTCCTCCAGAAGATTTTCCTTCGCCTGTTCCTGAAGACGCCGTTGTTGCGGCTCCATCTATGGTAGAGCTTATACTTGTTGATACAGAAGGAATCGTTGAGGTTGTTGTGATGGCAAGGTCTGCAGAATCCGGTATTTTCTTCGTGCTATCTTTTACCAAAGTGATAGCTGCGCCATGAGTTGGCCGGTTCGGTTTAGGCGTATTTTTTTGAGGTATGGGAGGAGTAGGTGGCGGAGCCTTAGGGCAATAAAAACCAATTCTTGGCCCTTCAATAAATGTTATAGTATCTACATTTTTCTTCTTAGGGAAAAATGTCAGACAAAACAATACACCTATTCCTCCCATCATTATGCCGATAGATTTATATAACCTGCCAGTATAAAATTTACGCAGTTCATACGCGCCATAGGCTTTATTACGGTTTTCGAAAATGATGTCCAATACATCGCTTTTCATAATTAAGTCACTGTTCATAATTGGTTGATTTTGAAATGAGGAAATATGTTTCAAAATCGGCGCCGATAACAATAAGATGATTTAAATCTATAATTCCACAAATAAATTATTACCTGTCAATGGTCCATTATAAATGGAGTGATGATTATCGAAGTAAGCCTGGTTCATCAACCATTTATAATTAACCATTAACCATTAGCTTTGCGTTCATGAAAATTTTAATGGTTTGCCTGGGCAATATTTGCCGGAGCCCTTTGGCAGAAGGAATTTTGGAGAAAAAGATACAGGAAGCAGGATTAAACTGGATAGTGGATAGCGCTGGAACCAACGGATACCATGTAGGCGAATCGCCGCATCGCTTATCTCAAAAAGTAGCTGAAGAACACGGCATAGATATCAGTAAACAAATAACAAGAAAATTTGTAAAAGAAGACTTTGGCAGGTTTGATAGGATCTATGCAATGGCGGAAGATATCGTGGACGAAATGAAAATGATCAGCAGGGAAAAATATGATGCGTCAAAAGTTGAGCTATTGCTGAATGAATTATATCCCGGACAAAACAGGGACGTTCCTGATCCATGGTCAAAGCCGGAATCAGCGTATCATGAAGTATTTGAATTAATTGATAAAGCCTGTGATGCCATTATTGCAAAAGCTATTGCCTGATCGTTCAATGGTTTTATCGGAATTTGTTATTGAAATTTGTTTTTTGTTCTTTTTACTTTTAATTTAGAAAATGTCTAAACCAACTATACCGCAGGGCACCAGAGATTTTTCCGCAGACGTGGTGCGTAAGCGTAATTATATTTTATCTACCATAAAAAATGTTTTTGAATTATATGGGTTTCAACCACTGGAAACTCCGGCGATGGAAAACCTGAATACATTAATGGGTAAATATGGTGAAGAGGGCGATCGGTTAATTTTTAAGATCATCAACAACGGCATCAACGATCCAAAAAATATCGATAAAGCAAAAGCCGGTTTTGAAAAAGCATTAGAAGGGAAAAGTAGTAGCGACTTGACAGAGCGTGCTTTAAAATATGACCTTACTATTCCATTCGCAAGGTATGTTGCGATGAACCATACGCAACTAACGTTCCCATTCAAACGCTATCAGATACAACCAGTTTGGCGCGCAGACAGGCCTCAAAAAGGCCGCTACCGTGAGTTTACACAATGTGATGCGGATGTGGTAGGGAGCACTTCTTTATTGAACGAAGTTGAATTAGCCAACATATACGCAGCTGTTTTTTCAAAACTTGGAATCAATGTTGAAATAAGAATTAATAGTAGAAAAATATTGGCTGGAATTGCAGAGATAATTGAAGAACCTAATAGGATTATTGACATAACTGTTGCAATAGATAAAATAGATAAAATAGGAATCGACGGTGTTAAGAATGAATTAGAAAAAAAAGGATTTAGCAACGAAAAGATAAAAAAGCTTGAAGATCTTATGGACGCAGAAGCGAAAGCTATAAAATATATTGGCAGCGGCTCTCATAAAGACCCTAATTTGAATAAATTAATGTTTTTAAGAAATGCTTATCAAACATCAAATGTATTTTTAGATGGAATTAATGAAATAGAGTATGTTGTTAAACAATCAAATCTTTCAAATATAAAAGTTGATACTACTCTTGCACGTGGATTAAATTATTATACAGGAATAATATTTGAAATAAAAGCTAAAGGTGTAGAAATTGGCAGCATTGGAGGAGGTGGCCGTTATGACGACTTAACAAGTTTATTCGATGTGCCTGGCATACCTGGTGTTGGTATTAGTTTTGGTGTTGACAGAATATATGATGTAATGGAAGAACTAAAACTTTTTCCTGAAGATCTGCAAGTAAGTACCAAAGCGCTATTTTTTAATATGGGCGAAACTGAAAGTCTTTTTGCTTTTGGTATCATGCAACAAATACGCGGTAAAGGCATTGCCTGCGAACTGTACCATGAATTTACAAAGATCGGCAAGCAATTTACCTACGCAGAAAAAAAGAATATTCCCTACGCCATTATCATCGGCAGCAAGGAAATAGAAGAAAAGAATTGCGTGGTAAAGAACCTTGCGACCGGCGTACAAAATATCGTGGCGATCGACACATTGCATCAGGAAATAGTGAATTAACAACCAGGCAGTTATCGATCGGTTTATGGCCCACCCTACATTTCCTACAATTGAAGTGAATTTACTGTTTCCTCGTACTTAAATAGTAACTTTGTGCTTTAAAGTATCCTATTTATGCGATAAATAGCCACTTTCTTCACTCACTAAGTCAACAACACAACACTATGTACACCCATATTTGGATGAAATATCTGCCGGTTATCAGGATTCTATTAAAGAAATCTTCAACAGGTAACCAGGTACTTGACCTTAACCGCATTGACTTTGAAAGAGCCGGTAGCGGGCGTAAGGCAGGGTATAAATTCAATATCGAGTTTGAAGATGGAAAAGTAGCAAACGTTATCAGCGGGTCAGACCTTGCAAGCCATTTGTCGATCGTGATGTTGGAAGATGCAGGAACGAAACAAATACTAAAGGAAAATAATTATAGCGTAAGCTTGAATACAAGATTTCAATTACTCATAAAAAATACCACTCCTGCAGCAAAAACAGAAACGCCTGCAAGAGAAACTTCAACTGAGTAGAACAACTTAACTATCCAAACATTTTGACATTTAAAGATTTCGGTTTTGATGAGCGTTTAATAGAAGGTATAGAATCTTCAGGTTATAACACAGCTACACCCGTTCAGGAACAAGTAATTCCCTTGGTATTAGCGGGCAAAGATGTGATCGCTTCTGCACAAACAGGCACCGGTAAAACGGCCGCTTTTCTTCTTCCTTTAATTAATAAAATAATAACAGCGCCATCAAATGATGGAAGTATCACTGCGTTGGTAATTGTGCCCACACGTGAATTAGCAGTACAGATCGCGCAACACATGGAAGGCCTCTCCTACTTTACTTCGGTGAGTTCGATAGCGGTTTATGGCGGTGGCGATGGCAATGCTTTTGTACAGGAAAAGAAAGCACTAAGCATGGGTGCTGATATCGTGATCTGCACACCGGGCAAAATGATCGCGCATTTAAATATGGGTTACGTTAAATTCCAAAACCTTAAATATTTAGTGTTGGATGAAGCGGACCGCATGTTAGATATGGGTTTTTATGATGACCTGATGCGTATCATCAATAGCTTGCCTGCAAAAAGACAAAACCTTTTATTTTCGGCAACCATGCCACATAAAATAAGAGAGCTGGCAAAAACAATTTTACATCAGCCGGCAGAAATAAATATTTCGATCAGCAAGCCGAATGAAAAAATTGTTCAGTTGGCTTATGTTGTATACGAACCACAAAAAATTCCTTTAGTAAAATATATTCTGCACCAGAAAACTTTTAAATCCGTGCTGATATTTTGCAGTAGTAAAATGAGTGTAAAACAACTCAACCGTGATCTTAAAAAAACAGGCCTACCGATTGATGAGATACACAGTGATCTTGAACAGGATGTGAGAGAAGATACGCTGATGAAATTTAAAAGTGGCCGCCTGCAAATATTGGTAGCTACCGATATTTTAAGTCGGGGTATTGATATTGACAACATCGATCTTGTGATCAATTACGATGTACCGCACGACGGTGAAGATTATGTTCATCGTATTGGCCGTACGGCACGCGCTGCAGCTGAAGGTACTGCTATCACTTTTGTAAGTGAAAAAGAACAACGCAAATTTGCAAGCATAGAAAAATTAATTGGCAAACCCGTTCCCAAAGCTGTCTTGCCTGAAGAGTTTGGTGAAGCACCTGAATACACGCCCACAGCCTTCAGGCCAAAAGATGGTGCCGGCAGAAATCAAAAAAGGCCGGGGGGGTACAATCAGAATGCTTCGAGAAGATCTTCGTAATATTATTTCACGCAAAGTCACGTAAGTCAGGTAAGCCGCAAACGACTATCTTATTTTACTTAATCATCCTTTGCGCCTTTGCGTGAAAACCTTCCCCACAAATGAAATATATTTGTAAAAAACATTTATCATTTCAGTATCCAGCAACATATTATCCAGTCCGATAGAATATTTAAAAGGCGTTGGTCCGCTTAAGGCGGAGCTGATCAAAAAAGAACTTAACATCTTTACTTTTAAGGACCTGTTGGAGTTTTATCCTTTCCGGCATGTAGATAGAACTAAGATCGACACCATCGCATCACTCAATCCGCAGACAGATTATGCACAGGTTGCAGGAAAATTAATGCAGGTTGATATTGTGGGTGAAAAAAGAAGCAAAAGGTTAGTTGCTTATTTAGAAGATGATACTGGTGAAATAGAACTCACCTGGTTCCAGGGAATTAACTGGATAGAAAAAAATTTACACATCGGCCAGCAATACCTCGTCTTTGGCAAAGTAGGTTTCTTTAATAGGAACGTACAAATGATGCATCCCGAAATTGAGGTATTCACTGCGGAAAAAGCTGGTGGTAAAAAATTTCTGGAGCCGGTGTATCCTTCTACAGAAAAGTTAAAAGCGCGTGGCCTGAACGGGCGCGCCATTGGAAAATTAACCCATGCCCTATTACAATTATTATCTCCTAAAGACCTGCCCGAAAATTTACCGGAAGCTTTGTTAAAACAATATCGTTTTGTTTCAAGGTTCGAGGCTTTTTGCAATATCCATTTTCCTGCATCAGATGAATTGTATACGCATGCGCTGCGCCGCTTAAAATTTGAAGAATTATTTTTTGCACAGATACGCTTAGGCATTATCAGAGGCGAACGGCACCGGTTCAGCAAAGGCTGGGTATTTGATAAAGTAGGTGACCTGTTCAATACTTTCTACACTAATTATTTGCCATTCGAATTAACCGGCGCACAAAAAAGAGTACTGAAAGAAATTCGGAAAGACACGGGCAGCGGCAGGCAAATGAACCGTCTCTTACAGGGGGATGTTGGTAGCGGTAAAACAATCGTAGCCTTGTTAAGTATGTTGATAGCGGCAGACAATGGTTTTCAAAGCTGCATGATGGCGCCTACCGAAATACTGGCACAACAACATTTTAACAGCATAACAGCATTGGTAAAAGATATACCGGTTGTTGTAAAAATGCTAACGGGTTCATCTAAAGCTAAACAAAGAAAAGAAGTATTAAAATGTTGTGAAGATGGCACGCTGCATATTTTGATCGGCACGCATGCAGTGATAGAAGATAAAGTACTATTCAAAAATCTAGGATTCGCGGTCGTTGATGAACAACATAAATTCGGCGTAGCGCAGCGGGCACAGCTCTGGAAAAAAAATACGATGCCGCCACATGTATTAGTGATGACGGCCACACCTATTCCAAGAACACTGGCACTGACAGCTTACGGAGACCTCGATTATAGTGTGATGGATGAATTACCGCCAGGCAGACAACCTATTGCAACCATTCATCGTTATGAACAGGCAAGGCCGCAGGTAATGGATTTTATTAAAGAAGAAATAGTAAAAGGCAGGCAGGCATATATCATTTATCCATTGATCGAAGAATCGTCAAAAATGGATTATGAAAATTTGATGAAGGGATATGAAGAAGTAAAATCATTTTTTCCTGAACCAAAATATTGGATAAGCATGGTGCACGGCAAACAACCTGCGGAACAAAAAGACACCAACATGCAGCGTTTTGTGAATGGTGATACTAATATTCTGGTTGGCACAACGGTGATCGAAGTAGGCGTAAATGTTCCCAATGCCTCGGTGATGGTTATTGAAAGTGCCGAAAAATTCGGCCTGTCGCAATTGCACCAGTTAAGAGGCAGGGTTGGTCGCGGCAGTGATAAAAGCTTCTGTGTTTTACTGACAGGAAGCAAAGTGTCTAACGATGCAAAAGAGCGCTTAAAGATATTATGTGCCACGAATGATGGCTTCAAAGTTGCAGAGAAGGACCTTGAAATACGCGGACCAGGAGATATTGGCGGCACGAGACAAAGCGGCCTGCTGGATTTTAAACTGGCAAACATCGTGCAGGACAAAGTAATACTGGAAGCGGCTAAAAAAGCGGCGGAAGATATTCTGGAAACAGATCCGGACCTTAGCTCCGCAGATAATTTATCAATGAAAACATATCTGCAGCTACAAAAAGGAAAGACTATCTGGAGCAAAATATCGTAATATATTAATAGAATGTTACCGTGCGAAAATTAGGGTAATATTAGCATTTAGAATAGGTACTTTACAAAAAAATCATAAGTGACAATTTTACAAAAAACAGCTACTTATTTTTTGACCATTTTTGCAGCATCGTTTGTTGCACAATCTTCTTATGCACAATTGCAATTTATAGAAAACAAAGGCCAGTGGAACAAAGCAGTAAAATTTAAAGCGGATGTTCCCTGCGGTGCATTTTTCTTAGAAAAAAAAGGGTTCACCATTTTATTGCATGATCCAAAAGATCTATTAAATCTTGAAGAAACGGCCCATGGTAATAATGTTGCCGTTACTGCCGCTTCAACAACCGGCACTTCTACCAATGCCGGTTTTATTATTGCAGGCTCATCCGCTACTTCAACAACTCAACAAAAAACGACTGCGGATGTTATCACCCAGCCAATAGTTATTCATTCGCATGCGTACAAAGTAGATTTTATTGGCGCTTCTGACGACGCGACAATTGTTCCTGAAAAATCTTTGCAGTCTTACAACAATTATTTTATTGGCAATGATTCAACACAATGGCAAAGCAATTGTAAAATATATCAGGCGGTAACGTATAAAAATATCTATCCGAATATTGATGTGCATTATTATACCAATGCAGGAACATTAAAGTATGATATAATAATAAGGCCCGGTGGCAATGCGAACGATATTGTAATGCGGTATGATGGTGTAAATAAAATGCAAATAAAAAACAGGGAGTTGGTCATTACCACTTCCGTAGGCGAAACAAAAGAATTATATCCATATACGTATCAGCTAAATGGTGATACCCGTGAAACACTTGATTGTAAATATGATCTGGAAGACAGTACCATAAAATTTAAAATAAAAGGGCAAACAACAGGTTCAACGATCGTGATCGATCCTACTTTAATATTTTCTTCTTTTACCGGTAGCACTTCTGATAATTGGGGTTATACCGCAACACCTGCTCCTGACGGAAGCTTTTATGCAGGAGGCATTGTGTTTGGTAATGGCTTCCCTACTTCTACCGGAGCTTTTCAACAAACATTTAATGGAGGTGTTGATGACGACAACATTGGCCTGGGTTATGATATCAGCATTTTTAAATTTTCTTCTAATGGCAGTCAGAGATTGTTTGCCACATTTCTTGGAGGAAACGGTAATGAACAGCCACATAGTATGATCTGCGATGCACAGGGCGATCTGATCATTACCGGCAGAAGCAGTTCTTCTAATTTCCCTTTGTTACCTGCAACAAATTCGATATATGCCGGTGGCGCTTATGATATAACTGTTACAAAATTCACGGCGAATGGAACAGGAATAATGGGCTCCATAAAAATTGGCGGAAGCAGTGATGACGGAGTAAATATCCGAAGTAAATATGTGGCTCCCGCAGGTGCCGATGCTATTCGCAGAAATTATGGCGATGATGCACGAAGTGAAGTTATATTGGATGCAAGCAATAATATTATATTAGCTTCCTGTTCTCAATCTACCAATTTCCCTATTATTAATAGTGTCATTCAGCCGGTCTTTGGTGGCCATAGACAAGATGGAGTAGTAGTTAAATTTACACCCAATCTTTCAGCTGTTATTTTCAGTACTTATTTTGGTGGCAGTGGCGATGATGCTTGTTTCTCTGCATCCGTCAATCCTATAACAGGCAATATCTATATTGGAGGAAGCACAACTAGTACTGACCTGCCTGGTAATAAAACCGGTGTTATCGGCAGCACATATTTTGGCGGACTGACAGATGGTTACGTAACAGAGCTAAAACCTGATGGCAGCGCAATTATTAAAACCAGTTACCTGGGAACTTCGGGTAATGATATGTTATATGGTATTCAATTTGATAAATCAGGATTTCCCTATGTCATGGGTTCCACTACAGGTAGCTGGCCGGTCATCAATGCAAATTTTAGTAATCCTGGAAGCAAACAATTTATAGCAAAATTACAGCCTGATCTTTCAGCCTACGTTTACTCTACTGTGTTTGGAACAAATTCTACCATTCCTAATATTTCGCCGGTCGCTTTTTTAGTTGATCGCTGCGAAAATGTATATGTATCCGGTTGGGGCGGATCGTTCGATAATGGTGATGGTTACCCATCTGTTGGAACGACCAATATGACCGTGACACCCAATGCGATTCAGTCAACTACAGATGGAAATGATTTTTACTTTTTTGTATTGGAGAAAGATGCCAACAGCCAGTTGTTTGGCAGTTTCTTCGGACAATCGGGAGGTTTTGCTGATCACGTAGATGGCGGTACCAGTCGTTTTGATGAGAATGGAATTATTTATCAGGCAGTATGTGCTAACTGTTATGGCGGCGCCACTTTCCCTGCTACGCCTGGTGCGTGGGCGTCTCAAAATGGTACCGGAACACAAGGCTGTAACGAAGCCGCAGTAAAAATTGCCATGAATTTTGCCGGCCTGAGTGCAGGTTTAAAAACAATAGGTGATGGAATAGTGGGCGATACCACTGGTTGTTTGCCTTTCACCGTTCAGTTCACAGATACTGCAACGCTTGCAAAAAAATATATGTGGGATTATGGTGACGGCACATCTGACACAACAACAACAGGCATTGATTCGCATACTTTCACTTCCTCAGGAACATACACTGTTCGTTTGATCGCAGAAGACAGTATAAAATGTAATATCAGGGATACGGTTTACAAAGGAATAAGAGTTAGTAATAACAAGGCTACTTTAAATTTTGATTACACAAAAGTGGGACCTTGTGATCAGTTTAGTTATCAATTTACAAATCTCTCCACAGACGTAACAGGATTTTTTTCTCCCAAAGCTTTTGTATGGGATTACGGAGATGGTTCTCCCGATGATACATTAGGGGTAGCGGCAACACAGGTTCACACTTTTCCTTCACCAGGTTCTTACGTTGTGACTTTATGTGTAATTGATACTTTTGTTTGCAATGCGCCGGGCTGTCAATCCAGTATAATAAGGGTTGCATCAAATGTAGAAGCGCTATTTACTACGCCTCAAAAAGGATGCGTTCCTTATTCGGCTTTTTTTGATAATACCAGTGTTGGTGGAACAAATTTTTCCTGGGATTTTGGCGACCCCGCCAGTGGTGCACTGAACACATCTACGGATATAAGTCCAACACATGTATACAACAATATAGGCCCCTACACAATAAAAATGATCGCGTTTGATAATAACACCTGTAACAAAATAGATAGCACTACTTTTTCTATTCAGGTATATCCACTACCAACCGCTCAATTTACATGGTCGCCTAATCCTCCGCAGAATAATACACCTACGCAGTTTACCAATGCATCGTCAGGCGCAACAAAATACATTTGGGATTTTAATGAGAATGGCAATACCTCAACATTGACAGATCCCGAATACCAGTTCAATTCGACCAACAGTTTTCATGTTTGCTTACAGGCGATCAATGATCAGGGCTGTATTGATACTGCTTGTCATGATGTAAGCGCTATTGTGACTTCTTTGTTTGATGTTCCCAATGCTTTCACACCAGGAAAAGCTGGCGGCAATGGCATTATTAAAGTAATGGGTTATGGCATAGCCAGTATGGATTGGAAAATTTACAACCGTTGGGGACAGTTGATCTTTGAAAGCACCAATAAAGAAGACGGATGGGATGGCACCTATAAAGGAACAATACAACCAATGGACGTATATACGTACACGTTAGATATAGAACTTACTAATGACAATAAAAAAGTAAGGAAGACCGGCGATATCACTTTATTAAGATAGAGCTGATCATTTGATATTGATAGAGAAATGAGAATAAAAAAATATTACATACTAAATAGAATCCTGCTCATATTATTATGCACGTTTTCCTACGCCTGTTCTTTACAGGCGCAGGATCTTCATTTTTCTCAATTCTTTAATGCGCCACTTACTGTTAACCCTGCCAATACCGGTTTTATTCCTGATGCTGATTATCGGATTGGTGTACATTACCGCGATCAATGGTCTTCTGTACTGGCTGCGCCGTATAAAACTTTTAGCGCCTTCGGAGATGCGCAGGTCTTAAGAAACAAGATCGACAATGGCTGGATCGGATTGGGTGCCTATATATTAAGTGATGTTGCAGGCAGCGGTACGTTACGATCTACCCAGGTATATGGTTCAGTAGCTTATCATCAAATGTTGGGTAGCGGTAGTTTAGTAACTGCAGGATTTAATTTAGGTTGGGTGAACAAACAAGTGGATGCAAGTAAACTAACTTTTCCGGACCAATTCAACGGCGTTTTTTTCGACAATACCATACACAATCCTGATGATATATTAAGCAGAAGCAATTTCAGTTTTTTTGATATGCAGGCTGGTGTCAACTATGCTTATTTTCCTACTGATAAAATATATCTAAACGTTGGGTATTCTATTCAACATGTGAACAGGCCGCAAGAAACTTTTTTTGATGACAATGCCGATGACAGCAGGGTTTCTCTTCGGCATATTGGTTTTATCAGCGCTATCTTAAAACCTGATGATAAGGTCATCCTTAATCCCAATGCTTATTTTACCACACAGGCAAAAGCAACTGAATTAATGTTTGGCTTAAATGCTAATTATAATTTACAGGGTGCGGGAGAAAAACAATTGATCATGGGATTATATTATCGCTGGGGAGATGCCGCTATCGCAGTGGCAGGATTTGAATTAGATCACATACGTTTTACATTTAGTTACGATATAACAACCTCTGCATTGAGCCAGTTTAATAATTCACAAGGTGCCAGTGAATTTAATTTATTGAAAAGTGGTTATTACAATGACGGCGGCCCTAAAGATGCCTTATGTCCTGAGTTTTAACCGGACAAAATAAATTATTACTCTTTTCAAGTATCTCCGTTAATTTTACATCCGTAACCAAGTATGAAAAAAATCCTGATCATAAGCTGCCTGTTAATAATCGCATCGCACACAATGGCGCAATTTGACAATCACTATCATACTGATGATAATAACGATGAAGATAATTTTGGCTTCAATAAGCGCTCTTTATTTATCGGAGGAACATTGGGCCTTGGTGTAGTCAATAGTAGTTTCACTGCCGGTGCTACACCGGAAATTGGTTTCACCGCAAAAAAATGGTTGGATGTTGGCGCCCTGGTAAATATTAATTATTATTCTCAGCCTGCCGATCCTAATTACTACTACAATAATAATACGAGAACAAGAAGTTTTAATTACGGTATCGGTGCCTTTGGCCGTATTTATCCTTGTCATTTTCTTTTCGTAACGGCGCAACCTGAATTGAATTTTGTTAGCACGAACTATAAATATTTCGGCAGCCCAGTAAGCACTGCCAGTTTTCAAACACAAGCCGTAAGCTTATTGTTAGGTGCGGGTTATTGCGAAAGAATAGCAGGAAGGTCCAATTTTTATATCGCAATCATGTTTGACGCATTATCTGATCCTAACTCTCCTTATCGCGATGCATACACCAACGCCATCGTGCCGATCTACAAAGCTGGATTCGATATCTATTTACATCCGGGAGGATAACCGGCTGTTCCTCATTTTTTGATTCACATTTGTTGCTACGCTATCTTTACTTATAGATTGATTGCCATTATTTATTTATCTTGAAGAAAATTCAATATGTCTCCTACACTATTGCTGTCCTTCGTTTTAGGATATTTTCTTTTACTCTTTGCAGTAGCCGCATATACCAGTCGTAATTCTACCAACGATTCATTTTTTATCGGCAACCGAAACAGCAATTGGATGTTGGTTGCTTTTGGCATGATAGGCACTTCATTAAGCGGTGTAACTTTTGTAAGCGTGCCCGGTGCCGTAGCGAAAGAATCTTTCGCTTATTTTCAAATTACCCTGGGTTATTTGATCGGTTATCTGATCATTGCTTTTGTATTATTGCCGTTGTATTATAAACTTCACCTTACTTCTATTTATACTTATTTGAATGGCCGCTTAGGTATTGCTTCTTACAAAACAGGCGCTTCATTTTTTATATTATCAAGAACACTGGGCGGTACTGCAAGATTATATTTAGTAGTAAACATTTTGCAGGAAACCATCTTACAAAATTTTGGCGTTCCTTTTTGGCTAACTACACTGATCATTCTTGTCATGATATTATTGTACACCTACAAAGGTGGTGTAAAAACTATTGTATGGACGGATACTTTACAAACTACCTGCATGCTCGCCGGATTGATCATTTGTAGCATTTATATTTTAGGTAACCTGCACCTTGGTTTTACCGACAGCTTACAGCAAATGAGCGCCAAAGGGTATTCTTCTATTTTCTTTACCAACCCCGATAGTAAATTCTTTTTTGCAAAACAAATAATCGCAGGTGCATTCATTGCTATTACCATGACAGGTATGGACCAGGAAATGATGCAAAAGAACATCTCCGTTAAAACATTGAAAGATTCTCAAAAAAATATGGTCACTTTAGCGATCATCATGCTGGTGGTGATCTTGCTATTTCTTTTTCTTGGAGGATTACTTTATTTATTTGCTGCGGAAAACAATGTTACGGCGATCGGTGATAAAGTTTTTCCTGCGATCGCTTTGCAGCACATGCCGCATTTTATATCCGTCATATTTATTATTGCATTGATCTCTGCTTTATTTCCAAGTGCAGATGGCGCTATTACAGCGCTCACTTCTTCTTTCTGCATCGACATTATTGGTATACAAAGAAGAACTGATCTGACAGCCGAAAAAAAGAAAGCACTAAGACAAAGGGTACACCTTTCATTTGCCGCCATTTTTTTGATCGTGGTCATGTTGTACAAATGGAGAAATGAAGCAAGCATGATCGGCTTAATATTAAAAATTGCAGCATACACTTACGGGCCGCTACTTGGATTATTTACGTTTGGCATTTTATTAAAACGAAATGTTCGTGATAATTTAGTACCCGTAGTTTGTATCGTCGCTCCTATCATTTGCTTTTTTATTGACAAATACCAAACGCAGCTTTTCGGTGATTTTCAAATTGGGTCAGAACTATTAGTGCTGAATGGTGCGCTTACTTTTGTTGGACTACTACTTATCTCAAAAAAGCCATAATACAATATGGAAATTCTCTTGAATATATTAGAACAATACGCAGAAAATTTTTCTTCTCCGGGTAATGAATTGATTCATGAAGTAGCAGAAAAAACGGTACAAACACATCCGCATGCGCATATGCTGAGCGGACATTTACAAGGAAAGTTTTTAGAAATGATCAGCTGTTTATTACAGCCAAAAAGAATACTGGAAATAGGAACCTATACCGGTTTTAGCGCTTTATGCCTTGCCAAAGGAGTACCCGAAAATGGCCAGTTGCATACTATCGAATTAAGGCAGGCAGATGCAACAACAGCACAGAATAATTTTGACCGGTCACCGGCAAAAGAAAAAATAAAATTACATGTGGGTGATGCTCATCAAATTATACCTACGCTGAATGAAACATGGGATCTTGTTTTTATTGATGCCGATAAAACAGGGTATATTGATTATTACGAGTTAATTTTGCCGTTGGTAAAACACAACGGACTGATCATTGCCGACAATGTCTTATTTCATGGAGAAGTGTTGAATGAAAATATCAAAGGAAAAAACGCAAAAGCCATTCACGCTTTTAACGAACACATAAAAAAAGACGACAGAGTAGAACAGGTCTTATTAACCGTAAGGGACGGATTGCTTTTTATAAGAAAATTATAATTAAATACAAATGAAGAGAACTTTCATAACGATCGTTTTGGCTATTATGCTGCAGTCTGCATTTGCACAGGCAATGACAGCTGAGCAGTATATCCAGCAATATAAAGATCTGGCAATAGCAGAAATGCAACGTTCCGGCGTTCCTGCGGCTATTACCTTAGCACAGGGATTATTAGAAACAGAAAACGGCAACAGTGTTTTGGTGAAATTTGCCAATAACCATTTTGGAATAAAATGTAAAGAGAACTGGACGGGAGGAAGATACAGTCATGACGATGATCTGCCGGGCGAATGTTTTCGCGTGTATAAAGATGCGGCAGCTTCTTACAAAGACCATAGTGAATTTTTACGCACCAGGCCAAATTATGCTTCTTTATTTCGGTTAGATCCTACTAATTATAAAGCCTGGGCATATGGTTTAAAAAAAGCAGGCTATGCAACTAACCCAAAATATCCGTTGATACTGATCAGCAATATTGAACAGTATAACCTGGAACAATATACTGTGTACGCCATGACCAATCCGCCAAAAGCCGATAGCAGCGCAATGGATACAGTTGAAGTAACAAAAATAACTACAGAGAAAACTACCATAGAAAAAGTAGCGAATACTACACTTGATACCACTACTACTCAAAAGACGATCACCACTATTGTAAAAACAATTCCGGCAAAAACAACTGTTGCAGATTCTACAGCAAACTCTTGTACGCCGGAGGCTACGCTTACAATACATGAAGTACAACAAGGAGAAAGCTTGTATTCGATCGCTAAAAAATATGGCGTTACACCCCAACAGATACGAGACTGGAATAAATTAACGGGTGACGACCTGAAAATAGGACAACAAATAATTGTATCTCCATAAAATATTTATCTAAAATTTTTAAAATGATCATACGCGTAAAGGATAAAAATTTTAAGCCTTATTTAAGTGCGGCTGAGATCAGTATTCAAATAAAAAAAATAGCCGCGCAGATCAATATTGATTATGCCGGTAAACGCCCTATTTTCATTGCTATCCTGAACGGTGCTTTTGTATTTGCTGCCGACCTGTTTAAAGAAATTACCATTGATGCTGAAATAAGTTTTATTAAACTGGCTTCTTATGTAGGTACAAAATCTACCGGCAATGTGATCACTTCTATCGGATTGGATGAATCGTTAAAGGACCGCCATGTAATTATCATCGAAGATATTGTTGACACCGGCACTACCCTGTTTAAATTCTTACCGCAATTACGGGATCAACATCCTGCATCATTAAAACTGGCTGTTCTATTAAACAAGCCTGAATCACTACAACATCCTGTTACAATAGATTACCTGGGATTTAGCGTGCCTGATAAATTCTTATTGGGTTTTGGGTTAGATTACGACGGATTAGGAAGAAACCTTCCCGCAATATATCAGCTGGCGGATTAGTAATTAAAGAACAGATTTCTTATATTCGTAGTACCGCTAACTGACTAATATATTGAAATCTATTTTTTTATATTTACTGACCTCGCTTATGGTTTGTAACTGTAGCGCGCAATATTATCTCCGGGGAGTAGTAAAAAACGAACAGGATCAACCGCTGCAGAATGTAAACCTGATGTTGCTTTCCAATAAGCTGTCTTATCATTCAGGCGTTTCAGGGGAATTTGGAATTAATGCTCCAGTACTTGCCGATTCTTTATCAATAGATCTTGAAGGGTATCAATCGCAAATAATCAGCGTTACAACAAACCAGTATCTTACCGTTGTGATGAAGGCGCTGCCTAATAATAATACCAATAAAAAACCGGAATTAATATCCATTGCTACTGATCAAAAACAGTTCACAAAATTCAAGTGGCATATCGATGATGAATCTCATTTTTCTATCATTGAAAATGAGGCCGTTACTACTGTTGCCTTTCCAAATTCGGGTTTTTCTCTTAACCCCGGTAAAGAAACTTACAATAATATCCGCCGTTTTATCAATACACAAAGCCCCGTACCTCCTGACCAGGTTCGGACAGAAGAATTACTAAATTATTTTAACCTTAATTATAAAGCGCCTGACAATAATGATGTATTTAAAATAGAATCCATCGTTTCTGATTGTCCATGGAATGCTGATCACCAGTTACTCTATCTGACCATCAACGCAAAAAAATTAAATCTTGACAATACTCCTCCCTGTAATCTTGTTTTTTTGATCGATGCGTCAGCCAGCATGGATCTTCCTAGTAGATTATCATTGGTGAAAGCAGCATTTCAATTATTGATAAAAAATCTAAGAGCGGTAGATACGATCTCGATCGTTACTTATGGCGGAACGGTTAGGGAATGGTTAAAACCAACCAGCGGGGCAGATAAACAAAAATTATTGCAATCAATAGAAGAGATCATTCCCGATGGCGAGACGCCAGGCGCTGATGCCATAAAGCTGGGCTATAAAGTAGCTACAAAATCATTTATCAAAAATGGCAATAACAGAATAATCCTTGCAACAGACGGAGATTTTAATGTAGGTGAAACTTCAGAAAAAGCATTGGAAGATCTGATCGAGCAGGAAAAACAAACAGGTGTTGTGTTAAGTTGTCTCGATGTAGGCAGCGGCGATCCTAAAGATTCTACATTAAAAGTATTGGCTAAAAAAGGAAATGGTAATTATGCTTATCTGGATAATATCACTACCGCCGAGAAAATATTAATGAAAGAAATGACACAGCATCTTTTTGCTGTAGCGGAAAATACTTCATTGAACGTACAATTTAATAGCGATGCCATTAAAGAATACAGACTGATCGGTTTTGATAATAAAAAAGAGGCTATTGATAGCAGTAACACAGTGCCAAGCGAAGAAATAGGAAGCGGGAATACAGTGATGGCTATTTATGAAATAACGGCAACAACCAATAAAAAAATATCTTCCGATAGTATTGGTACCGATCTGGCAAAAGTATCATTGACGTACAACCTCGAAAATAATAAGCAACCGCAAACTTTTAACTACAGCTGTGTTCCCAATTACACCGCATTCAATTCGATGAGCAAGGACCTGCAGTTTGCAACGGCGACAGTATTGTTTGGAATGAAATTGCGCAACTCGCTCTACGTTCAAAATATCGATTGGAAGATCATTCAATCAATTGCAAAATTTTCTTATCAGCCTAATAATTATCTTCAAAACGAATTGGTAAAATTGATCGACAATGCCAGGAAAGTATACAGCAAAAAATAATTAGCCAATACTTCTACATAAAAAGACCGAAGCTATATTATTTGCTTCGGTCTTTTTATTTTTTGAAATTTATTAATTAAACATTTCCCTCACCTTATCAAAGAAAGATTTATCCCCCTTCTCAGGTTTTGGTTGAAAGTTTTCGCTGTGCTGCATTTTATCCAATTGTTGTTTCTCTTCTGCACTGACGTGTTGTGGTGTCCACACATTAACATGTATCAACTGATCACCCTTGTCATACGAATTTACAGATGGAAAACCTTTACCTTTTAACCTGAATATTTTACCGCTTTGTGTACCGGGCGGAATTTTTATTTTAGCCTTCCCATCAATAGTAGGTACTTCTACACTTGTCCCAAATACTGCCTGAGGAAAAGAAATATGCAGATCAAATGCAACATTCAGTCCATCTCTATGCAAATATTCGTGCGCTTCTTCTTCGATCAATACGATCAGATCACCGTTAGCGCCGCCTCTTTCTCCTGTATTACCTTTTCCATTAACGCTTAATTGCATTCCTTCCTGAACACCGGCAGGAATATCCAATGTAACAGTTTCTTCGCCATACACTCTGCCATCTCCTTTACAGGTAGTACATTTATTAGTGATGGTTGTTCCTTCCCCATTACAAGTAGGACAGGTTGTAACTGTCTGCATTTGTCCCAGAAAAGTATTTTGTACTTTTCTTACCTGTCCGCTACCACCACAAGTGGTACAGGTTTGCACGCTGTTTTTATCTTTAGCACCGCTTCCATTACAAGTAGCACAAGAAATATATTTTTTAACTTTTACCGTTTTAGTAACACCCTTCGCCATCTCCTCAAAATTGAGCTTTAGCTTGATGCGGATATTGCTTCCTCTTACCCCACGGCTACCACCGGCACCCGAACGACGGCCTCCACCACCACCGCCAAAGAAACTACCGAACGGACTCTCATCACCAAAAATATCACCGAACTGACTGAAGATATCATCTGTATTCATTCCTCCACCAAAACCACCACTGCGGCCCGCGCCGCTAAATGCCTGATGGCCAAAGCGATCGTATTGCGCTCTTTTATCTGCATCGCATAATATTTCATAAGCAGAAGCCGCTTCTTTAAATTTATCCTCGGCAGCTTTATCACCCGGGTTACGATCCGGATGGTACTGCATCGCAACCTTACGATAAGCTTTTTTGATCTCATCTTGTGAAGCCGATTTTGCTACACCTAATACTTCGTAAAAATCTCTTTTTGAAGACATACTGGTTTGAAAATTTGACAATGGCGCAATAAATAAATTGCATCACCTCTTGATTAAATTTATTTACCCACCACCACTTTGGCGAAACGTATTATTTTATCATTTAAATAATATCCTTTTTGTACTTCGTCAAGCACCTTTCCTTTAAGCTCTTCTGTTGGTGCAGGAATTTCTGTGATGGCTTCATGTTTTTCAACATCAAAATCCGTATGTACACTTTCCATAGCTTTAAGGCCCTTGGATTGTAATACATTTCTCAGTTTATTAAAAACAAGCTGAATGCCTTCTTTGATTTGTGCAAGATCTGCACTTGCCTGGATCTGTTTTTCGGCTCTTTCAGAATCATCTACCACATCTAAAAGAGACGTGATGATCTCTTTTCCTGCAGTCTGCGATAATTCGATACGCTCCTTAGCATTGCGGCGTTTAAAATTATCAAACTCAGCAAATAAGCGCAGGTATTTATCCTTTTGTTCTTCCAGTTCTTTTTGTAATTTTTCAATGACACCATCATTTTCTGAAGCCTTCTCAGCTTCAGCGTTCACATTTATACTTGGGTCGTTAATATCTTCTGTTGATTGCATTTTCTGTTCCATATTTAAAAATTGATTGCGAAGGTACAACAGTCAAACATATTGCCAATAGTAGGTTTGCAGTCAAATTGACAATTTTAAAATCTTTTACTACCCCTAATGGCAAACAGGTACTGGTATCTGTCTGATTAACTGACAAATTTTAACGAAATAAAAGGAAAAATTGGTGAAAAAACGAGAAAGAAGGATGGCTATTTTACTACCTGAAACTTGCCTGATTCCAAAATAGTACCATTGCCATCACGCAATTGGTAAATGTACATTCCGCGGTAAAACTCGTCCAATGGCAACGTAACGATCTGGCCGGTAACTTTTAGCTCATACATTTTTTTACCCATGAAATTGTATACCAGAATAGAGTAAGACCTGTCGTAAGTAGATACAAATTCAAACGCTATTGTAGTAATAGCGGGATTCGGATAAAATTTTAAATATTTTGCAGGAGGAGTATCGTCACCAAAATCCGGTGCTTTTATTTGTGCAAAAGATGTAAAAATTAAACCAAATAATAGAATTAATATTAATGACAAACGTTTCAATAAGGCTAAGGTAACAATATCTTTCAAAACTACCAACAATCTTATGCCCCGTTAACTCCACATAATATAAATGAACGTACCCCTATTTACAGTTGAAGATCAATGATTTTATACATTAAAAAGCCAATTGCAAAAGAAGAAGTAATTTTGACGAATTAAAATGATCGTAAAATGTCAAAATTGCAAAAGCGTATTTTATATATTCGAAAAATAAGTGTGATGACTTTACTGTTAGTTTTATTTTCTCTAGGAGGAAAAGCACAGTATAAATCTTTTAAAATATCTCCCAATGGAGATACCCTTAATATTGTTGATAAAAAAGGATTAAAGCAAGGCAAATGGGTAAATACAGTTGCTCCGTTAAGAGGCGAGCCCGGTTATGATGAAGAAGGTGAATATAAAAATGATAAAAAAACAGGCGTGTGGAGATTGTATACTACCACAGGTGATCTTGTCGGAGTAGAGAATTATTTATTCGGTGGTAAAGATGGATTGCAACAATACTATAGCCCTGTCGGCGGTTTGTTACGCGAAGAAAACTGGAGAGGCTATAATCCCGATGCTCCGTTTGATACAGTAGCAGTATATGGCAGCGGTAATAGTGAAATAACAGGATATAAAATTGTAAGAGCCGAACAATACAGTGTAAAGGATGGTGATTGGAAATATTATAATGTTGAAACGGGCGAAGTAGAAACCGTAGAACATTATGACAGGGGGCGTTTATTAAAAGATGATAACAATGGTGGAGGCGATGGAACTGTAGAAGCTGCTGACACCACTACAAAAAAAGTAGCCAAACCTGCTGCCATACTTCAATACGAAAAAGGTAAAAGAAAGAAAGAACGGGAAGGTAATACCGGAACAGGGTATTAATATTCCGAATCCGAATGCATGATAGCTGATTTAAATAACCTAAATCAAACCCTACGTCATTTTTTTATTAAAATAAAAAGCCCCGATCTTTCGATTGGGGCTTTTTATTGATATGACCTAGTGAGATTATTCTTCGATTTTCACTTTACCTTTTGATTTAGCCATTACTGTTTCTGCAACGTTATTTGGAGCAGCAGCATAGTGACTGAATTCCATTGTAGAAGAAGCACGTCCGCTTGATAAAGAACGCAATTGCGTTACGTAACCAAACATTTCGCTTAATGGCACTTTGGCTTTAATAACCTGTACACCATGTTTGCTATCCATACCTTCTAACATACCGCGGCGACGGTTTAGATCTCCCGTTACATCACCCATGTATTGATCAGGTGTCAAGACTTCTACTTTCATGATCGGTTCAAGTAATGTTGGTTTTGCTTTACGGCCTGCTTCACGGTATCCTTGTTTAGCACACAATTCAAATGACATCGCATCACTATCCACCTGGTGGAAAGATCCGTCTTTTACAGTCACTTTCATGCTTACCATCGGATAACCCGCTAATACACCTGTTGTCATCGCAGATTCAAAACCTTTTTGAATAGCCGGTACAAATTCTTTTGGAATAGAACCACCAAACAAAGCGTTTACGAACTGGAAAGTTGTTTTACCATCATTTTCTTTTAGGAACTCTTCATCAGCAGGACCAATTGTGAAAATGATATCAGCGAATTTACCACGACCACCAGATTGTTTTTTCAATATCTCTCTGTGATCAATTGTAGTACCAAACGCTTCTTTATAAGCAACCTGAGGAGCACCCTGGTTAATTTCAACCTTGAACTCGCGTTTCATACGGTCAATGATGATTTCTAAATGCAACTCACCCATTCCACTTAAAATGGTTTGGCCTGTTTCTTCGTCTGTGCGTACACGTAAGGTAGGATCTTCTTCTACCAATTTCGCGATCGCCATACCCATTTTATCAACGTCTGCCTGAGTTTTTGGCTCAACAGCGATGCTGATAACTGGTTCAGGGAAAGTCATAGCTTCCAGAACGATCGGGTTATCTTCATTACAAAGTGTATCGCCTGTTTTGATATCTTTAAAACCTACCGCTGCACCAATATCACCTGCTTCAATAAAATCCACCGGATTTTGTTTGTTAGCATGCATCTGCATGATACGGCTGATACGTTCTTTTTTACCGGTACGTGTATTCAATACATAAGAACCTGCATCTAAACGGCCGCTATAAGCACGGAAGAAAGCCAGACGACCCACGAAAGGATCTGTCATGATCTTAAATGCCAAAGCAGCGAAAGGGCCTTTTGGATCTGCCGTACGCGTTAATTCTTCGCCGTTATCAGGATTGATACCTTTTACCGCATCAATGTCCAATGGACCAGGCAAGTAACGTACAACAGCATCTAATGCAGTTTGTACACCTTTATTTTTGAAAGATGATCCACACATCATTGGAATGATAGATAGATCGATCGTTGCTTTACGGATCGCCGCGTGCATTTCATCTTCTGTGATCGTATTAGGATCATCGAAGAATTTTTCTAATAATTTTTCGTCGTATTCCGCAACAGCTTCAACCAATTCCTGGCGGTATTGATCTACTTCTTCTTTCATATCTGCAGGAATAGGCACTTCTTTAAAAGTCATCCCTTTATCTTCTTCGTTCCAAACGATACCTTTCATGGTGATCAGATCAACCACACCGGTAAAGTTATCTTCAGCACCGATCGGTAATTGTAATGGAACCGCTTTAGCGCCTAACATTTCACGAACTTGTTTAACCACGTTCAGGAAATCAGCACCGCTTCTATCCATTTTGTTTACGAATCCGATGCGGGGAACTTTGTAACGGTTAGCCTGGCGCCAAACGGTTTCAGACTGTGGTTCCACACCGGAAACCGCACAGAATAGAGCTAATAAACCATCCAATACGCGAAGAGAACGTTCTACTTCTACTGTAAAATCCACGTGACCCGGGGTATCGATGATGTTGAATTTATATTGTTTTGTATCAGGTGTTTTTTGCCCCTGAACCATTGGGTAGTTCCAAAAACAAGTTGTTGCAGCACTAGTGATAGTGATACCGCGCTCTTGTTCCTGTGCCATCCAGTCCATAGTTGCACCACCATCGTGTACTTCACCTATTTTATGGTTAACTCCCGTATAATATAATATACGTTCTGTTGTAGTGGTTTTACCGGCATCGATATGAGCGGCAATACCAAAGTTGCGTTGATAACGTAAATCTGACATCTTGTTTATTTTAAATTTGAATGTGAATGTTGATTGTTGCTATTGTGATAGCATACCCCTGAAAGGAAGGATCTTTTGCAGATCTGGGGTTTAATATGATAATGATTCTCTCATAAAATGCTAAATAAACCCTGCCGAGCCCTTTGTATAATAGTATACATGGCGGAGCCTTTAGCGGCGCAAATATACGCTGATTTTTTTAATGCACCAACAGTAGAGTAATTGATGGAGAATTAGCAAAAAAACGTTGCCTGCTTATGCTATAAAATACAATAGCTACTCTATTTCCAGCTTAGAATGATGCTTGCCGGTGCTATCAATTAAGGTAAGGATGTAAATACCCGGAGCAAAGCCTCTTACGTATAAAGGAATAATATTGGTACCCGCTACAGATGCTCCGTTTATACTTGCTACTGTCGCACCTGAAAGATCTCGTATCTCAATACTATAAGCTCCTGCAGTTGGTGTAACAAATATTATACTCGTAGTGCCGTGCGCAGGGTTTGGATATGCTAGCTCCTTATTAGGCGGGTTAATACTATCTCCTACTGTGATCGTTATACTACGATAGACACTATCACAACCTCCTTGGCTTTTTAAAGTATCGCTAATGAAAGCAGGTTCCGTGTACGTAACCCCATTGAAAACTACGCTGTTATTACTGCTAATGGCTGAATCCTGAGTTACCGGTAATATCGGATTAACAGTAATTGTTGTGACATGATAGATACTATCAATATTAATGTATACCACGCTCTTTACAGTATCCAAAACAACAGCTGAACTTGCATAGCTTATGCCATCGAAAATGATACTATGACAACTACTAATACTTGAATCCTCTTCAATTGGCAATAATATGGATATGTCTAAAGAATCGCTATTTAATGAGGTTTGGGTAAAGACCGCGTTTGTTATTACCACAGAATACCTTCCTGAAGTTGTTGCTACAAAAGTTGAATCGCCGATTTTTGTTGCCACAAGTCTATTCCCATTATACCATTGATAAGTATTGTTGCTTAATGTGCCACCTGCCGAAACAGAGAATGAATTATTCTGTTGATGAAGTGGAAGGGTTTGCTCGGGATAAGCTTCCAAGTTTAAACTACCTATTGGAGATGCAATTCTAGCAGCTTCCAGTTCTGTGAAATTATAATCATTTCCTCTTATTAATATAGAATCGGCGGGAGGCATTGTTGGAATAGTATCACTTAGCTGGTTATTTTCCAGATCAAGTATGTTAGTTATTTGGGAAAGATTTACTATCGAAAAAGGAATACGTCCAACTAGGTTATTATTACCTAAAGCTAATCCTGTTACCCGCCCGCTTCCATTAACTGTCACTCCATACCAAGCACTTAAAGGTGCTGTAGTGAGCCAATTGGTATGGTTGGCCCAACTGGAACCGTTAGCACTATCGTACAAATTAACCAATGCTAATGAATCCTGAACAGACGCAGGAGGAAGTGTTGGTATTATAATATTTACACTATCACTATATAAAGTAAGTTGAGTTACTACAGTATTGGTAACAGCAACAGAATATTTACCCGAAGCAATTGCGGTATAAGTTGAATCCCCTGTTTTTGTTGCGACAAGTGCATTGCCATTGTACCATTTATAAGTATTGTTACTTAACGTGCCACCTGCAGAAACTGTTAGTAAATCATTATTGTTATTGAGAGGAATATTTGCCTGAGGAGAAATGCCATAACCTACGTGAATCCCGACAAGAGACTCTAGTGTTGTCATAACATTTTCAAAAGATGTAAACGTAAAATGATTATTATACAAAGCTGTATCTGTACCGTATTCAATAGCAAATGCTCCTATTAAAGGTGATAGATCGCCGCTTAATTGATTATTTTCCAGATTAATAACGTTTGAATAACTAGTCGAAAGTTGACTAAAAGAAGAAGGAACGCTACCACTTAATTTGTTATAGGAAAGATCCAAATAGGTCAGGCCAGCAAGAGAGCCTAAGGAAGAAGGTAAAGTACCGACTAAATTATTGTTAGGTAATGTTAAGCTTTGTATTCTTCCACTTTGTAAATTAACTCCATACCAGCTACTCAAAGGTGCTGCAGTAAGCCAGTTGGCATGATGGATCCATGATGAGCCATTAGTACTATTATATAAGTCAACCACTACAAGTGAATCCTGTGCTAATAAGTTGATGGTAGGTAGAAATGAGAATCCATTATAGATAGTTGATCCAAAACAACAGCTTGCAAGTGTGATAGAGCCACTGGATCCATTTCCAACTATAGCTTTTACTTCATCATATGATATGGCTATAACTTTTGCCGCTGCCACACCACCAAAAGTCACAGTTGGAGCTATTGGCCCAACACCACCTGGTGCAAGATACTTTCCAATAATTGTTACGGTATCGCCTGCATGAGCTAATATTGGACTAACAGAATAAATAACAGGATATCCATTCCATGTATAACCAGGAAGACTCGCATTTAAGGAATCACCGCTAGTGGAAAAATTATCATAGCTGACTGCTACATTCCCTGATGAAATTCCCACACCAATAATCGCTTTTATTATTGTCGGAGAAATTGATGGAGTTGTAACTATAGTTCCTCCAATTTTAACGGATAGAAATCTATGGCCCACGGTATCAACAAAATTTGAACCTATAATAGTTACCGTATCATCCGGACCGGCAGTAGTAGGTGAAAAAGAAGTTATTGTCGGATAGACTTGTGCGAAACCACTCGCCAGAAATAAAAAACCACAAAGAAAAAAAAGTAAAACTTTTTTCATAAAAGTATTTGACAGAACAAAGATACTTTTTCTGGGCAAAATAGAGATAATTCTTATCAATTAGGCAAATGCTTATCAAGAAAAGCTTCCGCAGTATGGTTCCATTTTTTAAGGGCTTTTCTACGCTGATGATCGAGGCTATGTGTGGCCTTATTAAAGCCGGATAGCGCTACATTAAATTCGGCCACTGAGGTTTTATAGGTGGCAACTTCATCTTTTGCATGTGCTGTTTTTCGTTCATACTCACTCCGCGTTTTTTGAAAATCTTTTGCTATGGGGAAATAAGCAGATATTTTTTCTATTTTCTCATCTGTTTCCTGAGAGTAAAACGTTAACACTGATTTGCAACTTTTGGCCAACGAATTATCTCCGTTAAATGCTTTTACGGTATCGATCTGTTGTAAACCATCTTGCGCATTTTGATTCACTATCTTTTTGTTCTGTTCCACGCTATTCCCATCTTTTTTCCTGATGGCATCTACTAAAAAAAATTCTGCATTATAGGATTTAAAAAACAGCAGGTAAATATTATTATAATAAATATTTACATCGATTGCCTGCTGGATCTTATTACTGTAATCATCCTTATACGTGCTATCAAATTTCATTCCGGCAGCACTATAGAATAGATTGGCCGCTTTTAATTTTTGATTAACTGTCACTTTAGCTGCCAACAGCTTTCTCATTTTATCATATGTTTTTTCGGCAGCCGGTTCAGTACTGACAATTTTATCATACTCATTATTGAGCAGGTTAAAACAAGTTTTCATGAACGATACCGCAGAATCCCTGAACGCCTTATCATTTTGAAATGCAGGCATGGCACTTATTTTCAACTCAGATCGATTTACTTGCTCCAGTGTTATTTTACCAAGCGCTGTTATTTTGTCTGCCTTTTTTCTTTGTGTGATAGTATTGCTATATTCCAGCAAATCTTTCACAACTTTTTCGTGCTGTTTATCGATCGCCCGTAAGTATGCTTTTTTATCAGGATGCTTTTGTGCCCTTATTGATGAAGAAACGAATAATAAGACAATAAATCCCACCACAGAAAACAATCGCATTCCAAATTTGTTTAAAATATTTACAGTATACATCAGGCTCAAAATTTCATCAAAAAAAATGTCAGGATAAATTCCTGACATTCCAATAAACTTATTTATTTCAATTTCATTTCTGTGATCATTCGCGCGATCCGGTCATCCAGCTTCTTTTCTGTTGCATCAAATTCTGCTGCACTGGCCAATTTTGTGTTAGTGCTGAAATAGAATTTAATTTTAGGCTCCGTACCACTTGGCCTTGCAGATATTTTTGTTCCGTCTGCTAATACAAATTGTAGCACATTACTTTTTGGCAGGTCTATCTTCCAGGTCTTGCCGGTTTCAAGATCTTTGCCTTCCTGCAATTCATAATCCAATAAATGTTGTACAGTTGTTCCATCAATAGTTTTTGGTGGATTTTTTCTGTAGCCTTCCATCATGTCTTCAATCTCTTTAGCGCCGTTCATTCCTTTTTTTGTAATGCTTACCAGGTTTTCTTTAAACAAACCATATTGCACATAGATATCGATCAGTTTATCATACAATGTTCTGCCTTTATTTTTTTCGTATGCAGCCATTTCGCAGCCAAGCGCTACGGCGCTTACTGCATCCTTATCCCTTACCTTATCTCCTACCATCAAACCGAAGCTTTCTTCACCACCGATAATATAATTTTCTTTGCCTTCTTTTTCTTTGATCATATTCGCGATCCACTTGAAGCCGGTTAACACATTATAGCAGGCCACATTATTTTCTTTCGCAATGACATCTATCAAACCTGTGGTAACAATTGTTTTTATTACCATATCGTTTGGTTGGGCAATGCCTTTTGCTTTTCTTGCTTCGATCATATAGTTAAAAGCAATAGCAGCCGTTTGGTTACCATTCAACAATACCCATTCGCCTTTATGGTTTTTAACACCGATAGCAACCCTGTCACAATCAGGATCTGTTCCCAATAAAATATCTGCATTAATGGATTGCGCTTTTTTAAGCCCAATGCTCATGGCTTCTTTTTCCTCAGGATTTGGATAAATTACTGTAGGAAAATTTCCGTCCGGCACTCTTTGTTCTTCTACAATTGTTACATTGGTAAAACCAAAGCGTTCCAATGCACCAGGCACTAACATAATACCTGATCCATGAATAGGTGTATATACAATTTTAAGATCGTGTTGTGCTTTACATACTTCCGGATAAACAGATAATGTTTTTACCATATCCAGGTAAATAGTATCAATATCTTTTCCGATGCTTGTAATATTTGCTTCGCCGCCGCTCCATTTTACATCATCGACAGAAGCAATTTTATTTACTTCGATAATTACATTTTCATCATGCGGCGCAACCATTTGTCCGCCATCATCCCAATATGCTTTGTACCCGTTGTATTCTTTTGGATTATGGCTCGCTGTTACGACCACACCACCCTGACATTGAAAATGACGAATGCTGAAACTTAGTTCAGGCGTAGGGCGCAGCGATTCAAATAAATATACTTTTATACCATTGGCTGCAAAAACATTGGCTGTCGTTTCTGCAAAAAAGCGGCTATTGTTTCTACAATCATGCGCAATGGCTACTTTGATCTCTCCGGTAAAACATTTCTTTAAATAGTTGGCATATCCTTGTGTAGCCATACCGATCGTATACCTATTCATACGATTGGTACCAACACCCATGGTGCCTCTTAAACCACCTGTTCCAAATTCCAGGTCTTTATAAAAAGCTTCTGTAAGCTCATCGGGGTTTTCTTTTTGCAGTTTCGTTATTTGATCTTTTGTAGCCTGATCGTAATTGCCTTTTAACCAGGTGGCCACTTTTTCATTTACGTTATCCATATAGAAATTTAATTGAGGAACTAAAAATAATAATAATTAATGGTAAATGATAAATTGTTAATGGTAAATGTAAAGGTCAAAATTATGCTCAGAAAAAAGTTAAATAGTAGCAATCAGATGAAATGTACGACGCCACATTTACCATTTATCATTTACCATTCACCATTACTGTCCGGTACTCTGGATCGTATTTTGAATATTATCTATCTCAGCCTTCATATTTTTACGTTTAAATAAATTCGCATCTACTTTACCAAAGCGCCAGCTAAATGTAAGGCGTACTACCTGCGGATCTCTTAAGCGGTAATTATCCTGTATATAATATTGCGACTGGGAAAATGATTCATATGTTTTTGTCCTGAAAATATCACTCATTGCGAGCGTTAACGATGCAGCATTATTTTTTAAGAAATCTTTTTTAATGGCAACTTCTACCTCACCAAATGGTTTGATATATCCGTTGGCATTAGGTTGTTGCTGACCGAACGTCCCCGGCCCTTGTCCGCCACCGGTACTTTGCGGAATAATAGTTTTAGCATTGTAGGTACCGCTTAATTGTATCGAATAACTTTTGGGAAATTTAAAATTGTTACTGATCTTGGCAAACCAACTAAACTGGCTGGTATCAATACCTCCCGGTAAATTACTGGCATTAATGGTAGCATCATAAAAATTAAAATCGGTTGTTACATCCCACCAATCCGTCAATTTATTTTTGCTTATTAATTCTACCCCCCATGTGTAACTGCTTTTTGCATTTCCATAGGTTATGATCGTTACACTATCAGGGCCTGCGAAATTTGCGGCTTTATATTGATAGGTCGATAATAAATTATTACTGGTACGCAGGTAAACAGTTGCTAATAATGTTTGCTTATTATTAAATTGATTTTCATAAGAGAATTCAAACAAATTATCAAACTCCGGTACCAGGTTAGGGTTACCTCTTGTCAAATTCAATGAATCACTAAAATTAGTGAACGGCAATAACTGGAAGAAACTGGGACGATTTATTTTTCTTGAATAATTCAATTGTACATCCTGTTTATCGGTCAATTTATAGGTGGTGTACACACTTGGAAAAAGACTTAAAGGAAACTGATTGCTAAGTGGCGCATTCGTTCCGTTTGTAGTAAGTGTGCCGCTATATTGCGAACTCTCTACCCGAAGGCCCGCCTGGTAATTGAACTTTTTTATTTGTTGAGAAAAGGTTGCGTACGCTGCATATACCTGGTCGTTAAAAACATAATTATTGCTTAGTGCAGGTATCAGTACATTCGGCGCTCCTGCAGAATCCTGACTGTAGGTATCACTAAAGCTGGTAAAATTGCGGATGGCCGCGCGTGCCCCCATTTCTATTTTTATTTTAGCGGTGACTGGATTTACAAAATCTGTTTGAGCCGTAAAATAATCTGAGCTGCCACCACCAGTTCCGCTTTGATAAAGGAAAGGTGTTTTATAACTGCTATTAAAATATTGCGTTGTATAGTTGCTGTTATTATCGTTTTTACTGTGACTATAATTTAGATCTGCCGTAATATTTTTATTGGCTTTTGCAAAGTTGTGTTTAAAGCTAAGCGTACCGCCCAGGTTTTTAAAATTAAAACCAGTGGCACTGCTTCTTGTTCCATTATCTCCGCCTACAAAAATTCCGGTTGTATCGCGTGTAATATTAAACAGGTCGTTTGAATTAAAGTGGCCGTTTACAATATTACCGCCGATGGTCAACGTGTTTCTGTTATCAATTAAATAATCCAACCCTATTCTTCCAAATGCAAAATACCCTTCATTGATCGGCTTGTCATTTTGTGTCTGCGTTACTGTAGTATCAGGACTTACAAAATCTTGTCTGTAAGTACTTGCAGTCGTAATAGATTTTCTGTAGCTCAATTGTCCGCTACCAAAAAAATTAAATTTACCTTCTTTGACATTGATGTTACCACCTACAAAAGGTTTGGCCCTGCTATCAATGCCTGCCCTCAGGTTTCCATTGTAACCCGGTTTGCGATTTTTTTTCAGTACGATATTCAGTATGCCCGAGCCTCCACCTGATGCATCAAATTTTGCAGAGGGGTTCGTGATGATCTCTACACTTTCAATTTCATCTGCGGGTATCTGATCGAGTGTTAGGGTAGATGGGCGGCCATCGATAAATATCTGTGGTGGTGCATTACGCAGTGTTACATTTCCATCAACATCCACGCTTACGCCGGGTACATTTTTCATTACATCTTGTGCTGTTCCGCCAATACTTGTGAGGTTTTTCTCTACATTGAAAACTTTTCTATCAATGCTCATTGATACCAGCGGCTTTTCAGCAGTAACCGTTACGTCATCTAATTGTTGCTGATCAACAACCATTTTTATATTGCCAAGGTCTTTATCCACCGCATTGATCAGGCTACTATAATCACCATTTTTAATATTATCGAAATTTAAATTGAAAGCTAATTTTTGTTCGATCGTTTTATAACCAATAGCTGTTATTCTTAGTTTGTACGTCGCCATTACATTCAGGTTTTCCAAACTGAATTCTCCTTTTTTATCAGTGAGCATTCCTACGATCAGGTAATCTTTTCTTTTTTTGGTTGCTGTATCCAGCTTTGTTTGAAGTAATTGGACCGAAGCCCCTTCTATACCTTTTTCTCCACCATCATTAACCAGCCTGCCATAAAAATGGCCGCTGTTCATATTTTGTGTACCTCCGCTTCCACCAGGTAACTGCGCGTAAAGATTGGTTGTGATCAATAATAAAAATGGCAGAAAAAAACACTTACGATATTTATTCACGGGAATGATATTGACGATAAAAATTAAAAAAGTTAATGATGAAATACGTTTATCTAAATGATTTCAAAGGCAAAGTTGCCATCATATTTTATTTATCCCATATTCAAATGATGAATGGTAGCATAACTGTATAAAAGCAAGGCTGCAGCGTTGTTAACGAAACGTTATCACCTGGTGACCAACATAAATACTACCTGAATTATGCCGATCAGTAAACCAAAAAACGCGCCACTTATTTCCAAAAACTTAAATTCCTTTTTAGTTATTTGATCCAACATATTTTCTAACTTTTCGGCAGAGAAACCGGCAATTTTTTCTGTTACGATTTTTTCAAGGTCAAGATCATTTTGTAGTTTATTCATGTAGTTTTTCATCAGTACCGGAAAAAGATTTTCCAGTTCAACAATAAAAGCTTCTTTTAACTGGTTGATCGTTTTATCACCTATTAACATGGACAACATAGGGAAAACTTCTTTGAGTTTATGCCGTAAGAAATTATCGATATGCGCTTCAATTTCAGGTTTTAATTTTTGCAGGTTGTCGGGATCAGTGATCTTTTTTTCGATCTCATCGAATGATAACAATTCTTTACTTACTACCTGACCCAATTTTTGAGCAATCAATTGTTGGTTTTTAGGAAAAATGCCCTGAATAGTAAATCCAAAAACCTTTATCGGCTTTCTGGGGTGAAAAAGCATTTTAATGGCGATCCATGTAGTTACCCACCCGGTAAATGCAGATAATAAAATAGTAATGCTATAGCCTGTCCAATTCATTTTTTGCCAATTTGATTGCAAAGAAACCAATAATAAAATAAATGAAAATGTAATTTTGATAAAGAAAGGTTTTTTGCTACTTTTGCAATCCGCTAAATGGTAGTCGTAGCTCAGTTGGTTAGAGCATCAGATTGTGATTCTGAGGGTCGGGGGTTCGAGCCCCCTCGATTACCCGGTTAAAAGTTCTGCAGTAATGCAGGACTTTTTTTATTCCCCTCATTGATTGCCTCCTCAGTTTCGCTAAACTTTAAGAAAAGTTTTACTGTAAACTATTTGTTAAGCGCTTAAAAGCATCCTTTTTTACGTTAATTTTACTAGGATGCTTAAAATTCAACAATTTATTATGAGTAGAAAAATTTTACCTGTGTTGGCGATTTTAATAGGTGCTGCGTTATTTATCGCGCTTCAAACACAAGGACGTGGTACGGATGATAATCCAAAATCAAAAAATGAAAGAATATTGCATGAAGTAGGCTTGTTATTAGTGCAGGCACATTATAGTCCTAGAAAATTGGACGATAGTTTTTCGAAATTGGTTCTAAAGAATTTTATTACAGAACTAGATGCAGATAAATTTATCTTTTTACAAACCGACATCGATAGTTTCAAAAAATTCGAAAATGCGATCGATGATGAGATACGTGGTAACATACCATTAAGTTCTGTCTATTATATCGGCGATCTATATTCAAAACGACTGGCAGAAACATCCTCGCTATATGCAGGTATGCTGTCAAAGCCATTCGATTTTAACAAAGATGATAGTATTGTAATCGATCCTGATAAACTGGATTTTGCAAAAACGCAAGACGATAAAAATGTTTTATGGTACAAGCGTTTAAAATACATGGCACTTACAAAATATGTTGACCTGTTGGATGAAAGAGAAAAAAACAAAGACAAGAAAGATTTTGTGTACAAAGCAGACAGTACGCTGGAAAGAGAAGCAAGAGCATCTGTACAGAAACAGATAGGCCGTTATTTTACTACGTTAAAAAATCACAATACGCCTAACGAGATATTTGGATCATTTGTAGAAGTGATCACCAATACAATGGATCCGCATACGGATTATTTCCCTCCTGTTGATGCCCGTTCATTCAATGAACAAATGAGCGGCGCGTTTTTTGGCATCGGCGCCCAGTTAAAAGAAGATGACAGCAAAATAAAAATTGCGAGCCTGATTGTTGGCGGACCAGCCTGGAAATCGGGCGAGCTAAAAGTAGATGATGAAATAATAAAGATCGCCGAAGGAAAAGGCGAACCGGTAGATGTAACAGGTTATGCGGTAAGCGACGCAGTAAAACTAATACGTGGTTCAGAAAAAGGGACAGAAGTCAGGCTGACAATAAAAAGGCCCGATGGCACCATCAAAGTAGTTCCTATATTACGCGACCAGATCAAATTGGATGATACGTTTGCAAAAAGCGTTATCATCAATGGCAAACATAAGATCGGCTATATAGAATTACCGGAGTTTTATCTTGATTATGAAAAAGCAGATGGCGCTAAATGTTCGGAAGATGTTGCCAAAGAAGTTGAAAAACTGGAAGCAGAAAAAGTAGAAGGCATTATTATAGACTTACGTGATAACGGTGGTGGCTCTTTACCTGAAGTAGTTAAAATGGCGGGCTTATTTATAGAAGACGGCCCTGTTTGCCAGGTAAAAGGAAGAGGCGAAAAAGCATACCAGTTGGATGATAGAGATAAAAGTGTTTTATATAGTGGCCCGCTAACGGTAATGGTTAACGAAAATAGTGCATCGGCATCTGAAATATTTGCCGCCGCCATTCAGGATTATAAAAGAGGGTTGATCATCGGCAGTACTTCTACTTACGGCAAAGGAACTGTACAGCGCAATGTACCTTTAAACCCCGATGCAGACAATGGTCCGCTGGCCAATGATTCTGATGACCTCGGTACAGTGAAACTTACTTTTGAAAAATTTTATCGCATCAGTGGAGCTTCTACACAGTTAAAGGGTGTGGCATCAGATATTGTTATACCTGACAGACTTGAGTACGATAAATCACGTGAAAAAGATAATCCTTCTGCACTTAGCTGGGATGAAATTGCCAGAGCAGATTACAAGACATGGCAAAATAATTACAGCCCGGATGCTGTTGCATCTTCTGCCAATAAGGATATTAAGAACAATGCTACTTTTAAGGCCCTGAAAGCAACATTAGATTCTATTGCTATGCAGGATGATAAAGTATATTCTTTAAACCTCGCCAAATATATGGCTGATGCTAAAAAATTAAAAGCGACGTATAAAGAATTAGAAGACCTGTATAAATTACCTAAAGATCTGAATGTAACCAATGACGCTGCGGATATTGACGCGATCAATGCGAATGTTGAAAAACAAGACAAGAACAAAAAATTCATCAACAGCGTTAAAAGTGATATTTATATAGATGAAACCGTAAAAGTAATGGACAATATGATCAACCAAATCAATGTGGTTAAGAGCAATTAAATAATAGTACTGACATACAATAAAAATAAAACCCACTTTATCGGTGGGTTTTATTTTTATACGATCTTATCCAAGAACTATTTTTTTCTTCTTTTCTTGCTGATCCTATAGTCAATACCTAATTGCAAACTATTTGCATAAGTGCCAATATTAATTTGCGCAAATGCTATAACGTTCTCTCTCGTAAAATGAAAAGTATTTGCTACATAAAAAGGAACAGCATAACTGCCATAATTGTTTGCGGCGACTAAAGACTCACCACAAGCTAACTTATATCCAAACTGATAGCCATCTTGCAAGTTCCAGACTATTTCAGAATAACCACCTATAGTTTTTGTCCAATTGTCTGATTCAATTGTTTTAGCATCCACATTTGATTTTCTGAATTGTAAATAATCGCCAAATTCATTTTGAATGGATGTTTCGATGCCTACTATCCTCCATTCGCTTCCTTTATCTCCAAAAGGCACAACAACATTTATTCCTCCACTAAAACCATAAGCACCAAAATAATTATCTGTTGGAGGGATCGTAATACTTGTCAGAGATAGTTTTTGTATGGTATAATCTCCGATCGTAAATCCTATTCCGTAATACGCTTGAAAAGAACCGAAAGTATTACTACGGTTGATATTGCCATTAAACGCGTACACATTATCCCTGCCATCTTCAGCAGAGCCTATTGTTATATTTCCATTGGTATATATTGCCGACTTAACGCTATCAGACCGCAATGGAATAGCATGATAATATTGAGTTGTATTATTAAGCGGGCTGGTATAATAAGAAGGTGTTGTGCAACCCACCAAAACAACCGTCACCACCCAACAAAAGAAAAGTATTTTTTTCATACTGATTTCAGCAGTGTTTGTTACCAATATAAATTAAGTACATTATTTCGCTGATCAATATCCGCCATTCTTTTACTTGGGTCTATTTCTATTTTTTTCAAATTCATTAACCGTTGCTTTATTTCAACGATATATGTAGGATGTGTCCAATCCCATTCTTCATGCACTGTTCTTTTTTCTGCAGGATTTTCATTAGGCTTTTGACCGAACATTAAATTTAACGGCACGTAATGCATTTCTGTGGTACCATCTTTAAAAGTAAGTTCCAGGTCAATTGGCATAGGCATTTGTCCGATCCTTCTCAAACGAATTTTAGATACGCCATTTTCTTCCCACAAACTATCAATTTTATAATCGATGGTTTTAACAGTGCTGCACCAATATTCTTTGTACCAATCTAATTTAGTGTCACTCACCTTTTCTGCTACCTGGATAAAATCATTTGCATTGGGATGTTTATAACGCCACTCTTTATAATATTCCATTAAAATACTATCTCTCACTGCCGCACCTACAATATATCCCAACTGCTCAACAAAAACCGACCCTTTAAAATAAGAAGCAAATTCATACGCAAAATTGGTATTAAAATGATCTGCGTGTGTTGTAAGCGGTTCTTCCAATCCACTTTTAACGAGTGCATAATATTCTTTATAATGCACTGCCTGTGCAAAACCGGGTTCATTATTTACAACAGCATTTACCCTTCTTCCACTGTATTGCGCAAAGCCTTCATCCATCCATGCGTATTCTGATTCGTTGGTGCCTAACATTCCCTGGTACCAGCTGTGCATCAATTCATGTGTGGCACCGCTGGGTTCTGCCAATAATGTTGCCATTGGATACTCCATGCCACCATCTCCTCCTTCAATAAAGGAATATTGTTTGTACGGATATGCACCAAACGTTTTTTCGATATAAGGAAAGGAATTTTGCGCCATGTCTACAATACTTAACCACCTGGCATCCTGTAGTACATCTGTTTGTTTATAGATAAGGTTAATGGTTAATCCTGCTCTGATCTTTCTGGAGATATGCGTATAACCCGGATCTGCCGCCCAAACAAAATCATGAACATTATTCCCGATAAAATGCCAGGTACGTTTTGGCGTTGTTATCAACTTTAATGGTGAGCCTGTTGTATCATATCCCCAGCCAATTTCATTGGCGTTGACCAAAGTTCCCGTGCCGCCTAATTTGTACGTTTTATCGATTGAGATAGTAACATCATAATCTCCCCATACACCGTAAAATTCCCTGGCCACGTAAGGTGTGGGATGCCATCCTTCGTAATCATATTCGCATATTGCTGGATACCATTGGCTCATACTATAGCGCACACCTGTTGTTGGATTGTCTCTGCCGCTTCTGCGGATTTGTAATGGGACCTGTGCTTCAAATTCCATTTCAAACAATACTTTTGTTCTGGGCTGAATAGGTGTGGTTAGATCAACTTCCAATATTGTTCCGTGATAAATGAATGATTGTGCTACGCCATTCATTTTTAAGGAGATGATCTTTTGATAGCCTATCTCATCGCTGGTTAATTTAGCTATTCTGTCTGTTACTCTTGAATCCCAATCCGGCCTGTCTCCAATTGTTATCTTACCTAATTCCTGGCTACGAATATCCATGGAGCTATTGGGTTGGAAGGCATTCCAATACAAATGATAAAAAACTCTTTTTAATGTGTTGGGAGAATTATTGCTGTACTCTAATTGTTGTTTACCTGTAAACTTATTGGTAACTACGTTTACATCGATTGCCATTGTATATTTTACTCTTTGCTGCCAACGATCTGGCTGTGCAAAACATGACAGATAACAAATAAAAAATGACAAGAGTAAAAAAAATACTTTCTTCATCTGAATATTTTTGATAATTAAAATTTGACAAATAATTACTGTCTATTCCTCATGTATTTTTAAGGTCAACAATTTGGGTGAATCATATCCATACTTATATTGGTAACAACCCTTATCGGCTGAAGTAAATACATTAAAATATCCAGTAATTATATCGCCCACATAAATTATAGGATGAAATGCAGAATCATTCTCTTCAGAAGTTCCAACCATGATAAATGTAGTATTTGTTACCCAGACCACTTCCTGAATTCTTTCTGCATAACCACAAAAAAATATCCGTGTCCATTTTTTTGTCTTGAGATTATAAAGAGTGGCTGCCTGTTCTACTTCACCACCATGCGAAATTATTATTGACCCTTTTCTTTCAAGTTCTAGCCAATAACTATATATATCAATGAACCACGTACTATCATTCGAAAAACTCAGTGCCGGTTTATATATTACATAAAAATCTTTCATGCTACTTCCATCCGAATAAGCCAATTTTTCAAATGGTAAGCTACCCATCTTTTGAAATGCTGAAAGCTTAAATCTGCGAATTGTTTTTGTCCAGCCATTAAGTTGGTATCGAAAACAACTATCGTAAGAGGTGAGACTATTCTTTTGTGCAACACAAATGTTGGATATGAGTAAACAACCTATCAGCGAAATAAAATAATAAGTGTATTTCATATATAGTGAATTTAATAAATAGTTATCATAAACTATTCCTTCCCTTGCACTACTATTACGATCTCACCTTTTACCGGCTTGGCATTAAAATGATCATGCACTTCCTGTAAGGAACCTCTTTTATTTTCTTCGAATTTTTTAGTAAGCTCGCGACTCACACAGCATTGCCTTTCTGCACCAAAATATTCAACAAAATTATTCAATGTTTTTACCAATCGCATAGGACTTTCATAAAATATCATTGTTCTTTCTTCTTCTGCCATGCGTTTCAAAAAAGTTTGTCTGCCTTTTTTCAACGGAAGAAATCCTTCAAAACAAAAACTATTAATAGGAAGTCCGCTGTTTACCAACGCAGGAACAAAAGCTGTAGCTCCGGGCAAACATTCTACAATAACATTTTTTTTGATGCACTCTCTTACTAATAAAAAAGCAGGGTCGCTTATTCCGGGTGTGCCTGCATCTGTAAGCAAGGCCATGGTTTTACCACCTTGCAACTGATCTGTTAAATGCGCAATTATTTTATGCTCGTTGTGCTGATGATAAGGTGTGATAGGTTTTTGGATCTGGTAATGTTGCAGCAATACCGAAGAGGTTCTGGTATCTTCCGCCAAAATAAGATCGACATTTTTTAAAACATCGATAGCTCTGAAAGTGATATCGGCCAAATTACCAATAGGAGTTGGAACGAGGTATAACATGATTTGGTAATTTGGTGATGTGATGATATGAAGATGGCTAATCACCAAATCTTCAGATCATCAAATTAACTAATCGAAACTTCAAACATTTCCATTACAGGATTTGCGAGTAATTTTTTTGCAGCTTCTTCTGCCATTTTTTTTGCATCTGCCGGTGTATTGGCTTCTATTTGAAGTGTGATGCTTTTACCGATACGAACATCCTGAATACCACTTAAACCAAGATTTCCTAATCCGCTCATTACGGCCTTGCCCTGAGGATCTAATAATTCTTTAAGCGGCATTACTTTTACTTCTGCAGTGTAAGTCATGATGTAGTTTTATTTTTAAGTGCCAAAGATAAAATAATATATGCAATGAAAATAATCGGTACTGCCCACCATTGTAATGCTATTGCTGATATAATAGCAATAGCCGCTAATAGTATTATTGGCCGGTTATTTTTAACCTTAAAATCTTTGAATTTTAGCGCCATAAGTGGCAGGTTACTAACCATTAACCAACTCAATAACAGGATGATCGCATATAAAACCCATTTACTGATCAGCCAGTCATTTACGTTATCTGTCAACCATACATTAATATCTTTAAATCCACTACCATAATGCAATATCAGGGGAAACGAGGCTACTAACAATCCTGCAGCCGGCGTTGGCAACCCTTTAAAACCATAAGCCTGCGAATTATCCAAATTAAATTTAGCAAGGCGATATGCTGCCGCACAACTATAAATAAAAGCAGGAAATAAAAATAACACAGAAGTATCCAATCCTGTTTCCTCGCGCATGTAACTCATACGAAGCAATTGGTATAATATCACACCGGGTGCAACACCAAAACTGACAACATCTGCCAGCGAGTCTAATTGTTTGCCCATGTCAGAGCTGGCATTGAATAGCCGCGCTACAAACCCATCCAAAAAATCTACAATGGCAGCAGCAAATAAAAAGAGGGCCGCATAAGAAATACTTTCAGGAATATTAAAACTGCTGCTGTATTCATCGTTCGTATAAATACTTATATTTTCTGTCTGTAAAGCAAAAACAATAGCAATACAACCAAAAAATAAATTAAGCAATGTAAATATATTAGGGATCTGTTTTTTCATTGTGTTGAATGACCACCGGCGATTGATCACCGTTGATAATGATTTTAATTATTATTTTAATGCCTGAATCTTACTACCAATTTTCTAACGATGTAAAATTTATCAAACGCGATTGATCTATATAATTTCTTTTGCAATATACAAACAGTTAGCTACTTCTATTGCAGATCGTCACTTCTTCATTAGACTTTCAATTTCCTCTACCGTTATCGGAATATTTTTCATCAGATCTTTATTTCCATTCTTGGTTACCCAATAATTATTTTCAATTCTGATCCCCATTTTTTCTTCTTCGATATATATACCCGGCTCGATCGTAAAAACCATTCCTGCTTTTATTGGTTCGGTTCTTGTGCCCAGATCATGCACATCAATACCTAAATGATGAGAGATGCCATGGTATAAATATTTGCGATAGGCTTTGTTCAATGGATCTTCATTTTTAACATCTTCCTTTTTTAACAGGCCGATCTTTAAAAATATTTTTGTTGCTTCATCTCCCACTTTTTCAGAATAATCGACAATACTTATTCCCGGTTTTAAAATGCTTACAGCGTAATGATGTAAATGCAGACAAGCATTGTAAACAATTTTTTGCCTGGCAGTAAATTTTCCATTTACAGGAATTGTTCTTGTTAGGTCTGCACAATAATTACCATACTCGGCACCAAAATCCATCAATATTAATTCTCCTGCTTTACACTCCTGGTTATTGTCTACATAATGTAGCGTTCTGGCCCTGTCGCCACTTGCTATGATAGAACTATATGCTTCGCGGGTTGCACGTTGTGATAAGAAGGAATGAAATATTTCTGCCTCAATTTCATATTCCATAACGCCCGGCCTGATGAATCGTAATAACTTTCTAAATGTGTTATCAGTAATATCAATAGCTTTTTGAATCACTTCAACTTCCAAAGCAGTTTTTACTGCCCGCAATTCTTTTAATATAACAGCACTGCGTTTATAATTATGCAACGGATAATGTTGCTGCATCATTTCGGCGTAGCGGTAATCTCTTACAGGTATCCAGTTTGCTTTTCTGTCGTTCTCATTTGTATTGAGGTAAATATTTTCAGCGATGTGTATCCATGATTGCAATAAGCTATCGATAGTATCTAACCACACGATCGTATTTATTCCTGCAATCACTTTTGCTTCGGCTGCGCGTAATCTATGGCCATCCCATTTTTCTTTTAATTCATTCGGGCGAACGATCACTAACACTTCCCTATATCTGGCATCTGTATTATCAGGAAAAAGAATCAGCATAGTATCTTCCTGTTCGATACCTGTCAGCCAGAATAAGTCGGCATTTTGCTTGAATTTATAGATAGCATCTCCATTGGAAGGTAATTCATCATTGCTGTTGAAAATAGCAATGGACCTTTTATCCATTCGTTCAACAAAACGTTTTCTGTTTTGAATGAATATGTTACTGTTTAATGGAAGATACTTCATCAATAAATTGATTTATATTGTAATATACATTTTAAATGTGGCGGAACTAAAATACCATTTCAGGAATTTCTCCTTCCACGATAAGCTCACCCAATGTTTTAGCTACGATCTCTTCTACACTCACACCCGGTGCCCTTTCGATTAATTTAAACCCGTTTGGTGTTATATCCAATACTGCTAACTCAGTAACAATTTTTTTCACACAGCGTACGCCCGTTAGCGGTAGTGTGCATTGCGGCAATAACTTTGATTCGCCTTTAGGATTTGTATGCATCATTGCCACAATGATATTTTTTGCGCTGGCTACCAGGTCCATAGCGCCGCCCATTCCTTTTACCATTTTTCCCGGGATCTTCCAGTTAGCAATATCACCGCTTTCACTTACTTCCATTGCACCTAATACGGTAAGGTCTACCCTGCCCGCACGGATCATTCCGAAACTTAAGGCACTGTCAAAAAAAGCAGAACCCGGTATCGTTGTAATGGTTTGTTTACCTGCATTGATCAGATCAGCATCTTCATCACCTTCAAAAGGGAACGGCCCCATGCCTAACAAACCATTTTCACTTTGTAATACAATATTGGTTCCTTCGGCAACATAATTAGCCACGAGCGTAGGAATACCAATACCTAGATTCACGTAGTATCCGTCCTTTAATTCCTTTGCGATCCGTTGTGCTATCTGGTTCTTATCAAGCATAGAGTTATTGTAGTGATTTGCTTTTTTGTAACACGAATTTTATTCACTAATTATTTTCTCACTGTCCGCTTTTCAATTCTCTTTTCGTAATTGATCCCTTTAAATATCCGGTGTACATATATTCCCGGTGTATGAATATGATCAGGATCGAGCTCACCCGGTTTTACCAGTTCCTCTACTTCTGCAATGGTAATTTTACCGGCCATTGCCATTAAGGGATTAAAATTTCTGGCAGTTTCCTTAAAAATAAGATTGCCATCTGTATCACCTTTCCATGCTTTTACCAAAGCAAAATCGGCATCAAATGCATACTCTAATAAATATTCTTTATTGTTAAATGTTCTTACTTCTTTTCCAACGGCTATTTCTGTACCAACACCTGCCGGTGTAAAAATAGCAGGCATGCCATAACCGGCCGCCATACATCTGGTTGCCAATGTACCCTGCGGGATCAATTCTACTTCTAGTTCACCGCTTAACAATTGTCTTTCAAATTCCTCGTTTTCGCCAACGTAAGAAGCGATCATTTTCTTTACCTGTTTTTGTTGCAACATTAACCCAATACCAAAATCATCCACACCTGCATTGTTTGAGATACAAGTAAGTCCGGTTATTTTTTTATTTACTAGCGCCGTAATACAATTCTCAGGAATACCGCATAAGCCGAAACCACCGAGTAACAGGGTTGCGCCGTTCGTTATATCAGCTACTGCATGTTCCGCATTTTGACATAGCTTTTTCATACTTATTTCTTCTTTATTGAAATAGGAGGTAGCCTATTAATAGAATCCCTGAAATGAGGATTTGTCCGGTAAAGAGAATCTCTTACACGAACATTAATGCCATTAAAAGAATCTCTCATAGAAGGTCCCCGCCTGTTTGGAAAGATACCGTTGTGAAATTGCCTTGGATTTTTTATTGGAGAATTATCCGATCTGTTATCAGCCATACTATCCAATAAATCAGACATCAGTTCCGGATGCATTCTATAATAATCATAGCTTGTGTAAAATTCTTCTTTCGTTACATGATTGATAGCAAATGCCTGGTGCTGCAATTTCGCATCTTCCAATACCAGGTTCTTCGTTGAATCCTTTTTAATATAACCAGTAGTAAAGGCTTCGGCAGTTATGACATCCCAGAATACTGCACGCATTTTTTCCTTGCCCAGGATACCTGTGGGAACCGCATCTTTATCTTTGCAAGATGCAAAACAACCAACTATTAATAATATCGCCGTTATCTTTCTCAATTCAATTCATCTTTATATCTTGCTGAATTTGTTACATCCATTTTTTGTAATAATTCGGAGGCCCTGGCTTTATCCTGAGGCGCTGCTTTTGAAAATATCTTTATCAACTCAGTAGATTTACCCTGAAAAAAAAACTGGCTGATCATTACAGAAGGATTATCTGTAGTAAAACTATTCAACAGGCTCAATACATTTAATATTTCCGTTCTCCCTGCATTTTCATTATCATATAATTGATCCAATCCTTTTCTGTAATAGTTATAATAAACATCGTGCATGCTGGTGTAACGGCTGTTAGTCATATTTTCTACCAGCCAATAACGGTTACGGATACCATCAAATGCTTTCCAACCTGATATGCCTCCATCTTCCGGTGCATTGTTGACAACGTTTTGTGCCTTTTGAAAATAAATATCCCCGCCACGTGGCGAAAAAGAATCTCCATCAAACCCTAAGATCATATAAGCATAATAGGCGATCACCGCGGTTAAGTTAGAGGACAATGCATCTGTTCCGGAAACCCTGTTATCATTAAAATCCAGTTGCTGAAATTCTATATATTTAAAACTGACATCTTTATCCTGAAAATTCATGATAGGCGAAACGTAAGAAGAATTAAAAACCGGCCTGGCTGCCTGTATCGTTAATGAGGCAGTAAAAACAGTCAGGTCACTTGTGGGTTGCAAATTAAACAGGAAGCTGCAATCAATTTTTTCGTTTGGAAGATAACTGGCGGATGTCCAGCTTCGCGTATTTATAAAAGTAGTAATGGCTGTTTGTAAAGTTTGGAAAACATTTTTATTGACACTAGAGGCAATGCTGCTGCTGTTGATCGTAACCCTTGCATTTAATTCCTGCGCATTGGCAATGTTTGTTGCCAATAACAAAAAAATGAAAATAGTTTTTAACTTATACATGGAGTTGCTGTATAATGGTGTTTACAATATCAGTAGCCACTTCTTTTTTTGACTTAGTATCAAAAGCATATTCCTTCCCTTTTTTATCAAAAATAGTTATCTTATTCGTGTCGAACCCAAAGCCGGCACCTCTATCATTCAATGAATTCAGGATGATCATATCTGCATTTTTTGATTGCAGTTTTTGCAAAGCATTGTCTTTTTCGTTATTGGTTTCCAATGCAAAAGCGACGAGCATTTGTTCCGGTTTTTTTATAGCGCCTAAGCTTTTGGCGATATCTTTTGTCTTTTTCAGGTCTACCGAAAAAGTAGCATCTGTTTTTTTTATTTTATTGGCTGAAACTTCTACCGGTGTGTAATCTGCTATGGCTGCGCTCATGATAGCAATATCCGTCTGCTCAAATTTTTCGATACAGGCCGTATACATTTGTTCTGCAGAAACAACTTTGATCACTGAAATATACGGAGGTAGCGGTTCGTACGTAGGGCCAATAATAAGTGTTACCTCTGCGCCTCTTTTAAATAATTCTTTCGCGATCTCTATCCCCATTTTACCGGAAGAATGATTACCAATAAATCTTACCGGGTCAATGGCTTCATAAGTAGGGCCCGCTGTTATTAAAGCTTTTTTACCTTTTAGTTCCTGGCTACTTAAAAAAAAATCATCGAGCCACTTTACGATCGTTTCCGGCTCGGCCATTCTTCCTTCACCAACTAATCCACTTGCCAGGTCGCCGCTCTCCACAGGAATAATATAATTGCCGAAAGCTGTAAGTCTGGCCAGGTTAGCTTTTGTTGATGCATGGTGCCACATATCTTCATCCATGGCCGGCGCCACAACTACCTGACAGGTAGCGGACAGATATACTGCCTGTAATAAATTATCGCAAATCCCTGTTGCTATTTTTGCCAATGTATTACAGCTTAAAGGTGCAATGACCATGGCATCTGCCCATCTGCCAAGCATCACATGATTGGCCCATGAATCATTTGTAGAAAGATCTGTTAGTACAGGATTTTTTGATAACGTTGATAAGGTGAGTACAGAGACAAAATCTTTGGCCGCGGGCGTCATTACTACTTTGACCTCAGCACCTGCTTTTACCAATAAGCGAACCAGGATGGCTGTTTTATAAGCAGCAATGCTACCCGTAATGCCCAATAATATTTTTTTTCCTTGTAGCATAAATAAAAATCCCGTCATTAAAGACGGGATAAAATTATGATTTGTTAGGTAAAGATATTGCTAAAATGTTGCTTAACTTATAACTAGCTGAACAAATCTGCATCATTTCTACGGAAATACACCTTGTCTTCCATAAATTCCTGCGATGCCAATAAAGAAGGGTTAGGCATACGTTCGTATGCTTTAGAGATTTCAATCTGCTCTTTATTTTCATGGATCTCTTCCAGGCTATCCGTATGGCTTGCAAATTCTTCCAGCTTATTATGCAATTCCTCTTTTATAGTAATATTGATCTGATTGGCACGTTTTGCAACGATCGCAATAGATTCATACAGGTTACCGGTTTTTTCTTTCAAATCAAACAGGTTTTTTGGCTCTACCACATTACTGGTATTAGCGCTGAGTTGTCGTCTTAGTTTGCTCATTTTCTATTGCTTTAATATTATTTTGACTTTGTTTGCTATAATCTTCTGCTTCTTTCAGCAGTTTGCTATCGGGAAATTTATCTATAAAATCATTATACTCCGTGATCACTTTTTGATACCTTTCTACTTGCTTTTCTGGAATACTTAGTTTAGCAAATTTAAAATAGGCCCTTACTTCTTTCAATTTATATACATCCCCTTTATCAGATGCAGGATAATCATTCATTAGATCCGCGTAAGACAAAGCCGCTGCTCTGTACTGCCCGATTTTATAATATAGATCCGCCGCACTGTATTGCTTTTGTTCCAGTTTATCCCTGCACTTATCTATGATACTATTAGCACTGTCAATTCTTGCTGAACCCGGATGCGCGTTAATAAAACTTTGCATTAAACCAATCGATTTAATCGTATTGGTTTGATCAAGCTCTTCTTTTGGCGATGAATTATAAAAACATACCGCATGCATAAAATCTACTTCTTCTGCTTTTGGGCTATTTGGAAAAACATCTAAAAATCCTTTAAAGAAATTCTCAGCGTCCTTATATTCTTCCAAATAATAAAAACAATAAGCATCCCTGTAATATATCTCCTCAAATTTGTCGGTTCCTTTATATATCGGATACAATTGCTCGTATAATTGCTGCGCTACACGATATTTCTTTGCTGCATAATATTCATCAGCCATTTTTAACTTATAGGCATTGTCTTTACTCTTGATCACCTTGTTGTAATTATTACAAGAAGATAAAAGAAAGATAAACAAAAAGCCTGTCAACGATACTTTGAAAAATTGCATAAAGGACTGCGAAATTAATGATTTTAAGCCAAAAATCGCTTCAAATTATTATTTATCAAAAAAACCACAGTTAAGGTTTTGATAAACAGGCAAAAAGAGATAGGCAAAAAGCCATAAAAAAGGCTTCCCAAATTGGGAAGCCTTATATGATTCATTTAGCAAATTCGGTTATAAAACTAGTTCGATTTGATATCGATAGTATCTGCATCGCCCTGACCAATAACTGGTTCAGCAACAGTAATTCTATCTTCGCTAATACCTAATTTTTCAGTTAAGTATTTTTTGATCATTCCTAATTTCTTATTAGCCGTTGCCTGTTCTTTCTTATTTGGACCAGAGTAGCCTGTGATAGTAATGCTACAATTTGGACTTGCTTTCAATTTTTCACCAACACTAGCCAACATTGCTTTAGAATCGCTGCTTAAGCCGCTTAATCCTTTTAAAGAGATGCTTGGGTAATCAGTCGGGCAACTTGCTTCTGTAGTATCACCACCCGGGCGCATTTTTGAGCAACAAGCAGGATCAGGGCATTTACCAACACCATCAGCATCAACCGGTTGGCATTCTGTAGGCGTGATCAATTGTTTATCCTTACAATCCGGAACACCATCACCATCGGTATCTTTAGTTACACCATGCGTATCAACAGGACAACCTGCTGGTGTATTTGGTTCTCTATCCAATTGATCAACAACACCATCACCATCTTCATCATCAAATACCGGTTTAGGGAATTTAATGTGATGAGGATTATTTAATTCGCTATATGCATAATCCAGTGGATTTAACCACCATAATGGCTCTACTGATTTACCGCCTAAATTGATGTTAATACCTAATGAAAGGGCATTCCAGGAATCGAAATCACTGGTTAAAACTGCATCTCCCTGAGGTTGTTCCTGCCAACGTTGGCCATCTAACAGATCAGATTTTACAAATGTTTGCCTGTCTTCCAATTCGATATTAATTCTTCTGCTTAATCTGTAAGCAAGGCCTACCAATACCGTTCCTGAAGGTTTAACGGTATAGCTACCAATTACAGGACGACGCCCTTGTTCACCATCTTCACTTTCAGCATTTGTTTCATACGTATTATCCATACCTGCGATACCGCCTGTACCATGTTTTAAATCTTTTCTGATATTATTGCGGTTCTTATAGGTAAGTCCGGACAAACCACCATATTTTGCTATTACTGCATTGTATAATGGTTGATAACTTGCTCCATTAGCGTCAGTTGTATTGATCATTACCTTATATAAAGTAACACCTATACCACCACCACCATACAAAGTAAGTCCGGTTTTTTGTTTATGAAAACGAACATTATTTAATGTAATAATACCCTGCAATCCAAGATCCTGGAGATTGGTCTTGTAATTATAGAAAATCGGGTTACCAAAAACGGTTTTTGTAGATGCACCGTAGTTTATGCTATTGGTACCGTTCCATGCCGGGTTTTTACCGTAGTTTTCAGCAGCCTGCCATGATAAACCTTCAGCGATCCCATTAACATATTGTAATCTTAACGATACAATATAGCCCAAAGCTTTTCTAACATGCACTTCAAAACCAAAGGTCGGAAAGCGAATAGGTACATCCCCGCTGATGGTGATAGTACTTAATGAAGCACCTACTTCCCACATATTACGTGGTTTTGCAGGGAAATTATACGTATTATTCCAAAATTCGTTCTGTTGAGGCATCCTGCTTGCAGGGATAACGGAAGAATCATACACAGTATAGCTCTTGCTCATTTGAGCAAAACCCGTTGATGCCATTAATGTAAGTACAAATACTACCAATAGTAGCTTGTAATTTTTACTTGTCATATAGTCTTATATTAGTAAAGTTTTCGAATTTTTGGTCGATTGTCAGCAAAAGTATCTCTTTCGTATTAAAAACAAAATTTTTTTAGTATTTATTTAAGGTTTCAATAATCTAATACTGCTAAATTATTCGTAATGCTATAGAGAGATACTCTGCTACGATTACCGCGTAAATAAGTTAGATCAACAATACTTCTGAAATATTTTTCATACCGTTTCAAAAATCGTTCCAATATTTAATTTGCAATAGTTGCAGACTATACTATATTGCCTTTTATTAAAGATGGATTTCGTAAAAAACATAATAGGAGAAGAACTTAGCATTTTTGAGGATAAGTTTGCCGAAGCTGTAAAAAGCCAGACTGCGTTACTCGACAGGATAATGCAATACATAATAAAACGAAAAGGCAAACAGCTAAGGCCGATGTTCGTTTTTTTAAGCGCCAAATTACAAGCTCCCGTAAACGAAAGTACGTATAGGGCTGCCGCTTTAGTTGAATTGTTACATACGGCAACGTTAGTTCACGACGATGTAGTTGATGAATCATTCGAAAGAAGAGGTTTTTTTTCTATCAATGCTACCTGGAAAAATAAAATAGCCGTACTGGTAGGAGATTATTTGTTATCAAAAGGACTGTTATTATCAACTACCAATAATGATTTTGAACATCTCCATATCCTATCCGATGCAGTAAGGCAAATGAGTGAAGGTGAATTATTACAAATTGAAAAGTCGCGCAAACTAAATTTAAAGGAAGACATTTATTTCGAGATCATTCGTACTAAAACAGCATCTTTACTGGCATCAGCTTGTGCCGTGGGGGCCTGGACAACCAGTAAAGATCAGGCTATTACCGATAAGATGAAATTGTTTGGTGAAAAAGTAGGTATCGCTTTTCAAATAAAAGATGACCTGTTCGATTATGGAAAAGCCGATATTGGTAAACCAACGGGCAATGATATTAAAGAAAAAAAATTAACGCTTCCACTCATTTATACTTTGAATACTATTGATGCAGGCAAAAGAAGAGAACTCATTTACATCATAAAAAATGACAACAAAAACCCTAAAAAAGTTAAGCTGGTCATTGATACGGTAGTTGCCGCAGGAGGTATTAAATATGCTGAAGAAAAAATGAATCAGTATAGAGATGAGGCACTGACTATTTTATATGAATTTCCTGATAATGAGGTCAGGAAGGCACTTGAAGAACTAGTCAGGTATACAACTGACAGAAAATATTAATCCTGCTATCTTTTAGCAGCACTCTTTTTTAATTTCGTACCTTTTATATTTACAACTATGGATCTTTCTACCGATAATTTTTTATCGTTTCCTTCAGGCATTGTGGCAAAGAGATGGAACCTGCTAGCTACTGACGAAACAAAGGCAAATGACCTGCAGCGAGCCGTCAATATCAATCCCGTGCTTTGCAATATACTAGTGCAGAGAGGCATGGATGATTTTGAAAAAGCAAAGGCCTATTTCAGGCCCGATCTGCACACACTACATGATCCTTTTTTAATGAAGGACATGCAAAAAGCCGTCGACAGAATTGTAAGCGCCTTCAACAAAAAAGAAAAAATATTGGTATTTGGCGATTATGATGTTGATGGCACCACCTCGGTAGCATGTATGTACCAGTTCCTGGCAAAAATATATGATGAGGCACTACTCGAGTTTTACATTCCGCATCGTTATAAAGAAGGGTATGGCATTAGCAAAATAGGGATTGATTACGCCAAAGAAAAAGATTTTACTTTGATCGTTGCGCTTGACTGCGGCATAAAATCCGTTGAGCTTATTGCTTATGCAAAATCGATAGGAATAGAATTTATTGTTTGTGACCACCATTTGCCCGGCTCAGAATTACCTCCGGCTATAGCTATTCTTAATCCTAAACAATCAGATTGTACTTATCCTTATAAAGAATTGTGTGGTTGTGGGGTTGGGTTTAAATTGATCACCGCACTCGCACAACAATTTAGCATAGACGAAGAACATTATTACGCCTATCTCGACCTGGTTGCGACTGCCATCGCAGCAGACATTGTACCCATGACCGGTGAGAATAGAACGCTTGCTTATTATGGACTAAAAAAAATAAACGAGAACCCGAACCCCGGTATCAAAGCATTGATACAATTAGCGGGTATACAAACAACGTTAAGTATCACCAATGTTGTTTTCGTTATTGCACCAAGAGTGAATGCTGCCGGCAGAATGGATGACGCCTGCAAAGCCGTGCAACTGTTCATTGAAAAAGATCCAATAAAAGCAATGGAATTTGCAGAGCTATTGCACATCGATAATACGGACAGAAAAGAAGCGGATAGCAGCATAACAAAAGAAGCGTTGTCCATGATAGAAAATGACAGTACGCTGATCAATAAAAAAACTACTGTAGTATATAAAGAAGATTGGCATAAAGGTGTAGTGGGCATTGTTGCCAGCAGGTTAATTGAAAAATATTACAGGCCAACAGTAGTGCTTACCCGAAGCGGGGAAATTGCGGCCGGTAGTGCAAGAAGTGTGGCAGGATTTAATTTGTATGAAGCCATCTATGCTTGTCGTGAACACCTGCTTGGTTATGGTGGCCACTTTGCCGCAGCGGGCATGACACTACTACCTGACCAGGTAATTGCTTTTACCAATAAATTTGAAGAGGTTGTAGCAACAACAATTCCACCGCATTTATTGATACCCGAAATTATTATTGACAGCGCTATAACGTTTAAAGACATTAAAGAACCATTGTACAATGTTCTTTGCCAGATGGAACCATTTGGGCCGGATAATATGCGGCCCGTTTTTATTGCAAAAAATGTTACCGATAGTGGTTATTCCAAAATCGTAAAAGAAAATCATATTCGTTTTGTAGTGAAACAAGGACAAACATCAATAACAGGTATCGGTTTTAATATCGCAGAAAAATTTCCTATTTTGCAATCGCAAAAACCGTTCGACATAGTGTTTACTATCGATGAAAACGAGTGGAACGGAGAAAAAAAATTACAACTAAAAGTTATTGATATAAAATTAAGTTAAGCATAATTGATTTTTTTGATGAAAATTTATAATTACATCAAGTACTTCTTTTATATAGCCTTCAACTGGAATATCTGGTTAGCGTTATTTGTTATTTACAACGAAATACAAGGTGAAAGAAGGTATCGCATCAACACAACAGGATACGACGATCTGAAAAAATTAGAAAAAGAGGGCACAGATATCTCTCACGCCACCATATATATGCCTGTTAGTTATTATTTATTGAGTAAATCATTCCGCCACTATCCATTTAAAAATAAAAATCATTTTGTAGATATCGGATCAGGCAAAGGAAGATCCCTGTGCGTAGCCGCTAATAAAGGATTTAAAAAAGTTACGGGTGTTGATTTTTCCGCAGAATTATCTAACAAGGCGATACAAAATCTTGAACGCACAAAAGAGGCAATACCTTTTTTAACTTACACGGTAGTTAATGAAAACGCGGCCTATTTTAAAATTCCTTCGGATGCAGATTGTATCTTTTTATTCAATCCTTTTGATGAAGTAATTATGAAACAGGTGGTTGATAATATTGGTGAAAGTCTACAGAAATTTCCAAGAAAGATGGCTGTAGTTTATGCCAATCCTTTATACAAAAAGATATTCATAGAAATAGGATTCAAGGAGATATACCATTCGGTTACGATGCATTATTTGGAAGTATCTGTCCTAAAAAATTAACCGCCGGAGATTGGGCATCCGACGGTTAATCAATTGATATTTATATTGAATTATTCTATTACAAAATCAGCCTGTTCAATTTTACTCATCAGCTCAACACTCCTGTTAATAAAAGTAGTGAGGTCATTTCCTTTTAATAATCCCTGAGATAAAAACGCAAGATCCGCGAGGTTCTTTACCAATTTTATTTGTTTATCCTTATCGGTCTCTGCTAAAATATTTTTATAAATGGGATGATTGCCGTTGACCGTTAAGTTCACTTCATCCGGCATCATAGCATAGAAATTACCCATTCCGCCGCCGCCCATTGCTGCCATATCTTTCATCCTCCGCATTTGTTCGGGCCTTGTTGCAATAACAGGCGCCGCATCATTGCTTAATCCTTTTACTTCTACCGTTACATGCAGGTCGGATTTTTGTTGCTCAAACATTTCTTTTAATGTGGTGCTATCGGCTGCACTTAAAACGCTATCGGCAGTTTCTGTTTTATCAATGATATTGTCAGTAATATCACTGTCAACTCTTACAAATTGTACATCGTTCCATTTTAATTCGATGTTGTTAATGAAAGCCGAGTCAACCATTGTCTCCATTTTCAAAACAATATACCCCTTGGCTTCACAAGCTTTTACATAAGCATCCTGCTGTACTGCATTGGTTGTATATAAAAATATATGTTTGCTTTCTTTATTTGTTTGTAAAGAAGCGCTGGCTGTTTTATATTCTTCCAGCGTATAAAATTTCCCGGGCTCTACACTTTCAAACAAATTGAATTTGTTAGCTCTTTCTAAAAATTTATCGTCTGTTATCATACCATATTTAACAAACAATCCCAGGCTCTCCCATTTTTCTTCGAAAGATTTTCTGTCGCTGTTAAATATTTCTTCTAATTTATCCGCTACTTTTTTTGTGATGTGCGAGTTGATCTTACGCACATTCGGATCGCCTTGTAAATAACTACGACTTACATTCAACGGTATATCCGGACTATCCAGCACACCCTGTAACAACATCAAAAATTCAGGAACAATATCTTTCACCTCATCGGTAACAAAAACCTGGTTGCTGTACAATTGAATTTTATCTTTTTGTACTTCGTACGATTGTTTGATCTTAGGGAAATATAAAATACCTGTCAGGTTAAACGGATAATCAACATTCAGATGGATCCAGAATAATGGCGCTTCATTGAACGGGTATAATTCTTTGTAAAAATTTTGGTAATCTTCAGTTGTAAGATCAGCGGGCTTTTTTGTCCAGGCTGGTGTTGGGTTATTGATCTGCTTGTCTTCAAACATGATCGGCACTGGTAAAAAGCGACAGAATTTATCCAGTATCGCTTTAACTTTATCAGCCTCTAAAAATTCTTTGCTGTCCTCATTAATGTGTAAAACAATATCAGTACCACGTGTTTCTTTTTCAATTTCATCCAGTGTAAACTCCGGACTACCATCACATTCCCATCTTGCCGCTTTTGAACCTTCTTTAAATGATTTTGTGATCACTTCTACTCTATCGCTTACCATAAAAGAAGAATAAAAGCCCAATCCAAAATGGCCTATAATATTATTTTCGTTCTGGCCTTTATATTTATCTAAAAATTCTTCTGCACCACTAAATGCTACCTGGTTAAGGTATTTATCAACTTCTTCTGCTGTCATACCAATTCCTTTATCGGAGATGGTTAATGTTTTTTTGTCAGTATCGATTGTTACATGGATAGTAATATCACCTATATCACCTTTTGCTTCGCCCAAAGATGACAAGGTTTTTAATTTCTGTGTAGCATCCACCGCATTGCTCACCAATTCACGTAAAAAAATATCGTGTTCGTTATATAAGAATTTTTTGATAATCGGGAAGATATTCTCTGTCTGTACCCGTATATTTCCTTTTTGCATGGTTCGTTTTTTCTTGATTAATCAAATGCAATGCCAGTAGGGTTTTGCTGACATGATGACACGAATATAAAATTATTAGTCTGTCTGAATTGGGATTCGTCCGATTGTGGGATTAATGGATTGGAAATTTAGGCGCTATTATCTTCGCTAATCCGACAATCCCTAAATTCAAAAAATCCCAATTCAGACCAAATTCGCACCGTTCAATTTCTTACCTTCGCAACTCAATTATGGAAAAAATATTAATTCTTGATTTTGGCTCTCAATTCACCCAATTAATTGCACGTGCAGTAAGGGAAGCGAATGTGTATTGCGAAATAACCCCGTTCAACAAAGAGATCGTTTTTGAACCCAGCTTAAAAGGGATCATTTTATCAGGGTCGCCATTCTCAGTTAACCAGGATGGAGCACCGGATCTGGATATAAAATTACTAGCCTCAAAAGTTCCCGTTTTAGGTGTTTGTTATGGCGCTCAATTAACGGCAAAAAACTTTGGTGGAAAGGTTGATAAAAGTGAAAAAAGAGAATATGGCCGCGCGATATTAGAATTAAAAAAAGAGGATGTTTTTTTAAAAGGTGTTTCACAAAATTCGCAGGTATGGATGAGCCATAGTGATACCATAAAAGAATTGCCAACTGGTTTTGAATTATTAGGTATCACAGAAAGCATTCCTGTTGCTGCATTCAAACGTGCTGATGGAAATGGTTGTCCGCTATATGGCATACAATTTCACCCGGAAGTATACCATTCTGTAGAAGGAAAAAAGATATTGAAAAACTTTCTGATCAATATCTGCGGCTGTAGCCAGAACTGGACATCGGAACATTTTATTACTGAAACCGTTGCAAAATTAAAAAAGCAGATCGGCAACAGAAAAGTGATCATGGCTTTAAGCGGCGGTGTAGATAGCACTGTTGCAGCAACCTTAGTGCATAAAGCAATTGGGGAAAATCTATATGGCATATTTGTAGACAACGGCGTGTTGCGCAAAGACGAATTTGAACAGGTAGTAAAATTATATGGTGAGCTGGGATTAAATGTAAAAGGTGTTGATGCTAAGGAACATTTTTATACACGCTTAGCCGGCAAAGATGATCCTGAACAAAAAAGAAAAATAATAGGCAAAGGCTTTATTGAAATATTTGACCAGGAAGCTAAAAAATTAGAGGGTATTGAATTACTCGGACAAGGAACCATTTATCCTGATGTGATCGAATCTGCTTCGGTACACGGCCCATCTGTTACGATCAAATCACACCACAATGTTGGTGGTTTGCCAGATTCAATGAAACTGGAGCTTGTTGAGCCGCTTCGCGCTTTATTTAAAGATGAAGTTAGAAAGGTTGGGTTAGAATTAGGCATACCTTATGATGTATTGTACAGGCACCCGTTTCCGGGACCTGGATTGGCGATAAGAATTTTAGGAGAAGTAACAGAAGAAAAAGTAAAACTATTACAACAGGCAGATGCTATTTTTACCAACATGCTAAAAAAGCACGACCTCTATTCAACTATCTGGCAGGCAGGCGCTATATTGCTTCCGGTAAAAAGTGTTGGTGTAATGGGTGATGAAAGAACGTATGAATTTACTTTAGCTTTAAGAGCCGTTACATCTGTTGATGGAATGACGGCTGATTGGGCACATTTACCATATGACTTTTTAGCGAATGTATCGAACGAGATCATTAATAATGTAAGAGGAATCAATCGTGTGGTGTATGATATTAGCAGTAAGCCTCCTGCAACAATTGAGTGGGAATAATTAATAAGTCAAAATTTAAAAGTAAAAAGCAAAAAGTAAAGGAGATATTAAGTTTTAGGTTTCTACTTTTTACTTCACAAATACTAGCGCATCATGCACCGTAAAATAGCCATCTCGATCAATCTTTTTATTGTCATTTTTGCTTTTGCGATAATGCCTGCCACCGCGCAGAAAGCCCTTGAGCAGCAGGCTGCGCAGCTTGCCGCGGCCCCACAGACTGTAACTGTTCCAATGAAAACATACCATATTGGTATTTTTGCTCCGCTATATTTGGATTCTGTTTTTACTCAAGCCGGTAATTTTCGTTTTAAACAAGGCATTCCGAAATTAATCATTCCCGGACTTGAATTTGTTCAGGGAGCTGAGCTGGCACTGGATTCTATGAACTTACCGAATGCTAATATTGTTGCCGCTATTTACGATTCCAAATCATATGATCAACCCATTCCTGAATTGATCACGGAGAAAAAACTAGATAGCCTTGATATTATTATAGGCAATGTAAAAGATATAGAATACAAGCAGCTTGCCGATTTTGCTTTACAAAAAAAGATCCCATTTATTTCTGCTACCTATCCTAACGATGGCGGTGTTTCGGGCAACCCTTATTTAGTGATCGTTAACCCGACATTAAAATCGCATTGCGAAGCCATCTATAGTTATCTTTTAGAAAATCATGGCACAGATAAGATCTATTTAGTAAGAAAAAAAGGTACGCAGGAAGATAAAATAGCCGATTATTTTAAGGCCATCAACATACAGGATGGCAAGCCACTGCTAAATATTCAAACACTTAGTTTTGATGCCGATCAGCAGAACTCGGATTTTCTTAAAAAGAAATTAGACAGCACTAAACAAACAATTATTATCGGAGGAAGCCTGGACGAAGCCTTTGCTACTAATTTAACCCTTGCCTGCCATGATCTGTACCCAAGCTATCCGATCACTTTAATTGGTATGCCCAATTGGGAAGGGTTTAAACAGCTTACAAAAAGTGATGTATTTGGTGATTTCCCTATCTACTTTACCAGTCCGTATTTCAATGATAAATTAGATTCGAATAGCAGAGCGTTAATGAACGGTTACATGATCAATTACAAAGGCAAACCAACGGATATGGCTTTTAAGGGTTATGAATGCGCTTCTCTTTTCACCAATTTATTGATCAAATATTCAACTGCCGTGATGAATAATTTGAACGACAAAACGTTTAAAGTATTTTCAGATTATAATTTTCGTCCCGTGATGCTTACGAAATATGAGTTCCCTGATTATTTTGAAAATAAACATCTCTATTTTATCAAAATAACAAACGGAAATCTTAGTAGAGCCTGGTAATTCTTTAGGCAAAATGAAAAATATTATTGCAATAAAACAGCAATTATATATACATTTACAACAGCGATCGTCTCTTGGATTTGTTTTATTCTAACGCAGAGTCAACTCCCCTTTTCGCTTTACAGATTCCAATAATTCTTTTCAAATTATCGTTGATACAATGAGTTCATCTACTGAATTAAAGAAAGTTACTACCAACACGCTTCAAAAAATGAAAGCGGCAGGAGAAAAAATAGCCATGATAACCGCGTACGATTATTCTTTCGCAAGAATATTTGATGCGGCGGGTATCGATATTATTTTGGTGGGCGACAGTGCCAGTAATGTAATGGCAGGGCACAGCACTACATTGCCTATCACCCTAGATCAAATGATCTATCACGCACAAAGCGTAACAAGAGGAAGAGACAGAAGTCTGGTGGTGGTTGATATTCCTTTCGGTTCTTATCAATCCAATTCTGAAATTGCCCTTGCCTCAGCTATCAAAATAATGAAAGAATCAGGCGGCAATACGGTTAAACTGGAGGGTGGCGAAGAGATCATCGAATCCGTAAAAAAGATCGTTAGTGCGGGTGTTCCTGTTATGGGGCATTTAGGACTAACCCCTCAATCCATCAATAAATTTGGTACCTATACCGTCCGGGCAACGGAAGAAGTTGAAGCAGATAAATTAAAAAGAGATGCTATTTTATTGCAGGAAGCAGGTTGTTATGCACTTGTGCTGGAAAAGATACCTGCGGCTTTGGCAAAAGAAGTTACGGAAAGCCTAAATATACCAACCATCGGTATCGGCGCGGGCGGCGATTGCGACGGACAAGTTTTGGTCATGCATGATATGTTGGGTATCAATACAGATTTTAAACCGCGTTTTTTACGCAGGTATTTAAATTTGGATGAACAAATTACAGGAGCTGTAAAACAATACATTACAGATGTAAAGAGCAGTGATTTCCCCAATAAGGACGAACAGTATTAAAAATATTTCTGATCGATGATGCCTGATTGATGATTTTTTTTACACCAGCAATCCTAAATCAGCAATCAGAAATTCAATTATATTTGCCTAAAGCTAACACGAACATGGAAGTAAGAAACAACTGGACACTAACCGAGATAGAAGAAATATACAATCGTCCTTTATTGGACCTGATCTTTGATGCAGCGATCATTCATCGTCAAAACAAAGCGTATAGTGAAGTACAGGTAAGCAGTTTGATCTCGATCAAAACAGGTGGCTGTAAAGAAGATTGTGCTTATTGTCCGCAAGCTGCAAGATATAATACAGGCGTAGAAGTTGAACCTTTAATGACCGTAGAAAAAGTAAAAGCAAGGGCTGAAGTAGCTAAAGCAAATGGCGCCTCACGTTTATGCATGGGTGCAGCATGGCGCGAAGTAAGAGATAATAAAGATTTTGACCGTGTATTGGATATGGTATCTGAAGTAAATGAAATGGGTTTAGAAGTTTGTTGCACGTTAGGCATGTTAACATACGAACAAGCAGAGAAGTTAAAAGCTGCAGGTTGTTTTGCCTACAACCATAACATCGATACATCGAGCGAAAATTACGAGAACATTATTACCACAAGAACATTTGACGACCGCATCAATACATTGAACAATGTACGTAAAGCTAAGCTAAGTGTATGTTGCGGTGGCATTGTCGGTTTAGGTGAAACAGATGATGACCGCATAAAAATGTTGCACACTTTATCTACAATGGAACAACATCCGGATTCAGTGCCGATCAACAGACTGGTACCGGTTGAAGGAACGCCTTTAGCAAAAAATCAACAAACACCGATAGACGAAATGTTGCGCATGATCGCTACAGCAAGGATCATTATGCCGAAAAGCGTAGTTCGTTTATCTGCCGGAAGAAATGAAATGAGTATTGCCGAACAGGCATTGTGTTTTATGGCCGGAGCCAATTCGATCTTTGCAGGAGAAAAATTATTAACTACACCTAATCCCGATTTTGATACGGATATGCAAATGTTCAAATTATTAGGATTGACTGCGCGCAAACCGTTTAAAGACAGAGCAACTACACAAGAAACTGCAGCTGTTGAAATAACGGCATAGCAAATTCACTAACAAATAACTGTGAGTACAAACAATAGCTTTGATAAAATTTTACAGGACCAGCTGGACGAAAGAAAGGCCAATGGACTGTTACGAAGCCTGGTATCTTACAACGACAAAATAGATTTTAGCTCCAATGATTATTTGGGCTTTGCAAAGCTTCCTCAATTAAAATCAAGTAGTGAATTACCTTCTGGCGCTACAGGCTCAAGATTAATTACAGGCAATCCTGCTATTGCTGAAGAAACCGAAAAATTGATCGCTAATTTTCATTCGACAAAAGCTGCATTGATCTTTAACTCCGGTTATTGCGCCAATGTTGGCTTATTTTCCTGCATCGCGCAAAAAGGTGACACAATCATTACAGATGAATTTATTCATGCAAGTATTATTGATGGCGCAAGATTAAGCAACGCCAACCGTCATAAATTCAAACACAACGATATTGCCGATCTTGAAAAAAAATTACTGCAGGCACAAGGCAAAAAAATAGTTGCCGTAGAATCTATTTACTCAATGGATGGTGACGAGGCACCGTTAAAAGATATTGTTGCACTGTGTAAAAAATACAATGCCATATTAATTGTAGATGAAGCACATGCCGTTGGTATTTTTGGTGAGAAAGGCGAAGGGCTCGTTTGTACATATCATTTGCAAAAAGATGTATATGCCTGCATTTATACTTTTGGAAAAGCATTGGGCTTGCATGGCGCCGTTATTACAGGTAGCGAAACATTGCGCGATTACCTGATCAATCACGCGCGTTCTTTTATTTATACAACAGCATTGCCACCGCATACTTATGTACAAATTCAACAAGCCTACCAATTATTACCTACGGCCAATCGCAAAGCCTTATTTGCATTGATCGATCAGTACACAACAGCTATCAAAAAAATAAAGAATATTTCTTTCATTGAAAGTCATTCAGCTATTCAAACAATTATTATTGGCGAAAACAATAAAGCAAAAGCGTTAGCCAACCATTTAACAGGCAAAGGCTTTTTTGCTAAAGCAATTCTTTCGCCAACAGTTCCTGCAGGAACTGAAAGACTAAGAATATGTTTACATGCATTTAATACCAAAGAACAAATCGATTTATTATTGAACGAAGTGGAAGCAAATCTTAATAAATAGAGTCACAACGTTTATCATTTACAATTAACCATTTACCATTAAATGAGTATCATTATCGCAGGCATACACACAGGAATTGGCAAAACGGTTTGCTCAGCAATCATTTGTCAGGCCCTGGGATATGATTATTGGAAGCCTGTGCAGGCGGGCGACTGGGAAAATTCGGATAGCGTTTTTATTAAAAAAAATGTGACCAACCCAAAAACAATTGTTCATCCTGAAACATATAAATTAGCAACGGCCGCATCACCGCATTATGCCGCTGCTATAGACGGTATCGAAATAAAAAAAGAACACATTGAATTACCCCAATCAAAAAATAATATTGTTGTAGAAACTGCCGGTGGTTTAATGAGTCCGCTCGCTGATGGATATTTAAATATTGACCTGGCAGAACAATTACAATTACCTGTTGTGTTGGTATCCAATAATTATCTGGGAAGCATCAATCACACTTTACTTAGTTATGAATTATTAAAAAACAGAAAAATACAAATAGCAGGAATTGTTTTCGATGGTAATACAGTAACACCGAGCCAGGATTATATTTTATCGTACATAAGACTACCGTTGTTATTTTCTATTCCGCAGTTTTCGAATTTGAATGCACAATCAATCAGTGAATTTGCCAAAACTATTTCAATAAAATTATAAGTTGTGACACCGCAAGAAAAAGATAAAAATTATATATGGCATCCCTTCACGCAAATGAAAATTGCGGATACACCTATTCATATTACTCGCGCAAAAGGAACTGTATTATATAGTACTGATGGTAAAGAATATATTGATGCGGTTTCATCCTGGTGGGTCAATATTCACGGCCACTCTAACGAATTCATTGCTGATCGCATTGCACAACAGGCAAAAGTATTAGAGCATGTGATCTTTGCAGGCTTTACACATACGCCTGCTATTGAACTCTCAGAGAAACTGATCAATATCTTACCCGATAATTTTTCTAAAATATTTTATTCTGATAACGGTTCTACGGCTGTCGAAGTAGCTTTAAAAATGGCACTTCAATATTGGCACAATCAAGGCATAAAAAATAAAACAAAAATTATTGCTCTCGAGAATGCTTATCATGGCGATACTTTTGGCGCCATGAGTGCGGGTGCAAGAAGTACATTCAACGCCGCATTCAATCCATTATTATTTGAAGTACACCATATCCCGGCACCAGATAAAAATAATGTTGAAGCCGTTAAAAAACAATTGTTGCAATATGCTGGCGATGACACCGTGGCGGCTTTTATTTTTGAACCATTGATACAAGGTTCCGGTGGCATGCTAATGCACGAAGCAACATATTTAGATGAGCTATTAACCATCGCGCAGCAAAAAAACATTATCTGCATTGCAGATGAGGTCATGACCGGCTTTGGCAGGACCGGAAAAAATTTCGCGATCAATTATTTAGAAAACAAGCCCGATATTATTTGTTTATCAAAAGGAATCACCGGTGGTTTTTTACCATTGGGCGTAACAGCCTGTTCGCAAAAAATATTTGATGCTTTTTATTCGGATGAAATGGAGAAAACTTTTTTTCATGGCCACTCCTACACTGCCAACCCTCTAGCCTGTGCTGCTGCGAACGCCAGCATCGAATTGTTATTAAAAGAAAGTTGTCAGCGCCAGATCAAAATGATCAACGATAACCATAAATTGTTTGCAGAAAAAATGGATAAAAGCGATCTTGTAAAAGAGGTCCGCTTGCAGGGAACCATTATTGCTATTGAATTAAACACTTCAGAAGATACTTCTTACTTTAATTCGATTAAAAAAGAAGCTTATAAGTTTTATTTAAATAATGGCGTCCTTCTTCGTCCATTGGGCAATGTTGTCTATATCATGCCTCCGTATTGTATCACAAAAGAGGAACTGGATAAGGTTTACAATGTTATAGCAGCTTCCTTAACACATTTATTGTAAAAGGATTAAATTTGCCGCATGGAAAACATTTTCGAACTAGTAGTTAAGGATAACAATACACACGCTCGCTGGCTCAACACGCTTTCTTTAATGGAAAATACCGGAGCAAAAAAGATCAAGCGTTGCGAGCATCCTGTACTTACTACCGAAATGATACTAAAACATGCCGCTGAAGAAGCAAGACATGCTTACTTTCTAAAAAAACAAATTCAGAAGATCGATAAAAATAGTTGTCCTACTTACGAAAGAAAGTATTTGTTGGCACCGGACATGAGTCATTACTATTTACATGTATTGGATGTAAAAGTTTGCCGTTTTTTAAAAGATAGATTTGGTTACAAAGGAAATGACCTTAAATACGCCGCCTACTTATTAGTCACCTATGCGATTGAAGTACGTGCCGATGAATTATATCCGCAATACCAGGATGTGTTAACCGAAATCAAAAGTGCCGTAAATGTAAAAACCATTATCGCGGAAGAGATCAATCATTTACATGAAATGACCGAACAGTTAAAGGCATTTTCTCCTGATTACAAGGAATTATGCAGCGTTGTTTGCACCATAGAAAAAGACCTCTTTACAGACTGGATAGGCGCAGTCAAAAAAGAGTTATCTAACTAATTACCAGGATTTAATATTCCAGTAAATCTCGTTCTGCTTTTTTTTATTATCTTGCAATCAAATCAGGTAATATCAATCTACTGACTACGATACAATATTTTTTAAGCAGCAATCTGGATCTGCTTAACCACTGAGGATAATTCTGTCCGATGTTAGGTGACCTATGCCTATTTTTTTACTTTTTATTTATTTATTACTTTTTTATGCAATCAATAATAGACATATCTGCCAACGCGCAGCAATATATAAACCTGGAAGAAAAATACGGTGCGCACAATTACCATCCTTTACCTGTTGTATTAAACAAAGGCGAAGGTGTTTTTGTTTGGGATATAGATGGCAAACGTTACTATGATTTTTTAAGTGGCTATTCTGCTGTTAACCAGGGGCACTGTCATCCGAAGATAATTGCAGCATTGGTTGAACAGGCACAAAAATTAACACTTACATCCAGGGCTTTTCATAGTGACTTATTAGGCCAATACGAAAAGTATATTACTGCTTATTTTGGCTATGATAAAGTATTACCAATGAACACCGGCGTTGAAGCTGTTGAGACGGCATTGAAGCTGGCAAGGCGCTGGGGCTACGATGTGAAAAAAATTGCAGAAAATGCTGCAAAAATAATTGTAGTGGAAGATAATTTTCACGGGCGCACGTCAACAGTGATCTCTTTTTCTACAGATCCTGCATCGTATAAAAATTTCGGTCCGTATATGCCGGGCTTTGTAACGATTCCTTATAACGACCTGGTTGCGTTGGAAGCTGCATTGCAGGATAAAAATGTGGCGGGATTTTTATTTGAACCAATTCAGGGCGAAGCGGGCGTAGTTGTTCCGGATGAAGGTTATCTGACAGGCATTAGAAATTTATGTACGGAATATAATGTATTGATGATAGCGGATGAAATACAAACCGGTTTGTCAAGAACGGGAAAAATGCTTGCGTGCGATCATGAAGCCGTTCATCCTGACATTTTAATATTAGGCAAAGCATTAAGTGGTGGCACGGTTCCTGTCAGTGCAGTATTATGTAGTGATGAAATAATGCTAACGATCAAACCGGGCGAGCATGGAAGTACCTATGGAGGAAATCCATTGGCATGTGCGGTAGCCATTGCATCACTGGACGTTTTAAAAGATGAAAAGCTAACAGAGAATGCTGAAGCGATGGGAGAATTGTTACGCAACGAATTAAAAAAATTACAATCTCCATTTATTGAAACTGTAAGAGGCCGCGGCCTGTTAAATGCTATTGTAATAAAACATAAAAATCCTGATGCTGCATGGGATCTATGTTTAACATTAAAAGAAAATGGCTTACTGGCAAAACCAACTCATGGTGATAAGATTCGTTTTGCACCACCGCTAATCATCACAAAAGAACAAATAGTGGAATGCGTTGGAATAATTGATAAGAGCCTTAAAAGTTTAGGAGTATCGTAGCTTAGCAAGCATTACTATTATACAGAATAGAGCCTCTAAACTTCTAAACCCTAAACTATTAAACTATAAAAATGGATACACATCTTCACCATGATCACACAGAGAACCATTTAAAAAGTTCGGAAGCTTTACGTGATATTGTTATTGGATTAAGTGATGGATTAACTGTACCATTTGCATTGGCTGCAGGTTTAAGTGGCGCTGTCGACAAAAGCAGTATCATAATCATTGCAGGCATTGCAGAGATCGCGGCAGGCAGCATTGCGATGGGTTTAGGCGGATACCTTGCAGGAAGAACAGAACAGGATCATTATACAAGCGAAGTAAAAAGAGAATATAGCGAAGTAGAAAATCTTCGTCATTTAGAGATCGAAGAAACAGAAGAATTTTTTGCTGCCATTGGTTTAAGTCCGGAGTTACAAAAAAAAGCCACCGAAGAAATCGCACAGGACAAAGACCGCTGGGTCGATTTTATGATGAAGTATGAATTGGGCCTGGAAAAACCAGATCCTGCGAGAGCGAGTAAAAGCGCATTGAATATCGGCCTTTCCTATATTGTTGGTGGCATCATTCCACTAAGCCCTTATTTTTTTATTACTAATTCTGCCGATGCGTTAAAAATATCTGTTGTGTTAACATTGATATGCCTGTTTATTTTTGGATTCTTTAAAAGCAGGATAACAGGTGTTAATAGCATTTTAGGCGCACTGCGTGTTACTTTGATTGGTGCTATGGCGGCAGCAGCGGCTTTTGGCGTGGCTAAATTATTTCAGTCGCACTAATTACTAAAAAGGGTACCCGATATTTCCTCCCTATCGTAGATTTTATTGCTCACCAGGCATTTCACGTTTAAATTTTACCTTCTTTCCCATTATGGGAACATTTTTCGAATGCATTTATTGTCGTATTTAGTCGCTTATTCTGCCTGATAAATTCATTCCCACTCGGAAAAATGACCTTCGGATAGACAGAACTTCTATAATAAAACATATAATAATAAAAATTACCTGTAAAAAAATTTCACAAAAATTTGGGTACTGTTTTTGATGTAATGTTAGAAGATATGTTATGCTACGTGAATAAGCAAGCCTACAGTAAGAATACTTTAGCTCAAACATAACTACGCTAAACAAGCACCCATCAATAGTCCCGTAACAAAAAATTTAACACATTAAAAGATAAAAAAATGGAGCAATAATATTGGTTAATAAACGTACTATATAAGGAGTAGGAAACAAAAACGGGAAATGCTGTAACATTCCCCGTGTAATAAAAAGGTAACACAGATTTGACTAAGACACCCTTTTGAAGGGGGCTATTCTATTGTACACCCTTAAACGTAAAAATATGCTAAATGAACGAAAGTTTGCTGCATTAAATAAAAACGACTGCTTACATAAAAGAAAAAAAATCATTTTTCGTATAAAGATGATTAGTTGCTTTTTATTGCTCTCCTATACGCAGTCAAAAGCATTGGCACACAGGGAAAATTTGCTTACAGTAAATCCTATACACACCGGCCTAATAAATAAAATTGATACTGTTCCGCAAATAGAAAATGATACATTTCCTGCCACACAAACATTTACTAAATCTGATTCATTAGTAACTGCGGATACAACATCTCCATCCCCCGCTACAACAGTATTATTATTAACAGGTAAAATAACCGATGAGACCGGTGCCCCACTTGGCGGCGCGAACATAGAAATAAAAGGAAAAGGGAAAGGCACTTCTTCACACACAGATGGTAGTTTTTCTATTACGGCAGAAAGCGATGATGTACTGGTCATAAGTTTTGTCGGATACAATGACCGCACCGTTCAAGTAAATGGCAGAAGTTATATCAGCGTTGGCTTACAACCATCAAGAAAAGAATCAAATGAAGTGGTGGTTGTTGGATACGGCACACAAAGAAAAATTGATGTAACCGGTGCAGTTGGTTCTGTCAAGGGGGCCGAATTGTATAAACAACCGGTGCTTACAGCTACACAAGCTTTACAAGGTAAAGTAGCAGGCGTACAAATTATTGATAATGCACAACCGGGAACAAATCCTACGGTAAGAATAAGAGGCATTGGTACGATGCTATCTGGCTCAGATCCATTGTATGTAGTAGATGGAATTATTACTACTGATATAACGAATATCAACACTGCCGATATTCTAAGTGTTGATGTTTTGAAAGATGCGTCATCAACTGCGATATATGGTGCACGTGGCGCCAACGGTGTTATCATCATAACAACAAGACAAGGCTCCGGCAAAATGAGAGTTAATTACAATGCTAACATTGGCGTTGTAAGTGCAGCCCATCTTGTTAAAATGGCCAGCGGACAACAATATGCCAATTATGTTTCAGCCTCCACATTCGGTATTACTTCACCAGCGCAAATAATGGCACAAGCCGGCTCGCCTGCAGGAACATCTACGAACTGGTACAATGAAATATTACGCAATGCTATTCAGGAAAGACATAATCTTTCCTTATCAGGCAGTAATGAAAATAACAAATACTTATTAAGTTTCGGATACGAAGACGACCAGGGTATTGTTATCACCAATGATTATAAACGCATAAGCGTTAGAATGAATGACGAATTTAAATTGAGTGATAAATTTAAAATTGGTACAGTAGCAGGTTACACCAATGCAAATGATCGCCAGGCAAATGTAGCAACAGCTTTTAATGACGCATACAGAGCAAGCCCGCTCATACCTGCAATGGTTAACGGAAAATACGGTAACGTTTCTAATTTCCAAAGTGTAGTAGGCAACCCAATTTTAGATATCAATGATAACAACCACACTTTTATTCATAACCGCGTTGAAGGTGCCGCTTATATTGAATTTAAGCCTGTAAAATATATCACCTTCAGAAGTAACCTGGGTGCAGACCTTGAATACATCGATGAAAAATTATACAATTATCAATTCAGGGCAGATACAACTACATTCAATGTTTCAGGCGGTTCTCAACAAAACAGTATCAGTAATTTAAATGTTGTAAGTACTAAAAATCTGCATTGGGTTTGGGATAATACCATCACATTTAATAAAACTTTTCACAAACATAGTTTAACCGTATTAGCAGGTACCACCGCTGAAGAATATACTACCGGCTTCTTTTCTGCCTACAGACAAAATGTTCCACCCGATCCTGACTTGTGGTTCATCAATGTGGGTGATATCAACACCTCTCAAAATAATTCACAACAAACCAAAGCAACCAGGGTTTCTTATTTAGGAAGAGTGAATTATAGTTACAATCAAAAATATTTATTTACCGGTACCATCAGAGCTGATGCAAGTTCTGTATTTCCTTCCTACGAAAGATGGGGATATTTTCCTTCAGCCGGTGCAGGATGGATAATAACCAAAGAGCGCTTCATGCAGGATCAAAAAACATTTGACTTGCTAAAATTAAAAGGCAGCTGGGGTAAAGCAGGTAATGATAATATTCCCGGCAACTCCTTTACGCCTACACTTTTAAATAACCTGAATTATCCTTTTGGTTCACCACTATCACAATCCAATGGTGTGGCGATCGCACAATTGAAGGACCAGAACTTAAAATGGGAGACAACAACAGAGTCTGACATATCTGTTGAGTTTGCTACTTTAAAAAACAGGTTGACCGGTGAAATAGGATATTATAATAAAACAACAAAAGATGCATTGATCTATACATTGATTTCTGCTACATCAGGAAGTCAGCCAGATTTTAGCGTTGGTAGCCCTGCTCCCGCAGGAAGCGTATTAACGAATGCCGCTTCAATTAAAAACGCTGGTGTAGAAGTTGCACTGGGCTGGAATGATAAAATAACTACTAATCTTTCTTATCACATCAATGGAAATATTTCCTTTAATAAAAATGAAGTGATCGGTTTGAACGGCGGCCAGCCATTACTTGACGGAAGAATTAATAATGACCTGGTAACTAAAACCGATAACGGTGAAGCCATTGGTAGTTTTTATGTTAGAAAAGCGATCGGCGTATTTCAATCACAGGCAGAAATTGATAGTTATGTAGATAGTCATGGTAATAAATTACAAGGCACAGCCAATCCGGGTGATCTAAAATATTCCTTTACAAATGGCAACGTAGATTTTGTATATGCGGGTTCCTATCAACCAAAAGCATTTTATGGAATTAATATCGGTGTCAATTTTAAGGCTTTCGATTTTAGTATTGATGGATATGGTGAAAACGGAAATAAAGTATACAACGGAAAAAGACAAAACAGGATAAATGAATATGACAATGTTGAAGCCTCTGTTGCTGCCAATGCGTGGCCGAATACAACAAGTCAGCCAGGGCCTAATCAGGGCAATCAACCTTCATCCACCTACTTTGTAGAGAATGGCAGTTTTTTCAGGATCAATAATGCTACGATCGGTTATACACTTCCTGCCGATGCAATAAAAGGATTAAAAAAAGTAATATCAAGCTTCCGCGCATTTATAACAGGACAAAATATTTTAACGATCACAAAGTATAGTGGGTTCACGCCTGAAATTGGCGGAACACCCACTAATTCAGGTATTGAGACAGGTACCTACCCTACTTCAAAAACTTTTGCTGTTGGGATAAATGTTGGATTTGAATAAATCATTCATGCAAAAAACTATTTTATATGAAACGAAATAAATTATTTTTTTATGCTGCTTTTTTTTCAGGCTTGCTCGGATTGACTGCCTGTTCGAAGGGATTTTTAGATGTACCTCCTCAGGGGCTTCTTCAAATATCAACAGATGACAGTGCTGTTAATGACCTGGTAACCGGTGTATACAGTAGTCTTATATATATCAGCCCGAGCGATGGTTATACTTACGATACACATGGTATAAGCTTTATAGCTGCCACTAATATTATGTCCGATGATGCAGATAAAGGAAGCACCCCTGGTGATCAACCGGGTATTGCTGACCTGGATAATTTCAATACCACTTCTTCCAATGCTTTTGTGGCTGCATTGTGGAACGGATATTATGTAGGCATTGCACGATGCAACCAGGCATTATCAACGATCAGTACCAGCAAGATCGATACCGCAACCAAAGGGAGGCTTTCGGGAGAAGTAAGGTTTATACGTGCCTATTATTATTTTAATCTTGTTCGCTTTTTTGGAGATGTGCCAAAAGTTTTAATTGTTCCTACATCACCACAGCAAGTACAGACAGATCCCATTTTTGTTACAAGAGATGCCGCAGCTGATATTTATGCCACTGTAATTATTCCCGACCTGCAATTCGCTATCGGCAATTTGCTAATAAAAAGTGCCACACCTGTCGGACGTATCACTAAAGGCGCTGCGGAAACATTGCTAGCCAAAGTGTACCTGTACCAAAAAAACTGGGGCGGCGTATTAACGGAAACACAGGATGTGATCAGTTCAGGACAGTATCAATTAGACAACTATGCTAATTTATGGAGACAGGTTGGTGATAACGGACCTGAATCAATTTTTGAAATCGAGACCGCAGAAAATAATAATAAGGATGGCGGTATTCCTGATTATTGTACCTACCAGGGGCCACGGAGTGCAGGTGGTACCTGGAACAACCCGGGAGACACTTATGATCCGCATGGAGATCTGGGTTTTGGATTTTGCGTTCCTACAACCAACCTGATCAATACATACGAACCGGGAGATATCAGAAAAAATGCCACCATCATTTTTATTAACAGAAGCGGTCCAAATGATACCGGTGCCGTATTATTTGATGGTTATGTTATTCCTGCTGTGGGTACCCAGGATATTTATTATAACTACAAAGCTTATCACAGTGAAATAACCGAATCATTTTTTAACGACCGTGATCATAAAGATAAGAATGTTCATTTATTGAGATATGCAGAAGTCTTCTTAATGGAAGCAGAAGCACTCAATGAAACAGGACAAACCGCAGCCGCAATTGATACGATCAACCATCAGATACGTGCACGTGCCGGATTGGGTGCATCAACCGTTCCTCTTTTACAGGACAGTGTGCGGACAGCAATATATAAAGAACGCCGGTTGGAATTAGCAATGGAACATGACAGGTTCTTTGATATAGTAAGACAAGGAAATGCGGCACAAATAATGCATGCTGCTGGTAAGGCAAATTTTGTTGCAGGCAAAAACGAATTGTTGCCCATTCCATTAACACAAATACAATTAAGTGGTGGAAAATTAACACAAAACAATGGCTACTAAACGACAACATAATAACAATCAATTCTATCTGGCTTCCTCAAGAGGATCGCCAAAAACCTTTTAATAAAGAACAACAATTTCTTAAACAGTAAAAAACACAATCATGAAAAACATACAAAACAAATTAAACATGCTGGCTTTTGCAATGATCGCACTCGCCACACTTTCTATTACTTCATGTAAAAAATCTTCCGGTTCTGGAATTACGAGTATCGGAGGGTACGATTCATCGGGGCAAGTTGCAGCAGCTAACCTGATAGCATATTTTCCTTTTGATGGAAATGCTAATGATGTAAAAGGCGGAATGACAGCCACTGTTACCGGAACAATAACTTTTCCTGCTGGTACAAAAGGAGAAGCATACCAAGGTTCAGCAGGTACTTTCGCAACATATACACCAAGTGCTGCCTTTTCAAATCTGTCTAGTTACTCAGTATCCGTATGGTATAATCTTCCCACTGAAGGAACAAATCCTGAAGGTATATTTTTTGTATCAGGAGCTACTAATCAGGATCTGATCGTCAATGAAATTGAACCTTACAATCCCGTATCAGGAGATTCTGTAAGAATTCATACAGGTTTTAATGACCTTGCTTCAACAGGTTTCCAACTTTTTATTCCGGAAACATTTGATACAGCAGCATTGGCTAAATGGGTTCACCTGGTTGTAACATATGATGGAAGTACCTCTACATATGTAGTATATCAAAATGGTGTTGCTTCAGGAACTAACAGTGCCTTTTCAAATGGGCAATATATAACACCCAATGTTCTTTGGCAAGATGCAGGAATGACCACTCCATTAGGTAACCTTGGCTTTACCGGCGATGAACCCGTAAGTGCTATAATCGGTTCTTGGCCTGATGGTTTGTTTGGACAAACATCAGCCGGAGATGCCTTCTTAGGCCAGTTGGATGAATTGAGAGTTTATAATAAAGCATTATCAATAAGCGAAGTTGCAGGCTTATACCTTAATGGTAAAGCGGGCAGATAAATTGTTTGAATAGTCGTTTCAGTTTTGTTTCAAAGGCCGCCCGATAACTATTGACGGCGGCCTTTTTAAATGCCGGTTAAAAATAAAAACATGAAAAAAATATTGATCATATTATGTATAATAGCTACTTTCATTTCTTGCTCAAAAAAGAGTACATCGTCTCCCCCTGCTATTTTTGTTATCAATAGCTTGAAAGTAAACGGTAGCGTTACAGCTAATCAACACAATGTTAATTTGAGTCCTGTGCTTACATTGTCATTATCTGATGCAGTGGATAGAAGTTCCGTAACAAGTAATGTACAATTAAAACAAAATGGCGCTTTGGTTCCTGTAAATTATACTTACCAAAATAATGACAGTGTTATAATAATTCAACCGGCAACTGCTTTAAAGGCATTAACGAGTTATGTACTTTCTGTTCAAACCAATCTACTATCAGCAAGAAATATAAAATTATTTAGTGGATCAACTATTACATTTATTACCCAGATAGATTCTACCGACAAATTTCCGCAAATTTCCGATTCGGCTTTGCTCACTTTAGTACAACAACAAACTTTTAAATATTTCTGGGATTTTGGAGATCCTGTATCAGGAATGGCGAGAGAAAGAAACTCCGATCAAACTACGGCAACGACTGGTGGCACAGGATTTGGCGTAATGGCAACGATAGTCGCTATTAATAGAAATTTCATTACGCATGCACAGGGACTAAATAGAATTACAACAATTGTAAATTTTTATAAAAATAATGTTACCGCCTATCACGGTGCCTTTGCACATTGGATCAATGGAAGCACCGGTGCAACGATTCCATTTAGTACAGAAGACAATGGTGGCGATATTGTTGAAACTTCTTACCTGATGGAAGGACTATTGTGCGCCCGGCAATATTTTAATAGTACAACGGATAGCACTGAAATAATATTACGCAAGAACATTAACACATTATGGAACGCAGTAGATTGGAACTGGTACAGGCAAAATGATCAAAATGTTTTGTATTGGAACTGGAGCCCCAACTTTAATTTTGCCATCAATGTACAAGTGGGTGGATGGAGTGAAGCGCTCATTACTTATGTACTGGCTGCATCAACACCTACCGATAGCAGCGCCATTCCTAAAGTAGTATATGATAATGGCTGGGCACACAATGGCGGTATGAAAAATGGAAATGTCTACTATGGTGTAAAGCTTCCTTTAGGGCCGTCGAACGGAGGGCCGTTATTTTTTGAACATTATTCTTTCATGGGCATTGATCCCCATGGATTAGCAGATGCCTATGCTAATTACGATTCGCAAACCATTAACCATAGCACAATAAATTACAATTATTGTGTTGCTGATCCGCATAATTATTTTGGCTATAGCAATCAATGCTGGGGGCTAACGGCCAGCGATGCTCCGTCTCCTTATAATTACAATGCCAGTGAACCCAATAATGATATTAGTGTGATCGCTCCTACTGCTGCTATATCATCACTTCCTTATACGCCAACAGCCTCCATGAATGCGTTAAGATTTTTCTATTACAAATTAGGAGATAAAATATGGGGACAATATGGTTTTACAGATGCATTTAGTTTACAGGATGTATGGTTTGCTACTTCAGATCTTGCCATAGACCAGGGGCCGCAGATCGTGATGATAGAAAATTATAGAACAGGATTAATATGGAACTTATTTACAAGTTGTCCTGAAATAAAAACCGGATTACAAAATTTAGGGTTTACAGCACCATACCTTTAAAATCAAAAGTGAAAAGTCAAAACCTAAAAATGAAAGACAAAAAACAATATTGTATAAAAAAAATCATACTGGTGTTTTTTTGTGTGTCGATGATTACCACCACTTGCAGAAGCCAAAGCCTACAAAAAATAACCAACCAAAATTTAACCGATTCTGCCCTGCTTGATATTGTACAAAGACAAACATTTAAATATTTTTGGGATTTTTCTCATCCTGTAAGTGGTATGGCCAGAGAACGCAGCAATGAAGCTTATGGGTATGGAAATGAAGTGGTAACTACCGGCGGAACAGGCTTTGGCGTTATGGCCGTTATTGTTGCCACCGAAAGAAAATGGATCACCAGAGATACTGCAGCCAAACATTTGCTGAAGATGGTCAATTTTTTATTGAAAGCAGATAGCTACCATGGTGTGTTTCCACATTGGATGAATGGCGCTACGGGAAAAACAATTCCTTTCGGCAGAAAAGATGATGGCGCCGACCTGGTAGAAACCTCTTACCTGTTTCAGGGATTATTATGCGCAAGGCAATATTTTACAGCCAACAATAAAACAGAAAAAGAACTAAGAAATAAGATCGGTTGGTTGTGGAACGATATTGAATGGAACTGGTTCACGCAAGGCGGACAAGATGTACTCTATTGGCACTGGAGTCCGAACAATGGCTGGTCAATGAATTTTCCGATACATGGTTTTAACGAATGTTTGATAACATATGTGTTGGCAGCAAGCGGACAACGGTATCCTATAAATGCTGATGTATACCATGAAGGTTGGGCGCAAGGCAATTTCTTTATAAATGGCAAAACATTTTACGGTTATACATTACCATTGGGATTTGATTATGGCGGCCCTTTATATTATTCTCAATATTCCTTTTTAGGATTGGATCCTCATGGTTTAAAAGATGAGTATGCTGATTATTGGGAACAAAATAAAAACCATACCCTTATTAATTATAGTTATTGTGTTGATGATCCTAAAAAATATAAAGGATACGGCGACAGTTGCTGGGGACTCACAGCTTGCGATACTTATGATGGCTATGGCGTTTATTCTCCGCTCAATGATCGCGGAACAATAGCGCCAACTGCTGCTTTGTCTGCATTTCCATACACTCCTGCTTATTCCATGGCTGCATTAAAACATTATTATTATAGTATGGGAAATAAGATATGGGGCGAGTATGGCTTTACAGATGCTTTCTGCGAAAGAAAAAACTGGTACGCCAGATCATATTTGGCAATTGATGAAGGGCCGATCATTGTAATGATAGAAAATTACAGAACCGGGTTATTATGGAAATTATTTATGAGTTGCCCGGAAGTCCAGAACGGGTTAACTAAATTGGGGTTCGTAAACAAATTATATTGAGGGATTGTTATATTGTTGAAGAGGCATCAACATAACAATGAAACAGTTAAACAATTTAATTATGAAAAGGATTATTTTATTCTTATTGATCATTGCAGGTGCTGGCTGTTATGCACAAACACCCGACCTTTCTTTGTACAAAAAACAATTGTACATAAGTAAAAAGGATACATTGCCTTACCGCATTCTGTTGCCCGTAAATTATAATAAACTGCAAAAATATCCACTTGTAATTTTTCTGCACGGATCGGGAGAACGCGGTAACGACAATGAAGCGCAACTCGCACATGCAGGTAATCTTTTTCTGGAAGATAGTGTACGCAAAAATTATCCTGCCATTGTTGTCTTCCCTCAATGTCCGGAAAATAGTTTTTGGAGCAATGTAAAAATCGATACAGAAAATAATAAACGATCCTTTACATTTTCTGCTGATGGGGAACCGACTATTGCTATGAAATTATTGATCGGTTTATTAGCCGAACTAAAATTGAATTATACTATAGATAAACAATGCATCTATGTGGGTGGATTATCCATGGGTGGCATGGGAACTTTTGAATTGGTGAGAAGAGAACCAAAAACTTTTGCCGCAGCATTTTCTATTTGTGGCGGAGCAGATTCAAGTACTGCATCAAAGATAAATAATACCGCCTGGTGGATTTTTCATGGATTGAAAGACGATGTAGTAGATCCCAAATACAGTATTGAAATGAATGAAGCATTAAAAAATGCAAGAGCAGAAGTAAGAATAAATTTATATCCAAACGACAATCACAACAGTTGGGATGATGCTTTGTCAGAAAAATATCTTTTACCATGGTTGTTCTCTCATCATCGTTATAATAAAAAATGATCTATATGAAATGCCTGCGTAAAATTATAGTATCCCTCATTTTTTTTATTTCGTTAGCTGCTACTGCACAGGTACAGACAGCAACCGATATTCATCGGATGAAAGTATACATCGATGCGCTACTAAAAAAAATGACCTTGCAGGAAAAGATCGGGCAATTGAATTTATTGACACCCGGTGGTGGCATACTTACCGGTGCTGTTGTAAGCAGTGATGTAGAAACAAAAATTGTCAATGGAAATGTCGGTGGATTATTTGGTGTGATTGGCGAAGAAAAAATTCGTGCGGCACAAACGTTAGCGGTAACTAAAAGCCGATTGCACATTCCCTTACTTTTTGGCTCGGATATTATCCATGGTTACAAAACAACTTTTCCTATTCCCTTGGGTTTATCTTGCAGTTGGGATACCGCTTTAATAAAAAGAAGCGCAAGGATAGCAGCAACAGAAGCAACAGCCGATGGATTGTGCTGGGCATTTTCACCGATGGTAGATATCACTCGTGATCCACGGTGGGGAAGGGTTTCAGAAGGCTCGGGCGAAGATCCTTATTTGGGTGCACAAATTGCCAAAGCAATGGTGCATGGTTACCAGGGCGATGATCTTAGTAAAGACAATACATTGATGGCCTGCGTAAAACATTTCGCTTTATACGGCGCTGTAGAAGCAGGAAGAGAATATAATACGACTGACATGAGCCGTGTCAGGATGTACAACGAATATTTACCTCCGTATAAAGCAGCAGTTGATGCAGGTGTTGGAAGTGTTATGACTTCCTTCAACGAAATAGATGGCATCCCGGCAACGGGGAATAAATGGTTATTAACAGACTTATTACGCAACCAATGGGGTTTTAACGGATTGATCGTTTCTGATTATACTTCAGTAAATGAAATGACAGCGCATGGTGTTGGTGACCTACAAACTGTATCAGCATTGGCTTTAAATGCAGGATTGGATATGGACATGGTGGGCGAAGGTTATTTAACTACTTTAGAAAAATCATTACAAGAAAAAAAAATAACGGTTAAACAAATCAATTACGCCTGTAGAAAAGTTTTAGAAGCAAAATATAAATTAGGATTGTTTGATGATCCTTATCGTTATTGCGATCCTGCAAGATCGGTAAAAGAAGTTCTATCAATTGATAAAAGAGAAGCGGCACGTGATATTGCAAGGCACTGCTTTGTTTTACTAAAAAACAATAACCAATTATTACCCCTAAAAAAATCAGGGACCATCGCATTGATCGGCCCATTGGCCAATGATAAAAATAATATGCTGGGTACATGGGCAGTTAGCGGTGATCCACAATTGTCTGTCCCGGTTTTGGAGGGAATAAAAAATGTTGCAGGAAATAACCTGACTGTTTTATATGCAAAGGGAGCGAATATTACCGATGATAGTGTATTGGCAAAAAATATAAATGTGTTTGGATTACGTGCAGATATTGACAAACGCTCCCCCGATGAAATGATCAATGAGGCTTTACAAATTGCACAACGTGCGGATATAATCGTAGCAGTAGTTGGTGAAGCATCTGAAATGAGTGGTGAATGTGCCAGTCGCACAGATATCACCATTCCGTTCAGTCAGAAAAAATTAATTCGTGCATTGGTAAAAACAGGTAAGCCATTGGTGTTAGTTGTAATGAGTGGAAGGCCATTGGTATTAACTGAAGAAGATAGCCTGGCGACAGCCATCTTACAAACATGGCACGCAGGCACTGAAGCTGGTGATGCTATTGCCGATGTATTATTTGGCGACTATGATCCATCAGGAAAACTAACGATGTCATTTCCAAGAAGTGTAGGACAAATTCCCGTTTATTATAATCATAAAAATACCGGCAGGCCATTACTCGGAAATACATTTCAAAAATTTCGTTCAGATTATATTGATGAAGCCAATACGCCACTCTATCCTTTTGGATATGGATTAAGTTATGCAAAATTTAGCTATAGCAATATTACACTGGATAAAACTTCTATAACACCATCAGACAAAATAGAAGCAACAGTAACGGTAACGAATACGGGGAATTTTGATGGCGAGGAAACAGTAGAGCTTTACATACAAGATGTAGTAGGAAGTATTACAAGGCCGGTAGAAGAATTAAAAGGCTTCCAAAAAATATTTTTAAAAAAAGGTGAAAGCAGGCAGGTAAAATTTATTATCGGAATCAATGACCTGAAATTTTACAACAGTAACTTAAAATACGTAGCAGAACCAGGCGATTTTAATTTATTTATTGGTGGCAGCAGCAATAAGGTGCAGGCCACTAAATTTACGTTGCTTTAATTTTATAAATGATGTTTCGCATCTTCAGAAATATTTTTCATCGTCCATTCTATTCTTTTTTCAAATGGATGCTGACGCACAGTACAATCTTGTTTGGTACAGATCCTGCAACTAAAACTCAGACAAGGGTCTGAATGAACAAAAAGCTCCATTGATTCACCGAATTCTTCTTTCACTAATTCAGATAAGGATTCTATTTCTTTATGTGCTTCCAACACATTCAGGTACCATGGCACAGTAAGGTGACAATCCAAATGTATAGTGCCACCATATTTTATAATACGAAGGTTATGCAGGTCTATCCAATTCTCTTTCCTGTTTGTATTTAGTGTGGCCACCATCTTTTTTAATAAAGTAGTATCGGCCTCATCCATTATTCCCGCTAAGGATTCGCGTACAATTTTATACCCCGTGATCATAATGATCAATGAAAATAATATCGCAACCGCACTATCGATCCACCATAATTTTAAAAAGTAAAGTAATATCAGGCCTGCAATGATACCAGCAGTGCTGTAGGTATCGGTCTGCAAATGTTTACCACTCGCCTGTAGTGCCAGTGAATTATTTTTTTTACCTGTCTTCACACAAATTGCACCCGCTATATAATTGATAACCGCGGTAATGGCTACCAGCCAAATACCATAATCTAATTTTTGCACCGTGTGCGGATGAAACAGGCTGTTGATCGCCTCAATAATAATAATGACACCTGCAACCGTTACCAGCGTTCCCTCTACAGCGGCAGAAATAAACTCTGCTTTTCCATGTCCGTAAGGATGATCCATATCCTTGGGTTTCGCGCTAATGTATAAACTGTATACGCCAATTAATCCGGCAATAACATTCACGGTGCTTTCCAGCGCATCGGTTAAAATGGCCACCGAACCCGTTAAATACCATGCAGCTAATTTTATGAGGAATAATAAGCCACCTACGGCCGTTATTATTTTTTGAAGGCGAAGATTTTGCTGTACTGTTTGCAAAAGTTGAAATTGAGTGACAAATATAATGGCAATTTACCCAATTTAGCCACCGTTTATAATTGCAACGGCAATTCGTACATTTGCACACATTATTTCGTCTGAAACACGATTTTATTTGATTATAGGATAGGCAGGATTTCTTCATCCTGTACATCAATTAATCCCATAATCATGTTCAAGACAAGACAACAATTACTAAAATGGAACTGAGTAAAAATTTTACGCACAGCGAAGCAGAAGCGAAATGGTATCAACATTGGCTGGATAAAGGATATTTCTACAGCACGCCGGATGCGCGTGAAGCATATACGATCGTAATGCCTCCACCAAATGTTACGGGCGTATTACACATGGGCCATGCGTTAAATAATACGATACAGGATATTTTAATTCGCAGGGCGAGAATGCAGGGTAAGAATGCGTGCTGGGTTCCGGGAACGGATCATGCATCTATTGCAACAGAAGCAAAAGTTGTAGGTATGTTGCGAGAAAGAGGCATTACCAAATCATCTTTAACACGCGATGAATTTTTAGGGTATGCCTGGGAATGGAAAGAAAAATACGGCGGCATCATTTTACAACAATTGAAAAAATTAGGTTGCAGTCTGGATTGGAACAGGACTTCTTTCACCATGGATGAAGATTATTACAATTCTGTTATTAAAGTATTTATAGACTTACATACAAAAGGATTGATCTATCGCGGAAAAAGAATGGTGAATTGGGATCCGGTAAGCTTAACCGCATTAAGCGATGAAGAAGTAATTTTTAAAGACATCGATTCTAAATTATATTATGTTACCTATAAATTAGTTGATGGTTCCGGTAGCATTACCGTTGCCACAACAAGGCCTGAAACTATCTTAGGCGATGTAGCCATCTGTGTAAATCCAACGGATGCGCGATACACCAGCTTTGTTGGTAAAGAAGTGATCGTTCCGATCATCAACAGAAAAATTCCTGTGATAGCAGACGAATATGTAACAGCTGATTTTGGTACGGGCGCTTTAAAAGTTACACCGGCGCATGATAAGAATGATAACATGCTCGGCGCAAAATATAATTTAAAAACAATTGATACGCTTGATGAGACTGGAAAATTTACGGCAGCAGATCTTTTGACAGATGATCCGTCTCAACAGGTACTATCCTACAATGGCATTGATCGCTTTCAGTTAAGAAAAAAAATTGCAGAAGACATTAAAGCGATCGGCCTGTTAGAAAAAATAGAAGACTATAAAGGACAGGTTGGTACAAGCGAAAGAACCGGTGCCGTGATCGAGAGCAGGTTATCGTTGCAATGGTTTATTGATATGCAAAAATTCTTGCAGAAAAATCCGGAGGCCTTGCAATCTGTTATGCAGGATACGATCCAGTTCTATCCTCCCAAAACAAAAAATACTTACAGCCATTGGCTGGAAAATATTAAAGATTGGTGTATCAGCCGTCAGCTTTGGTGGGGGCAACGGATACCTGCCTGGTATGATGCGGAAGGAAATTATGTTGTAGCTGCTACAAAAGAAGAAGCGGTGGAAAAATTCAAAACTCAATACCCAAATATTAAGACAGTAGCGTTAAGTCAGGATGAAGATGTACTGGATACCTGGTTCTCTTCCTGGCTATGGCCAATGGAAGTTTTTAAGGGTATTAGTTACCCTGGCAATAAAGATGTGGAATATTATTATCCTACTACAACATTGGTTACCGGCCAGGATATTATTTTCTTTTGGGTTGCAAGAATGGTAATGGCAGGATATGAATATGCACAACAGCCTCCTTTCAAAGATGTATACTTCACCGGAATGGTGCGTGACAAAGAAGGCAGAAAGATGAGCAAGCAATTGGGCAATTCGCCTGATCTGTTAGAACTGATCGAACAATATGGTGCTGATGCCACGCGCTTCGGTATCATGATCGCTTCACCTGCAGGAAACGACATCATGTTTGATGAAGCTGCTTTGGAACAAGGCAGAAATTTCAATAACAAATTATGGAACGCTTTGAAATTATTGAAGATGTGGGAAGGAAGACAAGCCGCAACTGGCAGCCAGGCAACCACAACCGATAATTTTGCTATCAACTGGTTTGAGAATAGATTGAATGAAGTAAAAAATGAAGTAGATGAGTTGATGAAACAGTTTAGGTTAAGCGAGGCGTTAAAAACGATCTATTCTTTAATATGGGATGATTTCTGCAGCTGGTACCTGGAATGGGTTAAACCTGGATTTGAACAGCCGATCGAAGCGGCAGTATATGATAAGACCATTGGCTTTTTTGATGAGTTGATGCAATTGCTTCATCCCTTCATGCCTTTTATTTCTGAAGAAATATATCATTTACTGAAAGAACAAAAAGCTGATCTATGTGTTAAGTTGACGACCGGCCATCAATCACCGATCATAGATGTATTACGACAAGGCGAATTATTGAAACAGGTTATTTCTGCATTGCGTGATGCAAGAAATAAGAACCAGATCAAACCAAAAGATATTATTCAATTGCATATTCAAACTTCCTTAAAAGAAAGTTATGCATTGATTGAAAATATTTTAAGTAAACAAATTAATGCAGGAAGCGTACAATATACAAAGGCAGCTATTGCGAATACAATTGTTGTTGCTGTTGAAAAAGATAAATTCTTTATCGAGTCAGAAAAACAATTGGATAGTGCCACACTTAAAAATGATTTGCTAAAAGACCTCGAACATCAAAAAGGATTTTTAGAAAGCGTACAGAAAAAATTAAGCAACGAAAAATTCGTACAAAATGCAAGGCCGGAAGTATTAGCAATGGAACAAAAAAAATTAGCCGACGCAGAAGCCAGGATAAAAACCATTCAGGAAAGCCTGGTTGCATTGAATTAACTTTTTGCTATCTCAATTATACCTTACATTCGTTACAAGTAAAATCAACGATATGCCTAAAAATATATGCTATACAATTATTTTGTTGTTATGTATTGTAATTGTAAATAATGACGCAATCGGGCAAACAAATCCTACACCTGTTAAATTCAAGCCACCTGTTGTAACCACATCGCTTGATGGGATCAGCGGACTTACTGCTACGATGCCTGTTTCAAAAGGCAAGCAGATCATCGATTCATCATTAAAGATCATGGATACTAAAGGTAATTTGTATACCATTACCTATTATGAATTTGCTTTTACAAGAGTAGGTGCTGTTGAAGATGATTCTACCGGAAAGGTGACCCCCACGACCGAACTTATTGCTGATCATTTCTATGCTACTCCATTAACTGATATATGGCGCAAAACCATAAGGGAGACTTTAGTAGCAGGAGAAATATTTCACTTCACTGATATCATTGTAAAAGATAGCAAAGGAAACATCTTCTACGCTCCCGAGCTTAAAATAGCAATGACCAAATAAATGGCCTCCTCCGTCAAAAAAGTTGGTGTAGATACGATTGAACAGATAATACATATCGCCAATATCAGCTGGAAAGAAACGTACAAAAATATTTTACCTGAACAGCAGCTACAGTATATGCTGCAGCTTTTTTATTCTCGTGAAGCTTTACAAAAACAAATAGAAGAATACAAGCATCAGTTTATAGTGTTAGTTGATGACGAAACTATTGCTGGCTTTGCTTCTTATTCGGTTAAAGCTATTGATGATAGTACCACTTACAAATTACACAAGATCTATATCGATCCGGAGCAACAGAGGAAAGGTATCGGAAAAAAGTTGTTGGATTTTATAATAACTGATGTTACATCAAAAGGCGCCGAGTATCTTGAATTAAATGTAAACAGATCGAACAAAGCAATACATTTTTATCAAAAGCTTGGTTTTATCATTATCAGCGAAGCCGATATCGATATCGGCAACAACTATTTCATGAACGATTATGTTATGCGCAAAGCATTGTGATTACTCAGGCACATCCGTACTTTTTTGATCCACTGCATTGTTAACGATCCTTTCACTCATTTTTCTAAGCGGATTTCTTCGTTGCTCTTCAAACTCCTTTCTTGCATGGATAATGTCGATCGCTTTATAAATAGCTTCGCGGAAAGAAGATTCATCGCCCTTGTTTTTTCCTGCAATATCAAATGCTACCCCATGATCCGGAGAAGTACGAATGCCAGTGATCCCTGCAGTATAATTAACACCTTCGCCAAATGCCAGTGATTTGAATGGAATTAAACCCTGGTCGTGGTACATGGCTAACACCCCATCAAATTTTTCATGTTGCCCGCGTGCAAAAAATGCATCGGCGCTATACGGGCCAAAACAAAAAATATCCTTTTGTTGTTTGGCATCTTTTATAGCCGGCCTTATTATTTCTTCTTCTTCCTTACCAATTAAACCTTCGTCACCCGCATGCGGATTTAATCCCAGCACAGCAATTTTAGGTTTAGTGATACCAAAATCTCTTTTCAGGGAATTATTCATTATCTCCAGCTTACTAAAAATGTTTTGTCTGGTTATACTTTGAGCAATATCCTTCACCGCTACATGCTCTGTAACCAGGCCTACACGCATGTTATCAGCCACCATAAACATCAGCACATCTGGCGCGCCAAATAGATTTTTTAAATAAGGTGTATGCCCGGTAAAATTAAACTCGTTCGATTGTGTATTTTTTTTGTGGATAGGCGCAGTAACCAACGCATCGATCTTACCATCCTTTAATGCCTGTGCTGCAACGGTCAAACTTAATACAGCATATTTTCCTGCAGCATCAGTCAGTTGTCCGGGTGTAATCGCCACTTCATCTTCCCAGCAATTGAACAGGTTTATTTGTTTATGGTTAATGCGGGTAGTTTCTTTTATACTGATGAAATTGAAATTAAGTTCAGGAAGCATTTTGCGATAAAAATTGAACGCTTTATTGCTGGCAAATATAACAGGCGTGCATATTTCCAATATCCTTATATCTCCTACTATTTTGATGATCAGCTCTAATCCAATACCATTAAGGTCTCCGCAAGTGATCCCGATAATTGGTTTATGTTCGTTTTGCATATATACTATAAAAATTAGTGCTCAAAAGTAAGGTATTTCACGCAAAGCTACATAAGGAGCAAAGAGACAAAAGAGGCTCTTCGCGACTTAATCAACTTAGCGCCTTTGCGTGAAATTATACGTAATTTCACCGCTCATTAATTACGTGCAACAGCTTTGGATAAATTCACCATAAAAAAATCGCTCGGGCAACATTTTCTAAAAGACGCGACCATCATCAATAAGATCATTGATGCAGTAAAAGAAGATCCATTATCTAATTTGTTGGAGGTTGGCCCTGGTGGTGGCGCCATTACCAAACATCTATTAGCGATCCCTGCTATTCATTTTAAAGCAGTTGAACTGGACCGCGATAAAGTTGAGTACCTGAGCAAAACTTATCCTGCCTTGCAGGGCAATATCATTCACCAAAGCTTTTTGGATATTGATCCGCCTTTTGATGGCGAAGCATTTACATTGGTGGGAAATTTTCCTTACAATATATCTACACAAATTTTATTTAAGGTATTGGATTGGAGAGATAAAGTCCCTGTAGTGATCGGTATGTTTCAAAAAGAAGTAGCACAAAGAGCCGCATCAAAAGAAGGAAGTAAAGTATATGGCGTGTTAAGTGTATTAGTGCAGGCCTATTATGAAGTGGAGTACCTGTTTGATGTAAGCAACGACTGTTTTAATCCGCCACCAAAAGTGCAAAGCGGTGTAATCCGGTTAAAAAGAAGAACAGACAATTTGAATTATAAAAGCGAACGCTACTTTTGGATACTGGTAAAAACTGCGTTTAACCAGCGCCGTAAGACATTGCGTAATGCGTTAAAAAGTCAATTCACAACGGAAGAATTGCAGGACCCTATTTTTAACAGGCGTGCAGAAACGTTAAGTGTAGATGAATTTGCTGCGTTGACTTTCAGGATGATCTGATGATCAGATAACTGCAGGCTTATCCCTTGTCTGGTCTCTTTTTGTTGCGTATGATGTAACCACTGCCACAAAAGATCCAATCAACATATTTACAATAATGGTTACGCCCAAAATCATAAACAATAGGTTAAAGGGGTATTTAGGCTGTCCGTCTACCGGTGCATCTTTCACCATATTAATGACAGGATGTGATGAAAATAGGTCAGGAAAAAAAGCGAATACACTTATAAATGCAATCAAAGAGGCAATAAGTACACCTACTACTGTAGTTAATAAACCCGACATCATCATAGAAACCGCCCTGTTCTTATCGTAAGGCCTGTCGATCAACCTGTACGTATGATAAAAAATAGCTGCCATAAACAACCCGCTGCCGATGTACAGATAATAGAAATTCTCATATTTATCACTGTTGAGAAAAAATTCTACCGGTATTGAATATACTACCGCTGCCAATAAACCAAACAGAAAATATTCGGTAAGGTGCTTTTTATCAAATGTGGGATTTCGCATAATGATCTGTCTTTTAGTACAATAGCTAAAAAACCGTGCCACCATTATAAATAGCTATGAATGATCTGTTTAAGAAATGAGTACGAGTACTTGTAGAGATATTTCCGCAGGGATTTAAAGCCTTTCAAATAGAATTGCGCAGACCAGGTAAGAACGGACCTGCGCAATAGATTTCATTTATCTGGATTGATTTTGCAAATATCTTTGCCCTCTTGTTAATAAAATATAGAAGAATAGGTAGGTTTTTTGTAGAAAAACTTCTACTTTTAATGCTTACTAAGTGCCTAACTGTGAAAAAATTCTTACTTGTAGATGACCATACGGTGGTTCGGACGGGCGTTAAATTATTGTTATCTGAATTATTTAAGCCCTGTGAGGTAGACGAAGCCGCTGATGGCGACACCGCTACTGAGTTGTTAAAAGTCAATAAGTACGAGCTTGTTATGATGGATATTCAAATGCCTAAGACGGATACGTTAGGATTAATGGAATATATTCACATAACACTGCCGGATACTAAAGTATTGATGTTCTCCATGAGCGCAGAAAATATCTATGCCAAGCGTTTTTTAAAGGCTGGAGCCATGGGTTTCATCTCTAAAGATGCTTCTTTGGATGAAATTACAAAGGCCATTGAACAGGTATTGAGTAATAAAAAATATTTTAGCCCTGCGCTTACAGATAAATTCATCCAGGAATCCTTAACAGATTCTCCCGCAAACCCTTTTGATAAATTATCCCGCCGAGAATTTGAAATAGCTTCCCTTCTTTTATCCGGAGTAACCCTAAGTGAAATATCAAACTCATTAAATCTGCAAATATCAACTGTCGGTACACATAAAGCCCGTATGTTTGAAAAATTACAGGTAACCAATCTACTTGAATTAAAAGAATTAGCAACTACCTATAATTTATAGTATGCAACAGCGACTATTTTAATTGTAATCAACAGCTCGAATTTAAAAGTGATGAAATGAGTTTCGTAAAAAAAATAGCAAGTAGTGGAACCTTCCATGCTAACAATCCAACGGCCAAGCGAAATATTTTAATTGTAAATTATTTCTCCATTATTTTTTTTCTGGGTAATGTCACGTTAATCATAGTACGTACGATCTTATATTTTTGTCTCGCTAACAAAAGAATCATTATTGGCACCAATGGCATAATGGTTATTACTTCTTTGCTTTTTTTATTTCCACTGGTACTAAATCGCTTGGGTTATCTCCGGTTAGCCAGACTTTATTTATGCTGGTTACCTTCTATCCTTATCATGAGTGTTTATGTGATGGATGCATTACAAAGAACCATTGTACTTACGTCTGAATACGATAGCCTTTACTTTTTCTTATTAGGGGCATCTGCCGTGCCTTATTTACTGTTAAGCCTCTCCAATAAAAAAGAACTTGTTGCAGGTTTATCGGTTCCCGTTTTTTTTATATTTTTCTCCGACCGGATAATGAACCTGTTTGCTGTAGGTCATCATTATAAAGGCATAGCCGACGACGGATTTGAAATAAACCGCATGAGGGCATTGGTTGCTTATTTTGTTTTAAGCGGCTGTTGTTTTGTATTAAAAATATTGGTAGAACACGAGGTTAATAAAAATGCTTTGTTAATAACAGAGCTGGAAGAAAAAAATAAATTAATTGATAAACAGGCAGAGAAAGAAATTCTTGAAAGTGAAAATAAATATCGCCTGCTTTTTGAACAGGCGGCAGATGCGATCATAGTATCAAGAGGAGATAATTCTATTGAAAGTGTAAATCCAAGCGCACGGCAGATGTTTGGTTATTCTGATGAAGAATTTTTATCCATTCAGCTGGATGACATGGTTGAAGAAGAAGATCTTGCAAAAAGCCCTATAGACCTGGAGCGCTACAGAAGTCAAAAAGCATTGTACAGAGAAAGAATATTGATAAAAAAAGACGGCACTGTTTTTCCTGTAGAAATAAATGCCAAAATGTTACCGGATGGAAGCCTGCAATCTTTCATCCGTGATATCACCGATCGTAAAAAAGCAGAAGCAGAGATCCAAAAAAGTGAAAGTCGCTATCGGTTATTATATGAGCAAGCTGCAGATGCCATTACCATTGTAAACAAGCACAGAAGATTTGAACAGGTAAATTCCAGTGCCTGCGAAATATTTGGTTATACCCGGGATGAGTTCTTATTACTCAGCCTGGAAGATATATTAGATAAGGAAGCCCTTAAAACGAACCCGTTAAATTTTAACCTGCTTATCGGCGATAAGATCGTTCGCAATGAACGAATACTTCGAAGAAAAGATGGCAGCACTTTTCCCGCAGAAATAAATGTAAAAAGATTGCCCGAAGAAGGATTTCAATCCTTTATCCGCGACATCACTGATCGAAAAAAAGCGGAAGAAGAGATCATCGAAGCAGAAGCAAAGTTCAGAGATCTTGTTGAAAAATCATCTGTAGGCGTTTATATAATTCAGGGCGGAAAATACAGGTACGTCAATCCAAAATTTGCCATCATATTTGGTTATGAACAGGAGGAAATAACGGATTCGATCCCGGTAGAATCTCTGGCACACCCTGATTATATGGAACTGATAAGGGATAATATGCGTAAGCGTATTGATGGAACAAAAGAAACCGTTCCATATGAAATAGATGGCGTTAAAAAAGATGGCGATATCATACGCCTTGAAATTTTTGGCACCAGAACTCAATATAAAGGAGAACCCGCCATTATAGGTACATTAAGCGATATTACAGAGAATAAAATATTGCAAAAACAAGTATTGGATCAAAAAGTACAGGAACAAAAAAGAATTACCAGGGCCGTTTTAAAAGCAGAAGAAAAAGAACGAAACAGGATCGGCCAGGAACTACATGATAATGTTAATCAGATCCTGGCAGGCACAAAACTATACCTTGGCCTTGCGTCAAAAGATGAATTTGCAGGAAGAGGGTTGATCAAGAGCTCGCTCGAATTGGTAGATAACGCGATTGAAGAAATGCGTTCGCTGAGTAAAGAACAGGTTACACCTATTAAAGGAATTGATCTGAAGGACCTGGTGTATTCATTGATCGATAGGTTAAATGCGGGATCAGCTATCAAAACAACTGTTATTTATGACCTCAAAAACCAGGTTATTGAAGATGATATTAAATTAAATATCTATCGTATCATTCAAGAGCAAATGAATAATATACTGAAGCACTCCAACGCCTCACAAACAAATATCGCATTAATAGACGATGACCAAAATTTATACCTTACCGTAGAAGATAATGGTGATGGATTTGACCCCGAGCAAACAAGAAAGGGAATAGGCTTATCCAATATGAAGAACAGGATCGAATCATTCAATGGCGAATTCGAAATATACAGCAGCCTTGGCAATGGCTGTGAAATGAAGATAACCATCCCCTACTCCACAAATAATGGGTAAGGAAGAATTACCGATTGTTATATGAGTTCATTTATCTTTGCACCCTATGAGCAAAGTTAGAGTTCGATTTGCGCCAAGTCCTACGGGTGGCTTGCATTTAGGTGGTGTACGCACCGTATTATTCAATTATTTATTTGCCAAAAAACATGGCGGAGATTTTATTGTTCGTATCGAGGATACGGATCAAACCCGTTTTGTTCCTGGCGCTGAAGAATATATTTTTAATTGCTTACAATGGTGCGGGCTTGAACCTAACGAAAGTCCGCAACACGGTGGGCCTTACGGGCCATACAGACAAAGTGAAAGAAAAGCCATCTACAAAGAATATGCTGATCAACTAATAAAAGATGGCCATGCGTATTATGCTTTTGATACACCCGAAGAGATCGAAGCAATGAGGGAAAGATTGAAAACAGCCGGCAGTCATAGTTTGCAATACGATCACCACATTCGGTTGAACATGAATAATTCGCTTCGCCTTTTGCCTGAGGAGACAGAAAAATTATTAGCTGCAGGAACTCCGTATGTTATTCGTATCAAAGTACAGCCTGATGATCATATTCATTTGAATGATATGATCCGCGGTGAAATTTCTTTTGACACCAACAGTGTTGATGATAAAGTTTTATTGAAAGCAGACGGAATGCCAACCTATCATTTGGCTGTAGTAGTGGATGATCATTTAATGAAAATAACACATGCTTTTCGCGGAGAGGAATGGTTACCAAGCGCTCCTGTTCATGTACTGTTATGGAAATATTTATTTGGGTTGGATAAAATGCCTCAATGGGCGCATCTTCCTTTAATATTAAAGCCTGATGGCAATGGCAAGTTAAGCAAGCGCGATGGCGACCGCTTAGGATTTCCTGTGTATGCAATGGATTGGAAAGATCCGATCAGCGGAGATACCACAAAAGGTTTCAAAGAATTAGGGTTTTTACCCGAAGCATTTAATAATTTATTAGCCGTGCTCGGCTGGAATGATGGCACAGAACAAGAAGTATTTACGATGGAAGAGCTGATCGATAAATTTTCGATGGAGCGTGTACACAAAGGCGGTGCAAAATTTGATTTTGAAAAAGCAAAATGGTTCAACCATGAATGGATAAAAAAAATATCCGGAGAAAATTATGCTGCGATCATCGCTGATATTTATGAAGCAAAAGGTATTGATGTAGATGGCATGTATTTATTACAAGTAATTGAAATAATAAAGGACCGCTGTACTTTATTAAGCGATTTTTATGAACAGGGCATCTTCTTTTTTAAAGCGCCCTCAACGTTTGACGAAGCAGCAGTAAAACCAAAATGGGATGAAAAGAAACAACAATTTTTCGCAGAACTGATCAAAGCCTTTGAATTAAATACTTCCTGGCAACATGATGACCTGGAAAATGGTTTTAAAGAATTAGCGGCAGCCAGTCAATTAAAAACCGGAGAATTAATGTTACCTTTTAGGATCATGTTGGTCGGCGGAAAATTCGGGCCAAGTGTATTCAACATCGCAACATTAATTGGAAAGAAGGAGACGGTCAACAGAATTAAAACAGGCCTGACGGTTTTCAATGCTTAATTACTAATTATTAATTAAAAAATGAAAAGGCCGATAAGAATATTAGTTGCAAAAGTAGGACTCGATGGGCACGACCGCGGCGCCAAAATTATAGCTATTTCTTTACGCGATGCGGGCATGGAAGTAATTTATACCGGATTACGACAAACCCCTGAAATGGTTGTTAATGCTGCGTTACAGGAAGATGTGGATGTAATTGGCATTAGCATCTTAAGCGGCGCACACAATACCGTATTTCCTAAGATCATGCAATTGCTGAAAGAAAAAGGAATGAATGATGTACTCGTAACAGGGGGTGGAATTATTCCTGACGGCGATATGGATTCATTACATGATATCGGCGTAGGCAAATTATTTCCGCCGGGCACTCCTACCCATGATATTGTCGAATACATTACAGACTGGGTAAAAAAACATCGTGATTTTTAAATAAAAAATTGCGCATAAAAAAAGGTGGCCGATAATACCCGGTCACCTTTTTTATATAATTTCTTATTAAAAGTTAAAGCAAATACCTCCGCGTAACAGTGAGATATCACAGATGCTTCAGCAAATACACCTACATGTTCTGCAAAATTATATTTTGCTCCAACAAATGGTGCAAAAATAAAACTCGAGGAACTAGAAGAAGGATCTCCTGCGTTATCACTAAAATGATTGAACCTTCCACCAATTGCCACACCTGCATAAGGATCAAATTTATTGTTTCTGTCTTTTAAAATAGTAAGATGCCAATCACCGCGTAATGCTACTTCAAATGAAGACCAGGTAGCTCTGTATCCGTTAACGTTATCCCACGATGTTTTCCCTGCAACAATTCCACCTACTCCAATCGTACCAGGTCCAACGTCGCCAACAATACCTTGATCGTAAGTTACGGCGAATGCTGGTAACCCTATATTGTTATTATCATAACCATAGTCACTATTATAACTGCCTTCTCCATCGCCTACACCTAAAGAAAGTCCTAATGTTTTTGATCCTTTATCAAAAGCTGGCTCATCGCCATGTTGCGCTTTTACTGTATTAACTACTAACACTAATACGGCGCTGAATAAACTTACTTTGATTGCTTTAAACAATTGCTTTGTTGTCATTATTTTATTTTTAAGGTTGATTAAATTCACTGGAAACGAGCTAATATCATTCCAATTTTATATACGTGGCAAATATCTGTTTTTTTGGAATAAATTGCTATTACATTTGTTAAACACCAAAATCTATGTATTCAACGCTTATAACCGAATTATCAGCAGGTATCTTAACGATATCTATTGACCGGCCTGATAAATTAAACGCACTTAACCAAACTGTTATCGAGGAATTATCCCAGGTAATTGAGGAAATATATACCCAACCTGCGATAAGATCAGCTATAATAACAGGATCAGGCCAAAAGGCATTTGTAGCAGGAGCAGATATAACAGAGTTTTTAGCATTGGATGCTGCTGGCGGTAAAGCAATGGCCAAAAAAGGACAAGACACCGTATTTACTAAAATTGAACAGTGCCCTAAACCTATTGTTGCAGCGGTAAATGGTTTTGCATTAGGTGGCGGCTGCGAGTTAGCAATGGCCTGTCATTTCAGGGTAGCCAGTGATACGGCAAAATTCGGTCAACCGGAAGTTAACTTAGGCTTGATACCAGGTTACGGCGGCACACAACGCTTGACACAATTGATCGGCAAAGGCAGGGCCGCAGAATTACTACTGACGGGAAATATGATAGACGCGGCTACCGCTTTACAATACGGATTGGTAAATTATGTGGTGCCGCAGGATGAGTTACTAAATAAAACAAGATCGATCCTCGATATCATCAATACAAAAGCACCATTAGCCATTACAGCTGTTATAAAAACAATGAATGCTGTTTTCGATGAAACCAAAAATGGATTCGACATAGAGATAAACGAATTCGGCAAATGCTTTGGTACAGCGGACATGAAAGAGGGCGCTGCTGCTTTTTTAGAAAAAAGAAAAGCGAATTTCACAGGAAAATAATTTACACCTATCAAAGATCATCTGGTAAAATGTCTACTATCTTAATAAACCTAGTTTGATAATAACCGTTCAACGGTGTTATTACAACACTATATACTTTGCCGGAACTGGCATGTATAAATTTTAGCGTATCGATATTTTCTATTACGATTCCGATATGTCCTACTGTACGGTCATCGCTATCGGTTCCTGTAAATAAGATCAGATCCCCGGGCTTTGCATCAGCAACACTTACTTCTTTTCCTGCATTAGTAAATTCTACCGATGATCTCGGTACTTTAATATTAAAATGACTGTATACATAATTGACAAAACCTGAACAATCAAATCCCTCTGATGGATTCGAACACCCGTATTTATACGTTGTACCCAATAATGTTTTAGCAAAAGCTACGATATCACTTCGCTGGATCGTTGTTACAGCTGCTTGTTTTATTACATTGTTATCGGCAGCAACACCAACAGGAATGGTATCTTTTATACCATTGATACTATCTACAAAATGCAGACTATCCCTGCTATCCATAGGAATGATGCCGTTTCCGGGCTCGCCACAAGCCGTTAAACTCAATACCAGCAATATGTTTAGCGAAAAATGCATAGTTAAAAAGTATCAGTATAAAAATAAGGGTCGTTATAGCTTTTGAAGTAATTTCGCAACACTAATAACTCTTATAATACACAAACTATACCACATTATGGAATACAGAATTGAAAAGGACACTATGGGCGAAGTAAAGGTTCCTGTAGATGCTTATTATGGTGCACAAACGCAGCGCAGCATCGACAATTTTAAGATTGCACAAGACATTAATAAAATGCCTAAAGAAATTATCAAGGCATTTGCCTACTTAAAAAAAGCAGCAGCCAGCACAAACTTCGAAGCGGGTGTTTTACCAAAAGAAAAAAGCGACCTAATTGGAAAAGTATGTGATGAAATTTTAGAGGGGAAATTAGATGCCTATTTTCCATTGGTTGTATGGCAGACAGGTAGCGGTACACAAAGCAATATGAATGTAAATGAAGTAGTGGCTTATCGTGGGCATGTTATCAATGGTGGACAATTATCAGATAAAGAAAAATTCCTGCATCCGAATGATGATGTAAATAAATCACAATCAAGTAATGACACTTTTCCAACGGCAATGCATATTGCTGCTTATAAGATATTAGTGGATATTACCATTCCCGGAATTGAAAAATTAAGAGATACATTCGCTGCAAAAAGTAAGGAGTACATGCACGTTGTAAAAATTGGCCGTACACATTTTATGGATGCTACGCCGCTAACAGTCGGACAGGAATTCAGCGGTTACGTATCGCAATTGAACCACGGATTAAAAGCAATAAAAAATACATTAGCGCACTTAAGCGAATTAGCATTGGGTGGAACCGCAGTAGGCACTGGTATCAATACACCAAAAAATTATTCAGAAAATGTTGCGAAACATATTGCGAAACTAACAGGCTTACCTTTCATCACTGCAGAAAATAAATTCGAAGCATTGGCAGCACATGATGCGATCGTGGAAACACATGGTGCTTTAAAAACAGTAGCTGTCAGCTTAATGAAAATCGCTAATGATATCCGCATGTTATCAAGCGGGCCGCGTAGTGGTATCGGAGAAATTTTTATTCCTGATAACGAACCCGGCTCTTCTATCATGCCAGGCAAAGTCAACCCTACTCAATGTGAAGCGTTGACGATGATCGCTGCACAGGTAATGGGCAACGATGTTACCATCGGCATCGGTGGCAGCATGGGGCATTTTGAATTGAATGTTTTTAAACCGGTAATGATCTATAACTTTTTACACAGTGCAAGATTGATCGGCGATGGTTGTGTTTCTTTCAATGATAAATGTGCTGTCGGCCTGGCACCGATCGAAGAAAATATTAAAAAGCATGTTGATAATTCACTGATGTTAGTAACGTCTCTCAATACAAAGATCGGTTATTACAAAGCTGCGGAAATTGCGCAAAAAGCACATAAAGAAGGAACAACATTAAAAGAGATGGCCGTAAAATTAGGATACGTTACACCGGAAGAATTTGATGCTTGGGTGATTCCTGCGCAGATGGTAGGTGATTTGAAATAATTAATCTCAGTATATTCTTGCTCAACAACGTCTCAAAGACGTTGTTTTTTTATGTCTAAATTACATACATTTGAATCAATCAAATAAACCATTATGTTAGCAGTAGGCACAAAAGCTCCAGAATTTTCATTAGCAGCAACACCCGATCAAAAAGTACAGCTGAGCCAGTTAAAAGGTAAAAAAGTAATTTTGGCATTTTACCCGGCAGACTGGAGCCCTGTCTGCAGCGATCAGATGGCTTTGTATAATGAAATGCTTAAGCTGTTCCATCAGCACAATGCGGAGATGGTCGGTATTTCTGTTGATAGCAAATGGAGTCATTTTGCTTTTTGCCAGGATAGAAAATTACATTTCCCGTTGCTCGCAGATTTTGAACCTAAAGGCGCCGTAGCCAAATTATATGATGTATATGATGTAATAGAAGGCGAATCTCAAAGAGCTATATTTATTATTGATGAAGAAGGGATCATTCGCTGGAATTATTTATCACCTGTGGGTATTAATCCCGGGGCGGATGGAATACTGGATGCATTAGAATCAATGGATAAAAAATAAGCTTATGTCAAAATTAAGAACAGCCGTAAACAGTAAAGATCATGTACAAGGCGATGCCAATGCGCCGATCGAATTGGTTGAGTATGGAGATTATCAATGTCCGCATTGCGGCCATGCCTATCCGATCATAAAAAGCATTCAGAAAAAAATGGGCGCCAAACTAAAATTTGTTTTTAGAAACTTCCCATTGGCTGAAGTTCATCCCAACGCTGTAAATGCAGCAGTATCCAGTGAGGCAGCAGCCATGCAAAATAAATTCTGGGAAATGCATGACCATCTGTTTGAATTCCAAAACAGGCTGGATGACGTGTCCCTGATAAAATATGCCGCTCAATTAAAATTAAACGTTGAACAATTCGAAGGTGATTTTGAAAGGCCCGAATTAATACAAAAAGTTGATGCTGATTTTGAAAGTGGCGTAAGAAGTGGTGTAAACGGTACACCTTCTTTTTTTATCAATGGCGAAAAGTACAATGACAGCTGGGATGAAGAACCTTTTTTAGATTATTTGCAAACCATGTTTAATAAATGATCTCCTTATTGAAACCATCAACTATACCTGTTTAACATATTAGTGTTTGTCATATAGTATATAGTTTCTATCTTCATCTTCTCAAAACTGGCAGAGCATGAAGGAGTTACGCAATACATTTTTATTACTGATGGTATCTATTATCCTGTTATCTGCGTGTAAAAAAAGTAAACCAAATAGTTCCATCATAGGTAGTTGGAAAATAACCAGTATGATAACGATAACTTTCGATTCAAGCACTTCAACCAGCACGTTTACAGATTCAAGTTATACTCCCGATAATACAGATGTTGCGATATTTGGTTCAGATAATAGCCTGACAGTTTTGGAATTTTCTGAAAGTCAGCCTTCACTTTTAACAACCGGCAACTATTATCTTGTGGGCAGAGAAGCCATCATATTTACAGGCGCCAATACTACAGGCGAAATATTTAATTACGCAGTTTCAGGAAATTCATTGATACTCTCTTCATTCACCAGTTCACCTGGATCATCTATTACTGTTAAGCAAAATTACATTCGTCAGTAATAGCTTGCTTACATATTATCCATGCCTTCTTCGCTTATATTTCAATTCCACTTCTGTCACACCTTCATTCACCAGGCCTATTTTTTGTGCAGCAGCAAAACTAAGGTCAATGACCCTTCCTTTTGCATAAGGGCCACGGTCATTGATACGAACTTGTACGGTTTTACCATTGCTTAAATTCTTTACATAAACAATCGAATTAAATGGCAAAGTTTTATGTGCCGCTGTGAAGTCTTTCGAATTAAAGACCTCTCCATCAGCAGTCTTTCTTCCATTGTAACCATCGTTTTTTCCATAGTAAGAAGCCTTACCCGTTTCGGTAATATATTTTGAACAGGAACAAAATAAAACTGAACTTATTATACTTAAAAAAATAACCTGCCTGCGAAGCAACCTGATATTCATGATGGCCTTTTTATACATTCGATGACCGATCATTATCAATTGCAGGAGTCGTATCATCGTGGTAGTGACCAAAAAATTTCCGCTGAAATAATAATAGCGTGATCACTCCTATAGAAATAGAAGCATCGGCCAGGTTAAAGATCGGCCGGAAAAATATAAAACTTTCGCCACCCCATATAGGGAACCAATTTGGGAAAGTACCGTCTATAAGTGGAAAGTATAACATGTCAACTACCCTTCCATGTAAAAAGGGAGCATAACCACCTTCCTTGGGAAACAAAGTGGCAGCCTGCATTAATCCACTATCGTTAAAAATGAGCCCGTAAAACATGCTATCGATCAAATTGCCCAGTGCGCCTGCAAAAATAAGTGCGGCACAAATAATAAATCCGGGATGATATTTTTTCTTGACGATGGTATATAAATACCAAACACCAAAACAAACAGCTATCATTCTAAATAATGTCAATATTATTTTGCCAAACCCTCCGCCAAATTTCCAGCCGTAGGCCATGCCTTCGTTTTCTATAAAATTTAATTGAAACCAGGTACCTAATATATTGTGAACTTCCTCTACACAATAATGTGTTTTAATATAAATTTTCAATGCCTGATCGGCAAGCACAATTAAAATAATAATCAGTGCAACATTTCTTCCTTTCATAAATTTCATAAGACGCAAAGGTAATTGTTATAATTTTTAAGTACTAAGCTCTAAGTTAATAAAATGTAGTTTATTTGATAGATCGCTTTTTGAATTTTAGAATGTATAATAGTTATTCTTCAAAATAAACACGTTTTACACGTTGTGAAATACCTGTCAGGATTTCATAAGCAATGGTCTGTGACCATTTGGCAATATCACTCACTGGTAAATTTTCTCCAAACACAATTACCTCGTCACCCTCTTGTACATCAACACCCGTTATATCCAACATCGTCATATCCATGCATACACTGCCGATGATCGGTACCAGTTTTCCATTGACGTACATTTTACCAATGCCATTACTCAGTATTCTTGGATAACCATCGGCGTAACCAATGCGCACCGTAGCAATGACAGAGTCTCTTTCTGCCACACCTTTACGACTATAACCAACACTCTCACCGGCCTTCACTTTTTTTATTTGTGAGATGGTCGTTTTTAAAGTGGTCACATTTTTTAATTGTTGTTGCAAAATGGCATCTACACCATATAAGCCGATCCCTAATCTAACGATATCCAATTGTAGGTCTTTATGGCGGTGAATGGCAGATGTATTGGCCATATGTTGCAAGAACGGATAAGGAATAACTTGTTGCAATGAAGCAGCAGCCTTTTTAAATTCACTTGCCTGATAGTTTGTAAACTCATCGTGCTCAGCAGCATCACTTGCAGCCAGGTGTGTAAATACCGATTGTATCTTAAAAATAGAATTGCCCCGCAATTGATCGCAAAGCTTTTTGATATCGGCTGCCTCAAAGCCCAGGCGATGCATACCAGTATCTAATTTAATATGTACCGGAAAATTATTGATGCCAGATTGATGCAGGTATTTTTCAAAGGCAATCAAAATATTAAATGAATATAATTCCGGTTCAAGATTGTGCTGAACCAATATATCAAACGTAGTTTCTTCAGCATTCATCACCATGATCGGTAAAGTGATACCGGCCCTGCGTAATTCAACTCCCTCATCTGCATAAGCAACAGCCAGATAATCTACTTTATGAAATTGTAACAGGTTAGCTATTTCAAAGCTTCCGCTGCCGTAACTAAAAGCTTTTACCATTGCCATTAGCTTTACACCGGGATTTAATTGTTGCTGGTACTGCTTGAGGTTATGTGTTACTGCATTTAAATTAATTTCTAATACCGTCTGGTGAACCTGTTGCTCTAATAAATGCACTATCTGTTCAAATTCAAAGACCCTTGCGCCCTTCAATAAGATCGTTTCATTAATAAAATGAAGTGAATAGAACTGTTCTTTAAAAGCCACAGTAGATGGAAAGAAAGTTACCTGTTTAATATTTTTAAATGCCGGGCCATGTTTAGAAATTTCCGGGCCAATACCAATTAGCCGATCAATATTTTTTTGTTCCAGGATATGTGCGATGTCCGAGTACAGCTCATTATTACTCTTTCCCGATTGAAGAATATCACTCAGTATGAGTGTACGCTGTATATGTTGTTGTTGTTGTTGCAAAAAATTTAATGCAATAACCAATGAGTTAATATCTGCACTATAACTATCGTTAATGATCGAACAATTATTGTTGCCTTGCTTTAACTCCAGACGCATTTCAACCGGCCGCAAATGAAGCATTCTTTCTGCAATAACATTGGGTGGTATCTGTAAATGTATTAGCACCGCTATACAAGTAATTGCATTTTCAATGGAGGCGTCATCAGTAAAAGGAATAATGCATTTTATAATTTGTTCCTGCTGATCATCTCCTTTAAGTGCTGCAATAATAATTGTTTGCGTTGCGATTTTTTCTATAGAATCAATATGCAAGGCTGCTTCGGCATTTTTCCCCCAGGAAAAAAGCTGAAAGGTATTAGCAGGCCGGACATTATTAGCAAACATAGGCACCGCATCATTCACATCCGGATCATCGGAACCATAAATAAGCAGATCACTATGTATAAATAATTTTAATTTTTCATTTATTTTCTGACGGATATTTAAAAATCCTTCTGCATGTGCTTCGCCAATATTTGTAAATACGCCAATCGTCGGTTCAATAATCTTTTGCAACTGCTGCATTTCATCAGGTTGAGAAATACCCGCTTCGAAAATAGCCAGCGTATGTTGCCCATTCATTTGCCATACACTTAATGGCACGCCTATTTGCGAGTTGTAACTTTTAGGACTGCGAACAATATTAAAATCTTCCTGTAACAGCTGATACAGCCATTCTTTTACAATTGTTTTACCATTACTGCCTGTTATTCCGATAACAGGAATAGTAAATTGTTTGCGGTGAAAAGCCGTTAGCAAATGAAGTGCTGTCAATGTATCCTTTACCTGCAAAAAAGTAGCACCGGGATATTTATTTATATCATCGGCCGCAAAGCTTTCATCTACAACAAAATTCCGGACACCTTTTACATATAGCTCTTGTATAAATGAACCGCCATTTCTTCTTGGTCCGCCTAATGCAAAAAATAAAGAAGTATCGGGGAATAATAATTTTCGGCTATCTAATAACAAATGTTCTATACTGGCATCAGTAGCCTGTTGCAAGCTAGTTGCTTTTATAATCGTTGTTATGGTAGAGATGGTATACAATATAGTAGTAGTAACTATGCTATAGATTTTTGCTTATCATACAATGAATAAAAAATAGAACCCGCAATACAAACAACGATCATTGCCAATGATACCCAGATCGGTAAATGTATCCATTTATCGACCAACATTTTGGCGCCGATAAATAATAATACAATGGCAATGCCCTGTTGTAAATATTTAAATTTATTAGCCGCGCCGTTCAATAAAAAGAATAAACTACGTAACCCGAGTACCGCAAATATATTCGACGAATAAATAAGCAATTTTTTTTCAGGGTCAGGAATGATAGAAAAAACAGCCGGTATAGAATCCAATGCAAAAACAATATCGATCAATCCTAACATCACTACTACCATTGCCAGCGTAGTAAAAAACATTTTTTTATTTTTGAAAATGATAAAACGCCCGTTGGGTTCTTCCTCGGTTGTAGGTAATATTTTTCTCATGAATTTGTACGCCCAGTTATCCTCAGGATTAAATTCATCTTCTTCTTTACTGATAAACATTTGTACGCCTGTATAAATAAGAAACGCGCCAAAAATATACATGATCCATGCAAACCTTGCTACGAGCTCACTGCCCAACGCAATAAAAATAATGCGGAATACAATGGCCATCAATATTCCTAACAATAAAATTCTCGCATAGTTATTGGCATGCACTTTAAAAAAAGAAAAAATAATAATGAATACAAAAATATTATCGATGGAAAGCGACCATTCCAACAAATAAGCAGATATGTACTGCGTAGCATCCTGCCTGCCTGCTTCATACCAAATAAATCCGCAAAAAGCAAAAGATAAGGCTACCCAAAATACAGTTTGCAGCAATGCGGTTCGGAGGCTAACGACTGTATTTTTTTTACTTAACAAGCCAAGATCAACCACCAATGCAAATAGCAGCACTGTTCCAAAAACAATATATATTAGTTCAGTCCTTGACATAATTTAATAAATGGTAAATTGTTAATGATAAATGTAAGTGGAATAAATGATTGGTGCTCTTTGCGTTAACCATTTATCATTAACCATTTGTATTAGTGTATCTTCTTTTTCTCCACCATTGGTAAATCGACCCGAACAATAACACCAACAAAATTGGACCGATAATATTTCCTATCTCCCATTCCATTCTTTCATCTTCTAACTTTACCGGATCTAATAAGCGTAGTGTATAATCTTTTGCTTTAGCTTCTGATAAGCCTGATTGATTAACCAGGTAATCTAAACAGTTTTGAAAAAAATCTTTATTCGCAAAAGGAAATTCTTTTTGCGTACCATAAGTATATGGGTTCATGCCCATCGGAATAGGTTGGCCAGTTTTATCTTTATCATTTAAAACCATGTCTCCGTCAGAAACAATGATCATTTTATTATCATCCGTACACTGCGACATAAACGTTCCGCCATATGCTGCCAGTGAATCTCTCATTTGCTGAGACAGATGATTATTGTATACCGATTCAAATTTTCCTTCCAATAGAATAGCTGCAGGAATAGCTGCTTTTTTGAATTTGTCGTCTTCCGGAGCATTTACATTTTCTTTACCGCTTATTAATGCAGGCGTAGCGATTGTTCTGGAATTGGCAGATGAGCTTAACAAAACAGTTTTTTGTATACCATCCGCTTCAACAGTATCAATAGAATTTACAAAACGGCCAGCAACATAAATATTTTTACTTGTAACAGGATTGGCTTTTGTTTGAAAGACAGGAAAATAATTCCATGATAACCACTCGTACTGGCCATTTCCATTGGTATCAAAAGGTAAAACATCACATTGAAGATCCATTATTAGATCACTATTGATACGCACTCCGTAACGAAATAACAGATCATCCAGGTTCAATCCACGATCATATGCAATCACTTCATTTTTTATTTGAAGACTATCCATTTCTGCTTCCAGCTTATCTTCAAATAACAATAACTTGCCGCCTCTCATTACGTACTGATCGATCTTAAGTTTTTCTTCGGCGCTGAATGGCTGCTTCGGTTTTACGATCATTAATAATTTAAAAGTATCGGGTATAGCAGGTTGCGTATTTAAATTAAATTGAAAAAGGTTATAATTCTGGCGAGTAGTTATTTGAAGATCGTAAGTATTATCTTCAACCGATTCTCCATTGCCGATGGCATATGCAACCAACGGTTTTGTTGTTTGGGTCAATTTATTAATAGCGCTTGCAAATTCATATTCCATCAACGCTTCGGCACTATTCAATTCTTCAAAGCTGATGAACATCTTATTTCCGGAATATAAATTCACCGGCACAACATTTCCCTTATAATGAACCAATGCCAGCGGATAAATATATTGTTGCTGCTCTCCTGCTTTCAATTGCGATTTAAGGTTGATAGGATAAGCACCCATTGCGGCTAAAGTATCTGCATATGTTTCAGAACTGCCATCTACATCATCATCCGGTGATACAAAATGGTAGGTTAAATTTTTTCCGGTTGCTTCGTTAAATTCCTGCAACAGTTCATCCGTGGAATTGGCCAGCTTTTTAAAACCGCTCGGTAAATCTCCTTTCAGACAAACATCTATTTCTACCTCATCATCCAGATTCCTTAATAATATTTTTGTTGGCCTGGATAAAGTAAATCTCTTTTCATTAGTAAAATCGATCCTTGTATGCCACGCTGATGCGAGCCAGTTAAGCAGTACCAGCAATACAATAGTAATTGGCAGCCATAATTTTGTTTTGAATATCTTCTTACTAAAATTCATTTATTTTTTATGCAGATTTTTAACGGTAATTAATAAGAACAAATAAATGATACTGCCAAAGTATACTATATCACGTGTGTCCAATACACCACGACTAATGCTGCGATAATGGAAATCGATCCCCAGCATTTCAATATAATAATCAGCACTTCCCTGAAATACCGGTAGTTTACTTACTGCGTTAAAACCAAAATATAGTAGCAAACAAGCAAAAGCACTTAGCAAAAAAGCGACTACCGCATTATTTGTAAAACTGCTGCAACATAAACCGATAGCAGAAAATACCGTTGCCAATAAAAATAAGCCGATATAACTTCCTGTAATGCCGCCGCTATCAATGCCGCCGCCTGCGCTTAAAGCTTTGATAGTGAAAATATATAAGAATGTGGGAACGATTACAAGCAATAACACAAACAAAATAGAAAAGTATTTACCCAAAACGATTTGCCATTTTGTTAATGGTTTTGTTTGCAGGATTTCAAATGTGCCTGTTTTGAATTCATCCGATAAGGTACGCATCGTAATTGCCGGAATAAGAAACAGTAGTATCCATGGTGCCAGTTCAAAAAATTTATCCAGCGAAGCATAACCAAAATCAAAGATGTTGCTATCCTTTAATACGAATAAGAACAAACCGTTCACCAATAAAAATAAAGTGATAGCAATATAGCCGGTCAGACTGCTAAAAAACTGGTGCAACTCTTTTTTACAAATACTCCACATGCGTTATAAAAATTGATGCAATTTAAGGGTTAGACAGCTATGAAACTAAAAGTCCGCCTCATTGTTGAGGCGGACCAGTTATATTTAATTTTATTTTAGCTTTTATACGGCAAAACTTTCGCCACAACCGCAGCTCCTGCTGGCATTCGGGTTATTGAAATAGAATCCTTTACCGTTCAATCCATCGCTGAATTCAAGCTCCGTATTTACCAGGTACAAGAAACTTTTAAGATCAGTAACGATCTTGATCCCTTTATCTTCAAAAGCCTGATCCATTGGTTTTTGCTCGTTGTCAAAATCCATTTTATAACTTAAGCCGCTGCAGCCGCCGCCTACGACCCCTACTCTTAAAAAATAAGATGGGTCATTAGCTAAACCTGCGTCAGTCATTAAATTAATGACCTTAGCTTTTGCCTTATCGCTTATATATATTGCGTTATCTGTTGCTACCATTGTTGTTAGTTTAGTGTACTACACTTTCATCAAACTTAATCGCTTCCAAACCGTTTTTAACGCGGTAATCATTGATGGCTGCTTTAATTGCATCTTCCGCTAAAACTGAACAGTGAATTTTTACAGGAGGAAGATTTAATTCTTCAACAAAATCCATATTGTCTACTGTCAATGCATCTGTAATGCTTTTCCCTTTTAGCCATTCTGTAGCCAGTGATGAAGAAGCGATAGCAGAACCACAGCCAAATGTTTTGAATTTTGCGTCAGTGATCATGCCTGTTGCATCATCCACTTCAATTTGCAAACGCATAACGTCGCCACATTCAGGAGCACCTACTAAGCCGGTTCCTACATTTTTTTTGCTTTTATCCAAAGTCCCAACGTTTTTAGGATTTTGGTAGTGATCGATCACTTTTTCTGAGTATGCCATAGTGTTTGCCCCTATCCCCTAAAGGGGGACTAGTTTCTGCTGGAGCATGCAGGTTTTATGTTTTTATTAATCTATTATTTTAAGAACTACTTCATGTATTATTGTCCCCCTTTAGGGGATAGGGGCTTAATGGTGCGCCCATTCAATTGAATTCAGATCAATTCCTTCTTTATACATTTCCCAAAGCGGACTCATTTCTCTTAACTTAAGCACTGTTTCGCTGATCGCTTTGATGGTGTAATCAATTTGTTCTTCTGTTGTAAATCTCCCTAAACCAAAACGCAGCGAAGAATGTGCCAGATCATCACCTAAACCTAAAGCTTTTAAAACATAACTCGGTTCCAGCGAAGCTGAAGTACAAGCTGATCCTGAGCTCAATGCAATATTCTTGTTAAAGCCCATCAATAAACCTTCGCCTTCAACATGCTTGAAAGAGATATTGGCAACATGTGGTAAGCGGTGTTCTGTACTACCATTGATATATGCTTCTTCCAGTTTCATTAATTCGGTTTCTAATTTATCTCTTAAGATACTGATGCGTTTTGTATCGGCTTCCATATCCAACCTGCACAATTCACAAGCAGCGCCAAAACCTACGATACCCGGTACATTCAATGTTCCGCTACGCATGCCTCTTTCATGGCCACCGCCATCCATCTGTGCCGTTACTTTTACCCTTGGGTTTTTACGACGTACATATAAGGCACCCACCCCTTTTGGCCCGTACATTTTATGTGCAGAAAAAGCCATGATATCGATACCATCTTTATTTACATCAACAGGTATTTTGCCTACAGCCTGTGTTGCATCTGTAAACAATAAAATACCGTGTTTACGTGCGATAGCGCTAATTTCTTTGATCGGCATAATTGTACCGATCTCGTTATTAGCATACATGATCGCAATTAATATTGTTGTTGGTTTGATAGCAGCTTCCAAAGCATTAAGATCTATCAATCCATCCGGTTGTACTTGTAAGTAAGTTACTTCTCCGCCGCTTTTTTCAATGTGTTTGCAGGTATCCAATACAGCTTTATGTTCTGTAGTTGCGGTGATGATATGATTGCCTTTGCTGGCATACATTTCGTATACACCTTTAATACCTAAGTTATCACCTTCTGTTGCGCCAGAAGTAAAGATGATCTCTTTAGGATCTGCACCGATCAATTTCGCTACTTGTTCACGTGCGTAATCAACGGCTTCTTCCGCCTCCCAGCCAAATGAGTGATTACGACTAGCTGCATTACCAAAATGCTCCAAAAAGTATGGTTTCATCGCTTCAAAAACCCTTGGGTCCATTGGCGTTGTGGCATTGTTATCTAAATAAATCGGGAACTTCAACATAATCTCTTTTAATTTTTTCTATCGTGTCTAATAATACAAATTTACTACAAAAGGTTCTTATTTTAGCTATCTATAATGTAGGTTTATGGTCATTTTACGTATTTCGTAACCTAAAAACGTCCTAATTTTATCCCCCATGCTAAAAACAGAACATATCGGCATCGCTGTTAAAGAACTCGCAATATCTATTCCGTTGTTTGAAAAACTGCTAAATAGTCAGTGTTACAAGACCGAACTGGTAGTCTCCGAGCAGGTGAATACCGCTTTTTTTAAAACCGGTGATACCAAAATAGAGTTGCTTGAAAGTGTTACTGATAATGGAATTATTGCTCAATTTATTGAAAAAAAAGGCGAAGGAATTCATCATATCGCTTTTGAAGTGCCCGATATTTTAGCAGAAATGGAACGCTTAAAAAATGAGGGATTTATTTTACTAAGCGAAGCACCCAAAAAAGGCGCGGATAATAAACTGGTTTGTTTTTTACATCCTAAAAGCACGAATGGAACTTTGATAGAACTATGCCAGAGTATTGTCTGACCCCTTGATTAAATTGATTGAAACGATTTTTATGATTTTGAATCAACGTAATCAAAATAATCAGCTTCAATCAACGGTTCAGACAAAATCAATTCAAAAAAGGATTATGTTTCTTCTCTTCGCCAATAGTTGTAACTGGCCCGTGTCCGCTGTATACTTTAGTCTCATCAGGTAGCACCAACAACTTATTAGTAATGCTATTTAATAAGGTTTGATGATCGCCACCAGGTAGATCAGTCCTGCCAACACTTCTTTGAAACAATACATCTCCGCTTATAATAAAGTTTTGCTTACGGCAATAAAAAATAATATGCCCTGGCGAATGGCCGGGTGTATCAAAAATCTCTAATTTATCCGTTCCCAAAACAATGATATCGCCTTCTTTGATAAATACCAGCTCGCCCGTATAGTTATCAAATGGCATATTGTATTTTAATCCCGAAACCGGTGCAAATTCCAATACGGCCTTTTCTTTTTCATGCAACTGCAATGTTAGTCCATAGGTTTCCGCAATAAACTTATTACCAAAAACGTGGTCCAAATGGCTATGCGTATTCAACAACATTTTTGGCACTAATTGTTTTTGCTGAATAAAAGTTTTCATGGCATCTTTTTCTTCATCAAAATAACTTCCCGGGTCAATAATGATACATTCCTTTAATTCATTGTAAAGTATATATGTATTTTCTTGTATAGGACTGAAAATAAACGACTGTATTTGTAACATTTATAAAAAATTTAAGCCTTTAAGTGATATTTTTAACATTGAGCCGAATAAAGTAATTTTAGAACCTAATAGTTAAACCTCGAATGGTAAAGTTCCGCAGAATATTTTTTATTGCAGCATATATTTTATTGATCCTTGCTTCAAAAGTTACCTACGCACAGGTGATCAATAATGTTCAGTTTGGCAGAAACAGGGTTCAATACAAAACATTCAAATGGAAATATTATCAAACAAAAAATTTCAATACTTACTTTAATCAAAACGGACAAGAGCTTGCAAAATTTGTTGCACAAGTAGCAGAGCAGGAACTACCCGATATAGAAAGTTTCACCGAATACAATTTACAACGCAGGATCAATATTGTTGTGTACAATAAATTTTCAGACCTGCAACAATCCAATATTGGCATTGGAACCGATTGGCAAACAACAGCTGGTTTGGCAAAATTGGTTAATAATAAAATGATCGTTTATTTTAATGGCGATCATGATGACCTGCGTAAACAGATCAGACAGGGCATTGCGAGTACCTTAACACAAAATATTTTATTCGGAGATAATATTGGTGAATTTGTCGGTAACCAGGCTTTGTTAGATCTGCCACAGTGGATGACCGATGGCTATAGCGAATTTGCCGCTGAAAATTGGAGTCCTGCTTTGGATGATGAATTGAAGGGACAAATACTGGACGGAAATTACAAAAATTTCAATCGCTTTGCCAATGAAAAACCATTACTAGCCGGACATGCATTTTGGTACTACATTCAGGAAAAATATAAAAAAGAAAATGTTACCTATCTTTTTTACCTGGCAAGAATTTATAAGAATTTGAATAAGGCCTGTATGCAGGTCTGCAAGAAAAAATTCAAGTATGTGGTGGCAGATTTTATGGTGTACGAAAATGATAAATACGAGAACGATAATAACAGAAGAAAAGCAGTTCCAAAAGGCGATAACATAGAAACGTTTGAAATAAGAAAAAGAAGAGATTATTACCGCGTGAATGTTAATCCAAATAAAAAGGATAATTCGTATGCCTATATAGAATATAATAAAGGCATTGTAAAGCTTAAACTAAACCAGGAAGACGGTGATAAGATCACCACACTTTTAAAATATGGTATTCGCAGTTATCAAAATGAAACAGACCCTGGTTATCCTTTGATGGCATGGGATCCTAAAGGAACAAGGTTGACCGTAATCTATACTGAAAAAGGCAGGGTGAAATTATTCGTGTACGATCTTGTTACCAGGTTAAAATATCCACAACTGGATCTTACAGATGATTTCGATCAGGTGCAGGATGTGAAATATTTATTGGACAGTAAAACATTAGTGCTGAGCGCTGCGAAGAATGGGCACTCAGATATATTCACGTTAAATCTTGCAACGGAAAAAGTAACGCAGGTAACCGATGATGTGTATGATGACCTTGATGCAACTTTTATTTCTTTCCCTAACAAAACTGGTATCATCTTTTCAAGCAACAGGCCTAGTGCTACTGCAAAAAGCGGCGATACCGTTTTACCCAGCAATAACCGGTACAATATTTTTTTGGTAACAAATTTTGGCGGCAAACCTGAATTCAATCAGATAACACAATTGTCGAACCTTAAATATGGTAACGCCAGGTATCCTACGCCATACAACGAAAACCATTTTACTTTTATCAGTGATCAAAATGGTATTGCCAATCGTTATGCCGGTTTCTTTACCACTAAAAGTGAAGGCTTGGATACTTTAGTATTGATAGGTGACAGCCTTTTACGCAATCCTGATTCGGTGCATATTGCCAGCGTACTACAACTCTATAAAAAGAACAAGCCTGATACTGTTGCGGTAGAAGCCATGACCAGCGATTCTGCAATTACATTTTCTCTGTCTAATTATGAGAACAGCGTACTTGAAACAAGAATTGCCGGCGATAAAAATCAGGTAAGTGAATTATCACGTGATGGTGATGAAAAACAATTGTACAAATTAAAGATCGATGAACACGCGCTGCATGATCGTAACGTAAAGGCGCCGCCAACACAGTACATGAAAACGATTGTAATGGCAGATAATATTACAACAATTGATACAGCTGCTATACCTTCATCTGTACCTGCATTTGTGCCACCCGTTGATACCACTACAAAAAAACCGGATGATGTTTTTCAAAATGAATTCGCCAATCAAAAAACAGATACTACCAGAACGGATACTACTACAACAAATAAGATATTTACCGTACAGGAAGAACCTGCAAAAGAAGGTGTGTTGGATAAAGCAAAATTATTTGTTTACAAACCGTCAAAGTTTTCTGTAGATTATGGTTCGGCAGGATTTAGTAATTCTCCGTTGTTTACGGATTACCAAAAATACCAGGGTGGTCAGGGGCCGATAGAACTTACGCCTACCTTAAGCGCATTACTGAGTCTTGGTACCATAGAATTAATGGAAGACCAAAGTATTACAGGAGCCATCTCCCTTGGCTTAAGCGGTGCCGGTAGCCAGGAATTGATCAGTTATCAAAATGTAAAAAGACGGCTTGACTGGGGACTTACCTATTACAGAAATTCTTTACCGAGCTCTGATTCTTCTGTGCCCGGACTTCAGGGACAGGTTTTTAATACTAAGATCATCACGAACATAGGACAGGCAAATATTGCTTATCCTTTTGACAATGCAAGAAGGATCGGTTTTACTTTCGGAGTAAGGAACGATAGGACCGTATATGAAACAGATGCCAGCGATCCTTACCTTCATTCACTTTTTATAAATGATGTGAACCAAACATATGCTTTAACGCATTTGGAATATGTGTATGATAATACTTTAAATCCTACACAAAATATTTGGGAAGGAACACGTTATAAATTTTTTATAGACGCCAATAAAGATATTACCAAAGGAAAAAACTCTACCGGTAAATTTGATTTTGATTGGGGTTTCGACATTCGCTATTATCATCCTATCTACCGCAATTTTATTTGGGCTTTAAGAGCTGCCGGTAATTTTAGTTGGGGTGATGAAAAAACAGTTTATTACCTGGGAGGTGAAGATGGACAATTGATGTTTTTGGGAGGCGATCCTAAATTTAACTCAAGCAATACACCCGCACCTGATCAAACCTATGCTTTTCAAAGCTTAGCTGAAAACCTGCGAGGTTATATACAAAATGTTGCCAACGGTAACAATGCACTTGTGATCAACAGTGAGTTCAGGTTTCCAGTTCTAACAACTTTATTGGATCGTCCGATCAACAATGCTTTTCTGCGCAACTTCCAAATAATACAATTCATTGATCTGGGTAATGCCTGGAACGGCAGTTATGGTGGATTATCAAGACCGCAAGATGTGTATGGCCAACCTCCCGTGCAGGTAACCATCAAAACAGGTGGCATCGGGCCCTTTGCAGGTGGTTACGGTTTTGGCGCCAGAAGCTCTTTGCTGGGTTATTTTTTAAAGTTTGACGTAGGATGGCCAATGGGTACTTTCTTCCAAAGCAAACCTGTGTATTATTATAGTCTGGGATTAGATTTTTAAAAGGAATCTAACACATCGATAATTTTACCACAAGCTGTTTTTATTTCCACTTCAGTAATAACCAAGGGAGGTACAATTCGCAGACAACTGGCCGCAAATAAGAACCAATCTGTAAATACACCATTCTCAATCAATGCATCGATCACTTTTTTGTTGAGGCCGAAATCTTCAAATTCTATGGCGATCATTAAGCCGCAACTACGTAGTGCTTTTATTTTTTTATGATGTAGTAAGGATAAAAAGAGCTGTTCTTTTTTTGTAACGTTGGCTATTAATTTCTCTTCGAGTAAAACGTCGAAAGCTGCCAGGCCTGCTGCACAAGAAACCGGATGTCCACCAAAAGTATTGATATGGCCCAGCACAGGATTATTGGTTAATGAATCCATTATTTTTTTATCAGCGATAAAAGCACCTATTGGCATACCGCCTCCCAATGCTTTACCCAATAATAATATGTCGGGAATAATATTGAATTGTTCAAACGCCCATAAAGTACCATTGCGGCCAAAGCCACATTGTATTTCATCCAACACCAATAAAGTACCCGTTTCTGTACAACGTTTACGCAATGACGTTAGCCAGTCTTTTTTCGGAATTATCACACCGGCTTCTGCCTGTACGGTTTCGGCGATAACACAGGCTGTACGTTCAGTTATTAATTGAATGTCTTCAAAAGAATTATAAGCAAGCTGCAATGTATCCGGCAATAACGGACGAAAAGCATTGCGCCAATATTCGTCTCCCATAATACTTAAAGCGCCCTGCGTGCTACCGTGATAACTATTTTTGAATGAAATAATTTGTGTTCTGCCCGTGTATCGCTTTGACAATTTCATAGCGCCTTCTGTAGCTTCGCTACCAGAAGCTGTATAGAAGACTGAATTTAATGATGCAGGCAAATGATCAGTTAATTTTTTTGCATAGGCTACCTGCGGACTTTCAACCAATTCGCCATACACCATTATGTGCATGTAATTATCCAGCTGTTTTTTTATAGCCTCAATAACTTTAGGATGACGGTGCCCGATATTACAAACACTTATGCCAGCGATCAGGTCAATGTATTCTTTACCATTTACATCCCACATTTTACTGCCCTCTGCTTTCACAATTTCCAACGATAGCGGTGCTTCGGAAGTTTGTCCGACATGTTGCAGAAATAGTTGGCGATTGCTTGTACTCATCGTAGATACCCTGTTTTAAAATTCAGTAATGTTGCTAAAGGTCGGAAGAAAATTTGACCTTTGATTTATGAGATTAAATTGATTACTTTGATCGCAGGATGATCATCCAATCAATTCGATCCAAGTTCAGACAACCACTAAAATTAAAAATTATGTCTTTTATTTTACCGGTCAAAGGTATTTTACCCACCATGGGCAACAACTGTTTTGTGGCTCCTAACGCTACTATTGTTGGTGATGTGGTAATGGGTGATGATTGTAGTGTGTGGTTCAATGCAGTGATACGCGGCGATGTGAATAGTATTCGTATGGGTAATAAAGTAAACGTTCAGGATGGCGCTGTGATACATTGTACCTATCAAAAAACTAAAACGATCATCGGTAATAATGTGAGCATAGGACATAATGCTATTGTGCATGGTTGTAGTATCGATGACAATGTATTGGTTGGAATGGGCGCTATTGTAATGGACAATGTAAAAATTGGCAGTAACGTGATCATCGCCGCAGGTGCAGTTGTTTTAGAGGGTACCATTATTGAACCCGGCTGTATTTTCGGAGGTGTTCCAGCAAAAAAAATAAAGGACATATCCCAGGAGCTGATCAGCGGGGAAATTGACAGAATTGCCAATAACTACCTGATGTACAGTGGTTGGTTTAAAGAAGAGGCCAAATAAGTGAAAAAAAGCAATTATTAAAAAAATATTATCTTTAGAATATGAAAAAGATAACGATCGCTATCATTGCTATGTATTGTTTGAGCTCATGTTCTATTTTTCACAAAGATGAATATGGTTGTCCGAAAAGTAGTGCTGCTATTGGCGCAGAAAAATTAGCTTCCGGAGATCCGAAAGCTGAAAGATTAGCAGCTAAACATAAGTTCTATGTTCCGACAGGGCAAATTTACAGATAGTATTTACTAATAATTTTTAGCATCTTCCATTGTATCTAAAATGGTACGGTAACTGATATACCTGTCCGGATGTATTGTACCATTTTCCACCGCATCTCTCACCGCACACCCCGGCTCATTTATATGCATACAATTATTAAACTGGCAATCATTTATCAAAATCCGCATCTCAGGAAAATAGTGAGATAACTCTTGTTTTGAAATATCTACCAAACCCAATTCACGAATACCCGGTGTATCAATAATTCTTCCACCAAAAGAGAGGTTGAACATTTCTGCAAAAGTGGTTGTATGCAAACCTTTGCCGCTCCAATCACTCACATCTTGTGTTCTTAGTGTCAATTCAGGAAAAACAATATTGATGAACGAAGATTTACCCACGCCTGAATGTCCGCTAAGCAAAGTGGTTTTATCTTTTAATAATAATTTGACTTCCTCTACACCTTGATTTTTTTCAATGCTCATGGATTGAACTTTGTAACCAATGGCCTCATACATTTCTTTTAGTTCCCTGAATTTTTCAGTTTCTTTTTCTTCATACAGATCTGCTTTATTAAAAACTATGATCGATGGGACATAATATGCTTCAGACGTAATTAAAAACCTATCGATAAAACCCTGTGATGTTTTAGGATCTTTCAACGTAGCAAATAATAACGATTGATCTAAATTAGAAGCGATGATATGATGCTTGTGCCTGTTATGCGGAGAGCTTCTGGTAATGTAATTTTTTCGTTGTTCTATTTCAGTAATGGTAACCGTATTTTCCAATTCATTTTCCATCTCAACTTTAACCACATCACCTACTGCAATGGGATTGGTTGACGTAATATTATCAATTTTAAATTTACCTTTTATACGGGCATTAAATAATTTACCTTCTTCATTTTGAACAATGTACCAACTACCCGTACTTTTATAAACAGTTACTTTCATTAACACGAATTTCATTAATTAAAATGAATTATAATAATCTAATAAATTACCTATTTTTAAGGGACTGATAAAACACTCAATTTTTTATAATTAAAAAAATAAACGATGGTAGATCTACAATTAATTACAACAGCGGGCACATTAGAAGGATACAAAATAACCAAACAACTCGGATTGATCAAAGGCATTACGGTCCGCAGCAGAAGTGTGTTAGGCAATATCGGCGGAAGCCTTCAATCTCTATTTGGCGGAAAGCTTTCTATTTATGTTGACCTGTGCGAAAAAGCAAGAGACGAAGCGTATCAGCTGATGGTGCAACATGCTAATGAAGTTGGGGCTACTGCTATTATCAATATGCGATATGATGCCAATGAAGTAATGGAAGGAATTACTGAAGTATTGGCTTACGGCACTGCAGTGGTGGTAGAGAAGATATAGTCTGAACCGTTAATTGAAGTTGATTAAATTGATTTAACTGATTGAAGAATAAAAGTTGTTAATCAACTCCATCAGTCAAATCTGTTTAATCAATGGTTCAGACAATACAATTAACTCAAATACTTTCCAACGATCGGCACTCTCCTGCCCACACCAAATGCCTTCGGAGAAATACGAATGATGGGACAAAACTGATTGCGTTTATATTCATTCAGGTTGACCATTTTTAAAACCCGGTCAACCAATGCCGCATCAAAACCTTGTGCTTTAATGTCATTAGGACCTTGTCTGCGTTCGATGTATTGAAATAATATTTTATCAAGAAAGGCGTAATCAGGCAGACTGTCTATATCTTTTTGATCGGGCCTTAATTCCGCGCTGGGCTCTTTGGTTATAATATTGACAGGGATTATTTCTTTGTTGCGATTAATATAATTTGCCAAAGCATACACCTGCATCTTATAGCAATCACCTAATACAGCTATGCCACCGGCCATATCTCCATACAAAGTACCATACCCTGTTGCCAGTTCACTTTTGTTAGATGTGTTGAGTAATATGTAGCCGAATTTATTGGCAATCGCCATTAACAAATTCCCCCTGCTTCTGCTTTGAATATTTTCTTCTGCGATATTAAAGGGCAGGTTGTTGAAAATTGGTGCTAATTCAGTTAAAAAAGTCTCATAAATATTTTTTATGGGGATGATATCAAAAGGATTACCCAAGGTTAAACTTAATTTTTTTGCGTCATCAATAGAATGATCAGTTGAAAATTTCGATGGCATTAATATCGCCCGAACATTTTCTTTACCTAAAGCTGTACAAGCCAATACTAAAGTAACAGCACTATCAATGCCACCACTGCTTCCCAATATCGCTTTTGTAAAACCCATCTTGGAAAAATAATCCCTGATCCCCATCACGATCGCATCATGCACCTGGTCAATATTTAATGCTTCTTCTAATTGCATTTGTTCGACCGCCGTATCAGAAAGAAGACTTACTTCTCTAATGACAGGCGCCGCAATAGTTCCGTCATCTTTTAGTTCAAAGCCCTGCAATGCTTCTTCAAACATAGGTAGTTGCCCACATAAATTCCCTTGCTTATCAAACACCAATGAAGCACCGTCAAAAACAATTTCTGTCTGACTACCAACAGCATTACAATAAAACATAGGTAGTTTATACTTGCTCACATTCGATTTTACAACAGCATTTCGCTCTTCAATATGCGTATAATCAAACGGCGAAGCAGATAAATTGATCATAACATCGGGGTGCTGTTGAATTAATTTATCCATCGGGCAAATTCTGTAAAGCGGATTATTACCCAATGTCCAGATATCTTCACAAATAGTAACAGCTAATTTTTTCCCTTTAAATTCAATAACGTTCCATTCGTAGGCAGGTTCAAAATAACGATACTCATCAAATACATCGTACGTAGGCAAGCAAGTTTTGTGTACAACCGATTGTATGTTTTTTTCATATAAAAAATAAGCTGCGTTCAGCAAACGCTTGCCATGATGATTGGTATTTCTATCAGGTGCCCCTATTATTACCCCGATGGTATCTGCGTATTGTTTGATGGTATCAATAGCACTATAACATTTATTGATAAAATCATCAAACTCCAAAAAATCTCTTGGCGGATAACCGCACACGCATAGTTCACTAAAAACAACAAGATCGCCTCCTTGTTTTTTAGCACTTTCAATTGCTGCAATGATCTTTTCTGTATTGCTTTGAAAGTTGCCGATGTGATAATTTTGCTGTGCCAGGAATATTCTCATAATTCACACCCAAAAAGGGCTTTAACTTTATGATTGCGATTTTTTTTCTTTATTTGCAAAGTTAAATCATTCAAAACGCATTTTTACTATGAGATTGACGATCGCTGTTATATTGATAAGCACACTGGCATTTTCGTGTAAAAATGGCAAAAACATTCCCGATGTATCTAACATCAAAATAGATATTACGACTGAAAGATTTGATAAGGACCTGTTTGCGATCGATAGTAATAATTTTGCGGAAGGCTATCAAAAATTGGAAACTAAAGACCCGTTTTTTTCTAATTTCTTTATCGGCAGAACTTTAAATCTTGATCCTACCTGGCCAAGAGATACTGTTTTGGGTTACGTGGCCCAGTTCACCAGTGCATACAGGCCAGTGTATGATAGTGCAGCATTGGTGTTTAATGACTTTTCTACATATGAAAATGATATTAAACAGGCTTCTCAATTTTTGAAATATTATTTCCCTGCTTATCCAATACCTTCTAAGATCATTACCTATATTGGTCCGTTAGATGGCGATGGAGATTTGCTGGCTACAGGCGAGGCATTTTTAGTAGGATTACAAGTGCACATGGGCAGAAATTATTCAATGTACAAAACCTCATTTGTAAGTGAAACATATCCCGGTTATGTTACTTATGGATTTGAGCCCAGTTACATTGTCGTTAATTATGTGAAAGACGCAATGAATGATCTGTATCCTGAAAAAGAAGACGATAGGCCAATGATAGATCAAATGATAGACAAAGGCAAACGCTTATACGTTTTAAGCAAACTACTCCCGTATACAGAAGAATATAAATTGATCGGTTACACAGAAAAACAATTAAAAGATTGTTATGACCATGAAGCAGTGGTATGGAGCATGTTCATACAGAATGGTACACTACAGGCAACGGATAAAGATGTTATCAAAACTTATCTTGGCCCATCACCAAAAACGGTAGAGCTGGGTGAAGACGCACCAGGTAATATCGGTTCATTTGCCGGCTGGCAAATCATCAAAAAATACATGAGTAATAATCCAACCAAAACATTACCTCAATTAATGGCTACCGATGCAGAAGTTATTTTTCAGGAAACAAAATACAAACCGTAATAACAGTAAACAATTAATAAAAAAAGCAGTTCATAACGAACTGCTTTTTTTATGGTCTTACAATTAACTATTACTACGCTGCTTTAGCCTGCACTTCTTCTTCAGCTGGGCCTTTGCCTAATTCTCTCATTACGCGGTAATGAGAAGCAACGGCTTCAGACATGGTATCATATTTATTATAAGGAAGATTATATTCTTTACATTTTTCCATCACTATTTTACTGATAGCAGGATAATGCACGTGGCTTACACGAGGAAATAAATGATGTTCAATTTGATAATTTAAACCTCCGACAAACCATGAAACTATTTTATTACCCATTGCAAAGTTAGAGGTGGTTTTTAGCTGGTGTTCCGCCCAGGCAGTTTCAAGATGTTTCGTTTCATCTAAAGGAACATTTTCAAATTCAGTATTTTCTACTACATGTGCCAATTGAAATACCAAAGAAAGTGTCATGCCCATTACGGCATTCATAACAAGATAGCCTATTGCCCATGCGCCCCAGCCCCAAACCGATACCGGAATAATAATATAAACACTCACGTAGAATATTTTAGTTGCCCAAAAAATAAGATGATTTTTCAGGCTCATTTTCCATGCTGCAGTAGTATATATTTTACGGCTAAAATACTTTGTAAAATCCATAATAAATATCCAGAATATAGAAGAAAGGCAATAAGCAGGAAACATGTATAAATGCTGAATTTTATGTGCCGGCACCCATTTTTGCGTTTCACAATGGCGTATGATCGGGCTCTTGGCAATATCATCATCAATTCCATCAACATTTGTATAGGTATGATGTATGATATTGTGCTTTTGCTTCCAGAAATAAGAACTGGCGCCCAATGCGTTGGCAGATAGGCCTAAAAAATCATTAAATCGTGTACTAGGACTATAACTACCATGATTCGCATCATGCATTACCGCAAAGCCGATACAAGCAGATAAATAGCCAAATAAAGCACATAACAATACTGCGGGAAAGGTTGGTATTTTAAAAAATATTAACCCGAAATAAATAGCAACAACGCTACCTACCAGTATGATCGTTTTTGAAAACAACCTCCAATCGCCTGTTTTATTTACTTTTTTAGCTTCAAAGTACTCATCAACAGAGATCTTCAAAGATTGATAAAACTTATTATTACGATTGTCAAATGTTATTTTTGCCATGGGGATATATTAAGCAAGCATTAAATTATTTATGGATAGAAATGGGATTATTCTTATGTTTCAGATTCAATTTTAATGGTGGCAAAGATACGCTTAAAACCCCAAAGACTGTGTTAATTCATCAATTCATCTTAAAGGGTACTGTCATCTCAAAGGCAGGTATAATTACATGAAATTGCTTCTTATTGTTTATATTTTCCATTAAATAAGTACCATACATTTTACCCATTTCGGTCTTTAAGTTGCATCCACTGATGTATTGGTAACTTTCACCCGGGTTTATCTGCGGTTGAACTCCCACAACTCCTTCACCTTCAACCTCTTTTAAGCTTCCACTGGCATCATAAATATGCCAATGCCTACGCAATAACTTTACCGGAAAACTATTATTGTTATCAATAGTGATCCTATAAGCAAACATAAACTCACTATTCACCGGATTGCTATAATCAGGTTGATAAAAAGTCTCAACACTAACATTTATACCTTCAGATATTTTGGATGTCATATGCCGTAGTTTATTGTAAATTAACACAAAAAAGCCAATTTTATTGTATTTTAGTACCCAAACTTTGTAGTTAATAATTTCTTTATGCCTTTAACCACCCACAAATATTCCAATGGCGAAATTACAGTTGTTTGGCAGCCACACTTATGCATACATTCGGGAATTTGTGCAAGAGGATTGAGAGAGGTATTTGATCCGCGTAGAAAGCCATGGATAGACTTAAGCCTATCTGAAACCGAAATAATTAAAGTGCAGATACAAAATTGCCCCAGCGGAGCCCTGAGTTATATTGAAGAAAAATAATTTTAAACCTACTATTATATTTTCTTACTTCCTTTGTACTCATTTTTCAATAACCATTGCAAGACTTTATCACGATTATCTCCCTGCACAATTATTTCCCCTTCTTTCACAGAACCACCGGTGCCACAAAAGGTTTTTAATTTTTTACCCAGCTCTTCCCTGTCCATTTCTTTTCCTACAAATCCTTCCACCAACGTAACCGCTTTCCCTGCACGTTGTTTTTTATCTAGACGCACTTTTAATTTTTGCTGAGCAGGCGGCATGGTTTCGGGATCATCCGTATTATTTTCCTCCATTTTAAAATTAGGATCTGTAGAATAAACCAATCCGTTAAATGAGGCCAATTTTTTTTTGGTCATACTTGTTCTTTTAAAAATCTTTCATTGATCAGCTTACCGCTTTTAAACTCATATCCAAACTAACCGCATGGTGTATCACCGCTCCACTGCTAATATAATCAACGCCGGTAGCTGCATATAGTTTGATATTATCCAGGTCAATGCCGCCACTGGCCTCCGTTTCATATTTTCCGTTTATTAATTTCAGCGCTTCAGTAATTTGGGCAGGTGTAAAATTATCCAACAGGATACGGTCTACTTTTCCAACAGCCAACACTCTTTTCACATCATCCATGCTTCTCGTCTCGACTTCGATTTTTAGTCCCGATTTTTTTTGCTGCGCATAGGCAAAAGCTTTTTCAATTGCCTTTTCAATGCCACCGCAATAATCTATATGGTTATCTTTCAACATGATCATATCGTATAAACCAAAACGATGATTAACCCCACCGCCAATACGTACCGCTTCTTTTTCTAACAAACGAAAGTTAGGCGTCGTTTTTCTGGTATCTAATAACTTAGTTTTGAAACCCTTTAGTTGCGCTACATATTCATATGTCAATGTTGCAATGCCGCTCATTCGTTGCATACAATTCAATACCAGTCTTTCGCATTGTAAAATGGTATGCACTTTCGCCTCAATAGCAAAAGCCATCTCGCCTTCCTTCATTACATCGCCATCATTTTTATATTGCGTAAAAGCAATATCCGCCTGCATATAACTGAATATTTTTTTAGCAACTGCTACGCCGGCCAAAATACCTTCTTCTTTAATTTTTAGCACGGCTTTACTTTTTGCATTGGCGTCAATACTCGATAAAGTTGAATGATCTCCATCACCTATATCTTCGGCCAGTGCATTTTTTATTAATAGCGTTAACTGCTCATCATAGTTCATATCAGCAAAGCTACAAAAGAAGAATAAAGAATGGCAGTAAAAAGAAAAGTCCAAAAATCCGGAACTTTCACCTTATAAATTATACGGAGATTATTGTCTCAATTTTCATTTCCTGCAGCACTTCAACGCTACCTTTCTGCTTCATAAATACGGTCGTTCTAAAAATGCCGTTTTTAGTTTGTAAAGTTCCAATACAATATTCCGATCCGTCGTTTGCACCCTTATGTACGATAACAAAACCCGTTACAGGATGAGCATCAAAAAATGTTTTTAAAACTATTTCAGCCTGAGCCCTGGTATAACTATTGGTTTTATCAGGCATCGTTAATTGAACTTTATCATCAAAAGATTTCGCTATTTGGGCCACATCTCCGTTTTTGAGGGCATTTACAACATTGTCAATATCGGATAGTAATGTATAGGATGATAATAAAACTACACTTGTTAGCAAAAGGTACAATCGTTTCATAAATGAACAGTTTATTGCCTACACAATTTACTGAAAACATACCATGGAAAATGAAAAATAACCATTTACAAATAATAATCAAATAGCACTTTTTTAGAAGCAGCAAAAAAGGTAATTTTGCGGTATGAACGCAAAAAAAGTAATACTTGTTATCATGGACGGTTGGGGCCTTGGTAAAGTAAAAAGCAGCGATGCTATCCAAAATGCCAATGTTCCTTTCGTTAGTTCTTTGTATAGTAAATATCCCAACACAACGTTGGTTACTTGTGGTGAACAGGTGGGCCTCCCAGACGGACAAATGGGTAATAGCGAAGTTGGCCATCTTAATTTAGGTGCGGGAAGAATTGTGTACCAGGAATTGGAACGTATCAATGTTGCTATACGCACAGGCGAATTTCAAAAAAATAAAACATTACTCGAGGCTATTCGTTTTGCTAAACAAAATAATAAACCATTGCATTTATTGGGCCTTGTAAGTGATGGTGGTGTTCATTCTCATACCAGTCATCTTAAAGCGATCACTTCATTGTGCAAAACGGAAGGTTTGAATAATGTATTGATCCACGCTTTTACAGATGGGCGCGATACTGATCCGAAAAGCGGATTAGGTTTTTTAACCGACCTTGACCAACACTTAAAAAATTCAACAGGAAACATCGCAACCATAACAGGCCGTTATTACGCCATGGATAGAGACAAGCGCTGGGAAAGAGTAAAACTTGCCTATGACGGAATGGTAAATGGTATCGGTGAAAAATCTGGCGACCTGTTGGCTTCTGTAAAAAAATCTTATGCAGATGGTGTTACGGACGAATTCATTAAACCGATCATCAATTCTTCTATTCCAACAACAACCATCAAAGATGGTGATGTGGTGATCTGCTTTAATTTCAGAACAGATCGTTGCCGTGAAATAACAGAAGTATTAACGCAAACAGATATGCCGGACTTCGGTATGAAAAAATTATCGCTTCATTATACGACAATGACGCAATACGATCATTCTTTTAAAAATGTAAATGTGCTTTTTGAAAATGATGACCTAAAAAATACATTGGGTGATATCGTGGCTCAAAATCACAAAAAACAAATACGAATTGCAGAAACAGAAAAATATCCGCACGTATCATTCTTCTTTAGTGGCGGAAGAGAAAAACCTTTTGAAGGAGAAAGCAGGATCATGATCCCATCGCCGAAAGTTGCTACGTATGACCTGCAACCCGAAATGAGCGCCGTTGAACTGACCGACGCGATCATTCCTGAAATTGAAAAAAAATCAGCCGATTTTATTTGTTTGAATTATGCTAACGCTGATATGGTTGGCCATACCGGTGTATGGAAAGCGATCATTAAAGCAGCAGAAACCGTTGACAAATGTGTAGAACGATTGGTGACTACTGCATTGAAAAATGATTATACTATTTTCTTAACTGCCGATCATGGTAATGCTGATTATGCAATAAATGATGATGGATCTCCCAACACTGCGCATACATTAAACCTTGTTCCATTTTTTATTATAGATAACGAATGGAAAGCCCCTATTAAAAACGGTAAGCTCGGAGACATTGCGCCCACAATTTTAACGATGATGCAATTGCCGATACCCAAGGAGATGACAGGCAATGTGTTGATATAATATTGAAATTTATAGATTGGCTCAAAAGACCTTTTTATGCTGTTTTTTGAGCCATTTTTTCTATTTTTTGCAGTTAAAAGGATACTATTGGGCTACAAATAGCATTAAAATCGTACCTTTGAGTACAAATAATCTGCAGAATAACTGCAGCGTTATTAATGCTTGTTAAACCTAAAACATACTACTTCCAAAACAAATTCTATTCTTATTCTTTTCCCTATAATAAACCTTATTTATAACAATGAATAAAGAAATTTATACTACTAATTCTGACAATAGCCAACAGCAAAAAACTGACGGCAGTAATGCGGCCTGTTCTAAATGTTGTTGGAGCAGCATCTATAATAATTTTCATCCTGTACGCAGATTACCTTCGATAACAATCTGCATGATCGTATCGGCATTTCTATTTTTTACTGGTTATAGCAATAGTAGAAGTACCGGTAAACCTATTACGACACCTGTAAAAACAATAGCTACTCAGTATAATGAAATCAATGATCTTTTTTCTTTTAAGATGAACGGATCTATTATCGATCAGATAAAAGAAGAAAACGTGAATCAGGGATTGCAGGTCATACTATCAAATAATTAAAATTGTTGTGGCTTTTATTTACAAGATGAAACAAATCTATTTTACAATTGCTATAGCTGCTTTATTATTTAGTTGCGGCAATCATACTACTCCGCCTCCGGCAGTTCCGCAAAATGCCGACACAACAGTTACAGATAAACCAACGACTAGTTATTTTCCGGTAACTTCTTTTTTAAAAGGCCAAATGATCGGAGTTGATTCTGTAGCATTTACTCCGATACTTTATACTACTGTAAATGGCAAAACAGATACTACCTGGTTAAAAAGAGAAGAAACGAAAACCTTTCTACAACCTTTTTTTTCCTTTAATATAGATTCTACAAATCTGCTTTCTCTTTTTACTGAAACAAAGTTTAATGATCGTACGCTCAATGCCATTACATTGACTTACGACGCAACCGGAAAATTACCTGATACGGTACAACTACGCAATTGGACCGTATATATTGATCCCGAATCACAAAAAGTCCGCAGTCTGTACATTGTAAAAGAATATAAAGAGAATAACCAATCTTACATACAACAGCTAACCTGGACGACCGATAGATCAGCAAAGATCACTACTATCCTGAACCAGCCTGATGGAAACACTCAATTGTTAAAAGAACAAAAAATTGTCTGGACCGATATCGATGATGAGTAATATTCAGTCAGCATGTTTTAAATTTGGTGGTAGCTTTGGCCTCTTATACTTCAGCTACACTTCATATGACCCAAAAAGAATTTTCTACACTCGCGCCTGATATTCCGTTACAACCGGGTATCTATAAATATTATGGGGCTGCTAATGAAATTCTCTATGTAGGCAAAGCAAAAAGTTTACGCAAAAGAGTAAGCTCCTATTTCTCCAAAACATTTACCAATTACAAAACGCACGAGTTAGTTCAACGCATACGCAAAATTGAATTTACGATCGTGAATGATGAGCATGATGCTTTTTTGCTGGAGAATTCACTCATCAAACAATTTCAACCTCCTTTTAATATCAATTTAAAAGATGATAAAACCTATCCTTTTATTGTCATTAAAAAAGAGCCTTTTTCAAGGGTTTTTTTAACGAGAAACAGGATCAATGATGGCTCACAATACCTCGGGCCTTTCACTTCTGTAGGTAAAGTAAAAGAGCTGCTTGATTTTATAAAACAAAACATCCCGTTACGTACCTGCAAACTTAACCTCACACAAAACAATATCGAAAAGGGTAAATTTAAAGTCTGCCTGGAATATCACCTGGGCAATTGTAAAGGGCCCTGCGAAAATTTGCAATCATTGGTAGATTATACGGAAGGCCTTCAACAAATAAAAAATATTTTAAAAGGAAATTTATCCCCTGTTATCCAGCACCTTAAAATTGAAATGCAGGAATATGTAAATCAGCTTGAATTTGAAAAGGCAGAACATATTAAAGCAAAGCTGGAAAATTTACAAGAGTATAAATTTAAATCAACCATTGTAAGCGAACGATTGAACACATTGGATGTTTTCAGCATTTTAGAAGAAGGCGACACCGCTTATGTAAATTATCTGGCTGTAAATAATGGCACTATAGTACAAACAAAAACTATCATTTTAAAAAAGAAGCTGGATGAAAGCGCAACGGAAGTATTAATTTTTGCCATTGCACAATTACGGGAAACATTTAATAGTGACGCAAAAGAAATAGTAGTGCCAATAGAAATGGAATACCCTGAAAATGATATTGTAATTACCATTCCCAAAGCAGGAGACAAGAAAAAGTTGCTGGACCTTTCTGAAAAAAATGTAAACTATTTCAGAGAAGAGTTAACACGAAAAAATATGTTGCTACTCGAAGATAAGACTGATATTGAAATACATACTGTATTGGAGCAGCTTCAACGGGATCTGCAGCTAAGCACTTTACCCACGCATATTGAATGTTTCGACAATTCGAATTTCCAGGGAAGCTATCCTGTCTCTGCCATGGTGTACTTTAAAAATGGACTGCCTAGTAAAAGCGACTACCGGAGGTACAATGTAAAAACAGTAGAGGGGATCAATGATTTTGCAACCATGAAGGAAGTTGTTTACAGGCGATATAAAAGGCTTACAGAAGAAAATGAAGCACTGCCACAATTAATAATAATTGACGGAGGGAAGGGGCAGTTGAGTGCCGCTATGGAAAGCATCAACTTACTTAACTTAAAAGGTAAGATGACGGTAATTGGATTGGCGAAAAATGAAGAAGAAATATTTTTCCCCGGAGACAAAGAATCTATCAAGTTTACCTGGGATAGTGAAAGCTTAAAATTAATTCGCAGGATACGTGATGAGGTACACCGTTTTGGTATTTCTTTTCATCGAAATAAACGTAGCAAAGGAAGTTTGGCAAACGAATTAGAACAAATTAAAGGTATAGGAAAAGCAACAGCTGATACGTTATTAAAATACTTCAAGTCGGTTAAAAATATTCGGGAAAGAACGATAGAAGAATTAGCTGAGCAAATAGGAATAGCAAAAGCGACGATATTAGTAAGGCATTTTCATCCGGAAGCAGCTAAATAGGCAGCTGTTTTATTTTACCTGACATAAAAAAGCCTCTTCAAATGAAGAGGCTTTTTTTAATATTTATCATTCAAAATTAGTAACTCCACAAATCTTGTTCGTAGTTAAAAATTTTGTCTTTAAGTCTTTCGCCTTCCAATAATTGGAAAACAGTATTGTTAGCCAAACCTGGCATTGCATCTATAGGTAGATCCTTAGGATTATCAATGGTACTTTTAACGATTCTTCCGCTAAACTGTCTGCTTTCAAATAAATCTTCCCAGCTCATTCTAGCTCCGAAGTTTTTACCATTATACACATCGTATTTAGCAAAAATCGGCCTCATATCAGGATAATATACCCAGAACAAATCACTTTCGCCAAGGTCAATACCTTGCGTAGTAATAATGTTTTTAACCGGTGCAATTCCTAATATCCTCCAGAATAAACGAGAGCTTTCTTTATCAAAGATTACTTCCTCTTTAATTTTGAATTTATAGAAAGAATCCAAATTTACTTCAGGTTTTGTTTTTTTAGTTCCTGTTTGAGCACCCGTAGAATCATAAATAGGCACTTCAATATCCGGACCACTAACGGCTAATGCTACTTCAGCTTTAGTCATTGGCGTAGTAAAACGATCATCAATTGGATTGAATACAGTTACTGCGCTATCCTGAATTGCCTGAAACAAAATAGAAATAAAGCGTTGGTTACCATTATTCTCATCTGCTGAATACCTGAAAGGAAGGTTCATTTTTTCCCTTGCATCAATTACACGCCATATTTTATGACGATATACGGCATCATCAGCTCTCAGATCTTCGTACACTAATGGCACCCTATCCCTAAGACTTTGCGTGTTAACGGCTTCATCAGGACGAAGTGATTTACGAACCATCTTAATAGGCATACTGTCGTTCGGAGGTGGAGGTGGGGGCGGTACTACCGCTACCGTATCCACTGCTTGTCCGCCAGTCTGTATTTTTGCCTTTGTTTTACCTTTGGTTGTTCTTTTGGTAGTACTAGCGCCACGCTTTACAGCGACACGCTTTTTCTTACCTTTTTGCGCTTCTGCAATATTTACAAAAACACAAAAGCAAAGAGCCAATAAAACATATTTAACATAGTGCCTTTTCATACCTATCTATTATTATAATTTATACAATGCTATTGTTTAATACAATGCAAATGATTTACCATCAATTGTTCTTTCTCCATCCGGTCCTTTCACCTTGATATTATCAAATGTTATTACAGACCCTGGTCCGCATCTTCTCATATTTTGATCAAGCACGGCAAGATTGTTACCAGAGATTTGAGTTTGTACAACGCTAGGGAAGTTAGCACCTGAGAAATAAACTGTTGCACCAATTACTTGGTATGTCAAAGCAAAATCAAAATTTTCTAATTCAGCTCTGCAGAAAGATTGGTTCTTAAATTCAACAGACGGCATTCTCGGTTTACCGGAACCTATTTTAAATACAGGATCTGGAATTCTTTTTACACGGAACGGGAAAGATGTTGTTTTACCATTCGCAGTAACATTGATATTTGTAGGTCCTACTTTAGATACACGAACAATTCTGTTAGAACCGTTACCTGTAATAGTAGCACCGTTGATTGATACCTGAGTTTTATCCCAACCTGTAGGAGAACCAATAGTTACAGGATTATCAACTCCGATATAGAACACGTTCATTTTATCCAACATCACAGCAGATCCACCAGGTGTACCCACAGTGAATTGCACTTTTTCCGGAGAAGTAACTTTTACACCATGTTCGTTTGTATAAACTACATCAACATCAACAGTTTGTTGGCCAGAGCCACCAGCTGTGATATCCATTTTAGCAACACCGTCAACAACCGGCACATTTGTACCTCTGATCGTAACGATTGGAGCAGCAGCAGAGCTATATGCACCTACACCAGCCTGGATAGTTAATTTATCGCCCGGCATAACATAGTTAGCACTTGCATTCACTAACACAGCTGTCTTATCCATATGTACTTTTACTTCGCCGATTTCTCTTTGGCAAAAAGCAACTACTTTATTTTCAGAGTTAGCAATGTTATTTTGAAACTTACTAAGCATCGTTAAAGCTGCTACAGTAGGAGTCATGTGAAAATAAGCTCTTGTGAAATCTTTAGGCTTACCATCATCTCCAGTTGTAACTGGTGGTGCGATATCCATAGGTAATGAATTTTTAAATTCATTGTTAATAGCAGTATCTAAACCAAGGATCTTAGCTTTGTAATCATATAATTTTTGTTCAAATTCTTTACCTTTTCCTTGATTTTCAAAAAGGTTAGTAGATGAATTCAGATTATCATCCGAGAAACGTTCTACACCATCCTTGATTTCTAAACCAGCGCCTTGTTTAACCTTTAATTTAAGGTCATCAATATAATCGCTTAGATCTTTAGAAAGCATTCTAACTGAATCAGCCTTAGGTTCCCAGATAGCAGCTTGTTGAGCTGATTGTTCATTTGTTTGTTCTTCCTTCAAAATAGCCAACATTTTATCATTAGCAGCGTTAAGACTGCCTGTTGATTTTTGTAAGCTTGCGTCAACGGTTTTAAATGCGACGATAACCTCGTTCGACACGTTGATCGCTAATATAGCCGTTAACACCAAGTACATGATGTTAATCATCTTCTGCCGGGGCTCTTTAGGTAAAGCCATAATAATTTATATTTACTAGTGTTTTTAAATGTTGATTAGGTCCTTATTGCAATATTAGCGAGTACCACCCTGCATTGCACTCAACATGTTACCATATACAGAGTTCAATTTAGTTAGGTTATTTGCCAATACACCAATTTGTTCTTTAGCCTTAGTTGCGTCATCAACAGTGTTAACCATTGCTTCGCTAGCCTGAGCCATTTTACCATAAAAGCTGTTTAGAACTTTTAAGTGGTTATTGCTTTCATTTAATTCTAGTTCGTAAATAGTATTTAAAGAACCTAGGTTTTTAGTTAAAACCTGTACTTGATCATGAAATCCTTTTGTGCTTTCAGATGCAGCATTGAAAGATGCCATAGTAGCAGCACTACCAGCAAATGCAGTAGACATTGTACCAATAGCAGTTGTAGCTTCCTTAGTTTTAGCACTAAAATCGCTTGTAGATTTAACAACATCACCAATTTCGCCGATGTTATTAACTGTACTACCTAATTTAGTAAACCCTTCGCTTAATTTTTTCAAACTCATTGGAGTAATATCAGCATTGGCTAACATTTTGTCCATTGATTCTAAAGGACTGTTAGCGTGCATCTCGATAGATGGATCGTCATCATGATTTTTTGGTTTAACCCATTCAAGGATCGCATAGATTAAAAAGATACCGCTCTCTGTCCACATACCAACACTAAGCATTGCATCAGCAAATCCTTGGTTAGTAAGTTTTGCCCAAGCAGCAAAAATGATTACAGATGCACCTAAACTTACAAGTACATCAATTAAGGTTAAAAAGGTTCTTTTGTTGGCAGCCATGATCTTTAAAATTTAAAAGTTTTAATTTAGGATTATTTTAAGTTAACATTACACAATCGTTATTGAGTACGTATGCAAGAGCATACCCGTACCCACCAATATTCTTATATACTGGATTTGTTATTTCTATTATCCGCGTCTATGAACAGCTGTAGGCAAATCAATCACCGTACGGAAACCAATATATGATTTTGCCGTATCCTGGTATTCGTATGTACGTGTACTTGTTTGTAAGAAATAACCTACATCCTTCCAGCTACCACCGCGAATAACTTTACGTTTCATTCTTGGAGGATCTGAATCTTTAGCATTCCAACGAATATCTGGATTCATATCATGTTGAAAAGAGTAACCGCCTTCGTAATATAGTGATGAGGTCCATTCTGCAACGTTACCTGCCATATTATATAAGCCGAAATCATTTGGCCAGTAGGCATCGGCTCTAACTGTGTAGAAACCACCATCTTCAGGGTAGTTACCACGGCCAGGTTTGAAGTTAGCCAATAAACAGCCTTTTTTGTTTCTTAAGTAAGGACCGCCCCAAGGATAAGGAGACTGAGAACGACCGCCACGAGCAGCATATTCCCATTCACCTTCTGTTGGTAAACGAAAATCTGATTCAGTGCTTCTTTTCTGAGATTCAAGATATGCATTCAGGTAATGAGTTCTCCATTCGCAGAAAGCTGTTGCCTGTTTCCAGTTAATGCCTACTACAGGATAGTTACCAAACGCCGGGTGGCTATAATATTTTTTAGACATAGGCTCGTTATAAGAATAAGAGAAATCTCTTACCCAACAAAGCGTATCAGGATAAATTGGAATATCTGTTTTTACAATAAATTTTGAGCGGGGAATGGTTGCATCCTTATTCAAGGCCGATGCTTTGTAATCAAATACTTCAGAATGGTAGATGATTTTATCAGCGTTCAATTCTTTTTTACCGAATATTCTGTTGTCAGGAGTAACGATCATCGCATCAACCTTTTCTAATGTCGCTTTATCGCCCCACTTGATCGTAGCTGCTTTTTTCCAGTCGATCGCTTCTACACCATCTGAGTTTTGTTTAACAAAACCCATTTGTTTTGCAGCAATTGAATCTCTTACCCAATTGGTAAACTGACGATATTCATTATTGGTAATTTCAGTAGCGTCCATCCAAAATCCACTGATAGATACTGACTTACTACGTGCAGTATATGAGTAGTTTATATCTTCATCACTTGGTCCCATATGGAAAGTTCCTGGTGGAATATATACCATTCCTGGAGGTCTAACTTGTACCCAAGTCTTCGCAGGTGATACACCGTGCAATTGCCCATCATTCGGCAAGCCTGCACTTTTGTTGCTGTTACAACCTGAAAACGCCACAACAGCTACTACTGCTATTATTACAAGCAATTTATTCATCGTATAAATTTTGAGAGTATTTGACAAATGTAATGATTATTTTGAATTATACACATTTTAGTAATAATTTCTAATAAAAATTACTACTAAAGTGCTAAAAACGTTTAATATAAAGAAATACCGAATTTACTATTTGAATTTATTCTCCGCTCTTACTGCTATCATTAATCCGTCAGCTGAATCAAACGGCGCTACACATCTATAATCGTGACAGAGGTATGCCAAAGTTTGATTTTCACGAAACCTATACGCAAGCATTGGGAAATCGTTATTATCAACAAACGAACACATTGTTAATTTGTTGGGTATGCAAGCTATGGATATTTTTTGATTCAGAGAAAGAAATTTTTCGCCAACTATAGAAATTTCCTGTAAACCAGCAACTTGTAGCAATAAAAACCTGCTCCAAACCCCAAAAGAAATGGGGTATTTCACTGTCATCGGCAAAACGCCAGTCAACATGTCTTCTGCTCTTTTTCTCCACGCTATCTTATCAAATAAGACTGATAATTTAAACAAATTAATGGCCATGACCGCATTTCCCGATGGCACGGCGCCATCATATATTTCCTTTTTCCTGACAATAATATCTTCCTGCGCCTTGTTGGTATAGAAAAAATACCTGTCTTCATCGTCACTAAAATTGTCTGTCACGTAATTACACCAATGCAGGGCATAGGTTAAATAGCTGGTATCGAAAGTTATCTCATATACAGCAATACAAGCTTCTATTAAATAGGCATAATCGTCCAGAAAAGCAGGGTATTTTGCTACACCATTTTTAAACGTATGCTGTAATTCAAAACTTTCTTTCTTTTTAAAATTAGATAGTATGAATTGAAAGTTCTTTTCAGCGATCTGTTTATAGGTATCATCCTGCAATATGGCGGCAGCTTTACTAATAGCATTCAGCATTAAAGCATTCCAGCTTAAAATGATCTTGTCGTCCAATAAAGGTTTTATACGTTTACTTCTTACCGATTTTAATTGTTGTAGTGAGTTTTCTATGCTTTGTTCAAAAGCCTCTTTATTGAGGCCCTTCTCTTTTACAAACTCATCAATTGGTGTAAGGATGCGAAGGATATTTGTTTCTTCCCAATTTCCTTCGGCCGTTACATTAAAATACTCGTAGAGTAGCACGGCATCTTTACCTACTATATTTTCTATTTCTGTCTTTTGCCAAACGTAGTACTTTCCTTCCACCCCCTCGCTATCAGCATCCAATGCCGCATAGAAACCACCTGTCTCACTCAGTAATTCTTCTTTTATAAAAGCAATTGTTTTTCTTATCGCCTTTTCATATTTTTTATTTCCCGTAATCTGAAACGCATCACACAAAACGATTATCAATAACGCATTGTCATACAGCATTTTCTCAAAATGTGGTGCGAGCCATTCTTTATCCGTACTATACCTGGCAAGGCCACCTGCAACATGATCATAAATACCTCCTTGTAACATCTTATCAAGCGATAACAACGCTTGCTGTAAAGCGGCTTCTGTTTCCGTAAAATGATAGTATTGTAAAAGGTATTGAATGGTAAATGTTTGCGGGAACTTTGGCGCATTTCCAAATCCGCCCCATTCTTTATCGGCTGTTTTTAAAATATTTTCGAAAATAGTATGGCAATCTTCTTTAGTAAATAAAGTGTTGGATGAAACATCGATGGCCGTATTGGTAACCTGGCCAATATTGTTAGATTGTGTTAGATAAGCAGTAAGATTTTCTGCCTGTGCTTCTATCTCATGTTTTTTTTCTTTCCATGCCTGTACAATTCCCTGCAAAACTTCTGTCCATGAAGAACGATTGAATGCCTGCACCGGTGGAAAATAAGTGCCCCCGTAAAATGGTTTTTTATCTGGTGTTAAAAAAACATTCAATGGCCAACCTCCGCTTCCTGAAATGGCCTGAACTGCATCCATATATATATGATCCAGATCCGGACGTTCTTCTCTATCTATTTTTATATTAATAAAATGTTCATTCATGAATTGAGCCGTTTGCTCATTTTCAAAACTTTCCCTTTCCATTACATGGCACCAATGACAAGCAGCATAACCAATGCTTACCAATATTATTTTTTTTTCTTTTTCAGCCTTGTCCAACGCTTCCCTACCCCATGGATACCAATCAACGGGATTGTGTGCATGTTGCAACAGATAAGGACTCGTTTCTTTGGCAAGACTATTGGTAAATTGATGCGCCATAAATAAATGGTAAATTGTTAATGATTAATGGTAAATGAAAAGCTGTGTTAATAGTTAACCATTAACAATTTACAATTAACCATTAAAAAGGGTTATTTCTTTTTTTGAGAAGATAAGAAAAGATCTAACGCAGAAACCATGCTGGGCGCTTTGGGTTGCGGCGCTTTAATATCTAATAAGAGGCCTGCGTCTTCCACTGCCTTTAATGTATTGATGCCGAAGGCGCCAATTTTGGTTCCATTCTGTTTGAATTTTGGGAAATTTTCCAACAGGCTTTTTACACCACCTGGAGTAAAAAAACAGATCACATCAAACTTTTTAGCAATCACTTCTTTGATATCATTACTTATGATCTTATATAAAACAGGCGTAGCAAATTCACAGCTGTTCGTTTTTAACCAACTGGTAATTTCATTGTCAAACGATTCTGAACAAGGATATAAAAATTTTTCATTGTCCTTGTGTTTATTGATCACATCGAATAAACTTTTATTGGTACCATCGGCGCCATAAAAAACTTTTCGCTTACGATACAGTATGAATTTTTGAAGATAAAGTGCAACAGCTTCTGTAATACAAAAATATTTAGTATCCTGTGATACGCTCAATTTCATTTCGTCACAAATGCGGAAGAAATGATCAATGGAATTTCTACTGGTAAATATAACGGCGGTATAACTGGCTATATCTATTTTTTGCTTGCGGAAATCTTTAGAAGGTATTCCCTCTACTATGATAAACGGATGAAAATGCAATTCAATACCAAATTTCTTTGCCAGGTCAAAATAAGGAGATTTTTCGCCTTCCGGCTTTACCTGGGTGATCAATACTTTTTTAACCGCCTTATCTATTGATTCTGAATTTTTTGCACTAGTACTAGCCATGTGTGATTTGAGGGTTTTTCAATAGTTCTGCAAAGTTAGAGATTTTTATTTAATAAAATCAATAGCGATTTGTAAATCAATAAAAGAGGAATTATCTCCAGTGCGATTATGTAGACAAAAAAATTAAGGCTACTTATTTTTAATTGGTTTTTTAATAATCCAAAGGATCTATAAAATCTCAATATTATCATTAACCCTATAAATAAAAAGGAGCATAGCACACCTGCACTTACTAAACCTGTATCTGAAAATGCCATTATTATAATAAATGGCAACAAAAGAATACCTGCAATTTTATTGATCAGAAAAATAACGAACAGGTAAGTGTTGGTAGCATCTTTATATCCTGTTAACCAGCCTGTAAATTTTAATGTAAGAAACTTGCCTACATAAATACCTGCTAGTAAAACGATACAGAACAACATTAAACGCACTGTCTTTTCTTTGGGTACAGCATGATAATATTTGAACATCAAATAAACATAAATACCTCCCGTGATCGTAAATAAAATATTAAACAATAAAGAGGGAAGCTTGGCCTGAAGCAACTGATCTGTCAATTGCCCCTGCCGCAATGGTACATTGGAAAAAACCCTAAACAGGTTATTGAAATATTGTGAAAAGAAAAAACTTAAAACGGATAAGACAGCCAAGATACTTACCAATATATAAAACAGCAGATCATCCGTTGGTTGATCTTTAACTTTGTTTTGCATGGCAAATGGTTTACCGCCTGTATTCAAAAACCGATTCTCATTTATTATTTTTTGTACGGCAACTTCGTATGATACCGGAACGGGATGAGTTATTATTACAGCCTTTGCTGCAGAATCTTTTTTTACAGTGGACGTATCCGGCCGTTGAGCAAATAGTAAACCAGGTAGCAATAAAAATAAAATAAGTTTGGATACCTGTTTCAATGTGAAGATAATTTATTGTTGCAAAAATAGCTATCAATCAAACAGGTTCTGCTTTTTGTATAACTATTATTTATAAAGAAGGCCGATCACCTAAAAATAATTTACGTAGCCGAAATGTATTTTGGATGCCTGGGTTAAATTAAAGGGAACATTATCAGCCCTACCAACGGCATAACTCACATTCAATAATCCTAGTTTAGTCTCAAATACCAACCCTAGGCCTGCTCCAATATAGTTGTCATATTGATCAAAATCCTGGTAATTGGTTTTTGTCCAACCCGCATCTACAAAACTAAAGATGTATGAATTTTGTCCGACGATAAAGCGATACTCTGCCGTACCGACTATATATTGCGAGGCATAAATGCTTTCTTCATCAAAGCCGCGCAATAATCTATATCCTCCAATTTGAAACAGCTCATTTCTGAAAACACTTGGACTGCTATATATCCCAAGATTGGCAGCTATTTTTAATGTGGCCAGCTTTCCAGTTTTAAAATAATGTGCGCCGGCCAAATTTATCCTAAACTGATACGTGTGTAGCTTAATTGAATCATACAAAGAAGCGTAATTAAAAGTAGTATCCTGAATATTCAATACCGCTGAATTTTTACTGATATTTTTTAAGCCAATGGTAGCTAATAATGCCAGTTCATTTCCTGTTACGGGATTGAGTTTATAATTTGTATTGCTCCATTCATAATTCCAACCAACATCAACACTACTAACATCTATATTAGGCGGCAATTGTTTTAATGCAATGACCTGTGCCGTATCAACACCGGATGCCAGTAAAATAGTAGCCTGCTTTTGAATAAACAGTTTGCCTGATTGATTGGCAGATAAAAGATAGGCTAATCCGGCCTGTGCATTTATCTGTAGATAAGAAGAATCTTTTTTAAATAATTCAAATGACAGATCTGCACCGAACGATGTTTTAAATATATAGGGTTGCTGATACGCTACATTTAATTTGGGAGATTTTATTTGCAATTGTTGCCAGCTTAATAAGATCGTTTCACCCATACCTAAAGAATTTTTTAGATTAAGGTTTACGTCTGCAGTTACCTGCAATTTATTGGTTTCGCCATTTGAGGGCGCCACACCGATCAGGAAATTAAACTGGTTATTCTTTTTAGGAACAAGGTAAAGATTAACGACAGAGCCCGTTGGCAACATGGATATTGTTGCCGGTTGTTGTTCTGATAAATAAGATAGCTCCGACAAGCGTTTATCTATTTGTTGTAATTTTTGCTTGTTGTAAATACTTCCGTTAGTAATCTCTAAATAGTGTTGTATGAAAGAACTGGTAATTTTTACTTTGCCATGAATACGTATACTATCGACGTGATATAAAGGGCCCTTATCTACTTTCAGACTGGCATTTATTTCGCTTTCTTTCATGTGGACACTATCCAGGTAAACGGCTGCAAATGGATAACCATTGATCTCATAATAGTTCAATATACGCTGCTGCATATTTTGTAGTTGTGAGATATTGACTTGTTTGTTGTTAAATGCTTTACTGATGAATCCGCTTTCACTTAATGCTTTTTTATCAATGCTATCTGTGTTCAACAGTACCCAATGCTGTTGTTTGCCTACATATAATTGTATCGTTGCAAAAGTTGAATCAAACGAAACACTATCTACCGATGCCGCCGCGTAGCCTTTTAAGTTTAATGCAGCAGGTAGTTTATTGATGTACAATGTGCAAGCCATCCGATCGCTGAAACCGGTTTGCAATTTTAACTGTAGCGGGTTAAAGGCGCTATCTTTGTCTACATATTGAATACGAAGTTGATATTGGGCACTTGCAGTAATTGAAATAAGCAGGTATACAATTATAATAATTGAATACCGAATATTGAATATTGAATATTTCTTCTGCATTACTGGTTTAAACTATTATCAATATTAAATCAAAAATTCTATTGGCGGGCATCTACCTACATATCCCATTTTGCAAACAAGCGTGTAATTATTGCAATTTCCATTTTTCTACCTCTTTAAAACAAAAGGATGAGCTGATCGCTGCATTGGTAAAAGAAATCGCGGTTACGCTTTCGGCAGATGAAACGATCGACACTATTTATTTTGGTGGCGGCACTCCAAGCCTACTTTCTATTGATGACCTGGTATTGATTTTTGATGCACTGCGCCAAAAGTTTATGATCAACGGCAATGCAGAAATTACACTGGAAGCAAATCCTGATGATATCACGACAGAAAAACTATTGCAGTGGAAACAGGTTGGCGTTAACCGTTTAAGCATCGGCATACAATCTTTTTTAGAAGAAGAACTGGTTTGGATGAACAGGGCGCACAATGCAACTGAATCTCTAATTTGTATTGATAAAGTAATAGAGGCAGGCTTTACTAATTTTTCTATCGATCTTATTTACGGCTCGCCACTTTTAAGCAATGAAGCCTGGAAAAGAAATGTTGAGATTGTTCTCGCAAAAAACATCCCGCATATTTCTTGTTATGCATTAACTGTTGAACCTTCAACGGCTTTACAAAAACAAATTGCGCAACACAAAAAACAACCCGTTGATCCGGAAAAACAGGTCACTCAATTTTTATTATTAATGGATTGGATGCAACAGGCAGGATACAACCATTACGAAATAAGCAATTATGCCAGGCCGGGTATGGAAAGTAAACACAATAGCAGCTATTGGCAAGGCAAACATTATTATGGTTTTGGCCCTTCGGCGCATTCATTTGATGGTGCAAGTAGAAAATGGAATGTGGCTAATAATGCGTTGTACATTCAATCTTTACAAAAAGATACCATTCCTTTTGAAGAAGAAAAATTAACTGTTACACAACAGCTGAATGAATATATCATGACTTCCTTAAGAACGATGGAAGGATTGGATCTTGGTTTTGTTGAGAAGAAATTCGGAAAAGAAAGTAGTGATAAGATAGTAGTCGTAAGTCGTAAGTATCAGGAAGAAGGGAAATTAAAAATTGCGGCGAATAAAATTATCCTGACGAATGAAGGGAAATTATTTGCTGATGGAATTGCTTCTGATCTGTTTTTCGATTAAACCAAAGTGTCTTCGATATGTTTTAATCCTTCTGCCGCAGATAGATTATTCCACAAAATATTATAGATCGTTTCTGCTATTGGCATTTCTGACTTTATATTTTGGTTGATGATATACATGCATTTGCTCGCATTGTAACCCTCTGCTACCATGCTCATTTCTAATTGCGCCGTTTTCACCGAATATCCTTTGCCGATCATAGTACCGAACGTTCTGTTACGGCTGTGTAATGAATAACAGGTAACCAACAGATCTCCTAAATAAACAGAAGCTGCATAATTGGTATTTAGTGGTTTGTGCTTTTCGGTATCATCATGCTCTAATGTACCTACCTGAATATTTTTTACACCTACTTTTATTAAAAAGCTCGCCATTTCATCAGCACTATTTGCGATCAACACACTTAAAAAATTATCGCCATAATCTAAGCCATGTGCCAGGCCCGCACCTACCGCATAAATATTTTTTAAGATGGCTGCATATTGCACGCCATAGATATCATTGTTCTCAACCGTGTTTAAATAGTCTGTTTTGAAATAAGATGCGACTTCACGGGTAGCTTCTTCATCGATACCTGAAAAAGTTAGGTAGGATAATTTTTCTGCGGCGACTTCTTCTGCATGGCAAGGGCCGAGTACTGCAAAATAATTTTCCAACGCTACATTAAATTCCTTTTTCAAATAATCATTCAGCAATAAATTTTCTTCGGGTAAAATACCTTTGATGGCGCTGATGATCTTTTTGCCTTTGAAAATATTTTTATCCAAGCCGCTTAATATTTCTGCGATATAGGCTGATGGTACCGCGATCACAATGCAATCGGCTTTCGTAATTACTTCTGCAGGATCGGTAGTAAGTTTTAAATTGGTCGTATCAAAAAAAGCAGTTGGTAAATAATGAGGATTATGATGCGTAGCTTTTATTTGCTGAATGGTTTTTTCACTACGGTTCCACCAATAAATTGGCTGCCCGTTTTTGGTTAAAATTTTTGTTAAGGCTGTTCCCCAACTACCACTGCCAAGTATTCCAAATATCATTTCTTCTTTTTTATGTTTAGTAGTTTAGGGTTTAAAGTTTAGTAGCAAATCTTGATCTAAACTTCTAAACTATCAACTCTAAACTTTCTACAGCCCTAATTTGTCTACTGCAAGTTGTGCCGCTTTCTGACTGGCGTCTTTTTTATTATATCCTTTTCCCTGTGCTATTAATTCTTTATCGACCATGGCGCCCATTGTGAATAAGCGGCGGCCGTTTATTATTTTTTCATCCAGTGTATCAAACTCTAACACTTTACCGTTTTTATTTGCCCAGCCGTATAATTTGTTTTTGATGTTGATCTCAATTCCTTCGAGGTCATCAATAAATAGATATGGCATGATGATGGATTGCTCTACCCACTTTTGTGTTTTGTTGTATTTTTTATCAAGATAAATAGCACCGATCAATGCTTCTAAAGTATTGCCGAATATCTGCGAAATTTTTAGGGAGTTATCGTGCTTGTTGTAGATCGTTATTTTTTTCAATCCCATTTTTACGCCGATATCATTCAATTGTTGGCGATTCACCATCTTACTTCTCATCTCTGTTAAAAAGCCTTCGCCTTTGTAGGGGTATTTCATGAAGAGGTAATGAGCAACGATAGAACTTAATACGGCGTCGCCCAAAAATTCCAATCGTTCGTTATTTTCGTCTGCACCTTCTCTCACCGAGCGGTGGCTCAGTGCGGTTCTGTATAATTTAAGATCTCCCGGGGTGAAACCTAACACATTGCTGAGTTGTTTCTTGAATTCTTTTTTCTTTTTATATCCGGGAATAATGGTGTTTAGAAATTCCAAAATGGTTGGATATGTTTAATCGAAATTAATGCTATTTGTCGAAAAAAATCGTTGACATCGTATTTTAAGCATTGACTCTTGTTCCACATAGGTATCCGTTGAAGTGAGTGACACAACGATGCTGCTATGAAAAACAAATGTTCGTCAACAAAAAAATAGTAAGTGTTAGACTAAGCTTTAAATTTCTTTACGATCACAGAAGCATTATGTCCGCCGAAACCGAATGTGTTGCTTAATGCAGCATTAACGGTACGATATACAGCCTTGTTAAAAGTGAAATTTAATTTAGGGTCAAACGCTTCGTCATCCGTAAAGTGATTGATGGTTGGAGGGATAATATCTTTTGTAACGGATAAGATACAAGCAAGTGCTTCCAAAGCTCCGGCTGCACCTAAGCAGTGGCCGGTCATACTTTTAGTAGAGCTGATATTTAGATCGTATGCATGCTGTCCAAATACACTTAATACCGCTTTAGATTCTGCAATATCACCTTGTGGCGTTGATGTACCATGCACATTGATGTACTGGATATCTTCCGGTTTAAGGTGAGCATCTTTTAATGCGGCAATCATTACATTTTTGGCACCTAATCCTTCGGGATGTGGAGAGGTAAGGTGATGCGCATCTGCAGTGGCACCGCCGCCTGCAACTTCGCAATAAATTTTTGCACCTCTTGCAAGGGCATGTTCTAGGCTTTCTAATACAAGTGCACCAGCGCCTTCTCCCATAACAAAACCATCGCGGTCTTTATCAAATGGGCGACTTGCTGTTTGCGGACTATCGTTTCTTTCGCTTAATGCTTTCATGGCATTGAAACCGCCAACGCCTGCAGCGCTAACAACAGCTTCACTTCCGCCGGTAATAATAATATCGGCCCTACCTAAGCGAATGTTATCGAAGGCATCAATAATAGCATTGGTAGAAGAAGCGCAAGCGCTCACTACTGCATAATTGGGACCTCTAAAACCTTGGCGCATAGATATTTGCCCTGCGGCAATGTCCAATATCATTTTCGGAATAAAGAAAGGATTGAAACGAGGCGTACCATCACCGGAAGCAAAACCTATTACCTCTTCCTGGAAAGTGATCAATCCTCCGATTCCGCTGGCCCAAATGACACCTACTCTATCGGGGTTTACATTTTCAGCTGTGATGCCGGCATCTTTAACTGCTTCGTCACTAGCAACAATAGCAAACTGCGTAAAGCGGTCCATTTTTCGTGCTTCCTTCTTATCAATGTAAGCAGTGGCATCGAAATCTTTAACCTCGCAGGCAAACCTTGTTTTAAACTTTGTAGCATCGAATTGTTTGATATAATCACAACCATTCACTCCGTCGGTTAATCCCTGCCAATAATCGGCAACGTTATTACCCAAAGGGGTAAGTGCACCCAACCCGGTGACAACTACTCTTTTTAATTCCATAAAATTTGCCTGCGATGATTAATAGAAATTACTTAGCGTGTTCTTCTAAGTAAGAAACAGCTTGTCCAACAGTAGTGATGGTTTCAGCTTGTTCATCAGGAATAGAAATATTAAATTCTTTTTCAAATTCCATAATTAGTTCTACGGTGTCTAAGCTATCTGCGCCTAGATCGTTTGTAAAAGAAGCTTCCGGTGTAACCTCGGCTTCATCAACACCTAATTTGTCAACAATTATTTTCTTTACTCTTGTTGCAATGTCTGACATGGTAGTATAATTTAGTTAATCAGGTGCAAAAATATACATTTTGAGATAAATACAAAGAAATATAAATAGTATATAAAATATTGGCCTGGAAATAAATAAATACAAATATTTTCATTTCTTCACAAAGCTATGCCCATCGGAGTTAACAGGTTAAGGCACAGCATTTTTACTTGCTTTTTTGGGGCTAAAAAAAATACTTAAATAGTGTGTTAATTGAAGCCAATAAATAAAAGTATGTATCTTGTAATTGGATTTTGGTGCAAAAAATTGAGAATAAATAAAAACGATTGTTATGGCCCTAAAACAAATAGACTACGGAACAAAGGAGTATAAGCAAATGCTTAACCTGCGTAATGAAATTTTGCGCAAACCATTGGGTATCACCTTTTCTCCTGAAGAGCTTGAAAAGGACAAAGAAGATATTTTAATTGCGGCTTTTGATGAAGATGAGATATTAGGCTGTTGTATCCTTAGCCATCTTGATAATAATACACTGCGCTTGAGGCAAATGGCTGTACAAAAAAATCTTCAGGGCAAGGGGATAGGTGATTCTATTATGACTTTTGCAGAAAACTTAGCGCGTGATAAAGGCTATAAGATATTAATGATGCATGCCCGTGATACCGTATTAGGTTTTTATGAAAAGTTTGGGTATAAAGTGAGCGGCAATCAATTTTTTGAATTAAATAACACACCGCATCATATAATGGAGAAAGCATTGAGATAATAGCTATGCAGATTCCCAACAACAAAATACAAGTCCCCAAAATGGTAAGATCATTTGGGGATTTTTTCTGAGAATACCTTTCTGGCTTCAGTCATTTCTTCTGGTGAAAAAGCTTCTTTCGGAATAATAAAGAAGGACCGGCTATCGAAATATAAGTGAAAGAAGTGCGGACTTTCCATCCAACTGTTAAAAGCTTTCCATGGCCAGCTATTACGGCCCTTGGCATTTTCTATTGAAAATTCATCCGATCCCAAAATAACCCGTAATGTAGCCTTAAAAGTATTGGCACGTTTATAAACCATTGTTGGCAGTATGAACCAGAATAATAGCATCATCACAAACCATAAGGTAGAGCTTAATAAAAAAGCGAAGGGTGATATTTTATGGAAAAAGTATAATGCCGCTGAAAGAACCGCAAAAACATTTACTGCTATCATCAATGCCTTTATCTCTCTGCGGGTAATAAAATGATAACGTAATGCCTGTATTACTTTGGCTTTGCTGTAGGTAAAAAATTGGGATGTCATGGCGCAAAGGTAATGAGCCCATTGCAATTCTGTATAAATGAATAAGGTTTGTAAGATCAACTATATGTGACCTTACAAACCTTTATTAACTGTTGCATAAATCGCAACTAAATTATCTTGAAGTAAGTGAGCTATTATAATTAGAAGCGCTGCGATCAATTTTGCTATGACGTCTCATTAAAACAACGTCAGAACCAGCTACGCAAGTGCGTACAAACTCTCTTTGAAAAGTGTATGTTGGTATTTTGTATACCGAAGAGCTATCCTTATAGGTTGTAAAGCCCATTTCAACATTTGTTATTTTAAAATCCATTGGATGGGTTTTTTCATAACATTTAGCTCTCCATGTTTCGCCAATTTGTGGAGTCATCATGGCTGTGGTTGTTGCACAACTGTACAATACGATTGATACTGTAATGGCTACAAATAAATTTTTCATTTTTGTTTTTTTTAAGGCAAGCGTTTTAGAATAGGTTGAGAACCAGTTTCGAGGAGGTGGGGGATTATTTTCTATTTTTGCAAATAAAGTGCATAGGTATATAATAAAATATAAATAACCAAATATATTTTTAAAATTATATGTAAAATGGCCTGATAAATGTTAATAAGCTAACATTTATCAGGCCATTTTAGTTGATTTTATGCCTTAAACTACTTAAAAATCAATTTTTTACCAGAACCAGGACCACTTTATTGAAATCGGCACTGGCGTTAATTACTTTTATAAATTCCTGGAACATTGAAACGGGAAGATCAGTCAATTTATAATATTCGTGTATCTTAATATGTAACTCGTTACCGCTTAATGTATAGGATGATTTAAACCCTATTGAATCACTAGCAGCAGTTTTATTGCTATTAATATCACTTAAATTTTTAATCTGATATCCTGCAGGAATGGTAAAATAAATATCCCTGTCTTCTGAATGAGGATATTCCATTGCAATAGGTAATTGCCTTGGTTTTTCCTGGTACATTTCAACCTGTGGCCCGATCACTTCTCCCAATTTGACCAATATATTGTTTCCTGCCTGGTCCAATATGTCTCCGCTGGTAATATCAGCTTCGATTATTAACGGTTTATTTTTATAATTATCCGTCATTGCCGTATTCTGGACCTGGACATTTTGGATATTGTCGCTTTTAGCGATAGAAGTAACCACTTCTTTTTTGAACTCTTCCTTTTTATCGTCTGATAAGAATGTAAAAGCCGGCCTGTAACTCGTTGCGCCATATCCTAATAAGATCTGTTTGGTATGTAACTGCATCGAATCCATTGCAGGGCTAAACTTCATTCTTACTTCCAGATCGATCGCATTTTTTTCGTAAGGCTGTATACCTATGCTGTCGAAAGAAGCGATGGCGGTTTTAAATGTTCCGATAGTAGTTCCCTTTAAAAACAAGCCGGTTGTTGCTGCCCAGGCCGGATCAATGAAAGGATAACGTAGCCCTTTGTTTCCCGGCTCAATAAAATTGCCTGAATTGGGAAAATAGAAAAGCATATCATCTATCAGTTTATAATTCTCAAAATTCTCATCTATAGGAAAATCATCTTTTTTGCTTGGGAAAACTATTTGGTAATTAATACCCAGCCTCTCCAGTACTGCAATAAAAATCTTTGTTAGCCCGTCGTTGCTTGCTACATTATTTTTTACGATCTTCTCAATATTGTCTGCGTCTTCACCACCCTGGTCATCATCTCCGATAGTCGTTTTTATATATTCTTCCAATCCAACAATTTTTTCTTCTTCCGTAGCCGTCTTTGGCAGGTTCATTTGTTTTATAAAATTATCTATCGCTTTTATTTCTTTTGGTGAAAAAGTAGTGTAGTTACTATACACGTTCTTTGCCATTTCATTCCAGGTAAACAAACGCACATTTTTATCTACTGATAAATTATAAGAAAGCTTGTATTGTACATTCAATAAATTAGGTGTTCTGTTGGAATATTTTTCATCGTCGAGCGTAACAATATCTTTTTCTGTTGCCGTTACAATTCTTTGATCACCAACGACAGAATCCGAACTTACTTTAAACCCATTATATCCTTTTACAGAAAAGACCAACCGTTGTGGTGCCATTAATGTAAATTCTGCTTTTTGACATGGCGCATAGCTCGATTGAAAAGTTTCTACCCCAAAGTAAATGGCCTTTCTTTTTATAGAATACATGTATTCTATTTCGCAACCTTTCTCTATTCCTTCCAGCGCAAATTTTTTGTAATGGGTGCCATCTTCTACCACGTCAAATATTTTATCTGCAGGTAGATCGACTACCTGTCCTGTAGGCTGTATTGTGCGGGCTTTTATAGACAGCACCTGCTCTGTATTTAAATTGACAGGGATATATATTTTATTGTATAATTCAGCTCCTTTATCATCATTTATTTTTATCAGGCGCCTGCAGGTAATATTAATTGCCATGTCCTTATTATCCAGGTCTACAAATTGGTGCTGCCTGATATCTTCCAATATCACCGCGCTTTCATTAGCAAATTGCGGGTTTGCCTTGTGCAATACAGGCGATGCTACCCAGGTAAGAGAAGCGCTTTGCGTAAATGCAGTTGTAGTTAAAAGCATTAAAATAAATCCGGTAATTACTCTTTTCATATGTTCGCTTTTATGTTTGTAAGTCTAGTTAGTTATTTTTTTAAGTACAACTGATTCTTTGTATTGCAATTGAACACTACTCATCCCCTTGTTCCATTCTTCAAATTCAGAAGGATCGATCATCAATTTTTTACACTTGGCTTCCTGCGAAGCTATTACCTTTCCATCGATAACTTTGTAAGATATTTTTATGGATGCAAGGTCATTATCAAAACTGAAATCTTTAGGCAGATAACTTACTTCATATCCTTTGGGAATTTCAAGTATGTGGCATTCATTGGTTGAAGAATTGTACTCAATCTCAAATGGGATCTTTCTTTTTACCGTATCTATTACTTGTTTTTCAAATATTTTTTCCAGGTTGAGATTAATATAATATTCATCTCCCAACTTTTTACCATACCCGGGAATTTCAAAATCTGCCGAGATATTGGCAATGTTTTCTTCAGGATTGACGCGCGTAATGGTATAGTTGCCCAAAATAAATTTGTTACTTGCTTTGCCCATCCGTGTTTTTACAAAATCTTTTGTTTCATTTTCATCCCGGTAAAGCAATGAATTATATACATCCTCACCCTGATATCCGTAGTAGGTTACTTTTTCATGCCCTTTAATTCCATTATCGATGAAACTAATGGTAGTGGTATCGACCATACTATTTTCTTCTGCAGGAATAACAGGCACCCGTAATACTTTATATTCTTTGTCATCAATAGAAATAAGCGCTTGTTTATTTTGTATACCGGAAGGTGGCATACCAAATTTAGCATGCGGATCCGTACCGTCTAAAAATATCCATTTGCCATCAATGTTGGCAGTTGATATCATGTGATTATCAACAATGGGTAATGGAACATCTGAATAATCGTAAGGCAGACTACGTGTTCCGATCCAGGTATAATAGGCTTTTATGCCTGCTATACGAAGCATTTGTGTAATGATGCTACTCATATCTTTACAATCGCCATAACGTTTGCTACACACTTCTGCCGCCTGCCTTGGCCTGAAGCCTTCCAATCCATTTTCAAATGCTACATAGCGGATGTTTTGCGCACCCAACGATAAATACTTTTAGCTTTATCGAGTTCCGTTGTTTTACCTGTAATGATCGAATCGACCGTTTTTTTAAGATCGGCATCCTGTGTTACATTCAATTCTTTTGTAAAACTTACATCCCAGTGATACAGGTCATCAAGCGAACTTAAAAAATTTTGTTGTCCGTTTTTTCCCTGGAAAGATGTCACGTAAACTATTATGCGTGGTTCAAAATATTCATCGTCGGGAGCGCCACCAAAATTATCGTCGATTGGTTTGATATTTTTTAAGGTCCATTTATAAATTGTTTCCTTTTTCTTTTTTTCTTCAGAAAACTGAAACAACCCCTTAGGATCATTTCTTACGATATATTTTATACTGATCTCATTAGGTACCACTACTGTATAAGAGCCGTTCATCAATGGAACATTTCCCGGATAATAAAAAGAAGTTAACAGGTGGGCATCTTTTTGGTACTGCGTATAATCGATATGCTCAATAGCATTTTGTGTTAAAGAAGGGAAATCAAAACTGGTTTCTTTTATATCATCATAAAACACGCTATTACTGCTGCTGCTGCTTGTCTGCTGATTGGTAATCTTTATTTTTTTGAATTTATCGCCATCAGGTAATTTGGTATAGGCGTCTAAATTTTTCAGTTCATTGTAATCGCTATGGTAAACAGCATACCGGCTATAATTACTGGCATTTTCACCCAGCAACATAAGTTCTACTCCATGATCGCTTTCTGCTACCGGCTGGTCATCTTTAATAGACAAATTTAATTGCTCGCTATAATTCAAATAAACGACCTGCTCACCGGGAAATACTTTTTTAACGTCTTCCGGTGTTTGTGCCATTATTGTTTGCTGCAGCCAGGCAATAGCAAATACTATGATCAATTTTTTATACATACTATTTTACACTTTGTAAATGGTCGTAAAAATACACGCGCGTCTGTTTTAGATTACCCTGTTCGTCATAATATTTACATACCCCATTCAATTCATCATTGTAATAATTTTCTTCCTTTTGTAGTTTACCATTCGGATAATATGTTTTACGAATGCCATTCAGGTTGCCCAATACAAGACTTTCTACTCTATAAAAATTCCCATTCGGATAATAAATAGTAACAGGGCCATTATCATAACCTGAAGAACGTTTACCCTCGATGTATGATTTGCCATTACTATAAAAGAAGTTGTGTACTCCATCTTCTTCCATATCTACAAATTGTAACTCACAACTTTTAATACCATTTCTATAATAGCCTACAACTTTTCCTGTTCCTCCTTTTATTTCAATTGGTGGAACAAGTGTTCCGTTTTTATCTTCATAAGTATAGCTCTGAATATTATCATCTTTATAATTCAATATTGCATTGATCTTGTTACTATCACCGTATAATATTGTTTGTCCCTCTTTATTATTGTCTTTATAGTTAGCTGTAAAATCTTTGGTTCCATCAATATTGTATGATCTATATTCACCTTCGAGGTTGCCATTGTTATAGGTTTCCTCTTCGCTTAACTTTCCATTTTCATAATAGCCTTTCCATACACCTTCTTTTTCTCCATTTTTATAATTTCCTTCTGTTTTTAGCACTCCATTATAAAAATAGCTTTTGTAATTACTATCCAGCTTATTGTTTTTGTAAAACATGGATGTAAGTAATTTTCCATCGAAAAAATATACTTTATAACTACCATTCAACATGTAATGGTCGTAAGAACCCTGCGCAGATATTTTGCCATTATAATTTTTGAATGCTATCGGGCCCTTACCCTTATTAAACGTAGCAGAAGCTATTACATTTCCTGTACTGTCGAATTGCGTCATGCTTTCCAACCAACCGCTTGAATATTTATAGTCATCGTCAGGAATATTTTTTGGATACTTATATTCTGCATATCCATCCTCGTCGTCATTTAAATAATTCTCTATGCTTGTCACATCTCCCAGGTTATTATAGTAGATCATGTGCTGCTGCTTTTGCCCCTTCACTCTCCATACTTCAAAATTCAGCTGGCCATTTGAAAAAAAGCCTTTTGTATAACCATCTTCATTACCATCAATATAATTGGTTTCAAATCTCTCTTGTCCATTAGCGAAGTAGCCGATATCAGAACCTTGCTGAATACCATTTTTATAATAAGACACTTCCTTTATTTTACCAGAAGGGAAATAATCAACATTTTTACCATCCCTGTTTCCATCATTATTAAAATAACATTCGCTTGTTTTTGATCCGTCAGGCAAATAAAATATAATATTGGCGGCACCCTTGCGTGTTGTTATAGCTGAAATGTTTTTGCCTGATTTATCATAAAAATTTATTTCTCTCAGTTTTCCTTTTTCATAAACAGCATCGCTGTATTTTTTCCCATCTTCATCATAATCTTCCAGTTTGCCGTCTATTTTTTTATTGGTGTAATTTCCTTTGCGACTTAATTGTCCATTTTCAAAATACTCAGTAAACTCTCCCGTTATTTCACCGTTTGCATAAGTTGTTTTTTCTTTTACAGCACCACTTGGATAATAGGTTGTCCAAAGCCCTTGCTTTTGGTTATCTACAAATTCTCCCTGTGTAGCTATGGCTCCTTTTTCTGTAAAACTTTTATATGTCCCTTGGGCCTTTCCTGCTTTATACGTCACTTCATCTTTAATAATACCCGACGGGCCATAAAATGATTTTGCGGCACCATCTTCCTCATCATCCGTATAATTGGTGGTATAGGTTAGTTCACCATCACTGTTATATGATTTTTCAGGGCCATTTTTTTTATCGGCCTTATATGTAGTGATCGAATTAACATTATCATTAAAATAATAAAGTGTTTGCACTCCATCCGTTTTATTATCAACAAAAGTTTCATTGTACCATCTGTTACCATTATCCCACCATCCTTCTGCCAAACCTACCTGATCGCCATTTTTATAATTTACTTTTTCTTTAAGCTCTCCGTTATCGTAATAGAAAACCCATGGCCCTTCTTTTTTATAATCGCTATTGAAAGCTCCTTTTGTTTTCAACGCTCCGTTATCATAATAGAAAAGCCAATCGCCTGATAATTGGTAGTTGCCATCTTTATCTTTTGTATAAGCTCCTTTGCCAACATATTCGCCTTCGGCATATAAATAATTGTCGGCCGCTGCTTTTCTTTCAACAGCATTTAATATACGTGTGCTTCTAATTTTATTTAAATAATCTGCCGCATTACTTACAAAAGGATCTACCTGTTTTTTATGCTTTTTGTTCCATTCTCCAACGCTCTTAATATTCAATCCGGAGAACATAGTAAATATCATTGGCTCGAAATTGCCATCAGCAAAAATTTGTTGATAGAGCGGTACATAAAACTGCATGCAAAACCCTTTATCATTTTTATTGTATTGCAATTTTTCATCTACTACCTGTATCTGGCGTACAATAGGATCTTCCAGAGCGGCTTTTAATTTATATTCCCTGTCAAGCGCCACTTTAGAAATAAGTATTTGTTGCAGAAAATCGAAATCATCGTCTTTGCCTGCCACTTTATTTTTGTCGTACTCGGTCACATCATCTGTAACTTTAGCGATATCACTCATCAGGCCCACTGTTGCTACAGCGTATTTACCTGTTGGCGCTACTAACATATAAGTCTTAAAAGCCAGCATAGCCGGTATCAGCTTTCCTTCTTTTAGAAATATTTTTCCTAAAAAATAATGCGCTGATTTATAATAAGGATTGATCAACAGGCATTTTTCTAAACAAACTTTAGCTTCTTCTTCTTTTTGCTGCGCGATCAATGAAATACTTTTATTAAAATAGGTAATGGCAGATTGAGGATCTTTCGCCAGCACCTGATCATACAATACAACTGCCTCTTCAGGCTTTTTCATTGCATCCAATGCATTTGCTTCCTGCATAACGAATTTGGTAAATCGTTCCGGAAAAAGGTCGGCCCCCATTTTAGCATATTTATACGATGCTTCCATTTCACTATCTGAATAGCAGCTGCTGCTCAATTCATATAATGCATCTACATAATTGCTATCGCTACGCGAAATTTGTTTATACAGATCGATCGCATCTTTGTATTTCCCATCATCGCTTAATGCATCGGCGCGTTTTATTATATCCCCGCTATTAATTAAAGGATTATTAGTTTGAGCGAATGAGGTGAAATAGCCAGCCATCAAAAGGAAAAGGACACAGAAATGTTTAGTAATGTTCATGTTATAAAGATTATGGTATAAATTGTTTTCATCATAAATGTAAAGTTTTTTATGATATGGAAACGAAAAAGCCATCAAATTATGATGGCTTTTGTATAATAATATGTTAGAATCACCAGCTTAGCTACATCCCATGCTATTACCACAATTTAAACACTTGTAGCAAGTGCCGCTACGAATGGTAATATGGCCGCAGGTATTGCAGGCGGGCGCGTCACTTTGCATCGATTTTAAATAATTTTGGGTGCCGTCGCCGGCAGCGGCGTTTGTCATTTGTGTTTTCGCAGACTGGGGCTGCGTATTAGATGAATTTCCTATTACCCTTACTTCGCTTAACTCAGGTTTTCTTTCACCGATGGTGGGTGTAGAATGATCCCATGGATTATCACCCAAATTTTCCACTTCAGGTTTGTCCAATACGTGAACCAGGTCATTTCTACCTAAATATTCATAGGCTAATGAACGGAAAATAAAATCGATAATAGAAGTAGTTGATTTGATATTTGGATGTTCTACCATGCCACTTGGCTCGAAACGGGTAAATACAAATTTTTCTACAAATTCTTCTAGCGGAACACCATATTGTAAACCGATCGATATCGCGATAGCAAAACAGTTCAGCATACTACGCATTGTAGCACCTTCTTTTGCCATATCGATAAATATCTCTCCTACGCTTCCATCATTGTATTCACCGGTGCGAACGAACAATGCCTGTCCGTTTATTTTTGCTTTTTGTGTAAAGCCCCTGCGTTTGGCCGGTAATGTTTTACGCTCTACAATTTTTGCCAGCTTTCCTTTCAACACTGTATCCGGACTGCTTTGCATGCGCTTGCTTATTTCATCCAATAATTCATCAATGGTTAATTTACCCATATCAACAATAGCGGATGCAGCATGTTCTGTATTTATATTTTCTGCTGATTGAGTTTCGGCTGTTGCCTTTTTCTTTGCATCCGATTTATTGCTAAGCGGCTGCGATAATTTAGATCCATCGCGATACAACGCATTTGCTTTTAAACCAAGCTCCCAGCTCATGCGATAACAATCTGCAATTTCTTCGATCGTTGCTTCGTTTGGAAGGTTGATCGTTTTGCTGATAGCACCGCTTAAGAAAGGTTGCGCCGCAGCCATCATACGGATATGTCCGTGTGCATGGATAAAGCGTTCGCCTTTTTGTCCGCATTTATTGGCACAATCAAATACAGGCAAATGTTCGTCTTTTAAATATGGTGCGCCTTCTACTGTCATCGTACCGCATATATAAATATTAGCGGCTTCAATTTGTTCATCAGTAAATCCCAATGCTTCTAATAAGCTCCAGCTAAAATCATTGTATTGCTCCGGCTTAAAACCTAAACGTTGCAAGCAAGCTTCGCCTAATGTATATTGATTGAATACAAATCCAATTTCAAAAGCGCTTGCCATGGCAGCATTTAATCTTTCGATCTCTTCTGCAATAAAGCCTTTTTCACTTAGTGTTTGTTTGTTGATGTATGGCGCGCCTTCTAATGTTGCATGGCCCTTTGCATAGTTTACAATTTCTTCAATTTGTTTTTCGTTGTATTTTAAATTGCGCAATGCAGCCGGTACACTTTGATTGATTATTTTAAAATAGCCGCCGCCGCTTAATTTTTTAAATTTTACTAAAGCGAAATCGGGCTCAACTCCTGTTGTATCACAATCCATTACTAAACCGATCGTTCCTGTTGGTGCGATGACGGTTGTCTGCGCGTTGCGATATCCATTTTTTTCTCCTAACTGCACTGCATCATCCCATGCTTTGGTAGCAGCTTTTAATAAATTATCAGGACAATATTTTGCGTTGATGCCGGTTGGTTTTATTTCCAAACCTTCATATGCACCGCTTGCATCGTATGCCGCTGCGCGGTGATTGCGCATCACACGTAACATGTGTTTTTTATTTTCTTCGTACTTATCAAAAGCACCAAGGAAGCCGGCCATTTCTGCAGATGTTTTGTACGCAACGCCCGTCATGATCGCTGTGATAGCGCCGGCAATGCCACGCCCCTGCTCACTATCATAAGGTATACCACTTACCATTAACATGCTGCCCAGGTTAGCATACCCTAAACCAAGCGTTCTGTAATCGTAGCTTAATTGTGCTACTTCTTTTGATGGAAACTGTGCCATCAATACACTTACTTCCAATACGACTGTCCATAAACGACAAGTGTATTCAAATCCTTTTATATCAAAACTATTATCACTTTCTGTAAAGAATTGGCGAAGGTTGACAGAGGCCAAATTACAAGCTGTATTATCTAAAAACATATACTCACTGCAAGGGTTAGACGCTCTAATTCGTCCACCTTCCGGACAGGTGTGCCATTCATTAATGGTAGTATCATATTGTGTTCCCGGATCAGCACAGCGCCATGCCGCATAATTGATCTGATCCCATAATTCACGTGCTTTGATCGTTTTCATTACACGCCCATCGCTTCTTGCTTTCAGCTCCCATATGCCGTCTTCATCCAATGCTTTAAAAAATGCATTCGGTATGCGAACGGAGTTGTTACTGTTTTGTCCACTGACTGTTTTATACGCCTCGCCTTCATAATCGTGAGAATAACCTGCAGCAATTAACGCGGCTACTTTTTTCTCTTCTTCCTGTTTCCAGTTAATGAAGCTTACTATTTCCGGATGATCCAAATCCAAACAAACCATCTTAGCCGCACGACGTGTTGTACCACCGCTTTTAATAGCACCTGCTGCCCTGTCGCCAATCTTTAAGAAACTCATTAATCCACTGGAAGTACCGCCACCACTTAGTTTTTCACCATCTCCGCGAATACTGCTATAGTTTGTACCTACACCACTGCCGTATTTAAATATTCTTGCTTCGCGCACCCATAGATCCATAATGCCGCCTTCATTCACCAGGTCGTCATCTACACTTAAAATAAAACAGGCATGTGGCTGCGGGCGTTCGTATGCCGAAGTAGACTTTTTTAATTGTCCGTCTTTTTGATCAATAAAATAATGGCCCTGTGGTTTTCCGGTAATGCCATATACTTCATGCAAACCTGTATTGAACCATTGCGGACTGTTAGGAACGCAGGCCTGATTTAATATAGAATAGACCAATTCATCGTAAAACACCTGTGCATCGTGTGCATCGGCAAAATAACCGTAGCGTTCGCCCCAGACTCTCCAACATTGCGCCATTCGGTGGGCCACTTGTTTCACGGTAGTTTCTCTGCCGGTTGTGCCATCTGGCTGTGGCACACCTGCTTTACGAAAATATTTTTGTGCTAATATATCGGTAGCGATCTGGCTCCATTGTTTGGGTACCTCTACATTATCCATTTGAAATACCACTTCACCGGAAGGATTTTTTATAATAGAAGTACGGTAATCGTACTCAAACATATCATATGGACTTACACCGTCTTTGGTAAATTGCCGACCGAATTGCAGGCCTTTGCCCGGTTGCTTTTTTGTAGCCATTTTTATTGTATTTTTTGTTGAAAACCTTGTTACTAAAGTTACGAAATTTCAGGAGTACTTCCTAAACCGAAACTATTTTTTAACCGCCGTATTTCCGCGGGCAAAATATTAACAGCTGTGGAAAAGCGTTGTGTACAATTTTATAAAATAGCACCGCACCGGCTTAGCGGTCAATATTAATTTTTGAGAAAAAATATTCCCGATCCCGACTTGTTTTTCCCGGTAGAGTTTCAATGAGTTGATTTGATTGATATTTTTCTATCTTCATTACAAATAAAGCCATGCGCGCAGTCATACAAAGAGTAACAGAAGCGAGTATAACAATAGATAACACACTAAAAGCTGCCATCAATAAAGGCTTGCTGGTATTGATTGGTATTGAAGATGCAGATATAGATGAGGATATTATCAAACTCAGTAACAAGATCGTTAACCTGCGCATATTTGATGATGAAAATAAAGTGCCGAATATTTCGGTGCACGATATTGGCGCAGATATTTTATTGGTGAGCCAGTTCACTTTATTTGCTTCCACTAAAAAAGGAAACAGGCCCAGTTATTTAAAAGCAAGCAAGCCTGATTTTGCTGTGCCGATGTATGAAAAGATGATCGCGCAATTGGAGTTAGATCTTGGTAAAAAAATATTCACGGGTACATTTGGTGCTGATATGAAAGTGGCATTGTTGAATGATGGGCCGATTACGATAATCGTTGATACTAAGAACGCGGAGTAACCCCCCAACCCCCTGAAGGGGGCTTTTGTAGAATTATTATTTTTAGATTTAAATAGTTATTTATGGATGACATTACGGTTAGAGAATTGCAAGCGAAAGTTGACGGTTGGATCAAGACTGTTGGTGTAAAATACTTTTCTGAGTTAACTAACCTTGGTATCCTGATGGAAGAAGTTGGCGAGCTATCCAGATTAATGGTAAGAAAATATGGTGACCAGTCTTTCAAAGAATCGGACAAAGGAAAAGAAATAGCTGATGAAATGGCCGATGTATTGTGGGTATTGATATGTCTTGCAAATCAAACCGGTGTGGATCTGACGACTGCGCTGGAAAAAAATTTTGAAAAGAAAAATTTACGCGATGCCGACAGGCATAAAAATAATGAGAAATTACACCCTTAACTTTCGGATCCGGTTTTCTTATTAGTAAGCTTGTACTGCTCATAAAATAATAGGCCCGAAAGAAGAATAAAAATATGTCCGGCCGTATTAATATTTACAGTAAAGAAAAGAATATAAATCCGTGTAACGATCGTTAAAGAAGAAAGATAGAGCCCTACTATAAGTACCACGATCCCGGATACCAGGTACCAATATCCCATATCATATTTACGTGGTTCAAAAACCTTCGCGATATCCTCTTTGGAATACCCTTCTTCTTCCAATTGACGCCGCAGCTCCCCATCAGGCAATCCTCTGCGCAAATCCTTTCTAAACGAATCTATTTTTTCTTGTGGTATCATCGGATTGCTAAAATATGCATTTTTAATAATTAATTTGAAATCCTGCTTACATTTGCAGCCATTATGGCAAACGAAACAAATAACTTTCAGGAACTGATTTCTCATTGTAAAGAGTACGGTTATATTTTTCAATCATCAGAAATTTATGATGGGTTAGCGGCAGTGTATGATTACGGACAAATGGGCTCTCAATTAAAAAAGAACATTCGTGATTATTGGTGGAAAAGCATGACCCAGTTGAATGACAATATCGTAGGTATCGATGCAGCGATATTCATGCATCCTACCACCTGGAAAGCAAGCGGACACGTTGATAATTTCAGCGATCCGATGATCGATAATAAAGACAGTAATAAAAGATACCGCGTTGATCATTTGATCGAAGGTTTTGCAGAAACATTACCTGAAGCAGAAGGCGCAGCATTAATTAGCGAAATGGAAAAGCTATTGGCTAAACCCGATTATCCTGCCTTAAAAAAATTAATAGAAGATAAAAAAATAAAATGCGGCATCAGCAAAACTTCTAACTGGACAGAAGTAAGAGAATTCAATTTGATGTTCAGCACACAAATTGGAAGTGTTGCAGAAGAAAGCGATACGATCTATTTACGTCCTGAAACAGCGCAAGGTATTTTTGTCAACTTCCTGAACGTACAAAAAACCGGCCGCATGAAAATACCTTTTGGTATTGCACAGACCGGTAAAGCATTCCGTAATGAAATTGTTGCCAGGCAATTTATTTTCAGAATGAGAGAATTTGAACAAATGGAAATGCAGTTCTTTATTCGCCCGGGCACACAAAAAGAATGGTACAATTTCTGGAAAGACGAAAGAAAAAAATGGCACGAAAGCATTGGTATCCCTGCAGCGAAATTACGTTTTCACGATCACGTCAAATTAGCGCATTATGCAGATGCTGCTTTAGACATCGAATTTGAATTTCCATTTGGATGGAAAGAACTGGAAGGTATTCACAGTCGTACTGATTTTGATCTGTCTCAACACCAACTCTACAGCAAAAAGAGAATACAATATTTCGATAACGACCTGAACGAAGAAGGAAAGCCTTACGGTAACTACACACCATACGTTTTAGAAACTTCTGTTGGATTAGACAGATTGGTGCTGACTATTTTAAGTCTGGCTTACGCCGATGAAAAATGGACAAAAGAAGATGGAACGGAAGATGGCCGCGTTGTACTAAAAATTCCTGCGAAGCTGGCTCCTACTAAATTAGCAATTTTGCCTTTGTTGAAAAAAGATGGACTGCCTGAAATAGCCAGAAAATTAATGGATGATTGCAAACAGGATTTCCATTGTTTTTATGAAGAAAAAGATGCGATCGGTAAACGCTATCGCCGTATGGATGCGATCGGTACGCCATTTTGTGTAACGATCGATCATCAAACAAAAGAAGATAATACGGTTACGATCCGTTATCGTGATACGATGGTGCAGGAAAGAATTCCTTTAGCCGATGTAAAAAAACTGGTGATCGAAAAGATCAAATAATGTCAGAAGTAGAATCACATATCAAACGCATCAATGCAAAACTTCAACAATTATTGAAGAAGTATGAATCGGTGCAAAAAGAAAATGAGCGTTTGAAAAATGAGCTGACTGAAAAAAAAGAAGAACAAAAACAATACCTGGAATACATTGATGGCTTGCGTCAACAGGTAAGTATTTTAAAGGCCGCCACTTCAAAAATGGAAGAGGCGGATAAAAAAGAATTTGAAAAACGCATCAATCAATACATCAAAGGCATTGATAAATGTATCGGTTTACTAAGTGAATAACATTATGGCAGAACTCATTCCCATTAATATTGTCATTGCCGATAGAACGTATCGGATCAAGATCAATCCGAAGGATGAGGAAATAATCCGTGCCGCCCTAAAGGTGATCAATGATAAGATCATCGAATTTAAAACACATTTTGCCGGTAAGGATATGCAGGATTATGTATCCATGTCGCTGATCTGGTACGCCACGCAAACCGATTCAAAAGACAATCCACAACTGGAAAAAAATGTTGGTGAAGCGCTGCAAAAAATGGAGCTGCTACTCGATAATGCTTTGTAATTACATTTCAACCTGCTGATTTTGAGCTTTTATGTAGGGCAAACCTGCCCATAACTTCCATTTGCTATACAAAAAATTGTATCTTCGCACGCAATTCTTATTAACAATAGTATGGTTAACGAGCGCATTTGTAGAAAGATTGTGAACCGTATAAAAAAAGATATAATCAATGGAACCGATAATAATATACAGTATCATTGGCGCTGCTGCCCTAATAGTGGGTACTGTGCTGGGCAAATTAATATTTGCTAAAAATGCAAAAGGACAAATAGAAGAAGCCGAAGCACAAGCTAAAAAGATCATTGCTGATGGCCAATTGCAAGCCGAAAATCTAAAAAGAGAAAAATTATTAGAGGCAAAAGAAAAATTTGTACAACTAAAATCTGAACATGACCGTGATGTATTGCAACGCAATCAAAAGATCATCGAAGGAGAAAGCCGCATTAAGCAAAAAGAACAATCTGTTAGCCAGAAAGAGCAGAACCTTGATAAACAATTAAAAGAAAATGATGGTATCAAGGAAAACATGAATCGTCAGATCGAGATTGTCAATCTTAAACGTACCGAACTGGAAAAACACCAGGAAGAACATATCCGGCGTTTAGAAAAAGTTGCGGGATTATCTGCCGAAGAAGCAAAAACGCAATTAATAGAAAGCTTGAGACAAGAAGCACAAACCAGGGCTTTAGTTATTCAACAGGAAATAATCGAAGACGCAAAATTAAAGGCGAATAAAGAAGCCCGTAAAATTGTTATTCAAACGATACAACGTACCGCTGCAGAACAGGCGATAGAAAACTCTATTACTGTTTTCAATTTAGAAAGTGATGAGATCAAAGGCTCGATCATTGGCCGTGAAGGTAGAAATATCCGTGCGATAGAAGCCGCAACAGGTGTTGATCTGATCGTTGATGATACTCCGGAAGCGATCGTATTGTCTTCTTTCGATCCATTGCGTAGAGAGATAGCGCGTTTATCATTGCAACGTTTAGTTGCTGACGGACGTATACATCCTGCGCGTATCGAAGAGGTTGTTGAAAAAACAAAACGCCAGTTAGACGACCAGGTAATGGAGATCGGTGAACGCACTGCAATGGAACTAGGCGTTCATGGCCTGCATAAAGAATTGATCAGAATGGTTGGCCGTATGCGTTTCCGTTCTTCTTACGGACAAAATCTATTGATGCACAGTCGTGAGACTGCCAACCTTTGTGCTATCATGGCGGCAGAATTAGGCATGAACCCTAAGCTGGCAAAACGTGCGGGTTTGTTACATGATATCGGCAAAGTTCCTGATGAAGAAACTGAATTGAGCCATGCATTGTTAGGCGCTAAGCTGGCTGAAAAATATGGTGAAAATCCTGCGGTAGTAAATGCCATCGGAGCTCACCATGATGAAATGGAAATGCAATATGTTATCTCTCCGATCATTCAGGCTTGCGATGCGATCAGCGGTGCAAGGCCGGGTGCAAGACGTGAGATCATGCAACAATACATTCAACGTATCAAGGACCTTGAAAATATGGCACTAGCCTACCCTGGCGTTGAAAAAGCTTATGCGATACAAGCGGGCCGTGAGCTTCGTGTGATTGTAGAAGCGGATAAAGTTTCTGATAGCGACAGCGATAAATTAAGTTTCGAAATAGCGCAGAAGATACAAACTGAAATGACCTTCCCCGGCCAGATCAAAGTAACTGTTATCAGAGAAAAAAGAGCAGTGAACATAGCACGATAAAATTCAAATAACAATAATTCAAAATCCAAATAGGTGTATGCTTATTTGGATTTTTTGTTACCTTAAATAAATCTTTAGAAATGAATTTATGATTAAATCTAAGTTGAGTATATGGGGCATCATGTTTATAGTGATGAATTTGTTTTACTGTTTCGTCTTAGTTTATTTTATTTATGAATCAATATCAGCCTACCTAACCAATGTTGTACCTGGTAATACAGAAACAATTTATGCTTTTCGGATTCAGCTCATATTAATAGTTATTCTTTGCGCTGCTTTTATTGTGATGGGATTAAATTCATTGATTCGTTATTCATCAATTGCAACGATTGACAAAAATGCTAAGACTATCATTTTTAGGAACCTCATCACACAAAGAAAAAAAAATTATAAGTTTTCAGATTTCGATGGTTATTTAGATACTGAAGCCTCGAAGCCACATAATAGATCAATAGAGTATAAAGTGATTTATTTTATTAAAAATGAAAAAGCCAAGGAAATAATTAGCGGATATTATAACTCCAATTGTACCGACTTAAAAATCGCCCTATCCTCAATGAAATATTTGGGATTTGAGAAAAATTTTTCAAAATTAGCCCGAAGGTCATTTTTCCATAAAACCCTTGTTTAAGGCCAAGTATGACAAGATTTAGGGCAATTTCATTATTTTACGATTTGCCCATTATTTTTTGGAATTTCCCCACAGGGTCTTTACCTTTGCCGTCCGATAAAAAATAAAGTTATGGACGCAGCAGTATTATTTGTACACGAGCAGTTGACAGCAAAACCAGCTCTACCTAATTTCAAAGCAGGTGATAACATCACTGTTAACTATAAAATTGTAGAAGGTACTAAAGAACGTATCCAGAGCTTTAAAGGCGATGTGATCAAACGTCAGGGTACTGGCGCTACTGCTACTTTTACTGTTCGTAAGATCAGTGATGGTGTAGGTGTTGAACGTCTATTTCCTTTCTATTCTCCTAATATTGAGAGTGTTGTGTTAAATAAAGTAGGTAAAGTACGTCGTGCTAAACTATTTTACCTTAGAGAAAGAAGCGGTAAAAGCGCTCGTATCCAGGAAAAAAGAATGGCAGTGGCTCTTAAAAAATAATTATTTCGATAAGTATAGTAAGCGAAAATGGCAACATTTTCGCTTTTTTTGTGGAAAATAGTCCCGTATTACAATTTTACCGTATCTTTCATTACACTTTATTCTTAATCTAAACTGACAAAACATGAGAAAGTTATTTCTGATCGCCTTAGTGGCAACCATGGTATTTGGATTCATTTCTTGCTCAAGAAGTATCACTCCTTATGAAGCAGCGAACGGACACGCGAGATGCGGCCGTTGGTTAAGATAGGTAACGACTATTGCGAGCTATGTTAAAATTCAGACAAACCAAAATTCTCCTTATAAATACCCTATTATAAAGGAGATTTAATTTATCTTTGTTTTTCAAATTATTTATTATGATACTAGAAAATAAAGCCGTTCTGTTGTCGATATTTCAACCTGAACACATGCTGTTTATCTTAGTTGCCATTATATTTTTGTTCGGTGGCAAAAAAATTCCTGAATTAATGAGAGGAATTGGCAAAGGGGTGCGTGAATTTAAAGATGCCAAAGACAACGTGAAAAGTGAATTTGAAGAAGGCATGAAAGAAAAAGATAAAGACGAAGAGATCAGGTTATTAAGACAACAATTGCAACAACAGCAATTAGTGCAACAACAAAAACCAATGGAAGAATTACCTAAATAGGTTTTCTCCTTCTTTTAATAAATAACCGGCTGAAGTGCTTGGCGCAATCTGAATTCGCTGATCACTCCAGCCAGTTTTATAAATACCAGTCAAAACTCACTTTTTTGTTTACTACCATTCAAGAATATCAGCAACAGCTTTCAGCAGGAGGTACGACATGCGTTAGCATCGTAACCCAATATCTTAAAAGAATAGAACAGCAAAAGCACCTGAATGCATTTACTGCTGTATATGCAGAAGAAGCATTGCAAACAGCCGCAACATTAGATGCTAAGCGCCTGGCAGGTTTACCAACCGGCAAATTACATGGCACCGTCATAGCTATCAAGGATGTGATCTGTTATAAAGGACATGAGACTACTGCTTCCTCAAAAATTTTAAAAGGATACAATGCCGTGTACACAGCTACTGCATTACAACGCCTGTTAGACGAAGATGCGATCATCATCGGTAATTGTAACTGCGACGAATTTGCCATGGGCAGCACCAATGAGAACTCTGCGTATGGCAATGTATTAAATGCCCTGGATGAAACAAAAGTGCCCGGTGGTTCATCAGGCGGCAGTGCCGTAGCAGTGCAAGCCGGCATGTGCATGGTGAGCCTGGGAAGCGATACCGGTGGCTCTGTCAGACAACCGGCAGATTTCTGCGGTATCGTTGGTTTAAAACCTACTTATGGCCGTATCTCACGGTACGGGCTAATCGCTTATGCTTCTTCCTTTGACCAGATAGGAATATTTGCCAACAATGTAGCAGACGTTGCTTTAACATTAAGCGTAATGGCAGGTCCAGATGAATATGACAGCACTGCCATACAACAAGCTCCTGAAAATTACTCCCAGCCAATTGGCACAAAAAAATATCGTATCGCCTATTTTAAAGAGGCAATTGAACATGAATCTCTAGACAAAGAAATAAACACTTCAATAAAAAATTGTTTCGAACAATTAAAAAAAGACGGCCATACTGTTGAAGCAGTCGAGTTTGATATGCTGGCACATATTGTTCCGGCCTATTATGTTTTAACCACGGCAGAAGCAAGCAGTAACCTTAGCAGATTTGATGGTGTAAGATTTGGACACAGAACAAAAACTCCTGTCACTGACCTGAATGAATTTTACAAACTGAACCGCAGCGAGGGTTTTGGTAAAGAAGTGAAAAGGCGTATCATGTTGGGAACATTCGTTTTAAGCACGGGTTATTATGATGCTTATTTTAGCAAAGCCCAGCAAGTGCGCCGCTTATTGGTTGATAAAACAAATGCTGTTTTTAAAGATTTTGATGCGATCATTATCCCAACAACACCAACAACTGCTTTTAACATCGGCGAGAATGCGCATGATCCCGTGGCGATGTACCTGGCTGATATCTATACTGTATTCGCAAATCTTACAGGCGTACCGGGCATCTCTGTACCGCTTTTTAAACACAGCAACGGGCTTCCGTTTGGCTTACAGGTAATGACAAAAAAACAAGATGAGTTAACGTTATTACAACTTTCGCAACTATTAATGCAGCAATATAAAAACACCTAGCCTCTTATTATAGTGAACAAATTATTATTTATACTCGTTTTTTGTTTACTGATAGTCAAGGCATCGGCCACTAATTTTTTTTCAGGTAATGAAAAAAAATTATATCAAATAATTAAAGACACGAGTGTTGTTGATGAAAAGAAAGAAGATACCGTCATTGCTGCCATCGCCCAATCGAAAACAGCTCCAAAACAAGACAATGTAAAATATGTAAGTCAGGTTACGAAATATGGTTTTAAAAATCTTTTTTCAAATTATACGTACAACCCTGCCCTGCCTTATACCGCACAAATAAATCCTAATGCAGAAAGTTTTATGCAGGATTATATAAAAGCGCATAGCACCAACCTGCAAAAAATGAAAGGCTGGGGATTGCCTTATTTTAATTTGATAGAAAGTATTTTACAACAATATGGTTTGCCAAAGGAGCTAAAGTATATCGCTGTTATAGAATCAAGCTTGCAATCAAATGTTGTTTCTACTAAAGGGGCCTGTGGCCCATGGCAACTGATGCCTGGGACTGCAAAAACATTAGGACTAACAATTAATCCTTATGTAGATGAGCGTACCGATTATTATAAAAGCACGCAGGCTGCTTCAAAATATTTATTGCAATTGTACAGTCAGTTACATGATTGGTTATTGGTAATGGCTGCTTACAATGGAGGATTGGGAAGGGTTTCAGATGCGATCAAAAAAAGCGGCAGTACCGATTTTTGGAAGCTGCAATTTTACCTTCCGGAAGAATCAAGAACTTATGTAAAAAGATTTTTGGCAACACAATATATTATGGAAGGCGATGGCAGTGCAGATCAGCCTACCGATAGCTTACACTGTAACAGTGTCAGCCTATACAATGTCGACCCTAATTTATCTCCACAAGAATTTGCAGATCTACAAAAGCTGACGATTTCGGGCAGGTATAATTCAACGGTCATTGCAAAAAATATTACGATGTCGATAAGTGATTTTAATCGCTATAATCCATACTTTGATAAAATAATAGCCACTAACGGAACATTTGACCTTCGGTTGCCTTCAGCTAAAATGCAATTATTTCAGACAAATAAATATCCGATACTGGGTGAGTGTATGCAGAATTTATTGACCGGAGCCTGTATTCCAACATATACCCCACCTCCAGCTCCTCCAAAAAGAAGCAAGTCACAAAAGCATAAACATTAAAATTGCAGGTAGATCGGTAAAACAGGTTCTGCTGTTTTTACCTGCATAAAAATAAAGACCATTACCAATCCAATGATAAGATAAGCCGGCAATGGTAATTTAGCCAACAGGTCCTTTACTTTATCTTCTGTTTCTTTTGGAATAAAATGTAACACAAATCCCAGCAACATTATCAGAAATACATTTTGATAATTGATAAACAAACTGCGCCAAACACTTCCGTCAAAATTATCCGTAATCTGTCCGATTAGGGCTTTGGAATCTGCAAAAGAAGCTGCCCTGAAAAATATCCAGCAAAAACATACAAAATGGAAGGTGAGCAATACGCCTACAATTTTAAACAGCATACCCACCCAATTGAATTTTAATTTTTCAAGCACATAGTTCTTTGCCTTTTCAAAAGTTAGTGCGAGGCCATGCATTTCTCCCCAGGCTACAAAATTCCAGCTGGCTCCGTGCCAGAAACCTCCTAATAACATCGTTATAAAAAGATTGATATAGGTTCTGAATTTCCCTTTACGGCTACCACCCAATGGAATGTATAAATAATCACGCAGCCAGCTTGATAATGAAATATGCCACCTGCGCCAGAACTCAGTGATAGAGCTACTTTGATAGGGCGAATTAAAGTTCGGCGGAATAGTGATGCCACACCATCTCGCGATCCCGATCGCCATATCTGAGTAGCCCGAGAAATCGCAGTAGATAACTAACGCATAACCATATACGCCCAGCAAACATTCCAATCCAACATGTTTTGATGGATCATCAAAAATATAGCCTACAAAGTTTACATTGATAAAATCTGAAATGACTATCTTTTTAAATAGCCCCGAAAAAATAAGATAAAAGCCTGTTGCAAAATCATCTTTGCTTACGTAATAAGGTTTATCCAATTGTGGTAAAAAATCTGCTGCCCTTACAATTGGCCCCATCATTAATTTTGGAAAAAAAGACAAAAAGTACAGATAATCAATAAACCTTGTTACTGGTTTAAAATGCCCTTTGTACACATCAACCGTATAACTAAGGTTCTCAAAAGTATAAAATGAGATACCAACAGGTAATAATAAATTAAGCGGATGTAAACGTAAAGTGGAAAAACTACCAATCAATTGAATAAAGAAATTGGTGTATTTGAAATAAAATAGCAAGCCAAGATTTAAGACAATACTTGCGACCAATAAAGCTTTTTTCTTAACGGGATTTGATATCCGATAAATAGCATTCGATATAATAAAATCTACAATAGCCGAAATGATCACCAATCCTACGAACCAACCACAGGCCTTATAAAAAAAGTATAATGAAAAAATAGTAAAAGTAAGAATACGTGCATTGCGATTTTTTGCAACAAGCGAATACGTAATGATAAAGACCACAAAGAACCATATAAAAAACCCACTGTTAAATAACAGCGGTTCTTTAGGATTGTACAGTATGTTTTGTAAAAGCTTATTACAATCAATTGCGAACATCAGGTTGATTTAAAATTAGTCAGGTTTATTATTTTTCCATGCTGGTTATGAATGCTTCAAATAATGATTGAGCCAACATACCATATCCTTCTGCATTAAAATGCACATGATCAGGCATAGCCAGTTTTTTCCGATACCAGCTATTCATAGAATTCACACCGCCCATTGCCTGATGCAGATCCCAATATGCAATATCATGATCATTGGCATATCTGATCAATTCATTTGTGACATGTTGCAGCTCAGGCAATGATATGTATGTTCCACTATGTTTATCGTATTTAAGTCCGTCAGGTGGTGTTGTGATCAGAATAGAAGAATTAGGCGAGACAGCCTTTATCTTACTGATCAAATGATCCACCTTAAGGTAAAAATCGGTTGCCGACGATTCAGAAAATGCATCATTCGTTCCCAAAGAAATAATTACCAGGTCCGGCACTTCACTTTTCAACTGTTCATCTAATTCAGGCAATTGATCATAGTCAGTATACTTCGTACCTATTTTACAAACTAACTGAAAATTAAAGAATAATCTACCATTATATTTTTGACCGTAATAATCATTTAATTTCTGCATGACCGGCTGGGAAAAAAATCCAGATTTTACATGCGAATCTCCAATATGCAAAACCCTGATCATTATTGAAGAAGAGGCCGCCATTCGTATTCGTTGTTTTACAAGATCCAATCCATTCGCATTTTGGATTTGGTTGGTAAAGTTTACCGGCAAGTCTTTTTTAATGGCGATAAAACTACCTATTCCCATTTGATAGACAACAGGTTTTTGTTTAATTACCGGAGTTAGTAAAAACAATACATTAATAAGTGCGCTTTTCAAAACCATTGTATTCTTTCATGATTGCATTGTACAAATAAGCAGCTATTCTTTTGCCGCCTCTGGAATTTACGTGCGTATAATCCTTGTTGGCATAAGTAGTATCACCTTCTACCCAATTTACTAAAGAATTTTCGCCGCCCATTGCATGATATAAATTAAAGAAATCAATATTTGTAGCACGGGCCATCTCGTACTGGCCGTCAACCAAAGGTTCTACGCCTTTTTCGGTTTGCCAGGTTTCACCATCATAATTAAAATCTTTATCTGCCGTAGATACTAATAAGATGCTTGTCTGTGGAAAAGCTTCTTTTATTTTTTTCAATATCGGTTGCATCTTTTTAGTGTACCAGCTAAAATCGGTAAGGTTTGGCCTGAATAAAAGATTAGGCCCGTATTGAAATATCAATAAGTCGTACGGCCTTGTCTTTTGTACCTGCTCTAAAAAATCTTTGGTAAAATAATTGAATTCTACACCGGTAATACCCCTGAATGAAAAATTATCCAAATAAATACCATCGGCAGACTCAAACGCGGTACCATATAAGGGTATATCTTTTGAAGAAATGCTGATCCTCACATTTTTAATACTATCAAAGCTCATGTCTGTTTCATTAAATTCCTGTGTAGCAGTAATGGCTTGTTGTTTACCATTAATCGTAAGCACAGCGTTGGCAGATTTATCTGCAGCAGGCATACCATATAATAAGGAAACAGTATTAAAGAAATTCAAATGCGGCCTTTCAACTGAATGATAATTGACCCAGCTATTGGCATCGGAGAAAAAACTATGTCCTGATAAAAAAAGACTGGCAGCTGCTTTATCATCAGATTTAAAACTTACATCATTCCAATCTCCGGAAGTATTTTGTGTGATCGTTTGTCTGAAACCCTCTACAATAGAAGTTATTGGCACATACCCAACTCCTTCGCCTCCAAAATAATCTTGTAATTGTTTGCGCAGATCTTGTGTAATAAGATCACCTTCTATAAATGAGTCCCCGAAGTAAGCGATGCGGATCTTTTTCCGCTTATGCTTTTTCAGATCATCCAACGCTTGCATAAAATCATTTAATGCAAATTGTTGACCTGCGCTATTGATCAGGCCTGAGTCTATAGTATAGTCACGGATCACAATGGTTTTATTGCCCGCTACAACAACGGAATCAACAGGTTTTGATTTTGCAGGCACAATGGCAGCCTGATGAATTTGAGTCGTATCTTTTTTAATATCAGCCAATATATCGATCGTACGAAAATTAGTACCAAGCAGGCCGGGTTTCCATTCAAATAAAATAGTCGCAGCTAATAAGAGTAAAAGGAATAAAAGATTAAACAGAAGTACATTCTTTTTCTGATTCATGAAAGCAAAAAATTAGTCTGTTTGTTTTTGATCATGCTCATATAATTTGTACCGGGTGATCACTAATTTGATACGATGTACCCAAACTTCTTTGGCACTGGAATATTTTGACTTATTCATATCCGTTAGCCATAGGTGATAATCCATATTACCCTTCAATTTATGGTAAAATCTTTTTCTCGACAAAATGCCACAAAAATCTGCAAAAGATTCTTCCGCCGATGCGTATTGCTTATATTTTGTATGCCGTTTTTTTAAGTGATTGCGGCCCTTAACGCCAAAATAGTTGTTTAGTTGCCTGCAATTCAGACTGGTCCCGCTTCCTGACTCTAATATGGATACGCCTAATATAATAGAGGTTGGAATGCCATATTGCTGGGATAAATTATCCGCGAGCGGCATATGTTTTCTGATATATTTTAATGTTACTTGCTGGGCCGAACAAACGTTTACACAAAAGAGAAGCAAGCAGCATATCGTCAATTTTACTTTACTCATAAAATATAGACTTTGCTTAAATATAATTGAATATACAATTTTCCTTTAAATATCTACTGCAACACTTTTTTAATGGCTTCGGCTTTCAATAAAGATTCTTCATATTCCTGCTCAGCATCACTGTAAAACGTAATAGCACCGCCCGTTTGAAAAGAAATATATTGTGTTGACCTATTATATAAAATACTTCTGATGACCACATTAAAATCAAAATCACCATCAGGATTTATATAACCTATAGAACCTGAAAAAAGACCGCGTTTTGTCTGCTCATATTGTTCAATCAATTCCATCACTCTTTTTTTTGGTGCACCCGTCATTGATCCCATTGGAAAAGTAGCTTTAATAATATCAACCCAATGCGTATTATTTTGCAATCTTCCGCTAACGGTACTGATCATTTGGTGTACTTGCGGAAAACTATAGATACCAAATAACTCTTCTACTTTTACGGTACCTTCCAGGCATACTTTGCTAAGGTCGTTTCGTACCAAATCCACCACCATAACGTTTTCACTACGTTCTTTATTGCTGTTTAGCAGGTTTGTTTTGCGCTGTTCATCCAACCGTTTATCCGACAGATCCCTTTTAGCAGTACCCTTTATCGGCTGAGAAATAAGGAGATCCCCCGTTTTTTTAAGATACCTTTCCGGGCTGGCGCACAGACAATATTTATCATTGAATTGATACAAAGCCGAAAATGGATTGGGGGATAAATCAGTTAACTGGTGATAGATTGAAACAGGATCGATGGTTGCATTTTCAGCATAAAATTCCTGGCAGAAATTAAGCTCATAACAATCTCCTCTTAGTATTTGTTGTTGTATTTTTTTTATTGTGGCCAGGTATTCCTCTCGTGATATTCTGTTTTTAATAACAGGGGAGTTGGCAATTGGTGCGCTTATGTCAGCTGAGCAAGATTGTATCTCCTCAAATAATGCAGCGGCGTCATCCTCACAAAAGATGGTTAGTTGATTTTCATTTAACTGTAAAACAATTTTCGGAACAAAAAAGTGCAGGTCGCTAAAACCAATACCATCAAAATTTGCAGATGATAGTTTTTCGATTTCATTCTTAAGATCATAGCCCAAATGACCGAACAGCCAACCGGGATGTTCGTTATAAAAATCTTTTAATTGTGCAAACGCATTGCCGGCATTTACATGAATGTTCGCAGTAGCACCAACGGCTAGTAAGCTCTCAAAAGCGGGCGTATCAAAATGATACTGCTGATTATCCAATAAACAAAAAATGTTGAACGGTTTTACCCAGTTCAACATTTTTTGTTTGAATACTATATAGTTAGTTATCGCAAATGATTGAGTGCTTTTCACGTGTACTTGTTTTGTTACTAGGCATCTGCATTTGCTACTAGCTGTTCTTAAAAATCATCGTCATCATCATCAAAACCTCCTCCTAGATCGTCATCATCAAAACCAAGGTCTTTAAAGTCATCATCCATCTTCAGGTCATCATCTTCTTCTTTAGCGCCTTTTTTACCGGGAGCTTTTTTACCTTTTGATTTAGGAACATCAAATTCAGCAAAATCAGGATCCCAATCATCATCTTCTTCTCCGCCTTTTTCCCACTCATCCGTTTCTTCTACATCATCCTCTTCATCATCGTCTTCTTCATCTTTCTTTTTAGAAGATCCTTTCCCTTTTTTTACAGGTGTTTCTTCGAGATCAAGATCTTCATCATCGTCATCCTCTTCTTCTTTTTTCTTTGCAGGTTTAGCTGGTGCTTTAGGCGCAGCTTTTTTTGCAGGAGCCACTTTCTTCGCAGGAGTCTTTTTTTTGTCTGCCATAATTCTACTTAATTGTACTGTAAATTTTCTAAGAGATTTTTAATTAGCCAAAAAAAAAGGCATTTATTTTATTTTATTTTTTATGCAACAACTATCTGATCTCTACCCGGGCCATTGCTGATATATTTAACCGGTACTTTTAAATAGGTATTAATATAATTTATATATTCTTTCATTTTAACAGGTAGTGCTGCATAATTATCAATTGCAGTAATGTCTGTTTGCCAGCCTTCAAAGCTTTTATATACAGGATCTATCGGCAGGCCATGCATTTGAAAAGGTACACAATTTTCTTCTTTACCATCAACATTAAAAGCAGTACAAACTTTTAATTCAGGCAAACTATCTAAAATATCTGTTTTTGTCATAATGATTTGTGTAACACCATTGATCATACAAGCAAATTGTAATGATACCAGGTCGATCCAACCACAACGGCGCGGACGGCCTGTAGTGCTACCAAATTCACTTCCTATTTTACGGATCAATTCTCCGGTTGCATCATGTAATTCTGTAGGAAAAGGCCCGCTACCAACTCTTGTACAATATGCTTTTGAAACGCCGAACACTTCTTTAATTTTTTGAGGTGCAATTCCTAAACCTGTACAAACACCTGCTGATATAGTGTTGCTGCTTGTAACAAACGGAAAGGTACCGAAATCAACATCTAACATACTGCCCTGCGCACCTTCTGCTAATACTTTTTTGCCTTTGTTGATCAGGTCATTGATAAAGTATTCGCCATTTACAATGTTGAAGGTCTTCAATTCTTCTATCGCCGTTAAAAATTCTTTTTCCCATGCAGCAATATCTTCAGCGAATGTAACTTCTTCCTGAAAATGATAATTATCTAATAATTGCTGATGCTTTGCTTTAATGTTATTGTATCTCGCAGAAAAATCTTTGCTTAAAATATCGCCTACACGTAAACCGTTACGGCCTGTTTTATCCATGTATGTCGGACCAATACCTTTTAAAGTAGATCCGATCTTATCATGTCCTTTTGAGATTTCACTTGCTTTATCTAAAGCTCTGTGTGTAGGTAAGATCAGATGGGTGCGTTCGCTGATATATAAGTTCTTTTTGTAATCAACTCCCATTGCTTTTACGGTAGCGCATTCTTTCATCAATGTAACCACATCCAACACAACACCGTTGCCGATCAGGTTAATTTTATCTTTATGAAAAATACCACTTGGAATTTGGTGCAGTACTACTTTTTTACCTTCTACATATAAAGTATGGCCTGCATTTGGGCCTCCCTGAAAACGCGCGATCACATCATAGTTGGGTGCAAAATAATCTACAATTTTTCCTTTCCCTTCATCGCCCCATTGTAAGCCTAAAATTACGTCTACCATTAGTTTGTCGGTGGTTTATTATTGATTGTTTTAAAACTTGTCCAGTTTAAAGCTTGGCAGCCCAAATCCAAAACGCAGCGAAAATAAATTGAAATAAAACAACCACCTAATAATGAATGGTGGTTGTTTAAAAAAAGTTTAGAAAGATATTTTGTATTATGCCACTTTCAGCATACTCATCTTGCTGGTGCTGAATTTACGTTGCGCATATTCCAGCGTTACTTCGAATAATTTTACCTTTTGAGAAGGTAATTCGTACATCGCATCGGTCAAGATGCTTTCACATATACTGCGTAATCCACGTGCACCCAGCTTGTATTCCAGGGCTTTTTCCACCATAAAATCAAATACGGCAGGCTCGAATTTCAGCTCAATTCCTTCGATATCAAATAAACGGGTGAACTGTTTGATCAACGCATTTTTTGGTTCCGTTAAGATACTGCGCAATGTTGCAGCATCCAATGGCATTAAATAGGTAACAACCGGTAAGCGGCCCAGCAATTCCGGTATCAAGCCGAAATTCTTCAGATCTACCGAGTTAACAAAATGCAATAAATTGTTATGTTGATATTCCTGTAATTCTTTGTTGACGTTAAATCCGATAGAATTAGTATTTACTCTTTTGGCAATTATTCTATCGATACCGTCAAAAGCACCACCACAAATAAATAAGATATTTTGTGTGTTTACTTTGATCAGCTTTTGTTCAGGATGTTTACGACCGCCTTGTGGTGGAACCAACACTTCTGTACCTTCCAGTAATTTTAATAATCCTTGTTGCACACCTTCACCGCTCACATCTCTTGTGATAGACGCATTGTCGCTCTTTCTTCCGATCTTGTCTATTTCATCTATAAATACAATTCCTTTTTCTGCAGCAGCCACATCATAGTTGCATGATTGCAATAAACGCGTGAGCATACTTTCCACATCTTCCCCTACATAACCCGCCTCTGTAAATACAGTAGCATCAACGATCGCGAATGGTACATTTAACATACGGGCAATTGATTTTGCCAATAACGTTTTACCGGTACCCGTTTCTCCTACCATAATGATATTGCTTTTTTCTATCTCAACATCATTTTCTATTTTTTGATTCAGGCGTTTGTAATGGTTGTATACCGCAACTGCTAATACCTTTTTCGCATCATCTTGTCCAATTATATAATCATCTAAAAATTTCTTGATCTCTATCGGTTTTCTTACAGACAATTTATTTCCTGCAGGGTCCAATTTTACATCAGGGCCAATCATTAGCTCTTGCCCGATTATTTCCTGGGCATGCTCCACACAGCTTTCGCAAATATGACCTTCCTGACCGGCAATCAATATTTTAACCTCATCACGACTGCGGCCGCAAAAAGAACAATTTAATACAGGTTGTTTCGCCATTACCTTGTTTTAGTTGGAACTACAAAGATACAAACCTTTATAGACCATATTTCATTCGTTTTATATGTATTTTAAAAGATAATATTCCTGAATTTTTATCTTTTATTTATACGGATCACTGGTTATTGATATAATTATTATATCCCTTTGCTACAGCATTGAAAAAAAGTTCGCCTTGTAGCTGGTACCCGTCAGGTAAATAATGGATCAGGTCCTTATTCATACATTTATTATCCCTCCAGCAATCAGCAGATTGATGGCCGCCGGTAATATTGTACATATCCCAGAGAGGAATATTATTTTGATCGCTGATCAGGGAAAGCAGGCAATTCACCTGCTCCAATTCTACATTTGATCTTTGCGTCTTATAAGAATCAGCAGCTGTGGTGATGATAATGGCAGCATTGGGAGAGATCGCTTTTATTTTTTGAATGAATAAAAGTACCTGCTGTTGAAATGCAGTTTCATCCACACTCGGTTTTTGCGCTTCATTTGTGCCCAGTGAAATGATATACAAATCTGCATCTAATGCGCCTAACTGCTGCCAGAAAAGCGGAGCAATGTTATATTCATTGTAAGTCGCACCGTTTACGCCGATCGTATGGTATAAAATTCCTGCATTGGAGTTTTCTAATGATACGCCAAAAAATTGTTTTGTATTTACAGTATCTGAAGACGTTATTGAAAAACTATCTTCTTCTTTTTGTAGAAAGATCTCTCTGGAAAAAGCGCTGTCGCTTTTATCTTTTTTTATCGTGAGCGGAAATTTTTTATCCGCAATTTTTAACTCCCATTTTGCCGGTGATGAAGCTGTGCTATCTAAAAAAAATTGTAGATGATCAAATGATTGGCTGCCATTTGGGCCAGGCTTTACAGAAATAGTAATAGCTACCCCGGCAGCCGTATCTGTTTTTATACAAAATCCTGCAATACCTGATGTTATTGGTATTTCAGGATGTGCCAACCTATTATAATGCCAGGTAATATTAGATGAGCTGCTAATATCGACAGGTGCATTTGACCTGGCTAATTGATAAGGAAATACTAACCCTCTGCCAGCACTTCCAAAAAATCTTTGCAGTTTATTGCGCATTGTTCCTGAAAATATATCTGCCTGAATATGTGAGTCGCCAATGTGTACAATTCTAACAACGCCTTTATGCGTTTTTTTTAGCGCTACTAATTTTTTATAAAAAGAGTCAAGCCCCTTATCATTTGAAATAGTATTATTCACTACCGTCATAAAAGGATAACGGGCCTTCAATGCACTATCAGTAGCCGGTATTGCCTGTGCAGTGGCAGAGAGCGAATGCAACAACAAAACAACAATGGCCACGCACAAGTACTGCTTCATGATTTTCTGTATTAAACCAAGATGCAGGCCCAAAGGAACCTGCATCTTTTATATTTTATTGTATCAAATTATAATTTATCGATTTGCTTATCAACGATGCCATAAGCGATACTTTCTTTTGCATCCATCCAGTAATCACGATCAAAATCTTTCAGGATCTTTTCTACTGTTTGCCCGCAGTTTTTTGCAAGGATCGTCGCGCCCAATAATTTTGTTTTAAGTATTTGTTCAGCCATGATCTCCAGATCAGCGCTAACACCCTGTCCGCCGCCACTTGGCTGGTGTATCATTACTTCTGCATTGGGGAAGATATACCGTTTGCCTTTTGCACCACCACTTAACAAGATACTGCCCATACTTGCTGCCATGCCCATACACACTGTACTAACGGGACTACTGATCATTTGCATCGTATCATAAATTACCATGCCTGCTGTTACTCCACCACCCGGACTGCTGATATAAAAAGTAATATCTTTTCCCGGATCAATTGCATCAAGGTACATTAATCTTGCAGTGATATCTTTTGCACTTTTATCATCTACAACACCCCACAAAAATATTTTGCGTTGTTCAATAAATTTTTTGTCGAACTGCCAGCCACTCATCATTTTTTCCATCGGACTTTCTGGTAGTTCCGGTATTTCTGGTTCGTCTTCGAAGCGAATGCTCTTATTAGAAAAATTCATTTGTATTTATTTAATATTTTATAAAATCCTACAATCAGGTAAATCAATAATTATTGAAGATAATTACTCTTTCTTTTTTGCTTTACGAGGGTTGATCGTTAATACTTCATCCACAATGCCATATTCTTTTGCCTCTGCAGAAGTTAACCAATAATCCCTGCTACAATCCAACGCAACTTTTTCAACCGGTTGCCCTGTATGATGAGAAATTACTTCGTATAATTCCTTCTTTATTTTCTTCACTTCATTTACAGTTATTTCAATATCACTCGCCTGTCCTCCGGCACCTGCACTTGGCTGGTGCATCATGATGCGGCTATGTTTCAATGCCGTACGCTTGCCCGGAGAACCCGCACACATCAATACTGCAGCCATGCTTGCCGCCATACCTGTACAGATAGTTGCAATATCAGGCGTAACAAACTGCATTGTATCGTACATACCTAAACCTGCATAAACACTACCACCCGGTGAGTTAATGTACATCTGAATATCTCTTGTACGATCCGTACTTTCTAAAAATAAAAATTGCGCGGTAATGATGTTTGCCACTTCGTCCGTAACAGGATAGCCCATAAAAATGATACGGTCCATCATCAAACGGCTGTATACGTCCATTACTGCAATATTCATCGGCCTTTCTTCAATAATGTTCGGCGTAAGATTCGTTACATTGTGTTTTATATAACTATCTAATGTATTACTACTGATACCTCTGTGCTTTACAGCGTATTTTTCAAATTCTTGTCCAAAATTCATCTTTATAATATTTATGGTAACAAATATAGTCGATTGACAAACCCAAATATTGTGCTATAAAAAAAATGCGACAAAAAGTCGGAAAAGATTGTCTGAACCGTTGATTGAAGTTGATTTTTACGATTGATTTGAATTTTTGGATAAATAAAAAACCGAAACTTTTAAGGTTTCGGCTCTTTTACTATTGTTAGGGGATTGTATTAATGTTGGTGATTGTGCTGCATTGCAGTCAATTCTTCCGGGGTAACTTCTTTAACCGTTGTTGACTTGGCATTTTCCTGCGCCCAGTTAAATAATTTCTCCGTTAATAAGCGATGGTAGCTGCTTTCAACTTGTTTTTCGTCTTTCATCATTCTATCAATATAGCTATCTAACCAGCTCACGTCTTCCCCAAGGCTCATGCTGCCGAAGTAACGCATTACTTCATTTTTCATGTTGTCTCTCAGCTCTTGCTGATCCACCTGAAGGTTATTTGATTTGATCAATTTATCGCTGATCAATGTCCATTTTAACTGGTTGCTGAAAATCGGAAATTCCGCTTCCGCTTCTTCTGCAGTTTTAGGTTTTTCGCCACCGTTTTGTAACCAGCGTTTTAAGAATGATTCCGGAAACTGGATCTTTGTTTCATCTATCAGGTAGTGATAAATCTGGTCGTGCAATTGGTTCTTACTTTGTGCATCCCAATGGCTTTGTATCTCTTCGCGAAGTTTGGTCCTGAATTCTTCTTCTGTTGCAATGGCTTGCCCAGGAAAGACTTCATTGAAAAACTCTTCGTTCAATTCTCTTTTTTCAACGTTAGCTTCCGTCGCTTCAACACCTTCTTCCAATTTTGTTTTGCTGCCTTTTACCTGCATCTTGCTGATCTCATCCTGCACCATTTCAGGTGTAACTTTTACGATATGATTAGTCAGTTTAGCTTTATCAAGCGGAGCAACTTCGAAAGTTGGTTTTAAGCCAATTTCAAAGCCAAATTCATAATCGGCCGGATTATTTACATCCATTGAACGAATGTCAGCATCCAAAGCTAAAGGCTGAGCAAAAATGTCAGGCTTTTCATTACCTAAGTAAGCATATAATTCTTTTTCTACTGTTTTTAATATCTCGTCGGTAAAAATGGAAGGGCCATACATTTTTTTGATCATGCCTGCAGGTACCATTCCTTTCCTGAAACCAGGTACATTTACGTTTTTGCTGTAATTTTTTAAAGATTTTTCAAACGTAGGTAGGTAATCATCCTTACTCACTTTCACGGTTAATTTATCATTTAATAAACCGATGTTTTCTCTTGTAATTGTTGCCATAATTAACTTTTAGCTATGAGGGCAAAAGCCCCTAAATTTTAAAAAAGCCTCCCCATCAGGGGAGGTTTGGTGGAGTTTCTGTCCGGATGATAGGGGTCGAACCTACATGAATTGCTTCGCTAGATCCTAAGTCTAGTGCGTCTGCCAATTTCGCCACATCCGGTCATTTAGATAAGCATTGTTTATATAGATACTTAGCAAATGGGTTGCAAAAGTAAGGCATTTCTATAAAAAAAGTAAAACAATTAAACACTATTTCCTGCATCCCTTTTTTTTAAGTAAATTCGTATACACCAATGGAAACAGTAATAGATAAAACGCCGAAATACACTCTTAGTGAGGAAGAAGAGAAAAAAGAGATCCTCAGGCAGTACCGCGGACTACTCAAAGAGCTGAAACCCAAGCTAAAGCAAGGTGATAAAGAATTAATCCGCAGTGCTTTTGAAATAGCAGCGGAAGCCCATAAAACAATGCGCCGCAAAAGTGGTGAGCCTTACATATTACATCCGCTGGCTGTGGCTCGTATTTGCGTTGAAGAAATAGGATTAGGTGTGCGCAGTACCATTTGTGCTTTATTGCACGATACGGTAGAAGATACAGACGTTACACTTGAAGACATACAACTGGAGTTTGGCCCCGAGATCGCAAAAATTATCGACGGACTTACCAAGATCAGTCATGTAATTGATAATAACACCACGCAACAGGCAGAAAATTTCAAGAAGATATTATTAACGCTTACAGATGACCCAAGGGTAATATTAATAAAGCTTGCCGATCGTTTACACAACATGCGCACAATGGATAGCATGAAACGTGAAAAGCAATTGAAGATAGCCAGTGAAACAATTTACGTGTATGCGCCGTTGGCGCACAGAATGGGTTTGTATGCTATCAAAACAGAAATGGAAGATCTTTCCATGAAATACCTGGAGCCGGATACGTATCGTTCCATTGCCAAAAAACTAAACGATACCAAACGTGAACGCACGCGTTATATCAATGATTTCATCAGGCCGTTAAAAGAAAAATTAGAAAAAGCAGGATTTACATTTGAGATACAGGGGCGCCCGAAAAGTATTCACTCCATTTCCAACAAAATAAAAAAGAAAGGTGTCTCTTTTGAAGAAGTGTATGACCTGTTTGCTATCCGTATCATTGTTGATTCTCCTGCGGAAAAAGAAAAAGAAGATTGCTGGAAAGTGTACAGCATGATCACAGATGAATACAACCCTTCTCCTGAAAGATTAAGAGACTGGCTAAGCAATCCTAAAAGCAATGGTTACGAAGCGTTACACACTACCGTTATGGGACCGCAAGGTAAATGGGTGGAAGTACAGATACGTACTAAACGTATGAATGAGATCGCTGAAAAAGGTTTGGCGGCACATTGGAAATATAAAGAAGGTGCTACCGATGAAAGCCGGTTTGACAAATGGTTCCATCAGATAAGAGAAGCCATCACCAATCAGGAAGGAAACTCATTAGACTTTTTACAGGATTTTAAAACATCTTTTCTTGCAGAAGAAATTTATGTGTACACGCCAAAAGGTGATGTGAAAATGTTACCGATCGGCGCTACGGCTCTCGACTTTGCCTTCATGGTACATAGTGCAGTGGGTAGCCGGTGTATTGGTGCAAAAGTGAACCATAAATTAGTGCCCATCGGCCACAAATTACGCAGTGGCGATCAGATAGAAATTATTACCAGCGCAAAACAAAAGCCAAGTCAGGAATGGCTGAACCTTGTTGTAACCAGTAAGGCCAGGCAAAAAATAAAAGATACCCTTAAAGAAGAAAAAAGAAAAGTGGCCGAAGATGGCAAACATATTCTGCAAAAAAAACTGGATCATATCAATGGAAAAATAACACAGCATAACCTGGAAGAACTGGCTTCTTTTTACAAGCTCAATTCTCCTCTTGATCTGCTGTATGATATTGCCATTAAAAAAATTGACCTGAAAGAATTAAAAGATTTCACGGCTTCGGGCGATCGTTTATTTTTTCCTAAACCTGCGGTAAAAGAAGTGGAAGAAACGATCACAGCCGATGTTACTGCAAGAACTTACAATAAAAAAGATGCAGAGCTGATCATCTTCGGTGAAAGCAGTGATAAGATCATGTACACGCTGGCCAATTGCTGCAAGCCAATTCCGGGTGATGATGTATTTGGTTTTGTAACCACTGGTGAGGGATTAAAAATACATAGAACCAATTGTCCGAATGCCGCAAGGTTATTATCCAATTACGGACATAGGGTTGTTAAAACCAAATGGGCAAAAAATAAAGAGATCTCCTTTCTTACCGGTTTAAAAATTGTTGGTTTGGATGATGTGGGTGTGATACATAAGATCACGAATTTGATCAGTGGCGAAATGAAATTCAATATTTCTGCTATGACCATCGAAGCGGTGGATGGAATTTTTCGTGGCAACTTAAAAATATTTGTACATGACAAAGAGGAACTGGATGAATTGTGTGACCGGTTGATGGCTCTGACAGGAATTGAGCGGGTTGACAGATATGATACGGAATAATTTAAATACAAATGTTCAATGCTCAATTTTCAACGAACAATGTTCAACTGAAAGATCTGTTCAAAATTGAAAATTGAACATTCTTTTTATTGATAATTGTATTTTGAAATGCTTCCATCCTTAGAAACCTCCACCTGCTTTTCTGATTGCAAATAATCGATCACTTTCCATAGTTTGTCTTTATTTACTCCTTTCATATTTGCCAGTAACTCTTTTATTGGCAATACTCTTCCTTTGATATTTTTAAAGATGATTTCTGCGATCTTGTCAAATTCTTCTTTGCTGAGTTTGAGATTTTTTTCTTTGATGCAGTTATCACAAATTCCGCAACGTGCAGGAATAGCCGCACTAAAATAATCGGCAATCACCCTACTTCTGCAATGATGCGTTTCCTGAATATAGCGAATGATCGCGGCAACCCTTATTTCAAATTGTTGTTTTCTTTTTTGAAAATTCTCCAAATTGATCTTGAAACTATCATTGTACATCCTGTTTTGCAGTAATGTCATTTGCGGTTTTTCTTTCTGCGAAACATAGTCAACAATGCCCTGTTGTTTTAATTCGTTCAATTGCTGTACCACTTCTTCCTGTTTTTTACGAATGAATTTTGCTATGCGCGATTCATAGATCGTTGTAGGAAAATCGAAAATACCTTCATAGGAACGAAGCAGCCCTTTTATCAACGGTTCATATTTTGGCGCTCTTTTTTCAAAATCTTCCAATTGTTCTCTTGTAGCCGTAAACGTTAGTGTTGACGGTTTAAAGAAAACTTCGTTGTAACTAATGATATCCTCCTGCTCCATTGCTTTAATGGCGTAGGTAGCTGTTAGAATATTTAGTTTGAAGGCTGATGTGAATGCTGCTATATCAAAATCGTAATTCGTCCATTCCCCACCGCCGGCAGCTATCTGTAGGTAATTCATAAAAGCTGTATAGACTTCTTTTATTACCGCTTCTTTTGGAAAACGGATGTCACTTTGTAGCTGAAGGTCTTCCAATTCTTTATTGGTGTATAATAAAACTGCATAGGCTTTTTTATTATCACGCCCTGCCCTGCCCGCTTCCTGGTAATAATTTTCCAAACAATCCGGTATTTCATAATGCACCACAACCCGTACATCAGGCTTATCTATTCCCATACCAAAGGCATTGGTACAGGCCATTACTCTTGTTGTATTATTGATCCAGCTTTCCTGTCTTTTATTTCTTTCATCACTGCTTAATCCTGCATGATAATGATCAGCAGGGATGCCATTCATTTGTAATAGATCAGCAATATCTTTTGTGTGTTTACGGCTTTTACAATATACAATGGCGCTGCCTTTTACATTGTTTAATATCTCTAACAATTTATTTTGTTTAGTGGCTACATTAAACACGCTATAAGAAAGATTCGCACGTTCAAAAGATTGTTTAAAGCGTTGTTGATCTTTTTTGAAGGCAAGTTTGTCGCAAATATCATCCTGTACCTCTTTGGTTGCGGAAGCTGTTAATGCCAGGACAGGCACTTTAGGCAGCCGTTCACGCAAAGCAGCAATACGTGTATATGGCGGCCGAAAATCATATCCCCACTGAGAAATACAATGTGCTTCGTCAACTGCAATTAAATTAATATTCATCGATGCCAAATGTTCTAAAAACAAATTGGTCTCTAATCTTTCGGGAGAAACATATAGAAATTTATACTGGCCATGGATCACATTTTGCAGTGTTTTTTTTACTTCCGAAAAACTCATGCCTGAATAAATGGATATAGCAGGGATGTCGCGTTTCTGTAAATTCTCCACCTGATCTTTCATTAAAGCGATCAGCGGACTGATCACTAAACACAATCCATCTTTAACCATTGCCGGCACCTGGAAGCAAATAGACTTTCCGCCGCCGGTTGGCAATACGGCAAGGGTATCTTTTCCTTCCAGGACCGCATTGATAATATCCTCCTGCAGTGGACGAAAAGAATCATATCCCCAATATTGTTGTAAAATTTGTTTTGTCTGCTCCAAGTATGATCAATCTAATTAGGTGCAAATTACATTTTTCAAAAGGGATATAAATGAAAAATGGCCCATCACATGATGAACCATTTTTTTTCTTTTTCATATGCAATAGTTCGATACTATTTAGCTGTAGAATCTTTGTATTTAGCATCCGCATCCTGTGCTTTTTTAAAATCCAATATCACGGAATTGATACAATACCTTAAATGCGTTGGTGGCGGCCCATCTTCAAATACATGCCCTAAATGTGAGTGGCACCTGCCGCACATTACTTCAGTGCGGTGCATCCCGTAAGTGGTATCCGGCGCATAAATGATGCTGCCTTTTGAAATAGGCTCAAAAAAACTTGGCCAGCCGCAACTGCTTTCAAATTTTCCATTGCTGTTAAATAAGGGGTTACCGCAGACTGCACAATAATAGGTACCACCTTCTTTACTATCCCAATATTTACCGGTGAAGGGCCTTTCGGTTCCCTTTTCACGGGCAACATTGTATACATCTGCCGGTAATATTTTTTTTAACTGATCATTATCTACCGTAACCTTGTTGGTATCTGTATTTGAATAATACGGATTGGCGTTTTTATCTGTACTCATATCGTCATTTTTATTTTTATCGGAGAAATTACAGGCACTTATCAGTCCTGCTAATAATAGTGTTGCAAATAATAGTTTTTTCATACCTCAATTAACGAATTTGCGACTCATTAAGTTTTGACTTTTCAGGATAATAGTACTTCTTTAACATTTAAGCCAAAGCTCTTCTCAAATATACTAAAAAATTAACCTTATCCTTTTAACTTTACAGGATAATATGTACAGCACAAAGCAAACAAAAGAATTACAGGAATTGACGGCTTCGTTGATCAATTCAGCGACCGGGGGCAAACGCACATTGGCCGACATCATTGCAAAACTAAGGCAGGTATTGCGCTTTCATGAGTACCGGTATTATGTACAGAATGATCCGCTGATCAGTGATTTTGAATACGACAGTTTGTATAAACAATTGGAAAAGATCGAAAAAGACGATCCGTCTTTAATAACAAAAGATTCTCCTACACAGAGAGTTGGCAGTAGCTTAAATACTTCTTTTGCTACCGTACAGCATTTGGTACCAATGTTGAGTTTAGAAAACAGTTACAATGCAGAGGACCTATTGGATTGGGATAGAAAAGCAAGAGAGTTATCAAAGCTGGATGAAGTAGAATATTGCGTTGAACCAAAATTTGATGGCGCAAGCATTTCTCTTATTTATGAAAACGACCAATTGGTAAGAGCCGCTACAAGGGGTGATGGCGTTGAAGGCGAAGAAATTACCAATAATATTAAGCAAATAAGATCGGTGCCATTATCTGCCAAATTCTCTACTTACGGTATTCAGCAAATTGAAATTCGTGGTGAAGTTTTGATAAATAAAAACAGCTTTAAAAAATACAATGAGCAATTAACAGAACAAAATTTATCTCCCCTGGCAAATGCCCGAAATGCCGCCTCCGGTTCTTTACGCATGAAAGATCCTAAAGAAGTTGCCAAGCGAAATTTAGAAGCTTTTTTATACCATGTGAGTTATACAGTGGATGGCCCCCAAGGAGAAAATACTAAACCACAAACACATTCCGCCATGTTGGATATGTTGTGGGACCTTGGTTTTAGAAGTCCCAAAAAAGAAAAGAAAGTTTATAAAGGCATTCAACAGGTAATTGACCATGTTCATGATTTTGAAGAAGAACGTGATACACTGCCTTATGAAATAGATGGCATGGTAGTAAAAGTGAATGAATTGGCGTTGCAGGATAAATTGAGTCAGACAACCCACCACCCGCGTTGGGCGATCGCTTTTAAATTTAAAGCAAGACAAGGCACCAGCATTTTACGTAAAGTAGAATTTCAGGTAGGCCGCACCGGTAGTATTACTCCCGTTGCAAAAATTGACCCTGTGCCGATCGGCGGCGTTACTGTTTCTTCCATCTCTTTATTTAATGAAGATGTGGTACGGGAAAAAGACGTTCGCATAGGCGATACCGTTTTGGTTGAAAGGGCGGGCGATGTTATACCCTACATCGTAAAACCATTGGTAGAATTACGTACGGGCAAAGAAGAAGAAATTATCTTTCCAAAAAAATGCCCTGTTTGCCATGATGAATTATTTAAGCCCGAGGGCGAAGCTGTTTGGCGCTGCATCAATATTAATTGTGAGGCGCAGGTTGTAGAACGCATCATTCATTTTGTGAGTAAGGATGCGATGGATATCAAAAGCTTTGGCGACGCCAATGTTCGCAAATTTTATGAAATGAAATTGCTGAAAGATATTCCGGGAATTTATGAACTGGATTTCGGCAACATTTCGACATTGGAAGGCTTCGGAAAAAAATCAATTGATAATTTGACTGCTGCTATTGAAACCTCTAAAAAACAACCCTTGCACCGTTTGCTTTTCGGATTAGGCATTCGCTACGTTGGTGAAACAACAGCTAAAACACTGGTGCATTCTGTGGATCATTTATTGGACTTTAGCAATTTTTCAGAAGAGCAACTGCTGGCTTTTGATGAAGTAGGCGTAAAAGTAGCTGCCAGCATTTATCGCTTTTTTCACATTGATGATAATATACACATGCTGGAGAAGCTGGAGAAGCTGGGCGTTCAATTAAAGAATGAAAAAAAGCAATTGACCGAAAACAACAATTTCGCCGGACAAACCTTCCTTTTTACGGGAACAATGGTGCAGCTTAAACGCAGTGACGCCGAAGAAATGGTAGAAAAAAATGGTGGAAAGATAGCCAGTGGCGTTAGTAGCAAGCTAAACTACCTGATCGTAGGTGCAGATGCAGGCAGTAAACTGGAGAAAGCGAAGAAAATCCCATCTATACGCATCATAAACGAAGAAGATTTCATAAAAATGCTTCCTGTTTAGCGAAATTTATTTTATATTTATAGTGTAAGATTTCCTACCTTCTTACAAAAACGATTCGATTGCTCATTACTATCAACTAAAACACTGCTATATGATAAAGAAAATTGCAGGTGAAACCTGGAAACAATTACAGTTTAGTGGTCACAAAAACCTTCGTAAAAAATATGCGGTATCAACATTGGGCCGCGCCGCAAGCTACTCGGAAAAAATAATGGAAGATGGTAAATTATTAAGCGGCTCCTTAACATCCGGTTACCGAACTTTGAATTTGCATGTAGAAAATGGTAATGGTACTATTTATCTGCATAGAGAAGTAGCCAAATTGTTTTGCAAAAAGGCATCTCCGAAATATAAATTTGTTATTCACCTTAATTACAAAAAAGCAGATAACAATTATAAGAACCTGAAATGGGCAACATTGGAAGAAGTGGGTGCTCATCAGCAAAAGAGTCCTGAAAAAATTGCTTACAAAAAAAGGCAGGCTAATAAAACAGAAGGGCTTAAATTAAATGCTACTCAGGTAAAAGCGATCAAAGACACGATCAATAATCCTAAACGCAAACTTACTTATAAGCAATTGGCTGTAAAATATAAGGTTAGCGAAATGACATTATATAGAATTAAAAGCGGAGAGAACTGGAGTAAAGTAAAGTAAAGTAGCAACATTGTTACTGGCTTAACAGATTCCTTGAAAACAGTCTCTGAGGTATTGAAAATTTCAATACCTCTTTTTTATTATTTGTACATTCGAATTTTAATTAAGAAAACAATCATTGTATGTTACAGGCAGCCACCATTAAATTTCTGCAAAATCTACAAAAAAATAATAACAGGCCATGGTTTGAAGCAAATCGAAAATCATATGAAGCAGCAAGGGAAGATCATTTTGCTTTGGTTGATCAGCTGATTGCAGGTCTAGCAAAATTTGATGTTGCTGTTGGCAATTTAAGTGCGAAGGAATGTGTTTTTCGTATCAACCGGGATGTTCGGTTCAGTAAAGATAAAAGTCCTTATAAAAGCAATATGGGCGCTTCATTTTCGGGTAACGGTAAAAAAGCTGATGAAGCGGGATATTATTTTCACCTGGAGCCGGGTAAGAGTTTTGCCGGTGGAGGTATTTATATGCCGCAAGCAGCTACGCTCGCTAAGATCAGACAGGAAATAGATTACAGCTTTGATGAATTTAAAAAGATCACCGAACACAAAACATTCAAAAAATATTTTCCAAAAGGATTAGAAGTGATCGATACGCTATCCAGGCCACCAAAAGGTTACGATGAAAATAACCCGGCTATTCATTATCTTAAAATGAAAAGTTTTTTTGTAAGCGCTCCTTTTACTGATGCATCCTTACAGGAAAAAAATACAGCAAAAGAAATTGTAAAAGCATTTGAAGCAATGAAACCGCTGATCGACTTTTTGAATAAAGCTGTAGAATAATTGCTGGTATCGGATTTCCGCTATTTTTTGTGGCAGGTTTTTTGCGTTCATATCAGCAATCATATATCATCATCAATTAGAAATAAAATATCATGTGGAAAGAAGAGAAAAATAAACTGTACAGAAAATTTACATTCAAGGATTTTTCTGAAGCTTTTGCCTTTATGGCCAGGGTCGCACTTGCAGCTGAAAAAATGGATCACCACCCAACATGGACCAATACCTGGAATACAGTAGAAATATGGTTATCTACGCACGATGCGGGAAATACAGTAACGGAGAAAGATAAGCTGTTGGCGAAAAAAATTGATGCGCTATTGTGATACCGGCTGGTCAGGCTTTTTTCTTATAAGCATGATACCTGCATTTGTTTTTAGATCGGCGCTGAAAAATTCTTCATACACAGATTCTCCATCACGGACAGTTAATAATCCTGTATTCGGCGGAATGCTACCAAGATTTTCTGCATATAGTATTAACATCGCAGAATCCGGTATTCCCTGATTGATATAGATCGTTTTGCTATTTGCTTTTGTAGTCAGCATTTGTTTTGAAAAAAGCACTTGTCCGTTCAATACAACACTCACCACATCCCCATCCACTATCCCGTTATCATACAGCGATAATACTAAGCTATCAGAGTGATAATATACTTTTTGGATATTATCATTATCCATTTTTCTTGTCGCTATATCCGCAGCTGGCGGAGTTTCTGCAGCAGGAGCAGCCTTTTCTTTTTCGATAGCCGCAGCTGCCGCTACGGTTGCTTTTTGATCAGCAGTTTTTTGATCCTGCTTTGCTTTCGCAAGATCATCCTTTGCTTTTTGGTCTGCAGCCGCTTGTTCCGCTTTTGCTTTTGCCAAATCGTCTTTTGCTTTTTGATCTGCAAGAACCTGTTCCTGATGTTTGGCTTTTACACTATCCTCTGATTTTTGTGATGGGCCGGACTGAACAACAATTTGTCCCTGGATCTTATTGTGTACCTCATCAAACCGTATTTGGTTAATGACCCGTACTTCATCTAATTTTTCGGTAATGTAGGTTGGAACATAATCGCTTTTGCGCTGAACAGTTAAAGTGCCTGTTACAGGACGAAATTGTTTGGTCAGATTGGTATTCCAATTGCCGGATAAAGTTCTGATCGTATCCGTATTTTTTAATGTCAGCACACTATACTGGTGTATATTCTTAGGCGGATTTACCGGATAACTATTATCGATCAATTCTACATCAGATATAAGCACTTTGCCGTTATCCATTTTTATTTTGATCTTCTTTACACCGATACCGATCTTTCCATCAAAATCAAACTCCGTGTATGAATAACCAATTAATTCGCCTTTTTCCTTGCTGATAGCCAATTCATAATGAAGCGTCTTTTTTGTCGTATCATTATATATCGTGCCTTTCCAAAGACCTGTAATATCCTGATTATCCTGTGCAAAGAGTTTTGCAGGAAATAATAATAAAAGAAGAAATATTTTAAACAGGTTCTTTTTCATGATCGATGTGATGACTAGCTATTCATAGAAGTTAAAAATTCAACATTGTCCTTTGTGCCTTTCATATTTTTAAGTAAGGTATTCAATGCTTCTTCAGGATTCATATCTGCCATGTGTTTACGTAATATCCACATTCTTTGGAAAGTATCCTTGTCCAACAATAAATCATCTCTACGTGTAGAAGATGAAACAATATCAATAGCAGGGAATATTCTTCTGTTAGATAATCTTCTATCTAACTGTAGTTCCATATTACCTGTTCCTTTAAATTCTTCAAAAATAACTTCGTCCATCTTACTACCAGTATCTACTAACGCAGTTGCCAATATGGTTAAAGAACCACCGTTCTCAATTTTACGGGCGGCACCAAAAAACTGTTTTGGTTTTTGCATGGCATTTGCTTCCACACCACCCGATAATACTTTACCTGATGAAGGTGCAACGGTATTATGTGCTCTCGCCAAACGTGTGATACTGTCTAATAATATAACCACATCATGTCCGCACTCTACCAAACGTTTTGCTTTTTGTAAAGCGATGGTACTAACCTTAACATGTTTTTCAGCAGGCTCATCAAAAGTAGATGCGATGACTTCCGCTCTCACACTACGTTCCATGTCTGTAACTTCTTCCGGCCTTTCATCTACCAACACGATCATCAAATAACATTCAGGATGGTTTTCTGCAATCGCATTGGCCACTTCTTTCAATAACATTGTTTTACCTGTTTTAGGTTGGGCAACGATCAAACCACGCTGGCCCTTTCCTATCGGTGTAAACAGATCAATAATTCTTGTGCTGTAATTATCTGCCTTTGTTGTAAGGTTTAATTTTTCGAAAGGAAATAAGGGTGTCAAATAATCGAACGGCACCCTGTCGCGAACTTCATCCGGAGATTTACCGTTGATGGTTTCAACTTTCAATAAAGCAAAATATTTTTCACCTTCTTTCGGCGGGCGAACAGATCCGTAAACAGTATCTCCTGTTTTTAATCCGAATAATTTTATTTGTGAGGGAGATACATAAATATCATCCGGAGAAGAAAGGTAATTGTAATCACTGCTTCTTAAAAAGCCGTATCCATCAGGCATCATTTCCAAAACACCTTCGCCCAAAATAATGCCGTCAAATTCGATATTGAAAACAGGTTGCGGACGTGGTTGAAATTGTTTTGCTGGTTGAGATTGAGCCGAACCATCGTATTGAACTTCCGGTTGTTGTATATCTTCCTGTTGCAATAATGAAGCGATCGCTGCAGGAATGGTACTATCCTGATCAGTTAATGGCTGTAACTCTTCTTCCTCTTCAGGAATTTCTGTTTCTACTTTTTTAACCGGTTTCTTTTTTTCTATGGGCGCTTCCGTTTTTTTAGCCGCTTTTGGCTCTGGCACAGATTTTTCCTGCATCACTTCCGCATCTTCAGTTGTATTGGCAGTAATTGCTTTTACAATGCGTTTGCGTTTTGGCTTTTCCTCGTCTCCATTGGTCGTAGCTTCGTTCATAATAGCTTGTTTGTCCAGAACCTTGTATACAAGTTCTTGTTTGTCTAAATTTTTAAAATTGGGAATGCTAAGTTGTTCTGCAATATCCTGCAACTCAGGAACGAGCATGTCGTTCAATTGTGATATATCATACATAAGAAAATGAAAATGATTTTTTGAAAAAATCCACGCTTAAAAGTCTGAAAATTGTAAATGAGAATTTAGATTAAGTTCAATAGAACGTCACGTTGTGAGCTATTGGGCGAATCTTATCGTTTAGATTGCATTACAATATTACGGTGTTTTTTATAAAAAAGAAAAAAAATTTGATACGGGGCCATTTTCTAAGATCAAACATTAAAAAGTACATCTTTTGGGTAGTCTTTTTTCTACCGAATGGGCATTTAAGTAAAATTCAAGATATGCCTACTTATCAAGCAAATCCTATATTTGCAGTCCTTAAACAAGAATTATGTTCAACAAAAGAGTGAAGATAAAAGAGATGCTGGCAGCCGATAAAGCCAACTATGAAGCAACTGTAATGGGATGGGTACGGACCTTTCGCAATAACCAGTTTATCGCATTGAACGATGGCAGTACCAATAACAATTTACAGGTAGTGGCCGAGTTAGGCAAGTTTGATGAAGCTATTTTAAAACGCCTTACAACGGGCGCTTGTATCAAAGCTACGGGTGAAGTAATTCCTTCTCTAGGTAAGGGACAAAAAGTAGAATTAAAAGCAAGTTCAATAGAAATATTAGGTGATAGCGATGCGGAAAAATTTCCTTTACAACCTAAAAAACACAGCCTTGAATTTTTAAGAGAGATCGCCCATTTACGTTTTCGTACCAATACATTTGGTGCCATATTTCGCGTGAGGCACACATTGGCATTTGCGGTGCACCAATTTTTTAATGATAAGGATTTTGTGTATTTGCATACGCCGATCATCACAGCCAGCGATGCCGAAGGCGCCGGAGAAATGTTTCGTGTAACAACGTTGCCGGTTGATGGTAAAGCGCCAAAGAATGATGACGGTACCGTAAATTTTAAAGAAGATTTTTTTGGAAGAAGCACTAACCTTACGGTAAGTGGACAGTTGGAGGGTGAATTGGCTGCCATGGCTTTTAGTGATATCTACACCTTCGGACCAACCTTCCGCGCTGAAAATAGTAATACAGCGAGGCATTTAGCAGAGTTCTGGATGATAGAACCCGAAGTTGCTTTTAATGACCTGGAAGATAATATGAACCTTGCGGAAGAATTTATCAAGTACGTGATCAAATATGCAATGGATCACAACAAAGAAGACCTTGAATTTTTAGCACAGCGTTTGGAAGAAGAAGAAAAACTAAAACCGGTTGTAGATAGAAGTGAAATGGGATTGATAGACAAATTAAGTTTTGTTGTGAATAACGAGTTTGAAAGGCTCACGTATACGGAAGCAATAGAAATTTTAAAAGAAAGTAATCACAACAAGAAAAAGAAATTTCAATATTTAATTGAAGGATGGGGCGTTGATCTGCAAAGTGAGCATGAACGTTACCTGGTAGAAAAACATTTTAAAAAACCCGTTATATTAACCAACTATCCCAAAGAGATAAAATCTTTTTACATGCGCCTGAATGATGATGGCAAAACAGTAGCGGCAATGGATATACTGGCGCCGGGCATCGGTGAGATCGTTGGTGGTTCACAAAGGGAAGAACGTTACGATAAATTAATTCAGCGCATGGAAGAAATGCATCTACCTGCGGAAGAATTATCATGGTATTTAGATACAAGAAGATTTGGCGCTTGTCCGCATGCTGGCTTCGGACTTGGTTTTGAGCGTTTGGTACAATTTGTAACGGGTATGGGAAACATCAGGGATGTGATTCCTTTTCCGAGATATCCGAAGAGTGCGGAGTTTTAAATACCTAAGAATGAATAATTTTTCAGCTCGAATTAGTCTTTGGATTAATTCGGGCTTTTTTATTTTAAGCAGCTATCTATAGAAAAATAATGGCGCCGATCAATTGACAAAGTGCCCCTAAAAATAATCCGAAATATATTTCCTTAGGCTGATGGTCGCTTACAATTAAGCGTGAAGTGCAAACCAACCCTGCAAGCAATAAGGCAATACATAAAGGCAATGCCATTAACATCGTATTTTGTTGCAGAATGATAACAAACAATCCCAGCAAGCCTCCCATTGCGATAGCATGCATACTTACCTTAAAATAAATATTGGCAAGCAATGCCGCAGATGACACTATAAAAACACCAAAAACAAAAGAGGTCAAAATAACGGGCACATCGTTTTGATTTTTGAAGATCCAGAACAGCCAGAAATAATAGATATTGGTAATGATGTAAGGAATGATCCTATCCTTTTGTGTTTTTAAAAAAATTGAATCGATAAATCCCAATTGTTTTAAAAGAAAGACAGATAAAAAAGGTAAAAAGATACTTGTATATGAAACCGTAAATGGCAACCAAAATTTATCATGCAGATCGTATCCTGCAAAATACGAAGGATGGACGTACAGCAGAAATAACGTAACATACAAAGGAATAAATAACGGATGGAAAACGTAAGAAAAAAAATGTGCTAAAATCCTTACTGCCAGGGGTTGCTCAACCGATTGTTCTATTGCTGTATTGTTCAATGTTGTATTGTTGTATTGCTAATTATATAGTAACAATTATTAAAGTTCTTTTCTTAACCTCGCTACCGGAACATTTAATTGCTCGCGGTATTTGGCAACGGTACGCCTTGCAATGTTGTATCCTTTTTCCTGTAGTAACTCCGTTAATCTTTCATCACTCAAAGGATTTTTTTTGCTCTCGCCTTCTATCAGGTCGCTCAATATTTTTTTCACTTCTCTTGTACTTACTTCTTCCCCGCTATCCGTTTGCAGGCTTTCGCTGAAAAAGAATTTCAACCGGTAAGTGCCAAATTCCGTCTGCACAAATTTGCTATTCGCAACGCGGCTGATAGTGCTGATATCAAGATTTGTTTTTTCCGCAATATCCTTTAATATCATCGGATGCAATTCTGTTTCATCACCCGTTGTAAAAAAATCATACTGGTAATTCATTATCGCATCCATGGTGCTTAACAAAGTATGCTGTCTTTGTTTAATGGCATCAATGAACCATTTGGCCGCATCAATTTTTTGTTTGATAAAAATTACCGCTTCCTTTTGCCTTTTATCTTTTTTACTACCCTTGTCATAATCTTTCAGCATATCACGGTATCCTTCGCTGATGCGCAGATCGGGTGCATTCTTACTGTTTAATGTTAACTCTAATTTGCCCGCGGTATTTACGATAAAAAAATCAGGTACTACATAACCTTCCCCTTTCCCGGTGTCTCCTATATTTCCGCCGGGCTTAGGATTCAGTTTAATGATCTGATTGATAACCGCTCTTAATTCATCATCGGAAAGATTCAGGCCGCGCTGAATTTTTTCGTAATGTTTTTTAGTAAACTCATCAAAGTATTTATCTAACACTTTAATGGCCATCTCCGCACTATCGCCTGATTTTCTTCTTAACTGAAGCAACAAACATTCCTGCAAGTCCCTGGCGCAAACGCCGGCTGGTTCAAACTGTTGTATTTGTGCGATCAATTCTTTAAGCTCTTCCTCGCTGGTATGCAGATTTTGGCGAAAAGCCAGGTCATCAACAATAGCGCTTATATCTCTGCGTAAATAACCATCGTCGTCCAGGTTACCGATAATTTGCTCTGCTACTTTTTGCTGGTGGTCATCAAGGTTTAATAATCCTAATTGCTCCAGCATTAATTCATTAAAGCCTGTTTCTACTTTGTGGGGAATAACTTTACCATCATCTACCTCAGGGTAATTATCATCTCTTAATTTGTAATCGGCTATATCATCATCTCCATCCTGCACATATTCGCTGATATCAATATTTTCATATTCATCCTGACTTCCATCCAGTTCAAATTCATCCTCTTTGGCTTCTTCAAACTCATCTGTTTCATCATTTTTAAATTCGTCTGTTTCTTCTTCTTCACCAGATTCAAGCGCAGGGTTTTCTTCCAATTCTTCTTTAAGGCGTTCTTCTAATTGCGCAGTGGATACCTGCAACAGCTTCATCAACTGAATTTGCTGCGGCGATAATTTTTGTAGTTGTTTTTGATATAATCCTTGACTAAGTGCCATAGTTTTTTACTATTTTATTTAATTGCGCATTTGATAAAATAGGTGGGTTAAATGCTGTATTGGTGTTTTTTACAAAAAATATTTCACCCAATATTACACGTAAATTACAAAAAAATATGCTCCGATTCTAAAAAACTTAGAAAAAAAATATTTTTTGCACGATTTTTGTGGGGTATATGTTAAAAGACGATGTTTCTATATAATCCGTACAAATTTCTGGAATAAAAAAAGACTAATCTTACTTAGTCAGGCAGTTAAAAAAATACAATAATTCCTATTTCCGGTGGTGCTGATAATCGCTTATCTTATCTAATAATTTATGCAGTGTCTTGGCTTCATTCAAGGATAGGGTTTTTAATATGTCATCCATATGTTCTTCTTTTTTTGCCAATTTATCTATCACCTTAACAGCTTTATTTGTTATGGTAATATCAACTAATCTTTTATCGCCTTTACAAACTACTTTTTTTGCTAATTTTTTAATAATGAGCCGATCAACGATACGACTGGTATCACTCATTTTATCCAGCATCTGTTCCCGTATCTGTAAAGTGGATAACGGCACGGGGCTCGCTCTTAAAATACGTAATATATTATATTGCTGCAGGGTAAGGTCTTCTTCTTCATAAATGTACCGTAGTTTTTCTATGACCCAATTGTAGGCCCACAATATGCTTACAATAGCTTTTTGACGTTCATTACTATACGTGATAATTTTTGGATTTCTTTTTATACTCATCAGGGTAATATTTGGTTAGAGTGTTGGTATTGATTAACGGTAAAATTAAATAATTATTCTTTCCATACGGATGCGCCTTCGCTACAATTTGCACAAATATCAATATTCTTACGGCTTTTTTTAAGGTCGTTTCTAAATTGTGTATAATTACTGTTGTTCCATATCTCCTTGAAAGACTGATTTTTAAGGTTCCCCAGCTGATGGGTGGCATCCTTATCAAAACAACAAGGTACTATCAATCCATCCCAGGTGATCACGTTGGCATGCTGCAATTTCCAACAGCGGTTGCTCAGTTTATTCTTCGCAGTATACTTTCCATCACCATTTTTTTTATATCGGCTGAATTTATCGATTGTCGGGATCAGCTTATTTGGGTCAGTTTCATAATTATATACCTGGGCCGTTTTAAACCGTACTTGATCAATGCCAATTTCCTTTGCTAATTTTTTAATGTCGGCTATCTGATGCTCGTTGGGTTTCACGACTAAAAACTGAAAAAATACAAATGGCGTTTTACTGTTCAATGCCTTTTTCCAGTGAACAATATTTTTTGCGCCTTCTATCACCTTTTCCAAATTTCCGCCGATACGATATTGCTGGTAAACATCCTGTGTAGTACCATCTATAGAAATGATCAACCTATCCAAACCGCTCTCCACCGTTCGTTTAGCCACTGCATTTGTCAAATAATGAGCGTTGGTAGAAGTGGCAGTATATATCTTTTTTGATGAAGCATAAGTGACCATCTCCAAAAAATCAGGATTTAAAAAAGGCTCTCCCTGGAAATAAAAAATAAGGTATAGCAATTCATTTTGTATCTCATCGATCGTGGTACGAAAAAAATCTTGTTGCAACATTCCTGTGGGCCTTGTAAAAGCACGCAAACCACTCGGACATTCAGGACAACGTAAATTACAACTGGTAGTAGGTTCAAAAGAAATAGAAACAGGATATCCCCATTGTATCGGTTTATTAAGTAAACGCCCCACATAAAAACTACTGAATACTTTTATACCATTCAATATCTTTTTGAATGTGAGCTTTCGTAATAGGTTGGTGGTATCGTTCCAATTAAATTGGGGCATGTGGCAAAGGTAACCTATCAGGCACTAACATGCGATCGTTACAATAATTTTAACTATTTGGGGCGGTTATTTGGTAACTTGTAATTAAAACTACTACCATGGATATGGAACCGGGAATGGAACCCGACGTCAGGGAATTTTTAGTACGTATCATGCAAACCATTTCAATGAGTATTGTCTGGCTGCTGGTAAATATGACGATCGGTATTTATTACGACCTTGCCTTTTTTGTTGATAAACCTTCCATCTGGAATTACTTGTTTTATATATGGTTCCTGACAAGCTTTGGATTTTTATTGTATTATTTCTATAAAAAGTGGAAAGGAAAATTATAATGTAACGTAGCTTTGCAAAAAATTACAGCATGAAAAAAAAGTGGTTATTATACCTGGGATTCTTTATAGTGCTGTTAAGTGTTTTTTATTATTTCGTATACACACAAATAGATTTTTCCGAATCGGGATTACCCGTTATTAATAATAACATCCAATCTTTTTCTTTTCTTGATCAAAACGGAAAAATTATTACAGAAAGAGAAGTTGCCGGGAAAGTATATGTGGCCAATTATTTTTTTACAACCTGCCAGGGTATTTGTCCGAAAATGAATGCGAACATGCGCAGGGTTTATGATGCGTTTAAAAACGAAAAAGATTTTATGATCCTGTCACATACCTGCATGCCTGAAGTAGATTCAGTGCCCTTGCTAAAAAAGTATGAATACAAAATGATCAATGGAGAGCTCGATGAACGAAAGGATGGATCATACGGTATTATTGCTCCCATAGTAAGCGGCCTTCCTGTACAAAATACGAATTGGTATTTCCTAACCGGAAGTAAAATTTCTTTGTATGACCTGGCACGCCATAGTTATTTAATTGATAAAGACGAAACGGATACGGCAGAAAATATTAAAAATCAGTTTATTCATACCCAGCTATTTGCATTGGTTGATAAACAACAACGTGTAAGAGGAATTTACGATGGATTGAAAGAAGATGAGATCCAAAAACTGATCACAGATATCAAGTCTTTATTAAAAGAAAAGGCTCCCAAACAAAATTTTTTAAGCAATTAGCTTTGCTGTTAAATAAGTAATTTTGTGTTGATGGAAAACGATATACTATCCATATTAAAAAAGAATCAGCTCAGCATTACTGATGGGCGAAAAAAAATACTGGAGCTATTTCTTCAAAGTGATGGCGCACTGGCGCATGCAGATATCGAAAAAAATACGGATGCAGCTTTTGACAGAGTAACCGTATATCGCACACTGCAAACTTTTGTCGACAAAGGTATCGTGCACCATATTCCTACTACTGATAATTCTATTTTATATGCTTTGTGTAAGGACCAATGCGAAGCCGGCCATCACCATGATAATCATGTACATTTCATTTGCGATAATTGCAATAAAACGATTTGTTTAGAAGACGTAATTGTACCGACAGTTAAATTACCTAAAGGATTTAAACCTAAGCACGCAGAAATGGTAGTAAATGGCATTTGCGATGATTGCAAAATATGACTGCCTTTTAAAAGTTGGTAAATCTGCCGCTTTATATTATCTTCAAACCGGTATTTCTTATTTAATAATTTAAACTATTTCCTATGGGCTTCTCCGAACGTTTATCCAATGGCTGGACAATTATGCAAAACAGCTTTAAGGTCTTAAAAGAAAATAAACAGCTTATTATTTTCCCTATTTTATCAGGTATCTCCATTATACTGATACTGGGTTCTTTTGGTATTGCCGTTTTTGCAAATGCAGGTTGGGATGCTACCAATATAATTCAACCCGACAGATTGGGTGCTTATGCAATATTGATCATGTTTTATACTATCAACTATTTTATTGTTGTATTTTTTAACACCGCTTTGGTGCATTGTACAACGGCCTACTTTAAAGGTGAAGAAGTATCCATAAAAAGTGGCCTTCTGTTTAGCCTAAGCCGTATCGGTGTTATATTCTCCTGGGCTATTTTTGCAGGAACCATTGGTGCCTTATTAAAAATAATACAAGAGAACGTTGGGACACTGGGCAGAATAATAACGGGGCTCGTTGGTATCGTTTGGGGTGTTGCTACATTTTTTGTTGTTCCGGTTATCGCCAATGAAAACCTTGGACCGATCGATGCATTCAAACGTTCATCACAATTAATGAAAGAAAAATGGGGACAAAGCATTGGAGCAGGGTTTACTGTTGGATTGATACAAACTTGTTTTTTATTAGTCGCCATTGTTCCTGCAGTATTAATTGGAACTTTCATTAATTTCTTTGCAGGCATTGCTTTCGGAATAATAACTATATCAGCTATACTCGCAGTATTTGGCGCAGCAAGAACTATTTTTATTACGGCTATTTATCTAAACATAACAGGCGACCCTGTTGAAAATTACAACCAACAATTCGTTGACAATCTTTTTGTTGAAAAGAATAGAAAATTAATCTAATAAGTTATTTATAATAATAAAAAAGGACATCCTCATCGATGTCCTTTTTTATTATATCAGCATTTGTACAATTTATATTTTCTTCATTTCATCCCTCACAAAATCCATTAATAATTTTATTCTATCAGGAGAAAAATCAAATTTCAATCCTGCCGCTTCGTATAGTTCAGGTAATGTTTTGGTACCGCCCAAACTCAATGCGTTACAATAATTATCCAATGCCTGTTGCTGGTTATTTTTAAACTGCATCCACATACCAATGGCACCTAATTGCGCAATACCGTATTCAATATAATAAAACGGCACTTCAAATAAATGTAACTGGCGCTGCCATGAGCTATCACGGAATTTTTCCAATCCGCTATAATCAATCACATCATCTTTAAATTCATTTAATATCGCTACCCATCTATCTGTTCTTTGCTGAACAGTGTGTTGTGGATTTTCATATACCCAATGCTGAAATTTATCAATGATCGCAATCCATGGGAAAATAGTGATCACTCTTTCCAACTGATGTTCTTTTGCTCTTTTCAATTCTTCTTTATTAGCAAAAAATACTTCCCAGTTTTCCATGCTGAAAAGCTCCATCGACATACTGGCAACTTCTGCAATTTCCATCGGATATTCTTTAAAGCCATTTAATGCCAAAGGGTGTGCCAAGAAAGAATGTATGGCATGTCCGCCTTCGTGTACCATTGTTGTTACATCCTGCATTTGTCCGGCTGCATTCATAAAAATAAATGGCGCACCGCTTTCTGCCAGCGGACAATTATATCCGCCCGGAGCCTTCCCCTTCCTGCTTTCCAGGTCAAGGTGTTTTATCTCATTCATTTTTTTAAGGCAGTCGCCAAAAAATGGACGAAGCTTTTCAAAACATTCAATTGATTTATTGACAAGATCCTCTCCGGTTGTGAACGGATGTAATGGTTCTGTTCCTGCGGGTTCTGCATCAAGATCCCACGGACGTAATGTATCAACACCCAGCTTTTCCTTTTTATGTTGATGAATGATATTGATCAACGGTATCACATGCAATTTTACTGCATCATGAAAAGCAAAACACGCTTCCTTAGTATAATCAAAACGGCCCAATTCTTTAAAACGATAATCGCGGTAATTGCTGAAATCGGCATTCAACGCTTCCTGGTTACGTTTTTGAATAAGCTGATTGTACAATGTATCTAAAGTGTCTTTATCCTGCAACCTGCGTTCCTGAATTTTGTAGTAGACTTCTTCACGCAATTTCCTATCACTGCTTTGTAAAAATTTAGCCGCTTGTTGTAAGGTGTATTCTTTTCCGTCAACCGTAACGGTCATCTTTCCAGTAGTAACGCCAAACTGTTGTTGCAATACCGCAAGATCAGCCTGCAAAGGAATATTCGCTTCGCGAAATAATTCGATGTTCTTTTTGATACTGCGGAAAAATGTAAAATATTTTTTTTGATCCAGGTCCTTGGTCAATGGATTACTCACTAACTTTTTATTGATCGCATCTCCATACGGTTGAATTTTCGGTTGAATTTCCATACAGAAAAAATTAAAGTCTTCTTCCAGCTTTTTATTTTCCGTATCACAGGTCATTTTAATTTGTCTCCAGCAAGCGTCTTCACTCACTACAGCTTCCAGTTCGCTTTGATCCTTTAACCATTTTTCCAGATCTTCTTTGGTATTGATATTTCTATCTAATAGATTTTTAAAATATGGCTCAAGGTTTTGCCAATCGGTTACAACAAAATCTTTCGGAACAAAATGACGTTCGATCTTATGTATATCTGCTGTGTAATTCATATGAATAAAATAAAGAGTGAAAAGTAAAAAACCAAAAAAGTTGTAAGTCTTGCCATGCGCACGACTTACAACTTATAACTTAAAACGTATAACCAATATTAAGCCATTTTACGTGGCGAGTTGATCTTTTTAGGTGGCGCTGCTTTTTTTACGGTAGTAGATTTTGCAGTAGCCGGTTTAGCTGCAGCAGTTTTTGCTGGCGCTTTTTCTTTTGGTGCCTTTGCTTCAGCAGCTGCTTCTGTTGCGGCTTCTTCTTTCGGCGCTTCAGTTAATTTGATATCGATCTTATGGGCAGTTAAAATTTCTAACCACTTTACCATCTTCTTCATATCACTTGCATATACTCTTTCAAAGTCCATATCAGGATATACCTTTTCAAAATATGTTTTCAACGCTTTGTTATCCGCTTTTGCATCGGGCACTTTTGTTTTACTGTCTTTCATGGCAGTCAACACTTCAACCAAATTCACGTTGTCTTTCGTCGTAAATATTTCAATGCTTTCCAAATGAGAGAAGCTATGTATGCGCGTACTTACAAATTTTGTGCTTTTGTCTTCCAGTGAACGTACTACACCGCCGTCTGCTTTTGATGATAATAATTCATATAAACCACTTAAGCCGGTTATAGAAACGAGTTTGTTATAATCCATCTGTTTTGTTTTTTAGGTAACAAAGATATACTTCTGCAAGGGATTAGCCATTTTTGTTAGGCAGAAAATTTTATACTTAAATATAGCTTTTAGGGCTTTTTTTTACAAATTACCTTTATCCTATACTTTTGCACCCTGAATATCGGAGACCGTTTATCCCAATTATAAAATTAATCACACTATAAAGTATATTTTGCTGAACAATCCGATACCGATGAAACCCTATAGTTATCGATCATACGATACCGAAAGACGGCGGTTCAACAGTAATAAATTGCCGCTACAAATAACAAGACACTTGATCAATAATATAAAGTAAAAAACATGGTAAGGTTCGTTTCATTATTTCTTTTTTTTAGTTTGATAGGGTCTGTTGCCATAGCCCAAAATGCTGTAGTTACAGGATCCCTGGTAGATAATGATGACAGGTCCGCATTGGCCGGCGCCACCGTTACACTGGTTTCACAAAAAGATTCAACCGTAAAATACCGTGTTGCTTCTGATGATAAGGGCTCGTTTAGTTTTTCGGGAATTGTGCATGATACTTTTACACTTAAGATCAATGCACTTGATCATGATAAAATAAGTCAGACCGTTATAGTAGATACTGATACCAAAGATCTTGGCGCTATCAGCGTTAGTAAATCAGGAAAAGAACTAACGGATGTTGTAGTGACTGCCGACGCTCCTCCCGTAACACAAAAAGGTGATACCATACAATACGCAGCCAGTCAGTATAAAGTTAATCCCGATGCTACGGCACAGGACCTGATCACGAAAATGCCCGGCATTACTGTGGACCAGACTGGAACAGTGACAGCCCATGGCGACCAGGTAAAATCTGTAACAGTTGATGGAAAGAAATTTTTTGGTGATGACGCCACTGCCGCGTTACAAAATTTACCTGCGGATATTATTGATAAGATACAAGTGTTTGATAAATTAAGCGACCAGGCGGCATTTACGGGCTTTGATGATGGCAATAGCGTGCGTGCTATTAATATTGTTACCAAAGCAAATATGCGCAATGGCCAGTTTGGGCGGTTGTTTGCGGGTTATGGAGATGACGGGCGATACAATGCCGGCGGTAATGTAAACTTCTTTAAAAAAGACAGGCGCATTTCTTTTGTGGGATTATTTAATAATATCAATCAACAAAATTTTTCTTCACAGGATCTCTTAGGATTTTCCAATGGAGGCGGTGGCGGCCGTGGTGGTGGCGGACAAAGAACAGGAAGTTCAAGTGCACCTCAAGTGGGCCAGCAAAATGGTGTCAGCGCTACCAATGCGTTTGGTATCAATTACAATGATATGTGGGGTAAAAAGCTTGAAGTGATGGGCAGTTACTTTTTTAATAACAGCAACGTAAACAACAACCAGATATCTAACACACAATATTTTTTAAGTGATAGCACGAATCAGATCGTTAATGACACGACTGTATCACGAACAAAGAATTTTAATCACCGCATTAATTTACGTTTTGATTATACTTTCGATTCTTCCAATTTACTAACTATAACGCCTGTACTAAGTTTTCAAAAAAATCAATCTTTTACAGGAATAAATGGTCTCACTTATTCAACCAGCCTTCCTGCGGCAAATGATACTACTGTTAAAACAGCCAATAATACGAATGCTAACGCCAATGGTTATAACATCAATAACAATATTTTATTCAGGCATGCTTTTGCAAAAAAGGGCCGAACCCTATCATTCAACCTGGGTACTACTTTCACTAAAAATGATGGCAATACGAATCAGCAATCATTTACACAATACAATCAAGACAGTGTTGTCAATGATTCAACGCAAAATTTTATTACAAATACAACGAGCAACGGCTATCAGTTAACAGGTAACATTGCTTACACGGAACCAATTGGAAAGAAGGGACAACTACAACTAAACTATACTTCCGGTTATACAAAAAACAATGCTACTACCGATTTTCTTAATTATGATACAGCGGCTAAGTCTTACAGTCTTTTAGATACCAGCTTCTCCAACAAATTCGATAATACCGTTACAACTCAAAGCCCGGGTGTATCCTATCGAATTGGCGACAAGAATAATATGCTTGCAGTTGGTGTATCTTATTTGAATACTTTATTAAATAGCAATCAGCAATTTCCCGAAGTTGCAACAGTAAACAGGTCATTCAATAATGTGTTGCCTAATTTAATGTGGCGGAAAAAATTATCTTCAAAAGCTACCGTAAGAATTTTATATCGTGAATCTACTACTGTACCAAGTATCAGCCAGTTGCAGAATGTAATTAATATTTCGAACGGCTTATTTCTTACCACAGGTAATCCAAGCCTTAAACAACAAATCAGCAATACATTGAGTAGCAGGTACACATATACCAATACACAAAAAGGCACCAGCTTTTTTGCAAACGTCTATTTACAACAAGCCAGCAATTACATTGGCAGCAGCACTTTTATTGCAACAAAAGATTCCATGCTGAATAATAATGTTACCCTAAAAGCGGGTTCTCAACTTACCAAACCGGTGAATTTGGATGGCTATTTTAGTCTGCGTTCATTCTTTACTTATGGTCTACCGTTGAAATTCATCAAATCAACCATCAACTTAAATGCAGGTTTTTCGTTGTCAAGTATTCCCGGTATTGTTAATAGTGCCAATACTTATTCAAATAATTACGCTTATAACGGAGGAGTTGTTATTGCAAGTAATATCAGTCAGTACATCGATTTTACATTATCATACGCGGGTGTGTATAATGTGATACAACCGCAAACAAATAAAAATTATTTTTCTCAAACGATCGGTGTGAAATTTAATTTGCTGGATAAAAAAGGATGGTTCTTTAATAATGATCTGTCGAATCAATCTTATTCAGGACTTAGCTCCGGATTTAACCAAAGCTATTGGTTATGGAATGTGGCATTTGGAAAAAAATTCCTGAAAAATCAAAATGGCGAATTAAAATTATCTGTGTTTGACCTGTTGAATCAAAACCAAAGTATTGTACGTACTGTAACAGGAACCTATATTGAAGATGATCAAAACTTAGTATTGAAACAATACTTTATGCTAACGTTCACGTATAAATTAAAAAGCTTTGGAACACCTCCGCCGGTAAGAGGTGGACGAGGCGGTGGTTATCAAAGGCAAGGGCCACCAGGTGGTGTACCGGGCGGGCCTGGATTTTAGTTGTCTGAATTGGGCTTCGTCGGATTAAAGGATTTTTGGATTAGCGAATAGAGAATCCGTTAATCCAAAAATCACGCAAATCCCAATTCAGACAAAAGCTTACAGCACCTCCAACTCGTGCAAAATATTTTTCAAGCGTTCATTCATCGTTTCATAATCGGTAAAGCCTTTAGAAACTAAATAAAATTTGGAATCACTTGCCTGCAATAAAACACAAGGAAACCCATTTACCTGTAATTGTTTGCACAACGAAAATTCATAGTAAGCCCTTTCTTTAAATTCTTCGCTTTTCAATTGTTCGTAAAATTTATCTGCAGGAATAGTATATTTTTCTAACAAATGGCGATAGGCTTCGTCATCATCCAGGTCTCTTCCTTCATAATTCAAAGCATATTGCAGATCGCCGGCAAAAGCCAATTGTTGTTCGGGATAATATTCTTTAAATACACATAAGGCAATGGCAGGTTTTTCAGAATTCATGACCCAGTCACTTTTATCAGGATTATTGATGTGCCATAAAAAATCTTCACCAAACTTTATTCCTGATAATTCTTCTACTCTTTTATAGGCAGATTGGATATACCCTGCAATTCTTTCAATCGGCTGTACTTGTTCTCCAATGATCATTCCGCCACTTAACACTTCAATATCAAAATCATTTTTATATTGATCGGCGATCTTTTTGATCACCGGGCTAAATCCATAACACCAGCCACAATAGGCGTCGTAACAATAAAAAAGTACGTGTTTTTTCATCTGTTAAAATTCGTATTTATTGATCACATTATTGAAGGACTTTCCTCTATGATAGGAATTACTTCCGGAGCATCGGCCGTTTTTTTAATACTCATCATTCCAAACATCATCACCAAAACTGTCAGTATAATTACTTGTATCACTAATGACCTATTCACTAGAATTATTTTTTCAGCCGCAGGAATGGAAAGAAAAAGCAGGATGGTGATCAATCCGCGTGGCGCAATAAATAACAGTGGTATTACCGGCATCTTTACCAACCACAAAATAAGTGCCCGGATAATAAAAATAGCTGCGACAATAGCGATTGCCCAGATCAATGTTTTTGTATTGATGATCTCGGAGGTTTCTATCAGGTAGCCAAATAACAAAAAGAATCCTGCCCTGGTAATAAAAGTAGCTTCAATTATTAATTCTTTAAATCTGCCTACCTCTTTGCTTAACTCATCGGGACGTAATCTTTCTATCCATCTAAATTGTTTCAATTCTTTCACGTTACCCAGAAAAATACCAAATGATAAAATAAAAATAAGTGCCGGCAAATTATATTCTTTCGATACTTCATAAATTAAAATGACCAATAGAACTATCGGCGCAAATTTTATATGATGGTCTATCTTATTTAATAAAAGCGATAGCCCGATCGTAGCAATAAATGAAATAGCTGTAACCAGCACTAACTGCAAACCAAAAAATGCAAAAGAATGAAATCCAAAACTGGTATTGAAAACAATAAAGTTAAAAAAAACCACGCCTAAAATATCTGAAAAACTGCTTTCATAAATTACAAATTCCCTATTGGATGCTGTAAAATTTTTAACTGTAGGAATAGCAATCGCACTGCTAATTACACAAAGTGGAATTACATTGGCCAGGCAATTTCTAAATCCCAAATGTTCAAAATGATGAAATATATAACCGATTAAAAAAGCCACCGAGACCATTGGCACAAATGAAACAATGAATGATTTTTTGATCAACGTAGTTTTCGACTTATTTAATTCAAGTTCAAGCGCCCCTTCTAACACAATAAGAATTAGTCCGATTGTTCCTAAGATCGGCAATAAAGGTGTCAGATCAGGAATTTGAATTTTTAATAATCCGGAGATCTGTCTGACGATCCAACCTAATAACAATAACAGGATGACCGAAGGGATTTTCGTTTTGGAAGATGTAAGGTCAAATAGATAAGCGATCAATAATAAAATGCAAAGTGTTACGATAATGGGACCAGTCATGCTGAAGAATTGTGTTTGGGATTTGACCAAAGTTATCTAACTATTGTCTTGCTTTATTTTTTAAGCATTAAAAACAGATAATATTTAGCGTAAAGGAACTCTCGGATAAGATTTATATATGAGATAAAAACTGATGGATCATAAAATATTAATAATCAATTAGTTACGTATAAATATTTTGGATTCCCCCACATACAAACATTCGCTCACTGTAACGAACAAGCTATTTTTTAGTTACTTTTGCACTCCAATAAATGTAGGCATTCTAAGATTGCAAACTGATGAAGAATACACCTTTTACACAAAAACATATTGCTTTAGGAGCCAAGATAGTGCCATTTGCCGGATACAATATGCCGGTAAGTTATTCAGGCATCAATGATGAGCACACTACTGTCCGCAATAATGCAGGTGTATTTGATGTGAGCCATATGGGTGAGTTTATTATAAAAGGCGAGAATGCGTTGGATCTGATACAAAGAGTTACATCAAACGATGCGGCCACATTAACAGATGGCCAGGCACAATACAGCTGCCTTCCGAATAAAGATGCCGGGATTGTTGATGACCTATTAGTGTATTGCATCGAACAAAATAAAACATACATGTTGGTAGTAAATGCCGACAATATTGAAAAAGATTGGAACTGGATACTGCAATTCAACAGCAAAAAAGCAGAGATGCATAATATCTCCGATAAAACTTGTCTGTTAGCGATACAGGGGCCTAATGCCACAAAAATATTGCAGCCACTAACAACGGTGGATATAGTCAATTTAAAATATTATACTTTTGCAAAAGGAACCTTTGCGGGGGTAGACAATGTATTGATCAGCGCAACCGGTTATACAGGTGCGGGTGGAGTAGAAATTTATTTTGAAGATAAAGATGGCAATGCCGATAAAATTTGGGATGCTATATTTAAAGCGGGTGAAACCGCAGGAATAAAACCGATAGGCCTGGGTGCAAGAGATACGTTACGATTAGAAATGGGGTTTTGCTTGTATGGAAATGACATTAACGATACTACTTCTCCCATTGAAGCAGGCTTAAGTTGGATAACGAAATTCAACAAAGAGTTTACCGCAAAAGAAAAAATAAAGAAAGAAAAAGAGGCAGGCGCAAAACAAAAGTTAGTTGGTTTTGAAATGATCGATAAAGGAATTGCAAGGCATGATCATGAAATAAAAGATAGGGATGGAAATACGATTGGCAAAGTAACTTCGGGTACTCAATCTCCATCACTTGGTAAAGCAATAGGCATGGGCTATGTAGATGCAAAATTTGCTTCGATCAATAGTGAAATTTATATAATTATCCGTAATACCCCAATCAAAGCGAAAGTTGTAAAAACACCTTTTTCTTAATTAAATTAAACTATGCCACACATTCACCTCACTACCTTTATTGCGGCTCCCGCAGAAAAGGTTTTTGATCTCAGCCGTAGCATCAACCTGCACAAAATATCTATGCAGGATGCCAATGAAGAAGCTGTCGCCGGCGTAACAACAGGCCTGATCAATGAAAATGAAACAGTTACCTGGAAGGCAAAACATCTTTTTAAAACAAGATTTTATACTTCTAAAGTAACTTCGATGCAATCTCCTATCATGTTTGTTGATGAAATGGTAAAAGGAGATTTTAAAAGCTTTCGTCACCAACATTATTTTAAACAAATTGGTAACGGAACGATCCTGATCGATATTGTTGATTTTGATAGTCCCTATGGCTTTATAGGAAAGATGTTGAACAAATTCCATCTTAAAAAATACGTTCAAAATTTACTGATAAAAAGAAATGATGTTGTAAAAGAATATGCCGAATCTAACAAATGGCAATTTGTATTAAATTAAAATAAGAAAATTGAAATCGACCAAAACAATAAAACCTTTATTACATACTTCCCTTTCTCCTAAATTATTAGATATATATGATGTCAGCAGCAGCATTGTTGTGATCATAGATGTATTAAGAGCAACGTCTACTATTACTACGGCTTTATATAATGGCGCCAAATCCGTTATCCCTGTGGCTAGTGTTGAAGAGTGCATGCGCATCGGCAAACAAATAGAAGGAATTACTGCGGGTGAACGTGACGGCCAGGTAGCTGAAGGACTCAAATATGGCAATTCTCCTTTCGAGTATCCAAGAGAATTTATTGCGGGCAAAACATTGGTACTAACCACGACCAACGGAACCAAACTATTGCACATGGCTTTGGATAAAGGTGCCAAAGAAATTGTTACCGGCTCTTTTCCTAATTTATCTGCCGTATGTGATTACCTGATAGCACAAAAACAAAACGTGATATTGGGCTGTGCGGCATGGAAAGACAGGGTGAATTTTGAAGACACTTTATTTGCCGGAGCTGTGATCAGCCGTGTTAAACAACATTTTGATATTAATTGTGATTCTTCACAAATAGCAGAGACATTATACAATGATGCTAAAAAAGACCTTTACGGATTCTTGAAAAAGAAGAATGCTTCACATTATCATCGTTTAACCAAATTCGGATTAGAAGATGATATCCGTTATTGCTTATCGACAGATGTAGCAAACGTTTTATGTATCTATAAAGAGGGAACGCTAACGATCCAACAATAAGGCAGTTTTATATAACATTCTTTACTTTAATTTCCTCCAAACGGTTGCCGGTTGCCAGTGAGCGGCCGCCTAATTAAAGTTTCAATTACAATTCATAACTAACTTATTTTTCGTTACTTTTGCAAATTGCCTTTTTTCGATTAAAGGAGGCAATTTGTACATCAAAATAATTACCTCTTGGCGCTGTCACCTTTAATAAAATATATTTATAATACCGGTACTGATGAAGTTATCCGCAGGGGTAAAAAAATTCATTCTATTGGTAATATAGAGTTGCTGGACCACGATGACTTGATGAACGATGCATCCTTTAGGGTAAAGGATGATAGCTACAATACTTTTTACAAGGTTCAGATTCAAAAATACAACGATCCTAAAGCTATTTCCCTTCGTTGCAGCTGTCCATATAATATCAGTGATATGTGCCGGCATGAAGTAGCGGCGTTATTTCAATTGCAGGACCTGATGGATAAAAACATCCTTGGTTCAAATGCCATTCAATATAATCAGCGCCATACGGTAGCTAAAATGAAATTCATCGATCGCAAAGTATTAAAAGTACTCGCATCCCAGGCTGTATATGATGAAGCAGAAGAAATTGTCTTAACAACACAAGCCAATATCATCATCGCCGCTAACGAACGTGTAGAAGCTGACCTGAAATTGAACGATCAATCCTATCCATTGGTCATCCAAAAAAATGACGAACGTAATTTTGATACTTCTTGTCGTTGCAATGAAACCACTAATCCGCTTTGCATTCACAAAACGATATTGTTCTTACAATTATTAAATACCCACGGTGCTTATTATTTTGATAGCATTCGCAATTGGGATAAAGAGAAAAATAAACTACTACAGATATACGGTTATAGTTTAGAAGATGACCTCAGCGGAAAATTCGAATTTATCTATAAAGAAGGCAAGCCATTCCTGAAAGTGCTTGACACCACAATAAAAAGAGTCGCCCCAACAGTCGCAGTGGAAAGGCCTTCTTACATGCAGCAACCTGTTGTGGTGGAGACAGAAACAGAAACTGTTGAGCAAGCTTCCAAAAAATTGGGTATTGTATTTAATTTCAATGCGCCTACTTATCCATTTTTCATGGTAGACGCCATACAAGGCGATAGCAATGAAGACAATACTAAAATAGTCGGCAAAACTGAAAAACTTGACCTTACAAAATTCGTCAATACGGAATTGTTTAGCGAAGATGATAAAATGTTATTGCAACAAATACGCAAACTACAATCATCAGAAGTAAATAAATACCTCAATCGTAATTCACCATTCAGCGGTATTTGGGAAAACATCACTCATACTGAAGGCAACGAACTACCGGAAGAAACCAAGGCACTGATAACAGAATACCTTCAGCCAAAACTGAAAAAAATATTCGAAGAGCAGGTTACAAATACATTCGTTTACTATCTACCCGAAAAGAAAATCTTCAGAACAGAAAACCTTGTAGAAGTAGCCTTAAGCGATAGCTTCATTGAACCTAAGTTTAAGATCGTTGCAAAAAACAATTATTTTGAATTGCAATGCTGGTTCAATGTAAATGGCGCCGCACAACCAGTTACCAATAATGAATGTGATAATAGTTTGTTGTTTTTATACAACCATACATTTTACCTGTGGCAAAAATCAGAAGATGTTTTGCAGGCAGATAAATTTATCAAGAATGGTAGCATAAAGCTTACCAAAGAAAATTGGGCAGAGCAAATGGAAAAACTGATCATGCCTCTAACAAAAGAGTATCATGTTGAGTTTGATAAATCATTGATAAAAGAAATAAAAAGCGGTGAGCCTGAAGTAAAATTATTACTGAAAGAAAAGGGCGACTACTTAGTATTTCAACCCGTATTCAGTTACAAAGGCTTTGAAACAACCACCTCACATAAAGAAACGATCACCATTCCTGATGGAGATAAAATTTTAGTGGTGCACCGTAATAAGGAAGCGGAACAGAAATTCATTGACAAGCTGACTTCCCTGCATTCTCAATTCATTCGTCCGGAGGAAGGTAATAGCTTAATATTAAAAGGTGCTGAAGTATTGCGCAACAATTGGTTCTTCCTGTTCGTTGATGCAATGAAGGAAAGCAAGATTCCTGTATTTGGATTCGAAGCGCTTAAAAATTTCCGTTTCAATACAGCAAGGCCTTCTACACACATTCATGTGAGTAGCGGCCTCGATTGGTTCGATGCCAAAATAGAAATTGATTTTGAAGGACAAAAAGTTGGCATCAACGATATTAAAAAAGCTTTGGCCAGCAAACAATCTTTTGTACAATTGGCAGATGGCACATTAGGCATCCTGCCTGATGAATGGCTGAAAAGATATTCCCTGTTATTTAAAGTAGGCGATGGTAAAAATGATAAGCTCCGTTTATCAAAATACCACATGAGTGTGATCGATGATCTGTATGAAAACAGAGATGCATCTGAAATGAGTTTTGCGCTCGATGAAAAATTTGAAAAAATAAGAGCATTTAAAAATATCCCTGAAATAATACCTCCTGCACATTTAAAGGACATATTACGTCCTTATCAGGTCTCGGGTTATCAATGGCTGAGTTATTTAAATGATGTTGGCTGGGGCGGTATTTTAGCGGATGATATGGGGTTAGGTAAAACGATCCAGGCACTAACAATGCTGCAACATTATAAAACAACAGCAGGCGTTTTAAAAGCAATTGTTATTTGTCCGACTACATTGATCTATAACTGGGAGAATGAAATAAAAAAGTTCGCACCATCGCTCACATGGCGAATACACCACGGCAGTACGCGTTCTAAAGACACTGAAGAATTACAAAAGGTTAATGTCATCATCACCACTTACGGAACGTTGAGAAGTGACATACAATCCTTCCTGAAGATCAATTTCGATTATATAGTGTTGGATGAAAGCCAGGCTATTAAAAATCCTGCATCAAAAGTTACCAAGGCTGCTTGTCTGCTAACGGCAAAAAATCGTATTTGCATGAGTGGTACACCACTGCAGAATAATACGTTCGATATTTTTGCACAAATGAATTTCTTAAATCCCGGCTTATTAGGCAGTATGGATTTTTTTAGAAATGAATTTGCCAATCCGATCGATAAATTTGGTGAGCAGGACCAAAAAGAACATTTACGCAAGTTATTATACCCGTTCATTTTACGTCGCACGAAAGAACAGGTAGCAAAAGATCTTCCTGAAAAAACAGAAACGATCCTGTTTTGCGAAATGGAAAAAGAGCAACGTAAAATTTACGAGGCTTACCGCAATAGCTACAGAGATAAGATCATGGGTGTAATTGATGAACAGGGAATTGATAAATCTCAATTGACCATTTTACAAGGGTTGATGAAGCTTCGCCAGATATGTGATAGTCCGGCTATTTTAAATGAAGAAGAAAAATATCCTAACCATTCTATTAAACTGGATGAACTGGCAAGGGAAATAGCAGAAAATATCGGAGAACACAAGGCGCTCGTATTTTCACAATTCTTAGGGATGCTGGCATTGATAAAAGCAAAACTGACAGAGTTAGGAATTGCGTATGAATATTTTGATGGCAGTAGCACTACAACCGAAAGACAAAGAGCCATTGAAAATTTCCAGGAAAAAGATGTCAGTCGCGTATTTTTAATTTCACTAAAAGCCGGTGGCGTCGGGCTTAACCTTACAGCGGCAGATTATGTTTACATAGTAGACCCATGGTGGAACCCGGCAGTAGAGCAACAAGCTATCGATCGTACGCATCGTATCGGGCAGACAAAAAACATTTTTGCATACCGCATGATCTGCATCGATACAATAGAAGATAAAATATTACAACTACAAGAACGCAAGCGCGCATTGGCCAAAGAGCTGATCGCAGATGATGCTAATTTTGTGAAGGCATTGAGCAAGGCGGATGTGGAATACTTATTCAGTTAGTGATTGTCTGAATTGGGATTCGTGGGATTTAGGGATTATCGGATTTGCGAAGATTGAATTGGGAGTTTTAATCTTTTTATTTCTAGGCTTCGTGCTCCAAAATTTATTAATAATCCTTTATTCAATTTATACGCAACTAAGTAATTTAAGCCTTGCGCTAAATGCACATCTTCAAGTGCAATCAGCGCTTTTAATTCAACCATAACCTCATTCTCAACTAAAAAATCTACACGTCTCCCACCTATTTCCTCATTATCATAAAATATGGGCATTTCGAGTTCACGTGAAAAATTTAAATCTGCTTTCTTCATTTCAATAGTAAGCGCTCGCTGATAGATCACTTCCCGAAATCCATTACCTAATGTAGCATGCACCTTCATGGCACATCCAATAATTTTATACGTTAAATCATCAGAGATTTTCTCTTTTTCCATAGTAGTACGAAATTATAAATTGATAAAATCCGTTAATCCCTAAATCCCACGAATCCCAATTCAGACAAAAAAAGGGATAAAAATCTTTCAAAATCTTTATCCCTTTCAATATAAATAAAACAAGAAAAATCCTACGCCAACATCGTAACCGGATTTTCTAAGAACTTTTTCAAAGTCTGTAAGAAAGAAGCACCCACTGCCCCATCAACACTTCTATGATCGCAGCTCAATGTTAATTTCATTACATTGATCACACCAAAGCCATCCGCTTTTTTCACTACTACTTCTTTGATGCTACCTACTGCCAATATCGCACTATCAGGAGGATTAATGATCGCAGTAAATTCTTCGATACCCATCATTCCTAAATTAGAAATGGTAAAAGTATTACCACTGAATTCTGCCGGCTGTAATTTTTTATCTTTTGCTTTTTTGTATAGGTCTTTTGCGTCGCCTGCAATTTGAGACAATGATTTTTGATCTGCAAAACGAATCACAGGAACGATCAAACCTTCTGGCAATGCCAATGCAGAACCGATATGTATATGATGATTCTGACGAATAAAATCTCCCATCCAGCTGCTGTTAACATCAGGATGCAAACGAAGCGCCATTGCACTCGCTTTGATGATCATATCGTTGAAAGAAACTTTAACCGGACTCACTTCGTTAATTGCCGCACGTGATGTGATGGCATTATCCATATTGATTTCTACCGTTAAGTAAAAATGCGGCGCGCTGAATTTGCTTTCACCTAAACGCTTAGCAATTACCTTACGCATTTGCGTTAACTGAACATCGGTATGGCCTTCTTGTCCTGATGCAGTAAATGCTCTTGCAGTTCCACCAGTGTTTGCAGCAGCTGTAGTTGCTGCCGGAGTAGCTGAAGGAACATATCCATCAATATCTTTTTTAGTAATTCTTCCGCCATCTCCTGTACCATTCACTTTAGAGATATCAATTCCTTTATCGCTGGCTAATTTTTTAGCAAGCGGAGATGCGATGACTCTTCCGTTAGAAGAAGCGGCAACAACATCATTTACAGGAGCTGTAGTTGTAGCAGCAGCCGGAGGTGTTGTAGTAGCTGCAGGTGCAGTAGTAGTTGCGGCCGGAGCAGCACCGCTATTAGCGCCAGATTTTTCAGCAGCAACAAAAGCGCTGATATCTGTACCCGCTTTACCAACGATCGCGATCAAGCCATTTATTTTAGCTGCTTCACCGGCTTGGACACCTATGTATAATAAAGTCCCTTCTTCGTAACCAACAACTTCCATTGTTGCTTTATCAGTTTCAACATCTGCTAAAACATCATCGCTCTTTACAACATCTCCTACCTTTTTGTTCCAGCTAACAATCTTCCCTTCGGTCATTGTATCGCTCAATAAAGGCATTCTTATTTCTTTAGCGCCTGCAGGCAATGCTACTTTTGCAGAAGCCGCGGGTGCAGGAGTTGGAGCCGCTGCAGGTGCAGTTGCCGCCGGAGCTACTGCTTTAGGAGCAGCGCCATTTGCGCCGTCTAATAATGATTTATAATCTTCGCCTTCTTTTCCTACCACAGCTAATACGCCATCCACTTTTGCGGCTTTTCCTTTTTCCACACCAATATATAAAAGTGTACCATCAACGTAATTTTCCAGCTCCATGGTAGCTTTATCAGTTTCCACATCTGCCAGCACATCGCCCGGTTTCACTTTATCACCCACCTTTTTGTGCCATTCTGCAATAACACCTTCGGTCATGGTATCGCTCATAAGGGGCATTCGTATCACTTCTGCCATAAATAGTAATTTCTGATGTTTAAATTAGAGCCTCGAAATTAATACAAATTGAGGAGAAAGAAAAATGGAGAAATAGTATATAAAAATGCTTTTTTAGCCAGCTTTTTTGCTGCCATTCAGCTTAATGGTAACCTTGTACCGATTATTTATCATCGCAACATTGATACTATCATCCCTACGGATTTGATCTATCCTAATTCCAATTTCAATCTATCACGTAATTCTTTCACTAAAGGATATTCTTCAATAATTTTAAGGTATTGCTGTTTTGTAGAAAGGGGCTGGTCAGCCGGCGCCTCATCATCATTCTGTATTTCTATTACCACAACCTGGTAAACTAATATCCGGTTATTAAAATACGTCTGTAAATGCAGGCTCAGCTCTGCCCTTTCGCTTTCAATAAAGGCTTTATGGATTTCTCCGTTCGTTGTAATTTCAATCGAATTATTATTGATCACTTTTAAAGTGGCCAATTTAAAATTCGTAACGGCAGAGTGATTGTTTTTTGCAGCTAATTTTTCAATGAACAGGTCCCAGGCTATTTGTAAATTTTCACCGGTGATATCTTTAGCACTTGTATCCGCAGTTTGATTTTTCTTTGTAAGCTGCTCCCGAATTTTTGTAAGTGAACCCAGACTTCCACGATTACTTATTTCGGCAGTAGCCGTTTGAACAGCAACAGGTTTTACAATTGCTTTTTGCTCAACAATAGCCGGGGCTGAAGTTTGTATCGCTGGGTTTGCATTTTTAGGCGAAACTTCTGTTGTTTCAATTATTAATGAAGCGCCTGCTTTTATTTCTTTAGTTTTTATGATCGGCAAAGCCCTGAATGCGATCGCCTTCGCTGTGTCAACTACTTTTTTTTTACTTAAGCCGCCTTCGTTATTTACTAATTCAACCGCTTGTTGTAAATAACTTAGTTTAATAATAGTGAGTTCTACATGCAAGCGTTTATTACGTGCCTGTTTGTAATTTACTTCCGCCTCATTTAAAATATTCAAAGCGCTTATGATATAGGCCGGATCTATTTTTTGTGCGGTCTGTAAATATTTTTGCTTAAAGTCTTCAGCTACTTCTAACAGCATCGCTACTTTAGCATCTTTGCTTACTAAAAGGTTCCGTAAAAATTCTGCGTAACCATTCAATACCAGGTCACCTTCAAAACCTTTACGGTTTATTTCATCGAATAGTAACAAGCCATTGCTTAGATCTTGTTGCTGCGCGAAATCAAGCATTTTAAAGTAATAATCTTCATCTAAAATATTAAGGTGCTCTAAGGTATTTTGATAGGTTAATTCACCATTGGTAAAACTTACTATTTTATCCAGGATACTTAACGCATCGCGCATGCAGCCTTCGCTTTTTTGCGCAATAACATGGAGTGCTGCTTTATCTGCTTTGATATCTTCTTTTTCACAAATTTCCTGCAGGTGTTCAACAGTATCGTTGTTCGTGATCCTTTTGAAATCGAATATCTGGCAACGACTTAATATCGTTGGCAAAATTTTATGTTTTTCTGTGGTAGCTAAAATAAAAATGGCATAAGGTGGTGGTTCTTCCAGCGTTTTTAAGAATGCATTGAATGCGGATGAACTTAACATGTGGACCTCATCCACAATATATACTTTGTATTTACCGGCCTGCGGTGCAAAGCGAACCTGCTCAACTAAACTCCTGATATCATCAACAGAGTTATTGCTCGCCGCATCTAATTCATGAATATTTAAGGATGTGCCTGCATCGAATGAAACGCAGCTGTGGCAAACATTACAAGCTTCGCCATCTTTTGTTTGGTTTTCGCAGTTGATGGTTTTTGCCAATATCCTTGCGCAGGTTGTTTTACCAACACCCCTTGGGCCACAAAATAGAAATGCATGCGCCAGGTGATTATTCTTGATAGAATTTTTCAGGGTGGTCGTAATATGCGACTGCCCTACTACTGTAGAAAAATTCTGCGGCCTGTATTTTCTTGCTGATACAATAAACTTGTCATCCATACACTGCTAATTTCGTATTTCTATTCGGGATTCGGAATTCTATTTTTTTAACCCGTTTATAAATCCCTATTCAAAAACATTTCAAGTTTTATGATCTGGTCAACTGTGTTTTCGCTGTCACAATTCGCCCTTAATTTTTCTTTGATATTTTCTTCATAAGAAATTGACGCACGGCCTTTTCTAATTAAAAAAAGATCCTGAACTAAGCCTTCTAATAGGCTCCATTCACCCTTTATTTGATACGGATCAGTACGGTTATGAATATAATATCCGTCATAACTACCACCGTATTTTTTATATACCGCTACCTTTTCTGCTGTTAACATTTGCATTGAATTTATCCTAATATCGGATGGCGCTTGAATTCCTTTAATCTGTCAAATAAGTAACGATAGGTTGCCAGTTCACGGGTATGAAAAGTATCACTTAGGCTCTCTGCCACATTGAGCATTTTCGGATTAAAATCTCCTATCCATTGCATTTCATATTCCTGATAAGATACGGATGGCACCTGCACTACTATGGAAGATTCTCTAATAATGTAAGCGTCAATACCTTTTCCCTGCCATTCAGGAACTACGCCAAACACAATACCACAGCATCTTTTATTAGGACTGAATTTTTGCAGCCACAAAAATTTCAGTTTATGGAACAGGTCAAATTTTCCATTCAAATATTTAAACCACTGGTTCAGATCGGGTAAATTAATAAAGATGGCAATAGGCTCTTCTTTGTGATAGGCGAAAAATATAAGTTTTTCATCTATCACGGGTTTCATGGTTTTAAACATGATCAATACCTGCTCTTTGGTCAATTGTTTTAATCCGCCATGGCCTGCCCATGCTTTATTATAGACGATCGTAAAGTCCAATGCAAATTTTTCGAGCTGATCTTTTTTTATGGTCTTTGAAGAAAAATCAGGATCATTGGCAAACAGAGCATGACGTTCAATAATTTTAGGTTTTAATGGCTGCTGAACATGCATTCCAAAACATATCTGCTTGAAAAAAAGTTTAAACCCATAGTTTTCAAAAAGTGTAACGTAATAAGGCGGATTATAATTCATGCAATACAATGGCTCGATATATCCTTTTGTTACCAAACCCCACCATCTGTCCCTTTCACCAAAATTGATCGGGCCATCCATTGCCTCCATACCACGTTGCATGAGCCAGTGTTTGGCATTATCCAATAACAGATCGGCAGCATCCTGGTTATTGATGCATTCAAAAAAACCTACGCCACCAACAGGTACATCATCCCCTTTGTTTTTATATTTTTTATTGACGAACGCTGCAATACGGCCTATCAATTTACCATCCTCATCTTTTAATAACCAACGTTCTATTTCGCCAAAACGAAAAGCTTTATTTTTTTGTTTATCAAATACCTCGTTAACATCTTTATCAAGCGGGCGGATCCAGTTAGGGTCGTTTTTATACAATTCAACACTAACCTGTATAAATTGTTTAGCGGTATTTTTATCTGTAACGGGAATTAATTGCATAATGATTGATCGAAAAAGCAAATGTAATAAAAGTAGCAGGTAGAAAGTAGCAGGCAGAAAGATTAGTATACAAGCCACGTTCCTGCTACTTGATACTAATATCTTGGTACTTTTCCACAAATCTTCGATTTTTGTAAAATCCAGGGTAAAAATGTCTTTTTCTATTTCAAATTCCAAGTTTCAACCCTTACCTTTGCGGCCTGAAAACAGACCTAATTTAATAAAATTATATATATGGCTAATACAGGTAAAATAAAATCGATCATCGGCGCTGTTGTCGATGTACAGTTTGGAAGCGATGCAAAACTTCCTGAAATATTAAACGCATTGGAGCTTAAACGCGATAATGGCGATACACTTGTATTAGAAGTTCAACAACATTTGGGTGAAGATAGCGTTCGTACGATCGCTATGGATGGTACAGAAGGTTTGGTGCGCGGCACATTGGTTACTGATACAGGAAAACCAATAGCAATGCCGGTTGGAGAAGGTATCAAGGGCCGTTTATTTAATGTAACCGGTGATGCAATTGATGGTTTACCTCAGGTTAGCAAAGTTGGCGGACGCCCTATTCACGCTAAGCCACCATTATTCGAAAATTTAAGTACGGCAAACGAAATTTTATATACCGGTATCAAAGTAATTGACCTGATAGAACCATACGCAAAAGGTGGTAAAATTGGGTTGTTTGGTGGTGCGGGTGTAGGTAAGACCGTATTGATCCAGGAATTGATCAACAATATCGCGAAAGCATATAGTGGCCTTTCTGTATTTGCGGGTGTGGGTGAAAGAACAAGAGAAGGAAATGACTTGATGAGAGAAATGATCGAAGCAGGTATCATGAACTACGGCGATGATTTTAAACATAGCATGGAAGAAGGTGGATGGGACCTGAGCAAAGTGAATGTAAAAGGTTTAGAAGAAAGTAAAGCAACATTTGTTTTCGGACAAATGAACGAACCTCCCGGAGCAAGAGCACGTGTGGCTTTGAGCGGTTTAACGTTAGCGGAATATTTCCGTGATGGTGATGGCGAAGGCCAGGGAAAAGACATTCTTTTCTTCGTTGACAATATCTTCCGTTTTACACAGGCAGGTTCTGAGGTATCAGCGCTATTGGGCCGTATGCCTTCAGCGGTGGGTTACCAGCCAACATTAGCTACAGAAATGGGATTGATGCAGGAAAGAATTACTTCTACTAAAAACGGCTCTATTACTTCCGTACAGGCGGTATATGTACCTGCCGATGATTTAACGGATCCGGCGCCTGCAACAACCTTTGCGCATTTGGATGCAACTACGGTATTAAGTCGTAAGATCGCTGATCTGGGTATCTATCCTGCGGTTGATCCTTTGGATTCTACGTCAAGAATTTTGACGCCGTTGATCGTTGGTGACGAACATTACAATACAGCTAACCGTGTAAAATTAATTTTACAACGTTATAAAGAATTACAAGATATCATCGCGATCCTTGGATTGGATGAGTTGAGTGATGAAGATAAATTAACGGTATCAAGGGCACGTAAGGTTCAACGTTTCTTAAGTCAGCCTTTCTTTGTAGCAGAACAGTTCACCGGTTTAAAAGGCGTGTTGGTTCCTATTGAAGATACGATCCGTGGTTTTAATTCTATCATGGATGGAGATGTGGATGAATACCCTGAAGCAGCATTTAACCTTGTGGGTACATTGGAAGATGCGGTTGCAAAAGGTAAAAAATTAATGGCGGCAGCACAAGCTTAATCTCTAAGATGCCTTAGGGCAACACGGTATTTGCTTTCCCTTAATTCAATAATTAATTCAAAGCTTTCAGTTTTTTAGAAGCTTTGTTTATTTTATAACTTTAAAATCTAAGTTCCCCTTTAGGGGACAGGGGTATGATACTTGAAATATTAACACCGGAAAGAAAAATTTTTAGTGGGGACGTATATGGCGCTCAGCTGCCAGGCATCAATGGTTTGTTTGAAGTGCTGGATAAGCACGCGCCAATGATCAGTGCATTGAAAGCGGGCAAACTTAAAATATTAAAAGAGAAAACAAATAATACATCAACCTATCAGATCAACAGCGGTTTTGTAGAGGTCTTAAATAATAAGACAATCGTTTTAGTTGAAGGTGCAGAAGAGATCTAATCTAATTACTCATAATAAAAAAGCCCATACAATTTGTATGGGCTTTTTTATTATGAGTAATTAGAACCGTTGAATTTTAATTAACGGTAATTAGCAAAGGCTCGTATTGATTTTTTCTAACTTTAGCTCTGCCGATAAATTGATTGCCATTTATCTGGCTAAATTCTGTAGGGAATATTTTTACGTCTTCGTCTTTCGTATCAAAAAGAAGCTCTTTGGTCAAGTTGCCATCTTTATCCAATTTAGATACCATCACATCACCACCGCCACCGCCATAAGATTTAGGCGCGTCATCTTCTGTTATGTCAATATTCTTCCTGTTGTCTAAATATAAAAAATAATAGTCAGATCCATCTGTAATTAATTTAAACCCAAAGGTAGCAGTGCTAGGCCCGCGTTGATCTTTTGGTACTTTCCTTAACCATGCAAACTTACCATCCGCATTTATTTTAGAAGCAAGTATATCCTGATAATAATAAGTATAGGTTGTTGTTGTAGATCCGTTCGCATCTGTATAAGTATTTACAACAACGTGGTATTCCTCGCAGGTGATAAATATACTTCCATCAGATGATGTCACGATATCTCTTACTTGCAAATCAGGCTGCTCGTAATCATCCTTGCGGTCCATCTTTCTTTTACTTCTTGCCGATTCAAATTTTTCAAGATCAGCCAATGGAAATTCGTAGTAACCGTTTTTGTATTTTACGATCCTTCCACTTTGATCCATCATTGCTAAAAATATTCCATCCGTACCGTTACCCTTAACTTTTTTGCTATACGTACACGCTATGATCATTTGGTGTAAAGGATTTTCGATCAATGATGCTTCTTTAATAAAATTGTCGCCTATATCAACAGATGTATGCGTTATTTCTTTGCTATCTTTTGTGAATTTTAGTACTTCATAGTGATAGCCTGCTTTTCCTGTTTCCTTATCTACTTCTTTTCGTTTGTCTGACTCATATACTTTAGCTAACATATAGGCATTGCCCTTAGAATCTACTGAATAGTCAGAATTATCCATGATAGCTTCTGTGTAAGGCATTGTAAATTCATTACCCCATATCTTATTTAAATTATCATCATACACTACTAAACCGATCTTATCATAATTATCTTTATCGCGCCTGTTCTCTGGAATGAGCCTGTAACTAACCAACAACTTTTTATTATCTGCGGAATAGTTATACTTGTATTTTCCGGTTACTTTCATCGATCTCATCATAGCGCCCCAGCCGCCCATACCCATCAATCCACCACCTTCACCGGCTATTTTTGTTGTTTCATTTATTTTTACGTTGGTAGCTGTAAATTTTGCATGAGCTACATCTAACTTATCGTAATACAATAATTCTTTTTGATTTTCTTTATCCCAATCACTATGTATCCAAAAAGAAGTTCCGTTGTGGAAACTTGTGACCTGTTCGCTATTGAAATTTTTTGTTTCTTCTGACAAGCTTATCACCTTGTCATCCGTTTGATTTAATGACTTAGGATCAAATCTTATTACATTAAGCTCATCCTTTTTTAAGGAAAGGTTGATAATACCATTGGCACTATCTCCAAAAAAAGCCAGATCTTCTGTTTTCCTTGGCAATTCATATTCTGATCCCAATTGAAACTTGAATTTAGAACTTTGTCCATAGGAAACTGCCGACAATAAACTCAGGGAAATAATTAGTAGATTTCTCATAGTTAGTTAAGTTTTTTGTTGCTCCCGCAACATTTAGATGATTAATTAAGTGATGAAATTATTGATAAGAAGGTAATAATCCTAAAATTATTTTTTTATGTAGGTTAATAAACATAAACAATAAAACCTTCTCCCCTATATACTGTCAGTATTATTAAAAGGTTGGGTAATAAAATGATAAAAGCCCGATCAATAACGATCGGGCTTTTATCATTTTAATTCCGGAGAGTATAATCTAGTAACGGTAAGCTTCAGGTTTGTAAGGCCCTTCTTTAGGAAGTCCTAAATAAGAACTTTGTTCCGGAGTTAATTCATCCAATACAACGCCAATTTTTGCAAGGTGCAAGCGAGCTACTTTTTCATCTAGTATTTTAGGTAAAACGTATACTTTGTTCTCGTATTTTTTAGTATTTGTCCAAAGCTCAAGCTGCGCCAATGTTTGGTTGGTGAAAGAAGCGCTCATTACAAAACTAGGATGGCCCGTTGCACAGCCTAAGTTCACCAAACGGCCTTCAGCAAGGATGATCACATCTTTTCCTTCGATCGTGTATAGATCAACCTGTGGTTTGATTGTATTTTTTGTTTTGCCATAAGTTTTATTCAACCAGGCCATATCAATTTCAATATCAAAGTGACCGATATTACAAACGATCGCTTTATCTTTCATCACACGGAAATGTTTTTCAGTGATCAAATCACGACAACCAGAAGCGGTAACAATAATATCAGCTTCCTTAACGGCATCGATCATTTTCTTTACTTCAAAACCATCCATTGCTGCTTGTAGAGCGCAGATAGGATCAACTTCTGTAACAATAACACGGCAACCCGCACCTTGTAAAGACGCTGCAGATCCTTTTCCTACATCACCATAGCTACCAACAACAGCAACTTTACCGGCCATCATTACATCAGTAGCGCGACGAATAGCATCTACCAAACTTTCTTTACAACCGTATTTATTATCAAACTTAGATTTAGTAACGGAATCATTCACATTAAATGCAGGGATCGGCAAAGTACCGGCTGCCATTCTTTCGTATAAACGGTGTACACCTGTTGTAGTTTCTTCAGATAAACCCTTGATACCTGCAACTAATTCAGGATAAGTATCAAAAACCATATTCGTTAAATCACCGCCATCATCCAGGATCATATTTAAAGGCTTATCAGCACTTCCAAAGAACAAGGTTTGCTCAATACACCAATCTGCTTCTTCCTGTGTCTGTCCTTTCCATGCAAATACACCAATACCTGCAGCAGCAATCGCAGCAGCAGCCTGATCTTGCGTAGAAAATATATTGCAAGAGCTCCATTTAACTTCGGCACCTAAAGCGATCAAAGTTTCAATTAATACAGCTGTCTGGATGGTCATGTGCAAACAACCCGCGATACGCGCACCTTTTAATGGTTGAGACGGCCCGTATTCGGCTCTTAATGACATTAAACCCGGCATTTCAGCCTCGGCTAACATAATTTCTTTGCGGCCCCATGCAGCAAGACTAATATCTGCTACTTTATTTTTAAGGCTAAAATCAAGTCCTTTTTTAGTAATTGTTGACATATCTAATTTTTATGAATTTCGGCAAAGGTAAAATCTTCCCTTGTAAGGACATAATTTATTTGGGTGGATCAAAATCTTCGTAATGAGCCTGCCTGCGATACATATTAAATAATTATTTCATAATTTTATACCCGGTTATTACAGTATAAAATCTGTTGTAAAGCCTACCCGATTAGGTTTATCTTTGCAACTTACAACAAGATCTACTTTATAATATTATTTTAGTTTAATGAAAATTTATCGTCGCTTACTTGCCTACGGCAAACCATTTAAGGGTTTTATACTTTCTTTTTTCCCATTCACCTTACTAGCTACTTTTTTTAGCGTATTTCAATTGGCGATGTTGATACCGTTGCTTAATTTTTTATTTTATCCAAATACGGTTGATGCGCATCTTTATTTATCTATTCCAAAATTCTCTTTTTCTTCCGCCTATTTTTTAAACCTGTTTTATTATTATGTCAACTACTTTAAAAATATAAAGCCGATCTACGCTTTGTTTTTTATGTCGTCAATTGTAATGAGCGCTGTTATCTTCAGCAATCTTTTCGATTACCTGGCAGAACTAAGATTGATACAAGCGCGTACCTTATTAGTAAAACGATTAAGAGAAGCCATCTTTGAAAAGATAAATTATATACAACTGGGTTATTTTACTAAAGAAAATAAAGGCGATCTTTTATCAAGATTAAATTCTGATGTTTTTGAAATTGAGAATGTTGCTTCCAACGCCGCAGATATATTGTTTAAAGAGCCTTATTTAATGATAGGCTACTTTATACTATTATTTTCTATTTCTGTTAAGCTTACACTTTTTACGTTACTGATCATTCCCGCATCGGCAACGGCTATTGCACTGGTACAGAAAAAATTAAAGAAGGAAGCTACTGCCGCACAATCCTCCGTGGGCAGGCTGTTAACGATCGTTGATGAAACACTGACCGGCATGAGGATCATTCGTTCTTTCAACGCTACAAAATTTGTTCTGAAAAGATTTAGCGATGAGAATGATGTTTACCGAAGGGCAACTTTAAGAGGTTTCGCAAAAAAACAATTGGCACCTGCCTTTTCTGAAATATCAGGCGTAATGATGGTAGCGGCTATTTTAATTTATAGTGGCCGGTTAATTTTAGATCATGATGCCGCAGCATTAGATGCCGGTAAGTTTGTTGTTTTTATTGCGGTGTTTTCACAGGTAATTCGCCCGGCAAAATCGATGGTTGCGGCAATGTCAAATATTCAAAGGGGACAAGCTGCCGGCGAAAGAGTCTTGCATGTATTGGATACTCCTGTTACCATATTAGATAAGCCCAACGCCGTAGAATTAAAAAGCTTTACCGACAAGATCGAATTTAAAAATATCTGCTTTAGCTATACCGATAAACAAATAATCGATAATATAAGTTTTACAATTCCCAAAGGAAAAACAACGGCGATCGTTGGGCCTTCAGGCGTAGGTAAATCAACCATTGCTGATCTGCTGCCTCGTTTTTATGACGTGACGAACGGCTGTATTTTAATCGACGGAAAAGACATCCGTGATGTAACAATGGAATCGTTAAGAAGTCCGATGAGCTTTGTTACACAGGATACTTTTTTATTCAATGATACGATCTTTAATAATATCGCATTAGGCAAACCCGATGCTACTGAAGAACAAGTGATGCAAGCTGCAAAAATTGCCAACGCGCACGAATTCATTATTCAAACAGAAGACGGTTATCACACCAATATTGGCGATCGTGGCGTGCGTTTATCAGGCGGACAAAGACAACGCCTGAGCATTGCGAGAGCCGTGTTTAAAAATCCTGAAATATTAATATTGGATGAAGCCACTTCGGCATTGGACACTGAATCCGAAAGATTGGTTCAAAGTGCATTAAGCAACTTAATGAAAGGCCGAACAACACTTGTCATCGCACACAGATTAAGCACCATACAACAGGCAGACGAAATATTGGTATTGCAGGATGGGAAAATAATTGAAAAGGGTAATCACCAGCAATTGGTTGAAATTGAAAATGGCAATTACCAGCGTTTGATCAAGCTACAGGAAATAGCTTAAAAAGTAATAAGCGAAAAGTCAAAACCCAAAAGTGAAGCATACTCAATAACTTTTGGGTTTTGACTTTTTACTTTTGTCTTAGATTAAGGCTGGAATTTTAAAATCTGCTAAATTTGCATTTCCTCATACAAACACAATTAAATGAAGGCTGAATTAGCGAAATTATCGAAGGATCTGGAAGGCGATTTATTTGTAGACAAAACAATAAGAACGTTATATGCAACAGATGCATCCGCTTACCGTGAAATGCCTTTAGCGGTTGCCATTCCTAAATCGATCGGTGACATAAAAAAGCTCATCGCTTTTGCACGCACACAAAAAACATCTTTAATTCCAAGAACTGCCGGAACCTCTTTAGCAGGACAAGTTGTAGGCAACGGCATCATTGTAGACGTATCAAAAAACTTTACAAAAATTCTTGAGCTAAACACAGAAGAAAATTGGGTACGTGTAGAACCGGGCGTGATACGGGATGAATTGAATATGTTTTTAAAGCCACATCGTTTATTCTTCGGACCGGAAACATCTACTGCCAACCGTGCTATGATCGGCGGTATGGTAGGCAATAATTCCTGCGGATCCAACTCGATCATTTATAGAAGTACCCGCGAACATTTGCTTGAAGTAAATGCTATCTTAAGTGATGGTACTGAAACAACATTCAAGGCCTTAAACATTGATGAATTTCACGAAAAATGCGAAGGCACAACACTAGAAGCGGGCATTTATAAATCTCTAAGAGGTTTATTAAGTAATTATGATAACCAGGTTGAAATAAGAAAACAATTTCCTAAAAAAACTGTTGAAAGAAGAAATACTGGTTATGCTATTGATGTGTTATTAGATACTGCACCGTTTACTGCCGGTACAGAAGATTTTAATTTTTGCAAACTAATTGCAGGTTCGGAAGGGACACTGGCTTTCATCACCGAAATAAAATTAAATGTTAGTCCGCTTTTTACACAAGAAACCGGATTGCTTTGTGTGCATTTTAATACAATAGATGAAGCATTGCGAGCTAATTTAATTGCAGTAAAATATAAACCACGCGCCAGTGAATTGATCGATCACTATATTTTAGAATGTACAAAAGATAATATTGAACAAAGCAAAAACAGGTTTTTTGTTCAGGGAGATCCGGGCGCTATTTTAGTGGTTGAGTATGCCGGAAAAGATAAAGAAGAAGTTATTGCGCTTGCCAAAGAAGTAGAAGCCGATATGCGCGGGCAAGGATTGGGTTATCATTTCCCTTTATTGTTTGGTAACGATACTAAAAAAATATGGACATTGCGTAAAGCGGGCCTGGGCCTATTAAGTAATTTACCAGGTGATGAAAAAGCAGTTCCGGTTATTGAAGACACTGCTGTTGATGTAAATGATCTTCCGGCTTATATCCGCGACTTCAATGATATTTTAAAGAAATACAATTTGCATTCTGTGCATTACGCACATGCTGGTTCCGGAGAAATACATTTACGCCCGATCATCAATTTAAAAACTGTTGAAGGCAATCAATTATTCAGAACGATCGCTGAAGAAATTGCTACGCTGGTAAAAAAATATGATGGTTCATTAAGTGGTGAACACGGTGATGGAAGATTACGCGGAGAGTTCATCAAACAAATGGTAGGCGAAAAAAATTACCAGTTATTAAAAGAAGTGAAACGCACCTGGGATCCCGAAAATATTTTCAATCCGAATAAGATCGTTGATACGCCGCCGATGAATACGATGTTGCGGTATACGCCGGGACAACATACACCTGAATTCAAAACAATTTTCCGTTTTCATGACCAGGATGTGTTGCAACATGCCGAACAATGCAATGGTTCAGGGGATTGTAGAAAAACTCCATTAAGTGGTGGAACGATGTGCCCGTCCTTTATGGCTACGCGAAATGAAAAAGATACAACAAGAGCAAGGGCGAATATTTTAAGAGAGTTTTTAACCAACTCGGATAAAATGAACCGTTTCGATCATAAAGAAATTTATGAAGTGATGGATCTGTGTTTAAGCTGTAAAGGCTGTAAATCCGAATGTCCTTCTAATGTTGATGTGGCAAAATTGAAAGCGGAATTTTTACAACATTATTATGATGCAAATGGTGTTCCGTTCCGCTCCAGGTTAATTGCCAACTTTAGTACGTTTGGTAAGCTGGGTTCTATCATGCCCGGCTTGTATAATTTTGCTGTTACAGCTCCGGGCATCAGCACATTAATAAAACGTTTTTCAGGATTTGCTGTAAAGCGCTCTATGCCGACGCTAGGGAAGACAACAGTTAAAAATTGGTACGATAAGCATAAAGGCAAAAGTGAAAAGTCAAAAACAAAAAGTGGCAAAACAGTTTACCTATTTTGTGATGAGTTTACTAATTATAATGATTCTGAAATAGGCATTAAAGCCATTTTATTGTTAGAGAAATTGGGCTACGAAGTAATTATTCCTGAACATGGGGAAAGCGGCCGCGCTTCTTTATCTAAAGGTTTGATACGTGATGCAAAAAAAATAGTGAATAAAAACATTGCATTATTAAGCCCGATCATAACTGCTGAAACACCCTTGATCGGAATAGAACCTTCTGCTATCCTTACTTTCAGAGATGAATATCCTGATCTGGCAGATGATGACAAATTGGTGGCGGCAAATGCCTTAGCTAAAAATGTTTATTTGATCGATGAATTTATCGCTGCAGAAATTGAAAAAGGTTATATCAATTCAAATCAATTTACGAAAGAGAAAAAAGAAATAAAATTACACGGACATTGTCAGCAAAAAGCATTGTCCTCTGTTGCTCCTTCTGTAAAAATGTTATCCTTGCCGGAGAATTATACGGTAGAAACAATTCCTTCGGGCTGTTGCGGTATGGCCGGTTCTTTTGGTTTTGAAAAAGAACATTATGAGTTATCGATGAACATTGGTGAGATGGTTTTATTTCCTTCAGTACGTAAACATCCTGAAAATGGCATTGTTGCGGCGCCAGGGACAAGTTGTCGCCACCAGATAAAAGATGGCACAGGCAAAATTGCATTTCATACCGTGGAAGTTTTGTATGATGCGTTGATTAAATAAAGTAAGCTATGAAAAAGATTATAAATAAAAAATTGCTGCTATTAATAGTAATTAATATACCCTTATTTATATTTTTTTTGTATGCCTGTTTGATTTTTTGTATGTCTGGAAAATTTGGCATTGAGACAAACGAACAAGCATTCTTAGCTTCTATAGCTTTTTTTATCTTATTAATAGGTGTCGATTTATTTTTATTGCGTATACTCAAAATATGGAGTGTCCGATTTATCATATTGTCTATCCTAGAAATTTTAATTTTTTACATAATAATATTATATCTTATGATACACCAGATAATGATTTAACAAAAAACCCCATCTTTTCAGATGGGATTTACATTTTATCAAAGAAAATCAAACTTCAAAAAATTACGCAACTGCTTTACCAACCAGCGCAGCAGCTTCGCTCAATAAAATAGCGCTTTGTACTTTTAATCCGCTTTCATCAATTAATTTTTTAGCTACATCAGCATTCGTTCCTTGTAAACGAACGATGATAGGAATATTGATGGTACCAATTGATTGGTAAGCATCGATAACACCTTGTGCTACCCTATCGCAACGAACGATACCACCAAAGATGTTGATCAATATCGCTTTTACTTTAGGATCTTTTAAAATGATACGGAAGCCCGCCTCAACAGTTGTTGCGTTGGCTGTACCGCCTACGTCCAAAAAGTTAGCAGGTTCGCCGCCACTTAATTTGATCATATCCATAGTTGCCATTGCTAAACCCGCACCGTTAACCATACAGCCCACATTACCATCTAATTTAACAAAATTCAAATTGAATTTTCCTGCTTCAACTTCCGTAGGATCTTCTTCGCTGATGTCTCTTAATGCAGCAACATCTGCATGGCGCGTTAATGAGTTATCATCAACATCCATTTTACAATCTACCGCAATTATTTTTTCATCGCTGGTTTTAAATAGCGGGTTAATTTCTAACATGCTACAATCTAAACCAACGAATGCGTTGTACAAATTCGTTACAAATTTTACGCAATTCTTAAATGCTTCTCCGCTCAATCCAAAATTGAAAGCGATTTTACGCGCCTGGAAACCTAATAGGCCACCACCGGGATGAACCCATTCTTTAAATATTTTATCCGGCGTATCATGTGCCACGTCTTCAATGTTCATTCCGCCTTCAGTACTGTACATTATTACATTTTGTCCTTTTGTTCTATCCATTAAAATAGAGAGGTAATATTCTTTTACCGGATTAGGCCCATCGTAATAAACATCTTGTGCTACTAAAATTTTGCTAACCAATTTACCCGCAGGTCCTGTCTGAATAGTAACCAATGTACCGCCTAACAAATTTTCTGCGATCTGTTTAACGCCCTCTGCATTTTTTGCTACGGCCACACCACGCTGTTCTTTACCAATGATATTTCCTTTACCACGTCCGCCGGCATGTATTTGTGCCTTAACTACAGCAAATTTGCTATTGTATTGGGTGTGGATTTGTTTGTATGCATCTTCTGCCTCAGTAACGGTGCTGCAAGCGATTCCTTCCTGAACAGGGACATTGTATTTTTTTAAAAGCTCTTTGGCTTGATATTCATGGAGATTCATCTATAAAAAATTTTGACGAAGATAAACATTTCGGCATATTTCTGATGTATGAAGTCTGATTTCTGATTTTTTAAGGTTTTATCAATTAAAGAACCTTAACATCAGCAATCATATATCAGAAATGAGCAATAATTTTAGCATTTTCGATTGTAGATACTGCTTTTGGAAAGCCTTATCTTTGAAGTTTAACCATAATAGTTAGTCAGTTATATGATCACAAAAATTAATGAGGCAGTTGCGTATATTCAAAATTTATATGCCGATACGCCTACTGTTGGAATTGTATTAGGGAGCGGCTTGGGAAATTTTGCCAAGGAAATAAAAGTAGCAATAGAAATACCGTATAGCGATATTCCGCATTTTCCGGTTAGTACAGTGGAAGGCCATAGTGGCAAATTATTATTAGGCGAATTAAGCGGTAAAAAAGTAGTGGCCATGGCCGGGCGTTTTCATTATTATGAAGGGTATCACATGGACCAGGTGGTTTTTCCGATCAGGGTGATGAAATTTTTAGGCATTCAAACACTGTTATTAAGTAATGCCGCTGGTGGTGTAAATCCTAAACTAAAAGTAGGTGACCTGATGATCATTACCGATCATATCAGTCAGCTAACGGTGAATCCGCTGATTGGGAAAAATTACAAAGAATTTGGCACAAGATTTCCTGATATGACAGAACCTTACAAAAAGGACCTGATCAATAAAGTAAGAGATATTGCGACCGCCAAAGGAATAAAATTACAGGAAGGCGTGTATTTAGGTGTAACCGGACCAACATTTGAAACCAAAGCAGAATACTTAATGATACAGGCAATGGGTGGAGATGCAGTAGGCATGAGCACTGTACCGGAAACCATTGTTGCAGTGCACATGGGGTTGGCAGTTTTTGCGATGAGCATTATAACCGATATCGGAATAAGGGGAGATGATGCGCCACCTATCACACATGCAGAAGTATTAGCTGCGGCAAAAGAGGCGGAGCCTATATTCGGTCATATATTTAAACAGCTGGTTGCTCAATTGTAGAAATTTAATGATGAAGAAGATATTTCTTGGTTTACTGTTATTATTATGTTTCCAATTTTCGCATGCGCAATTTGGGAAGCTGGGTAGCATAGGTCAGAATATAGGATCAGGTGTATCCAGCTCAAAAACATCAACCGGTGGTAAAGCAAGTGATACCACAGGGATAGGCTTCGAATCCAGAAAAGAATATGATGCAAAAGATTCCAACACGATCCGTTATCGGTATCTTGATTCTTCGCATAGCAATACATTTGAGCGTCCTCCATTAAATGATTTTTACCAATACTTTCCTGTTCCGGAAACAGAACAATATTTAGGCAACACCGGCAACGCGGGTTACTCGATCATTTATTCCCCATTAATGAAACCAGGATGGGATGCGGGTTTTCATGCTTTTGATGCGTATCGCTATTCATTGGAAGATACCCGGTTCTTTAAAACGGATAAGCCTGTCACGCAACTTAATTACGAGCTGGCTTCAGGCAAAGAACAAATAATAAGTGTTTTGCATACACAAAATCCTGCGCCCAATTTTAATTTTGGATTTGAATATCGCCTGATCAATGCGCCCGGATTTTTTGTTACACAAAATACCAATCACAATAACTTTCGCCTCTTCAGTACTTACCAGGGAAAAAGAAAAAGATATTCAGCTTCGCTGATTGTTATCAGCAACTCATTAAAAAGTTCGGAAAATGGGGGTATAGTAAGTGATACTTATTTATCTGACCCCAATTATTCAAAGCGTTTCACCGTTCCCGTTAATCTCGGCGGCGATGTTACTTTTCAACCGAGCCCGTTTCAGGTATCGGTATTCACCGGCAATACGTATAAAGACGTAACCGTTTTTATACGCCAGACTTATGATCTTGGCAAGAAAGATTCAATTGCTATCAACGATTCAATGACGAATTATCTTTTTTATCCAACACTTCGCTTTCAACATACTTTCACATTCAGTAACTATAGTTATCAATTTAAAGATGAGGCCATTGACTCAACAGATTCAGCGACCTATCAATCCTATAACATACATCAAAACGTGAATGATACATTTCACGTACAGGAAAAATGGAATGTCATCCGCAATGATTTTTCTTTATTACAATTTCCTGACACCAAAAACCAGGCGCAGTTTTTTTCAGAAGGTATCAGTCTTGAAAATATACATGGCCAATTCATGTACACAGACACTACCAGTAAAACGTATTACAATGTGCTGGTCCATGGTGAGTACCGGAATAAAACAAGAAATAAATTATGGGATATTTCTGCACGGGGAGAATTGTATCTGAATGGATTAAATAGTGGAGATTATGGCGTGTATGCCACATTAGGGAGATACTTAAATAAAACCTGGGACAATATCAGGCTGACTTTTAATAATGTTAGCCGTACGCCCTCCTTTATTTTTAATTCGGCTTCAGCCTTTAGTTTTGGTAATGCTACTTTGGATAAAAAGGAAAATATTACCATGATGAGTGCCTCAGCAGAAAATCGTTTTGTCAATCTCTCTGCTACAAACTATGTCATTTCTAATCTTCCTTATTTTAGCGATTATACCAAAACCGCACAATACAGTACCATTTTTAATTTGTTACAAATAGATGCTTCTAAAAAAATAAAATTGACCAGGAAATTGAACTGGTATATCGATGTGGTATTGCAACAAACGGATGGCGGCGCACCAGTTAAAGTGCCACTATTATTTACAAGAAACCGAATTGCCTTTGAAGGAACCTTTTTCAAAAACCTTATCCTAAGTACAGGTTTTGATGTGCGATATTATACTGCCTATAACGCGTATAATTATTCTCCTGTTGTGGGACAGTTTATTACACAGCCCAATGCCCCAAGCCTAAACAACAGGCCTGATATTAGTGCCTTCCTGCATTTCCGTATCAAATCATTTACCGGTTATCTTCGTGCTGAAAACCTGAACGCTGTTAACTTTACGAACGGCTTTGATTTTACCAACAATAATTTTGCAGTACCGCATTCCTACGCCTATCCAGGCTTTATATTCAGATTAGGCATCTCCTGGAACTTCGTGAATTGATCTTCCTTTAAGCAAATTATTTAACACCTGGATTCGATTTTACGTTTTACCTTTGTTGCTGACATGAAAAAAATCATCGTAGCCATATTAGCTGTGTTATACATGGGGATATCTTCGGGTATTGCTATGGATATTCATTACTGCATGGGCAAAGAAACCGGTGTGGAATTTTATGGCAATGATGATCATGGCAAGTGTGATAAATGCGGCATGAAGGATAAAAAAGGCTGCTGTGGTGAGGAACATAAATTTTACAAATTATCCGATTCACATAAAAGTGTTTCTAACGATATAAAATATACTACTCCTGCAGTTACCGTTATAACGTCATTTTATTTTTATACTACTTATTTTCCCGTTGCGATTTCAACTACAGCGGCAAGTAATTATTCTCCACCTGATTATGCACGCCCCTCCTATTGCATACTGAACAGTATTTTCAGACTATAGAGATCATTGATTTGTAACACTACTGGCTACAGTCAGCAGGTTGTGCCATGCGCACTTATCAATCAATTTTTTCAATAGTAAAATTTATATAATGAAAATACTTCTTATAGCAATCGCTACCATTTTTACTTTCACGGCATCAGCACAAGTAACAAAAGTTACGATACAGGCTACAGGCTTAACATGTAGCATGTGCAGCAATGCCATCAATAAAGCATTGAAAACGCTCGACTTTGTCGATAAAGTAGATGCCAATATTCAAAATTCCACATTTGATGTTTATTTTAAACCGAACAAGGCGGTCAATTTCGATCAACTAAGAAAGAAAGTGGAAGACGCGGGGTTTTTTGTAGCAGGGTTTACAGCAATCATTCATTTTAATAATGTAGCCATTACAAATGATGAACTCATCGTAATCAATGGTACTACTTATCATTTTTTGAATGTACAAGATCAGACATTGAATGGAGATCAAACCGTCCACATTATTGACAAGGGATTTGTAACTGCGAAACAATATAAAAAGAATGCCGGCTTTACTACTATGGATTGTTATAAAACCGGCGTAGTGGGTGATTGCTGTCACAAAGAAGGATTGATAAAAGGTTCACGAATTTATCATGTAACGATTTAGTTTATTAGAGCAGATCGTTTATTAATTTTTTGAACCTTAAAAACAATTCAATGAAAAAATTATTTTTAATAGCTATCCTTTTTTCCACCAGTCAGTTATATGCACAGGAATTGTTTTTATTTACAGAGCCTGCAAGTAATATGGCCAAAGGAAATATAGGTGTACGACTAAATAATATGCTGATGGAAAACGCAGCAACTAATAGTTACAAATACCATTTGATACCCGAAGTAATGATCGGTGTGTCGCGTAAAGTAATGGTACATGCAGATGCTTTTATAAGCGACGAGACAAACAAATTTATTGCTGAAGGCGGCAGCGTTTATGCGAAATATCGTTTCTTTAGTATTGATGGGATACACAGTCATTTTCGCATGGCAACTTATGCGCGGTATAGTTTCAATAATGCTCCTGTTCACGATGCGGCCATTAATTTATACGGACATAATAGTGGCTACGAAGCCGGAATTGTGGCAACAAAACTGATCAACAAAGTGGCCCTGTCTGCAAGCAGTTATTTTTCTCATGCGCTGGACAATGATCAAAACAAATTTTTATATGGCGATGGAAATCGCAATGCAATAAATTACACTTTGTCTGTCGGCAAATTAATGTTACCGAAAGCGTATATTACTTATAAACAAACCAATTTGAATTTGATGGTAGAAATACTCGGACAAACAAATTTGCAAACGGGTTCGTCTTATTTGGATATTGCGCCGGCTGCACAATTGATCGTTGATAGTAAAATGAGGTTTGATCTTGGTTATCGGTACGCAGTGGTCTCAAATTTGTACAGACAAGAAACACAAGGTTTTTTAATAAGATTGGAATATAATTTTTTTAACGTTTTTTAAAATACGCAATAATGAAAAAGATCTTTCGTTTTATATTGTCCTTATTCACAAAGAAAAATTGTTGCAAGTGAAAAATCTGTTGATCGCAATGATCTTTCTTTTAATTGGCTATAACGGTATTGCACAAGTAGATGTGGGCCAGATGGCTCCTGAAATTTCTTTGCCAAATAGCAACGACAGCGTGATCAATCTATCGTCCTTTAAAAACAAGGTGTTACTGATAGATTTTTGGGCAAGCTGGTGCGGCCCCTGCAGAAGATCGATACCGGGCGTAGTAAAGTTGTACAAAAAATTTAAGGATAAAGGCTTTGAAGTTTTTGGTGTATCTATCGATGCCAATAAAGCGGAATGGCTGGCGGCTATCGATCATGATAAGATAACGTATACCCAGGTAAATGACAACACAGGCTGGCATTCTTTAATTGCAACGCAATATAATGTGAACGCAATACCGGCTACTTTTTTAATAGATAAAAAAGGAAAGATAATTGCGATCGATGCAGAAGGTGGCTATTTAAAAAGAAAGATCAAAAGGGCACTAAAAAAATAAATACAATTCATTGCATAAAAAAAGCTGTCTTAATTAAGACAGCTTTTTTTATGCAGTTATGTCCGTATTATTTCAATCCAAAAGCTTTTTTCACTTTTGAAACATAATCTAATTTTTCCCAGGTAAATAGCTCAACTTTTTTTGTTACTACTTTTCCTTCCGGAGATTTAAAAGTTTTTTCTACTATTTCAGATTTACGACCCATGTGCCCGTAAGCAGCTGTTTCGCTATAAATCGGGTTACGCAATTTTAATCTTTGTTCGATGAAGTAAGGGCGCATATCAAAAACCGATTCAACGATCTTTGAAATTTGTCCGTCAGTCATTTTCACTTTAGCAGTGCCAAAAGTATTTACGTTGATAGAAGTAGGTTGTGCCACACCGATAGCATAAGACACCTGAACTAAAATCTCATTTGCAACACCGGCTGCTACCAGGTTTTTAGCAATATGGCGTGTAGCATAAGCGGCAGAACGATCAACCTTGCTTGGATCTTTACCACTGAAAGCGCCGCCACCGTGTGCACCTTTACCACCGTAGGTATCAACGATAATTTTACGGCCGGTTAAACCGGTATCACCATGTGGGCCACCAATTACAAATTTACCTGTTGGGTTAATGTGGTATTTAATATCGTTATTGAAAAGCTTTGCATATTTTTTATACTTGGCTTTTACACGCGGAATTAAAATTTCAACAATATCTTTTTTGATCTTCGCTAACATTTTACCTTCCGCATCAAAATCATCATGTTGGGTTGATACAACAATGGCGTCAATACGAACGGGAACATTTTTATCGTTATACTCTAACGTTACCTGGCTCTTTGCATCAGGACGTAAATATTTAATTGCTTTATTTTCTCTCCTTAACGCAGCCAGTTCTATTAAAATTTTATGTGCCAGATCAAGTGCCAACGGCATATAATCATCTGTTTCATTTGTTGCATAACCGAACATCATACCCTGGTCACCCGCACCTTGTTCTTCTTTTTTCTTTTTGTCAACACCTTGGTTGATATCAGCAGATTGTTCATGAATAGCAGACAAAACACCACAGCTATCCGCTTCAAACATATATTCGCTTTTAGTATACCCTATTTTACGAATAACGCCTCTTGCAATTTCCTGTACATCCAGATACGCTTTACTTTTTACTTCCCCCGCCAAAATAACCTGACCTGTTGTAACCAACGTTTCACAAGCAACTTTACTGTTAGGGTCAAACGCTAAAAAGTTGTCAATTAATGCATCGCTGATCTGATCAGCTACTTTGTCAGGATGTCCTTCGCTCACTGACTCTGATGTAAATAAATAAGGCATATGGGTTTTTAAATTTTGAGTGCAAAGATAAGTGTGTGAATTGTAACAGCAAAGGCAATATAAAAACTCCAAAATACAGGCAGCAAAGTATTGCGAAAAAGTGTCTTTTAATTTTATTCAAATATAGAAATGCATCGAAAAAAGTCAATAGATACTGATTATTTAGAGAAAAATAAGATTTATCGCCTTCCAAGAAAAAAAGTTATAGTTTCCTTAAAATTAATATCTTGCAGAGCAAAATTTAACGATTGTTACTTTTTACCCGATTCGCACCTATTTCAACCTTAGAAAATTAAACATAAGAATTTTATTATAATAATTTCATTAACACAGTCGGATAACATTTCGATTAAACCGGTTTTAAATTGTTTTGACGTATGAAAAAAACTACACTCTTCGGTGGTACAATTTCTTTACCACAAAATTTACTAAAAAGATTGCTGCTTACTTGCTTTGGAATGGTAACATTGCTTTCAAGTTCAGTATTTGCGCAGGTAGCACACACTTCTACCGGAGCCGGTGGAAACTGGAATGTTGCTGCAACGTGGAACCCTGCATCCGTTCCTGCAACAAATGACCCGGTAACGATCGCATCCGGTTCACCTGTTACGCTAATCGCAGCTGTTACACAGACCAATACAATTACCATTAATTCTGGCGGAAAATTAACACTGGGTGCTAACTTAACAGATAATGGATCAAGTATTAGTGTAAATGGAACACTTGATTGTGGTGCTTTCCTGGTAAATGGTACTTGCAATTTTACATTTAATTCTGGAACATCTGATACACTTAAAATAGGAGATTCTAATGGTATCACACCTGCTGGTACAGCTTTGGGAAGTATACAAAACACAGGTACGCGTTCGTTTGGCGCAAATTCTACGTATACATACGAATCAGCAAATACAGGTGTAGTACAATTTACAGGTACCGGTCTACCTACAACAGTTAGAAATATAATAATCAACAGATCTGTTTCGACTGATACCGTTGCCTTAACTAATAATAATACCACTTTAGCAACTAATTCGGGCGGTGGTTTTTTAACCTTAAACAAAGGTATTTTTAATGTTGACAGCGTTCAAACACTTATTTTCAATGGTAATGGTGGAGGAATCAATAATCCTACTGTTGGTGCCAGTAATTTTGCGGCAGGTAGCCCTAATGGATCAGCAGAAGGTACAATTTCCTGTATAACCGGTGGTGGTGGATCTTTTGTAATAACGGGTCCGGGCTTAACTACATTTAATAGCTTAACAGCTCCTGGTCAAAATCCTGGACTTCAAATAGTAGACGCTAATTCAGTTTTGATAAATGGTACTTTGCCGGTTAGTGCGGGCAATACCAATAATTTCTTTAAAAGTTCTGGTATAACAAATCCACCAATTTATGGTGCAGTTTCAAGCCTTATTATAGATTGTACCAGTAGTAGTTTTGGGCCGAATAATGCAGCCTGGAACGCTACGAGCGGTTATATCATTGGGACTACTGCAGGATATCCAAACAACGTGCAGATTCAAAATCTTGCCAACGGTTCTTCCAGCAATATCGCAAACGGCCAAAACATCAATGGCGTACTTACTATCGGAGATGCTTCCGGGGCTAATACAAGTGATCCTGCTAATAACTGTACTTTCTTTTCAGGAACTACTTTTTCCTGCGGAGGTATTGTTATAAATACGGGATCTACATTTAAAGCGCCATCAGGAACATTGACAGTAAATGGCAGCTGGAGCAGATTAGGATCAGGTGCATATAATAATAACAGCGGCTCTGTTGCATTTGGCGCAGGTACATGTGGTACACCCAATACAATTAGCGCTCCGGCAGGTGAATCCTTTATTAATCTATCACTGAACACCAATGCTTACCTAAGTTTAAATACGCCTACAACGGTAACTGGTACTTTTGCTTTTGCAACAGGTAGTATCTTAACAACAACAAGTACAAATGTTCTTAAAGTTACTAATAGCAGTTCTTCTGCAATTATCCGTGCGACAAACGCATACGTAAATGGGCCGCTAAACTGGAGTTTATCAGCTGCAGCAGCTATCTATCATTTCCCCGTAGGTAGCGGAACCTGTACGCGTGATTCTCTTCCATTTACATTAAACAAACCTTCGGGAGGTGCACTTACAGCAACCGTTCAGGCTTTCAATGTAGGTTCTGGCGGTACAGTAGATGCAACATTATCATCTCTTAGTACTACAGAATACTGGTCATTGGCTACATCTGCCGGCCTTACTCTTGGTACTACTATTTCTGTAGCAAGGCCGATAGCTATCGCTCCTCTAGCCTATATAGGGCAAAGCACTACCACCTCAAACGGAACTTATACTTCTATAGGTGGTACTGCGGTTACATATGGCGTTGATACTTCAAATTCAATTGCATTAAGCTCTCCATTATTCTTTGCATTAGGAACACCACCGATCGTTTCAACATTGGCAGCTACATCCATAACAACTACGAGTGTAACCTTAAACGGAGGTTTTAATACACAAGGAAGCTCGCTTCCAACTTCGTTTACTTATGGATTGGGTGCAAGCACGACTGGTTTAGGTGCTCCTGCATCAATACATACTCCGATAACGAGCAGTTCTGAAGTTGTTGATTCTGCATTGATAACAGGTTTAACAGCAAATACATTATACAGTTATATTGCTACAGACAGTGCTAATAGCGGAACCGCTGTATCTTTCATTACTGCACCAAATCCTCCGGTTGTTGGTACGCCAAACACCGCTACCGGTAATGGATTTACCGCTACATGGAGTGCACCGGCTGCAATGGGAGCCGCACCTTATACTTATACTATACAAGTATCTACTGATCCTACATTTGCTACTGGTGACAGTACTTACACAGGTATTTCATCAGCTAGTACGTCTTATGTATTTACAACTTTGGCTTCTGCAACTACTTATTATTACAGAGTGGAAGCGGTGAATGCGACTGCAAGTTCTGTTTGGTCTGCAACGAGCGCCAGCATAACAACCAGCTTGTCTCCTACTCCTAGTACTTGTACTACAGGTACTGGTTCTACTACCTCAACAGGAGCCATAACAAAGGCTAGCATACTGCCGGTTATTGATGGACAGGTTGATCCGGTTTGGGCAGCTGTACCTCCAAATAATATCTCGTTTGTTAGTGTAAATCCTCCAGGTACAGGTAATACACAAACGTGGAAAGCCATGTGGACCACAGATAGTTTGTACCTTCTTATACAGGTAACAGATCCTACACTTATATCACAGAGTTCAGCTTTAGGTGGAATTCCTGTTGCAGGAGCAATTCAAAGCAATGATAATACTGATTATTATGGTTCTGATGGTGTCGAGTTAACACTTGATCCTGATTACAGCCACCTTAATCATTATGATTTAATTAACGATGCTCAGTTTCGTTTTAACTTAGGCGCAACAAGCATAAGCGGACAATCTTCAGGTACTGCAACTCAGTTTACGGGCACAATTTTTAACAGGGTTGCGCCTCTTATAGATTATAAAACAGTCGTAGTTCCTGGAGTTGGTTATAATGTAGAAGTAGCGATACCTTGGGGTACAAGTGGTACTAATCCTGGGATAGATTCTATCGCTGGAGGGTATGGCGTAATAGCTCCTAATAAAAATATAGGATTAGAAATACAGGTAAATGATGCAACTAACACTAGTGGAAGAGCTGCACAATATTCATGGTTTAATGGTAGTACTGATCCATATGAGAATCCAAGTCAATTTGCAGAAGCAACATTAACGACATGTACAGCTCCGCCAATAGTAGTTTTACCAACTGCAACAGCTATTACGGCTACAGGCGCAACATTAGGTGCAACCGTAACATCAAGCGGAGATGCTCTTTTAACAGCACGTGGTACAGCATATACTGCCAGTCCTGATAATTCAGCTTCCGGCAATACTTTAGCAGAAGGTGGTACAGCTGTTTCAATATATTCTGGCCCGGCACGTACAGGACTTACACCGCAAACAAAATATTATTATTTAGGTTATGCTACCAATGCCAACAACGAAACTGGTGTTAGTACTATCGACAGTTTTTATACCTTATCTCAAATACCAACAGTACAGCCAACATTAACAGCTGCAGCTTGTACGCAAATGGTATTGAACTGGACACCGGTAACTTTCCCTCCTGTTGGACAGGCAACACAAACAGGTTATCTTGTTATACGTTCAGTGGCTCCTACTGTTCCGACAACAGCAGGTATTTCAACAAGAATAGCAACCGTACAAAGTGCTTTACCGGCTGGCGATACTTTGGTAACTACTATAAATAGCGGAGCCATTACTACATATACTGATGCTACTGCGAAAACAGGAATCACATACAATTACATATTGGTGCCATTTACATGGGATGGCGTAACGGCTGACTCTACATATAATTATTTTGTTACAGCACCTGCTAATGTTTCAGCAAGCATCGGTACTGGTTTAGCGGCTCCTACTGCCGTTGCAGGGTCACAACCTACTTGTACTGTATCAACTGGTTCAATTAATATTACTCAGGTTGTTGGGATCACTTATAGCATTGATGGCAGTAATTATTTCCTTGCCTCTGATCCTACATTTACAGCGTTACCAGCTGCAACGTATAACGTTACAGCAAAAAATGCTGCAGGATGTATTTCGCTGCCTACGCCTGTAACAATCAATCCTGCACCGGGTGCTCCATCAGCTCCTATTGCAACACCAACACAACCTACTTGTACAACGAGTACAGGTTCAATTGCTATTACTCAGGTTGCTGGTGAAACGTATAGTATTGATGGCACTAATTATTTCCTTGCTTCTGATCCTACCTTTACAGGATTAGGAACTGCCATTTATAACGTTTCATCAAAAAATGGTAGCGGTTGTATATCATCATCAACTACACCGGTAACGATCGATACCATTCCTACAACATTACCGTTGCCTACAGTGGATTCAACGCAACCTACCTGTACGGTATCAACTGGGTCTATCGCAGTGACCAGCCCTGCTTCAGGGGTAACCTATAGTTTTGATAATGGCGCTACGTATGGGGCTTCGGCAACTGTATCTGGTCTTACAGCCAACACAAATTACCAGGTGGGTGTTGAGAACGGTACTTGTAAATCAGCTTTTGTTTCGGCTACCATTGATACAATTCCTACAACGTTCCCATTACCTACGGTTGATTCAACGCAACCTACCTGTACGGTATCAACTGGGTCTATCACAGTGACCAGCCCTACTTCAGGTGTAACTTATAGTTTTGATAATGGCGCTTCGTACGGTGCTTCGGCAACTGTATCTGGCCTTACAGCTAATACAAATTACCAGGTGGGTGTTGAGAACGGTACTTGTAAATCTGCTTTTGTTTCGGCTACCATCGATACAATTCCTACAACGTTCCCATTACCTACGGTTGATTCAACGCAACCAACCTGTACGGTATCAACTGGGTCTATTACAGTAACCAGCCCTGCTTCAGGCGTAACTTATAGTTTTGATAATGGCGCTTCGTATGGTGCTTCGGCAACTGTATCTGGCCTGACAGCCAATACAAATTACCAGGTGGGTGTTGAGAATGGAACTTGTAAATCTGCTTTTGTTTCGGCTACCATCGATACCATTCCTACAACATTCCCATTGCCTACGGTTGATTCAACGCAACCTACCTGTACGGTATCAACTGGGTCTATTACGGTAACCAGTCCTGCTTCAGGCGTAACCTATAGTTTTGATAATGGTGCTTCGTATGGTGCTTCGGCAACTTCAACGAATTTACCAGCTAATACAAATTACCAGGTTGGTGTTGAGAGCGGTACTTGTAAATCAGGTTTTGTTTCGGCTAGCATCGATACAATTCCTACTGTACCTATTGTTAGTATCACCGATAGTAATATTGATACAACAATAAATCCTGGCACGCAAATAACATTGTATGGAACAAGCAATCCGGTTGGTACTTCATACGCATGGACAGGATCTCCTTTAAATGTAGATACGCCAAGCGATTCAACGACTACCGTATCGCCTGCTGTTACCAGCACCTATACTTTAACAGTACAAACAGCGGCCGGATGTTCAGGTTTTGCACAAAAGACGATCAATGTAAACGGGGGATGTACACTTACTATTCCAAATGCGTTTACACCAAACGGAGATGGCATCAACGATATATGGTTCATCAGCAGCGGAAGTGGTTGTTTCTCGAACCTTTCTGTAGATGTTTACAATCGTTGGGGTAGCTTGATTTATCATTCCGATAATTATAGCAATACCTGGGATGGAACATACCAGGGCCACCCGGTACCGGATGCCACATACTATTATGCTGTTACAGCAAAAGGAGTTAACGTGATCCGCACAGTAAAAGGAAGTGTAACCATTCTTAGATAAAATTATCCAGTAACAATAGCCGCTACAAAAAGTGGCTATTGTTATTCATTATACATGAAATAATTAAGTGTCTTTATAATAAAAACAAAATATTATGCGAATTAAATTATTACTCTCTGTTATGTTTTTTTGCCTCTTTGCAATAGCTGCAAAAGCGCAACAGATATTTGAAATCAGCCAATATATGCAGCATAGCTTTCTGTATAACCCTGCTGCTGCCGGTGCTGCTGATGAGCCTTCTATCGGAGGTGTATACAGATCTCAATGGTCTGGCATTGACGGTGGCCCAAAAACAGTATTACTTTTTGGAGATAAATACTTTGAAAAACAAAAAGTAGGTGTGGGTATAACGCTATATAATGACGTAACAGGACCAACAAGTCGCACAGGCGGACAGGTGGCTCTTTCATACAGCATCGATTTTCAAAATGGTAAACGCTTAATGTTTGGCCTTGCAGGGCGTTTGTTAGAATTCAGTGTAGACAAAAGTAAATTATCGCTTTATCAAGCTAATGACCCTTTACTGGCAAGCTCGGGAAATAAACTTACAGGAGATGCTGATGCAGGTATCTACTATAAATCTCCTACATTAAATGCAGGTATTTGCGCTGATCAGCTTATTCAATCAAAACTGAATCTGATCGACGGATCAAAAACACCGGGCCAATTATACAGTCATTATTATTTATCTGCGGATTACCACATAAAAATTGATGAAGACAATGTGTTGATACCAAATGTGCTTTTTCAATACCTACCTAATGCCCCAATGGAATTTTTAGGCGGGATGAGATTGGAATATGCTGATCTATTGTGGATTGGATTTAGTTACCATTCTCAACAAAGCTTCACTGCTTTTGCAGGTTTTAAAATTAACCATACATTGGGTATTGGTTACGCTTATGAATTGTACAACACGCCGATCAGTTTATTTGATGGCGGTGGTGGTGCAGCAAATGAATTGATGTTGAAATATTACTTTCACCCGAAAGCTCCGAAAGTAACAGCCATAGATCCACTATAAAATATACTATTCGCAAAATAAAAAGGATGATTCTTTTCGAATCATCCTTTTTATTTTATTTACTGTCTGAACCGTTAATCAAAAGAATCAGCTTCAATCAATGGTTCAGAAATATTTCAATTATACATCTTACCCGGATAAGCATCCAATGCCTTTTCCAAACAATCCATCGCAGCATTAATGGCTTCCGTATTTAATACATAGGCTAAACGAACCTCTTTGATACCCAAACCAAATGAACTGTAAAACCCCGTACCCGGCGCTAACATCACTGTTTGATTATTGTAAGAAAAATCCTCCAATAACCATTGACAGAATTTATCAGAATCATCGATCGGTAATTTTGCAATTACATAAAACGCACCGCCCGGATTAGGGCAATAAACACCCGGTATCGCGTTCAATCTTTTTACGATGGTATCTCTTCTTAATTTATATTCTGCTTTTGTTTCTTCGAAATAATTTTCCGGCAGATCGACGGCTGCCTCTCCTAAGATCTGGCCAAAGCCCGGCGGACTTAATCTTGCCTGTGCAAATTTCATGACGGTACTCAGGATAGCTGTATTTTTTGTGATCAATGCACCGATCCTTGCTCCGCAGGCACTGTAACGTTTGCTGATGGTATCTATTAAAACAATATTATCATCTACATCTATCAAGTGCATTGCACTGTAATGATCACCATCATAACAAAATTCACTATACGCTTCATCAGAAAAAAGATACAGGTTATGTTTCTTTATCAGTTTTTTTAAAGATGCCATTTCTTCTTTACTATACAAATAACCTGTGGGGTTATTCGGATTGCAAATAAGGATCGCTTTTGTATTTGGCGTGATCGCTTTTTCAAATGCTTCGATCGGCGGCAATGCAAAACCCGTTTCGATATGAGAAGTAACCGGTATAACTTTTACACCTGATTCAACAGCATACCCTTCGTAACAAGCATAAAATGGTTCGGGAATAATTACTTCATCCGTAGGATCAAGACAAGCCATAAATGCAAATAAAATGGCTTCACTTGCTCCTGTTGTTACAACGATCTGGTCTGTATTGACATGAATATTTTGTTTGCCATAATACTGCACTAATTTTTTGCGGTAACTTTCATTACCGGCACTATGGCTATATTCCAAAACTCTTAATGTATTATTACGAACAGCCTCCATGGCTTGCGCGGGTGTGGCAATATCAGGTTGCCCTATATTAAGGTGGTATACTTTTATTCCTTTTGATTTAGCCGCATCCGAAAATGGCACTAATTTACGTATCGGCGAAGATGGCATTTGCTTTCCCCGATTGCTGATTGATAACATAGGGCGCAAAGATAATAAATTGCACTATGAATTATCAGTGATTTAGCTAATTAGATTGGCTGATTATTTTAAAACTATCTCCGTCAAAAAGCCCCAGATCACTCAGTTTTAAATGAGGAATAACCAATAAGGCCATAAAAGAAAGTGTCATGAAGGGTGATGATAAGGTTGAACCTAATTCGTCTTTTACCATTTTATCTATTGCCGTATATGAAGCCGCTACTTTATAGCCGTCATCATTACTCATTAATCCTGCCACCGGCAAGCCTAAAACCATATTTACAGACTTGCCAACTGCACTCACACCACCCTGTTCTTTTATAACAAGATTTACAGCTTTACAAATACTTTCATCATCCACACCAACAGCAATAATATTATGACTATCGTGTGCTACTGTAGATGCAATAGCGCCATGCTTCAAACCAAAATTTTTCACAAATGCTTTTGCGACCGGTGCATTTTTATAGCGGTTCACTACTACTATTTTTAAAATATCATTCGCCACATCCGATACAATTTCTCCATTGATTATTTTTGGTTGTACGTTTATTTTATTCGTGATCAATTGTCCATCCAATGCTTCAATAACATTGATTGAAGAAACAGTAGCTGGTATTTTAAAATCAGTTACCTTTTTTTCAGTACAATTAAATTGATTGATGACTGTTGATCTTTTACTAATGATCAGTGATTTTCCATTTGCTGCAACCAGCTCTCCGTCAATATATGTTTGTATAATCTTAAAATCTTTCAGGTCTTCAGCTACAATAAAATCTGCATTATCTCCTACCCTTAGCAAACCTACGCCAGTGCTGTAATGCAATACAGGATTGATACAGGCTGATTGTAATACTTTGTACAGGTCAATTCCCTGAGCAACAGCTCTTGCGCATAGTTGATTGATATGTCCTTTTACCAAACTATCCGGATGCTTATCATCACTGCAAAACATCATCATTGCATAATGATCATGCATCAAGCTGATCAATGCATCGAAATTTTTTGCAGCACTGCCTTCTCTTATCAGGATCTTCATGCCGTATTGTAATTTGTCTAACGCTTCTGCTGCCGTAAAACATTCATGGTCTGTGCTCATACCAGCATCGATGTATTGCTTGGCTTGTTCTCCCCTTAAACCCGGTGCATGCCCATCAACAGGTTTATTGTATTTTTTTGCTGAAGCAATTTTTTGCAATACTTCTTTATCACCAAATAAAACACCGGGGAAATTCATCATTTCGCTCAGGTACTTTATTTCTTCTTTTTGTAATAACTTATCTACATCAGTCGCATTGACTGCAGCACCTGCCGTTTCAAATATTGTTGCAGGTACACAACTCGGCGCACCGAAATTGAATTTGAAAGGGACTGTTTTTCCATTATCGATCATAAACAATACACCTTCCATGCCGCATACGTTAGCGATCTCGTGCGGGTCGCTGATGGTACTAACGGTGCCGTGTACAACTGCCAGCTTTGCGAATTCGCTTGGCACCAGCATTGAACTTTCTATATGTACGTGCGCATCTGTAAATCCGGGAAGAATGTAGGGCTGATCAGCCGATACGGCTTGTAATTTATTGATAGCCTGTATTTTACCATTTTTTACCTCGATTTCGCCGTAAAAAATGGATTTATTAAAAATATCTACTATATTTCCACTTATCTTTTGAATCATAGTTACCCTTTTAAGCTTACGTTGAAGATACTTGATAAACGGAAAACAGGAACAAAATTTGTTTCCTACATTTGAATTGCTATATATTAAATTCGATTGCTATAACTTTTAAAAAAAGTAAAATGAAAAACTTAATTCCTCTAGGATTGCTCGTATTATTTTTAGTTGCTGCACAATTTTCATCGGCACAAACGGTAGATGATGTTATTGCGAAATACATAACTGCCCGCGGCGGAAAAGATAAATTAGTAGCAGTAAAATCTATTTACATGGAAGGTATCAGGCAAATGATGGGCACCGATCATGTAGTAAAAGTTACAAAAGAACAAAACAAATTAAGCAGGATAGATTTTGAAATGGGTACACAAACCGGATTTACAGTAGTGACGCCAACTGAAGCCTGGTTCTATATTCCGTTCCGTTCGCCTAATCCTTTTCCTTTACCCGCAGATGCTGTTGCCGGAATGCAGACTGACCTTGATATTGCCGGCCCCCTAGTTGATTATGCAGCAAAAGGACATACCGTAGAATTGCTGGGCAAGGACACCACTAATGGAGATTCCTGCTATAAAATAAAGCTGACCGCTAAAAACGGAAAAATTATTTATTACTGGATCAGTACTAAAACAAACCTGTTGGTTGCATCTGCCCAAACAAGTAGCGGTATGTTTGGTTCCAGCAGTAAAAAAGATCCGAATGCCCTGATCATAACATTCTATAAAGATTATAGTTCGGTGAACGGCATCCAATTTCCGCATACAATCACGATCAAAACTACCAGCGGCGAAAACGGTGGTGGCGGTTCAACAACATTTGATGTGATTCAGCTTAATTCACCTGTTGATTCATCTATGTTCAAGCATACGCCCGTAGTAACACCGGCTCAATAGGCCGAAAACCCGGCCAAACATATTTTTTAAGCCTGTTCCCCTATGGAATAGGCTTTTTTTTTACTCTAATCCTTCGTATATTTGTACCTCTTTTTTAATTAATAAAAATCAACCTTAACACATGAGTACAGTAAAAGTTGCCATCAACGGTTTTGGTCGCATCGGCCGTTTAGTATTTCGTCAGATATACAATATGAAAGGCATTGACGTAGTTGCAATTAATGATCTTACAAGTCCGGCAGTATTGGCCCACTTATTAAAATATGATAGCGCACAGGGTCGTTTCGACCAAAAAGTAACTTCAACTGAAAACTCAATTATTGTTGACGGACATGAAGTTAAAATATATGCTCAAAGAGATCCGGCTCAAATTCCTTGGGGAGCACATGGTGTTGATGTAGTAATTGAAAGCACCGGTTTCTTTACAGATAAAGATAAAGCTGCTGCACACATTACCGCTGGTGCAAAAAGAGTAGTGATCTCTGCTCCTGCAACAGGTGATTTGAAAACAGTCGTTTTTAATGTTAACCACAATATCCTGGATGGTAAAGAAACGATCATTAGCTGTGCAAGTTGTACAACCAACTGTTTGGCACCAATGGCTAAAGTATTGAATGACAAATATGGCATCAATCAAGGTATCATGACTACCATCCACGCATACACGAACGATCAGAATACTTTAGATGCGCCGCATCCAAAAGGTGATCTTCGCCGTGCAAGAGCTGCTGCTGCCAACATCGTTCCTAACTCAACTGGCGCTGCTAAAGCAATTGGTTTAGTATTACCGGAATTGAAAGGTAAATTAGATGGTAGTGCACAACGCGTTCCAACTATCACCGGTTCATTAACTGAATTAGTGAGTGTATTAAATAAAACGGTTTCTGTTGAAGAGATCAATGCAGCTATGAAAGCAGCTAGCAACGAAAGCTTCGGTTATACAGAAGACGAGATCGTTAGCTCTGATATCATCGGTAGTCATTTCGGTTCTTTATTTGATGCAACACAAACTAAAGTATTAACTGTTGGAGATAAACAACTGGTTAAAACTGTTAGCTGGTACGATAATGAAATGAGCTATGTATCTCAATTGGTACGTACTGTTCATTATTTTGCAGGCCTAATTAAATAATAATTAACTGTAGGGGAATGATTGGGCCAAAGCCCGAACATACTATATCTTGTAACCCCCGACTTAAGTCGGGGGTTATTTAATAATACAATGCCAATGGAACTTTTGGACCAACTTCATTAATTGATAAAAAGATAATAAACCAATATGAGCAAATTTTCAAACCACAATTTTAAAGGCCAGAAAGCCCTTATCCGCGTTGATTTCAACGTTCCATTAGATGATAAATTTCATATCACTGATGATACTAGAATGACAGCCGCTATACCAACCATTAAAAAAATATTAGCCGATGGCGGTAGTGTAATTTTGATGAGCCATTTCGGTAGGCCAAAAGATGGCCCTACTGACAAATACTCTTTACACCATTTAGTTCCTCATTTATCTAAATTATTAGGTACACCTGTTTTATTTGCAGATGATTGTATCGGAGAACAAGCTGTAAAAAAATCAGCTGCACTTTTACCAGGACATGTTTTATTATTAGAAAACCTACGCTTTCATAAAGAAGAAGAAAAAGGCGATGAAACATTTGCAGAAAAATTAAGCAAGTTAGGCGACGTATATGTGAATGATGCATTTGGTACCGCGCACAGGGCACATGCTTCAACAGCAGTGATCGCGAAATTTTTCCCTGCGGATAAAAAAATGTTTGGCTTACTAATGGAAGGTGAAGTAACGAGCGCAGAAAAAGTATTGCATGGCGCTGAAAGTCCTTTTACCGCAATTATTGGGGGCGCAAAGGTTTCGGATAAAATATTAATTATCGAAAATTTATTGCAAAGAGCCAATAACATTATCATTGGTGGCGGTATGGCGTATACTTTCTTAAAAGCACAAGGCAATGAAATCGGAAGCAGCTTATGCGAATTAGATAAATTAGATCTTGCCAATGATATTTTAGCGAAAGCAAAAGCAAAAGGCGTAAAGATCTGGTTACCGGAAGATAGCGTGGTAGCTGATAAATTTGCAGCCGATGCCAACACTAAAATAGTTGATAATAACAATATCGAAAAAGGCTGGATGGGATTGGATATAGGTACTAAAGCGGTAACTGCTTTTAGTGATGTAATTAAAAACAGTAAAACCATTTTATGGAACGGCCCGATGGGTGTGTTTGAAATGGAAAAATTTCAAAACGGAACTAAATCTATCGCATTGTCAGTAGCTGCTGCAACTGCTAAAGGAGCTTTCAGCTTAGTTGGCGGTGGCGATAGCGTAGCGGCGGTTAACCAGTTTCACTTAGCCGATAAAGTTAGCTATGTGTCAACAGGTGGTGGTGCTATGTTAGAATATTTTGAAGGCAAAACCTTACCCGGTATTGCAGCGCTTAAATAATAATATAACTATAATATCAAAAAATGTCACGGTTTTACTGTGACATTTTTGTTTGGTAGAACGCAGATTGTCATGATTTTGATGATCCATCTGAATAACCTTAATAATTATAAAAATCAGCATTCTATCCATTCCAGCAATTTTGTCAGCCAAATAACCAAGGCACTTTATTTGATATTGGTAAAAGCATTATATTTAATCTTATAAACAAAACATACAATGAAAAATCCAGTATTATTAATAATCTTAGCTTTTGTAGTAATCATCGGCTTTTGGGGTTGCAGCGGTTACAATGGTTTAGTTAGCCAGGATGAAACCGTTAAGAACGCATGGAACGATGTACAGGCAGAATATCAAAATCGTTCTGACCTTGTTGGTAATTTAGTGAACACAGTAAAAGGTGCGGCCAATTTTGAACAAAAAACACTAACGGATGTTGTTGAAGCAAGAGCAAAAGCTACAAGTGTGAATATTGATGCTAACAATTTAACTCCTGATAAAGTGGCACAGTTTCAGGCTGCACAAGGACAATTAAGTGGTTCATTAAGTCGCTTGTTAGCTACGGTAGAAAATTACCCTACGCTTAAAGCAACTGATAACTTCATGAGACTACAAGGCCAATTAGAGTCGATCGAAAACAACATCAAGAATGCAAGAAAAAATTTCAATGATGCGGTGAATACTTACAATACCAAGGTAAGATCATTCCCTACTAATATCATTGCAGGCTTTGCAGGCTTACATGAAAAAGAAGGATTCAAAGCAGACGAAGGCGCAGCAAAAGCACCGCAAGTTAATTTCTAAGCTGTACAACGATGAAGAAAAGTAGTGTAATCATTATTGCAGTAATAGTTATTTTGGCCGGTTGGTTTATTGTACAATATAACTCCCTGGTGACAGAAGATGAGCAGGTGAAAAACAAATGGAACGAAGTGCAAAATTCATATCAAAGAAGAATGGATCTTGTTCCTAGTTTAGTAAATGTGGTAAAAGGTTTAACCAATTATGAACAAACGACATTGGTGGAAGTTACTGAAGCAAGATCAAAAGCTGCATCCGTAAACGTTACCAATATTTCAGCGGATGCATACAACCAACAGGCCGCTGCACAGGATGCATTAGCTGCTTCGTCGAATAAATTATTAGTGACCGTTGAAAAATATCCTGAACTGAAAGGAACAGCTGCTTTCAAAGGATTACAGGTGCAATTGGAAGGAACGGAAAGAAGAATAAAATTTGCCCGCAAAGATTTCAATGCGGCAGTAAATGAGTACAACTCTAGCGTAAGATCTTTTCCTACAGATATAGTTGCGGGTATTACAGGTTTTCACTCAGAAGATGGTTTTCAGGCAGATGCGGGTACTGATAAATCTGTAGAAATAAAATTTTAATCAATAACTATGGCGCTATTTTCTCTTTTTAAAAAGAAAGCTTTTTTTTCTGCAGACGAACAGAAAGTAATAGTAGCTGCAATTACCGCAGCTGAAAAAGAAACAAGCGGAGAAATAAGAATTTTTGTTGAAAGCAAAAATTCATTCGTTGACCCGTTAGATAGAGCTAAAGAAGTATTTGCCAAATTACACATGCAAAAAACAAAGCACCGAAATGCGGTGCTTTTGTATATGGCTACTGACCATAAAGAACTCGCGCTTTTTGCCGATGAAGGCGTTTACACAACATTAGGAAAAGCATATTGGGAAAGTGCCGTAACAAAAATGATCACACATTTTGTTGGAAATAATATTGTCACCGGTGTTGAACAATGCATAAAAGAGATCGGACAAACATTAAAAGAAAAATTTCCTTTTGATCCATCGGATGATCACAATGAATTATCGAACGATATCGTTTTTGGAAAATAAGCTTGTTACAAATACACTAATAAATATTTACACCTAGTTAATGAAAAAGATCTTCTCCATATTTTTATCGCTTTTTATTAGTGTAGTGACTTTTGCACAAACAAGTTTTGATGTCAATAGTTTATTGAACGGACATACAGGAACCAGTCTTGTAACGGATTATTCAAATATCTTAACCGCTGATCAAAGCCAGGCACTTGAAAGTAAGTTAGAAGCTTTTGATGACACCACTTCTACTCAAATAGCCGTTATCATTGTACCGAGCATTGGTGAAAATGATATTACAGATCTGGCTACAAAAATAGGTATAGCCTGGAAGATTGGTGGAAAGGCCAATAACAATGGCGTAGTATTATTGATCTGCACAGATCCTGACAACCATAAATTAAGTATTGCTCCGGGCAATGGCTTGGAGGGCGCTTTGCCCGATGTTACCTGTAGCGAAATTATTGATGACGTGATCGTACCGAAATTTAAAAGCAATGATTATTATCGTGGAATTGATGATGGTACTGATGCTATTATACAGGCGACAAAAGGCCTGTACAAAGCACCAGCCGGTTACCACCAGGATGGCGGTAGTGGCATTAGTATCTTTAAAATAATTTTTATCATTATCATCATTATCATTTTTCTGGCCGCACGTGGCGGTGGAGGCGGTGGTAGTTTTTTAGGCGGACTTCTTTTAGGCAATGCCTTAGGCGGAGGGTTTGGTGGTGGCCGTGGCGATTCCGGTGGCGGAGGGTTTGGTGGCTTTGGCGGTGGTGGTTTCGGTGGTGGCGGAGCAAGTGGCAGCTGGTAATAGATTCTTACCATTATCTCACATTACATTCTATATTTGCAAACTATTATCCAGGCCTCGTAGTACAATGGATAGTATAAGAGTTTCCGAAGCTCCAGATTCAAGTTCGATTCTTGACGAGGCCACATCCATAATCATTGAAGACATGCGTTTTTTGATTACATAAATTTTTTAATTATTTAAAGCACACTCTATTTGTTTCCTATCCGCCTTACTTAAATATTGCTTTGCAATTCTATTTTCAGGTTTTCTGTCAAACGTATACAATGCCACCAGGAAAAACCACTCTAATGGCTTCATTAAAATATAGATACAATCAGAAACAAACTTGTTATTAAAAATGCCGTAATAACGATGAACAACATCTCCTACTTTATTATATTGTTTTCTAATAACCTTGTGTGCAAATGGTAATCTTTCCTGCAACAGATCTTCGAAAGCATTTGAAACAAGCAATTGCCTGTTACAAATAATATTACGGCCATTTCTTATGCCAAGTCTTTGTGGCTTAACAACGGCTGTATGCCCGTTTGCTGCAACTGAACAAAGATAATGGCCTCCGCATTCTACATTATCACATTGATAATCCCATTTTGAGAAGCCATGTTTATAGGTATCGGTAAAAGCCCTGATGAGAGAATCTGGTTTTTGTCCGGCTAATAAAAGTATGGCGGTTATTAGAATTAATACGGGCAGACAAATAACCAGAATGACAGGAAATTTTACAATGGGCCGGAGATTCAATATTTTAAAAGCAATGTTTTCAAACCTTCCGGTTGAATTAAATGTTGCCTGTTGTGCATATACAATAAATAATTGTTGGTTTTTAACCATCACCAGGATCGCTAAAAGTATGATCGGCATATTACCAGCCATGGCCATCGAGATGTCTTTCGTTTGAATGCCGATAAAGATGTTTAAGACGATCCCTATCACAAGTAAAGTGGTAACAATAATCTCTATAATCGGCGTAGCAATTTTTTTCCGATAGCTCGAATAAAAATAAGCTACTAAACAAAGCACCATTAATACCTCCATCGTTAACTGATGATCAGGTGAAAAAACGGCACTGTCGCCACAACAATCATTTTTATCTCCAAAGCCCGCGTACAATAATGGCAGAAGTATAAATGTAATAGGCTCTATTATCCTTAAAATAGCAACATGTACAATTCGCCTTCCTGAAAATAAGAACCCTACAAAATCAATAAGTGCAACGATTGCAGGTAATCCTAATAATATTAATATTACAATAAATCCAGGCATAGAAAAATAGTTTTAGTGTGTTTTATACAATGGTATTATTTAATTGAATCGTTTAATTTTTTCATTCTTATCGCAAAAAGAAACAAGCTACACAAAATGATAAACTCTCCTATTATAAAAGCTCCCCAGTTATAAGTAGTCGGTACATATTTACAGATATTAGTAAACAATGAGCCGCTACCGGATAATGTCAGTATATTATTTGAATTCGGTTCGGCAACAATATAACCGCAATAATTCTGCATAAAAGAAAACAAGACGATCAGGCATCCTGTGATAAACAATAACCATTCTTTTTGTATCAAGCTTGTATTGCAGTCTTTTATATCAAAATAAATGATCGTGAATGCGAGCAGTATCATTGTTATAGAAATGATACAAGGTGCCAAAACAGGGCCTAACCAGGGTACAGGAATTAAAAATAAAATATCCCAGGTAAAAAATGATGCGGGCCAGTTGATGAATAGTTTTAAAAAAACATAATAGAAAAGATCCCATATCGCAAAACAATAAATGAAAAAGGCAAATTTCTGCGCGCTGGTTCTCCCAGCCAGTATACCAATGCCTGCCAGCATAATAATGGTGGCCGCTTCTCTCAAGAATTCTATCAATGCAATATTCATATCGATAGGAATTAAGGGAAACGAAAACCCTCCGGGATAATATAATTTTCTCATGTAGATAACAACGGCTGTTTCCATAAATCCCATGGCGATACTGAATATTGTCAGCCATGTAATTTTGTGTAGGTATGCTTTCATGAATTATATGATTGTAACGTTTTTGTAAAAAACCAAAGTGAACAACAACTTACTAAAAAAATATGCATGACAATAATAAGGATAGCCCATTTATCATCATTATTCATTGCCGAAGAATAAATCGAAAAAAATATTATTCCAGAAGGTATAGTTACGATAGGGCAATATCGTGTAAGCAATTCTTTAAAAGAAGATCTATTGACATGCTCTTTATCGAGAAGGCAAATCGGCAAATACAAAAACATGCTTAAAAGCGTGAGAATTATTCCATTCATAAATATTCCTACGCCGATTATTATTATTATCGGTGGACCTATTTCATCTTCCAGTATATGCTTATTTAAAAGGCATAACGTTACAGCACTGATCAATCCACCGATAAAGCCAGCTCCAAATCCTGCTATGAATGCATATAATTTTTTGGTCATACTATTGATTGATTTTTGTTTGAGGTAAATGCTCTTGCAGTAGTGCTAATTCCTGTGCACCGATATCATCTATTTGAAGTGTCTTCAGATTCTTTAACGCATATAAAGAACTATAGTCGGTTATTGAATTATTAGTAAGATTTAACGTTTGCAGATTGGTATGTATTTGCAGAAAATCAATATTACTAATGCCACAACCACGAAGGTCCAGATCCGTTAAAGAAGGGAAATACTGAAGTAGCTTTGTATCACATTTAATATTACTAATATTAAGTGTGATCATTTTTTCGAAAATATTTGCCTTTTGTAACCGGGCAAAAACTCGTGCGTCATCCAATGTCCATGATCGCCAATCTGCATGATCATATGTTTGCAAAAAGTAAAATGAATTTCTATTTAGCTGTTCTTCGAAATCAGTATTACTTGTCTCTCCGTATGATTCATCATTCAGGCTGTCTTTATCATCATCCAAAACAATAGCTCCAATCTTATTATTGATATGATTCTCCAAAGCAAATAAAGTAGGCAGATTAGTGGTGGATAATGTGAGCAAATAACTTCTCTCTACAAAGTGCGATTTATGAATATTAAAACGAGTGATAATGGCGTCCCAATTAATAAAACAGCTCATCACCAAAACACCATAAAATAACCAGCCATTGATCCTGAATAAAAAATTATTACTTTTTAATTTCAGTATTTTAAAAAATGTTGTGCCCAATCCAAGAATGGTGAGAAACAAATAAACATATACGCCGATCCTTTTATAAGTAAGTCCGTATTCGTGGATGTAAGTCATATTCTTACACATAGTGGCTATCAGCATAAAGGCATTTTGAATGATCCAGCAATAGGCCAATAGTTTTATTCCTTTATTCTTTTCATAAAAATTAAGGGAGCCGCGGAAATAGAATAATATGATCGCGATAGCAGTTATCACTGAAACAATGATCGCTCCTATTCCCTGATGAACAAATTGCGAATAGGTAACACCTGCAGGAAGGTGCCCATTACCAAATAAAAAATTGATATCCAATGCATTTACAACCAGCAACAAAATGTTCAACAAAGAAAATAATACGATTCCTGAAAAATTCTCTTCGCTGATATTTATTTGTTTACCCAGTATAATGGCTGTTTCCTTTTTATTAACAGGCAAGTCGTTGGATACGTTCTCATCAATGATCGCGATCGATCGTATCTTTTTATGGTAAAAGAAACCGTACAGTAATAAGAAGCCGCCGAAAGCAAAAAATATCCAATCCCATGATACAAAATCAAAATTTATTTTACCTGCCAATTCCTTAAATAAAGGATTTGATTGCTGGTATATAAAGAAAAAAAACAGGGTAATAATAACCGGTATAATGATCAGGAATGCTTTGCGGGACCAGCCATTGGTGCTAGGTGTACTGTTTTGCTTTCTTTCCATTCTATCAATAAAAATAAAAATCGGAGTTGAGCAATAAGAATAAAACGAAAAGATCAATGATACAATTACAGATGACCTGTCGTTTAGGCTAATCGCCGATAAAAGGCTTAAAGAAATGATATTGGCAATTACCGAAAGTTCATTCCCATAAAACGCGACGAATACCGCTGAGCACAGGCTACCTGTTGCAGCTAACAACCAGGACCCGTTTCTTATCAATGAATTACTTCTGATATACACTGCAGCTACTAAAGTAATAGTAAAGATCAAAAAATTTATTCCCGCTTGTTGCTGGTAGAACAGGAAAGTGTACAGTGTGACGCTAATTGCTAATAACCAATCATTCTTTTTCATAATTATAATTTTAATTTCTTTTTGAGGTAATATTTTCCAGGGTAATAATATTTTTATAGCATATATATAAAGGAATGAATCCAAAAATTCCGAAAGAACAATCGATCAATTGCCAGAACAGAGGAATACCCCTTATTGAACCACAAATAAGCGCTAGTGGAAAAACCATTACGCAGGCGATCATTCCAAATTGTATCACCCATATGTTTTTTACAGGGTCTTTTAACGGGCCGATAAAAACTGTTGCGATAACAATATGAGCAAAGGCCAGCCAATCTGTTCCATAAGACAAGTAAGGATATAAACGATTGCTCTCTTTGATCGCTATGTACACGCTTTGTATCCATTGTTGCAGAAAAAATGGTGCATGTGTTGATGCCTGTGAGAGTATTGATAACTCCCACTCTAAAGGAAATGCGGTGATACCGCTCAATGCCAAAAAGATAATGAAGACCACGATCAGTATTCTTATTCTTTTTTTGAGTTGTTGTTCCATATTCTATTTTTAAAAGTTCTTTGAATTACAAAGTATAAAGGCAAAAAAAATTAATTTCTCTTTTTCAATATTTTTTCGAGGGCATCCAAATGATCGCTAAAAGCTTTTTTACCTGCTTTCGTGATCGCATAGGAAGTGTTTGGCCTTTTGCCCACGAATTGTTTTTTCACTTGTAAATAATCTGCTTTTTCAAGTGCGGTGATATGGCTTGCCAAATTGCCGTCGGTAATATTGAGTGTTTCTTTCATCGTTCCAAAATCTACCCAGTCATTTACCGTTAGGATAGACATGATGCCTAACCTTACCCTGCTTTCAAACGCCTTATTTAATTCTTCAAAATAATTTTTCATTTTTCGTACTTGAAGTACATCATCGCACCATAAAAAATATGTAATACCCCAAAACCCAGCGCCCAAAATATTAATCCATAACCAATATTAAACGCAGCCATCAGGCCCAAAATAATCTCGCAAATTCCTAAATACCGGATATCACTTAACGTATATTTACTTGCATTGATCAGCGCCAATCCATAAAATAATAAAGTAGCGGGAGCAACCAAACCAACTTCGCCATGGTATAATAAGGCTAAACAAAAGATGCCGCCTGCTGCCAAAGGAATAAACAAATTAATGAGCAAACGTTTTGCTGTATTATCCCAAATAGATTGTTCAGCACGTTTCGCTTTTCTAACAGTAAGAAAAATTCCTGTAGCTAAGGATGCAGCTAAAACACAACCGGCATTGATAATAAAAAAAGAATAGAAGTCTGCAGTTGATTCGGCAGAATGATAATAGCCCGTATCCGTTAGGCTAAGATTTAAATGGATGTAGGCAATAGTGGCACCGATAAGTGCAAATACGCCGGCAAATACACCCGATAAACCACTCAACGATATAAAGCGGGATGACCGTTCCATCAGAGAACGTATCTCGGTAATTGTTTCCAGATGATCTTGTTGTTTGCTCATACTCATATTATAAAAGTACTTTGAATTACAAAGGTAAGGCAATTTATAATATGATCCTTAAAAAATAAATACTTTTTAAAAGATTATTTTCCATTGAAATAACTCAAAATAGATTTGATCAATGATCTATAGGATACTAAAAGACCCTTTGAACTTAAAAAAGGTCGTGGCAGCTTTAGTAAGCTGCGCGTCTATCAGGATCTTTCCTGCTTCTGCCATGGAGAATTTATATTGCAGGTCAATTACGGGATTTTCCCTGGGATCAATGATCGTTAAAAATTTAATAGTATCCGCTTTGAGCAGATCCGTTTCCCGCCCAATAACAGTTTCAACGACCTCTTTAACCATTTGCATCATGCAAACACCCGGCACAACAGGATGTTCCGGAAAATGGCCTCCAAATATTTTGTGTGCGGCATTCAATTCGATTATGGTCTTAACCGCATTATCATTTATCTGCGGAGCAGAAAAAGAAAAAAAATCATTTTGTAACATTATCTTTCTATTCGTTTTAAACCAATATTAAATTTGAAATTTTGATGCGAGATACTGATCGTGTCCGGTACTCCATCAATGTAATTTTTCATGATCGCTTTTACAACCGGTTTTCGTTTCGATGAGATCTCCATACTCACCAGCTCGGTTCCTGTATTGTTAGTAACGTACGTATAGTAACCTTTTGTCTGTTTAAATATATAATAAGTAAGTGAATCATTTTTACGAATCGATACCCTGTTCGAATCCAATCCGCGCATCAGGATCAAATCAAAATCTTTACGCAATGTTTTTATCACCGGTTTTCTATTCATTTGTTTCAAAATAGAATACACCTTAAAGCTTCCATCAGCATTAAATCCAAAATCGAAAAAATTCAATCCCATCTGGCTGGCAAAAACAATCCTCGTACTACTGTCGGGCATTTTCTTTATCAACATCAATCCGCTTAAATTACCACCGATCTTGACTTCTACCTGCGTATTGTATAATGCAACCGATGCGCTTAATTTGAATTTTTGCAATACACTTATATCACCCGTTGTTTGGTGAAGGTTTTTGTAAGCCTTATTACAACTCAGTAAAATAAGCAGGCAACTACTTAATATAAAATAACGCATCCGGAAGAATTGTGTTCATTTCTTTATTAATAAACTTTATGATCGTATTATCACCCGAACTCTCGTTCATCTCAATACTTGAAACAGCATAATCTTTTTTATCAATAATGATATTGATCGTTGAGAAATAATCTTTCAGGTTTTTCGATACAGGAGACAGCTCCACTAAATAGCTTCCCTTATTTTCAAAAACTTTAGTAGAAAAATCAGGATTACTCAATGCAGTTCCCTGCACGCAATCAACCGTTATTTTATTGATCTGCTGAAAAAGCTTATTTGATTTTGTTGAAATGGTATTTTCTTTTTCCCCGTCTTTAATATATACTTTATCCTGATTGATGATCATGAGGTATTGAAAAGGCTGCGTGTATTCCATCCTTACCTGGTTATTCTTTTTGAACCAGAATTTTCCTTTAGAAGTAATTTTTTCTGATAACATGCTCAGGTTCTTTTCCTGGATGAAATCACATTTGATGGTCGTAGTTTTTTGCGCTGTTGCTAAAAACTGTTGTTTAAATATTGCAAGATCTGTTATAGCAGTATAACCGGCATGTTGCGCCTTTACCGAAAGGGCACAAATTATTGTTAGCAGTAGCAGAATTGTTTTACGCATATGGTTGTAAATGTAGCATTTTATCTAATCTGACTATTTCGTAATCTTGTTGTTTAACATATTGAATAAAGAGTGGCAGTATATTCAAGGTCGTTTCACTGGTATCATGAAACAAATAGATGGCCCCCGGTTGTAACGCTTTTGTTATCTTATTGAATAATCTTTTTTCTTCGCCGATGACCGTATCAAAGGAGCGAACACTCCACCCTATCGGAATATAATTACCCGCGATGATCGAATTTTTAATATTGGGATTTAAAACACCATATGGTGGCCTGAATAATTTTGGTTGTACTCCTATCAGGTCTTTCGTTATCGTATCCATTTGCTGAAGGTCTGCCATTACTTTTTTCGTAGCAAAAAGATCGAACCAGAAATGATGCGAATAGCTATGATTGCCGATGATATGCCCCTCCTGATGAATTTGCATCAGTATTTCTTCATTCCCTGCAATCCGGTTGCCAATGCAAAAAAAAGTGGCTTTGATATTGTGTCGCTGTAATACGTTTAAAATTTCCGGTGTAAACGAAGTAGCGGGACCATCATCAAAACTTATGGCTATTTGTTTTTTATCTGTTGCAGCCGAACAAATTACTTTGATAAAAAAATTTGAGCTGATATAATAACAACCATAAAATAAGATCAAAGAATAACAAATGAATAAACCGATATAAAAAAACGGAGAAATGCTGTGAGTAAAATTATATCCAACCAAAATGATCAGCAGTATAATAAAAGTAATATTGGTATTTTTGAAATTTAACATGCTGAAACCAATAATAAAGAATGATGTGTATTTTGATATTGATTATAGATCAATGCTTTTTTCAATTTATTGTTTGCTAGCTCTTTGCTTATAATGGCAGGTACAGTAGCCGTCTTAATGATGTTCGCCGCCAACCATAAAGCAAATCCTGTAGCAGTAGGATATTCGCCACAAAGATGTTTATAGTTAACCAAACTACTCTTATTAAATATAGATTGTTGTAATTGGGTATATACCTGATCATGTTTCATATCGCCGTTTCTGCCCGTTATGATCAGATCAATATCACTGATAGCAATTGATTGTGCCGATAGAAAAGAGAGTATCTGTTGTTCTGTTTCTTTAATCGTTGCAGGTTTATAAAAAGTGTGAATACTATCTAATACGGCATAATCATTGGTTGATGATTCATTGGCCAGTAAAAAAAAGGCCGAACCTTCACCGGCAATAGTTCCTTTTGAATTGGTTGTAAAAAGATCAAGATTGGAAATCGGCTCACGTTTATACAAGCCCATCCTGCTTAATATTGAATGGCTGATATTCGTGGTCTCATCAATCCCGCCAACTAACACATTGTTAGCTTCCCGCTCTGCCAACAACATCATACCATCCAACAAGGCACTTTCAAAAGAAAAACCTCTGTGCACAAATGCATTATTATAATTATGACATTGCACCATCAACGCGATCTGAGCTCCGATGGTATTATGAGTTGATTGTATAAAAGCGGTTGGTGTAAGCAGTTCTTCATTGTGCTCCACCATCTTCGTTAAAAAAACACCGGTATCTTCCAGACAACCATAAGCTGTTCCGGTAACAATTGCATCAGGCACACTAACGCCTGCTTCCTGCAGGCATTCCATTGCTGAGGCTACGCCCATTTTGATAATGCGGCTCATTCGGCGTATCAGCTTAGCATCAATAATTCCTTTGTAATCCGGTTCTATGCAGGTGAGGCGATTGCCTATATGTTTCACCGGTTCTATAAGAAATGACGGATGGCCGAATGAATGTTGTGGTGAAATATTTCCTGTAGACCGTATGTACGTTTTCATCTTATAATTTTGAAAAAATTAAGGATGAACAATTACCGCCAAAGCCAAATGAATTGGACATAACATTTTTTACCGCAACATTTTTTAAAAATTTCCTTTCGGGAACAAAAGGTAATTCAGGCATCGGCGTTTCTAACCGAAGGTTGGGATAAATGATCCCGTGTTTAATGGCTAACGCAGAAAAAACAGCTTCCAATCCCCCGCAAGCTCCCAGTGTATGTCCGGTAAAAGATTTTGTTGAACTCATTTTTGGATAACGATCCGCAAATAATCTTTTTATTGCCGTGCCTTCTGCAATATCATTATTCTGCGTTCCTGTTCCATGAAGATTTATATAATCAATATCCGATGGTTGTAATCCACTTTTTTTTAAGGCTCCTGTCATCGCTAAAAAAGATCCCGTTCCATCAGGTGAAGAAGCCGTCTGGTGATATGCATCGTTGGCATTGGCATAACCGCTTAACAAACAATAAGGCGTTTTTTTTAATGAGGCTGCTACTTTTTCTGATACTAAAACGACATAGCCTGCGCCCTCCCCTAAATTTAATCCTTTACGGTTTTCATCAAATGGCTTACAAAATTGTTGATCTAATATCATTAAGGTGTTAAATCCATTGAGTGTAAATTTTGTCAATGCATCTGTGCCACCCGCAATCACTACATCCAATTTATTTTGTTTGATCAATCTTGCTCCGAGAAAAATAGCATTGGCAGAAGAAGAACAAGCCGTGCTGATAGTAGTGATATAATTTTTAATGCCTAATTTATCCGCTACCAATTCCGTAACAGCACCGCATTCGTGGTTGACTACATTATGTAATTTACCTTTTGTATTATCAGCCAGAAATTCAGCAAAAAAATCTTCGCTCTTATCCATTCCTCCAACAGAATTGGCAGATATAAAACCCGTACGCAGAGAAGAAATATTTTCAATTGCGGCATCATCTACCGCTTCTTTTGCGGCGATCATACTTAATAATGCAGTACGACTTATAGCCGCAGGTAATCCGGCCCGTACGGCTAATTGCTCATTTGTTAATCTCACTTCTGCAACCGGTAACCGGTTACGATGAATTGTTTTCAAATTGTTGATATCACCAATGCCTGCCATTTCTGTTTCAAGTGCAGTAAGGCATTCTGCCACATTGTTTCCAATGGATGAGATCGCACCTACCCCTACTATAAAAACAGTTGAACCCATATTTATACATTCTTTGGCTGATGAGCCGTGATATATTCAGCCATCGTTTTTACAGACTTAAATACTTTCGGGCCATCCTCTGCGTTTGACAATTTGATCTGATAGTGCTGTTGTAATAAAACGATCAACTCGAGTGCATCAATTGAATCCAAGCCTAATCCTGCTACAAAAAGAGGTTGGTCATCGCCGATATCTTCCGGCTTTACATCTTGTAAATTTAGCTGTGCGATGATCTGCACTTTTAAGTCTGCAATTAATTTATCCATTTTATATTTCGTAAATTTTATTAATAGTCTCTTTTGTGAAATCCAATGAATTAGTATGTTTATTTTTTTCTACTAAAAACAAAACTGTTTTATACGCTGATCCCACTGCTTCAACCCAACCGCAAATACAAGCCTGCAAAATATCAGTAGCCAATAGGTTGCTTACATATTGTTGCATAAAACCTGCATCAAAATTTTCGCTGACAAAAAAAGCATTCTCGCCTTTTAAATGATACCTTATCGCTATTTCACCAATGACAATATTGGGTAGTGTATAGACAAACAAAGCAGGACTCGCCATCCCTTTCACCGTTCCAAAATATTTTATATCAGTATCCAAACTTGAATTGGCATTAGATAACACAATACCTATATCTTCCGCTTTATACGCCTCTATTTTAAAATCGTCTTTCAGTAAAACTTCTGTAGCCAGCAGCCCCAATTTACTCAATGCATCCATTTTATAGAACTTTGGATAATTCATTTCAAAGTGACGATAAGCAGCGATCAAAAATTCCGGCAAATCAATTTGCTTATCTTCAAATAATGATCGTCCGTTTTTATAAACAACATTATTGCTGATCGTACAAGTCCCGCTAATATATATATCCTTCGACAATTGATTTTATTTTATTTAGCTTCATTCATATCCGACATCCTTTTTTCAAAAGAGATCATTTTAGCCAATTTTGTTAATGCAGTCCCATGATCTTTTACATAGGGATTTTTCATATCCCAAACATATCCCGCTAAAACAGAACAGATCATATTCTTAATTTCCAGATCAGGCTTATCGGCAAAAAAGATAGTATCCAATGTTCCTTCATACCAGGCCATCACATAAGAGCGAAATGTATTTACACCTTGCATCACAGGTTCCATGTATTCTTTCTCCCAGTCAACCGATTCCCCTTTCAATTTACGAATTACCAGGTGAGCAGCAGTCTGACTCGAAACTGTTGCCAGTGTAACACCCGAAGAAAATATCGGATCTAAAAACTCTGTTACATTGCCTGTCAGCACAAATCCATCCCCATAAAATTTATCTGTGGTGCGAGACCAGGATTCTAAAATTTTAGGTTCAAATACTAATTCTACCTCTTTAAAACGATCACTGATATATGGTTGAGATGCCATTAACTCACGATATACCTCTTCGTCTGTTCCTTTATATTTTGTAAAAAATTCAGGATTGCCAACAAAGCCAAGCGATGTTATACCGTTTGAAAAAGGAATGATCCATATCCAGACACCGGGTGCATGCACTACGATAGTAATACGGTTTGGCTCTTCATCCAGCAATCGTTTTTTATCTACCGTATGTGCAAACAAAGCTTTTCGTCCAACTAAATTAGAAGGTTTATCCAAATTGAATAATCTCGGGATGACCCTGCCATAACCACTCCCATCAATAATGAAATTTGCTTCTATTTCGCTTTTATTACCATCAATATCTTCTATAGTTGTTACAGAATCAGCACCATTAAAAACAATATCCGTAACAGTAGTTTCATAACAAACTTCCACACCCATTTTCTCTACCGTATCTGCTAATGTCTTATCGAATTCTGCGCGAGGCACCTGCCATGTCCATTTCCAGCCAGGTGTAAATTGATCGGCAAAAAAGTAATCGCATACCTTTCCATCTTTTACAAACTTGGCACCAAATTTTTCCTGAAAACCTTTTTCTTTTATCGCATCTACAAAACCTGCTTCGGTAAGTGCTTCCATACAACGTGGCAATAAACTTTCACCAATAACAAAACGTGGAAATTTTAATTTCTCCACTATCTTAACCTTATAGCCTGCTTTGTTTACTATAGACGCAGCTACAGTTCCAGAAGGGCCTGCTCCAATAACAAGTACATCAACTTTTTCTCTTTTCATAATAAAGATTGTTGGCTAAATTATTTATTGTTTACTAAATATGAGCGCCGCGTTACAACCTCCAAACCCAGAAGCTGTCTTAAGGCAATGCTGTAATTTTTTTGATTGTAAGGTCGTAGTAATATTTAATGGATTGCTCACGCCGAGCTGTTCAAATCCCCTGCTGGGTAAAACAATATTCTCTTTCATTGATTGAATGGTAACAACCGATTCGATCAATCCGGCAGCACCCAATGTATGCCCGAAAAATCCTTTCAGGCTATTTACCGGAACAGTTTGCATATCCGCTAAAGTAATTGCTTTAGCTTCCATCTCATCATTGTAAACGGTTGCCGTGCCATGTGCCGAAATAAAATCAACATCTTTTGCAGCAACCCCTGCCGATTGCATCGCTTTTTTAATTGCCTGAAATAATTCTTCTCCCGTGCGCGACGGGCCCGAAATATGATTGGCATCGTTACTCACGGCACCACCGGTAATTTTTATATCGTCTGAATGATTTTTATTGATAGAAAGAATGATCGTTGCAGCACCTTCTCCCAAATTAATTCCGTCTCTTGCTGCATCAAAAGGTTTACACTCGCCTTCGCTGATAGCCTGAAAAGATTGGAAGCCGGATACAACAAATTTTGAAATAACATCAGCACCTGCTACCACTACATTTTCATATTGCCCCGATCGTATCAAACGCATACCGGTCAAAATAGCCAACAGTCCTGATATACAGGCATTAGATATTACAACAGGTGCATGAACAAATCCAAAATGGTCAGCTACTATTTTTGCTGAACTGTGTAAAGCAATTCTATCTTTTAATTGTGGCGAATATTCTTCTGTTTCCAATAAACTTATATTGCCTTTGGTAGAGGAAATGATCAGTAACGTGTTTTTATTGCTACTATCTATACCACTGTTTTTTAAAGCATCTGCGATAGATGCTATCAGCAATTGTTCAAATTTTGTACCGTTAACCTGGGAATGAAAATCATGTAGCAGAGAAGCATAAAAAGGCACTGGAGATATTTTTTTATCATCATGCCTCTTGATACCTGATATTGCATTTTTTAATTGTATATAATTCCCGGCAGTAGTTGTGCCGAGCGGAGAGATGATATTATCTGAAACAATAAATACGTCTTTCATAATATTACATTAAATCAACGCATACTTCTTTTTCCAGTCGGTAAAAAAAGGTGGATTGGTTAATTGCAAAACAGAGTCTGCCGCATCTAAAAAGACCTGTATTGAAGATCCTGTTGCTACCAACTCCTGTGTGTTTGCATTTACTAACCGATAGGTAAATTTCATTTTTGCAGCCTCGCAAGCTTCGAACTGTGTTTCAATAATTACCGTATCACCGTAACGTAAAGACCGCTTATAATCACATTGAACATTTACAACCGGTATAACATACCCTTGTTTATGAACGTCTAAATAACTGATGCCGTATTTTTTTCCAAAAGCTTCGCGGCCATCTTCGAAATAACGAATGTAATGTCCGTGCCAAACAATTCCTAAAGGATCCGCTTCACTGAATTTTACTTCCAATTCTGTAACGTGTAATAATGTTTGTTGCAATGCACTTATTTTTTAACCTGTATTCCGTAACTATGTGAAACTTGTAAACTTAAAAATGTTGTACTGCTTTTTTTATTTCATATCCGCAGGGTTGGAATCTTTTACTATATTCAAGAAAGCCCTAGCCCAATAATTTTTCAAACCAAAACCTTCAGGTTTACCAGTTCTATAGGCTGTAAGCAATACTTTTTTAGTCCCCATATTTACAAACGTTACCCATGCCCCTGCTTCAATCCTGTCTTTGCTCATACCATCTACAAAAACAATAAGTCCCACACCCGTTTTACCTTGAAAATCATATTTTTTAACCAGTTCTGCTATTTTACTTTCAGTGATCGTTTTATAGTCGCTATTACTGGTGGTGAAAAAATCTCTTGTTAATTTATTATTCGCCTGGTAAGTAATATCGAGGTCATAAGATATTGGTTTATCATAACCAATATTCTTAGCGATATCGTACTTTTTTTGCTCTGTGGTAAAGATCTGGTTCCATCCTATGATATACTTATTCTTAAAATCATCATTGGTAACCTTGCTTGGTAAACCAGGCGAAGGAGGGGTAGTAGAAATAGAATCTTTAAATTTCACCTGACTGAAATCTAAGCCTAGCCATGTTATATCGGCTTTTCCACTAATGATATCTTCTTTGGTCTGTGCGAAAGAAGCCGTTACGTTTGTGCAGATAAATAATACCGCAAGAAACAAACTCAATTTAATTCTACTTTTCATGATTGGATTGTATTTGGATTGACAATAAAAATTTTCATTTCACATTGGGCCATTAATTTTCCATTACACCTCACTTTTCCCACAATTATCGTGACATCAAAAACCTGGTTTTCGATCGCTACTTCTGTTTCTATTTCATCATTTATTATTGGCAAAGCAAAAATCTCGAGATTTTTCACTGCGCCAATATAACCAACCTGTACCGGTTTATTTTCTGACTGTGCATTATAGCCTGCCCGTGCCGCTGCTGTCTGCGCAATATTCTCTACCAGGCCAGCCTCACGAAATTTTCCATTGGTAACAAAAATATTTTCTTTCGTAATTAAAAAAGTCGACCGGCTGCTTTTATCATCAGAATAGATCAATTGATCAACCATTACAAAAGGTGGCCTTTGCGGAATTAAGGTCAATATATTTTCTGTTGCTGTCATTATCAATGTTGCCAAAAATTATAATAGTTATACCATTGTTCAGGATACTGTTTTACTTTATCCTCCATTGCCGTTACAAAATCCCGAAGCATTTGTTGCATCACGGTTTCTTTATTGATACTTGAATATTCTTTTAATTCGCTTGCAAAAAGGTGGTAGTGTAAATTACTTTCCTTCATGGCAAATACATAAGAAACCGGCACTTTAAATTTAGCTGCCAATATAAACGGCCCCATTGGAAATTTTGCCTCCTCGCCTAAAAAATCAATGGCCAATGTTTTATTCCCTTCTATAAATCTATCTGCATGCATACATACCAACTCATTATTTGCAAATGCGTCATTGATTGCGTATATATGCGAAAGGTCGTTTTTTATTACAATTACATTCAGGTTCCGCTCTCCCGTTACGCCCGTAATATATTCTTTAATTTGCTGATGTTCGCCATCGAACATGACAACATTGATACGGGTGTCTAAACGGTTTAATAAATGCCCTGCAATTTCCCAGTTACCAATGTGCGAACTCAATAATAATCCGCCCCTTTTTAGTGCAACTATTTTTCTAAGATTTTCCTCTCCGTCGAAATCAAACGTAAATCGATTACGTATGCCTGACATCACCACTACTTTATCAATTAAAGTCTGACCAAAAAAATGATAATTCTGATATAATTTAAACAGCGACCTTAGTTTGCCGTATCCAAGTTTTTTATGAAAATAGTCATAGGTAATTTTTGATGATTTATAGGAAAACAGAAAATAGTGAAACGCCACAAATCTTAACAGAAAATAAGCCGGCAATACACCGAAATTTTTTAAAACGCTTACAAATATGCGGTATCCAAACGGCGTTCCTTTCGATTTACCTTGCCATGATGGCATTACACGAGTTCTTTTGAATTGACACGATTGGTAACATAGTCATAAAAATTCTGGAACGTTTCAATGCCTATAAAATCTTCCGGTTTTACTTTAAAAGCAAAATTGCTTTCAATAACAACTACCAGATCAATATAATCCAAGCTATCCAGATCAAGCGTTTCCCTCAAATTAGCTTCGGGCGTGATTTTCGCTGCGTCTACTTCGAATTCTTCTACAAGGAATTCATTAATTTTCTCAATAATTTCTGCTTCTTTCATAAGTTAAATTTTAACGCATTCTTTTAACGATCAATGAGGAATTTGTGCCTCCGAATCCAAAAGAGTTGGACAAAAATACATTTATATCTTTTTCAATTGTCTTATTTACAATATTCAATTTAGCAGAATCTTCATCAGGGTTTTCAAAATTAATATTGGGTGCAACAAAACCATTCTGCATCATTAAGGTTGAATAGACTATTTCACTGGCGCCTGCCATCCAGCATTCGTGCCCCGTCATTGATTTGGTTGAACTTACAGGAGGTTTGCTCGATCCAAATACTTCGTGTATAGCTCTTGCCTCACTAGCATCTCCTGCAGGAGTGGATGTTGCGTGTGCATTGATATAATCCACTTCGGCTGCTTTCATTTGTGCATCTTTAAGCGCCATGCTAAGCGATCTTGCGGGACCATCCACAGTCGGATTGGAAATATGTGCACCGTTCGATGAAAAACCATATCCTACCACTTCTCCTAAAATAGGTGCCCCTCTTTTTAAAGCCGATTCAAGGCTTTCCAGTATCACAGTAGCTGCTCCACCACTTGGTATCAATCCGTCACGATCCCTGTCAAAAGGTTTGGATGCCTTTGTAGGAGCTGATTCCATGATAGAAAAGGCAGATAACGCGTCAAAATTGCCCATTGCATAATGGTTCACCTCCTGCGCGCCGCCACAAATAATCGTATCCTGTAATCCGCTTTTTATAAAATGATAGCCTAAACCAATCGCATGCGAGCCACTTGCGCATGCCGCACTGATAGTAAAATTTACGCCTTTCAATTTAAAAATGGTAGCCAGATTCATGGTTACTGTTGAGTTCATTGTCTGAAAGACCGAGCCCGAACCAACCAACATGGTATCTTTCTTTTGGCGAATAATATCGGTAGCCTCAATGATCGGTTTTGCACAACTGTCATTGCCGTATAAAACACCTGCTTCATGTGCACTGAGGTAATCGGCATCAAGACCTGCATTTTTTAATGCCTCTAAAGTGGCAACATAAGCGTATTCTCCCTGTTCAGGAAGCATGATGCGTGATCTTCTATCCAATAATTCTTTGAGATTTGGCCTTTCGATAAAGCCTGTTAAACCAGAGCGGTAGCCGAAATCTTTTCGCATAATATCCAGTACTATACCGGATTTACCCTGATACAGTGAGTTTTTAACCTCCTCAAGATTTTTTCCGATGCAAGAATAAATACCCATCCCCGTGATCACCACTCTATTCATAATAAAAAAACCGATGATTTAGTTAACGAAACAAGAATAATAACCTGTATAATTATAAAGATTTCTAATATTTTAAGTCCCGAAATTAACGATAAAATAACTATTTTGGAACAGTTAGGGCTAAAATTCGATTTTTAATATGTAGCTGGTTGATTATGAATATAATCCACCGTTAATAGAGAGTATTTCTGCGGTAATATAGGACGCATTTGGCGAAGCCAAAAAGCCGACTGCATGTGCCACTTCTTCGGGCAGTCCAAAGCGTTTCACGGGGATCATGGATTGTAATTCTTTTTCATTTAAAGCTTCTGTCATATCTGTTTTTATGAAGCCGGGGGCTACTGCATTTACAGTGATGCCGCGCCTGCCCACTTCCTGTGCCAGGGCCTTCGTAAAACCTATTACTCCAGCCTTAGCAGCTGAATAATTTGTTTGTCCGGGTAACCCTTTTAGGCCTGATAAAGAGACAACATTAATTATTCTACCGTATTTTCTGGTCAGCATACCATTTATCACAAGGCGGGTAACAAAAAAAGTTCCGTCAAGGCTGGTTCTGATAACACTATCCCATTGTTCATCTTTCATCCACATCAATAACCCGTCATCTTTGATACCGCCATTATTGATCAACACTTCAATATATTTTTCAGTATTGGCTTCTATCCACCCCCCTAAAATTGTTGTTATTTCTTCTTTATTAGAAAGATCAAAGCGCAGTAATTCGCCGGTTCCGCCACCAGCTTTTATTTTTTCCAATGTTTCAGTAGCCGCGGCTTCATTGCCTTTATAATTTACCAGAATGTGATAACCCATACCTGCCAGGTTATAACAAATTGCTCTTCCTATACCTCTTGATCCACCGGTTACTAATGCACATTTCATTTTTAAAAGTTTATAGTTTAGTACTTGATGGTTTAGTGTTACTTTAAATGGTTAGTAATTTTTTATTTCTACACGACTAAACCATCAACACTAAACTAATTATTTTGAAGAAATAATTGGCGCCGTATTTTCAAAATAGCTTTTTATTTTTTCTATGTCTTTGTATTTGGGCGTATCCTCAATAAATTTCGGAAATATTTTTCTGACAGTTGTGTACAAAGATTTTGTAGCCGAAGATAAGCGTGGTACGCAATCTAAATAATCAATGGCCTGAAGGATCGTCATCATTTGTATGGCCAATACTTCAAAAGAATTATCGATCACCTTTTTCGTTATCAGCGCAGCATTACAGCCCATGCTGACAATATCCTGGTTGTCATTATTATTAGGGATACTGTGCACGTACATTGGAAAAGACAAGGTCTGGTTTTCTGCCGTTGTTGATACTGCAGTGAACTGAACACCCTGCATACCGAAATTAAAACCAAGCACACCCAAATTTACAAACGGTGGAAATTTCAAATTCAATTTATCATTCAACAAATAATTCAATTGTCTTTCTGATAACATACACAGCCTTGTAATGGCGATCTTTAACTTATCCATTTCCAACGAAACATAATCACCATGAAAATTTCCACCATGGAAAATATTTTTATTGACATGATCGATAACAGGATTATCATTTACCGAATTCAATTCTTCCCCTACTATTTTTTCAGTTTGAACGATCGTGTCGTAAACCGGGCCCAGCACTTGTGTTACGCAACGTAACGAATAATACTCCTGCACCTTATCTTTAAATACTTCCTGGCCGATATTATCGGGATTGTATAAATGTTCCGAACGGTTACGGATCATTTTACTGTCTTTCAAAATATCACGCATCATTTCAGCCACTTTATTTTGTCCGGTATGATGTTTAACGATATTCAATTCATAAGAAAAATGATCATCATACGCTTCTACAATTTCATTCACCATGGCTGATAACATGACCGACCATTCAAATAGCTTTTGTGCCTGAATGATATTCAACATGCCGATGCCCGTCATAGCAGAAGTGCCATTCAAAATAGCCAGGCCTTCCCGTACATGAATAGAAAGCGGCTTTATTTGTAGCTTGTTAAATATTTCTATTGTTGGGTACAACTGCCCTTCATACACTACTTCGCCTTCTCCGATCAATACCAAACCAAGATGCGCCAATTGAACCAGATCACCACTTGCACCCACGCCTCCATGTTCAAAAATACAAGGGCTAACATTTTTGTTGATCAACTCTTTGATCAGTTCAACGATATCCGTATGTACGCCGGAATATCCCTGCATCAAACTGTTCAGCCGTGCGATCATTACCGCTTTTGTCAGCAATGGCGACAATAATTTTCCGCTGCCGGAAGCATGACTTCTAATTAAATTATATTGTAATTGTAACAGGTTTTCTTCGCTCACTTTATATTGAGCCATCGGGCCAAAACCCGTATTGATACCGTATATGAGTTTGTTGGAAGCAAATTGTTTTAAAAACTCATGGTTCACTTCAACCTTTTTAACAGCGGATGCATGCAAAACAACTTCCTTTTGTTTAAACAGAACTTCTGCAAATTCGTTTAGTGAAAGTGTCTTTTCTCCAACAGGTATCATGAGTCTGGTTTTAGTACTTTTAGAAATTTTAAAGGTGGCAAAGATAATTGACAATTGATAATTGACAATTGATAATTTTTTGGCATATAGGATTGTTGCCGCTTTCTTGTTTATTGGCTTCTTCTATCAATAAACTTCACTGCCTTTCTCCCCGATTCCGGGAACTGCATTTTTTGCATTTCTTCGGCTGAAACATAGGTAACATGCGGACTCACACGCAAGCGGGCTTGCAGATAGGCCCGTATTTTATGGTCGCATTCTTTTGTATAATTAACGGGTAACAGGTGCAATAACACTTCATCCATGCCAATATCATTTGAATAGACTTCCGCTACAAAATCTTTCACTTCCTCCATCTCGTTCAACAGATCAAATAAAGCCGGCGGATACAATGTGGTACCCTTAAATTTTATCATCTGCTTTTTGCGGCCAACGATCGGCGATAAACGCAGACTTGTTCTTCCGCAGGAACATTTGTCCTCGTAATGAAAACAAATATCACCGGTTTTATACCTGAGCAACGGCATACCTTCAACACCTAATGTGGTAATGGTCACCTCTCCCGGCTGACCGCTTTTAACCTGTTCATTATTTTCATCCAGCAATTCAACGATCAATAATTCAGGTTGCAGATGACCGCCTTTCCCTTCTCCACATTCTGTAAAGGCTGTCTGCATTTCTGTTGAAGCATAAGTAGAATACAATTTAATATTCCACGCTTCTGTAATTTTTTTCCCTAAAATATTCAAAGAAAAATCCGTGTTACGAATATTTTCGCCAATACAAATTATTTTTTTTACTGATGTTGCATTGATATCAATGGCATGCTCTTTCGCAAACTGGATCAGCTTTACAATAAAGGACGGCACTGCTACAATTGCTGTTGGCTTTAATCTCAAAATAGTTTCCCATTGCAGGGAAGGCACACCAGGACCAAGCCTTATAATACCTGCACCTATTTTTCGTATGCCTGAATAATAGGCCATCCCCGCCATGAATTGCCTGTCCAGGGTCAACATCAACTGATAAATATCGGTGGGCAAACCATCTGCACAAGTAAAAGAAGAATACTCATTATAGGCCAATCTATTCAGATCATTCTCAGTGAGCACAACCGTAACAGGACTTCCTAAAGTACCGGAAGTGGAACTGTATTCAATTATTTTATCCCGCTTTACACATAAGAAATCATCATTGTGTTGTTGCAGGTCTTCTTTGGTTGTGGTAGGGATTTTTTTAAGGTCCTCCAGGATTTTAATATCGGAGATCGCAATATTATTTTTTGCAAAAAGATCTTTGTAAAAAGGAGAATATTGTTGCAGATAAATCAATAGGTCCTGCAGTTTTTTTTCCTGCATCGATTTTATTTCTTCTTTCGATTGATATGCCGCTTTAGGTAAATACATTTAGTCTTTTTCAATAATTACTATGGCCGATGCAATTGTTTTAAGATGTGACAAAGAAACAGAAATTTTTATTGCACCCGTTTTATTAATGGCAATCGCCGTTTCGCCTAATAATAACAGTTCGGGTTTGCCGCTTTCATCGTTTTGTATCTCTATTTCGTTAAACGCTGTTCCGCTCATCCAACCGGTGCCCATTGCTTTAAAGAATGCCTCTTTTGCCGCAAAACGTGCAGCATAGTGTTCATATTTATTTGCTTTTGCTTCGCAATACTCAATTTCATTTTTTGAAAAAACCAATTCCTTAAAGCCTGCATCTTTACCAATATTATTGGCTATTCTTTCTACTTCTATCATATCGATGCCTAGTCCTGCGATCATATTTAAGTATGTAATTTTTTATTGCATTTCACAATTTGCGTTTTGATATGATCTGCTTCTCTTTTTGTGGCAATAACTTTTGTCAAACCGATATTGTAATAATCCAGTGCTTTTTGAAAATCATTGTGTTTAAAAGAATAATCTCCCGCCAAAACATACGCATGATAAAATTGAGGGTTACTCGCCACAAGGCTATCGGTATTGACTGTTTCGCCATCCGCAATACGTTGTTTAAATTTTCTAAAGGTTACAAAATCCTTGTATTGCTGCGTTAATAAAAATGAATCGGGTGCAATAGTGAGACCACTATCAATAATTTCCTGATCTGTTTTCATTCCCTGCAATGCAAATACTTTGTTCAGGTCATAGGCTACAAATTGTCCCAATTGCCATGGCGAAGTTGATACCCATACTATTAATTTTTTCGGTTCAAAAACGATGGAATGGTGTGCTATCAATTGGTTGATCGCTTTTTCATTACCCATACCAATATCTTCACCATTCAACCCTTTTCTATCCCTTAAAATATTGACTGTTTTTTGAACCGTATTTTTTCCGTTGGCGTTTAACAACTGCATCAATCTTTCATATCTATAGGGCGATGCACTTTCATTCAGCTGTTGAATATTTTCTTTTGATTTGCTGAGGCCCGCACTTTGAAAATGATTGGTGCAGACGATCATATTTTTATGCGGATCGTATATATCTAAAGTATCGGGTGTTTTTTCAATGATCACAGCTTTATTATCCTCCGCCGAACCAACAAGAAAGGATTCAGATACAAACATCTTTCTGCTCTTTGCGATCGCTATCGCTTCATCAATATTTTTTGCGTACTGTAATATTTCTCTTGCCACCAACGAAACCGGCGTTGCCGAGCCTGTTGGTATATTACTTTTTGCCGCATTGATCGTTACTGTTAATCCTTTTTCGTTCATGCCTGAAACCGCGCCGATAAAGCCTCCCCAGGTAACCGTCATGAATTTATATCCGGTTGATGGCCTAAAGAACGCCACAATTTTATCTTCTGCAAATTTATCTCCCACATAAAAATCAAAATTTCTCCCGATGATCATGGTGCTGTCTTCCGACTGATCACCCCAGGTGCCGAAAGAAGTACAACCCACCAACGCCATACTTTGTAAGGCATGGCCGATATCGTGTGCTGCATGATAATTTAAAATGCGCTGGTAGTTAGAGCCGATGTATTGATATTGATCCGATGCAGATGTTGATATGCCATAGATCTCTTCTTTGTATTCTTCAGATACATTTTTCTCAAGGTCGCGGTTGAACCAGCCGATAAAATATTTTAAAAAATGTAAATAGAATTTCGAAGGCACCATTCTGTTGATCTGTTCATTAAAATGGTCTTCTTGTCTTACTACCAATTCTTTTGTCAGTTTACCATTGATAACACCGCGCTCAAAAGGATCTCCTTCCACATACAATTCATACAAGCCGCTTTTGCTTTTGCGGAACCAACTATTTTTCAATGTATAAAAACCAGGTGATGGTTCACTGCGTTGTAATTGCAGACTGCTCAGGTCTTTTACCTTAGGCGGATATTCAAGTGCCACGCACGCCAGGTAAATAGCGCCGATAATTAACAGGCTTATAAATACCAGGAACGTGTACAGGATGAAATTCCTGAGCTTTTTCCAAAACGATTTCTTTTTACGCATTTTTTATTTTTTCAACTATATCATCATTACCTAATAAAGCACTGCAGGTTACCAATCCACTCATGGCGGCACCCAACACGCCATGCATATTTAAATTCTGGCCTGTAAAATACAAATTTGGCACTTTAGTTCGGGGAGAAATAAAAGTTTTTAACGGATCGCGGTAATCTTTAACAATACCATACAATGATCCATCATCATTTCCTATATAATCCCTGTAAGAAAGTGGCGTGGCCGTGTAATATGATTTGATACAAGCTCTTATACCCGGAAATTTTTTCTCCACGTGATCCAATAAAACTTCTGCCTTGCGTTTTTTAAATGCTTCATATGACTCACCCCTTTCTTCTTCCTGAGAAACGGTATTGTAGCTATTTTCCCATTGCTTTACCTCATCAAACCGCATGTAAGAAAGAATGGTCATACCATCAGCATATTCATCAGAGCGGGATGTGGGCGCCATAAATACGGCATATCCTTTTGGCCAGTTTGCTTCGGTATAATTGGCAACATCCCAAACAGATCCCTCAGTACAACAATAATAATTGTAACTAAAATATTTAAAACAGTTTTCTTTAAAAACAATATTTAAAGTATAAGACGATACGGAATTCTCTAATGTATTAACCCGGTTGCGGTACGCTTTTTTGATCATTGACGTTTCCGTCATTTCCAGCGTTTTTACTGGATGCACATTAGAGATAAAATGATCGGCATACAAACGTTCGCCGGTAGATAATTCTACATGAGTTATTTTCCCTTCTTCTTCAACGATCTTGGTAACAGCTGTATTACGTATCACATCGCCACCCTGCGCACGAATATTTTTTGCGATATATTTTGCTATCTGTGATCCGCCATCAATACATTTCCAGGAGCTTTCTATGTAACTATTGATGATAAGTGCATGTACATATAAAGGTGTTTTGCCCGGCTGGCCTGCATATAAAGGATTATTACCTGCCAATACTTCGCGTAATTTTTCATTGCTTGTTACGGATTCTATAAATGCTTTTGCATCTATGCTTAACACATCTGCTTTTTCCAATCCTTCTGATCCTGTCCTGAAATTGTATAAAGGAAACTTACTGCAGACTTCCTTTATTTTATCGCAATAAGCGATTAACCCTTTTTCTTCATCAGGAAAATCAATTAATAGTTTGGCGATAAAATTATCATATCCCTGCGCGTAAGTATATTCCTTTTCATCATTTTCGATGATTATTTTATCAAACTGATCCAGGTCCATTTGTTTCAGTTTTAATTTATCCATTATACCGAGGTATTGAAAGATCTGATACAAATTTTGCCCTTTGCTCAATCCGCCAAGATAATGAACACCTGAATCAAAAATAACCCTGTCGCGTACATAGGTTTGTAAACTGCCGCCGATCTGCCTGTTCTTTTCAATCACACCCACTTTATATCCTTCTTTGCCCAATATATCTGCACAAACCAGTCCGCCGATGCCACTGCCAATAATTATAATATCAAAATCCTTCATGCTTAATTTACTGACGCGTGTTTTATTACGAAAATAATGTTAGACGTATATTTTGTCTGATCGATCTCTTTGCATTCCATGTGATGTTTTGCAGCCAATGCTTTAATTGAATCAGCCGATAAAAATGACAATCCCGTATCGGCTGTTTTATTGAAGCCGAAAAATTTAGTAGAAAAGAACTCTGTCATTTTAGTTCCTTTATGCCTTTCTTTCAGGTCCTTGTTGCCATCTCTTATTACAATGGTGCCATTCGCATTTAGGTGAGCAAAACATCTTTCAATAACAAGCTGTTGTTGTTCAGGTTGCAAATAATGTAAAATATCACTTAAAATAATGGCATCATATTTTTCAAATTCGAATGCCAGTACATCAGTAGCAATAAAATTGATCGTATCATCTTTACTAAAACAATGACTGGCCGTTTCTATTTTATCTTCATCATAATCAATGCCTGTAATCTCTCTTTCGGGAGAAGTAAAGTGTAACATGTAAGACATAAAACCATAACCACAACCAATATCAAGCAGCTTACCCTTTTTCGGCAAAAGCTGATGAATGGGTAAATAATTCTTCTCCATCTTCACTTTCACTTTCATGTACCACTCCAGTATCGGACCCTTATAAAGATAATTATATTTTAATTGTTCTCTAAAATAGCGGGGTTGTTGTACTTCGTCACTTAGCTTTTTAAATTCTTCTTTGAAATACCGGCCTACTAGTTTTGTCTTTTCAGCATACCCGGTTCCGAATTGCGTATTTTCCGGATGTATTCTTGGTAAATATTTCAGTGTGATGGTTCCATGTTTCAATAAAAAATCGCCTTTGGTCATGGTATAACCTGTGCCATGTATAACGATCGGTAAAATATCAATATCCAATTCCTGCGCTAAATAAAAAGCGCCTTTATGAAAACGTTTCATCGTGCCATCAACAGACCTTGTTCCTTCAGGAAATATTAAAATGGAATAACCCTGGTTTACTTTTTCTCTTAACAGATCAATACTCGGTTGTGCCCCTTGCGCCACCGGATAATAATCTGCCATACGCACCACCCCACCAAAAAACGGCGAGTTCCAGACCCATTTGTTAGTAAACAATATTAATTTAGGATCCAGCATTACCATCGCTAATATATCAAGGAAAGATTGATGGTTACAAATAATGATAGCGGGTTTTGAAAAATCTTCATGGCCCGGATTAATGACTTTCTTTCTTACATTGACCATTATATACATCAACGATTTGCAGAATTTCGACAATACCACATGGTAAACAAACTTGCTCTTTTCTTTTTTAAACGGATTTAATTTAGCAAATATTAATCCCAGGATGGTCAGTAAAATACAGCCGGTGACAAAATAACAAAAAGCAAAAGCCGATATAATGAATCCCGATAATGTCCATGGGAATTGTTTTTTATCAACACGGTTTTTTATCAGGATATTAAAAAGAAAAGGAATTAAAATTTGTGCCATCAATACCACGCAAAGAATACCGATGATAGATATCCAGGCAATTGATTGTAACGCCGGATGTTTGGCAAAGATCAAAACACCTAAACCAGCCACTGTTGTAATGGCTGATAGAAAAATAGACGATTTATACGATGAAAGATTTTTCTTGCCGGTTCTGTATTCCTGCAATAACCCATCCATAATGAATAGGCTATAATCATCACCCAAACCAAAAATAAGCGCCGATATAATAATGTTGACGATATTAAATTCAATACCAAATAATCCCATCAAACCCAATATCCATATCCATGAAATGAACATCGGTATAAATGAAACAAGTGTCAACTCAATGCGGCCATAGGTCAGTAACAATACAATGAACACCAGCAAAGAAGACATTATTGCAATACTGGTAAAATCTGAATTGATGATCTGCACAAACCTTGCAGTGAGGTATTGTTTATCAACAACGGTAATATTGGGGTCGTTATCAAATGTATCGTAGATCGCCTGTTTATTTTGAGGTGTTACTTTTAATAAAGTTACTACGGTTGCTTTGCCGGGTTTTTCTGTAATGAAATCATCCAGAAAACTTTTTCTTATGGATGCCATTGATGCAGAATCGATCGGAGTAAAGTCTTTATCCAGCAATGCTTTGAATTTATCAAACGCCGCAGGTTTAAAACCCATTGGAACACCTTCTTTTTGTAAGGTGGCTAATAATTGTTCTTTCTTTTCAGGTGTCCAGTAATTTTTCCACCTGTCAATTCTTTCTTTTTGTAATGAATCAGAAATAATGAGTGAAGAAACGCCGGAGAATTTTGTTACAATTTTTCTTTCTTTCAGCAATTCTATTTTGGCAACTACTTTTTCATTGTTTACCAATGCATCGTCCAATGTTTTCCCTTCTGTTACTAAATACACAGATTGTAATGAGTATTGATTTATTTTATCAAGCTTCGCTTGCGATGCTTTTAATTTATCAGACATGTAATTCATCTTCATCATGTCTGACTGAAAACTTACATTCTGTGCCGTATAATAAAAACCGATGGTCAGTAAAAAAATAACGCCGACGATGTATTTATTATATTCGGGATTATAGCGCGCAATTTTATCGATCCATGAAAATTCAATTTCCTTATGTTCTTCCTGTTCTTTTTTTGTTGCTAAAAAATGCGGCAGAAAGATCAAAGAACAAAGGGAGGCACCAATTAAACTAAAGGCTGCAAACAAACCAAGGTCTTTCAACATCTCAGATTCTACAAACTCTAAACAAAAAAATCCGCCTATGGTAGTAAAACTGCCTACGGTCAATGGCATGGCCAGGTCTTTGATCACCTGCTCTATACTTCGCGTATGGCGGTAATGATTGAATACATGCAGGGAATAATTCACAGCAATACCCAACACTACAGAACCAACCCCCATGGCAATAACGGAGATGCTTCCTTTAATAAAATAAATAGCTGCCAATGAAAACAAAGCACCGAATAAAACAGGTACCAGAATTACCACCGGCGCTCTTTTCTTTTTAAAATAAAATCCTAAAAAGACAATCAAAAAAACCAGGGTAATGCCTTGAGTAAAAATAGTATCCTTTCTTAATTGTAAGGCATTACCGACTGAAACTGCTGCTGCACCAAAATAAGTAGTGCTGATATTTTTATTAGCAGTACCAAGACTATCAATTATTTTATCAAGCCCTTCAAACAGTAAGGCGTTTTTACCTGTATTGTTTGGCGCATATGTTGGCGTGATGAACATCAACAAATTCTTGTGGTCTTTCGTAATTATATAGCTGTCATATAATTCAAAATTTTCATCGTACTGAAGTTGTTGTAATTTTTTTAACCCGATATAGGAAATGCCGACCGGATCAGTGCTAATAATATTTTTTAAAGCAATGCCCGTAGGAGAAGTCAATGTTCTTACATCCTGCGTGAGGGTTGCTTTTACTTTTTCAGGAGCGATCAACGAGTCGATCGTGGTATAATCTTTTTCATTTAAATAGATGGGCAGCCTATCGCTGATGGTTCCAAAGAGGTCCATTATCAGTCCGTCATCAACTTTATAATTGACCTTACTGATATAAGGCGTAAGGTCATTTTGAACCCTGGCGGCAAAATCATCTGCGTAAGCAACCAGGCTGTCGGGCTGTTGTCCCGCTGTATCTTTTAGTGATACGGTGATCACCAGTTTTTCTATGAATTTAGAATTCTGAAATATCTCATTCAGCTTTTCAGTCTTTTTATCTTTCGGTAATATTTTAGAGATATCTTCTTCAAACTTTACCTGTAAAGCGAAATAGAGTAAAAACAAAAAGCTGGCGCCGAAGGTTATAAAAAAAACCAACCGGTGCTTTGCGAAATAATTATATATCCTTACCAGAACTTTTTCCATGTATTAATTCGTTATGCTACCGTGACCGGTTTTCTTTTAAATATTTTAAGTAATCCAAATGTTATTACACCAAAAGCAATGGCTGCGACAGTGGCCAATGTAACACTTCCATAAATATATTGTGCAAAATTATTTTCAATCGACCGGGGTGAAAGCATTTTGCTATATTCTATATCGGTACTGGTATGCAGGCAGTAGCCACCGGTTTTATAACTTAGATAAATAATAAAAGGGATCATTGGCGGAATACTAATGTTAGCCGCAATGATCACCAATGCTTTATTCAATCTTAATATGACCGCTAAAAAGATAGCCACTATCAATTGAAAGCCCCAAATGGGAATGATGCCCATGAACACACCAAAGGCAACTGACAATGCTTTGATCCGGTCTGATTCATTTGGATTAAAAAGCTCTTCCTGAATTGCCTTATAGCTTTTTTTTTTATTAAATATGATCCTAAAAAAATTACGCGGCTTGATGTACAAAAAAGTAATAATAACCAGTACTGTATTTAAAATACTGATTCTTGTAAAATCTTTGAACGGCCTGAAATGTGATACGCGTATTTCTTTAGGCGCATAATAAACCGTGACAGGTATTGTTTCAATGCCAACACCTTTCCAAACAGCACGTACCAATACTTCTATTTCAAATTCATATTTCCTGGTAAAAAAATGTATATTTTTTAATACCGCTAAAGGATAGGCCCGAAAACCGGATTGTGTATCGGGAGACGTAACACCTGTTTCAACTTTGAACCAAAAATTGGAGAATTTATTTCCGAAACTGCTTTTGCCCGGGACCGATGCCTGTTCCATATTTCTTGAGCCGATGATAATAGCATTGGGAACTGATTCCAGCTTATCAATAAATGCCGGCAGGTCCTTCGCAAAATGTTGTCCGTCTGAATCAATAGTGATAGCAAATTGGTACCCCTTTTCTGTGGCATATGTAAAAGCCTTACGAAGTACCCAGCCTTTACCAACATTATCCTGGTAACTAATGAATTGAACCTGGGCGAATGATCGTACAATGGCTTCCGTAGCATCAGTAGATCCATCGTTTACCACAATAATATGATCTGTATATTGAGCCACATCCGCAATTATCTGCGCTAGTGTAGCCGCATTATTATAGGTTGGTATAATAACACATGCTTTTAACTCATCAAATTTTGTGCGGACAGATGCTGAATTCGTCATTTATTTTATACTGAGTTCGCTAGTGGCAATAATTACAAATGTTGCAAAAATACGGTTTATAAAATTTATCAACTTCACGAATAAGAATATTCTATTTAACTGACTCCCCAGATATAAGAAAGTATCAACTGAAAAGCTCTTGTCATGCTGAGGAACGAAGCATCTAATCATCAATCAATCATTCTGCGATAGTAAGATAAGATGCTTCGTTCCTCAGCATGACAAAAGAGGGCTGAAATGCGATGACTGTTTGTATTTTGAAGAGTACTTTCTTATATCTGGGGGAGTCAGTATTAACAATTATTAATTGTCTTTGTCCTTATCGTAAGCTTTGATAATTGCTTTTACCAATTTATGTCTTACCACATCTTCCTCGTCCAGTTCAATATGTGAGATGCCTTCTACATTTTTTAATATGCGCAATGCTTTATCGATACCACTGCGTTGATTTTTTGGAAGATCAACCTGCGTTGGGTCACCGGTGATAATTGCTTTTGCATTGGCACCGATACGCGTTAAGAACATTTTTAATTGTCCGTCATTTGTATTTTGTGCTTCATCCAAAATAATAAAAGCATTATCTAGCGTACGTCCGCGCATATAAGCCAATGGAGCAATCTCGATCGTTCTGGTCGTCATGAAATAAGCCAGTTTATCAGCCGGGATCATATCATCCAAAGCATCATACAATGGACGCAGATACGGATCGATCTTTTCTTTCAGGTCGCCCGGTAAAAAACCCAGGCTTTCACCAGCTTCAACAGCGGGCCTTGTTAAAATGATCTTTTTTACTGATTTGTTTTTAAGCGCTCTTACTGCTAAGGCAACGGCTGTATATGTTTTACCTGTACCGGCAGGCCCGATCGCAAACACGATGTCATTTTTATCAACAGCAGTAACCATGCGTTTTTGGTTAATGGTGCGTGCTCTTACCGTTTTTCCGTTAGGGCCAAAAACCAATACATCATTTGGATTGCGTTCAATAAAATTATCGATCGAAGGTTGGTCATCACCGCCCAATATCTGTTCAAAATAATTTTCACTCATTTGTCCGTTACGTTCTATGTATTGGATGATGAGGTTTATTTTTTCCTTTGCATCAACTATCTGTTCGGGAGCACCGCTTAATTTAACCTGTGTACCACGACTAAGAATTTTTAATAAAGGGAATTTCTTTTTAAGGATGTCTAATTTGTCATTGTTAACGCCAAAAAATTCAAGGGGATTAACTGTTTCGAGGTTGATGATAGCTTCTGTCAAGGTGCGTTTGGTTTAAGTTTTTCTAAAAGATTGTTACATTTTTAATTTCCATCCGTCTCTTTCAAATTTACCGAATTGATGCTGAAATAACAACACAATATTTATTCACAGTATGTTAAGAATTGACTAACAAAAAATCCCACCGAAGAATCGGCAGGATATATTTAACCCTTAAAAACAATAAATACCAGTGTTTATATGCACTGTATTGTGAACTATATAATACACGAATCGTGCCGTGTTTTGCAGGCTGGGCAATGTTATGGTGTAATTAAAAATTTTAAAAAAGAAAGTCAACCCCCAAAAGTTATAATAGATAGCTTGTTGCTTTACTTGTAGGTTTTGACTTTTAACTTTTCACTTAACTAATGTATCCTGTCGCCGCGTAATTCAAGGTTATTGATGATTTCTCTTTCGTAGTTGAGCCACTGTTGCCAGCGTTTTCTTACAATTTTTTTATCAATATATGTTTCGGCCAGTTCAAGAAATAAAGTGTAATGGCCGGCTTCACTTTCCATAAAACGCCGGTAAAAATTGCGGAGGTATTTATCTTCTAATCCTTCGCTCAATCGTTTGAAACGCTCACAGCTTCTGGCTTCTATCAGTGCCATGATCAGCATCTGGTCTAAAAAGCGTTCATCAGGGCCACCGCCTTTTACCTGGAAGCTGATCAGTTTATTTACGTATTCGTCTTTACGTTGTTTGCCTAATTGTAATTTCCGTTTGTTTATTTCTGCGAGTACTAAACGAAAATGCCCCCATTCTTCCGTTACTAACGGACTCAAAGCGGCAACAACTTTTTCTTTGTCGAAATTTTTTTGAATGAGAGAGATGCAGGTGAGGGCGGCTTTCTGTTCACAGTAAGCATGATCGGTCAATATTTCCTCCAAATGTATTTTGGTGAGGTTTACCCAGCGAGGATCGGTAGGTAGTTGTAATCCAAGAATATTTTTAATATCCTCACTTTGCTTTTCCATTTTGCGAAATTAAGTGAGGATATTAAAAGTGTAATAATTTATTTAGCCGCAAAGAAGTAGCCGCCGCCGTTATTAGTGGAACCATAACCCCAGCTTCCGCCCATATAGGCAAATTCAGGATCGATGATGGCCTGTGTTGAAAACATAGTCGCATCTGAAAAAGTAAAAGTGGTGTTAACCGTATCTCCTGAAACGAAGTAAGTGCCTTCTGCAGGCTCTGTTCCAATACTTGATGTATCACCAACCGTGCCGCCCTGGTAAACTCTTACGGTTCCATTGCCTCTAAACAGTAATGAAAATTGTATACTTGGATAATCAGTCGCATCACCGATTTTTCCGGCAAAGAACCCGATGATCGTTGTGTCCGGCGGAACAGTATCTTTTATGATAACAGTTCTGGTTACATTTTCTTTTTTGCAGGAAGTGCTTGCTATAGCTAGTATAAAGCTTACTATGAGTATAGAAAAAAGGTTTTTCATATAATTCGTTTTAATAGATTTTTATTGTTTATTCCCTATAAATACAACAAAGCCGCTTGAGCTTGGAGCATCTCCAGCTGTTCCTTCATAATACGTGAAAGTACTGTCCAATGTTGCGGCCGAAATAAAATCAGTACCTCCAATGTTAAAATAGGTAGTGAGCGTTAATCCTGAAATATTGTAGGTCCCATCAGCTTCTTCTCCAACATCCGCACTTGTAGTATCGGTTCCATCTGCATATACTCTCATGGTTCCATCATTTCGGTACAGGAATGAAAATTGTAACGTGTTATCGAGCGGATCATAGCCTGGTTGTTCATATAACCCCGGCCAAAAGCCGACGATACTTTCACGGCGAATGGTATCTTTTATTGTGACTGTTGTTGTCACAGTTTTTTTGCAGGATACAAACATGATCGCAAAAACCAGGCTTATAACAAAAAGAGGAAAGATTTTTTTCATAACGAATCGTTTTGTTAAGGAAATAGAAAGATACTATTTTTAAATAATATTAATCAGTTTCGGAGTACGAAATAATTTATATCGTACAAATAGTATTTTACTTAATTTACAGCAATAATTATTCTTATGAGAGTCTTGCCATTTGTGATCAGTTCAGCCGTAACAGCAGGCTTAGTTGTTATCCTTAGTACAAAACTTGTCTTACCGGCACCTTTGGGAAATTTATTGAGTCCTCAGCAAGGCATCTGGCAAAATGCTGAAGATGATAATTATAATTTTAGCGCCGATCTGAAATTTCCGCAATTGACAGGAAAGGTAAATGTCTACATCGATGACCGCCTTGTTCCGCATGTTTTTGCTGAAAAAGAGAACGATGTATATTTTGTACAGGGATACCTGCACGCTAAATTTCGCTTATGGCAAATGGAACTGCAAACATTAGCTGCTGCAGGAAGGGCTAGCGAAATAATTGGCGATAAAGCTTTGGAGCATGACAGGGAATTCAGAAGGTTAGGGATGGTGTATGCTGCGGAAATATCTTTAAAAGAAGTAGAAAAAGACCCTGCAATAAAGGCCGAATGTGATGCATATACAGCCGGCGTAAATGCGTATATAGATAATCTTACAGAAAGCCAACTGCCGATCGAATATAAATTATTGGGGTATAAGCCTGAAAAATGGAATAATCTTAAGACAGCTTTGTTCTTAAAATACATGTCTTTGGATCTTGCCGGCCATGAAGACGATTTTGAAATGACGAACGCGAAAAGTTTTTTCAGCCCGGATGATTTTAATAAACTATTTCCATTGGTACAGGATTCTTTAGATCCGATCATTCCCAAAGGAACGATCTTCGATTCTGCTAAAGTTCATCCTATCGCTCCTGCGAATGTAGATTCTGCTTATTTTGACAATAAAGATATCGCAGCTGTGGAAGAAGATAAGCCAGATCGCGATAATGGGAGTAATAACTGGGCGGTAGCAGGTACTAAAACAAGAACCGGGTATCCTATTTTATGTAACGATCCTCATCTGGGTTTAAACCTTCCATCGCTTTGGTTCGAGATGCAATTATCTACACCAACATTTAATGCGTATGGTGCAACTTTCCCCGGAGCGCCAGGCGTTATTATCGGCTTTAATGATAGCGCAGCATTTGGGTTCACGAATGGCGGAAGAGACGTGCGTGATTATTATGAAATAAAATTTAAAGACGATAGCCGTAAAGAATACTGGTTCAATAATGACTGGAAGCAAACAGATTTCAGGGTAGAAGTAATAAAAATAAAAGATAAGCCGGATTATTTAGATACAGTTGCCTACACCATTTTCGGCCCTGTTATGTATGATAAAAGCTTTACAGGTGGAAGAACCGGAGGCACAAAAAGTTATGCTGTTCGCTGGAAAGCACATGATCCAAGCGATGACCTGAAGGCATTCAATATGCTCGACCATGCAAATAATTATGCTGATTATAATGCTGCGGTAACCAACCTCCACACACCGGGACAAAACTGTGTATTCGCCTGTAAAAATGGAGATATTGCGATACGTGCGCAAGGAGATTTTCCTGCAAAATGGAAAGGCCAGGGAGATTTTGTTATGCCGGGCATTGATAGTAGTTACATGTGGCAAGGCATGATACCACAGGATGAAATACCTTTTCAATATAATCCCGCAAGAGGTTTTGTAAGTAGCGCTAATCAAAAACCTACTGATTCAACTTATCCTTATTATCTGGGAAGAGACTATCCATTGTATCGTGGCTATTTTATCAACAGGGAACTGGCTGATAAAACTGATATTACCGTACAGGATATGATGGACCTGCAAACAAGTGAGTACGATGTTTTTGCTGAAATGGCGCTGCCGATCTTTTTAGAAAACATGAAAGAAGATCAGTTAACCGCAGAAGAAAAAAAATATTTCACGATACTAAAATATTGGGACATAAACGATGATGCTACTTCTAAAGGCGCTACGGTATTCAATGTGGTATGGAAAAATTTCACCAAAGTTGTGTACGATGATGACTATGCCCATGCGCCAAAAGTTATTATGCATCCATTCGAAAGCACTTTGTTGGAAAGTGTTTTAAAAGATACGGCCTATAAATTTTTAGACAATATTCAAACGCCGCAGGTAGAAACATTATCGGATGATGTGACAGCAGCTTTTAAAAAAGCAGTGGTAGAATTAGAAAAAATTGATCAGGAAGGAAGATTGCAATGGGCAAAATATAAGGATACACATATCAATCATCTGACAAAATTAGAAGCGTTTAGCAGATTGCATTTGCCAATTGGCGGAGGTACCTATTGTGTCAATGCAGCAAAAAGCGATCATGGACCAAGTTGGAGAATGGTTGTGAGCCTTACTTCACAGACGGAAGCTTATGGTATTTATCCAGGCGGACAAAGCGGTAATCCAGGTAGTAAATATTACGATGACTTTGTAGATAAATGGGTTGCAGGCAAATACAATATACTTTGGATGATGTCGAAAGGCGAAGAAAAAGATCAGCGCGTAAAATGGAAAATGGTATTTAGTAATTAATTACAGTAATAAAAAAATCAGGTAAAATGAAATTTCTTGTCTCTATACTATTAACTGCTTTACTAAGTTTTGCGATCTGTTTATATTGCCCCTGGTGGAGCATCGCAATTGTTGCGTTTGTTATTGCCGTTCTAATTCCGCAAAAACCATTTCCATCTTTTCTTACGGGGTTTCTTGCATTGTACCTTTTGTGGTTTGCTTTAACGGTATATATCAGTAATAATAACGAACATATATTAGCGCATAAAGTATCTGTGTTAATTTTGAAAATGGACAATCCTTTTGCATTGATACTGATAACAGCTTTGATCGGAGCATTAGTTGCGGGTTTTGCCGCATTGGCAGGAAGTTTTGCCCGTGCCACAAAAAGATAATAACCATTTAAGTTTAATTTTTCAGTAACGAAATGAAGGGTAATTTCGTGGCAATCACCACTTGCCATGCGGAAATTTCTGGTACTCATATTTATCGGTATATCGTTTCATTCATCTTCACAAAAAATTTATGGAGTTGTTTACAATGCTACCGGCGATCTATTGCCTTATGCATCTGTAAATATTAAAGGCACAACTATTGGCGGGAGTGCGAATAATAAGGCCAGGTTTTCTTTTACTGTATCACCTGGTAATTATACAGTGGTTTGTCAATACATAGGTTTTGTTGCGCAGGAAAAGAATGTAACCATTACCGATAGTACTACCGAAGAACTTGTCTTCATTTTAAAACAACAAAAGCTTGAGTTAGAGGAAGTCGTCGTAAAAGCAGGTGAGGAAGATCCCGCATACGAGATCATCAGGCAGGCAATAAAAAAGCGCGCTTACTACAATAAACAGGTAAAAGCTTTCGCATGTGACCTGTATACGAAGAATATGATAAAACTGCGCCACTTGCCTGATAAAATACTAGGACAAAAAATACCTGAAGGCGACAGGGCGCAAATGCGGTTGGATTCAGCAGGACAAGGAATTATTTATTTATCCGAATCAATGGGAAAAATTTCTTCTCAGCAACCCAACAAGCTGAAAGTAGAAATTAAAAAAAGCCGGGTCAGCGGTAGCGGAAATTTCGGGTTTACTTTTCCAACGTTCATTAATTTTTACCAGAATAACGTAAGCATATTTAATGGCCGGCTTAATCCGCGTGGATTTATTTCTCCCATCGCGGATGGCGCAACAAGATTTTATAGATATAAATACCTCGGTAGTTTTTGGGAAGACGGCAAAGAGATCAACAGTATTCGTGTAACGCCGCGCAGAAATTACGAACCGTTATTTTCGGGCGTTATCAATATTACTGAGAATGATTGGCGCATACATAGCGTGGATCTGTCGTTAACGGCAAAACAATCTTTAGACTTTTTAGATACGTTACACATTACCCAATTTTTTGTTCCGGTGAATAAAGACGTGTGGCAGATCAAAAACCAATTGCTACATTTTGATTTTCAAAAATTTGCGATAGATGCCATTGGTAATTTTTTAACCGTTTATTCAAAGTATACGATCGATCCAAAATTCCCTCCAAACTTTTTTAATAATATTGTTATTAAATATGATACCGGTGTCACAAAAAATCCTGCAACCTATTGGGATAGTACGCGCCCCGTGCCATTAGAAAAAGAAGAAGTAAAAGATTATGAAGTAAAAGACAGTTTGTTTGAGATAGAAAAAGATTCGCCTGTAACTAAGGCAACCATTGATTCATTAAGAAAAAGAGAAGGATCATTCAAATTCTATAAAATGTTTTTCTATGGTATTGACAGAATGCATTACAGTCAAACTTTCACGTATAAATGGGGACTGGATCCACTAGTTCAAAAAATGGAATACAATTTGGCTGAAGGAATTGTCGTAAATCTAAATGGACATTTTAGTCATTATCTGAAAAGCATTAAATCAAATCTTATTATTGATCCTGTTATACGATATGGATTTAATAACACGCATTTGAACGCATGGACAGATGTTATTTTCAAGACAAAAGATTTTTTGGATGGCAAAATGGAAAGAGAGACCTGGAGTTTTGCGGGCGGTAAAAGAGTTAGCCAGTTTAATAAAGATTGTCCCATTACACCGGATGTAAATACGATCAGTACTTTATTGTCCGGCAAAGATTTTATGAAGACGTATGAAAATTATTTTGGCAGCATTGGGTTTTCAAAAATATTCAATAATGGATTGCATGCCGGCATCAATGCTTTGTATGAAGATAGGATACCGCTAAATAACACCACTAATTTTATTTTTCGTCAGCAGGATACTGTTCATATCACACCTAATTTTCCTGATGAAAAAATAGCAACGCAGTTCACAAGGTACCAGGCGTTTATTGTTACGCTGGATTGTAGCTTTCAGCCCGGCCAAAAATATATCCAGTTTCCTAATGGTAAAGTATCATTGGGTTCAAAGTATCCTACATTTAGTGTTGAGTATACGAAGGGTATCAATACTATTTTTGGCAGTGATGTCAATTTTGATAAATGGAACTTTGCTGTAAAAAATGATATTAATTTTAAGCTGGCGGGTTTAGTAAAATATAAATTTGTCATCGGTGGTTTTTTAAATACCAGGTCGGTATTTATTCAGGATTATGATCATATTAATGGTAACGAATATTTTGCTGCCAGTGAGTACCTGAATAGTTTTCAACTGGCAGATTATTATACCTATAGCAATACAGCCAGTTTTTTTAGCGAAGGGCATATTGAATACCATTTGAATGGATTATTAACGAATAAAATACCACTCTTCAATCGGTACAACTGGAATCTGGTGGTTGGATCCAATGCATTTTATATAAACAGAGATGGCAATTACACAGAAGTATTTGTGGGCCTTGAAAATTTTCTACATATTTTCAGAATAGATGTTGTTGCCAGTTACGCAGATGGAAAAACTGCCGAGACTGGCCTGAGACTGGGCACACAAGGCTTATTAGGCGGCCAGAATAAATTCAGGAGACAGGATAATCCACTTAAATTTTAACTGCTTTCATATTGTTTTTTGTTATTTGAACAGTGTATTTTTGCATTGTATTTGGTTTGCCCTGCAAGCATCCAACTTTTAAAAAGTTTTTCGCCTGGTGCGGAATCAAATTAATTTATATGTCATTATACAATCGTATCTCCCAGGCGGAGCTTAAGCAATTGTTGTACGCCGAAACGGAACATCGTACTACAATATCCTTCTACCAATATTTCCCAGTTACAGATGGCAAACAGTTTAGAGATGAATTGTATTTGCATCTGGATGCCTTAAAAGTATTTGGCAGGATATACATCGCCAGCGAAGGTATCAATGCACAGATCAGTGTGCCTGATAGCAATTTTGAAGCATTAAAAAATTACCTCTATTCGATCGGGCCGTTCAATGGCATCCGTTTAAATGTTGCCATTGATGATGATGGAAAATCTTTCTGGGTGTTAAAAATAAAAGTGCGCGATAAGATAGTCGCTGATGGCATTATAGATCCTAATTTCAGTATGGAGAAAAAAGGGAAGTATGTAAATGCCACAAAAATGAACGAATTGTTGCAAGATGATAATACGATAGTGATCGATATGCGCAATCACTACGAATACGAAGTAGGGCATTTTGTAAAAGCAGTGGAAATACCCAGTGATACTTTTCGTGAACAATTACCCATGGCAGTGGAGATGATGGCAGCGCATAAAGATAAAAACATCATTATGTATTGCACGGGTGGCATCCGTTGTGAAAAAGCAAGTGCGTATATGCTGCACAATGGTTTTAATAATGTGTTTCATTTAGAAGGCGGTATCATCAACTACGCCAAGCAAGCAAAAGAACAGGGACTTGAAAGTAAATTCGTAGGTAAAAATTTCGTTTTTGATAACAGGCTGGGAGAGCGCATCACAGAAGATATTATTGCCCAATGTCATCAATGCGGACAACCGGCCGATACACATACCAATTGCAAAAATGATGGTTGCCATATTTTATTTATCCAATGCGACACATGTAAAACAAAGTATGATGGTTGTTGTAGTGAAGCATGTCAGACTGTTTACAATCTTCCGTTAGAAACACAGAAAGAAATGCGCAAAGGAATTGATAAAGGGAATATGGTATTTAATAAATCGAAGCACCGGTTAAGACCCCGGTTGGATGAAAAGGAATAATATAGTTATTGAGCTAACGCGACAATATCTTCCGAATCAAGAATATGTTTATCATACCCTTTCGTTACTGTATGAACCATAGCCAATCCTAACTCCCTTAAAGTACATACATGTTTTGGAAAAAAAGTTTTTAAGATAGGATAGAGCCAACCAAAATAAGCGTATAATTTTAAAGTATTCTTTAAACCCGGCGTAGCTTTTATAAAACCCGGACGAAACATATACGCTGCTTTAAAAGGTAAATGCAGTAAATAGTTTTCTGTTCTGCCTTTTACTCTTGCCCACATTATTTTTCCTTTTTCTGTGCTATCCGTTCCTCCACCGGAAACGTAACAGCATACCATATCATGGTTATATTTTACGATGCTATCGGCAACATGTTTTGTAAGATCGTAGGTTAGTTCAGTATATTCAGGTTCTTTCTTTCCTACGGATGTAACACCGAGGCAAAAGAAAGCCGCATTGTAATTTTGTAGTTGTGGTTCGATGGGAGAGAAGTCGTGAAAATTTGAATGAATGATCTCTTTTAATTTAGGATGAACAACGCCACACGGTTTTCTGTTGATGACCAATACCTGTTCAACATCATCGCTCAACAGGCATTCGTGCAATACACCTTCGCCCACCATGCCGGTTGCTCCTGTTATGATCGCTCTTACTTTCATATTATATGCCTAGTTTATGCAATGCTGCTGTTATTCTTTTTGCTGTGTCTTCGTCATTTAATTCTTCTGGTACAAATGGCTGTCCGATCACTTTTTCATACAACTCAATGTAACGGTTACTAATAGTGCTGATCCATTCATCCGTCATCGCAGGAACTGTTTGTCCTTCTTTGCCCATGAAGTTATTTTCTATCAGCCATTCCCTTACAAATTCTTTGCTTAATTGTTTCTGTCTTTCGTTTGCAGCCTGTCTTTTCTCATATCCATCCGCATAAAAATACCTTGAGGAATCCGGCGTATGAATTTCATCCATCAAATAAATGATATCGCCAATTTTTCCGAATTCGTATTTTGTATCAACCAATATCAATCCTTGTTTGGCGGCCATTTGTTTGCCTCTTTCATACAGCGCATACGTGTATTTTTCTAAAATGCTATAATCAGCTTCGCTGGCAATTCCTCTTTTTATAATATCCTCTCTTGAAATATCTTCATCATGCCCCACTTCAGCTTTAGTAGAAGGAGTGATAATAGGATTGGGAAAATAATCATTTTCTTTTAAACCATCCGGCATCGTAACGCCACACAATGTTCTCGATCCACTGCTATAGGTGCGCCAGGCATGTCCGGTTAAATTTCCTCTTATTACCATTTCAACGCGAAAGGGTTCGCAACGTTTTCCAATGGCGCTGTTCGGTGTTGGTGTATTGATCAGCCAATTTGGACAAATGTCTTTTGTTGCATCCAGCATGTGTGCAGCAATTTGATTTAGCACCTGGCCTTTGTATGGAATAGGGCTCGGTAAAATAACATCAAAAGCAGAAATGCGATTGCTTGCTATCATCACCAATAAATTATCGGCAATACTGTATACGTCGCGTACTTTTCCTTTGTAGAAATTTGTTTGCTGTGGAAATTGAAATGTTGCCATGCTATCGTAGTTATTAAACATTAAATCTAAAATGCATCACGTCTCCATCCTGCACTAAATATTCTTTGCCTTCAATTCTTAATTTGCCGTTATCACGACAAGCTGCTTCAGATTTGTAGGTAACAAAATCATTGTAAGCGATCACTTCCGCTTTGATAAAACCTTTTTCAAAATCGGTATGAATAACACTTGCAGCTTGAGGTGCTTTCCAGCCTTTTTGTATCGTCCAGGCTCTTACTTCCTGCACACCAGCGGTGAAGTAAGTGTATAGATCCAATAATCTGTAAGTTGAATGGATGAGCCTGTCCAGTGCAGGTTCTGTCATTTTATATTCTTCCATGAACATGGCCTTGTCATCTGCATCTTCAAATTCAGCAATCTGTGCTTCAATAGCGTTGGTCATAACGATCACTTCTGCGCCTTCTTTTTTAACAGCAGCTTTTAACGCTTCGGAATATTTGTTGCCCGTGTGCATGCTTGCTTCATCTACGTTAGCAACATATAACACAGGTTTATCTGTTAGTAAAAAAAGATCAGCCACTGCTAATTTTTCTTCTTTTGATAATCCTAATCCTAAAACATTTTTCCCCAGGTTTAGTTGATCTTTGCACCTTACCAGAACTTCGTATTCGGCTTTTAGCTTAGGGTCGGACTTTAAGAGTTTTTCAGTCTTGGCCAATTTCTTTTCCACACTTTCCATATCCTTCAGCTGCAATTCCGTTTCAATGATCTCTTTATCACCGACAGGATTGATCGGGCCTTCATCCCTTAAAATATTTTCATCTTCAAAACAACGGATCACTTGTATGATGGCATCCACTTCACGAATATTGGCTAAGAATTTATTGCCCAGGCCTTCACCTTTGCTGGCACCACGAACTAATCCCGCAATATCTACAATTTCAATTTGAGTGGGAACAGTTCTGTCTGGCTTTACAAATTCGGCCAGTTTATTAATGCGCTGATCAGGCACATCTACCAGGCCGATATTTGGTTCGATGGTACAAAAACGATAATTACTCGCCTGTGCTTTAGCGCTATTGCTAACCGCATTAAATAAAGTTGATTTACCCACATTCGGTAATCCTACTATCCCTGCTTTTAAAGCCATTTTCTTAAAGTGTTAAGTTGTAAGTATTAAGTTATAAGTTTCACTGTAACTTAATTTGAAGGTGCAAATGTAGAACAAAGTGACAAGATTTTAGTATCAGGTAGCAAGAATAGAATGGCTGCTGATCTTGCTACTTGGTACTTGCGACTTACTACTTAACTTAGCACTTATAACCTACTACTTATAACTTTATGGCATTAAGCAGAATCTGGAGCGCTTTCATCATCATAGCCATCATGGCGGCAAGCTTTACCTGTTTGTTCTCTGCCGGAGGCAAAGATATTTATAGTAAAATGGTAGTGGGTAAGGCCGGCGACACGACTCACACAAAGCAGGTTGACAGCGCTACGCTTTCTCCCATCATTGCAACAGCATTGATGGCTTCGAAAGAATATAAAAATGGCGACACAAAATATGAAAAGACACCAGACGGTAAAATAATTACTTATCGGGAACAGGCCGCCGACGGTGTTTTATCCACTTGTAAAAGTGCTGTTGAAATATGTATCGGCCTGATCGGCGTAATGGCATTATTCATGGGCTTTATGGCCATTGCTGAAAAGGCGGGCGGGATAAGGTTTCTGTCAAAAATTATCGGGCCGTTCTTTTCAAAGATATTTCCCGATGTGCCAAAAGACCATCCTGCATTCGGCCACATGATGCTTAATTTTTCTGCCAATTTATTGGGATTGGACAATGCTGCTACGCCATTCGGAATCAAGGCGATGGAAAGTCTGCAGGAGATAAATCCTGACAAAGAAAGGGCATCCAACGCACAGATCATGTTCTTGTGTTTACATGCATCGGGCTTAACATTAATTCCTGTCAGCATTATTGCAGCAAGAGCCAAATTAGGTGCAGCCAATCCTACGGATATTTTTATTCCCTGTATGATAGCCACTTTTGTGGCAACGATCGCTGCGATGCTGGTTGTATCATACAAACAAAAGATCAATGTTTTTCAGCCGGTGATCCTTGGTTGGGTTTTGGGTATTTCTTCTTTGATTGCTTTGCTGGTAGTATATGTGAATAGGTTGAATCATGATGCAATGGATTCTTTTTCCGGCATACTAAGCAATGGAATAATTCTGCTGATCTTTTTATTGATTATACTTGGCGGACTCTACAAAAAAATAAACATCTTCGATGCATTTGTTGAAGGCGCTAAAGGTGGATTTGAAACAGCCGTAAGAATTATTCCTTACCTGGTTGGAATGTTGGTAGCCATCAGCATGTTGCGTACAAGTGGCACTTTTGATATAATTATCAACGGCATGAAACATTTATTTGCAGCCATTGGTTTTGATACACGTTTTGTAGAAGGTATGCCGACTGCATTAATAAAACCGTTGAGCGGAAGTGGTGCAAGAGGAATGATGATCGATACAATGAAAGCATCCGGCCCAGATTCTTTTGCCGGAAGGCTGAGCTGTATCTTACAAGGATCTTCCGATACTACTTTTTATGTAGTGGCAGTATATTTTGGCGCGGTATCTATAAAAAATACACGCTACTCGATCGGCGCTATGTTGCTGGCTGATTTTGTGGGGATCGTTACCGCAATAGGATTGTGTTATTTGTTTTTTGGAAGTTCAGTATAGAACTACTTCTTTTTAGGAACAGCAAAAACAAGTGCCTGCACTTTATAAGCGATCACATTTTTACCATTTTGTTTGGCAGGTATCCATTTGGGAGATCTTTTGAATGCTTTGATCACTGCACTTTCCATTCCATATCCAAAATTTGTTGCGGCTTTTGCGCCTGTAACGGAACCATCCGGACCGATTGTAAAACCTACTGTTACTTTGTATGTTCCGGTAGGGGCGCCGTTTTTTGTAGCTATATCTGGGTCTATACTTTTTCTAAGATAACTGAACCAGGCATCAAAGCCTCCGGGAAATGTAGCATCTACATCTCCGGCTGATGAAACATTGTTTACTTTGTTTGTACTATCATTGTTAGTAGTGTTCGCCGTTTGTGCCTGCAGTAAATAACAATGTAAAAAAAGCAATGCGGATGCTAGTATAGATCTTTTTATGATCATCTGTAACATGGTCGTAGTTTTTAAATGTAGATTATTATTTGCGTTTACTTCTGCGGCGTGCATGTACAACACGTCTTCTCTCAACAGTGCCAGGTTCTACAGAATCGTTCTCTTCTTCCTCCGCGTTTTTGCCGCCATAATTACCAAAAAGACCGGCCAATTCTTTTGCGTGATAGATATTGCGGTTGAATTTATTTCCTAAAATTATTATCGTAGCAGAGTCTTGTATCATTCTTATGAAAGATGCATTGCTGCCATGCCACCAGCCATTATGATAAATTATTTTTTTACCCGAAGGGAAGACGAACATTCTCCATCCAAGTCCGTAATTTCTTATACCTCTTCTTTCGTTACTGTAAGGAGTATATGCTTCCGTGATTGTTTCGGGTTTAAATAATGTACCGGTGGTCAATGCCCTGTCCCATATCAAAAGATCCCTTGGTGTGGTGTACACATCTTTATCGCCGTATACTTTATCCAGGTACATGTCTTTTTCTATTCTGCCCCTATAGTCGTAACTGCGGTTAGCCGTTGCCATGCTATCAGGATTAAATATAAAAGTATTGGTCATTTGCAGTGGCGTAAAAAATGTTTGCTGAATATAATCAGGGAATTTTTTGCCTGTTACTTTCTCCACCAACAATGCAAGCAATGCGTAATTGGTATTGCAGTATTCAAAATGTGTATTGGGTGCACTAATATTTTTTAATTCAGCTTTATGGCTGATCATGAGTGATAATACATCTTCGTTCGTTGCAAACTTTGTTTCATCCCAATGAAGATCTTCCAAAAAATAAAGATAGTTGGGCAGCCCACTTCTATGGCTCAGCATATCCCTGATCGTTACACCTGGATAATTGAACTGCGGAAAATATTTGCTGAACAGGTCATCTAATTTGATCAGGCTATCCTGGTATAATTTCAATACCGTCATAGCTGTAAATGTTTTGGAAACAGAAGCTATTTGAAAAGGCGTGTTGGCTGTAATAGTATCTTTCCCGCCAATGTGCGCCATTCCTTTGTATTGTTCAAATATAATATTGCCATTTTTTGCCACCAGCATTCCACCGTTAAACCCCGTTGATCGTAAGCGTTGGTCGTACCAGGCTTCGCAGCCATCATGTAACTTTTGTCGTAGCGCCAAGGATATAGGCGTTGGAGCAGGCAGATCAATTAAATCAGGCGTTGGTAGCGCAGAAAGTGAACCCGGAGGAGCCTTGAATTCCGGTTGCACTTTTTCGGTAGCATCGCCAGATCCACAGGCTGTTAAACCGGCAACTAAAATGATAATGGCAGCAATCGAAACACTGTAAGTCAGTGAATCCGAAATAATAGTAGTAGATTTTACTCTATTAAAAAAAGATTTTATTCCCGACAACGTAATAGATTAAGATTTAGATAGAATATATTTGCGCAAAATACGGAGTAAACTTTACATATCATGGCAGAAAAAAAATTAACCAGTTATCCTAAAGAGAAGATAAATATACTTTTTTTAGAAAATATCAGTGATGCTGCGGTAAAATATTTCAATAATGCAGGGTACACAAGCGTAAAGAAATTAGGTGGAGCGTTAAGCGAAGACCAATTGATTAAAGAAATAAAGAATGTTCATTTATTAGGTATCCGCAGTAAAACGCAGATAACAAAAAAGGTGTTGGATGCAGCAGAAAAATTACAGGCCATCGGTTGTTTTTGTATAGGTACCAACCAGGTTGATCTTAAAGAAGCCACTCAAAAAGGAGTTGCCGTTTTTAATGCACCTTATAGCAATACGCGTAGTGTAGCAGAGTTAGTGATCGGCGCGTCTATTATTTTAATACGTAAGATCATTGATAAAAATATAGCGGCACATCAGGGCATATGGATGAAAGATGCAAGTGGCAGTTATGAACTAAGAGGCAAAACGTTAGGTATCATCGGATACGGTAGCATCGGCAGCCAGTTAAGTGTGTTGGCAGAAAGCTTAGGGATGAAAGTTGTTTTTTATGATGTCGAAACCAAACTACCATTAGGTAATGCAGAACAAAAAAAGACAATGAAAGATATGCTGGCAGTATCAGATATTGTTACATTGCACGTACCCGAATTGCCGTCTACAAAAAACCTGATCAATAAGACCAACTTAAAATATTTCAAAAAAGGAAGTATACTTATTAACTACGCAAGAGGTGAAGTGGTTGATCTGGATGCGTTGGCGAAATATTTAAAAGAAGGCCATTTGAGTGGCGCAGCTGTGGATGTATATCCATGGGAGCCTGAAAAGAACGGCGATAAATTTACAACGCCATTACAAGGTTTAAGTAATGTGATCTTGACGCCGCATATCGGCGGAAGCACGCAGGAAGCGCAACACAATATTGGTGAAGATGTAAGTAATAAATTATATAAATTCCTTGAAAAGGGAATAACAACGGGTAGTCACACTACACCTGGTTTAAACTTGCCACCTCAGGAAGGAACACATCGTATCTTACACATACATAATAATGTACCGGGTGTATTGAGTGAAATAAATACCACACTTTCTAAAAATCATATCAATATCTTAGGTCAGTATTTAAAGACAAATGATGATATCGGGTATGTTGTGCTGGACGTTAACAAGGCCTTAAGTGCTGATGCGCTGGCACTTTTAAAGAAGGTCAAGAATACGATAAAGGTTCGGTTACTATATTAAATAAATCAATACATTACAATCCTGCTTTTGGCAGGATTTTTTATTACTACTGCAATATGAAAATAATAATAATAGGAGCGGGTTTTGGCGGACTTCGCCTGGCGAGAAAATTAAATGATAAACCGGGCTTTGAGGTCACGTTGATCGATAAGCATAATTACCATGAATTTCAGCCATTATTTTATCAGGTAGCGACTGCGGGCTTAGATGCCAGTAATATTTCTTTTCCGCTTCGTAAAGTTTTTCATGGCAGTAAAAATGTTCGCGTAAGGTTGGCGGAAGTGCAAAAGATATTGACCACACAAAATAAGATAGTGACCAATATTGGCGAATTTGAATATGATGTACTAGTTATCGCTACAGGTGCGGGAACAAACTTCTTCGGTAATCAAAGTATCATTGATCATGCATTGCCAATGAAAAGTACAGCAGAGGCATTGGAATTAAGGTATCGGTTCCTGCATAATTTCGAAAAAGCCGTTAGTGCTAAAAACGAAAAGGACCTGCAAAGCTTAATGACGATCATTGTTGTAGGAGGAGGCCCGACAGGTGTTGAGTTAAGTGGCGCTATCGCAGATATGCGGCATTATGTTTTACCTAAAGATTATCCTGAGCTCGACTTTTCTAAAATGACCATTTACTTATTGGAAGGCTTAGGAAAAACATTGGCTGCAATGAGCGAGCAATCAAGCGCCGATTCGAGAAGGTACTTAGAGAAGCTAGGCGTGAAGGTGATGACCAATGCTACATTAAAAGAATATGATGGCATAAAAGCAACTTTGCAAAATGGCGAAACAATAGATGCCGCTACGTTGATATGGGCAGCAGGTGTAAAAGGAAATGTGCCGGCAGGTATTGATCCATCATTGATCGCAAAGGGGAACCGTATAAAAGTTGATAAGCAATGCAAAGTTCAGGAATTGAATAACGTGTATGCCATTGGTGATGTTGCTTATTTGGAAAATGAAGTCTATCCACATGGGCATCCGCAGTTATCACCCGTCGCAATACAACAGGCAGATATGATTGCTAAAAACCTGCAGCTGGCTGGAGAAAATAAACCATTAAAGGATTTTGCCTATAATGATAAAGGGAGCATGGCAACAGTAGGCCGTAACCTGGCAGTAGTTGATCTGACAAAGCCTAAATTTCATTTCGGCGGATTTTTTGGCTGGGCAACCTGGATGATCGTGCATTTGTTCCTGACATTGGGCGTAAAGAACCGCGCATCCATTTTCTTTAACTGGGTCTATAATTATTTTACGTACGATCAGAATTTACGTTTGATATTCAGGGATTACGATAGCAATAAGATAGCGGCTAAATAGCGCCAGTTTCTTTTTTTAATTTTAGATAGGAGCGAAGCGGCATATTGTATTTCATGGAAATATTGCTATACGCCATTACCAACACAACCGTCACCACACCAATTAAAGCGCCTGCCAGTATATCCATCAAAAAATGTTGGGATAAATAGACTCTTGAATATGCGATGAGTATTGCAGTAATGCAAAAAATAAATTTGATATAATTCTGGCGAATATAAAAAGCAAAAAAAGCTAACAAACTAAATGCAGTCATTGAATGCCCCGAAGGAAAACTACTTACTTCATTCATATACATACCACTGATCAATTTAAGCTTGATATGTAAATGGTTAAAAACATAATAGGGCCGGTACATATGCACCATCAGTACATCTTTAAAAAGGTGCGCAATAATAGTAGAGATCACAAAGATGATCGCCAGTTGGATGGCCATTCTTGTATTGAAAAATAATAATACCAATATGGCAAATATGATAATAAGCCCATCGCCGGTTGATGTTAAGATAAGAAAAAGTGTATCGCTCCATCCACCAACAAATTGATTGCTTAGTAAATGAAGATCAACTTTATTATAGGCAATGCAAAAATAACTGCAGGTAATAACAAACAATAACCAGGGAAGCAAAAACCACACATTATCCTTCACATATTTTTTCAGCATATTTTTATTTTGCATAATGGTTTCAAAAGTATAATAATAATGATGAATGGTTGACGATTAATTATTAATCATTTACTAAAAATAATTACGCTACCTCATTCAAAATATGATCAACCTGTGTGGATACCAGCTTCATATAATCAGTATAATCTTTTGGAGATCTTCTATGTAAATACAGCAATAATATTCCGGTAGTAGTATGTAATAATGTTGCTTTGATTCTGCCAGCATCTTTTTCTGTAATCAGTTTATTTTTGATGCAGTAATCCCATTCTTCATCGCATAACCTATCTAAAAAAGAAACGATCAAAGCCGATGCTTCCTGGTTACCACTAATATCAGACAGTTTTTCAATAAAAAATAATTCAAAAATTCCCGGATATTGAATAAAATATTCCAGGTAAGCTTTGGTGATCGCTTTTAATTTCTTAGAGCCTCTGGCGACTTTATCTGTTCGCTCTTTTACATGCGTCTCACATTCTGTCTGAAAATCTTTTACACAAAAGAATATCAATTCCTTAACATCTTTGAAATAATTATACAAAGTGGCAAATGAATAACCCGCTCTTTCTGCAATATTTCTTACGCTGATATTTTTTAATCCTTCACCTTTAAGAATATCTTTTGTTGCCTCGATGAAGTAACCTTTCATCCGTTGCTCCTGAATTTCTTTTCTTTCCATTATCATTGTACATTATATTAATACTGCAAATTTAATGAACAGTGTTAATAATTACAAATAATTTTATATTGGGCATAAAAAAAGAGAAACGGTAACCGTTCCTCTTTTCCTTCGTTTTTATTTTATCTAGCTGGCTGCTTTGTCTACATGCATAGCTAATTTTTTTGTCATTTCCGTAGATACATCATCCGAATACATACCATAGGCGCTGGTAACGGTACCTTTTAACTTACCATCTTTAGATTCAACAGCATATACCACATCTTCATCAGACGGGTTTGTTTCACCTTCAAAGCGGTAGACTTCCACTATTTCAAATTCACTTGGGTTTAACTGGACCTTATTATCTTCAGAACAAATTATTTTATCAAAAGATATATTAAAATCTGTTTTATAACCACGCTCTTTCAATCCGGTCAACGCTGCTACTACTGTATCGTAAGTTTGCATAAATTATTTTTATTTTAAAGTTAAGGAAAATCTCTATTTAGGACTATCAACAATTATTAACACTATTTGTGCCAAAGTCCAGTATCGGGTTAGTTTGCTTAACTTGCGGCATAATAAATTGCCTGAATACCGGTTAAATCGATTTTTTGACACTGAAAATCAAAAAATTAGCGGTTCAGGTTAAAAAATAGCAGAGAAGATAATTTATGAGTAAAAAGAATTCGGGACAGGTTAAAAAATCATCGCAAATATTAGTTGTAAAAGGTAAACTGGATATTTCACGCAGTGGAATGGGCTATGTAATTGTAGAAGGCCAGGATAAAGATATCATGATAAAACCCAATGATTTTGGGCAGGCATTTCATGGCGATACAGTAAGGGTACAAATTTCAAAAGATAGCGGCAGGGGAAAAAGAGTAGAAGGAAAAGTAGTTGATGTGGCTGAACGCAAACAAACTGATTTTATTGGTACTATCCAGGTAAGCAAGAACTTCGCTTTTTTTGTATCCGATTCGGAAAAGCCCGTACCGGATTTTCATGTGGGGTTAGATAAATTAAATGGCGCGGTTGATAAAGACAGGGTGATAGTGCGTTTGGTGAAATGGAGCAAAGGTGATAAAAAGCCCGAAGGTGAAGTGATGTCGGTCATAAAAGCAGAAGACGTAAATGATATGGCAATGAAAGAATTGCTTTTAGAAGCGGGATTCCCTCTTTCGTTTGAAGCAGATGTGATGAAAGAAGCGAATGCGCTTTCTGAAGTAATTACACGCGAAGCCACTAAAAACAGAAAAGATTGCCGGGATATTTTAACATTCACGATCGATCCTGTTGATGCGAAGGATTTTGATGATGCGATCTCTATCAGAAATTTAGATAACGGTTGTTATGAGATCGGCGTACACATTGCAGATGTGAGTCATTTTGTTAAACCCGGAACAGCATTGGATAAATCGGCATATGACAGGGCCACCAGCGTGTATTTGCCTGACAGGGTAAATCCGATGTTGCCCGAAAAGATTTCAAATGAATTGTGCTCGCTTCGCCCTAATGAAGATAAATATACTTTCTCCGTTATTTTTCAGATCACTAACAGGGCAGAAATAAAACATAAATGGATCGGCAGGACTTTGATACACAGCAATCATCGTTTTACATACGAAGATGTTCAGGAAGTTATCGAAACAAAAGATGGGCCGCATCATCCTAAAGCATTGTTGTTATTAAATAACCTGGCTAAACAATTTAGGGAAGAAAGGTTTAAAAATGGCGCCATCAATTTCTCATCGCAGGAAGTGCGTTTCAAATTAGATGATAAAGGAAAACCGATCGGTATTGTAGTGAAAGAAAGCAAAGAGTCGCACCAGTTGATAGAAGAATTTATGTTGCTTGCGAACAGAACTATTGCAGAGTACGTTTCAAAAATAAAGATCAATAAAGAACCGATCCCTTTTCCATATCGCGTGCATGATACGCCGGGAGAAGAAAAACTTAAACCTTTTGTCGCCTTCGCGAAAAAATTCGGTTACACTTTTGATATGGACAATGAGGCCGCGATCGCGAAATCATTTAATAATTTATTGAAAGAAGTGAATGGCAAACCCGAACAACATGTGTTGGAACAATTGGGTATCCGCACAATGGCCAAAGCTATTTATACCAGTGAAAATATTGGACATTATGGTTTAGGATTTGAGCATTATTGTCATTTTACTTCGCCCATCCGCCGTTATCCTGATGTAATGGTGCATCGCGTTTTACAGGAATGTTTAGATAAAAATCTAAAGCCTGATAAAAAAATGGAAGAAAAATGTAAGCATTGCAGTGATAAGGAAAGAAAAGCCATGGAAGCCGAAAGAGCCGGCAATAAATACAAGCAGGTTGAATTTATGCAGGATTATGTAGGCGAAGATTTTGATGGAATTATCAGTGGCGTGGCTTCTTTTGGTTTCTTTGTAGAGACGGTATTGCATAAATGCGAAGGAATGGTGAGTGTCCGTGACCTGAGTGATTACGATGATTTTCGTTTGGATGAAGCAGATTACGCACTGGTAGGTATGCGCACCGGAAGAAAGTTTAGAATGGGCGACCAGGTTAAAATAAAAGTAGTAGCTGCTAACCTCGGCAAGCGCCAACTGGATTATCATTGGATCCCGAACGAAGAAGAGGGAACTGTTAGTACTGTTAAGGCCAATGCTAAACTGGCTGTGGGCAAAAAAATAAAATCAAAAAAATAGCGATAACCGGTTTATCAAAAAAATACTTACTTCGCACAAAATTTGTTTATGCTGAACGGAAAAAAAGTTATTGTTGTACTTCCCGCTTATAACGCAGAAAAAACATTAGAAAAAACGTACCGTGAAATTCCTTTTGATATTGTTGATGATGTGATATTGGTAAATGATGCCAGCAAGGATAACACCGTTGAAGTAGCCACACGTTTAGGCATTCGCCACATTATAACGCATCCGCAAAATCGCGGTTATGGCGGCAACCAAAAATCATGTTACAACAAGGCATTGGAATTAAAGGCAGATGTAGTGATCATGCTGCATCCGGATTATCAATATACTCCGTTGCTGATCCCTGCCATGAGTAGTATTATTGCTAACGGACTTTACCCGGTAGTATTTGGCAGCCGTATTTTAGGAAAAGGTGCATTGAGAGGCGGTATGCCGCTATATAAATATATTGCCAATCGTTTACTGACATTATCCCAGAATATATTAATGGGACAAAAATTAAGTGAGTACCATACAGGTTATCGTTCTTTCAGCGCAGATGTTTTGCGTAAAGTAAATTACGAAGCAAACAATGATGATTTTATTTTCGACAATGAAATGATCGCGCAGATATTCGATGCAGGATTTGAGATCGCAGAAGTAACGTGTCCCACAAAATATTTTGATGAAGCTTCTTCCATCAATTTTAAGAGAAGTATGAAATATGGTTTTGGTGTATTGGGTGTTTCTTTTTGCTATTTCTTAAAGCGGTTGAAATTGTACAATTCTCCGATCTATCAGCATAAGAATTGATACAATTAAACGGCTAGTCATAAGCATGTTTATCAATGTTCTTTCCAAAAGTGCCTCTGGTGCGTTTCCAAAAACCCTCCCGTTCTTCTAGCGAAATAAAATTTTCCTTAAAGGCTTGCTTATATTCTATAGTGGGGTTGATCATTGCAGGTTCCATCGTTTTTAATGTGTCAAAAACGATAGGTATAAGGTCGATAGCGGTGTCAAGTCTGTAAGTGAACTTGCGCATTTGCTTAGATTGAAATGGATCGGTCGCAATGGCAATGGTAGTGAATCCTAATTTTCTTGATTTTTTATAAGAGTAATAAATATTCTCTGTACTATGTTCAGCTTTTGTTTCGGTTAGAATATTTTGTTTAGGAATGCCGATCGCTTCTGCATACATCGCCATTATCATCGCCTCGTAATAAGGCGTATGTACCGCTCCTCCTGAATACATAATGTTTTTGGCAATGCCTTTTTCAAATAGGTATTTCGACCAGTAAACCCTTGCTTTCATTATCCTGCTCCATTGCAGGCTGTCACCAGCCAACGGAACACCCGGAACAATGATCACATCGTATGTTTTGGTGCTTGCTTTATTATAGTATTTTACACAGGTTCTTTTTGAAAATGCACAACTGCTAAGTGTTGCAGCAATTAATAACCACACAAAATGTTTTGGTTTGGATGTTTTTGTTGCCATTTGAAAGCGATTTGGCTTTAGATTTGTTGTAATATCGTGCTCGATTACGTAACCAATTTATATATAAATCATGAGTAATAAAAATATTATCATCACCGGTGCTGCAGGAGGGCTGGGTAGAGATGTAGTAAAAAAATTAAGTGATAGCGGCTATGCTTTATCGTTAATTACTGATGAAAAAAATGTCAACCTGTTCAACGATCTTCCTGATCAGTTTTCAGAAGCTGTTGATCTGTTAGATGAAAAAGCAGCAGCAGCTTTTGTTCAAAAAGCGATAGCAACCAAAGGTGGTATTTACGCGGCTATATTATTAGTAGGCGGCTATGCACCGGGCGATCTTGAAAATGCAACAGATGAGGATATCAGGAAAATGGTTGACCTGAATTTTTTCACCGCTTTTCACGTAGTAAAACCGCTATTGGCTTATTTCGAAAAACAAGGATCAGGACAAATTATTTTAGTAGGTTCTAAAGCCGCGCTGGTAGCTTCGGAGGGAGCAAAATCTTTTGCCTATGCCTTATCTAAATCAATGGTAATATCATTGGCAGATATGATCAATGCCAATAAAAAATATCCAAAAATAACAGCTTCCGTAATTGTGCCAAGCACAATGGATACGCCATTGAACAGCAAAGAAATGCCTGATGCTGATTTTACAAAATGGGTGCCTACAAAAGATGTAGCCGAAACAATTGATTTTGTTTTAAGCGATGCCGGTAGTAATTTACGGCACACTGTTTTGAAAATATATAACGAGAGCTAACTCAAAGTACGACGTACGATGTTTGATGTTCGATGTAAAAGCTAATAATTATTCTGATGAAAAAAGCGTTATTAACGATCAGTCTTTTAATATTGTCTAACACTTTTATGACCTTCGCATGGTATGGCCATTTGAAATTTAAACAATGGAGTTGGTTCAATAGCTTGAGTTTGGTTGGCGTTATCCTGATCAGTTGGGGGATTGCATTATTTGAATATTCGTTTCAGGTGCCTGCCAATAGAATTGGGTTTACGGAAAATGGCGGCCCGTTCACACTGTGGCAATTAAAAGTAATTCAGGAAGTAATCACACTGACCGTATTTACTGTTTTTACAATTGTATTTTTTAAGAACGAAAGTTTTAGATTAAATCACGCAATAGGGTTTGGATTTTTAATATTGGCGGTGTATTTTATTTTTAAAAAGTAGTATCACTATTATCAGGTCATTTTATTATCAAAGAAAACAGAGAGGTTCGTCAGTTTTTTTTCTTTCCAGTTTTCTTGTTTTTCATTACTTGGAATAAAAAGTTTTATATAGCAGGATGTAGCAGAATTTATTTTAAAAAAGAATTCATACGTATCATCATATCTTTCATAATACTCAATAGCTTCTCCAAATAAAACAACCAGATCATTGTAGTTTATATTCAATGATCCATAAAAAGCAACATTAGAGATATCCTTGTTTTTAACATCCAGTATAACCGTATTTATTGCAGAGTCGTTTTTAATAGTATATTTTATGCAATCGGTATAGGTATCCTGGCTTGATAACTTGCCTTTAAAATAAGGCAATATTTTTTCAGGTGCATTTTTATACGGCAAAATGAACTGCGCGACAGCTTCAATATTATTTTTGTCTATTTGCAGTATCTCCTCCATGGTATAAAAAAATTACCGTTTTAAACTATCCGCAGGCAGGCGTTCATAAAAAGCAAATCCGTTTTTATGGTATAATTTAATAATTCCCGGAACGGTATCTAATCTTGGCGCATCCTGTATCTTGGCAGATAAATAAGTTGGTTTGTCGATATTACCACTCACCAGCCATTGGTTATGCAGTTCCATCGTATCTGCATGCGGTAAACTTTTAGCATAAAAATATTGCGCATAACTTTTATAACCTACGGTTTCTACATAACAATCTTTTCCTTGTTGTGCCTCAAAAAATTCAATGTTGGCTTTTTGAGAAATGGCTTCAATTTTAGGTGTCAGCAAAATGCTTGTCAAAAAGCAGCAGATCGTTAATGAACAAAAAAGAATAATCGTTTTTTGTCGCTGATCTTTTGAAATAAGATAGGTCAGCACACCGATCAACAATACCGATCCGCCAATCGAATCCGTCCAGGACCAATGGACATCGGCTTGTAAATTACCTCTTGCAAAAACATCAGCTATCATACCAATCCATTCATCTTTATGCATCATTGCAAATGGAATAGCAGTGATCGCAATCGCTAATAGTAAACCGATCAATCCTAGCAAAGCTTTTAGCCAGCTATTCAATTGAGCTTTTCTTTCCCAAAGGTCATTGATACATAAGGTAGCCAAAAAAGTAAGCGGGAACCAGCAAAGCGATGAATAGTGAACGATCTTCGTCTTTACAATGGAAAAAAGTAATAAGGTTACCCAGAATAATATCAGCATCCATTTTTTAAATGCCTTTTGTTGCGGCGTGTTTGTTCTTACAAATTGTCCCCTCATGAAAAAGATAGATGCAGGAAAACAACCGATCAGCAATACCCACCAATGATAAAAGAATGGTTCGCCATGATCAGCTTCACTTGTGCTAAACAAACGAATTTGATATTCTATGAATTGGATCAGGAACCAGGGCCCGTTTTTAACAAGATCTACACCAAACCATAAAAAGCAGACAGCAGTTATTGTCAGGAGAATGATCAGCAGTTCTTTCCAGTTAATATAGAATTTGAATCTGTTAATAAGGACATAAGCGCCATAAGATAATAGCGTGATAACAAGTGCCACAGGCCCTTTTGTCAGTACGGCCAATCCTAAAAACAATCCTGCTAAAAAAGCATATTTTATTCTGTTGGTAGCATTGAGTGTTAAAAAATAAAAATGGTAAATACTTAAAAAGATAAAAAGGTTGAACCAGGGATCAATGATGCCGCTTTTAAAATATAAAAAAGTAAGCATGGTGCCGAGATAAACCATTACCCAGATCCTCGCAACATTTTCATTGAATATTCTTTTTCCGATACGGAAGATCAATACCAAAGTAACAACACCGCAAACTGCATTGGGAAATCTTGCGGCGAATTCATTTACGCCAAAGATCTTCATGCTTATTACCTGCAGCCAAAAGAACAAGGGGGGTTTTTCCCAAAAACGCTGAAAATTGATTTGCACAGAAAAGTAATTGTGCGAAACGATCATTTCCCTGGCACTTTCTGCGAAATTCACTTCATCCCAATCAAATAGGTGAACATGCCCCAAAAAAGGCATGAATAATATAATGGCCAGCAGCGCAATCGTCCACTCGTTCTTTAAAATACTCTTCATAGTAATGATTTCCTCACGGCAAAATAAACAAAAGATTCCTATAAAAAATAACACGACTGTTTTGAATCAGTTATTTTTGTTGTAAAGCTTTAGTCAATGCATTCATTCAAAGAGTTGTCGGAAAAAATTGAGGTACATTTTAATGTCCGCCATTTCCCAGAAAGTCCTGCTACTTTATACGAACCGGCTGAATACATCTTACAAATAGGCGGCAAACGCATTCGTCCGGCAATGTGTTTAATGGGCAATGAATTATTTGATGAGATCAGTGCTGATGCATATCATATGGCTGCTGCTATTGAGTTGTTCCATAATTTCAGTTTGATACATGATGATATCATGGACAAAGCTCCTTTGCGTCGGGGAATGGAAACCGTACATGTAAAATATGGCGAATCAACTGCTTTGCTGGCGGGAGATGTCATGTTGGTAAAAGCATACGATTGTATCAGTAAAATAAAACCGGAGCATTTACCCAAAGTGTTACAATTATTTAATAAAGTAGGACGAGAAGTCTGCGAGGGACAGCAGCTGGACATGGATTTTGAACAGAAAGAAAAAGTGAGCCTGAATGAATATGTAAGTATGATCACCTTAAAAACCTCTGTATTATTAGCAGCAAGTTTGCAATTTGGCGCTATATTAGGAGGGGCAGCCGGCGACAGCCAACATCATTTATATGAATTTGGTAAAAATCTTGGCATCGCATTTCAATTACAGGATGACTACCTGGATGCATTTGGCGATCCTGAAAAATTTGGCAAACAGGTGGGTGGAGATATATTGGCCAATAAAAAAACATTTTTAATGATCTATGCTTTGGAGACAGCTTCCGAAACACAAAGAAAAGAATTAAAAAGATTGATGCAGGAAAATCCACCGGATAAAGTGGCAAAGGTTTTACAGATATTTAAAGATTGCAAAGTGGACGCGTGGGCAAATGAATTAAAAGAAAAATATTTACAGACCGCATTACAGCATTTAGAAGATACAGCAGTAATGGCAGTAAGGAAAAAGCCGCTGACCGAGTTAGCCGCTTATTTGATACAGAGAGAAAAATAGTTTACTAATTCTTAATTATAATGTCAAGCCAGCTTTTTAGAAAAAAAAGTATCACCGCGATATTGAAAGATGCAGCAGATGGTTATTCTGATGCAGAACATTCGTCAGCTGGTTTACAAAAAGTATTAAAAGTAAAGGACCTGACTGCAATGGGCATTGCAGCGGTAGTGGGTGCGGGTATTTTTTCAACCATTGGTGATGCTTCTTATCATGGCGGCCCGGGTGTTATATTGTTATTTATACTGACTGCAGTCTGCTGCGGTTTTTCTGCTTTGTGTTATGCCGAATTTGCTTCTCGTATACCCGTTAGCGGTAGTGCCTATACATACGCATATGCATCTTTCGGAGAATTGATCGCCTGGATCATTGGTTGGGACCTGTTGATGGAATATGCCATTGGCAATGTTGCGGTGTCTATTTCATGGAGTGCTTATTTTGTCAATTTTATGGAAGGCTTTGGTATTCACATACCTGCTTATTTAACTACAGATTATTTATCAGCTTTTAGAGGTTTTACAGAAGCGGCGAAACAACTGGCCGCAGGAAATAAGCTCGCTACTTTAAATGACGGATTAAGAGGTTCCTATCAGGCATGGATAACTGCCCCCGAATTTGCAGGTATAAAAGTCGTTGCAAATTTGCCCGCATTACTAATTGTGCTTTTAATTACCTGGTTGGTGTACGTTGGGATCAAAGAAACAAAACGTGCCACCAATTATATGGTAGGATTAAAAATAGTGATTGTAGTAGCTGTGATCGCGATAGGTTTCTTTTATGTGGCACCGGCAAACTGGAGCCCGTTTCTGCCGAACGGATTCGGCGGAGTGATGAAAGGTGTATCAGCTGTATTCTTTGCTTATATTGGGTTTGATGCCATTTCAACTACGGCCGAGGAATGTGAAAACCCGCAAAGAGATATTCCTAAAGGAATGATCTACTCGCTAATAATTTGTACGGTATTATATATTTTGATCGCGATCGTTTTGACAGGCATGGTTTCTTATAAAAATCTCCAGGTTGCTGATCCATTGTCGTATGTATTCAGGGTAGTGCATTTAAATAAGATCAGTTATATCATTTCATTCAGCGCGGTCATTGCCACAGCGAGCGTACTGTTGGTCTTTCAACTGGGACAACCAAGAATATGGATGAGTATGAGCCGTGATGGCTTGCTGCCAAAAATATTCAGTCGCATTCATCCGAAATATAAAACACCTTCGTTCTCAACTATTTTAACGGGCATAGTAGTTGGTGTCCCTGCTTTATTTGTGAACCTAACAGAAGTAACTGACCTTACAAGTATCGGAACCCTGTTTGCTTTTGTATTGGTTTGCGGAGGCGTTTTATTATTGCCTCCAAAAGAAGAGGATCTAACAGATGCTAAATTCAAAATGCCATACATCAATTCTAAATTTATATCGCCCGTATTGTTTATTGTTGGGTTGATATTTTTATGGAAAAACTTTTTAGGCCTATTCCATTATGATGGAGATTGGGAAGGATTCAGGGATAAATTGCCATTTTTTCTTTTTGTAATACTTGCAGTAGGTTTAACAGTATTATCATTCCTGAAAAATCTTTCTTTGATTCCTGTGCTAGGATTAGCCAGCTGTTTTTATTTAATGACAGAATTAGGCTACACCAACTGGCTACGTTTCGTTATCTGGTTAGTAATAGGGTTGGTCATCTATTTTATGTACAGTCGCCACAACAGTAATCTGGCAAAACAAAATACATAATTTGTAACTTTGTATAGAATCCCGTTAATCCTTTAATCGGACGAATCCCAATTCAGACAATAAAATGAAATACGAAATAGGCGATAAAATAATAATCTTACTTTCTAACGAAGAAGGAAAAGTGGTGGAGATCATTAACGATAAAATGGTGATGATAGAAGTAAAGGGAGTAAAGTTTCCTGCTTACATGGATCAGATCGATTTTCCTTATTTCAAAATGTTCACAGAAAAGCGCGCTACTGAAAAACAACCGGCCAAAGTATATATCGACAATGTAAAAAGAGAAAAGACGCCTACTAAGCACAAAATGGCAGAAGGTGTATGGATCAATTTTTTACCGGTATATGATAAAGATGTTTTTGATGATGATATAGTAGAAAAAATAAAGATCTACCTGATCAATCAAACCGATACCGCTTTTAGTTTTACTTATAATTGTATGATCGGCGGAGATAGCAGCTTTTTGCTGAAAAATTCCATTGAACCATTGCAGGATTTTTATTTGCATGACGTGAAGTTTGAAGATATGAATGATAGTCCGAGGTTTGATTTTGAATTTGCTTTGGTAAACCCCGATAAAAAGAAAGCCTTGTATTACGAGGCTTCTCTAAAAATAAAAGCAAAACAATTATTTAAAAAGATAGAAGAAATCCAGCTCAAAAACGAAGCAACATTTTCTTATGTTTTGTTTGAGCAATATCCCGACAAAGTAGAAACAGAAAAATTTGACGTCGGTAAATTGAACAATGCCGGATTTAGAATATATGATGCGTCTAAATCAAGAGAAAATTTAGAATCTGCACGCTCGGTAATTGACCTGCATATAGAAAAATTGTCAGATAGCTGGAAGCACCTTAGTAATTTTGAAATACTAACTATTCAATTAAAAGCATTTGAAAAGTTTTATGATCTTGCAGTGGCGCACTATCAAAGCTCATTGGTTGTAATACATGGGGTAGGTATGGGAAAACTAAGAGATGAAATTCACGACATCTTAAAAACCAAACAAGAAGTGAAGTCTTTCGTCAATCAGTATCATCCGAGTTACGGTTATGGTGCAACAGAGATTTTCTTTTCCTATTAATGGAATAATAATTGCTAAATAAACAGGTATGAAAATAGTTATAGCAGCTGATCATGCAGGTGTCGGTTACAAAGCAGTTCTTGTTAAAGAAATGCAGGAAAAAGGATATGCTGTAAACGATCTCGGAACTTTTGATGAAAATCAGCCGGATGATTATCCGGATTATGCAGTGAGAGTAGCAACGGCCCTTCTTGCGAAACAAGCGGAAAAGGGGATTATTATTTGTGGAAGTGGTGTTGGCGTTAGTGTTACGGCTAATAAGTTCAAAGGGATCCGTGCAGGTGTTTGTCATGATACCTATTCCGCCCATCAATGTGTAGAGCACGATGACGTAAATGTTTTATGCATTGGCCAGCGGGTAATTGGCATAGAATTAGCCCGTGAAGTGGTGTTCACCTTTTTGAAAGCTGTTTTCAGTAATGAGGAAAGGCATGTGAAAAGGCTTAAAAAAATTGCTATCATAGAAGATAGTAATATGAAATAGTGAATTGTGATAAGAGGAAGATAAATATCGGCACAACACCCTAACTTTAAAGGATATTAGCAAACAATGAAAGGCGATCAAATAAGCACATTATTTTTAGATATAGGCGGCGTATTATTGACGAATGGCTGGGGTGGCCCTTCAAGAAAACTGGCAGCAGAAAAATACAAATTGGATTGGGATGATATGAACGAAAGGCATCATCTTACTTTTGATACCTATGAAATGGGCAAACTAACGCTCGACCAATATTTAAAGAGACTGGTTTTTTATCAGCCCAGGGATTTTTCTATAGAAGATTTTAAGGCTTTCATGTTCGAGCAATCAAAACCCTTCCCTGAAACGATCGCTTTCTTTAAAGAACTGAAGGCAAAACATAAATTACATGTTATTGCAGTCAGCAATGAAGGAAGAGAGTTGAATGATTACAGAATTGAAACATTTAAACTACACGAATTGTTTGATGCATTTGTTTCTTCCTGTTATGTAAAATTTCGTAAGCCTGATACCGACATCTTTAGGATTGCCTGCGATATTAGTCATTCACTGCCTAGTCAGGCACTCATGATCGATGATCGGCTGATGTTTGTAGAAGAGGCAAGAAGCGTAGGTATACATGCACTACAATACACCGGACTAGAATCCATCAAAGAAAAAATAAGCCACTTTAACTTTTTACACAACCAATAATATGGAACAACAACAATACGATTTTGGAATGATAGGGTTGGGCACAATGGGCCGCAACCTTGTATACAATATAAGCGACCATGGCTTTAGTGTTTCCGGTTTCGACAAAAATGAAGAACAGGTAAAAACATTGATCAAAGAAGCACCGTCGAAAAATATCATGAGCACCAGCAGTTTGCCGGAATTTATCAATTCTTTAAAAAAACCAAGGGTGATCATGTTTCTGGTGCCGGCGGGGCCGATCGTTGATAGCGTGATATTAGAATTAAAAACATTTTTGTCAAAAGATGACCTGATGATGGATTGCGGTAACTCGCATTTTACCGATACTAATATTCGAACTGAAGCTTTGGCTAAGGAAAATATTCATTTCATGGGTGTAGGTGTTTCAGGTGGTGAATCGGGTGCAAGATTTGGCCCAAGCATTATGCCCGGCGGCGCCAAAGAAGCATATGATAGAGTAGCGCCAATGTTGCAGGCTGTTTCTGCTAAAGTGAATAACGAGCCTTGTGTTACGTACGTGGGTGCCGGTTCAGCAGGGCATTATGTAAAGATGGTACATAACGGTATCGAATATGCGCTAATGCAATTGATCGCTGAAACATACCAGGTATTAAAAGATGTGGCAGGATTAAACAATGATGAGCTGCACGAGCTATATACAAAATGGAACAAGAGCGACCTACAATCTTTTTTGGTAGAGATAACTGCTGAGATATTTTTAAAGAAAGATAACCTTACTAATAATAGGTTGGTAGATATGATACAGGCCAGTGCCGGCCAAAAAGGAACAGGACAGTGGACTTCACAGGATGCGTTGAATCAACATATTCCTATTCCGGTAATTGATATTGCTGTTAGCGCACGTGACCTGTCTGCCTTGAAGGAAGAACGCAAACAAGTTCAACAGAATTTATTTACAGCAACAACCAAAGCAGCGCCATTAACAGGAACAGAAAAAACAGCTTTTATTGATGCGGTGGAACAGGCTTTGTATTTTTCTATGATCACTACGTATGCGCAGGGTATGTCTTTATTATACCATGCATCAGGTGAATATAAATATGGATTAAAATTAGATGAGATCGCGGCGATATGGCGCGGTGGGTGTATCATCCGTGCGGCTTTGTTAGAAGATATTCGTGCAATTTTTGCCAAGCATCCGGAGTTATCCAATATTTTGATCAACGATGGCATCGCTAAAAAATTAGAATTCGCGCAGGATGGCATACGTACGGTTATTAAAAAAGCAATAGATGCAAGTATACCAGTTCCGGCTTTAATGGTTTCACTGGCATATCACGACACCTATCGTAGCGCATGGCTGCCATTTAATCTGTTGCAGGCACAGCGCGATTATTTTGGTGCACATACATACCAACGTACAGACCGCGACGGAACTTTTCATACTCATTGGGAAACTAAATGATACAGTAAAAAGGTAAAAGGTAAAACCAAAAGTAATCGAGGATTAAAAAATTCTTAATTAAAAATTATTAATCAAACGAAATGAAATCAGCAAATAGTGTAGGGCCAACAGTTATAGTTATTTTAGGCGCCACAGGCGATCTTACCTGGCGTAAATTAATGCCGGGTATTTATAATCTCCATTTAGATAACTGGTTGCCAAAAAACTTTGCGGTTATCGGTGTAAGCAGAACAGAAATGAATGATGAAGCTTTTCGTGAACATATGCAAAATGGTGTAGATAAATTTTCAAGAAGGGGAAAGGCTGATGAAAAAGATTGGAGTGAATTTGAAAAATGCATCAGCTATAATCAGGGAGGTTTTGATGAACAATCAACATATGAAACCTTACTGCAACAAATAGAGAAATTAGAAAAAGAGTGGAACGCACCTGCCACACGTGTTTTTTATATGGCAGTTCCGCCGAGCTACTTCGAAGAAATAGCGACTAAACTGGGTTCTTCTAAATTGGTAGAGAATAAAGAACTGAGCCGCATCGTTATTGAAAAACCTTTTGGTCGTGATTATAACAGCGCTAAAAAATTGAATGACCTGTTGCACAGCATGTACGATGAATCGCAGATATATCGCCTGGATCATTATTTAGGTAAAGAAACCGTACAAAATATTTTAGCTTTCCGTTTTGCCAACGCGATGTTTGAGCCTATCTGGAACCGTAGTTATATTGACCATGTTCAAATAACCGTATCAGAACAATTGGGCATCGGTACACGCGGCAACTATTACGAAACTGCCGGTGCCTTACGCGATATGATCCAAAATCACATTCTGCAATTATTATGTCTGATCGCGATGGAACCAACGGTTTCATTTGATGCAGATGAAGTGCGTAATAAAAAAGTAGACGTGCTAAACGCCATCAGAATGATAAAGCCTGAAGATGTGCATTTAAATGCAGTACGCGGACAATACGGCGCAGGCTGGATCGAAGGTGAAAAAGTAATTGGCTATCGCGAAGAACAGGATGTAAAGAAGGATTCAAATGTAGAAACATTTGCAGCCGTTAAATTTTTTGTAGATAACTGGAGATGGCAAGGCGTTCCGTTTTACTTACGTACGGGCAAACACATGAATGAAACGATCTCTGTTATCAGTCTGCAGTTTCGCCCGGTGCCACATCAATCTTTTCCAAATAATACAACAGGCAATTGGCAACCGAACAGGTTGGTGATGAATATTCAACCGCATATGGGTATTAAACTAAGCTTCCAGGCAAAACGCCCGGGATTGGAAATGTTGTTATCCCCTGTTGATATGCAATATGATTATAGCGATTCGTATACAGCCACTACACCGGAAGCATATGAAACATTGTTGTTGGATATCATGGAAGGTGATTCAACTTTATTCATGCGCGCCGATCAGGTAGAAGCTGCATGGAAAATTGTTATGCCGATCATCGAACAATGGGAAAATAATCCATCGGCAAGCTTTCCTAATTATGCTGCGGGCATGACGGGGCCGGAAGATGCGGAAGCATTGATCGCAAGGGATGGACATAATTGGTTTGTAACACCTCCAAAAACAAAATAGTGAGCGATACAAAAAATATAAAAGTATTTAAAAATGTTGCTACGCTTTGCGAAGCAACGGCAAATCATATAATTGATCTGGCCAATGCATCTATTACAGCAAATGGCAGGTTTGTTATAGCACTTTCAGGAGGCAGCACGCCAAACGAGTTGTATAAATTATTAGCTAGTGAACCCTATCAAAAAAAAATACCCTGGAAAGACACACATATTTTTTGGGGAGATGAACGTTGTGTGGGATTAGATGATAAGCTAAACAATGCCTTTGTAGCAAGAACTTTATTGTTGGATAAGGTCGATATTCCTGTAACCAATATGCATCCGGTACAGGTTGATCTTTCACCTGCTGATGCCGCCATAAAATACGAAGACGTTCTGAAAATATTTTTTAAAAAAGACGCGCCTCAATTCGATCTCATATTTTTAGGATTAGGCGAAAATGCACATACAGCTTCTTTATTTCCGGGAACTGCAGTCTTGCACGAAAAAGACCGTTGGGTAAAAGAAGTATATGTTGCCGAACAAAAAATGTATCGTGTTACTATGACGGCACCTCTGTTAAATCAGGCACGCCATATCATCTTTTTAGTAACAGGTCAATCGAAAGCAGAAGTGCTGCATACAATATTCAATAGTCCGTACGATCCTGAAAAATATCCTGCGCAATTAATACAACCTGTTAATGGAGATCTATATTGGTATGTAGATGAACTGGCGGCGGCGCTTGTCTGAACCATTGATTGAAGTTGATTATTTTGATTGAATTGATTTTGCCGTTCTGATTTTTTGTTTCTTATTCTTTATTCAATTTTCTACGCTTAATTTCTTTTTTAGTTAATCTAAGCTCTCTGCCTGTCTGTTCGTTTACGGAAGAATTTTCCTGCGCGCGACGCATTAAGTAGGGTATCACTTCACGGATCGGCCCGAAGGGTAAATATTTACTTACAGAATATCCGGCTTTCGCCAAATTAAAAGTGATCGTGTCACTCATGCCATAAAGCTGAGAAAAATGAACAGTATCCTTGCTGTTTAAATTTGCCGCAAATAAACAACTCTGTTCATTGTGTGAGGCAACGATCAATGAGACTGTAGTTGGATGCTGCATACAAAATTGTATGGCTTCATTATATACTTTATCGCAGGTTTCTTTATCAGGCTGAATAGGTGAGGGATAATGCATTTGTCGTGCACGTTCCCGTTCTTTTTCCATATACGCACCACGAACGATCTTTACACCAAAAATAAAGTTACTCTCGATCGCATCTTTTATACGTGCTTCCATAAATTTAAAACGGTCAATACGATAGAGTTGTACTGTAGTATAAACTATCACATTTTTTTTATTGATTAAAGCCATCATAGAATAAGCCAGGTAATCGATCGGCCCTTGTATCCATGATTCCTCCGCATCTATTAAGATCTTTATCTTATTATTTTGAGCACAAAGGCAAATGCTGTTCATCCTATTATTGACCATATCCCACTCAGCTTTTTCCGCAATAGATAATTCTTGTAGTGCTATTGAATATCGGCTAGCCAAATTACCCGCACCAGCTTCCATCAAATGATTGATTTTTTTCAACAAGCCAAAACGCGCAAGGCTTGTAACCTTAATACTTATAAATGGAATATTGGACTGAGTGGCTGCGTATTGTATTGTTTGTATAAATTCTTTAGCAACATGGTCGTAGCCGGTTTCTCCTTTTTTACCACCTTCCACACCATAATCCAATATTACCTGCACATAGTATCTTTCAAGCTTATTTACAACCTTGGCTGTCTGCTGCAATGTTTCTCCGCCAACAAATTGTTTAAAAATAGTGGAACGTATAATGGTTTTTGTAAATGGGATATGCCATTTAATGAAAGAAGGTAATATCTTGAGACCTACAGTAACTAACCATGATCTTCTCATAATGGAGAAAACGAATTTTGCGCTCTTTAATTCCGGATCTGTTTTATAGGCAAATGCATTTTCTGTATTGTCGAATGATATCATAGAAAAAGATTGAAAAGAGAAATGGTTGCCAAAAAATAATAGCTACATTCTATGTTATATAAATTTAAAAAATTAAATTCGTTTATATGGCATTTGTTTTGATTAATATAAATTTGATCAAATAAAAAGTGATACCAATAAATTCAACAATATGAAATTCAATCCAAAATATGTGGTCATGCTATTGTTAGTAGTTATCGTAACAATAGGGGTTGCGGCAATAGCACCTCCCGAACACAATCATCCGCATACCTTTGTGAATTTAAAAGTATTGCCAAAAAATATCAGCGATACATTGTTGTACCAAATAATGAAGACTGATTTTAATAAAGGGTTGGGCGTAAAATGTAGTTTTTGCCATGCGCCAAATAAAGATTCAAGCGACCTCGACTTTTCCAGTGATGCAAAACCCGAAAAAAATATTGCCCGTGGAATGATGAAAATGGAAATAGGGATCAATAGCAATTATTTCAAAATAGAGCATGCTATGATAGGCGATCAGGCATTAGCGGTTACCTGCATTACCTGTCACAATGGAAAAGCTTTTCCAGCAAACGATAGTACACTGCAGGAGAAGAAATAATTATTGAGCTTTGAACAGGCCATATTTAAGGATGCAGAAAATAGCTCTGAAGCCATCTTTCCAACCGATTTTCTTTCCTTCTTCGTAGGTTCTGCCGTAATAAGATATACCGACCTCGTATATCCTTATTTTTTCTATCCTAGAGATTTTTGCAGTGACTTCAGGCTCAAATCCAAACCTGGTTTCTTTTAAGGTAAGACTTTGTACAATTGCAGTATTGAATAATTTGTAACAGGTTTCCATATCGGTCAGGTTCAGGTTAGTGAACATGTTTGATAGGGCTGTTAAAAATTTATTGCCGATCGTGTGCCAGAAAAACAGCACCCTGTGTGGATTACCGCCCATAAATCTTGAGCCATAAACAACATCTGCAAAGCCATTCACCACTGGTTTTAATAGATCATTAAATTCTTCCGGATCATATTCCAAGTCAGCATCCTGGATGATTACATAATCACCCGTGGCTTTAGTGATGCCTGTATGCAACGCAGCGCCCTTGCCTTTGTTTATCTCATGTTTAAAATACTGGATATTCAACCCCGGATTAGTATTGATATAATTTTGTATAGCTGTTTCAGTATCATCAGTAGAACAATCATTCACAATGATCACTTCTTTTGAAATATTGTTGATCAGATTCACTGCTTTCACTTTGTTCAAAATAAAATGAATTGTCTTGCCTTCGTTATAGGCAGGAATAACAATAGATAACTTGCTAATGCTCATGGTTCGTTTTTGGTAATAATAGGAAGAAATTAGACTCACTTTCTGCATTCAACAATATGAAAAATGCGTTCGTGGCGCAACTTACATAAAATATCAATACGCTACCCATCCATAAATTATAATATTTGTACGAATTACACTTAATTTTGCTTCGTGAAAAATTTCAGACAACAGCAACATCGCCCTAAAAAAAATACTTTGATCGTGGGCCGCAAAGCTATTATTGAAGCCATGCAGGGCGGTAAACAGCTGGAGCGTATTTATTTGCAGGCTACAGTGCATGGCCCTGCCATTGATGATATCAGAAAATTGGCGGAACAATATTTGGTACCTATTAATAAGGTTCCTATTGAGAAACTGGACAATTTTAATGTCAGTAATCATGAAGGTTGCGTGGCAATTATTTCTAAAATTCAATACCAGGATCTGCAGCAGGTGATCTCATTTATTGTTGAAAAGGGTGAAGTCCCGCTATTTTTAATGTTAGACGGCATAACAGATATCCGTAATATTGGTGCTATTGCAAGAAGTGCTTTTTGTTTTGGTGTAAATGCGATCATCATCCCGGATAAGGGCGTAGGTGCATTGAATGAAGATGCTATTTTAACTTCAGCAGGAGCATTAGAAAAAATTGCTATTTGCCGTGTTAATAGTCTAATGAAAGCAATTGATGACCTGCATATGAATGGCATCAAAGTTTTTGCAAGTGAAATGACTTCCGATAAAAAATTATATGACCTTGAATTAAAAGAACCTGTGGCTATTGTGATGGGAGGCGAAGAACACGGTGTCTATCCTGCATTAATGAAAATATGCGATGAGCAATTTCAAATACCTATGACAGGAGATTTTGAATCTTTAAATGTATCGGTAGCAGCAGGGATCATTTTGTATGAGGCGATGAAACAGCGGATTTAGACTGATTTATCGCGAAAAAATATCCAAAAGATTATTTGGATGACAAGAAGGAGTAGCAATAATTCAAATCTTGCATTTTCTTGCTTTTGTATATCGTCTCTGTTATCTAATAGTAGCTTTGTATAATCGAGATTCTCGTTTGCAATCAATTTTAAAGAATCAGTTTGCTGAATATTTGAAATTTCAGATTTTTTCATGCCGATGAAATAATTAGTAGGTTCTCGCGCAACTAATTGTAATCGTAAAAAACTATCTGCCACGAGATAAGCCAAAAGAAAAAACGAAATAGAGATCAATCCAATTCTAACTATATTTTTCATATATTTTGTTTTAAAATCTATTGCATTTATTTCCTAATTCTTCTTTCTTAATTCATCACTCTTCATTATCATAAGAAGCTTCTTCTGTTTTGCTCGAGGTAGAAACTAAACTATCAATTGTCTTAATTTCTTCGGCAGAAAAATAGCGCCACTTTCCTACAGGCAAATTGGCGAGTGTAATATTCATTATTCTAACACGTTTGAGCGTTTCAACATTATAACCGAGTGCAGTACACATTCTTCTTATCTGCCTGTTCAATCCCTGCGTTAATATAATTCTAAAACGGTTCTTGCCTTCTTGTTTTACAAAACATTTTTTGGTAACAGTATCTAATATTCGAACACCGTTCGCCATTTTTTTGATGAACTCGACTGTGATGGGTTTATCAACCGTAACTATATATTCTTTTTCATGATTGTTGCCGGCACGTAATATCTTATTCACAATATCGCCGTCATTGGTTAAAAAGATCAATCCTTCCGAAGGCTTATCTAATCTCCCGATAGGAAATATCCTGCTTTTGTAATTGATAAAAGAGATGATGTTAGATTTATCTTTCAGATCAGTAGTACAGGTAACACCTGTAGGTTTATTAAAAACGATATAAACTGTTTTGTCTTTTGTTTTGATAGATTCTCCATCGATCTCAACAATATCACCCTCCATTACACGGTTGCCTTTTATGGCAATATTATCATTGATCGTAACCCTGCCTTGCTCAATATATTTATCGGCTTCCCTGCGTGAGCAGAAACCAGTTTCACTAATATATTTATTTAAGCTTTTATCCATTGCTATTATTGATCGGGTGCAATTTAAAGTTTTGCATTTTAAATTTCGGTCGAAAAAGATGCACCGAGGAGAATTTTTCCCCGGGTACTCTTTTTATTTAAAAAAATTAAGACAGTCTGGATGCATATTCTACGCTGTTTTTAGCACAATCGTTTGAATATATTTGGTAACAAACCTGTAACTGCTTACTTTTGCACCGCGAAGTAGAGCAGCGGTAGCTCGTCGGGCTCATAACCCGAAGGTCAGAGGTTCGATCCCTCTCTTCGCAACAAAAAATGAGGCTCGTATTGAGCCTTTTTTATTCTTAGCAAAATGGTTTATCGCTAATGAATTTGATTATCTCCTCCATTCTGTCGGCTTGTATGTGGTAATCAAATGAACCAAACAGCTATTCAAAGACAATACAATCATGAAATCGGGTTTTGTAAATATTTTCGGTAAGCCTAACGCAGGCAAAAGCACGCTCCTGAATGCATTAATGGGAGAGAAGATGGCTATCGTATCGCCTAAAGTACAAACGACCAGGCATCGCATCAAAGCCATCTTAACCAATGATGACTACCAGATCATATTTTCTGATACGCCCGGTATCATCGAACCTAAATATAAGCTGCACGAAAAAATGATGCAGGCTGTTAAAGGTAGTTTGGAAGATGCTGATGTTGCTTTGTTAATGGCTGATGCAAGAGAAACAGGTGAAGAAAGCCATGCTATATTTTCTTCTTTAAAATTAAGAGTGCCGGCATTAGTTGTATTGAATAAATCAGATGCGGTTGATGAGGATAAATTAGAAAGATTAAAATTATTTTTTCAGGAGCAACCTTATTGCAAGGAAGTAGCGATCATTTCAGCATTAAAAAAAACGGGGATCGATGACCTGTTAAAAACAATTGTTAGTTATTTATCTGAAGGAGAACCTTTTTATGATGGCGATAATTTAAGCGACTTACCAACGAAATTTTTTGTAAGTGAATTGATAAGAGAAAAGATATTTGCATTATACGGAGATGAAATTCCTTATCATGCAACAGTCTTGGTACATGAATTCAAAGAAAAGACAACGCTTATAAAGATTGGCGCAGATATCATCGTGCAGCGCGATACACAAAAAGGAATTATCTTAGGCGAAGGTGGACAAATGATCAAAAAATTAGGTACAGACGCAAGAAAAGATATTGAAGCGTTTTTAGGAAGTAAAGTTTTTCTGGAGCTGTTCGTAAAAGTGAGGCCGAAATGGAGAGATAATGAAATGCAATTAAAAGAATACGGGTACTAAATAATTAACAATTGACAATTGTCAATTTTCAATTGAAAAATATGAGTTTTACAATAGCAATAGTAGGTCGCCCAAATGTAGGGAAAAGCACTTTTTTTAACAGGATGTTAGAAGAGCGCAGAGCCATTGTAGATGACCTAAGTGGCGTAACACGTGATCGTCAATATGGCGAAGCAGAATGGAGCGGCAAATTCTTTAATGTAATTGATACAGGTGGTTTTGTCCCAAAGAGCGAAGATATTTTTGAAAAAGAAATTCGTAAGCAGGTGATCATCGCGATCGATGAAGCAGATGCGATCATTTTTATGGTGGATGTTACAACCGGCATCACTGATCTGGATCAATCCATGGCAGGTATGTTGCGCCGTACTTCGAAACCGGTTTTTTTAGTGGTGAATAAAGTTGATAACCACGATCGTTTATTAGAAGCGTCAGAATTTTATAGTCTTGGTTTTGATAATATACATTTCCTTTCTTCTATCAGCGGAACAGGTAGCGGTGATCTATTAGACGATATAACGGCTTTAATTGGTAATGATCCGGAACCGGAAGACAAACAACTTCCTAAATTCGCTATCATTGGCCAACCGAACGTAGGGAAGTCATCTTTACTAAACGCATTAACGGGACAGGAGCGTACCATTGTAAGTGAAATTGCTGGAACAACCAGAGATACGATCCATACGCATTATAATCTTTTCAATAAAGAATTTATATTAATTGATACAGCAGGTATTCGCCGCAAAGCAAAAGTGAGCGAAGACCTGGAATTTTATTCTGTGATCCGGGCCATTAAAGCTGTTGACGAAGCGGATGTGTGCATGTTGGTACTGGATGCAACAAAAGGGGTTACTGCGCAAGACCTTAGCATTTTTGCCATGGCAGTAAAAAAAGGAAAAGGTGTTGTGGTATTGGTAAATAAATGGGATCTGATGGAAAAAGAAACGAACACTGCAAGAGATTATGAAAAAGAATTGAAACAACGTTTCCTGCCTTTCAGTGATCTTCCGATCTTATTTATTTCCGCTATTGAAAAGACAAGAATATTTAAAGGAATAGAAGAAGCATTACAGGTATATGAAAACAGGCAACGTAAAATTCCTACTTCTAAACTAAACGACATTATGTTGAAAGCTGTTGAAGCATATCATCCGCCAGTGGTGAGAGGTAATTCTGTTAAGATAAAATATGTAACACAATTGCCGGTTGTAGTGCCTTCGTTTGCATTTTTCTGTAATTATCCGGATGACGTAAAAACACCCTATAAAAATTATCTTGAAAATAAATTGAGAGAAAAATTTCAATTTACAGGTGTACCGATAAGGGTATTTTTTAGAAAAAAATAGACAATGCGGGGACAATATTCCCCATTATTTTCAAATTACCAATCAAATAGGATAAAAATTAGCCTCTTAAAAAAGAGGCTTTATTTTTGCTACCGATAAGAAAACTAAAAAAAATTATGAAAAAACTATTTGCTATTTTGGCTATTGCCAGCGTAATGACAGCTTGTAACAACCATTCAGAATCTGATACCGCTGCTGCTGTAGCTGATTCTACCAGAATTGCTGATTCTACAAGAACAGCTGATTCTCTTAAAGCTGCAACGATGACAACAACAACTACTACTACCACTACAACGGTTGATAGTATTAAAAAAGTTGATAGCTCAATGAATAACGTTAAGGCTATGCCTTCAGACACTATTAATAAAGGTGTGAACAAGGTGAAAGAAAACGAAACGGGAAAATAAACGTAGCAAAATTCTTTTTAAAAAGTTCACTTGGATAATAAGTGGACTTTTTTTGTTTCGCTTACAGCCTTACTATTATCAGGTGAGTTACTAACAGGCGTATTCTTTTTTTGAACGAGCCTGCTATTTTTTATAACTAAATAGCTGATCAGTATAAGAAGCAAAATGATAATAACAGTGATATAAGTAAATGGCTCGTTTTTCCATTTGCGTTTTTCTCTGCGTTTTTTGTTTTTAGCTGTTTTCTTTCGAAGGTCTTTGTTTAATTGTTCTACAAATAAGGGAATGTCTTTTGTCGAATGAAATTCCTGTAATCCTTCTACTGCATCATTTGTAAAATCATCATCTGCCATGTTTTTTTCAACGGCATGTTTTTTCGCTTCCGTTAATTGATCATTGAGATAATCCATTAATTCACGGGTATCAATATTTTTATTGTCGTTAGATAATATTTTTTTTAGATCCTCGCTCATTTTATCGGTGCTTGTTTAAGCAACATTATTTTTAAATTTCTTTTTCCGTTTTGAATATGGCTCTTTACCTGCAATAATGTGTAACCTGTTTGTATAACAATTTCACTGTAACTTTTTTTATCAAGATAAAATAAAGTTAAGCAATCCTGCTGTTCCCTATTCAATTGTTGCAAAGCAGTAGCCAGATTGGTCAATGCAATATCTTTTTCAATGAATTTATTTTTATCTTCCACATCATCGGGAGTAGCCATGAGGCGTTCATTGATTTCAACCGGCTGTTTGCCCTTGTTTCTTAATTTCATCAGGCAATGGTTTTTAGCAACCATATATAGCCAGCTTTTAAAATAATCAACCTTGTATTTAGGTAGTTCGGTAATGACTTTTAAAAAGACTTGCTGAACAGCATCTTTAGCTTCTTCCTGATTTTTCAGGTACTTCATGCAAACACCTAACAGGAGTAAAGTATACCGTTGTAATAGTATGCCGAGCCACTGATTGTTTTTATCTGCATAAAATTTTTGCAGCAATTCAGCATCGTCAATATGGTCAAATGAATGGTTAATAAAATAATGGTAAATAGTAAATGGTAAATGGGAAACGGGAAGTGCAGGTATTGATTTTATTTTTTTTAAATTTCATAGAAATGTGAATATTTTATAAGGAACAATGTAAGTATACATTTATCATTTACCATTAACCATTAACAATTGCTCATGTATCTTCAAAACCTGAGGAATCAATAATTCCTGTTCGTCATTCGTGATAACAAAATCACACAAACGCATTTTCATTTCTTCATCTATTTGTTTGGTCATTCTTGCTTTTATTTCTTCTACAGTAACATTGTCTCTTTTTATAACACGCTGTATGCGAATAGGAGATGGGGCATACACACCAATTACATAATCAAGGTATTGCTGTGCGCCGCTTTCAAATATTAAGGCAGCTTCTTTAACGGCATAATGAGTTGTCTGTTGTTTCATCCAATCGTCAGCATCTTTTATTGTTGCGGGATGGACCATTGAATTTAACAGCGCCAATTTTTCAGGGTCATTAAAGATGATAGTAGATAGATGCTTTTTATCCAGTTTTCCATAAACGTAGATATCCTTGCCAAAACTTTCCTGGATCTTTTGCCTGAGTGCTTCGTTCTCATTCATCAATATCTTAGCTCTGGCATCTGCATAAAAAACAGGTATACCAAGCGTTTCAAATACTTTAGCTACGGTGCTTTTACCGCTACCAATTCCGCCTGTAATACCTACTTTGATCATAGAAGAATAAATGTAAAGCACAAAACCCAAATTCCGGCAGTTATTACCTGGAATTTGGGTTTTGTATATTTGTTTTTAGTGCTTAGTTTTTATCAGCAGTAGTGGTTGTTTTATTCAACGCTTCTGTCCACTCCATGCTGATGGCGCTTTTTTCAATTTTATGGTAGCTGCCCGGACTAACTTCCATGTTAATGGTGCCATCTTCATTTACTTTATTGATCACACCATGTATACCTGCAATGGTTACGATCTTATCACCCTTTTGAAGGTTATTGATCATTTCTTTTTGTTGTTTGGATTTTTTAGACTGCGGACGAATCATAAAAAAATATACTACGGCAATCATTCCCAGCATCGGAAAAGCGATTGGAATTGAGCTGCCACCGTTACCTGGATTCCCCATTAAAAAGATACTTAATAGTTGCATTGTTGTTGTTTATATTGGTTATTAATAATTAATTTTTTGCAATCGGAGCCTTCACTTCTCCCATTAGGATCAGCCGTGGAAAGTCAGGATGCGCATTGGAAATCACCGTGATCGATTTTTGATTATGGCCACGTTTCCCCGTGGTGTTAAATATTACTTTTATGTACCCCGTATCACCTGGTAAAATTGGTTGCTCAGGCTTGTCAGCAACGGTACATCCGCAACTTGCCGTCGCTTTAATAATGATCAGTGGGTTAGTACCTGTATTTTTAAAAGCAAAATTATGCGTTACCTTTTCGCCTTCTGTTGTTGTGTCAAACTTAAATGTAGATCCCATCACCTGCACCATTGTAGAATCTTGTAGCTCCTTATCCATTCGAATGCTTGCGTCATCAACAAGTTTATCCCTTCTGTGCATGTCGCATGAAAAGAGTAGCGCGGGAATAAGTATGATCAACAAGATTTTTTTCATCAGATCAATAATAAAGTGCGAAGTTATTATTTAAAGCGTACTGTTCTTAAAACTTTTCTTATGAATTTTATTTTGAGTTGTTAATTCTTTATGAATATTATCCAGTATCCCATTAATGAATTGTCCGCTTTGAGGTGTGCTGTAATCCTTTGCCAGGTCAATATATTCGTTAATGGTCACTTTGGTCGGTATCGTTTCAAAAAACAAGAACTCGCAGATGCCCATTTGTATGATGATGAGATCCAGCGTAGCAATACGATCAGCATCCCAGTTTTTTAATTTGGGTTTTAGTAGCTCCAAACTTACTTCTTTTTTATTAATGACTGTCTCCAAGAGATCCTTGGCAAATAACCATTTTTCAGTACTAAGGATGTGCTCGAAATTATAAGCGGCGGGTTTTTGCAAAAAGCTTAGTACTAACACACTCATCATTTCTGCATCATCATCCCAGTTAATAAATAGTTCTTCAACATGACTGATAAAATCTTCATTGGGAAGCATCAGGTTGGTAAAAATAAATTCAAGAATATTTTTTTCGCCTTTTTTGTCCCTGGATTGGATAGTGATATAATCCTGGTATTCTTCAGATTGAGCGAGTGCGAGGTATGTCTTCTTTAGTAATTCGTTGTCGATGATGTGTTGCGGCTTCAGTTCATCAATGGCTTCTTTAAAGCTTGCGCCTTCAAGCACTTTCCATAATAATTCGTTGCCGGCAATTTTAGTATTGATGGAAAGATCTTCAGCAGATGGAAGATGTTTGGACGCTTTCTTAACCGCGTCTTTTTCAGCATAACGAGCTACTTCTGATAGGAAATAGATCAAATACACTAAAAGCCTGCGTGACTGTCCGAATTGCTTTTTTAATAGGGCAACAGCTTCAACAGGATTTATCTCATTATTTATGCTATCCATTGTGTATAGCGTCTGCATCACTTTAACCCTGATATTTCTTCTGCTAATCATCCTTAAAGAACTTTTGTTTGAGGCGGCAAAGGTACAAATTAAAGCGGAGAGGGTGAAAAAATGGCGCAAAAATATCACGGGGCCACTCTTAATCTGTCAAAAACCTGTCAACTAATCTTAATATAATGTTTGGTACGAAATTGGTTTACCTTCGCCTGCCGGCAAAATATAGCCGGCATTTTATAAATAAACTAATCAAATCAATACAATTATGGCAAAGAAGTCAACTATTACCCCACTACATGATAGGGTGATCGTGAAACCTGCTGCAGCGGAAGAAAAATCTAAAGGCGGCATTATAATCCCTGATACAGCAAAAGAAAAACCTCAACGTGGAACCGTTTTATCTGCTGGCCCTGGTAAAAAAGACGAACCCGTGACTGTAAAAACAGGCGATACTGTTTTATATGGTAAATACGCCGGTACAGAAATAACTATTGAAGGCATCGAATATCTTATTATGAGAGAAAGCGATATCCTGGCGATCGTGTAGGAGTCGCTCTATACGCTGAAAGGGATTAATGTGAGGAGCTTTTCATTTCTATAAATCATTCTAATAAATAATTAAAAACCTGTTCAACCCGCAGGCTACAAAATCCCCCTTTAGGGGATAGGGGCAACTAAAATGGCAAAAATGATATTCTTTGATATCGAAGCTCGCAACAAAATGAAAAAGGGCGTTGATACATTGGCAAATGCAGTTAAAGTAACACTCGGGCCAAAAGGCCGTAACGTGGTGATCGAAAAGAAATTTGGTGCACCACAGGTAACTAAAGATGGTGTTACTGTTGCAAAAGAAATTGAACTGGAAGACCCTATCGAAAATATGGGTGCACAAATGGTGAAAGAAGTGGCGTCTAAAACTGCAGATATTGCAGGTGATGGTACCACTACTGCAACTGTGTTAGCACAAAGCATTATCGGCGAAGGTTTGAAAATGGTAGCAGCAGGTGCAAATCCCATGGACCTAAAGCGTGGTATCGATAAAGCGGTAAAATGTGTAGTAGAAAGTTTAGTAGCACAGAAAAAAGATGTTGGCAATAACAGCAAAATGATCGAACAGGTTGCTACTATTTCTGCTAACAATGATAATGAAATTGGCAAGTTAATTGCGCAGGCAATGGCTAAGGTTGGTAAAGAAGGTGTTATCACGGTTGAAGAAGCAAAAGGCACCGATACTACAGTTGATGTGGTAGAAGGTATGCAATTTGATAGAGGGTATATCTCTCCATATTTTGTTACAAACAGCGAAAAAATGCAGGCTGAATTAACAGCGCCTTTTATCCTGATCTATGATAAGAAGATATCTGCTATGAAAGATATTCTTACCATCTTAGAAAAAGTAGCACAAACAGGACGTCCGTTAATGATCATTGCTGAAGATTTAGATGGTGAAGCATTGGCAACACTGGTTGTAAATAAATTACGTGGTACTATTAAAGTAGCTGCAGTAAAAGCACCGGGCTTTGGTGACAGAAGAAAAGAAATGTTAACTGATATTGCAACTTTAACAGGCGGAATAGTTATCAGCGAAGAATTGGGGCACAAGTTAGATGGTGTTGAATTAACATCTTTAGGCCAGGCTTCTTCGATCACGATCGATAAAGACAATACCGTTATCGTTGGTGGTAAAGGTAAAAAATCAGAGATCGTTTCTCGTGTTAATCAAATCAAAGCGCAAGTTGAAAATACTACTTCTGACTACGATAAAGAAAAACTACAGGAACGTTTAGCTAAATTATCCGGTGGTGTTGCGGTACTATATGTTGGTGCTGCTACAGAAGTGGAAATGAAAGAAAAGAAAGACCGCGTTGATGATGCCTTACACGCAACAAGAGCTGCGGTTGAAGAAGGAATTGTACCGGGTGGTGGCGTAGCTTATATCCGTGCAATTGCAAGCTTGGATAAATTAAAAGGCGCATTGAACGCTGATGAAACAACCGGTATCGCTATCGTTAAACGCGCTATCGAAGAACCTCTTCGCCAGATTGTAGCTAACTCAGGTATTGAAGGTTCTATCGTTGTACAAAATATTAAAGAAGGTACAGCTGATTATGGTTTTAACGCACGTACAGAAGTATATGAATATATGTTCAAGGCAGGTGTTATCGATCCAACAAAAGTGAGTCGTGTAGCGCTAGAGAACGCAGCGTCAATTGCAGGCATGTTGTTAACAACAGAATGTGTAATTGCCGACAAACCAAAAGAAGAAGCTGGCCACGGAGGTGGGGCTCCTGATATGGGCGGAATGGGAGGCTATTAATACACCTATCTTACCAACAAATTTTAAATATATCCCCTCTGTTTTCGGAGGGGATTTTTCATACCTTCAATGATCTAAAAATAATCGCAATGAGACAATTCGAAATTCTAAAAAAGACAAGAGAGTATTTATTAAATGATATAAAAGATCTGACGACTGAACAGTTAAATGAAATTCCTGCAGGATTTAATAATAATATTATTTGGAACCTCGCCCATATGCTTGCTACACAGCAAGGTATTTGTTATGCACGCGCGGGTATGAAACTTGTAATTGATCAAAGCCTTTTTGATGCGTATAAACCTGGGACCAAGCCGGAAAAATTTGTTGATGCGAATGAGATAGCCGAAGTCAAAAAATTATTTATAGCAATGGTAGATCGTTTAGAAATTGATTATGCCAACAACATATTCACCAATTTTACAGCATTTACAAACCGTTACGGGTTTGAGCACCGACATATAGATGATTCTGTAAATTTTGTATTGTACCATGAAGGATTACATTTTGGTATTATTAATGCAATGAAAAAAATGATAAAAAAATAAACAACCTTTATTTCTATAAAAAAAATCTTCTCCAATATAAGAGAGGATTTTTTTATGATAACAATTGAAATAAATTTATCTTATCAGGATAACATTTCCCTTTTTTTCAACCGTTCCGCAAGAATTTGTGGCTTTTATATAATAAACATAATTACCCAGATCTGATCTTTGTCCCTGGAAGGTCCCATCCCAACAAACATAGGGATCAGTAGTAGAAAAAACTTCTTGCCCCCATCTATTATAAATAAAAAAAGTTAATTGAGAGATATCACCGGGATATTTTATTCCATAGCAATCATTAATACCATCATGATTAGGTGTAAATGCATTTGCCATTTCAAAATCTGGTTGCCCTCCGTTCACTGTTAGATGAACAGTTTGTATACTATCGCATCCGCGGACATTGATAAGTGTATCAGTATAAACACCGGTAGCAAAATGACCATGATATGATGTGCCGCATCGGATAGTTGTATCAATACTGGCTGTAGTTGGATTTATAATAGTTACAGTAAAACTTTTAGGAGAAGATGGGCAGCCTGTTTTAATGCCAGTGACTGTATATGTTTCAATAGAGGATGGGCTTATAGAAATAGAATCACCAGTTTGTCCGGTAGACCATGTATAACTGTCTGCACCAGTAGCCAAAAGTGTTGAAACTGATCCTTTGCAAATAGCTGAATTTCCTGTAATGCCGATTACTATTGGCGTTGGGTTAATAGTTACCTGTGTTGAATCTTCCATATATGAACAGGCAGAAGTGCCATCTGTAATCCTGATTTTGTACCAATTATTAGTCAGTACATTCGTATCGGCATAATTAATACTAGTGGCGCCTGAAATAATAACCCATGCACCACTTGCATCCTGTTTGTACCATTGATAAATAGGGTTAGGGTAATTGTTAGTTATATTAGTTTGTAAACTGATTTGTGTATGACAGGAGTTAATTGAATTCGTGATTGATAATGCTGGTCCGCAGAGACCAAATTCAAAATCATCAAACCCAAAGTCATTGTATCCATTTGAATTAAACTCAACATTTAAAATAAGCGCACTGTTACTTCCCGAATTAAATGTTATTCCAAAATTTACCCAGATAGGAGGTGCTGTGGATTGTACAGGTATGATCGGTGTATTAATTTGAGCAACCGTGTTTCCTGAAAGATCTGTTATTTTAAATATAAATGAAGTGTTGGAAGGAAATGCAGGGAGATCCATATTCATGGCCCATGCAGAAAATGTATACGTAGTATTTGGGCATATATTTGTAACCTTCGACGAATAAAAATTAGAAGCGCCCCCTCCATCTACTACTAAAAAATATCCGCCTGTATCACCGGGAGTATGATCTTCTAGCACCTTGTACCAACAACAGGTTTGGTAATTAAAATAATTTACAAGAGAATAGCTTCCTGGTCCAACGCCATAATTTTGTTCTGTATAAGCTGGATTTATAGCCGGACTCGATGGCCCTACAATCGAAGCTCCGCTTCCAAAATCATCTCTCCAAACAATGCTCGTGTTTCCTGAGCATAATTGCGAATAGGCACATGTGTAAATAAAAAAACTAATAATAAATAAGGGTAGTTTTAGTTTCATAGCAATAATGATTTACCATGAAAGACTATCTCATTTATAATTATGCTGCCAGCGCTATAAAATTTATTTAATGTTTAAACATAGAATAAATTATTATATAAGTAGAAATTTTAATTAATAATAAAGCGAAGACACGATTGTGTATTAAATTAAAATATGATTTTTAATTTAATTATTCCTGTAATAGGTGTAGTCTCATTTTTTTTCCATTGTGGCCCGTTAATAATCACTTGCTTGACAGCGTTGTTTACATCAGCATCAATAGATCGTTCAAATTGAAAATTATCAGGTATAGAATAGTTCGCATCTATTTTAAATTCAACGATCATTTCGCCTGTTACTGGTTTACCATCATCATAAGTAGAATAGGAGAGTTGGGTTTCTAAATAATGCAGATAAGTAACCCAACCTATCAGTGGCTCGGCATCTTTTTTATATATAATTTCTACCCGGCTGGCTGCCCTGCTATTATTTCCTGAAGTATCAGTTCTTAGTAATATTTTATTGTGGGTAACGGCGAACTTATTATTTTCAAAAGAGGTCATTCTTTTTTTTGCAAAGTTATTTTCTTGCCCCTCATTACTTTCACTTGAAGTTACTGGTGCCGTGGCGGTAGCAGCATTATCTGTAAATGTGGTGGCTTCTTTTTTTGATGCATCATCTTTATCCGCATATTCAACTTTATCAGCGTTATTTTTCTTTGTTAGTTTTATTTTCATTGCCGGTCTTTCAGCAACCGTAGTTATCGTCATTTGCTTAATGACAGTATCAGCTTTAGGTTCGGGTGCTTTTAGTATAGGTTGTTGTAAGATATCAGCTTGCTTTTGTTTATCGCGGTGGTTAGTTATTGTATAAAAAGTAAAACAAGAGCCTATTAATAGTACAGCAGCGGCGGCAACTTTCCACCAGGTGTTATCTTTAGGATAACTGATACCGGTTATTTTTTTCTTTAATAGATGAAGGTCATGTTGTGTCCGTGTAAACTCTTCTTCATTTTTGAAAGAAGCAGATCCGGCAAACCCATCCATTGCGTCGGCTAATAATGGGTCGCTTAATGCAGCTTTTTCCATTGCGTGCATTTCTGCGACAGTTAATTTACCGGTAAGATATCTATGAATATCTGCCGCTGTATAAATGATATGTTTATTTTCTTCCTTCATTTTGTTTGGGGACGTTTATTCTTTAATTCATTAACCGCATCTTCCATACATTTTTTTAAATTTCTTCGCCCATTTTGAATGTGACTTCTTATTTTGTTCCATTCATATCCTGTTATGGAAACAATTTCATTATAACATTTGCTTTGTAAATAAAATAGCTCAATGGTTTGCTTTTGTTCGTTGGGTAGCTTACTGATACAATACTCCATTTTTGCATAATTTTCTTCTTTTTCCAGATGCTCATCATCCTGATGCGCTTCTGGCTCAAATTGCATAACAGTGGGATTGTATTCAGTGCTTTTAATATTTCTCGGACTTCTCAACTGCATCAGGCAGTGGTTCCTGGCAAGTACGTGTAGCCAGTTTTTAAAATTTGCTACCTCATAGCGGTCCAGTTTTTTATGCAACTCTTCAAAAATATCCATTACGGCATCTTTGCTTTTTTCGCTGTCTTTAAAATACTTTAGGCAAACCCCATATACGAGTTCCATATATCGCTGGTATAAATTACTGACGTACTCAATATTGCCGCTTTCTTTAAAAGCAGCTATAAGATCAGCATCACTAAGTTGTTCAGGTAATATGTTTTTTAAAAAAGGCAATCGGGAAGGGTTAATGAATGCTAAATGTAATATTTTTTCTACACTTAGTCTTAGTTAAGCGCCTTTGACAAGTAGTAATTATTCGAGAACCATTTAATATTATTTAACAGGCAGCAATAGCAGGATACGCAGAGTCTTTATAATACGGCCTTCTTTTCGGACGTGATGAATAAATCGTTTACTTGTGTATACGCCAAAATCACGAGAATTAATTTATTATTTTTTAAAGAGTTATAAAAAAAACAACATATTTTAGAGTGCCAAAACTAACTATATGATAATAACCTCTACTAACCTTTCTTTAATTTATAATGTTGCAACATCCTTTTTTCTATTAATATTCTTGTTTTCTATAAACCGGAGTTTAAAGAAATTTCCTGTCATTTTTAAACATATATTTCTCAAAAGTGACTGAAAAATAGCCACTTGTTGAAAAAAATCTGCCCCTTCGTAAAATTTATTAACAATTAATAACGTTAATAAGAAATTGTCTGAAAAATAATCTCTTTAATATATATAACACCTTTACGATTAGGTTATATATAGAACCAAAACTAACTGAGCAATGGAGGCTAGGATCAACTTAAAATATATTTTTGATTACTGTAAACAGTGGATATACGTATGTTGTATTAGCTTGGCTTTAATTGGAATGGGGCAACACTTGCAGGCCCAATGTTCTATTCCTACAGTTAACCCCGATTTTGAAGACAGATATCAAGCTCCGAATACCTATTCAGATTATATAGATAGTACAGTTCCGGGCTGGAGAACGACAGAGCCTGATCACGATATTGAAGAGTGGGGTACAGGTTTCCTGGGTGTGCCGGCTTATAGTGGAAATAGTTTTGTTGAACTTAATGCAAATGCTGCCGGAGGTTTGTATCAGGATTATAGTACGCCGGCCCCGGTAGTTTTTACATACAGTTATGCCCATAGAGGAAGAACCGGGGTGGATCAGGCAAGCATATTTGCCGGCCCTCCGGGCGGCCCCTTGGTTCAAATACAAATTGTATCAGATGGTAATACAGCCTGGGGTTTCCACACTGGTACATATACCGTTCCGCTAGGTCAAACGGTAACCCGCTTTGAATTTTTCGCAGGTACTACTGCAAATGGAGATCCTACTGAGGGTAATTTTTTGGATGACGTTAATTTTACAGCTAATAGTTCTGTTATTAGTCCCAATGTTGTTTTGCCTTGTAGCGGAACTGCAGTTACAGCTATTGCATCAGGTATCGGTGTTTGGACTCCATTAGCTTCTAATGCTTCGGGTACAGTTATCTCTCCTTCTACTTCAAGTGACACGATCAATATAAGCGGTTTTTCTGCTATTGGTACATACCAGTACCAATGGGCAACTTTTTATTGCACAGATACTTTTAAAATTACGGTTAGCCATCTTACTCCTGTAGCACCAACTAGTTCTCCGAAAACTTATTGCCAGGGAGTAGCAGCTGTTCCTTTAACAGCAACAGGTTCTGGTCTGTTATGGTACACTGTGCCAATAGGAGGGGTAGGGTCGGCTAGTGTAACGCCAAGTACTGCAACACCAGGTATTACAGATTATTATATAACGCAGACGGTTAATACCTGTGAAAGTGTGATAAGAGACACGCAACAAGTAACCATAACCGCAGCTCCAACTATAACACTGACTTCCGGTAGTGCAGCCACATCAGTATGCTCGGGTAGTGCTATAACGCCAATTGTTTATACGATTGGCGGTACTGCGACAGGAGTTACTTTAACGGGGACATTACCACCCGGTGTAACAGGAACATTAACAGGAACGACATATACAATAAGCGGAACGCCGACAACTACTGTTGGCAGTCCTTTTAGTTATACGGTAACCACAACAGGCAGTACTTGTACGGAAGTGCAATTAAGCGGGGCCATAACCGTTAACCCCTTGCCGACAATAACATTAACTACAGGAAACTCCATCCAAACCGTATGTACGGGAACAGCTATTGCGAATATAAAATACACAATAGGCGGCTCCGCAACGGGTGCGGCACTAACATTAGCTCCTCCCGGAGTGACAGGTGCATATGCTGGAGGTGTTTATACAATAAGTGGCACACCAACAACACCAGGGACATATAATTATGTAGTAACAACAACAGGCGGTACTTGTTCAACCGCAAGCGCGGGAGGCCCAATAACAGTTAATGCAGTACCAACCCTCGTTCATACCTCGGGCAGTACGGCACAAACGGTTTGCACGGGTACAGCGATCAGTAATATTGTGTATACGATAGGTGGGGGCGCCACCAACGCAGTTTTAACTGGAGCGCCGGCTGGTATAACAGGAACCTTAGTTGGTTCTGCATTTACGATCAGCGGCACACCTACTTCAGCTGTTGGTAGTCCGTTTACGTATACAGTCACGACATCTGGCGGTAGTTGTGGCACAGTAAGTCTTACCGGTACCATCACAATAAATGCTGTACCAACACTTGTACTGGCATCGGGAAGCACTTCACAAACGACATGTGTTGGCACAGCGATAACACCAATAACTTACACAATAGGTGGAGGAGCTACTGGCGCAGCCTTAAGCAGTGCACCTCCAGGAGTAACCGGTGCATTAGTAGGCACAACCTTCACAATAAGTGGCACACCGACCAATGCGGTAGGTAGTCCGTTCACATATAAAGTAACAACATCGGGGGGTAGTTGCGGAACAACAAATCTTACCGGTACAATCACTGTAAATACAGTGCCAACACTTGCGTACTCTTCAGGAAATATTGTTCCAACGGTCTGCGTAGGAACAGCAATAACTTCTATTGTATATAAAATAGGCGGTTCTGCTACCGGTGCTGCCTTAACAGGAGCACCTCCGGGAGTAAGCGGTGCATTAGCAGGTGTTAATTTTACAATAAGCGGTACCCCTACCTCAGCTGTTGGTAGTCCGTTTACTTATTCAGTAACCACAACAGGAGCAAGTTGTACAGAAGTAACCTTGAATGGTACCATAACAGTAAATGCTTTGCCAACATTAGTGTTAGCCTCGGGCAGTACGGCCCAGACAACCTGTGTGGGAACTCCTATCACACCGATAGTTTATACGATAGGAGGTGGGGCAACCGGAGCAGCCTTAACCGGAGCTCCAGCAGGTGTAACCGGAGCATTAGTAGGTACTACATATACAATAAGCGGCTCACCAACAACGACTGCGGGTAGTCCGTTTACATATAAAGTCACCACTTCAGGAGGTAGTTGCGGAACAACAAATCTTACCGGAACGATCACTGTAAATCTGGCCCCAACGCTTGTGCATGCGACTGGCAGTACGGCTCAAACAGTTTGCGCGAATACGGCGATAGCAGCAATAACGTATACAATAGGTGGAACAGCAACTGGCGCAGCCTTAACAGGCGTACCGGCAGGTGTGACAGGATCTTTAACAGGTACAACCTTTACGGTCAGCGGAACTCCAACAACAGCTGTGGGCAGTCCTTTTACTTATAGTGTAACTACGACAGGAGGTAGTTGTACACAAATAACATTAACAGGAACAATAACTGTAAATCCTCTTCCAACAATCGCTTTAACTTCGGGAACACCGATCCAAACGGTATGTCAGGCTACCCCGATCACTACTATTGTGTATACGATTGGCGGTGGCGCTACAGGGGGATTGGTTGAGTACGCAAATAATGGAGGCTCATATTCAGTGGGCTTACCGGCAGGACTAGCATCTGTATTTAGTGCCGGAACAATGACAATAAGTGGGGCGCCAACAACAGCTGTTGGTAGTCCATATAGTTATATGGTGATATCGGTAGGTGGAGGTTGTTCAACAGTGCAGGATAGTGGAATCATAACGGTTTTACCGTTATCAACTTTATCTCATACATCTGGTAGCACAACACAAACAGTATGTGCCGGTACAGCAATTGCCAATATAGTGTATGCGGTAGGTGGTGCAGCCACAGGCGCAACGCTAACCGGGGCTCCAGCGGGAGTAACAGGCTCTTATCTAGCAGGGGTTTTTACAATAAGTGGTACACCAACAACAGCCGTAGGTAGTCCATTTACTTATTCAGTAACTACCACGGGTAGTAGCTGTACAGAAATAACTTTAACTGGTACAATAACAGTAAACCCAGTGCCAACTTTAGTATTGGCATCAGGTAGTACAACACAAACAACTTGTACAGGAACTGCGATCACCCCGGTAGTTTATACAATTGGTGGTGCTGCAACAAGTGCAACCTTAACGGGTGCACCAGCCGGTGTAACGGGAGCCTTAGTAGGTACAACCTTTACGATCAGTGGTTCACCAACAACGGCTGTTGGCAGTCCATTTACTTATTCTGTAACAACAGTGGGTGGTAGTTGTACAGAAATAACATTAACGGGAACGATAACAGTTAACCCTGTACCAACATTACTATTGACTTCTGGCAGTACTACTCAGACAACTTGTGCAGGCACAGCAATCACTGCGATAGTTTATACAATAGGTGGTGCAGCAACAAGTGCAACATTAACAGGCGCACCAGCCGGTGTAACGGGAGCTTTGGTAGGTACAACGTTTACAATCAGTGGTACACCAACAACGGCTGTAGGTAGTCCATTTACATATTCAGTAACGACAGTAGGCGGAAGCTGTACAGAAATAACTTTAACTGGCACGATTACGGTTAATCCGGTGCCAACCTTAGTGTTGGCATCAGGCAGTACCACTCAAACAACTTGTACTGGTACCGCGATCACGCCGATAGTTTATACAATAGGCGGCGCAGCAACGAGTGCAACTTTAACAGGTGCACCAGCCGGTGTGACGGGAGCTTTAGTAGGTACAACCTTTACGGTCAGCGGTACACCAACAACTGCAGTAGGTAGTCCATTTACTTATTCAGTAACAACAGTAGGTGGAAGCTGTACAGAAATAACTTTAGCGGGAACTATAACAGTGAACCCTTTACCAACCTTAGTATTGGCATCAGGCAGTACGACTCAAACAACTTGTGCAGGTACAGCGATCACACCAATAGTTTATACAATCGGTGGTGCTGCAACAAGTGCAACTTTAACCGGTGCACCAGCCGGTGTAACTGGAGCTTTAGTAGGTACAACCTTTACAATAACTGGTTCACCAACAACAGCCGTGGGTAGTCCATTTACTTATTCAGTAACGACAGTAGGCGGTAGTTGTACAGAAATAACATTAACCGGCACGATAACAGTAAATCCTGTACCAACCTTAGTGTTGGCATCAGGCAGTACGACTCAAACAACTTGTACAGGTACCGCGATCACCCCGATAGTTTATACAATAGGAGGAGCGGCAACAAGTGCAACTTTAACCGGTGCTCCAGCAGGTGTAACCGGCGCTTTAGTAGGTACAACCTTTACAATCAGTGGTGCACCAACAACAGCCGTGGGCAGTCCATTTACTTATTCAGTAACAACAGTAGGCGGAAGTTGTACAGAAATAACATTAACAGGAACGATAACAGTAAATGCAGTACCAACACTTGTTCATGCATCGGGCAGTACCGCACAAACAGTGTGTACAAGTACAGCAATAGCGTCAATAGTTTATACAATAGGTGGTGCAGCAACGAGTGCAGCCTTAACAGGAGCACCGGCAGGTGTAATAGGAGCCTTAGTAGGTACAGCCTTTACAATCAGTGGTGCACCGACAACAGCAGTAGGTAGCCCATTTACTTATTCAGTAACAACAGTCGGCGGAAGTTGTACAGAAATAACTTTAACAGGGACGATAACGGTAAACCCAATACCAACTTTAGTATTGGCCTCAGGTAGTACAGTTCAAACGACATGTGTTGGCACAGCGATCACACCAATAACTTACACGATAGGTGGAGGAGCTACTGGCGCAATCTTAAGCAGTGGACCTCCGGGAGTAAGCGGTACATTAGTAGGCACTACATTCACAATAAGTGGTACACCGACCAATGCGGTAGGTAGTCCGTTCACATATAAGGTAACGACATCGGGGGGTAGTTGTGGAACAACAAACCTTACCGGTACAATCACTGTAAATACAGTACCGACACTTGCGTACTCTTCGGGAAATATTGTTCCAACAGTCTGCGTAGGAACAGCAATAACCCCTATTGTATATAAAATAGGCGGTGCTGCTACTAGTGCTGCCTTAACGGGTGCACCTCCGGGAGTAACCGGTGCATTAGCAGGTGTAAATTTTACCATAAGCGGTACCCCTACCTCAGCTGTTGGTAGTCCGTTTACTTATTCGGTAACTACAACAGGCGGAAGTTGTACAGAAATAACATTGAATGGTACGATAACAGTAAATCCTGTACCAACGCTAGTATTAGCTTCGGGAAGTACAGCACAAACAGTATGTGCGAATACGGCAATCACATCGATAGCTTATACAATAGGTGGTGCAGCAACGAGTGCAACCTTAACAGGAGCTCCGGCAGGCGTAACTGGTGCCTTAGTAGGAACAACCTTTACAATAAGTGGTGCACCAACAACAGCCGTGGGCAGTCCATTTACTTATTCAGTAACAACAGTCGGCGGAAGCTGTACAGAAATAACATTAACAGGTACGATAACAGTTAATGCGGTACCAACACTTGTTCATACGTCAGGCAGTACTGCACAAACAGTGTGTACAAATACTGCAATAGCTTCAATAGTTTATACAATAGGCGGAGCAGCAACGAGTGCAACCTTAACGGGTGCACCTGCAGGTGTAACAGGCGCCTTAGTAGGAACAACCTTTACAATCAGTGGCGCACCAACAACAGCCGTGGGCAGTCCGTTCACTTATTCAGTAACAACAGTAGGTGGAAGCTGTACAGAAATAACTTTAACAGGGACGATAACGGTAAACCCAATACCAACTTTAGTATTGGCATCAGGCAGTACAACTCAAACGACTTGTACAGGCACAGCGATCACACCAATAGTTTATACAATAGGTGGCGCAGCAACGAGTGCAACTTTAACAGGCGCACCGGCAGGCGTAACTGGAGCTTTAGTAGGAACAACCTTTACCATAAGTGGTACACCAACAACAGCAGTGGGTAGTCCATTTACATATTCCGTAACAACAGTAGGTGGAAGTTGTACAGAAATAACACTAACGGGAACGATAACAGTTAATGCAGTACCAACGCTTGTTCATGCATCAGGCAGTACCGCACAAACAGTGTGTACAAATACTGCAATAGCTTCAATAGTATATACAATAGGTGGTGCAGCAACAAGTGCAACTTTAAGCGGTGCACCAGCAGGCCTAACCGGAGCTTTAGTTGGAACAACCTTTACAATAAGTGGCGCACCAACCACAGCAGTAGGTAGTCCATTTACTTATTCAGTAACAACAGTAGGTGGTAGCTGTACAGAAATAACATTAACGGGAACAATAACGGTAAACCCTATACCAACATTAGTGTTAACCTCTGGCAGTACTACTCAAACAACTTGTACAGGTACAGCGATCACACCGATAGTTTATACAATAGGTGGTGCAGCAACAAGTGCAACCTTAACGGGAGCACCAGCAGGTGTAATCGGAACCTTAGTTGGTACAACCTATACCATAAGTGGTTCACCGACCACAGCAGTAGGCAGTCCATTTACTTATTCAGTAACAACAGTAGGTGGAAGCTGTACAGAAATAACATTAACAGGTACGATAACAGTTAATGCGCTACCAACACTTGTTCATACGTCAGGCAGTACTGCACAAACAGTGTGTACAAATACTGCAATAGCTTCAATAGTTTATACAATAGGCGGAGCAGCAACGAGTGCAACTTTAGCCGGCGCACCAGCCGGTGTAACCGGAGCTTTAGTAGGAACAACCTTTACCATAAGTGGTATACCAACTACAGCAGTGGGTAGTCCATTTACTTATTCGGTAACAACGGTAGGCGGCAGCTGTACAGAAATAACTTTAACCGGCACGATAACAGTGAATCCTGTACCGACTTTAGTGTTGGCATCAGGCAGTACTACTCAAACAACTTGTACAGGTACAGCGATCACTCCGATAGTTTATACAATAGGTGGAGCAGCAACGAGTGCAACCTTAACGGGTGCACCAGCCGGTGTAACAGGGGCTTTGGTAGGAACAAGCTTTACGATCAGTGGTGCACCAACAACAGCGGTGGGTAGTCCATTTACTTATTCAGTAACAACAGTAGGCGGTAGCTGTACAGAAATAACTTTAACCGGCACATTAACCGTGAATCCTGTACCAACTTTAGTGTTGGCATCAGGCAGTACAACACAAACAACTTGTACAGGTACCGCGATCACCCCGATAGTTTATACAATTGGCGGCGCAGCAACAAGTGCAACCTTAACGGGTGCACCAGCAGGTGTAACAGGGGCTTTAGTAGGAACAACCTTTACCATCAGTGGTATACCAACTACAGCAGTGGGTAGTCCATTTACTTATTCAGTAACAACAGTAGGCGGAAGCTGTACAGAAATAACTTTAACTGGAACAATAACAGTAAACCCTGTACCAACTTTAGTGTTGGCATCAGGCAGTACCGCTCAAACAACTTGTACAGGTACAGCGATCACACCAATAGTTTATACAATAGGTGGAGCAGCAACAAGTGCAACCTTAACCGGTGCACCAGCAGGTGTAACAGGAGCCTTAGTAGGAACAACCTTTACCATAAGTGGTATACCAACAACTGCTGTAGGTAGTCCATTTACTTATTCAATAACAACAGTCGGCGGAAGCTGTACAGAAATAACATTAACCGGTACGATAACAGTGAACCCTGTACCAACTTTGGTGTTGGTATCAGGCAGTACTGCTCAAACAACTTGTACCGGTACCGCGATCACACCAATAGTTTATACAATAGGCGGCGCAGCAACAAGTGCAACCTTAACGGGCGCACCAGCAGGTGTAACGGGAGCCTTGGTAGGTACAACCTTTACTATAAGTGGCTCACCAACCACAAACGTGGGTAGTCCATTTACTTATTCAGTAACAACAGTGGGCGGTAGCTGCACAGAAATAACATTAACGGGCACAATAACAGTAAACCCTCTTCCAACTTTAGTATTAACATCGGGCAGTACTGCACAAACAGTGTGTACAGGCACAGCGATCACACCGATAGTTTATACAATAGGCGGTGCAGCAACAAGTGCAACCTTAACTGGCGCACCAGCAGGTATAACAGGAGCTTTGGTAGGAGCAACCTTTACTATAAGTGGTTCACCAACAACGGCGGTTGGCAGTCCATTTACTTATTCAGTAACAACAGTGGGCGGAAGCTGTACAGAGATAACTTTAACCGGAACAATAATAGTAAATCCTGTACCAACTTTAGCGTTGGCATCAGGCAGTTCTACACAAACGGTGTGTAGAAATACAGCAATTACACCAATAGTTTATACAATAGGTGGTGCAGCAACGAGTGCAATCCTGACAGGAGCACCAGCTGGCGTAACAGGGGCTTTAGTTGGAACAACCTTTACCATAAGTGGTGCACCAACTACAGCAGCAGGCAGTCCATTCACATATTCAGTAACGACAACAGGCGGAAGCTGTACAGAAATAACTTTATCTGGAACGATAACAGTAAACCCCTTACTGGCACCAACAGTAAGTTGTGGAGTTACAACCACCACTTCTGTGCAATTTACATGGCCTGGAGTAGCGGGAGCTACCGGATATAATTTAAACTATACAATAAATGGGGTTGGAGCTGCCCCAACAACGGGAAGCTCTCCATTTGTTGTAAGTGCATTAAGTCCTGGAGATATAGTAGTTGTGACAGTTACACCAACAGGCCCGCCTCCACCTGTAGGCTGCTTTGCCCAAGGAATAGATAGTTGTACAGCAAATACATGTATACCATCTACTGTGATAGTGCCAGGAAATATAACATTGTGTGCTGGAGGAACAGTTCCTGCAACAGCTTTCATAAGTTCGCCTGTAGGGGCAACCTTTACCTGGACAAATAGTAATCCGGCAATTGGCCTAATAGCGTCAGGTTCAGGAAATATAGCATTATTTACTGCTACGAATGCTACAACATCACCAATAACAGCAACGATAACAGTAACTCCAACTATAGCTCCATGCGTGGGCACGGCAAGCACATATACGATCACGGTAAATCCTTTGCCGACAGTTGTGTTGACCTCAGGTAATACAACTCAAACGACTTGTACAGGTACAGCGATTACCCCAATAGTTTATACAATAGGTGGTGCAGCAACGAGTGCAACCTTAACCGGTGCGCCAGCAGGTGTAGCAGGTGTATTGGTTGGTACAACCTTTACAATAAGTGGCTCACCAACCACAGCAGTGGGTAGTCCATTTACTTATTCAGTAACAACAGTCGGCGGCAGCTGTACAGAAATAACATTAACAGGCACGATAACAGTAAATCCTGTACCAACATTAGTGTTAACCTCAGGCAGTACGACTCAAACAACTTGTACAGGTACAGCGATCACACCGATAGTTTATACGATCGGTGGTGCAGCAACCAGTGCAACCTTAACGGGCGCACCAGCCGGTGTAACAGGAGCTTTAGTAGGAACAAGCTTTACGATCAGTGGAACACCAACGACAGCAGTAGGCAGTCCATTTACATATTCCGTAACAACAGTCGGCGGAAGCTGTACAGAGATAACTTTAACTGGAACAATAACGGTAAATCCTGTACCAACCTTAGTGTTGGCATCAGGCAGTACGATTCAAACTACTTGTACAGGTACAGCGATCACACCGATAGTTTATACAATTGGCGGCGCAGCAACGAGTGCAACTTTAACGGGCGCACCAGCCGGTGTAACCGGAGCTTTAGTAGGAACAACCTTTACGATCAGTGGTTCACCAACTACGGCTATTGGCAGTCCATTTACTTATTCAGTAACAACAGTTGGTGGCAGCTGTACAGAAATAACTTTAACTGGAACAATAACAGTAAATCCTGTACCAACTTTAGTGTTGGCATCAGGTAGTACCACTCAAACAACTTGTACAGGTACCGCGATCACCCCAATAGTTTATACAATTGGCGGCGCAGCAACGAGTGCAACTTTAACGGGCGCACCAGCAGGTGTAACAGGTGCTTTAGTAGGAACAACCTTTACCATAAGCGGTATCCCAACTACAGCAGTAGGTAGTCCATTCACATATTCAGTAACAACAGTGGGCGGAAGCTGTACAGAAATAACTTTAACCGGCACGATAACAGTAAATCCTGTACCAACCTTAGTGTTGGCATCAGGCAGTACCGCTCAAACAACTTGTACGGGTACAGCGATCACTCCGATAGTTTATACAATAGGAGGAGCGGCAACAAGTGCAACCTTAACGGGCGCACCGGCAGGTGTTACCGGTGCATTGGTTGGAACAACCTTTACCATAAGTGGCATACCAACTACAGCGGTTGGCAGTCCATTTACTTATTCAGTAACAACAGTGGGTGGTAGCTGTACAGAAATAACATTAACGGGAACAATAACGGTAAACCCTGTACCAACCTTAGTGTTAACCTCCGGCAGTACCACTCAAACAACTTGTACAGGTACAGCGATCACACCGATAGTTTATACAATAGGTGGTGCAGCAACAAGTGCAACCTTAACGGGTGCACCAGCAGGTGTTACCGGTGCATTAGTTGGAACAACCTTTACCATCAGCGGTACACCAACAACTGCTGTAGGTAGTCCATTTACATATTCAGTAACAACAGTAGGTGGAAGCTGTACAGAAATAACATTAACTGGAACAATAACAGTGAATCCTGTACCAACAATGGTATTAACATCGGGTAGTGCTACTCCAACCGTATGTTCTGGGGATTCTATTACAACAATAGTTTATACAGTAGGTGGAGCTGCAACAGGAGCTACATTAACGGGAACTCTTCCTATAGGATTAGTTGCATCTTTCGGTGCAGGAACCTTTACGATCAGTGGAGCACCATCGACCGCAACAGGTAGCCCTTTTGATTATACGGTAACAACAACCGGAGGCAGTTGCGCACCAGTAATTTTAACTGGATCTATAACTGTAAATCCATCTCCAACTTTAGCTTTAGCGTCAGCAGCGGGTAGCGATGGACAAACGGTCTGCAGTAATGTTGCAATTGGTAATATAGTTTATACAGTAGGGGGAGCAGCAACAGGAGCAACTTTTGCAGGGGCTCCAGCGGGAATAAGCGGTGTATATGCTGCAGGCACATTTACAATAAGTGGAGCTCCAACAGTGTTGTCTGGATCTTTTACCTACACTATAACGACAAGCGGTGGTATTTGTGGAACAGCAACAATAATTGGTACGATAACAGTAAATCCAGTACCAACAATAATATTGTTATCAGGTAGCACTACTCAAACCGTATGTGTGGGATCTGCAATAGGAAATATAGCCTATACAATAGGTGGATCAGCAACAGGGGCAGTGTTAACTGGCGCACCAGCAGGTGTAATAGGATCATTAGCTGGAACAACGTTTACAATCAGTGGCACGCCTACAGTGGCAGGACCATTTACGTATACAGTTACTACTACAGGCGGTAGCTGTACAGCGGCGACTTTAAGTGGTACGTTAACAGTAAACCTATTACCAACATTAGTGTTTACGTCAGGCGTTGATGTGCAGACAGTATGTACGGGAACAGCAATAACGCCAATAACTTACACAATAGGTGGCGGCGCAACCAACGCAATCTTAACCGGTGCACCAGCAGGTGTAACAGGGGCATTAGTTGGAACGACCTTTACCATAAGCGGAACACCAACAACAGCAGTAGGTAGTCCGTTTACATATACAGTAACAACCAGTGGAGGTAGTTGTGGAACAGTAACACTTACCGGTAGCATAACAGTAAATCCAGTACCAA